>Ga0316209_1000020_pt1 | contig 401576 bp, 361 predicted proteins | sample 6monopyrite_MG_FD_204945 | JGI IMG/M metagenome (GOLD analysis project Ga0316209, IMG submission 204945) | Microbial mat bacterial communities from mineral coupon in-situ incubated in ocean water Damariscotta River, Maine, United States -... | ecosystem: Environmental > Aquatic > Marine >... | reverse complement strand
ATATTAAATATAAAAACAAAACCTGCGCTGGACTTTAACGCAATTTATTAAATTTAATGAAAACAACAAAAATAAATCAGGATATGGATAACTTGTGCTTTTATTGGGTTTTTCTACATCCTCGTTAATAGTGCGATGCAAATTATTGGTGCATTTAAGTAATAGACATAAAGGTGATTTTAAATATGCTTTTTAATAATAAAATGAAATTCATTTCTATCCTGGGCTTGCTTGCAGGCTTATTTCCAGCTGTCAGTTTTGCAGAAGAGACAGTGTTAAGTGCACCAGATACCGCCTGGGTAATGACTTCCACTGCGCTGGTTCTGTTTATGACCCTGCCTGGCCTGGCTCTATTTTATGGTGGTCTGGTACGTTCTAAAAATGTGCTCTCGGTATTAATGCAGTGCTTTTCTATTGCTGGCGTGGCGTCTATTTTATGGCTGATAGCCGGCTACAGCCTTGCTTTTAGTGAAGGCAATAACTGGATCGGTGATTTTAGCAAGGCGATGTTATCTGGTGTAAATCGAGACACCCTGTCTGGCACTATTCCCGAATCTCTATTTATGATGTTTCAGATGACCTTTGCGATTATTACTCCGGCACTGATTGTGGGCGGTTTTGCCGAGCGCATGAAATTTTCTGCGATGCTGCTGTTTAGCGCGGTCTGGCTAATGCTGGTTTATGTGCCCGTGACTCACTGGGTCTGGGGTGGTGGCTGGTTGGCCGATATGGGTTTGTATGACTTTGCCGGGGGTACGGTGGTACACATTACCGCAGGCGTAGCGGCCATTGTAACGGCGATGGTTATTGGGCCACGCAAAGGTTTTCCTACTACGGCAATGATGCCTCATAACATGACCATGACTCTGGCTGGTGCCGGCATGCTCTGGGTTGGCTGGTTTGGTTTTAATGGCGGCAGCGCGCTGGCATCGAATGGTGATGCGTCTATGGCGATGCTGGTGACGCATATTTCAGCGGCAACCGGTGCGATGACATGGATGGCGATTGAATGGATTCGCTTTGGCAAGCCCAGCGCACTGGGTGCGGTAACGGGTATGGTCGCGGGGCTGGGCACAATTACCCCTGCTTCGGGCTTTGTTGGTCCCGGTGGGGCACTGGTTATTGGTCTGCTGGCTGGCTTTGTCTGTTTTGTGGCCACTCAGTACATTAAGCGAGTATTGAAAATTGATGATTCTCTGGACGTATTCCCAGTGCATGGCGTCGGTGGTTTTCTGGGTACGATAATGGCGGGCGTGTTTTCTGCGACCACATTAGGGGTATTTAGTGGCTATGGTTTTGCTGATGTGAATGAAACCATGATGGATCAGCTTTCAGTTCAGTTTATTGGTGCGACAGCGGTGCTTGTTTTCACTGCTGTGGTGACGTACATCATTCTAAAAGTTGTAGATGCCATGATTGGTTTGCGCGTCAGTGAAGATGATGAGATTGAAGGTCTGGATATCGCATTGCACGAAGAGCGTGGGTATGACCTTTAGGTATTAGGCGGCTTTTGTCCTGTAGCCGACATTAAAGTCAAAAGATTTTACCGCAAATGAACGCGAATACACGCAAATAAAAAACCTATTAAGATATGGTTTTTTATAGTTTGTCATCCCGAGCGCAGCCGAGGGATCTTAGCGACCCGGGTAGCAAGATCCCTCGGCTGCGCTCGGGATTACAGAATACGGGGTGACTAATCCTGTGTTTATGTTTTATTTGCGTGCATTCGCGTTCATTTGCGGCCAACATGCCTTTTCTTTTAAACTTCTGCTGCTGACTAATTTGAGTCATTTACAATGGTCGAGCTGCTAACCGCAAATCACAAAATAGACTAATACATAGCACAGTAAGTCGCTGACTATGTTAATATTTCGCCTTTATCTGTACCCTGAATCGGGCTATTTAAATCTTATATGACGAATCCCACGCTGATTCCCCGTGATGAGCATTGCATTTCCCGGGACAACATTGATGATCATGCTTTAAAAGTACTGTATCGACTGCATCGAGGTGGTTTTCGCGCCCTGTTGGTGGGTGGGGGCGTCAGAGATTTATTGCTCAATCACAGCCCTAAAGATTTTGATATCGCCACCGATGCTCATCCGGAGCAGGTTAAAAAGCTCTTCAGTAACTGTCGTTTAATTGGCCGACGCTTTCGTCTCGCCCATGTATTTTTTGGTCGTGAAATTATTGAAGTGGCAACATTTAGAGCCAGTCATGACGAGCCGGATGAAAATCGAGTTAAAGACGACGCCGGTCGCATTCTTCGCGATAATGTTTATGGCGATATCAACGACGATGTCTGGCGTCGAGATTTTACCGTTAATGCCATGTACTACGATATTGCCGATTTCTCTGTAATTGATTACATGGGGGCGATGGATGATATCAAAAATCGCACGCTGAGATTAATTGGCGACCCGGTGACTCGCTACCGTGAAGATCCGGTAAGAATGTTGCGAGCTATTCGCTTTGCCGCCAAGCTGGATTTTTCAATTCACCCGGAATCAGAACAGCCCATTTACGAGCTGGGGCATTTACTGGCTGATATTCCACCCGCCAGACTCTACGAAGAAGTATTGAAATTATTTCATTCTGGTCGCGCCATAGTTTCTCTTGAAATGTTAAGAAAATATAATTTACTACAGTATTTATTTCCGCAGGCAAATCAGATTTTGGAGTCTGGTGATGCCATGTTTGAAGATTTTTTAAATCAGGCTTTGTTGAGCACAGACACACGCATTAATGATGGCAAACCGGTGACCCCTGCATTTTTATTTGCAGCCATGTTGTGGCAGCCGGTAAAACAGAAAGAGTCAGAGTATAAAGCCGAAGGGCAACCCGCAGCTATTGCCATGCAAAATGCCATGTCGGATGTATTAAAAAATCAGGTAAAAGTTATTTCTATTCCCAAAAGATTTAGCATGGTAGCAAGAGATATCTGGCATTTGCAGCACCGATTTAGTTTTCGTCATGGCCGTCGTGCGAAATCTTTATTGCAACATCATAAATTTAGAGCGGCCTATGATTTTATGTGTCTGCGCGGCAAAGTGGGCGAGTTTAATGATGACAGTTGTGAATGGTGGACGCGCATTCAAACCATGACGCCAGAGCAGCAGGAAATATTGCTTACTCCGGCAAAAAATACAGGCAGAAAAAAAAGGCCGGCAAAAAAAACATCCGATCAACAATCTACCTCTGACCAGCCCACTAAAGAAGACTGATGGCGATTGTATATATTGGCATGGGCAGTAATATGAATAATCCACAGCAGCAGTTAATTCAGGCTAAAAAAAGTTTGCAGCAACTAAAGCAAATTCAGTTGCTGGCCTGCTCCGATTTATTTCAGTCAAAAGCCATGACTATGCCCGGCGATGATCAACCTCAGGATGATTATATTAATGCAGCAATAAAACTGGATACTCAGTTAACGCCGCATCAGTTGCTGGATGAATGCCAGCAAATAGAAAATAATCAGGGCCGCGTGAGAAAAAAACGCTGGGGTGCTCGAACACTGGATCTGGATATATTATTATATGATGAGCTTGAGTTCGAAGATGAACGTTTAACTATTCCTCATTCTGGTATAGCTGAGCGAGATTTTGTTTTATATCCATTGTGTCAGCTGGATAAAAATCTAATGATACCCGCTCAGGGTGAGTGTTATAAATTGCAGCAGAAAGTTTTAAATAAAAACATTCAATCTCTGGGAGCTTTTGCGTGAGCGATCCCGGATACATTGTAATAGAAGGCCCAATTGGTGTTGGTAAAACCACGCTGGCAAAAAAACTGGCACAAAGTTTTTCCAGTGAACTGTTGCTGGAAGGTGCAGCTGAAAATCCTTTTATGGCCAAGTTTTATGAAAATCCAAGAGCTGCGGCTTTGCCCACGCAATTATTTTTTTTATTACAGCGCGCGCAACAGATGCAGGAAATGCGTCAGGATGATATGTTTAATCCGGTGCGCGTCGCTGATTTTTTAATTGAAAAAGATCGCCTGTTTGCAGAGCTCACGCTGGATGATGATGAGTTAAAATTATATGAGCAGGTTTATAATCATTTAACTTTTGATGTGCCGGTTCCAGATCTGGTTATTTATTTACAGGCGCCGGTTGAAGTATTGCTAAACAGAATCAGTAATCGTGGTATTAAACACGAGCGTTTAATTGAAGCAGCTTATTTGCAGCGTATATCCGATTCCTATGTGGATTTTTTTTACCACTACGATGATGCGCCGTTGTTAATTGTTAATGCCGCTGAAATCGATGTAGTGAATAATGAAAAAGATTATCAGCAGTTATTAGAACGATTAAAGACAACGACAAGTGGCCGGCACTATTTTAATCCAACTGTGGATTTATTATGAGCGTACAAAATCAGACTTCACGCATTAATGTGCAGACATTAAAACAGATGAAAATAGACGGGAAAAAGATAGCCTGTCTCACAGCTTATGATGCCAGCTTTGCTAAAGTGCTGGATGACAATAATGTGGATGTGGTATTGGTAGGCGACTCATTAGGTATGGTCATTCAGGGGCAGCAGACCACTTTACCTGTCACTATGGAAGATATGATTTACCACGGCAAAGCGGTTGCAAAAGGATTGCAACATGCGTTTCTAATTTTAGATATGCCATTTATGAGTGATGCATCAATTGAGCAGGCGGTTATAAATGCGGGGCGCTTTATGCAACAGGCCGCCGCCAGTATGGTGAAGCTTGAAGGTGGGGCAGATCAGCAAGAGCTGGTGGCAACTCTGACTCGACTGGGTATTCCCGTGTGCGCCCATATTGGCCTGCAGCCGCAACGAGTGCATAAGTTAGGCGGCTATAAAGTTCAGGGTCGAGATCAGCAGGTGGCCGAGCGCATGCTGAATGATGCCCGTGTGCTGGAACAGGCCGGAGCCGATATGCTGCTGGTTGAATGTGTGCCGGCTGAGCTGGCAAAACAGATCACTCAGGCGGCGAGTATTCCAGTAATTGGTATAGGTGCAGGTGCAGACTGCGATGGCCAGATTCTGGTGCTGTACGATATTCTGGGAATTTCAATGGGCACAGTGCCAAAATTTTCTAAAAATTATATGGTCGAAGCCGAAGATATTGCCGCATCTGTCAGACAATATGTTGATGAGGTTCGAAGCGGTGTGTTTCCTTCTGCCGAGCACAGTTTTTAGAGGTGCCCTAAAGATAATTTCAGTACCCAAGTCGTAGGCTGGATCAAGCGTAGCGGATCCGGCATTTATTAATCAATTCCGGTGGATCCGCTACGCTTGATCCACCCTACAAATTAACCAGTTTTATAGATCATGATCCATTCTATTTATATCAATGAAATTCGAGCTCAGATAAAACAGTGGAAGCAGGCGGGTCAGTCGGTAGCACTAGTGCCCACTATGGGCAATCTGCACGAGGGTCATCTGGCATTAATTAAGCGAGGCAGAGAACTGGCTGATCGAGTGGTCACCAGTATTTTTGTCAACCCGTTGCAGTTTAATGAGGGCACTGATTTTGATGCCTATCCCCGAACTTTTGAGCAGGACATCCATAAGCTGGAGCAGGCAGGCAATGCAGCCCTGTTTGCGCCTGCAGTCGATGATGTGTATCCACAGGGTCAGCAACAGGCCACTAAAGTTATAGTGCCAGAATTAGGTGATATTCTGGAAGGTGAGCATCGCCCGGGGCATTTTGTCGGTGTGGCCACAGTGGTGAACAAGCTGTTTAATATTGTGCAACCTGATGTAGCCTGCTTTGGTGAGAAAGATTTTCAGCAACTAATGTTAATACGTCGCATGGTGAATGAGCTGGATATGCCGGTGACCATCGAGGCCGTATCGACGTTTCGGGAAGCGGATGGTCTGGCCATGAGCTCACGCAATAATCGTCTTGATAAGCAGCAGAGAAGTATTGCTAATGCTCTGTATCAGGGGCTGTGCTCGGTAAAACGGGCACTGGAAAAGGGCCGAAAAGATTATATTCAGCTTGAGAGCGAAGCCGCAGAGTTTATCCAGCAGCAGGGGCTGTCACCTGAATATATAGCCATTCGCCGAAGTTATGATCTAGACTTACCCTTAGAGGGTGATAAAGAGCTGGTAATACTGGCAGCGGCACGTTTGGGTGAAGTTCGCCTGATAGACAATATCCCGCTGAGTTTGTAAGCTTTTGCATGTTATTGCTGAGACCTGCAGGCTTGATCCTGCGGGTCTCATGCTTCATAATTTCGCCCTAGAATTATAGCGATGAAATACAGGATTTTTTATGCACGTCACCATGCTCAAGGCAAAGCTGCATCAGGCCAGAGTTACTCATTCTGAACTGGAATACGAGGGCTCCTGCGCCATTGATGGTCTGCTACTCAAGGAAGCAGGCATCCAGGAATATGAGCAAATTCATATTTATAACCTGGCCAATGGCGAGCGTTTTACCACTTATGCGATTCGAGCTCAGGATGGCAGTGGATTAATATCGGTTAATGGTGCGGCTGCACATAAAGCGAATCCAGGTGATCGAGTAATTATATGCAGCTATGTTCAGCTCGATCAGAAAGAAGCGGCAAATTTTAAACCGAAGCTGGTTTATCTGGATGAAAAAAATAATGTCACCAGAACCAGTGACCAGATACCTGTTCAGGTTGCTTGAAAAGATCGCCGTATGTCATAAGTCATATGTCTTTCGTCAAAAGAAAAGTCTGTTATTCCGAAGAAAAAACTGTCATTCCGAGCGAAGCCGAGGAATCTTAACTACCCGGGTAGCAAGATTTTCGGTAACTGCTCCTGCGTTACTCTACTACCTACGTCCATGTAGGCACCTCGGTTTCGCTCGGAATGACAACAGGAAAAAAACAGCGATACTTTTTTGACATACGACATACGACATACGACATACGACATACGACATACGACCAATCTACAAATCCGAAGCCATAATCACCTGATTTCTTCCATCTTCTTTCGCCTTATACAAAGCGGCATCAGATCTCTCGATTAATGCCTTGGCATCCAGATTTTCATCAGCCAGCATCGTACCAATCCCCAGGCTGATTGAAACATGTTCTGCAGTTGAAGAGTCATTGTGTTCTATATTCAACTTTTCAATAGCTTTTCTTGTTCGGTCGGCAACAGCAAAGGCATTTTTCTCTTCGGTTTCAGGTAATAAAATAACAAATTCTTCACCACCATAACGCGCGGCTAAATCTGTTGCATTCTTACATTCTTTAGCAATGGCTTTTGCAACGCTAATTAAACAGTCATCACCTTGCTGATGCCCATAACTGTCGTTGTATAATTTGAAATGATCGATATCAATTAAAATTAAAGACAGCGGAGATTTGGTGTTGCCTGCAGTTTTTAATTCTTCTTCAAGCGTTTCATCAAAATGGCGACGATTTGAAATACCCGTTAGTCCATCCTGCATAGATATAGCATGCAGCTGACGATTGCTTTTTTCCAGTTTCTTTTTCATTTCACGCAGTGCAAAAAAAGCAGCATCACGTTCCGTTTGTAAGATATAATTTTTTGCATGAGAACGAATGCGCGCAATCAATTCAATTGGATCGGGGAGTTTCACCAGGTAATCACTGGCACCATAACTAAACGCATCGCTTTTAATTTTTGGGTCTTCTTTTGAAGATAAAACAATTATAGGAATATCCTTAGTTGCATGATTGGCTCTATAAAAACGAACCAGCGTCATACCATCAACATCAGGCATAACAAGATCCTGTAATATTACAGTCGCATCAACGTCTATAGCTGTGTCTATAGCTTTGGATGGGTTTTCGCAGTAATGAAAATTAATATCTTTTTCATTTTCAAGCATGCGTCGAATGCCTTCTGCAATAATTGCCTGATCATCAACCAGAAGAACCTGGATGATAGTTTCGTTTTTTATGTTTTTATTATTTGACACGTGTTGGTCTCTCTATTTTAGAGTCTTCAGTGCTTTATTGATGGCGTCGCCAATATCATCTATATGCAGTATCTTTTTTGCCGCATTAAGATCCTTTGCTGCTTTGGGCATTCCGTAAACGGCGCAGCTTTCCTCATCCTGGGCAATCGTTAGCATGTCTCTGTTGTAGAATGATAATAGACCATTTGCGCCATCTTTTCCCATTCCGGTTAGTAGTACGCCAATCATTTTATTTGGCCAATGAGCAATGGCGCTTTCAAAAAAAACATCGACAGAAGGTCTGTAGGGGTAATCTTCCGGGTTTTTCGTGTATTCAAAACAGCCATTATTTTTCAAAATCAGGTGGTCATTTGTGCTCGCACAGTAAATTATTCCCGGCAATGGTTTTTTGTTTTCTCTGGCTATCTCTACCTTCAGCTCTGTTTGTTCATCAATCCACTTCACCATGCCGCGACTGAATTCTTTGTCCATATGTTGAATAACGACAAAAGTGGCTTTTGTGTCAGCTTTAATCTTACTTAAAACTTTAATTAACGCGGCAGGTCCACCGGTAGATGAACCTATAGCAACCAGTGGTAGATTATCTTTTATCTCAATACTTTTTTTCTGCTTGTCCAGAATAATGCTGTTATGAAGCAGACTGATATTTTTGATTTTCTGCTTGATGTCTTTTATGGATTCGGGTTCTTCAGTGGATGGCTCTGAAAAAGCATCCAGTGCGCCAGCAGACATGGCTTCAAAAACTTTTCCAGTTTGTTTCTTTATAGCTTTTCCCACTACAATAATGGTTGTCTGTTTTTCGCTGATAAGTTTTTTGATGAGATCAGGCGTTGATATATCAGGTAGCGATAGTTTAATTATAATCAGGTCTGGAGATTTTTCTTCTGCTTTTCTTAATGCTGTTTTACCATCCAGTGCTGTCCAGATTACATCATGACCTGTTTCAGATAATAAATATCTAAATAGTCTTGTGATATCAAGATCATCATGGGTTATGGCTATTTTCACTAAACTGGATCTCCTATTAAATCTCGCACTGCATCAATTAATGTGTCGTCATGGAAGCTGCCCTTTGTTAAGTAATAATCTGCACCAGCTTCCAGGCCTTTTTGTCTGTCTTCTGGACGATCTTTGTAAGACACCATCATTACTGGCATATTTCTTAAGGCGGCGTCATTTTTAATTAAAGTAACCAGTTCTATTCCATTCATTCTGGGCATATCGACATCAGAAACAACAAGATTGTAATTGCCGCTACGAACTGTATTCCACGCATCAACGCCATCAATTGCAATATCTACATAGTAGCCTCGTGACTCAAGTAATTTTTTCTCGACTTCACGCACGGTTAAAGAATCATCAACAACAAGAATGCGTTTTGTTGAGCTATCTGTATCGCTGGACTGTCCGATTTTTGCTATGTTTTTGCCGCTAATTATGGCCTGTATGCTTTGAATTAAGTCATCTACGTCGAATACAAGGATAGGTTCGCCATCATCTGTTAATGCAGAAGAATTAATGTCTTTAACTTTTCCCAGACGAGGATCAAGTGGGCGTAAAGCCAGGCCGCGCTCGCCAACAATTTCATCAACTACCAGACCATATAAATTATTCCAGTCACCAATAATAATGATAGGCAAATTTTCACTATTATTTGAGTGGCTGGGAATACCTAATATTTGTGCCGTATGAATAAGCCCTATATGGTTATCATCAAAAGTAATATATTGTTTGTCTTCAAGTACAGAAATATCAGATTTATTAATGGTAATTAGATTATGAATGGTTGTAAGTGGAAAAGCATAAAGTTCTTTATTTATTTTTACTAACAGGCTGCGAATAACTGACAGAGTTAGAGGAAGTTCCATATTAATGGACATGCCCTTGCCCAGTTCTGTTTGTGAATGTAATTTCCCGCGCATTTCCTGCAGGGCGCTATGCACAACATCAAGACCAACACCTCGGCCTGAAATTTCAGTGACGCTACTGCGAGTAGAAAATGCAGGCAAAAATAGAAAGTCGAGAAGCTCTGATTTGGACAGGTTATCCGACATGTTTTTACTGACCAGTTTTTTCTCAAGAACTTTAGTGCGAATATTTTCGATATCAACGCCGCGGCCATCATCTGCTACAGTGATGGATAAACGGCCAGCATTATGGCTTGCTTTGAGTTGTATTGTTCCTGTTTCTGATTTGTTTGAAGCGATTCTTTCAGCAGGTATTTCAATGCCGTGATCAATTGCATTGCGGATCATATGATTAACAGGTGCTTCAATTTTTTCAAGAATTTCACGATCAACCTGAGTATCTTCGCCAATGATTTCCAGTTTTATTTTTTTATTTAAAGAGCGAGAGATGTCGCGCACCATGCGTTTGTAGCCCTGGGTGCTGTCTTTAAATGGCCGCATACGACTGGATATTATTTCATGATTGATCCTTCCTGATAAATCAGTAGCACGGCGATCAAAATCATCAAGATCAATAATATGTTGAGTTAGATTGTCTCTATGGGTGGAGGCTTTGTGTTGTACAGTCTGCAATAAATCTAATTCAAGATCTGATATTTGGCGCTCTTCCAGAATAACTCGAAGGCGATCTATAGTGTCGATAAGTTCATTATGGTTTTTTTTGAGCCCAAGCATTGAGCCTGTGTGACTTCTGACCCAGTTGGAAGTCACAGTAAGTTCACCTGCCAGTCCCATCAGTTTGTTAATGCGTTTTGCACTAACTCTGACGACGCTGTCATCAATGCTGGGTTTATTTTGTGCAGATGTTTTTGCAGCCGAAGATTTTTTTTGTTTAACAGGTTGCTCTGGCTGATTCTGCTCTGATGAGCTGATCTCCTGATTCTTTTCTATTTCCTGTAAATTGGCAAGTAAGCCTGTAATCTTCTGGCTATTTGAAGGTGTCCAGCTTTCATGCTCAACAGCAGATAAAGATGATATTTCTTTTAAGATATCTACGCACTTTAAGAAGACATCGATATGATTATTTGAAATGGTGATGATCTGGTTTTGTGCTGCGACAAAGCAGTCTTCCATAATATGTGCAAGCTTTACTACAACTTCAATGCCTAATAATCTGGCTGCCCCTTTTATTGAATGTGAGGCACGCATAAGTTGTTCCAGATGTTGCGTGTCTCTGGGATCATTTTCTAATTCAAGTAAACCAGTTGAAATAACATCAATATTGTTTTCCAGCTCTGTTTTAAATAGATCCAGCATGGTGGGGTCTATATTGTCAGGCACATTAAATAACATGACTTCAGGTTCTGGCTGCTTGCTGTCACTAACTGTTTCTGCCGGGGGTGCATTATTATCTAATATTGATAATTTGTTTATGCAGTCGGTAATTAGTTTCAGATTGTCTCGAAGCCAGTCAATATGTTCTGTAATAGATTGTCTGGAAATGGTTTTAAATATATCTATGCAGTATAGAAATAAATCAATATGATCCGTATTTATATTAAGCGTTTTGTTTTGCGCGGCGACAAAACAGTCTTCAAGAATATGAGCGAGTTTAATGATAGCGTCGAGTTCGAGTAGTCGAGCAGCGCCTTTAATAGAGTGTGAAGAGCGCATGAGCCGTTCTAGTTCTTCTTCATTATGAGAGTCGCTTTCTATTGTAAGAAGACTATCGGTCATATCTAAAACATTTTTCTCCAGTTCCGTTTTAAATAAATCAAACATCATTGGATCAATATCCTGTGGCACAGATATATCTATATTTTCATTGTTGAGGCTGGCTTCTTCTGTGATTACAGGACTGATTTTTGGAGCAGGATCATTGTTTATATATGAGCTAATAGTGCTAATAAGTTTGTCTCGTTCACTTATTAGATCGGCATCAGGGCTTTCGTGTTCTTCTATTGTAAGTGTGGAAATTGTTGTCAGATATTTGGCCGCATTTTTAAGAGCGCCAATCTGTTTATTGTTTATATCTGTATTTCTGGTTTGTGTGAAAATAAAAAAATCTTCCATAACAGAAGATAGTTTCATGGCTAGATTTATTTTTACTAACTGAGCTGCACCTTTTATAGATAAAGCCGCTCTCATGCAATTTTCTATGGCCGCTTCATTTTCCTGGTTTGTAGTTAGTTCAGAAAGTCCAGTATGTAATATTTCTAGCTGTGCACTAATCTCAGTTTGAAACATATCAAACATAGATTTGTTTACATTGAAATCTTCCTGTTCGCTCATGATATGTTCCTGTTTAATGAGCTAAATATAAGCTCTGTATCAAGCAGGCCGATATGTAAATCATGGTATTCTATAATGCCATCTATATAGTTGGATGCTCCATCATCTATTGTGGACGGTGTCTTCTGTAAATTTTCTGTATCATATTTTAGTGTGTCCTTAACTTCAGACACAGGAAATGCATATAAATTACCATCATCAGACATTACGATATAGCGTTCATGAATGGTTATCTGAGATTCGGAATTTATTTCTTTTTTATTTAGATTGAATAAATAGCCGAGAGACACACATAATAATAGGTCTCCTCGAACATTTACCAGGCCGCGTAACACCTGGTTTTTTCTGTGGGGCAGGCTATGATGTTTATCGCACTGAGTTATTTCGCGAACTATCTTTGAAGGTAATGCAAACCACTCATTTCCAAGTCGAAAAACAAGGGCTGATTTTAAGTTGTGATTAGTGCTGGCTCTTGGCTGACTTAAATTGTCTGTCCATTCATTAATGTATTCATTGTCGATAGGGCGGTCGAGTAATCTTCTGCCTGCATCAGAATAAACGGGGCAATTATAACAATGAGTTAATTTACTGAGTTCTGGACAGCGAGGTAGTTCGTCTCCCCAGATGCCAATTGTATTCCAGCAGTCATTTATAGATAAATCATTCATAAGTTATTTTTTAAAGTTCTTTCCGCTCTTTCTTTCAGGAGATTGCTGGCTTTTATATCGCCTTCATTCTTAAAAATTAATGAAAGGTGAATTAATGATTCATAATGCTTCGGATTGAGATAGAGTGCTTTTTTATAAAAACTATGTGCCTGTGAGTCATTACCTGATGCTTCGCTGATTAAGCCGAGTAGAAAAAATGAATCTTCATGATCATTGTAAATATTAATGTACTCCAGGCATAGTGATTCTGCTTCACCAAGTTTTCCCTGGTCAGCCAGAGTTCTTGCCTGCTTTATCAGGTCTTTGTCATTAGTGTCTGGTTCTTTCTGTGTCGCTGTTTCAGGCTTGCTTTCACTATTTGTTTTACGGGGTACATACTGTTCGGGTTTAGAGAATGCTTTTATGGCGGCAGGTTTTTTTTTGTCTAAAAGGGAAATGGTTTTATTTTTTTTATTAAAATTATTTTCTTCTATTTTTTCTGCATTATTATTTCTTTTCATTAAACAGAATGTAGACCCGCGTTTGGTAGTAGAGAATATTTTCTCTGGCACGGATCCAAATTCAGAATGGCCTATGAACAGTAAGCCTTCGTCCATAAGTAGGTTATTCATATTTTTGTAAGCTATTTCTTTTGTTGGCATGTCAAAATAAATAAGTAGATTACGACATAGTATAAAGTCAAATTTATTTTTAAATGGCAGTGTATTGGCGTCGACAATATTTACTCGTTTGAATTTTACAGATGATCTTATGTTTTTATTTAAGACGTACTCTTCATTGTCAGGAGTAAAGTAATTATTAATATACATCTTTGCTTTTTCGCCACGAAAGGAGTTTTTGTTATAAATTCCCTGTTTCGCTATATTGATTGAATTATGACTTATGTCAACGGCCTGGATTTCGTAAGCTGTTTCAGGTATCCCATTGCTATGTAAAAAAATAGCAATGGAGTAAGGTTCTTCTCCTGTGGAGCAGGGAGCACATAGAATTCGGCACGGTTTTTTTTGCCGAGTTAATAATTGCTTTGATATTTTTTCAAGGATTAATTTAAAAGGTTTGTCATCCCTGAAAAACCATGTTTCAGGTATGACTGAGGTTTCAAGCAATAAATTAAGCTCTCCGGAAATATTGTTAAGGCAAATATAATAATCGTCTAAATTATCTACATTGCAGTTTCTCATTCTGCTGTTTAATATTTTATTAATGGTTGCTTCGCCAATAGTGCTTGCATCCAGACCAATCTCTCTTTTTAGAATGGCCTTTATTTTGTCTAGTGATGTTTCCATATCCAGTATGTTTTTAGCTTGTGCCATCATTGCTTGCGCTGTCGTCGACAAATATTTGTTGTGCAATGGAGACAGGTAAAATTTTACGAGTATCAATTAACTGAATCATTTCATTGTTGTGTTTATATATCTTGCCAAGAAAAGGTGTGTTTTCGGAAGTGATACCACTGGAAATAAGTTTATCCTCATCGCATTTAAGAACTTCCGTTACTCGTTCTGCAACAAGTCCAATGGGCTTTTCAATGCCGGTATCCTGCTGACAGTTAATAATCACTATTCTACTGCCCAGATTATTTTTACTGTCTCGCTTCTCAAAAAACTGGCAGAGGTCAACCACAGGTGTGGGTTTGCCCCGATAGTTAAAAATACCCTTTATTATTTTTTCGACCATGGGTACCTGATCAAGATTAATCATGGGTAAAACTTCTGATACCATCAATGAGTTAATACCGTAGCGTTCCTTGCCTATGTTCATAGTAAGGATTAGCATGATTATTATTCAGTGACCTTGAAGATAGAGACGCCTTCCTGTAATCCGCGAGCGGCATCTTTTAACTGGTCGATAGACTGATTAGACTGGCGTAATGATTCTGCGGTTTGCTGAGCCATTTCATTTAGCTGAACCATGCTTTCCTTAATTTGCTCAGCACCTTCAGATTGCAGGCGGGTGCTTTCATTAACGGTATCGAAGCGTGGTAATAACACCTGCACCTGTTCAATAATGTGTGCCAGTTTAGAGCCCACTTTGGCTACATCACTGACACCCTGATTTACTTCATCGGTAAATTTATCCATGCTCATCACGCCTGCGGATACCGCAGATAACATTTCTTTTACCATCTGTTCTATATCCCAGGTGGCAACTGCAGTCTGATCTGCAAGACGACGAATTTCTGTTGCCACCACAGAGAAACCGCGGCCATATTCACCGGCTTTTTCTGCTTCAATGGCGGCGTTTAATGAGAGTAGATTAGTCTGGTCAGCGACTCGATTAATGGTGACCACCACGGTATTAATGTTGTCTGCCTTTTCACTTAGCACAGAAAGTTTTGATGAAATGCTCTGGGTTGCAGCCTGCATGCCTGCCATAGTGGATTCCATAGAGACCAGTGCAGTGTGGCCTTCGGATGCAGACTCTGATGTATTTTCAGCTACCTGTTTTACTTCATCCATAGTGTTGAGTAATTCTTTGCCGGTGGCGGATATTTCAGTCACGGTGGACATAATCTGATTGGTGCTGGCCGCCTGTTCTGCAACCGTGGCTTCCTGTTCTTTTGCGGTAGCGGCAATCTCTGTGGCGGAAGAGGTTACCTGAATGCCCGACATCTGCACCTGTTTAACCAGATTATTCAGATTTTCCAGCATGACATTCACACCGGCGGCTACCTGAGAGACAGAATCTTTTCCTGAGAAAATCATCATCTCACCTGTGAGGTCACCCTTGGCCGCCATCGAAACAATATCCCGAACGAATTCAGCCTTGCCCTCAAGATCAGTATTGATTTCTTTTTCACGCTCTACAATGTCATCCAGTTCAGAGGCGAGGATAAAAAATTTATTTATTGCCTGGGTTATTTCGGATTTTGATGAGGCGACATCAATGGATGTACTGTCTTTTTTAACAGTGAATTCATTCATCACATTATTGATAGACTGAAGTCCTCCTTCCATGGCATTGAGTAAAGGACTGGTGATACTAAAGCGCAGTAAATAATACAGTGAAACAATAATGGCCATGGCCATAACAATGAACAGGGCTGAAATATCAAAGCCCTGATTCTTTTCAATAGTGTAAACCAGCGGTACAGCCAGCAGCACCTGAGGCACGCTAAACATAATAATGAGCCGTTGATTTATAGAGAGTTCATTAAACTTATTTAATAGTTTTTTCATGTTTTATTTCTTTTTGCAGTATTTTTCTGAAATATAAGGCATTTCAATAGAAAATGCGTGTAAGTATATGATTATGTTATAGAGTATATGTAGCAGGTTTTAAGAAATCAGCAAGTTTTCATGGGTTTTTGATTGAAAGTTGAAATGCCTGATAAAGCTTCTACACTATTTATAGTAGAGATTTTATTTCTATCGCCCTTCGTTGTTTTAAGCAAGCACAGAATATAAATACAACATGTCTTCCTTAAGGGGATTTAAGGTATATGCAATTACTGAGGTTTATATACGATGGATTTTGACGAGAAGATAGATTGCTCTGGCCTGAAATGCCCAATGCCAGCCATGAAAGCCAAGAAAGCACTGACCAGTATGACTGTTGGGCAGATACTGCTTATTGTTACTACAGATAAAGCCTCGTGCATTAGCATCCCTTCTATTACCAGGCAGATTGGCCATGAGCTGCTGGATACCGCTCATGAAGGTAATGAATATTTTTATCGGGTGAAAAAGCTTGCTCCTGCATAAGTGAGCAGATGCAGGTGAGAGTGAGTTGTAAGTCTTAATCTGTCATCCCCGAATGCTGTTGTCGGGGATCCAGCGACTTTAGACCCGTTAAAGTCACTGGGTTCCCGACACAGGCATTCGGGAATGACAAAATCCAGAAAGTCGGCAAGACTTTTTGACGAACGACGAACGACGAACGACGAACGACGAACGACGAACGACGAACGACGAACGACGAACTACCCCGTATTTCTCATTCCCGCCGCCACCGCACTAATCGTTCGCAGCAAAGGATGCAGCCAGTTATTCTGCTCATCTTCGCTCAGGCTTTCATCTCGATATCGTTTCAGCATAAGAATCTGAATATGGCTCAGTGGATCCAGATAGGGGTCGCGGCGTCTTAAAGACAGGTCTAACGAGGGCGAGTCTTCAAGTATATGATCGCCGCCGGTTATGCTCAGAATATGTTTAACGGTGCGCTTATATTCGGCCTGAATCATATTGTAAATATGCTCACTTAATTCCGCATTTTCACATAGTTCTGCATATTCTCGGGCGGTGGCCATGTCGGCCTTGGTCAATGCCATTTGAGTATTGCTGAGTAAAGCGTGGAAATAAGGCCAGTTTTTATTCATTTCCTGCAATACGCTGAGCTGATCTTTATTGCTGTTAATCATGCTTTCCAGCGCAGAGCCTATGCCATACCAGGCGGGCAGAGTGGTGCGAGACTGTGCCCAGCCAAATACCCAGGGAATGGCGCGAATGGATGATTTGGAACGATTGGCTTTACGATGAGAAGGGCGAGAACCAATATTCAGCATGCCTATTTCTGTGACCGGTGTGGTTTCGTAGAAATAATCAAGGAAGCCTTCGGTGCCGTCAGTGAGTTTACGATAAGACTGTTCGCCGATATCAGTCAGCTCGCGCATGACTTTAAGGTGTTTGTCGGAAGCACTGGATGGTTGATCAGTTACCAGTGAGCGGCTGGCCATCATCAGGCCGGAGACCCCCATGGTCAGTTCGTAAATAGCGGTTTCTATATTGCTGTATTTATAAGACAGCACTTCACCCTGCTCGGTAAATTTGATCTGCCCGTGCACCGTGCCTTCCGGTTGCGACAGAATGGCTTCGTGGGTTGGTCCGCCGCCGCGACCGATGGTGCCGCCACGACCGTGGAATAAACGACACTCCACCCCGTGCTTATTGGTTAGCGCAATCACTTTCTGCTGAGCTTCATATAAATTCCATGAAGAGGCCATAATGCCGCCATCTTTGCAGGAGTCAGAATAACCCAGCATCACTTCCTGAATATTGCCCGAAGTTTTCAGCAGGCTGCTGTAAACAGAATTATCCAGCAGGGCTTTAAGCACTTCTTCAATGTGCTCAAGATCTTCGATGGTTTCAAATAGTGGAGAGATGCGGATTTTGCATTGCCATTCGCCATCCTGTTTTTTCACCAGGCCGGCGAGGCTGGCCAGCCACATCACTTCCATAATATGACTGGCGGCGTGGGTCATGGAAATCACATAGGCGCCAAATGCGCGCGCTGAAATTTCGCCATGCATGGTTTTCATTAACTCGAATACATTTACAGTTTCACGGTTGTCTTCGTGCAGAGCCTGTTTATCTAATTTGAGTGCAGGTGGGTTATCAATGTAGTCTGCCAGACACTGTAAGCGTTCTGCTTCGCTCAGCGATGCATAATCCGGTGCGCCTTTAATCTGTTTGAAAATATCTACAACCGTATCAGTGTGGCGAGTAGACTCCTGGCGAATGTCCAGTTTTAGCAGGAAGAAGCCAAAGGTTTCAACCTGACGAATCAGGTCTTTTAATTTGCCATTGGCCACATTCTGATCGCCATGACTGATCAGCGAATTACGAATTAGAATTAAATCCTGTAAAAATTCCCGCTCAGACGGGTAGGCGTGTTCCGTGTTTTTGATTTCTTTATCGTTGAGTCTGGCTCTGACGATTTTTAGATTTTGCATTAGCCGGTGGCGCATAAATTCCAGCTTGCGACGATAAGGTGCCTGTAAAAAAGCATTGGGTGAATCGGCAAAGACTTCAAAGCGCATGTTTTCATCGGTGGCAAGGCTATCGAGAAAAACTTTGGTTGGGCTGCACAAGTCGGTTGAGTGAGTCAGCACCCGGGTTAGAAGCACCATGCGGCGAACATATTCTTCCAGCAGCACTTTAGCCTGCATGCGTAATGCCATAGCCGTGGTTTCAGGTTTAACGAATGGGTTGCCATCACGGTCGCCACCAATCCATGAGCCAAATCTTAAAAAGCTGGGAACGGTAATCTGTGCGTCCGGGTAATGCTTGCTGAGTTTTCTTTCCAGATTGCGATAAATATCGGGCACCGAATCGAACAGACTTTCGCGGAAAAAGAACAGCCCGTTTTTAATTTCATCTTTAACCTGAGGTTTGTATTCACGAACTTCATTGGTGCGCCATAAAATCTGGATCTGGGTTTCCAGCTCTATGGCCAGTTCCTGTTTCTGAATTTTACCCAGACGGCTGTCATTAAGCTGATCGTTCACCAGAAAAATACGGCGTAGGGCGTTCATTACACTGCGTCGTTTTGATTCAGTTGGGTGGGCGGTGAATACGGGAATATAAGCCAGCTGATCCAGTAAGTCCTGCACTTGCAGAGGTTCCAGCCCCTGTTGTTTAAACTTGGACAGGGTGTCATCAAAAGAGCCCATCCACAGAGCCTTGCCATTACGAATCAGCCTTCGGCGTTGCTGATGCTGAAAATCTTCTTCGGCGATATTGACCAGACTGAAGTAAACACTAAACGCTCGCACCACCTGTGTGAGGGTGTCGGCATCCAGTGACGCGATTAGCTTCATCAGCTTTTCGCGTTTTTTGGGATTATCATTATCACGCAGACTGATGTAACCCGTGCGTAGTTTTTCTACTGCATCATAGACATGATCTCCGGCAAGCTTGCGGAGTACATTGCCTAACAGGCTGCCAAGAAGCTTCACTCTGGAGCGCAGTTCTTTGTCGTTAGGCTGGCTGGGTGTTGTATCTTGTGTCTTAGAAGTCATGCAAAATTCCGTAGTTTGTGGCCCGCATTTTTGAGCAGAGGGTATGCCGTGGGGCGCGATATTATATCTCAAGCAGAGGCATTGATGTACTGGCCTGAGGGTAAGAAGCGTTTTATTTGCATGGAATTCAGCAATTTTATTCTGTCAATTCGAATTATTCCTGCAAAATCATTGAGTTAATGCTGATTTGACCCTAGACTCTGAAATAATTAAGTAATAACTACAGATACAACAGGGATTATGAGCAAATTAAACAGTTTGTCCGCCTGCCAGGCTTTAAGAGATCACTACGAGAAAACCAGAGATCTTCATATGCGGGATTTATTCGCTGAAGATCCGCAAAGGTTTGAAAAGTTTTCAGCGCGGTTGGGCGATATTTTGCTGGATTACTCAAAAAACAGAATCACAGAAGACACCATGAAGTTGCTAATGGAGTTAGCCCGCCAGACCGGAGTTGAAGAATGGCGGGATAAAATGATGGCGGGTGACATTGTTAACTGCACTGAGTTAAGGCCTGTATTGCACACTGCACTGCGTAATCGCTCCAATAAACCGGTGCTGGTAGATGGCAATAATATTATGCCGAAAGTAAATGCGGTATTGAAACAGATGCGAAGTTTTTCTGAGCGCGTACGTTCAGGGGAGTGGCGAGGCTACAATGGCAAGCGCATCGAGCATGTGGTGAATATTGGCATAGGGGGTTCAGATCTGGGCCCGCAGGTGGTGTGCGAATCGATGAAGCCTTTTGCACAACGCGGCTTAAAAGCCCACTTTGTATCGAATGCAGACGCGACTCATCTGGTGGAAACGCTGAAGCAGGTGAATCCGGAAAACACCTTGTTTATTATTTCATCCAAATCCTTCTCTACTCAGGAAACCATGCTCAATGCCAATAGTGCGCGGCAGTGGTTTCTGGATCTGGTGGGCAATGAAAAAGCCATCGCCCAGCATTTTGTTGCGGTGAGCAATAATATTGATGCGGCCAGAAAATTTGGCATTAACTCAAATAATATTTTTGAATTCTGGGACTGGGTCGGCGGGCGTTATTCGCTATGGTCTGCCATCGGTTTGCCCATTGCTATTTATCTGGGCATGGATCACTTTGAAGAATTGCTGGAGGGTGCTCATGAAATGGATGTGCATTTTGCCGAAGCGCCGTTAGAAGAAAATATTCCGGTGATTATGGCGATGCTGGGAATCTGGTATAACAATTTTTACGATGCTCAAAGCCATGCCATTATGCCCTACAGCCAGTATCTGGAGCGTCTGCCCGCTTATTTGCAACAGCTGGATATGGAGAGCAATGGTAAAACCATCGATAAAACGGGCGAGCGGGTGGAGTATCTTACCGGGCCTATTATCTGGGGCGAGTCGGGCACCAATGGTCAGCATGCCTTCTTTCAGCTTATGCATCAAGGCACCAAGCCGGTGCCAGCGGATTTTCTGATTCCGGCACTGAGTCAGAATCCATTAGGTTTGCATCATCGAGTTTTATTCTCCAACTGTCTGGCGCAAACCCGTGCTTTAATGCAGGGCAAAACCCACGATGAAGCATTGCAGGAAATGAAAGCACAGGGAATGTCGGATAAAGAAATTGAGAGTGTGATTCCGCATAAAGTATTCGATGGCAATAAACCCAGCAATACCGTGATTTTTGAAACCCTGACGCCAAAAACGCTGGGTTCAATTCTGGCGATGTACGAGCACAAGGTTTTTGTGCAGGGCATTGTGTGGAATATTAATTCTTTCGATCAATGGGGGGTAGAATATGGCAAGGTGCTGGCTGGAGAAATTCAGGGAGACCTGGCGAAGCAGGGCTCTGTGGAGCACCATGATTCATCGACCAATGGGCTGATTAATTATCGTAAGGCGATTTATTTTGGCAATAGAAAAGATCGAAGGGATTAGGAGAGACGTCGTTGGTCGTTCGTCTTTCGTCAAAAGCCAAAAGCCAAAAGCCAAAAGCCAAAAGCCAAAAGCTAGAGAATGTTGCTCCTCATTTTCCTGTCATTCCGAGCGCAGCCGAGGAATCTTGCTACCCAGGTAGTTAAGATTTTCGGTAACTGCTCCTGCGTTACTCTACTACCTACGTCCATGTAGGCACCTCGGCTGCGCTCGGAATGACAGGAAAAATAGAAATGACAACACACAAAAAGTCTGCAAGATTTTTTGACTAACGACTAACGACTAACGACTAACGACTAACGACGATGTTTTTCAAAGCCCAATCAATATGCTCCCCAACCATCTCCGTCACCTCTGGCCGCTTAGCCTCAAGCGCCTGCAAAATCTCAGCAGAATAATCGGCATTACCCAGCGCCACCGCAATATTTCTTAACCACTGCATATAACCAATTCGACGAATCGCCGAGCCTTCGGTTTTTTTAAGAAATGCCTGTTCAGACCAGCTAAAGCACTCAAGCAAATCGATGGCGTCCAGCCCATGTCTTACCTGAAAATCTTTTTCATCGCTGGCTTTAGAAAAGCGATTCCACGGACACACCAGCTGGCAGTCATCACAGCCATAAATTCGATTGCCTATACTTTTGCGAAACTCAACGGGAATAGCGCCCTTTAGCTCAATCGTTAAATAAGAAATACAGCGACGAGCATCCAGTTTATAGGGGGCGATAATAGCCTGAGTGGGGCAGATCTCTATGCAGGCGTTGCAGCTGCCACAATGATTTTCTATTTTAGTTGTGCTGGCATCAAAAGGAATATCGGTGTAAATCTCACCGAGAAAAAACCAGCTGCCACAGCCGCGATTAATTAAATTAGTGTGTTTGCCCATCCAGCCCAGCCCGGCATTTTCAGCCAGAGCCTTTTCAAGCACCGGTGCGCTGTCGGTGAATACTCTATAACCAAATTCACCAATTTCAGTCTGAATTTTATCTGCCAGTTTCTGTAGTCGCTTTCGAATAAGCTTGTGATAATCGCGACCCAATGCGTAGCGGGAGATAAAAGCTTTCTGTTTATTGCCAAGCACCTGTTGAATAGATTGAGAGTCGGGGGGGAAATAATCCATACGCACTGATATTACGCTCAAAGTGCCTGCTTCCAGCTCGTCCGGGCGACTGCGCTTACTGCCGTGGCGAGCCATGTATTCCATTTCGCCGTGATGTTGTTGATTTAGCCATTCCTGCAACCGGCTCTCATGCTGGCTCAGATCAATATCGGTAAAGGCACATTGCTGAAAACCAAGCTCATTCGCCCATTGCTGAATTTGTGCTGGCAGATTATGACTTAAAGGTTTCAATGTATTTCAGATATTTATGCGGATAAAAGGAGCATCCTACATATAAGTATTGATTAAAGCAGCAAATTTTGATGATATAGCCCATCTCTTAAACAAGCTTATTAAAAGGTCATGTGTATCAGCGCGACTAGCCTGGGGTAGACTGGATCAGGGTAATTGTATTGTACTCTGTCATTACTACGGGCTCCTGCCCTTCGGGTCAGGTAAAACCTGTTTAAAATCGCTCAGTGCGGTTTTATCCCGAATGCTTCTGTCGGGAACCCAGTGACTTTGATGATTTAAACTGCCCTTAAAGTTGCAGCACTGAATAACACATTGATCAATGTTGGTGATTATGAAAGTTCGTACCCGATTTGCCCCAAGCCCCACTGGTTATTTACATATAGGCGGTGCTCGCACTGCATTATTCTCCTGGCTTTATGCTAAAAAAATGGGCGGTGAATTTATTTTACGCATCGAAGACACAGACCGAGAACGCTCAACTCAGGCAGCCGTGGATGCAATAACCGACGGCATGGAATGGTTAGGTCTGGAACACGATGCTGGGCCATTTTATCAAACTCAGCGATTTGATCGATACAAAGAAATCATTCAGAAATTACTCGATGATGGTCATGCCTATTACTGCAACTGCTCCAGAGAACGGCTGGATGAAATGCGAGAGCAGCAAAAGGCGAATAAACAAAAACCAAAATACGATGGTTGCTGTCGCGATAAAGGTTTAACTGAGGCCGATGACACAGTGGTGAGATTTAAAAATCCACTCGATGGCGTGGTGACGATTAAAGATCATGTGCGTGGCAATGTAGAAATCAGTAATCAGGAACTGGATGATTTAATTATTGAACGCTCTGATGGTGCGCCCACATACAATCTCACAGTTGTTGTTGATGACTGGGATATGGAAATAACCCATGTTATCAGGGGCGACGATCATTTAAACAACACACCAAGACAGATTAATATTCTTCAAGCGCTGGATGCACATATTCCAGAATATGCACACATCCCTATGATTAACGGGCCGGATGGCAAAAAATTATCCAAGCGCACCGGTGCTGTCAGTGTAATGCAATATCACGAAGAAGGTTATTTAACCGAAGCGGTGATTAATTATCTGGTGCGTTTGGGCTGGTCACACGGCGATCAGGAAATTTTCACCCTGGATGAAATGATTGAAAAATTTGATCTTAAAGATATTAATAAATCCTCCTCAAGTTTAAATGTCGAAAAACTGCAATGGCTTAACCAGCAGTATTTTATCAGCCTTGATCCAATCTACGTGGCAGAACAGCTCGCATTTTATATGCTGGAACATGGCATTAATATTGAAACTGGCCCTAAACTAACCGATGTAGTGGTGCAGCTTAGAGAAAGAAGCAAAACCTTTATCGACATGGTTGAAAACTGCCGCTTCTTCTACGAAGACTTTGATGAATACGATGCGAAAGCCGCTAAAAAACAATTTAAGCCAGCGGCTAAAGAAGTGCTTCAGCTATTAAAGCAAAACTATGAATCGCTGGAAGACTGGACGGCTGAAAACATACACAAAGTGGTGGAAGATACAGTCAATAAACTGGAAGTGGGTTTTGGCAAAGTGGGGCAGCCATTGCGGCTAGCGGTAACCGGGCATGGTAAATCCCCCGGTATAGATGTGACTCTTGAGTTGTTGGGGAAAGAAAAAACACTGGCGAGAATTGATAAGGCTATTGGGTTTATTGAGGCTTAGAATATTAATTAAGCTGCTATTATGAGCGAAGCCGAAGGGTTTTGATGGGTTATATTTTATGAACACAGTAACATCAGAGTGGGATCTGGCCGAAGCAAAACGCATTGTGCTGGCTATGCCAGGCAGTCATCCTGCAAGAGTTTATTTAAAAGAACTGGTCGCGATAAGTGGCCTGACGGATGTTGAACGTCTGGCTGCCTCGTCGCCTAAATCAGTTATTCGTGCATCGCATGAAACTGGCCTGTTAAGTGAAAGTGATTCAAGGCAGGCTCTGGCAATGGTGAACGGCAGAAACCTGACATCACATACTTATAATAAGCAATTAGCAAAGACAATAGCAGGGCGTATATCAGGGCATTACATCATGCTGGAAAAATGGTTGCTGGCAGTAACAAATAATCTGGCAAAAAGAAAATAACCAGCAATAGTCTTTTGATTAACGATTAACCACTTTTGACTATCCTTACTAATCACTATAATATTCCGGCATAAATTGGGGCTATAGCTCAGCTGGGAGAGCGCAACACTGGCAGTGTTGAGGTCGGCGGTTCGATCCCGCCTAGCTCCACCAATTTTTTAAAAAAGTTATAATTGGTTGAAAGCACTATTTAGATTAATCGGGAATTTTTCTTGAAAATTATTATAACTGGTGGTGCGGGATTTATTGGCTCTGCTGTTATTCGCCAGTATATTCAATGTACTGATTACAAAATAATCAATCTCGATGCGTTGACCTATGCAGGTAACCTTGAGTCGCTTGACCAGATTTCTGATCATCCCCGATATCAGTTTGAGCATGTTGATATAAAAAATATCGTGGAGCTCAAGCGAGTATTTGATCAACATCAGCCTGATGCTATTATGCACCTTGCCGCAGAATCACACGTCGATCGTTCTATCGATAGCCCAGCAGATTTTATTCAAACAAATATTGTAGGCACATACAACCTTTTAGAAGTAGCAAAATGTTACTGGGAAAAATTACCTGAAGAAAGAAAAGAAGCTTTTCGCTTTCATCATGTATCCACAGATGAAGTTTATGGTGACCTGGGAGAAACTGGTTTTTTTACCGAAGGCACAGCTTATGAACCCAGTTCACCCTATTCAGCAAGTAAAGCATCATCTGACCATCTTGTTCGAGCCTGGCACCGAACTTATGGATTGCCGATTGTCGTTACCAACTGCTCAAATAATTATGGACCTTATCAGTTTCCAGAAAAATTAATTCCGTTAGTTATTTTGAATGCGCAGAAAGGAAAATCTTTACCGCTTTATGGCAAAGGCAATCAAATCAGAGACTGGTTATATGTTGATGATCATGCTGTAGCGCTGCGTCTGGTGTTAGAAAAAGGTAAGGTTGCTGAAACCTATAACATCGGTGGTCATAACGAAAAGGCCAATTTAGAAGTTGTTGAAACTATATGTTCTTTGCTAAATGAGTTGATCCCAGGTTCAGGTTATATTCCGCATGAATCACTAATTACTTATGTGGCAGATCGACCCGGCCATGATGTTCGCTACGCTATAGATGCAGGTAAAATAGAAAAAGATCTAGGTTGGGTTCCCCAGGAAACTTTTGAGAGTGGTTTGCGTAAAACAATAGAATGGTACCTGGCAAATACCCATTGGTTAAAGAATGTAGCAAGTGGTGCATATCGTGATTGGGTAAAACGGCAATATGGCTAAAATTTTATTGTTTGGAGAAGATGGTCAGGTCGGTTGGGAGCTAAAACGGTCGCTATCAGTTTTAGGTGAGCTTACGGCGCCGTCAATGAATGACTGTGATTTATCAGATAAGGCAAAGCTGAAAAGTGTCATTCGTAACCTGTGTCCGGATATTATTGTTAATGCGGCAGCCTATACGGCTGTAGATCAGGCAGAAACAGATATAGAAACCGCTATGTGCATTAATGCCGAAGCACCTGCAATTCTGGCTGAAGAATCCAGAAAGATAAATGCTCTACTAGTAGATTACTCAACAGACTACGTGTTTGATGGTGCTAAATCTCATGCCTATGATGAAACAGACGAGCCTAATCCAGTAAACATATATGGCTTCAGTAAACTTGCTGGGCTTCAGGCTATACAGAAAAGTGGTTGCAGACATCTGATCTTTCGAGTGAGCTGGGTTTACGGGAGTCATGGGAATAATTTTGTTAAAACCATGCTACGTTTTGCTAAAGAAAGGTCAGAGCTTAAAATTATTGCTGATCAGATAGGTAGCCCAACACCAGCTGATTTAATAGCGGATGTAACTGCACTGGCGATATCGTTAATTCAAAACGGTAAAGGAGAAGAGGGGGTATTTAATTTGGTACCCACTGGAGAGGTTTCCTGGCACGGTTTCGCAGAGGCGATTTTCAATCATGCAGCGCAATTTACAAACGATACAGCACCAAAGCTTTTGCCAATTGAAACCAGTGAGTATCCTGCTATGGCTAAAAGGCCTTTTAATTCATGTCTTAATACAGATAAACTAGAGCAGGCTTTCGGATTTTATATGCCCAATTGGCAATGGCCACTAAAACATATTATTGAAGAAATTGTAAAAGCATGAGCACGCAAAGAAAAGGTATTATTTTAGCTGGAGGCTCGGGTACTCGTTTGTACCCAGTGACTCAGGCCATATCTAAACAACTACTGCCTGTTTACGATAAGCCGATGATTTATTATCCACTAACGACACTTATGCTGGCAGGAATAAAAGAAATTTTATTAATTTCCACACCACAGGATACGCCGAGATTTGAACAGCTTTTAGGCGATGGAAGTCAGTGGGGCATAAGTTTGCAATATGCAGTGCAGCCTACCCCTGATGGTTTGGCTCAGGCATTTATTATTGGCGAGAAATTTATTGGTAACAATGATAGTGCTCTTGTTTTAGGTGATAATATTTTTTATGGCCATGATTTTTCGAATTTATTAAAACAATCTGCAAATAAAGATGAGGGTGCAACTGTATTTGCATATCCAGTACATGATCCAGAAAGATACGGTGTAGTGAAATTTGATGATAAAGGTAAAGCAGTCAGTCTTGAAGAAAAACCGGCTAAACCGGAATCTCGATATGCGGTAACGGGCCTTTATTTTTATGATAACCAGGTAATTGATATTTCTCATAGTATAAAACCATCATTAAGAGGTGAGTTAGAAATCACCGATATAAATCAACGTTATCTGGAGTTAGGTCAGCTATCAGTAGAAAATATGGGGAGAGGTATGGCCTGGCTAGATACAGGGACTCACGAATCTCTACTTGAAGCGGCATCTTTTATTGAAACAATTGAACGTCGGCAAGGCCTAAAAATTGCCTGCCCTGAAGAAATCGCATTTCGAAATGGATACATTGATGCAGAGCAGGTTAGGAAAATTGCAGAGCCATTAAGTAAAAGTGGTTATGGTGAATACCTTCTCAATATGTTGAATGAGAGAATATTTTGATGCAGGCAATTCAAACAGAAATCCCTGAAGTAGTCATACTGGAGCCAGAAGTCTTTGGGGATGATCGGGGTTTTTTTTATGAAAGTTATAATGAAAAAACATTTAAAGATTTAATAGGGTTCAAGCCAGAATTTGTTCAGGATAACCACTCTCGCTCAACTAAAGGTGTATTGAGAGGATTGCATTATCAAATAAAACGGCCTCAAGGTAAACTTGTGCGTGTAGTTAGTGGTGAAGTGTTTGATGTTGCAGTAGATATCAGGAAATCTTCACCAACATTTGGGAAATGGGTTGGAGTGCACTTATCATCGAAAAATAAGCAACAGCTTTGGATACCAGAAGGTTTTGCTCATGGGTTCGTTGTGCTTTCTGATGTAGCTGAGTTCATATACAAGACTACAGGTTTTTATATGCCAGAGTATGAGAGAAGTATATTTTGGGATGACACATCTCTTGCGATTGATTGGCCTCTAGGTAATATTGACGAGGTTATGGTTTCAAAAAAGGATTCAGCTGGACGATCTTGGGACTGTGCAGAGTATTTTGAGTAATAAGCAGAAAGTTATTAATAAAAACATTTTCATTTCAATAGCGCGTGAGTTTATTGAAACTTAACATGGATAGTGAGCATGAGAACTGGTTGGTTTAATGATATACATTGTAAGGAGTTTTATGGCGGTTCATCTTTACAGAATTAAGTGAACTATATCAAAGGATTAAAGTAATATAGAGCAGCTAGGAGTGCTTTAATGTTTTTTGGGGATTGTCTTGTTCTGCCTGGATACATCATGTTTTAATGTTTTAATGTTTTAATCGTTAGTCAACTAATGACAATAATGTTTGTTGCATCTCAGTGTTGTCATATGCCTTAGGTATATAGTACACATGTTGAATAATAAATTAGTATTAGCTGTTATTCCTGCAAGAGGTGGGTCAAAAGGGCTTAAGAGAAAAAACATATATCCACTTTTAGAAAAGCCGTTAATCAAGTGGACTATAGATGCCGCAAAAAGTAGTAAATATATTGATGAAGTATATGTCTCGTCAGAGGATGACGAAATTATAAGTATTTCTGAAAAATATGGCTCGAACATTATTAAGCGGCCTACAAACCTTGCCAGGGATGAGACCCTCTCTGACCCCGTTATAGAGCATGCTATCCATGCTATAAAAAAGATGAATAACAATGAAGATGACTTCTTTGTTGTCTTCTTGCAACCAACATCTCCTATGAGAAATTATCGGCATATTGATGAGCTGATTGACATGATGAGCATAAGTGATACTGATTGCGTTATTAGTGTCTTCATACCATCAAAAACACCTTTCAAAGCTTATGTTGATGATGGATGTGGTTATATAAAAGGAATGGTCTCTGGTGATGCCCCATACATGAGGCGGCAAGATTTACCGATTGTGTATTACCCTAATGGCGCAATATACGTGTTTGAATCTAAGCTATTTCTCAAGAATGGTGTTATGCCTCGTGATAGAATCACACCATATGTTATGAGTGAGGAAGAATCAATCGATGTTGATAGCTACTATGACATTGTTAGGGCAGAAAAATTAATGTTAAAAGGTAAGTCAGAGTGAGGCCATACTTTGAAATTGATGGAAGAAAGGTAGGGTATGATTATGATCCACTAGTAATAGCTGAGATAGGAATAAATCATGAAGGGAGTTTAGAAACAGCATTTTCTATGGTGGATGCAGCTATAAGCGCAGGTGCTGAAATTATAAAGCATCAGACGCATATTGTGGCTGATGAAATGACGAATCATGCGAAAAAGATTATTCCAGGTAACGCAAAAGAGTCGATATATGAAATCATGGAAAGGTGTGCCTTGAGCGAAGAGGATGAATTAGAGCTTAAGAAATATGTTGAACAAAAAGGAGGTATCTTTATAAGTACTCCATTTTCAAGGGCGGCTGCAAACAGGTTACGAAAATTTGAGATTTCTGCATATAAAATAGGGTCTGGTGAATGTAATAATTACCCTCTCATTGAGCATGTTTCAAGCTTTGGTAAGCCAATAATTTTAAGTACCGGAATGAATAGTATAGAAAGCATAAGACCAGCAGTGAAGATTATGGAAAAAAACAAGGTGCCTTATGCGCTGCTTCACTGCACAAATGTTTACCCCACTCCACCACAATTAATACGGCTTGGCGCAATATCTCAATTAGAAGAATCTTTTCCTAGTGCTGTAGTCGGGTTATCAGACCATAGCACTTCTAATTTAGCCTGTACTAGTGCTGTGGCGCTAGGAGCGTCAATATTGGAGCGGCACTTTACAGATAGGATGGATCGTCCAGGCCCAGATATAAATTGTTCGATGGATACAAAAGCTCTCGCAGATCTTATTGAGCAATCAAGACTCGTAAAGCAGATGAGAGGCGGTAACAAAATAGCGGTTGAAGAAGAAAAAGTGACTATTGACTTTGCTTTTGCATCTGTATGTACAATAAAAACGATAAAAAAAGGAGATATTTTCAATACAGATAACCTTTGGGTAAAAAGGCCAGGAACGGGGGAGTTGTTAGCAGATAGATACACAGAATTAATGGGAAAAAAAGCGACTAGAAATTTAGAAGAAAATGAGCAACTAAAAAAAATTGATGTATTAGGGATGCTGGATGACTGTTAGAAAATTAGTGTTTTTAACTGGGACGAGAGCAGATTTTGGAAAGATTAAATCCTTGTTAAGGGTCTTACAGGGTAATGAGAACTTTGATATAAATATTTTTGTTACAGGTATGCATATGCTCCAAAAGTATGGTTATACCTGTGAAGAAGTAGAAAATGAAGGATTTAAAAAAACATATAAATATATAAATCAAAATCATAGTGACACTATGGATGCGGTTTTAGCTAAAACTGTTTCAGGTTTTTCTGATTATATAAAAGAAACAAAGCCCGATATGATTATTGTTCATGGGGACAGGGTAGAAGCATTAGCTGGTGCAATTGTAGGCAGTTTAAATAATATTCTTGTATCACATATCGAAGGTGGTGAAGTATCAGGGACGGTTGATGAGCTTATTCGTCATTCTGTATCAAAACTTTCGCATATACATTTTGTTGCTAATGAAGAATCTCGAACAAGGCTGATACAGCTTGGTGAAAAAAATACAAGCATATTTATTATTGGATCACCTGATTTAGATGTTATGTCGTCAGAGGATTTGCCTGATATTGATGAGGTGAAGTCGTATTATGAGTTTGACTATGATGATTATGGGGTCATTTTATTTCATCCAGTAACAACAGAATTAGAGGTGCTTAAAGAACATACTAAGCAGTTGGTGAAAGCAGTTTGTGAAAGCGGACTTAATTACATAGTAATATATCCTAATAATGATCATGGAAGCGAAGAGTTATTAAATGAGTATAATGTTTTCAAAGGGAATAATAATTTTAGGGTATTACCCTCCATGCGGTTTGAGTATTTTTTGACATTGATGAAAAATGCTAAATTAGTTTTGGGTAATTCAAGTGTGGGTGTTCGAGAGGCACCTTTTTATTCTGTTCCAAGTGTAAATATAGGAACCAGGCAGCATAAACGTGCATTCCTTGATTCAGTTATAAATTGCGCGCCTGATAAGTTAGATATAACTGAAGCAATATCAACTGCACTAAATATGTCCCCATCTAAGAGTAATAATTTTGGAGATGGAAAAAGCGCTGAATTATTCTTTGAAATCATTAGCGGCGATTCGATATGGATGGAAAGCAGCCAGAAATATTTTATTGATCTGGAGGAGGTATGAGAGTTATTGCACGACTGGATGTCAAGAATGAATATGTTATTAAAGGGATACATTTAGAAGGATTAAGAAAAGTAGGCGACCCAAATGAATTAGCCTTAAAATATTATGAGGAAGGAATCGATGAGTTGCTTTTTATGGACGCGGTAGCGAGCCTTTATGATAGAAATAATCTTTTTTCAATAATAGATAAAGCATGTAATGATATTTTTGTTCCTTTAACTTTGGGTGGAGGCATTAGAACTATAGCCGATATAGATAATGCGCTTAAAGCAGGAGCAGATAAAGTTGCTATAAATACGGCAGCTATTAAGACGCCAGAGTTAATTGAAAAAGCATCTCAAATATATGGTAAGCAATGTATAGTAGGTTCCATAGAAGCAAAGCGTAAAAATGGTTTCTGGGAAGCATATATAGATAATGGTCGCGAACCTACGGGTAAGAATGTAATTGAGTGGGCTCAACGATTAGAAAAATTAGGCGCCGGTGAGATAATAGTAACCTCAATTGATCAAGAGGGAACAAAAAAAGGTTTTGATTTGGAGTTAATTCAGGAAGTTGAAAAGGCTGTAAAGTGCCCTATTGTGGTAAGTGGAGGATATGGAGATAGTAATCATCTTGGTAGCCTTTTGAAAGAAACTGTGCCAAGTGGGGTCGCCATAGCTTCAGTGCTTCATTATGAGATTTCTAATGTTAGTGCAATAAAACTGGCTGTAAAAGAATACGGAGTTGAAATTAGGCCATGACTAAGAAAATTGGCGTTGTAGATTATGATATTGGTAATGTTAAAAGTGTTGTCAGTGCGCTTAATAAATTATCAGCTGAAGTTGTTTTTTCAGATAATGCATCGGAATTAAATGATTGTAATGGGATTGTGATACCGGGAGTAGGTGCATTTAATCATGGCATGGATAAATTACAAAAAAAAGATCTTATAGCTCCCATTTCTGAATTTGCATCTTCAGGGAAACCAGTTTTAGGAATATGCTTAGGCATGCAATTATTGTTTGAGTCAAGCAATGAGTATGGGTTAACAGATGGCCTGGCATTAATAGGTGGAGTGGTGAAAAATTTAAACGATTTTAATAATGCTGATGATGAGCTTCGGTTGCCCCATGTTGGTTGGTGCTCTTTATCTGAGTATGAAAATGGCCATGCATGGAGTGATTCGATCTATAAAAACAGTAATGTATCGGATTATTTTTATTTTGTGCATTCATATGCGGTGGAACCTGAAAATGAAAAATATATTTTATCAATGACAAAGTATAATGGGGTGAATTTTGTTTCGTCCGTAAAGAAATCGAACATTATTGGTATGCAGTTTCATCCAGAAAAAAGTGGCGAAGCAGGCTTGAGTCTGCTTAAAAAATTTATAGAGTTATGTTAGGAGTTAATTTCAATGTCAATCATTTCTTCTTTAGATAAAGATCCGGTGTTGCAGGCTTATTTTGGGTTACCTGAGAAAGTAGTATTTTGTGAGTCCTGTGTAATCTCAAATCAACGCCCAAGTTCAACTGTTGAATTTAGGCATAATAAGAACGAAAAGAAGAAAACAATTGGTTTCGATGAAAATAATAATTGTGATGCATGTAATTATCATAATGTAAAAGAAAAAGAGATTGATTGGGAGGAGAGAGAACGTCAGTTAATTCAGGTATTAGATAAGTATAGAAGAAATGATGGAGGCTATGACGTTATCGTTCCAGGTAGTGGAGGAAAGGATAGTGCTTATACATCTCATGTTCTTAAATACAAATATGGAATGAATCCATTAACCGTTACCTGGGCACCGCATTTATACACTGATATCGGCTGGAAGAATTTTGAACAATGGATGCACGAAGGTGGACTGGATAATATTTTGTTTACACCAAATGGTAAATTACATCGATTATTAACAAAGTTAGCATTTCAGAATTTATTGCACCCATTTCAGCCGTTTATCGTAGGACAGCGAATCATTGGGCCACTAATGGCCTCAAAATTTGGTGTTAAATTAGTGATGTATGGTGAGAATCAGGCGGAGTATGGCAATGATGTAAATGATAATTTCAAGCCAACAATGGATGAAAAGTTTTTCTCAACTCAGGACCCGTTAGATATGTTGTTAGGTGGGGAGAAGGTGTCGGATATAATTAAAGATTATGGCTTTACTATCAATGACTTTACTCCATATATTCCACCAAGTGCCGACTTCTTAAAATCAAAAGAGGTAGAGGTTCATTATCTTGGCTTTTATTTAAAGTGGGATCCTCAAGAGTGCTATTACTATGCGGTGGAGAATACAGGTTTTCAGGCAAATGATGAGCGGACTCCAGGAAGCTACTCTAAATACAGTAGTATTGATGATAAAATCGATATGTTTCATTATTTCACGACATTGATAAAGTTTGGTATCGGTAGAACAACATATGATGCAGCACAAGAAATTCGTAATGATAAAATCACAAGAGATGAGGGAGTACATCTTGTAAGGAAATATGATAATGAATTTCCTGGTAAATACTTTAAGGAGTTTTTGGAATATATTGATATAAATGAAAAAGAATTTTGGGAAATAGTTGACAGGTTTCGTTCGCCACATCTATGGAAGAAAGATGGAGATGAATGGGCGCTTAGGCACACTGTTTACTAATTGATTTTAGGATAGTTAATGGCTTTTACTTCAGCAAAAAAAAATCATGGTAAAGATATAAATTGGGATTCATTGAATAGAGATGTCTCCTGGGTTCGTAATATGGCGGCAGAGCAAAAAAAAGTCGCGGATGATAATAATTCTAATCTGATTTACGATGACCGATGCCCTGTTTGCGATACTAAAAATACAAAATATTTCATAGAAATATATGGGTATACATATAGGCAGTGCCAGGATGATGGACATATATTTTTAGCTAATAAACCTGCCCCTCAGGCTATTGCTGATCTGTACACGAGTGAAGAAAAGCAATCAGCCCAGCATATTGTCTATATGAACGCTGATTTATTCGAAAAAAGAGCACAGATGATTGGCTATCCAAAAGTCGAATTTGTTGATAAGTTTGTTGAAAAGGCAGAAAGGAAGGCTGGTTCTCCATACTGGTTAGATATAGGGTGCGGTACGGGAGAATTATTAACGGCAGCCATGAAAAATGGTTGCCGTGTTAGAGGCATAGAGTCTGATTCTAACGAAGTTGATTTTGCAAGAAAAAAAGGAATAGATGTTGTTGAGGAGTATGTTTCCTCAAATATGAATAAAAAAATATTTATTGATGTTGATGTAGTGTCATGTATTAACATTGTAGAACATATACTGAATCCAAAAGAATTTTTATCCAATATTATTAGTTGTATGCAATCTGGATGTATTATTGTAACTGAAGTGCCTCGGCATCCATCATTAAGCTCTTTTGTTAATGTCACGCAACCAGGGGTGGCTTATAGGCATATTTGTTCTCCCGACCATATGCATATATTCACTGATAACTCCCTGGAAATTATTTTGAATGGGTTGGGGTGTTCTGCCAAAGCTGTGTGGTATTTTGGGCAGGATATTTATAATTATTTCGTCACTTCTATTGCCCAAGCGAAAAATAAAATTGATTCGAATTTTATTGATGCAATTTATAAACTAATCCCTAAATTACAACACACTATTGATGAAGAAGGGTATTCTGATACTTTATTCGTAGTAGCAGTTAAAGGATAGAGGACAATATTAAAAGCATGATTTCCAATGATTGATGTAGTTATATCACCGCTTAAAGTTGTATGGGGGTTATTGCAAACCAGACATAGAAAAAAAGCCATTGGTATTGCAGTTATGATGTTCATAGGAACTATCCTTGAGCTATTTAGTGTGGCATTGATCGTACCTTTAATTAAATTATTGAGTGATTTTCAGCAAGGAGCCTCCACACCTGTAATCTTATGGATAATTGAAGTTGTTGGTGACGTTGATCGAACAACATTAATATGGATTGGATTAATAGGTGTAACATTTATATTTACATGCAAGAACGCGTACCTGGCTGTCTTAGGGTATATGCAGGCTTCGTATGCTCATGATATTCGAAAGGAATTAGCTTACAGATTGTTTCATGCTTATTTGTTTAAGCCTTATACATTTCATTTACAACGTAATACCGCTCAACTAATACAAAGAATTTCTGTTGAGACTAGTCACTTATCAAGTGGTGTTTTGCTTCCATTGCTTTTATTTTTCACTGAAGGAATGATTGCCATAGGAATTTCAATTTTAGTATTAAGTTTCACATCGATAATGGCTGTTTTTGTGTTATTGCTTATTGGTGTCGGAAGTGGTTTGTTGTTTAAGATTTTGAGAAAAAGATTAATCAGGTGGGGAAAGTTAAGGCAATATCATGAGGGTATGAGAATACAGCAGATACAACAAGGTCTTGGCGGAATAAAAGATGCAAAATTATTAGGAAGAGAACAGTCGTTTCTTGATGCTTTTGAGTGGCATAATGTTGCAAGTGCAGAAGTAAACAGGAATCAGGATGTTGCCGCTCAATTACCAAGGTTGTGGATAGAGACACTAGCGATGTTTGGGCTGATTGCAACTGTTTGTGTGTTGTGGGTACAGGGAATGAAATGGAATGAAATTTTTCCATTACTAGGTCTTTTTGCAATTGCTGCCTTTAGGCTGGCGCCATCAATGAACAGGATTTTAGGGGCATTACAGCAATTACGGTTTAATTTTTCTGTTGTTGAAATAATTGATAAAGAGCTAAAGGCAGTGGAGGAAGGTTTTTCTGCTGTTGCAGCTAAAGATGAATCTATGCCAGTGAAGCTGGTAAATGCTTTAGAATTAGAGAATGTTTCATATCAATATCCTCAAAATAAGGATTTATCTTTACAGGATATAAATATTGAAATCAAATTTGGACAAACAATAGGGTTTGTTGGCAGTAGTGGTTCAGGGAAAAGCACACTAATTGATATTATTATTGGATTGCTGGAACCGGTAAAAGGAAAGATTTCAATTGATGGTGTGGATTATTTAGGTTGCTTACGTGGTTGGCAGAATAAAATTGGCTATGTACCACAGACAATTTATTTATCAGATGAGTCTTTGCGTAGAAATATTGCCTTCGGTTTATCAGATGATGAGATTGATGAGTCAGCAGTATGGAGAGCAATAGAGTCTGCACAGCTTATCGAATTTGTTAATTCTTTGCCGGAAGGCTTAGATGTTATAGTGGGTGAAAGAGGAGTTCGGTTAAGTGGTGGGCAGCGACAGCGCATTGGAATTGCCAGGGCTCTGTATCACGATCCGCAAATACTTGTGCTTGATGAAGCAACCAGTGCGCTTGACAGTTTAACTGAAGCAGAAGTAATGGAAGCGATAAATAATTTCCATGGGGAAAAAACTATATTAATAGTTGCGCATAGGCTTTCTACAATCAAATCGTGTGATGTTATTAATGTATTAGAGCATGGCAAATTGGTAGCTCACGGTGGTTATGATTACTTGCTTAAAAATAGTAGTGCTTTTCAGATGATTTCAAATGAAAAGATGTCACTGGTTGATTGATCTCATACATGGGGTTTCTGGTATGAATGTAAAAACATATAATAATAAATAGCTCCTAATCCTAATTTGGTTGTTTTGTCTAGGGGTAATATGCTTCAAAGTATTTTTTGGCTAAAGATGCACTTAAGAGGCCATTATTTATAAAATATAAGGCATCCCTACTTTTAGCTGTTGTTGTGAAAGGTTTAAATTGGTTCAATGATAAATGTTCTCGTTTTCAGCATTCTAGCTTTAGTTGGAGTTCTTCATTATAAATAAAAATTATTTTAATTATTTTCAAAAAATATAAATGTTATTGGGGTATTGAGGTTATGAAAAAAGTATATTTGGGAATGAGTGCGGATCTGATTCATCCAGGACACATTAATATAATACAGGAAGCAGTTAAGCTGGGCGAGTTGACTGTCGGTCTCTTAACTGATGAGGCTATATCAAGTTATAAGCGCATTCCTTACATGGCCTATAATCAACGCAAGGATGTAGTAGAGAATATAAAAGGTGTTGTTTTTGTTGTCGAGCAAAAAACACTGGACTACAGTGAGAACCTACTCAGATTAAAACCAGACTTCGTGGTTCATGGTGATGATTGGCGAGAAGGAGTCCAGAAGCAGACGCGGCAACAGGTAATTGATACTCTGAGTGAATGGGGAGGTCAATTGGTAGAAGTGCCGTATACTCAAGGGATCTCGTCTAGCCAGCTTCAAGAAGAGTTAAAACAGATAGGTACGACACCAAACACGAGGCTCTCGATGTTACGGAGATTGCTCGAAGTTAAAGATATTGTAAGAGTTAATGAAGTGCACCATGGTTTAAGCGGGTTAATAACAGAAAAGTTGACTGTAGAACGTGATGGTATACCCGTGCGCTTCGATGCTATGTGGTCAAGCAGTCTTACTGATTCTACAGCTAAAGGAAAGCCAGATATTGAAGCTGTTGATATGACATCACGTATGCAGTCTGTTAATGATATTTTTGATGTTACAACTCTGCCTATGATATTTGATGCAGATACTGGTGGCAAAATTGAGCATTTTAAATTTACTGTTAAATCACTTGAAAGATTAGGTGTTTCAGCTGTCGTTATCGAAGATAAAATTGGTCTAAAGAAAAACTCTCTTTTTGGTAATGATGTTACTCAGAATCAGGATAGTATAGAAAATTTTCAGCTAAAAATTGCTGCTGGAAAGCAATCTCAGGTTACAGATGATTTTATGCTTATATCCAGAATTGAAAGCTTGATACTTGATGCGGGAATGGAAGATGCTCTTGATAGAGCAGAGGCATATATAGATGCTGGCTCGGATATTATTATGATACATAGTCGAATGAAGGAGCCGGATGAAATATTTGAGTTCTGCGAGCGATATCATAAGAAGCCAAGAACGGTTCCTTTGAAGGTTGTGCCATCAAGTTTCAATTCTGTAACTGAAAATGAATGGATGGAGAGAGGAGTTAGTATTGTGACGTATGCAAATCATATGCTGCGGTCATCATATCCTGCAATGGTAAATGTGGCTGAGTCTATTCTGAAGCATGGCCGCTCTTTGGAATCTGCAGAAAACTGTTTGTCGATCAAAGAAATTCTTGAGCTAATTCCAGGGACCAAGTAATGCTAGATCCAGCAGCTTTTTTTGAAAACTTGAATAAGTCTGGTATAGAATTTTTTTCTGGTGTTCCTGATTCATTGCTAAAGAATATTTGTGCTTATATTACTGATAACAGCAGTCCTGGCATGCATACCATTGCTGCAAATGAAGGTAATGCATTGTCAATTGGTCTTGGTTATCACCTGGCTAGCAATAAAATGCCTTTGATTTATATGCAAAACTCTGGATTGGGTAATATTATCAACCCTTTGTTATCACTAGCAGACCGTGATGTTTATTCTATTCCAATGTTGCTAATGATAGGTTGGCGTGGTGAGTCAGGTGTAAAGGATGAGCCCCAACATAAGAAGCAGGGAAGAATAACTCTGGATTTACTGCAAACAATGGGGATACCTTATGAGGTTATTACAGGTGAAACTAATGACAGCCAGGCGAAAGAGGTAATTGAAAAGCTAGTTTCGAAATCAATTTCAGCGAGTAACCCTTGTGCTCTGGTAGTTTCCAAAGGAAGTTTTCGTGATTACAAACTTGAAAACGATATGATCTATGATAGGCCATTGTTTCGTGAACAGGCAATAAAGATCATTGTCTCAAATGTTGATAAAAATGATATTGTTGTATCTACAACAGGAGTAGCCTCAAGGGAGTTATTTGAGCATAGAGAAGAAATTGGTCAAGGACATGAAAAAGATTTTTTGACTGTAGGTGGTATGGGTCATGCTAGTCAAATAGCGCTTGGCATTGCAATGGAGAAAAAATACAGGCAAGTATTTTGTCTAGATGGTGACGGCGCCTTTATTATGCACATGGGTGGTGCGGCAATAAGCGCTAATTCACAATGCCAGAACTACAAACATATTATTTTCAATAATTCTGCCCATGACTCTGTTGGTGGCCAACCAACTGTAGGAAGAGCTATTAATATTGAAGGCATTGCAAAATCACTTGGCTATCAATGGGCGAAATCGGTATCTGAGCTAGATGATATTGATGCATCAGTAAAAATATTAAGAAGTATAAAAGGGCCTGCACTTTTAGAAATACAAGTAAAGAAGGGCTTTAGAAAAGATCTCGGTCGGCCAACTACGACACCGCTTCAAAATAAAGAATTATTCATGGATTTTTTAAAAGATTGAGTAGAGAACCTTTAGTTTTATTTTTTTAAAAATATTGGATTTATATGTGAATACCCAGCACTTTAATGCAGCTATAGAACTAAGTTCACTGCTTGAAAAATACAATGCGAATAAAGTTTTCCTTGTTTCAGGAAAAGGTTCATATATGAAGTCGGGTGCTAAAGAATTATTTCGACCATCTTTTTCCAATTTAAATGTTCTCAGGTTTTCGGACTTTGATACAGGTCCTGAAATAGAAGGCCTCGAACGGGGTGTGTCTCTATTTAGGCAGTTCGACCCTGATGTAGTAGTAGCTGTTGGCGGTGGTAGTATTATCGACATGGCGAAGCTCATACTATCAACAGCATCAACTATTGATAGTAATATTCTAGATATTCTTGAAGCTAAAGAAATATACAAAAATATAGCATTAATAGCTATTCCAACAACTGCAGGGTCCGGGAGCGAAGCAACACAATTTGCAGTTCTATATGTTGATGGAGTTAAACATTCAGTTGATTCACCTGCACTACTTCCTGATCATGCAGTACTGGATTCTACGTTAACCCAATCTATGTCTGCATATCAAGCCGCCGTATCAGGTATTGACGTACTATGTCAGGCGATTGAATCTTATTGGTCAGTTAATTCAACAGAAGAAAGTAAAGATTACTCTGAAATGGCAATTAAGCTCGTATTAAATAATATAAGTATTAGTGTTAATGACTGTACACCAGAATCAAGAAAAGAAATGCTAAGAGCCGCGCATTATGCAGGTAAGGCTATAAATATTACGAGAACAACGGCTCCACATGCGATGTCTTATATATTAACAAGTCAGTATGGTATTCCACATGGTCAAGGTGTGGCGTTAACACTCGGTTCAGTTTTTTCGATTAATATAGATTGTAAGAATAGAGTATTAAACGAATTACGTGGCTGCTCATATCTGGAGAAAACGATGCAATCACTATGTGAAATTTTTGAATGTGTTGATTCAAAAGGATTTATTAGTAAGTTTACAAAAATCTTGAAGTCGATTGGCCTAAAATCGACTTTTAGTCAATTGAATATTGATATCGATGAGGCTGCTGTAGAGCGGATCGTAAATAATATTAATGTGGATAGATTGAAGAACAACCCAGTTGCAATTACTAAAGATGATATTCGTTTATTGATTATGGATATACATTAGATGTTTTTAGAAAAAATCAGGGCATATAATGAATAAAACGTTATTTATAGTAAGCGAGCTTTTTCATTTGTGGAATCAGAATGTAGCCAATGTATGTGTTTTTGACAAGCTGCTTTACAATAAATTGAATGAAAGAGGGGATTTAAATGGTAAGCATACAACTGTTCTTCCATTTATTGATGATAGTAAAGAAGATCTACAGGCATGTAGTGATTTTGTAGAAAAAAAATATGAAAAGTTTATATTAATTCTGACAAAAAAATTGAATTTAGCTCATGGTGAGAATCAAAGTGTAGAATACTGGAGGAAATGTTTAGGTATAGGTTTTATTCGATATATTACCCTGGCGCACCAGGTTTACGAAACCTGCAATGTCAATATTAATAATGATGATTATAAACTGTTTGTTCTTAAGGAAAAGGATTTCAAGATCCCAAATGATTTTGACGAAAGCAGAAAGATTTTTCAGCACACTGATTTAGGGACGGAGCAGTTATTTAGTGTTTATTGTAGATTGTATTATAAAGGCGAATTGATAGAGAAAAGGGTTACAGAAAAAGTAAAAAATATAAAAACAATCAAGAGTAAAAATGTATTCAATAAGAAAATCAGAGTGCTCTTTTCTAAAGACGGAATAAAAAAAATAATATTTAAAGCTCTATTAATGTTCCAGGTCGAAAGTAATATTACTGCCGGATCTTTAGGTGCGTACTTCTCCGTCGGAAATAATTTAAGTCTTTTTTTGAAGAGCAAGGGGAAGTATGGTTTTTTGTATAATGAGCCAAAAGGAAGTAATGATTCAGGATTTTATGATAAAGATGGCAGGGCATTAATCTCTAGCCTGGATGATAAATCAGATAGATTTGATGCATATTTGTGTGCATGCTTAAAGCATGACTTTCCTAAGCTGTATTTAGAAAATTATAAAAAACATTGCTTAAGTGTGGATGAGTATATTTCAAGATATAAAAATATCAAGTATGTCATCAGTGAGGCATGGATAGGAAGTTCAAGTATGTCATTTATTTTAGCAAGGATGGCATTGAAAAATATAAAGCATATATATAATGAGCATAATTATATTTCATTCCCTTTTATTGGAGAAGAAATAAATTTTTCGGCAAAGAATTCTGATGTGTTTATAAGTATGGGCTGGGATAATAAGAAGATTGAAAATTTGAAGAAAGGGTCTTCATTATTTGATTTTTATATACCAAGAGCTATTAATAAAAGTATAGATATATTGTATGTTGCTAGTCTCCCTGTATATAAAAAACCGCAATATACGGCTACTTACGGAGAAAGTGGCAATAATGCAATCAAGTACATGGAGTATATGAGTGAGCTTTTTGACTTAATTCCAGACTCTTTAAAAAGGAAAGTTGTCTATAGAGACTATCCCAGAGAAAAAGTAACCGATTGGAATATTCCGGATCTAAATAATGAGTTAAAATGTCATTTGAAGAGTTGTGGTATTGATAATCATCATTATAGTTCAAAAAAAATGATGTCTAAATCCAGATTAGTGTTAGTTGATTATATCTCCACAGCATACATAGAGGCATTGGTTTCAAATATACCTGTAATTATTCTCTTTGATAAAAGCAGATATTATTTGTTGGATGAATACGAGAATTTTTTTTCCGAATTAATAGAGGTGGGTGTTGTTCAATTAGAGCCAAAGAGCGCAGCAGAATTTATTATAAAAATTGAAAGTGCCCCTCAAGTTTGGTGGTTTAAAGAGGAAGTGCAGAAAGCAAGGCTTTGCTTTTTGGATAAGTTCATGGGGGACAGAAGTAAAATGATCAATATGCTAGTGGGGTATGCATGTAAAAATGAATGATTCATTAAAATATAGCCAGTATTTTAATAAGGCAACTGATGAAGTCTTATTATTAAAGTATCTGTACATCATGAATATACCACTAATCAGGTTTTTTCTGTTCCTGAGAGTTAGTCCAATGGTGGTTACTAGCTTATCCAATCTAGCGGCTATTGTTGCTATTTGTGCGCTACTTGTATCGGAGCCCCTTTTATTTGGGGTTTTCTGGTTTCTGAATTTGTGTCTTGATTTATGTGATGGAACATTGGCAAGAATCACAGGGACCTCAAGTGCGTTAGGTGGATTTTATGATTCAGTGTCAGATCAGTTTAAAATTGTTATTTTGCTACTCGCTATCATCTATTTATATAATGATGACTTATTGACTGTTTTATGTTCGATCGCTGTCGTATTTTATATGATGCGTTTGTATATTATCGGCATATACGCCAATGCAAAAAAACAACAGCATAAGTTGATGGGTAATGATAGAAATATTGGCTCAAAGGTAATAAACCGAAAAGGAATTCTATATTTTTTTTATTCTGCAATATTTATTTTATACGGGAACGTCATGCTATTGTTTTTGTTTGTAGGCGTTGATGTTCATTGGGCCACATGGAGTATCGCTATTTTCATGGTGTCAATATTGTTTAATTTCTTTAAAGATATTTATCGCACCACTAAGGTTTTTATATATTTAGATAAAAACAAATAGACTTTTTTGTAAAGCTCATTATTTTTTCTTAAGCTGGTTAACTAATAAAGAAAAAAGTTAGAAGTTGTTTTCTGGTCAATATCGGGAAAGATCTATCTAATTAATGATTTTTTCCGGAGACATACTAAATGCATAGAGTACTTTATTTCCTAGAATATTTTATTGAAAAATGTTCGTTAATGAAAAACACTATGTTATGAGAAATTTAAATATTAAAGTATATGAGATTTGCTCGTGATCGGAAAGCTAGATTTAAATGATTTAGTAAGATCATTTTCTTTGCTTCTTTCTATTTCGTTACCGGCGGTATTTTTTTATTTCGGGGAAAATAGATATGTTGACTCAGGCACAATTGCGCTATCGATTTTAATGTGCTTGTTTTTAGTGGTTGCGCTTACAGTTGAAAAAGATCGAACTAACCCATTCATTGTGTTGGGAGCCCTTTATTTTTTGTTGTTTTATATACTCAGAGTGGTAACGTTAAATATAGAGCCATACACAAGAGGGATGAATTTAGTAAGTGAAAGAGATTTTTCCGATGTAAATCGGACATTGTTATTTATGCTATGCGCGATTTTTTTCCTTTTTCTCGGCTTATTTACAAATAGAATATCTAAAATACCTGCAGTAATTCATGAATATAGGTGTGCAAGTCGATTTGGAGTTATGGTTCTCGTTGTGATTACAATGCTGGTACTATATCTTTATCGATTAACGGTTTCCTTTAATGGATCTGAAGTATTAGGCTATTATCTTAGGGTTTTTTCGCCTAACTCGGTTATGCTTCTTTTTTTGGTTTTTTATTTTGTAACTAACAAGTTTTCTAGATCGCATGAGAAGAAAATATTTTTGTTTTATGTGGCTGCAGCTTTTATTGTGCTTATTACATTGGTGGGAGGAAGAAAGACTTTATTGGTTTTGATATTAACAATGGGTGTTATCTTGTACGTACTGCATAACAGGTTGTTTTTATCTATAAAAGGATTGTTGTTGATAATAAGCGTTGGCGTAATTTCTTTTGTTTTATATGATCTGTCTACTTTTTTGAGATGGACTCGTTATAGCCAGCTTTACCTTGATGGCCAGTCATTGAATTATTTTCAAATTCTTGAGACTTATTTAAGCAAAGGTTTTTTTCAAACCGAGGGACTGGTAAAGATTTTTGACAGATTGGGTTTTCTTGATTATGAAGTAGATTCAATGGCTAGTGCGGAATTGTATAGAAAAGCAGTAAATCCAATCTACTATGGTAAAAGTATAATTGATAATGTAAGTCCTGGGTTGTCTTTTTTTGATACATTAAAAGCTGGACAAGCGAAGATATTCCTTCAGTATTTTGGCTATATACCAACTTATGATGACTATAAAAATATAAAATATACATCTCAGATGTTTGGAGGTGTATCTGAATTATATATATTTTTTTATGGGTATTATTCCCTGCCATTTTTTTATGTTGCAGGCTTTTTATTTTCATATATATATTCAAGAATAAATTTTAATGATATATATTATCTTGTGCTATGGCGCTCTTTTATCTTATTATCTTTCGTATCAGGGGCTGGATTTTTAGAATCGTTTGGATTTGACTGGTATGTGGTTGCTTCTGCTTACATGCTAGTAGCTTTTCTAATAACCTATCCTATTTTTAAAAATAAAGGCAGGGAAGTGTCATGACTAGGTCTTTATCCCCAGTAGTTTTATTTGTCTATAATCGCGCAGATCATACTAAAATCACTGTCGACAGTTTGAAAAATAATTTATTCTCAAATGAATCTTTATTGTATGTTTATTCAGATGGGCCAAAAAATGATAATGATTTACCCGCTATAAATAAAGTAAGAAACATAGTCAATAATATAAAAGGATTTAAAGAGGTTATTGTCAGAGAAAGTTATTCAAATCAAGGTCTGGCAAAATCAATAATTTCAGGTGTAACTGAAATATTAGAACAGCATGGCAGAGCAATAGTCATCGAAGATGACCTTGTTTTTTCAGAAGATTTCCTACAATATATGAATTCTTCTTTGGATTATTACCAATCCAATCCTAAAGTAATGTCAATAGGCGGTTACAGTTTCCCTATCCAGATTGATAAATCATATTATTTCGATGATTATTCTTCATATCGTACAGTATCATGGGGCTGGGGGACATGGCTTGATGCATGGAAAAAAGCTGATTGGGAAGTCAAAGACTTTGAAAAATTTAAAAAAAACAAGACCAGTGTTCGGCTATTCGATAGGGGAGGATCAGATTTATCAAGAATGCTGGAGCAACAGATGATAGATATGATTGACTCATGGTCTATACGCTGGGATTATACTCATTTTTTGAATGATGCAATAACCATCTTGCCATCCAAAACCCGTGTTCTAAATATAGGTCAAGATGGCTCAGGTACGCATTGTAGATCTGCTAAAGATGCAAATCTTGAGTTAAATAGAGTTATGTCTGAAGAAATACAACATATGACTGGTATACATTTAGATAATTTGATTATAAAGCGAATATATAACCTGCATGGTAATAAGTTGATAAATGCAACAAAATTTTATATAAAAAAATATTTAAAGGGTAGAAAATGAATAAATATCCAGACCAAATTGGTGTTGGCGGTTTGGTATTGTCAGATACTGAGAAGGAATTAGTAAATCAGGTATTAGATTCTAATAGACTTACATACGGGCCTATGAGTAAACGTTTTGAAAATGAGTTTTCAGAATCCCATGGCTGCAAACATGGTTTATTTATGAATAGTGGTACATCTGCATTGCATGTGGCCTTAGCGGTTCTTAAAGAAAAGCATGAGTGGTCAGATGGGGATGAGGTTCTTGTCCCTGCAATAACATTTGTTGCAACGAGCAATATAGTACTGCACAACAATTTAACACCTGTTTTTGTTGATGTGGAGAGTGACACTTATAATATTGATCCTGCTAAAATTGAGGAAAAAATAACCAGCCGAACGAAAGCAATTATTCCAGTACACCTTCTTGGATTGCCAGCTAGCATGGACCCCATTCTAGATTTGGCAAAGTCATATAGCTTATTGGTGATTGAAGATTCTTGTGAAACAATGTTTGCTACATATAAAGGTAAATCGGTAGGTAGTATTGGTGAAATTGGCTGTTTTTCTACTTATGTTGCCCATTTTCTGGTAACTGGAGTTGGTGGATTGGCCATCACCAATAATGATACATTAGCGGATGGAATGAGAAGCTTGATGAATCATGGGCGAGATATTAGTTATATTAGTTGTTCTGATGATAAAGAAAAGGAAGGAAAAGAACTTGATAATATCATAGATAAAAGATTTTCATTTGTAGCTGTTGGTCATTCCTTTAGATGCACTGAGCTTGAAGCCGCATTAGGTGTTGGGCAGTTAATGCGTGCGGAAGAAGTGGTACAGTATAGAAAAGAAATAGCTCATAAGTTGATTGAAGCTTTATCTAAATATTCTGGTCACATTCAGTTGCCAAGCTGCCCTTCAGACAGAACTCACTCATATATGTTATTTGGTATCGTTGTGAGAAATCACTCGAAGAAAAAGTTAGTAAATCATCTTGAAAGCTTAAATATTGAGACTAGGGATATGTTACCGCTAATTAACCAGCCTATATATACTAATCTGTATGGAGATATTGAGTGCAATTACCCAATTGCTAGTTGGATTAACCGATCAGGGTTTTATATTGGATGTCATTCATATATGACTGATGATGAAGTGGATTTTATAATCAAAGCTTTTGATTCATTTTTCGCTGAATATTCTTAATCTGATGTTTTGAATATGAGAACTAAAAAAGATTTTGATAAATGGTTTCGTGAATCAAAAGGTGATCCATGGGGATATGATTCAGAACTTGTTAATATTCGATTTAATAAGTCAATTGATTTTTTAACCCAGCATATTTCTCAAAATGATGTGATATTAGAATGTGGTTGTTTTAAAGGGCAGTTTACCAAATCTCTCGCTACTAATTTTTCTGAAAATAAAATAATTGCATTTGATATATCTGAGTATGCCATTGAGCATGCAAAGGAAAAGGTGGATTTTAAAAATGTTTCCTTCTTTGATGCTGATATACTGAAGATTAATAATTCATGGGTAGGTGAACATTGTGCTGATGGTGAAAATTCTTGTGTGGTCATGATGGAGGTTCTGTATTACCTGGATTATGAAGACCGAAAACAATGCGTGAAAATGTTAAGTGAGGAGTTTCCGAAAAGCAAGATTGTTATTTCTACGCCAATAGTAGGAAATAAGTATTTTTCAGAAGAAAGCCTTATTGAGCTGTTTTCAGCTTATCGCCTTGTTAGCAGCGAAGTTGTTTCTTTAAAGAGAAATTTTTTGTTTTTAAATAAAGTAATTATGCACTTAACTAAAAAAATAAAATTCTTACATAATTTTTTAGTTAATCAAAAGATATTCGTTTTTTATCCATTATAAGTTAACAACAAATGATTATACAAATTGAACCCTGGATTGATGCTGGAGAACTGGCAGAGCTGCAAAAAGTTGTGAAGTCGACCTTTGTGGTGGAGCATGAGTTGGCTGCTGAATTTGAGGGGATGACAAGGGAGATGACTGGTGCCAAGCATGCAATAGCAATGTGTAATGGCACAATGGCACTATATGTTTGTTTAAAAGCAATGGGGATTGGAGAAGGAGATGAGGTGATTGTTCCAAATATTACCTTTGTTGCTACTGCAAATGCTGTGATTCTAGCCGGGGCAAAGCCAGTCTTTTGTGAGGTCACGGAAGATACCTTTTGCATTGATATGGGCTTTGCAGACAATTTAATTACCAGAAAAACCAAAGCAATTATCCCCGTCCATTTGTATGGACAAAGTGCTGACCTCGATCTCATTATGCCGTTTGCAAAAAAATATAGATTAGCGGTTATCGAGGATGCCGCTCAAGGTGTAGGTGTTAAATTTAATAACAAGCATGTTGGAACATTTGGAGATATGGGGATTTTGTCGTATTACGGTAATAAGACAATAACTACAGGTGAAGGTGGGGTCGTTTTAACGAACAATGACGAACTAGCCAAATTAGCATATAGATTAAAAAATCATGGTAGGGATGAAAAAGGGACGTTTATTCATGAGCATATAGGGTTTAATTTTTCTTTTACTGAAATGCAAGCAGCAGTAGGTGTTTCTCAAATGAAAAAGCTTCCCAAAATTATAGAAAAGAAAAATCATATAAATGAAGTGTATTTAAATGAATTGAGCGATATTAGTGGCATTGATGCCGTCAGTATTGATGAAAGGTGTGAGCCTGTTTTTTGGTTTACTTCTTTCCTTGCGGATGACGCCGATAAGTTGGCCGCGTATTTGAAGGAAAAAGGAATTCAAACAAGAAGGTTTTTTTATCCGCTCCACATGCAGCCATGTTATCAAGAAAAATTTAGTAGCAATAAGAATTTTAAGATTAGTGAAGATATTTATAGAAGAGGGATATCTTTACCATCATCATACTGCTTAACTGATAAAGAGCAAAAGTGTGTGATAGAAGCCGTTAAGGGTTTTTACTATGAAAATAGGGATTAATTGCCTAAGCATTAAATCCAAATATGTTGGAGGGGTTACTACATATGCACTTGGTTTGATTGAAGGGCTTGTAAACCTGGATTCGAGACATGTTTTTAAAATTTATGTTTCACCAGAAAATTATAAGTTATTTGAATGTTTTAAAAGTGAAAAAATTGAAGTGATCTGTTGTATGCAATTCACGTCACTCAGATTTCATATCTCGAGATTATCTGCTTTAGTGGGTTCTACGAAATTATATAAAATAGTTCATGAAATATTATACGGTGCAACTATTAGAGAATTAGAGTCTAATAACGACGTATTGTATTCACCAGTACCTGTTTCTATTCCGATTATAGAAAATACGCCAACAGTATTGTCTATTCATGATATACAGCATGTACATTTTCCTGAGTATTTTGACTATTTCACATTAAGGTATAAATTAACTTCATATAAAGCATGTGTCGAAAATTCTACTTATATTCAAGCAAGTAGTTTGCATATGAAAGATGACTTTATAGAGAATTTTTCTACTCTTAGAGGGAACTCTATTATGTTGGTGCCTGAAGGGGTAGATATTGATGCTTTTTCAAAAAAGCTTGATGGAGATATGTCAAAGAAATATAAGATTCCCGAAGAATTTCTCTTTTTCCCCGCGCAATTATGGCATCATAAAAATCATATAACTGTATTAAAAGCATTGAATATTCTTAATGAAAAACGAGACAAAAAAATACATCTTGTCCTAACGGGAGGGGAATTTACGGCATCCGAAAAGATCTTTAACTATATTTCAGAGAATAATATGGAATATGTTCATTATTTAGGAAAAGTGCCGTTTGATGATTTGGTTTCTTTGTATCAACAGTCAAAGTTTTTAATAACTGCAGTTATGTATGAATCTAGTAGTCTTCCTGTCTTAGAAGCTGCAGCTTCAGGGGTGCCAATTATTGCATCTAATACGCGGCCGAATCTTGAGCTGTCAGAAAATTTAAATATAAATTTGTTTGAAACTTTAGATTACAATGATTTGTGTAAAGTCATACTAAACATATGGCCGGATAGTGATCTTCAGGAGAAACAGGTTTTATATAACAAAGAATCAATAAAACAATATTCTTGGGGTTGCATAGCTAATAAATATATTTCAGAAATTGAGAACAGGATTAGTTAAATGCTTGTTATAGAAGATTTCAAAAAATTAGTGGAGCTTTCGCCTATTCCAGCAATCGATTTGATTATGAGAGATAGTGAAAACAGAGTGCTTTTGGGGAGAAGGAAGAACGCACCTGCAAAAAACTTCCTTTTTGTTCCGGGAGGTAGGATATTTAAAGGTGAAAAGTTTTTTACTGCAATGAGAAGAATTGCAAGAAGCGAAATATCTATTGAAATTGATATTAGCAGCATTTTTTTAAAGGGTGTCTACGAACATATTTACGACGATAACTTTTTTGGCGAGTTTAATTTATCAACACATTATATCGTATCTGCTATGCAGCTAGTTATTGATGACCGGCAAAGAGAGTCAATATTACAAGATGATCAACATAGTGAGTTATTGTTTATGCCTGAATATCAAATTCTCAATTCAAATAATGTTCATGAGTATGTAAAGAGTTATTTTGTTGATAATCCAGGGAATGGTGTTGGTTGTGCGTAAGTCTGATAATGTATTAATTTCTTTTTGCTTGCCATCATATAATGGTGAGAAATATATTCGGCAGGCACTAGATAGTATTTTAAATCAATATGAAGATGGGATTGAAGTCATTGTTTGTGATGATAATTCACAAGATGAAACCTATAATATCCTGAAGTTGTATGAAAAACATGAATGTTTCAGCTTATATAAGAACGAATCGAACCTTGGCATGGATGATAACTTTGATAAAGTTGCATCACTGGCTAAAGGTGAGTATTTATGGCTTTTTGGTCAAGATGATGTTTTGTTGCCTGGTGTTATTTCTCGGATTATTAAAGAGCTTAAAGCAAATTCTAATACCGGTGTTGTATATTTGAATTTTTCACAGCATGGAGATGATTTAAGTGATGTTATCTCTGAATCACAGCTGCATAAAGAAGTGATGCAAAACAATTCTGACTTACTTGATAAGGATATTCTCTTTTTTAAAAGATCTTCAGACTATTTCGCTTCTTTTGAAATGCTGCCTTCATTTTTGCCAGCAACAATTATGAAATCTAAGTATTGGCAGGATGCTAGAAAAAAGAATTTTGTAGGAACTGCATATGTTCAGTTAGCAGTAATGCTATTGAATATTGGAAATGATGAGATTATTGTTTTTTCGAAACCATGTGTGCAAGGTAGGGTGCCAAGTGATAAGTGGCAAGAAAATGGCAATAGCCATTTTGATATCATGACAGGATTCTTAATTATGCTTAAGAATGTTTCATTGCTTGGCGACTATGTGCCACCAAAGAATATAGAGATATTTAGGAAAAGGTTTATATTAAACTATCTGTTTTTTATTGATTATTGTAAAAGCAGAGGGCTGGTTACTACACAAGACAGAATAGAAAAGTTAGTATTTTTATTTGACGGTTTTTTTTTCAAAATGTATTTACTATCAATACTTCGCATGAATGATCAAATCAGACATATTTTAACTGTTCCACTAAAAATGGCTAAGAAATTAATATTAAGTGTTAATGTCTTACCAAGAAAGTGGACATACGATAAATAAACATATGTATAAAATACTTCAGACAGTTTTATTAATGATTTTTAACCCAAGGTCAATTATGGCATTATTGTCATGGCCGCTATATTCTGTAACATCATATTTTATGTTGATGAAATTAAGCAAGCAAAAAATAGAGCCAAATATAATTATTGATATTGGTGCGAATAAAGGGCAGTTTTCTGTTTCCTCCTCAAAAATATTTCCGAATGCGTGTATTTATTCTTATGAGCCAGTTCCTGAGACATTCGCCAAATTACAACTAAGTACGAAGACTTTAGATAATGTTGTTATTAAATCATTTGGCCTGGGCGAGCAAAAAGATCAAGTCATAATGAATACGAATACACATAGTCATTCAAGTTCAATGCTACATTTGGCTAATGGCCATAAACAAGCATTTCCAGATGCAAAAGAATCAGCTCAAGTATTGGTGGATGTTGCTACCCTGGATGATGAGTTTGAAAATATAGAGCTGAATGGTACTGTTCTTTTAAAAATTGATGTCCAGGGTTATGAGGCTCATGTATTAAAAGGAGCCAAAAAATTATTAGTAGATGTAGATTATGTATTATTAGAGGTTTCCTTTAAACCAATGTATGAAGGCGAAGCTCTTTTCGATGAAATTGTTGAATTATTAAGCACATTTGGTTTCAGGTTTTTGAGGCCAATTGACTGGTTAGAAAGTCCAAATACAGGAGAGGTGTTACAGATGGATGCGCTTTTCGTTCGAAGTTTAAGTGAATAGAAAAGTTGCGTATATTAATTCACGGTATTAACTTTGCTCCAGAGTATACAGGTGTTGGTAAATACACTGGGGAAATGGCTCAGTGGTTATCCAATAGAGGTCATGGGGTTAGAGTTGTTACTGCTCCACCTTATTATCCTGCCTGGAAGGTTGATAAGAATTTTTCGAACGCTATGTATAAAAAAGAGCGCTATGGCAATATAAGTGTTTGGAGATGTCCATTATATGTTCCTGCAAACCCTTGCGGTTTAAAAAGGATTATTCATTTAGCCAGTTTTGCCTGTTTTAGTATACCTGTAATGTTAATGAAAATATTTTGGCGTCCTGATGTAGTTATTTCAATAGAGCCTCCACTATTTTGTGCTCCTGTTTCATGGTTCGTATCTCGTATGTCCGGAGCAAAGTGCTGGTTGCACATCCAGGATTTTGAGGTGGATGCAGCATTTGATTTGGGTGTATTGCAAAACAAGACTTTACGCCAGTTTGTTCAAAAAATAGAGTTCTGGTTAATGTCCCGCTTCGATAGGGTATCAACAATTTCACCAAATATGATGAGTAAGCTTGAAAGTAGAATAACTGATTCTAATAGTTTAGTGTTATTTCCAAATTGGGTTGATACTTCGCTTATTTATCCTCTTCAGGTCACAAGCGTTTTTCGTCAAGTTCTCTCCATTGATAATGATCAAATTGTTGCGCTATATTCAGGAAATATGGGTGAAAAACAGGGTCTAGAAATTCTTATTGAATCGGCTCTGTTGCTCCGAGATAACAACAAAATCGTTTTTGTCCTTTGTGGTAGTGGTTCAGCTTTATCCCGATTGCAGAAATTAGCAAAAGATTTAAGGAATATCCGTTGGTTGCCTTTGCAGCCTATTGAGCAATTAAATGATTTACTCAATATGGCTGACATTCATCTTTTGCCGCAAAGAGCAGATGCTGCAGATTTAGTTATGCCTTCGAAGCTAACGGGAATGTTGGCAAGTGGAAGGCCGGTTATTTCTACCGCAAACAAAGACACGCAAGTAGCTAAAGTCATTGAAAAATCAGGTATAATTGTACCTCCTGGCGATGTGTGTGGTTTGGTAAAGGCGATTGAAAGTCTGTCAAAGGATAATGAATTAAGGGAGCAGTTAGGCCAGAATGCGAGAGCATATGCGGTAAAGAACCTAGGTCTTGAAGAAGTTCTTAGCAGATTTGAGCGAGCATTGTTTGACATGGCAATTAAGAATAATAACTAAGAGAGAGCTTTCATTGAATAAAAAAGCATTAATTACAGGAGTTACAGGACAGGATGGTGCATACCTTGCTGATTTTTTGTTAAAGAAAGGCTACGAAGTGCATGGTATTAAACGGCGTGCATCTTCGTTTAATACAGATCGAATTGATCACCTTTATCAGGATCCCCATGAGAAGCATCAAAGATTTGTACTGCATTACGGTGACTTAACTGATTCAATGAACCTGGTACGCATTATCCAGGAGATACAACCAGATGAAATTTATAATCTTGGTGCACAAAGTCATGTTGCAGTATCTTTCGAAAGCCCTGAATACACTGCAGATACAGTTGGTACTGGAGCACTAAGAATTCTTGAAGCAATCAGAATTGCTGGTTTAGAGAAAAAGACTCGCTACTATCAGGCATCTACTTCTGAGCTTTATGGTGAAGTACAGGAAATCCCGCAGAAAGAAACAACGCCATTTTATCCTCGCTCACCCTATGCAGTTGCAAAACTTTATGCCTACTGGATTACCGTTAATTATCGTGAAGCTTATGGAATGTATGCATGTAATGGAATTCTTTTTAATCATGAATCACCTGTTCGTGGTGAAACATTTGTAACCAGAAAAATCACGCGAGCCTTATCTCGTATTTCATTAGGCTTGCAGGATTGTTTATATCTGGGGAATTTAAATGCTAAAAGGGACTGGGGACATGCAAAAGATTATGTAGAAATGCAGTGGTTAATGTTGCAGCAGGATGACCCCGATGATTTTTGTATTGCTACCGGTGTTCAATATTCAGTTCGTGATTTTGTAAATGCTGCTTATGATCACCTGGGTAAGTCTATTCGCTGGGAAGGTTCAGGTGTGGATGAAAAAGGATATGACAAACAAACTGGCGACTGCATTGTTGCGGTTGACCCGCGTTATTTCCGACCTACTGAAGTCGAGACGCTATTAGGTGACCCTTCGAAAGCTAAAGAAAAACTGGGCTGGGTACCAAAGATTACATTTGAAGAGATGGTTCATGAAATGATGGAGAACGATCTGGAACTGGCCAAGCGGGATGAACTGGTTAAGAAGCATGGATATAAGGCATTTGATTATCATGAGTAATATATAATTAAGTTGTAAGTTATTAAGCATAAGATTCCTCGATTTCACTCGGAATGACAAAATTTTCCATGTAGTTTTAATTAGTATTGATGTGATTAATGGATACAAACTCAAAAATTTATATTGCAGGTCACCGCGGTTTAGTGGGTTCTGCTATTGTTCGGCAGTTAAAAGCCAGAGGGTATCAAAATCTAATTACTCGAACATCAAAAGAATTAGATTTAGTCAATCAGTTACAGGTCCAGCAATTCTTTTCTAAAATACAACCAGAGTATGTGATTTTAGCGGCTGCTAAAGTGGGGGGTATTCATGCGAATAACACTTATCCGGCTGAATTTATTTATCAAAATTTAATGATTGAGGCTAATGTTATAGATGCTGCATATCAAAATAATGTTAATCGACTTTTATTTTTAGGTAGCTCCTGCATTTATCCAAAGGCAGTAGCTCAGCCAATGCGTGAAGATGCATTATTAACGGGTGTACTGGAATCTACTAATGAGCCATATGCTTTGGCGAAAATTTCTGGAATCAAGTTATGTGAATCTTACAATCGCCAATATGCTACAGATTATAGATCTGTAATGCCCACCAATCTCTATGGTCAGGGAGATAATTTTCACTCAGAAAACTCCCATGTGATTCCAGCTTTGATTCGTCGATTTCATGAGGCGAAAGAAAAGAGACAGAGCGAAGTTGTTGTTTGGGGTAGTGGAAATGCTATGCGTGAGTTTTTGCATGTGGATGATATGGCGTCAGCTTCTTTGTTTGTTCTAGGTCTTGACGAAGAGGAATACCATAAGAACACTCAAGTGATACTTTCACATATAAATGTGGGGACCGGCATCGATTGTACGATTCGTGAACTGGCAAAGACTATAAAAAAAGTGGTTGGTTTTGAAGGGCAGCTAAGGTTTGATAGCAGTAAGCCTGATGGTTCTCCAAGGAAGTTGCTAGATGTATCAAGGCTTAAAAATATGGGTTGGGAATGCACTATCAGTCTTGAAGATGGTTTATCATTAACCTACCAGTGGTTTCTTGAGAATAAAGATGCTTTTCGGCGCTAGATAGTACCTATCATGGTATAGTTAAGCATATACTGATTATTGTGAGTAATGATTTTTATATTGATCAGTAATATTATTTGAGGCCTTTGCACGAAAACAGATAAGTCAGAAAATAAATCAGAGTTCGTCATTCCGGTATGCTTTTGAGCCGGAATCTAGTGACTTAAGGTCGAAAAAGTCACTGGATCCCAGCTAAAAGCACTCTGGGATGACGGGTTTTTCTTTCGTGCAAAGGTCTCTATTTATACAAATATAATAATTTACATGGATTGAGCGCGTGTTTGGTAAATCAATTTTTAAAAGTTATTCAGGCTTTATTACTGCTTTTTCACGTGTAAATGATCCTTTGATGGTAATCTTTGCAGCCATTGTTGCATACGGCTTACGTTTCTCATTCTCTGATTTTGATTTGCCAAAAGACTACAGAACACTGCTTGTGTTTTCTCTTCTCTGTGTCGTTCTGATTTTTCCATTATTTAATCTTTACTCATCCTGGCGTGGGCAGGGTCTGTTTAAACAGGCGAATGCTATTTTCGCTGCCTGGCTCAGTGTGGTTTTGCTGATGATCGTTATTCTATTTGGCCTGAAAATTTCTTCGGATTATTCACGTTTATGGCTTGCATGGTGGAGTATCCTTGGCCTGTTATTTCTTTTGCTGTCACGAATAGCTGTTTATGCTTTTTTACAATATCAAAGAAAACAAGGTAGAAATATTCGTTATGTGGTGATTGTAGGGGCGGGGGATCTTGGCAAGAAGGTATTAGCCCAGACAAGTGATTCACCATGGACGGGTTACCAGATTAAAGGATTATTTGATGATGATACTCATTTAAAAAACTCCACTATTAAAGAGTGCAATATGCTAGGTTCTATTTCTGAAGTAGAGCCCTATGTTTCCAGTAATCAGATTGATGAAATCTGGATTGCATTACCATTGCGAGCAGAGCAAAGAGTAAAAGAGTTACTTTATGACTTGAGGCATCATACGGTTAATATCAAGTTTATCCCTGATATTTTTGGCTTTTCTCTGTTGAATCAATCTATGACAGAAATAGCAGGCTTGCCGGCGGTTAATCTTTCTGATTCTCCAATGGGAGGAAGCAATCGTATTATTAAAGCAATAGAAGATCGTGTATTAGGCTTGATCTTTATTATATTGGTAATTCCATTTGCAATTCTGATTGCTTTTATTATAAAACTTACATCACCTGGACCTGTTTTGTTTAAACAAAGCAGGCATGGTCTGGATCGAAAAACAATAAATATATATAAGTTTAGAACAATGGAAGTGCATAATGAAGAATCAGAGGGAATAACTCAGGCCACAAAAAATGATTCAAGGGTAACAAGATTTGGAGCTTTTCTAAGAAGGACAAGCCTGGATGAGTTGCCGCAATTATATAATGTTTTACAGGGGCGAATGTCTCTGGTTGGTCCCCGGCCACATGCCTTGCAGCATAACGAGCAATTTAAAGAAAAGGTGGATCGTTACATGCGTCGACATATGGTGAAACCTGGAATCACAGGCTGGGCTCAGGTAAATGGTTTTCGTGGTGAGACTGATACACTGGAAAAAATGCAGAAGCGAGTTGAATATGATCTTTTTTATATTGAAAACTGGTCGGTCTGGTTTGATTTGAAAATTATTTTTTTGACAATTTATAAAGGGTTTATTAATAAGAATGCGTATTAGAGTAATCCTCTTTGATTAGATTGCCACATCCTTTTTTTAGTGCGATAATTTTTAAAATTATCTGAGTAATGTTAGACTATTTTTTATGCAATCACAGAGCATGTCTTCTATTTTCAAGAATAAAACGTTTAGTTTTTCTGCTGTCTTTATAAGTGTTTCCCTTATTCTTTATCCCGCAACTGTTCTGTCTGTTGCTAAGGTTAATGGCCTGATATTTAGTTTATTTGCATTGTCTGGGCTGTTCCTGTTATTTAGATGCCGTAATAAATCAACTCAGGTTAATCATGATGAAATGCTATTTTATTTTTCATTAGGTATTTTTTTTCTGGTCTCACTTTTTATCACCATATATGGTGGTTTTATTTATAAAGCGATAGGTAAGTATTTACATTTACTACTGGCTATTCCTGTTTATATTTATTTGCGTTATTCTGGTGTTAAGCTCTGTTATATATGGTATGGACTGGTTGCTGGTTCTGTAGTGGCGGCTGGGGTTGCTGTATATGAATCGTTGATATTAAATATATCTCGTGTTCAAAGTCTTACTCATCCGATAATTTTTGGTAACCTGGCTCTGGTTATGGGGTGTATGTCTATGGCTGGTTATGGCTGGTTTAAGCAGCGTAAAAACTGGCAATTAGTCTTTCCTGTTTTTGCCCTTATATGTGGAATATTAGCCAGTATATTATCGTTGTCTCGTGGCGGCTGGGTTGCAGTACCTTTTCTGATGATTGTGTTTTTCTGGTATATACAATCTCATTTTTTATTTAGACATAAGATTATTGTTTCAATCTCTACACTTATCTTTCTAGGTGCTATTTATGCTATACCCCAGACAAAAGTTAGCTTTCAAATAGATAGAACAATAACCAGTTTGCAGCAATATGAGGATAGTGATATTAACTCATACAAACGAGCTACGTCTGTTGGAACACGATTTGAAATGTGGCAGGCTTCCTGGAAAATGTTTCTTGATAATCCTGTTATGGGGGTTGGTTGGGGGCATTATCTTGAGCAAGCTCAGTTGCAAGTTGATCAGGGATTACGAAATAGATCAGCGGCAACATTTGATCACCCGCATAGTGAGTATTTTTCTGTGCTTGCTTATGGTGGAATTCTGGGCTTTTTAGCTTTAATACTAATGTTTTTAACCCTTACCTGGTTGTTTGTTAAATATATTAAACAGGGTGAAACGGCTGATATCCGACGTTTAGCCCTTGCGGGTCTGGTGTTGGTAGTTGCTTATATGGCTTTTGGACTTTCTGAGCCTATGTTACTTCGGTCTCGTTCGGTGAATTTCTTTGCTTTTTATCTGGCTGTTTTTATGTCGGCTATTTATGGGCAGAGTAGAGAAGTGTCGTAAGTCGTAAGTCGTAAGTTTAAATCAGTCATCAGAATTTTGTTGATTATTTGTTGTCTCTATTGAAGCTAATCTTCTGGCGGTTTTGCACAGTTCTTCAAGTGCCTGTAGGCGTTCTCGTACTGTTAATTTTAGTGACTGCCTGATCATGGCTCGACGGCTTCCTGTCCAGGTTGCATTGTTCCAGTTTTGTTTGGTTTCATTTGTCATTGATGTCTTCCAGTATTAATTTAAGGTGATCAATGTCATCCAGATCTTTTGCTCTGCCTGCTTGTTTAGCTGTTATACACATATAATTTGTCAGAATTATTTAAAGAAAAGCAGGGTGGGTCAAGTGCCCACCAGTTTTTTTCTGCCATACAGCCCGCAGCTACCGGCTTTTCAATTGCTTTTTCAACCATTCCAGGCAGCCTTTACTTCGCTTCCAGGTTTCGCGCATTTCTTCACGATAAAACCATGCCTGATCTTCGCCGCCAAAGCTGATGCCATAATCACTGAGTTCTGGTTGAGTCACTCGAGCCTTTATAAGATATTCAGCTACCCGGGGTAATTTTTCCAACACCACTTGCAGTGCCTGTTCTGCTCTTTCTAAATCACCCAGACGATACAGCGCCAGTATCAGCCCATAGCTGGTTTCAGCTAACATGTCGTCTGGGTAATTAGCCGCAAATTCTATGGCTTTGTGGTTTTCATTGTGTTGTAAATAATGATTAACCAGCAGGCTTCGGTAGCCATGGTTATCATGTGGGTTGAGTTGTAAGTAGAGCTTAATTAATTCGATAGAATGGGGTTTCTCGTCCTGATTAATGGCTAAATTAATATTGTGTGTTAGCAGGCGTAGCGCGGGCCGGTTGTCTGGCATCACCCAGGGCAAGTTGTATTCAGCGGGAATGTTCAGGTTTTTTAACAGGCTTTCATGTCTATCTAATAGAGACTGAATCTTACCCAGTGGCCCCCAGATGCTATTGTTATTTGGGTGTGAATATATCATGGTGACCAGGTCGTCCATGATATCCAGGCTGTTAATGGCCTGAGGATTTTGCTGTATAAACTCCAGCCATTCGGTTTCGAGTTCGTTTTCCCAGATAAGGGTTTCACTCATCGGCTCAAGCTGGGTGCCAAAAGGTTTATCATCAGGCCGGATGCCGGACCATTGCATTTCCAGCTCAAAAATGTCTGCAGGCGGTTGCAGTGTGCAGGCATTTAACATTGGGTCTGGATAGGGAAGTTCTTCCTCTTCTTCATCTTCCTCAATTTCAATTTTTTCTAATGCATATTCGATCAGGGGTAAATCTTTGTGTTCGTCAATCCACTCCAGTAAATGCATCAGGCGCGGGTCGTCATCTGTTTCGCTCATGGTGTATTGCAATGCGCCTGCGGGGTCGGTTTGGGCGCGCTCTAAGGTGCTGATCAGTTCTGGTAGTTCAAATTCAAGGTGTTTGAGTTTGCGGCGCCAGAATATGGCACGCTGTCTGGCCTGCTCTATTTGTTTACTGGACACAAGCAGGGTGAGTTCAAGCAGTGAGTGGCTGGGATTTCCCGGATCTGCCTGCATGGCTTTGGCAAGTGCATCCATGGCCGCAGGAAAATCCCCCGAATCTAGCTGCCAGCTGGATACACGTTGCCATGCTTCGGCCCGAATACTGCGGTCTTTGTGCTGACACATGCGCTGCAGCAGGTCTTTTTTCTTTTTATCAGTTCTGTAGTGGTTGTTATAGCTGTCGCATAGCATATCCAGTAAGCCGCTTTGGTTGTGATTAAGGCGGCTGGCATTGCCTTCAAATAAAGGATCCAGCATTTTAATAACCTGTGCATCATCTCCCTGTTCAGAGAAAAAGTCAGCCAGAGTGGCAATTGCCTTAACAGGAAGTTGTTGGTTTTTGATAAAGCGATTGATCTGTGCTTTAGACACAACCTCAGGCATGAGTGGCCAGAAAGTGTCTGTTGGTAGTTGCATTAATGTGGGCAGGCGGGAGCAACATTGTTTGTATTTAAAACCAGAACCACAGGGGCAGGGTGAATTTCGACTGGGTTTGTCCAGGGGTGTTGGTTTGAAATGGTGCGCTGGTTGGGGGGCCGAATTCCATAAATTAACCCCCATCCAGTAAGCCATTCTGCTGCGCTCCTCATCATTAAAACTCTCGAGCATTAAGGGCGCAAGATGGGGAATGGCAAGTCGAGCCCATTGAAGAAATTCATCTACGGATTTTTCTTCCAGTATCAGTTCAAATGCCGTCGCCATAACATTTTGCATTTGTATAATACTTTCCGGGTCGAAATTAGGTTCGTCGTACACTGGATATTGCCTGTTTTAACTGCTTTATTTAATCGGTATCATACCCAGAGAATATAGAAATCACAAAAAACGATTAAGGCAGGAAAAATGAAGGTTCTGGTTGTAGGCGGTGCGGGTTATATCGGTTCGCACATGGTAAAAATGCTCAGCAAGGCAGGGCATGATGTTACCACTTTAGATAATCTTTCAAACGGTTATGAAGATGCAGTGAAATATGGTGAGTTTGTAAAAGGTGATATTGCGGATGCGAAATTACTGGAAGCGTTATTTTCTGAAAACCAGTTTGACGGGGTAATGCACTTTGCGTCCTATATTCAGGTAGGTGAGTCAGTTGAAAAACCATCAATGTATTACAGAAATAATGTAAGCAATACTCAGGTGTTACTGGATGCCATGATAGAGCATGGTATTAAGTCGTTTATTTTTTCATCTACAGCGGCGACTTTTGGCGAGCCGGAATACACACCGATAGATGAGGCTCATCCACAAAAGCCCATTAACCCCTATGGTCATTCAAAGTTAATGGTTGAACAAATCCTGGCAGACTTTGACCATGCTTATGGACTGAAATCTGTTTCACTGCGTTATTTTAATGCCGCAGGTGCTGACCCTGATGGTGAACTGGGTGAGCGTCATATTCCAGAAACCCACTTAATTCCTCTGGTGTTGCAGGCTGCTTCTGGTCGAAGAGAAAACATTACTGTATTTGGTGATGATTACGATACACCTGATGGTACCTGTATTCGTGATTACATTCATATTAATGATTTATGCAGCGCGCATTTACTGGCGCTGGAATACCTGGTCGATGGTGGTGAAAGCAAAGCCTATAACATGGGTAATGGAGAAGGTTATTCGATTAAGGAGCTGATTGATGTTGCGAAGTCTGTAACCGGAAGTGATTTTAAAGTGGTTATGGGCGAGCGTCGAGATGGCGATCCGGCTCGTCTGGTTGCGGACTCTGCGTTATTGCAATCGGAGTTAGGCTGGAAACCTGAATTCCCTGAGCTGGAGATAATTATTCATCATGCCTGGGAATGGGAAAAGAAATCGGCAGAGTGGGTCGTGGGTCGTGAGTCGTGAGTCGTGAGTCGTGAGTCGTGAGTCGTGAGTCGTGAGTCGTGAGTCGTGAGTCGTGAGTCGTGAGTCGTGAGTCGTGAGTCGTGAGTCGTGAGTCGTGAGTCGTGAGTCGTGAGTCGTGAGTCGGTAATTTAACATAATCCATTCCTGTCATCCCGAGCGCAGCCGAGGGATCTTGTGCTGTAAAAGAGCCACACAGAGTGGGGCATCAGATCCTTCGGCTGCGCTCAGGATGACAGGCTTTTTATTCCGGAAGTAATGCGGCTGCGCTCAGAATGACAGGGCACAAAAAATCGGCAAGACTTTTGACGAACGACGAACGACGAACGACTAACGACTTAACCCCAAATCATGTAAAATCCCTTATCTTTAAAAATACCCAACAGGTTCAAAGTCATGAGCGCTGAAGAAGCCTCCAAAACCACTAATTTTATCCGCCACATTATTGATGCAGATCTTGCAGCAAACAAAAATGATGGCCGCATAGCCACGCGTTTTCCTCCTGAGCCTAATGGTTATTTGCATATTGGTCATGCCAAATCGATTGTGTTGAATTTTGGTATTGCCAGTGATTACAATGGCACCTGTAATCTGCGTTTTGATGACACTAATCCACAGAAAGAAAATATTGATTTCGTTGAAGCGATTCAGAACGATGTGCGCTGGCTGGGTTGCGACTGGCAAGATCGTCTGTTTTATGCGTCAAATTATTTTGACAAGCTATATGACTTTGCAGTTGAGTTAATCAAAGCAGGCAAGGCTTATGTCTGTGATCTTAATGCAGAGCAGACCCGTGAATATCGAGGTACTTTAAAAGACGCCGGTAAAGATAGTCCATTTCGAAATCGCACAGCAGATGAAAATCTGGATTTGTTAGCGCGTATGCGTAGTGGTGAATTTAAAGATGGTGAGCGAGTGCTGCGCGCGAAAATTAATATGGCTTCACCTAATATGAATATGCGTGATCCTACTTTATATCGCATACGTCATGGCGTGGTGCACCATCAAACCGGTGATGCCTGGTCGATTTACCCTATGTATGATTTTACTCATCCTATATCCGATGCGCTGGAAGGCATTACTCATTCTATATGCACACTGGAATTTGAAGATCATCGCCCATTGTATGACTGGGTGCTGGATAATATCAGCATAGATTGTCACCCGCAGCAGATTGAATTTTCCAGACTTAATCTGCAATACACAGTAATGAGCAAACGCAAACTTACTGAGCTGGTGGATGAAGGTCTGGTTGAAGGCTGGGATGATCCCCGCATGCCAACCATTGCCGGTTTGCGTCGGCGGGGTTATACCTCGGCTTCCATTCGTGAATTTTGTCATCGCATCGGTGTGACCCGTGCGGATAATTCTGTCGAGATGGGTATGCTGGAGGCCACGATTCGAGATGATTTAAATGCTAGCGCACCTCGTCGTATGGCGGTTCTGCATCCACTGAAGATTGTGATAGAAAATTATCCTGAAGATCAAACTGAAGAACTGGCGGCGCCTAACCATCCACAGGATGAATCAATGGGTAAGCGCGAGATTCCTTTTTGCCGTGAAATTTATATCGATCAGGATGACTTCAGAGAGGAAGCCAATAATAAATACAAACGTCTGGTGTTAGGTAAAGAAGTGCGTTTGCGTAATGCTTATGTGATTCGTTGTGATGAAGTGATTAAGAATGAGCAGGGTGATATTATTGAATTGAGATGTGTGTATGACCCGGCTACTTTAGGCGCGAATCCGGAAGGTCGTAAAGTGAAGGGTGTAATTCACTGGGTATCGGCCAGGCATGGAATTGAAGCAGAAGTTCGGGTGTATGATCGATTGTTTAATCACCCGACTCCCGATGATGGTAAGGAAGAAGGGGTGGATTATAAGGATCGAATTAATCCTGATTCATTGCATACTTTGAGTTATTGTTATCTTGAGCCGTCACTTAAAAGTTCGGAACCGGGTGAGCGTTTTCAATTTGAAAGGGAAGGTTATTTCTGTAAAGATATTACTCGGGTTGGGGATAAACCTGTATTTAATCGCACCGTTACTTTACGGGATTCGTGGGCGAAGATTGAGCAGGGTGGGGGTTAGTCGCAAGTATTAAGATCTTCGGTAACTGCTCCTGCGTTACTCTATTACCTACGTCCATATAGGCACCTCGGCTGCACCCCAAGAGTACTTTGTCGCTTCGCTCGGGCGCGCTCGGAATGACAGGTTTTTATTATTCGGAATGACAGTATAAAAATGTTGTCATCCCGAGCAACGCAGGAGCGGTTACCGAAGATCTTAAGCAGTTCAAATCAAAGTGAAATTTTTCAAAGGAGTGAAAAATGTCAAAAGCAAAAAACTATTACGTTTATTTTCTTACAAACTGGAATCATAAAGTTATGTACGTGGGCATAACCAATGACCTGTATCGTCGAACCGATGAGCATAAAAATAAAAAAACCAAAAGCTTTACTGAAAAATATAACGTCAACAAGCTGGTGCATTTTGAAGAAACCGAAGATGTTTATGCGGCTTTAGAGCGAGAGAAACAAATTAAGAAATGGTCTCGTATAAAGAAAAACACACTGGTTTCTCTGGCCAACCCTGACTGGAAAGATTTATCAGTTTGATTGTTTGAAAGAGTTAAGATCCCTCGGCTTCGCTCGGGATGACAAACTTTTGTTGCCTGGATGACATAATACAGTAGCTTGTCATTCCGAGAGCATAATAATTGTCATCCCGAGCGAAGCCGAGGGATCTTAGTGTCTTGCTCTCCGGGCAGCGAGAGAGCTAAAACGGTTAATAGAAAAATCAGCTACTGGCTTTACGCCTTCTGCCAATACCAATTAATCCCATCAGTCCACTACCAAATAACCAGGCAGCAGCAGGCACAGGCACAGGCGCGGGTGTGAAACTTCCCGCCGCCCCTGGCGTACCAATATCCCCAAGTCCATAAGTAAGCGTTATACTGGTTAACGCATAATTGGCTTCGATCATGGGCAGGCCAATGAGCTCCATACTTTGTCCTGCCACATCAAAGCCGGCGCTGTAGTTGAAACGCAGCAACTCGTTAGCACCACTGGAAAATATAATCTGATCTCCCGAATTTCCAAGGGTGAAATTACTGTACACATAATCAGCGCTGAAGCCGCCATTGGTGTTGTTGTCACCATTTTTTGCCATCACAAAATACTGCCCTGCGCCGATTAATAAAGGCCCGCCGGTTGAAATTGTGTTGCTGTTAGAGCCATCGTCTGACAGAGTCAGGCCTTCCAGATTAATGGCTGATGAGGTGGGGTTAAACAGCTCAAACCACTCACCATTACCATCACTAACCTGTAATGGATTAGCCATGATTTCAGTAATCAGTACATCACTGATCGATGTGGCCTGAGCGTTGAGTGTGAAGGTGCCTGAAGTTAAGGCCGTTAAAACGCAGGCGTAGAACGCCTTTTTATTGATAGTATCCATACTAAATCTCCATATAATGTTTGAATCACATCTGCATTCCGCTGCCCCTGATGTGAGTTGTTTTGTATTTAACTTTTAAACAACAGCCCGACATTAACCAAGTATGTGTGATTTTGCAAATCCCCCATAAATTCTGAGGACTGGATGATCGTTTACAGAGCCGAATAGATGAAAGAAAATCAGGCTAATCTATTGACGCTATGGCTCAAGCTCTATAAAATTCGCGCTCTCTTCAACGAGCACTCGTTGGAAAGGTTGCGTCCCCATCGTCTAGAGGCCTAGGACAGCGGGTTTTCATCTCGCCAACAGGGGTTCGACTCCCCTTGGGGACGCCATTATTCAAAGCCGGAGCTGAATTTATCAGCTCCGGCTTTTTTATGGTCAGGACGACCGGTATGCCGCAGGAGCGGCGTGGTTCAGCTCAAAGTGAAATATCTACTATTTTACGTTTCAATAGATGCTGCTTTAATTAAGTAAATAAAAATCACCAATATATCCAGCCTAAATAAGTAATTAGCAATAGAGAGTGTTTTATAGTTTTGCTATAATCATCCGGATTTTTACACGATTTTTATAAACGGGGGCAGCGATTATATCGTTGCTCCCGTTTCGTATGTTCTACGGAGGCGATTTTGACTCAAAAAGCGCTGTTAGCGTTAGCAGATGGAAGCCTGTTCTGGGGCGACTCCATCGGTGTTTCCGGTGAAACCGTTGGCGAAGTGGTTTTTAACACCGCAATGACGGGCTATCAGGAAATTCTTACCGATCCATCTTATGCTCGGCAAATCGTCACTCTGACCTATCCCCATATTGGCAATGTCGGCACTTGCGCTGGCGATGAAGAATCTGGCCAGGTACACGCAGCAGGTCTGGTGATTCGTGATTTACCCATACTGGCCAGTAACTGGCGCAGTGAAATGCCACTGGATAAATATCTACAAAAAAACAAAGTCGTTGCCATTGCCGATATCGATACTCGTCGCCTGACACGTATTTTGCGTGAAAAGGGTGCACAGAGCGGTTGCATTGTGGCGGGCGATGCCATTGATGAACAGGCTGCCATTGACACAGCCAAAGCCTTTGCCGGCCTGAAAGGTATGGATCTGGCGAAAGAAGTCACCACTAACGAGCAATATGAATGGACTCAGGGCAGCTGGGACATTACCAGCGACAGCCACAAACAGGTGGCCGTTAGTGAATTAAATCATCATGTGGTGGCCTACGATTTTGGCATTAAGCGCAATATCTTAAATATGCTGGTAGATCGCGGCTGTAAAGTGACCGTAGTGCCGGCAAAAACATCGGCTGCGGATGTGCTGGCGATGTCGCCGGATGGTATTTTTCTATCTAATGGCCCGGGCGATCCAGAGCCATGCGATTACGCCATAGATGCCATTAAGAAAATTTTAGAAACCGATATTCCCGTATTTGGCATTTGTTTAGGCCATCAGTTACTGGCACTTTCATGTGGTGCACAAACTGAAAAAATGAAGTTTGGTCATCACGGCGCTAATCACCCCGTGCAGGATATGCAAAATAAATGCGTGATGATTAGCAGTCAGAACCATGGCTTTGCAGTAAATGAAGCCAGCTTGCCAGATAATTTAACTGCAACCCATCGTTCTTTATTTGATGATTCATTGCAGGGTATTCATCGCACAGATAAACCTGCATTTGGTTTTCAGGGGCATCCGGAAGCCAGTCCCGGACCACACGATGTGTCGCCGGTATTTGATCATTTTATTGAGTTGATTGAAGGGAAGGCCTAAAAACAAAAGCTATAAGCATGTTGTCCGCAAATGGACGCAAATGAACGCAAATTTTTACAGGGAGTAAAAAATGTTATGGATAAGACAATATCTGAGCGTGTTATTAGTTGTGCATTTGAGGTTAGTAATAAATTAGGTGCTGGTTTTTTAGAAGTAGTTTATGAAAATGCTTTGTGTGTGGAACTGGAAAGGCAAAAAATTCGGTTTGAACAACAAATGCCGATAGATGTGGTTTATCGAGATAGCATCGTTGGTTTTTATGTAACTGATTTACTAATTGAAGAGAAACTTTTAGTAGAGTTGAAGGCTTTAACACAACTAAATCGTCAGCATGATGCACAAGTTATGAATTATTTAAAAGCAACTGGAATGAAAGTTGGTCTGCTTTTAAATTTCGGAACACCAAAACTAGGTATTCGCCGTATAGTCTGGCAATACAAAGAAACAGAGAGAATATAAATTGAAACAATTTGCGTTCATTTGCGTTCATTTGCGGACAACAATGCTTTTATCTGTAAAGGTATTAAGTCATGCCTAAACGTTCAGATATAAACAGCATATTAATCATAGGTGCAGGCCCTATCGTTATCGGTCAGGCCTGTGAATTTGATTACTCAGGAGCCCAGGCCTGTAAAGCATTACGCGAAGAAGGCTACAAAGTCATTCTGGTGAATTCCAATCCGGCGACAATTATGACGGATCCAGAAACTGCCGATGTCACTTATCTTGAGCCGATTCGCTGGCAAACCGTCGCCAACATTATCGAAAAAGAACGCCCCGATGCCTTATTGCCTACCATGGGTGGGCAGACTGCATTGAACTGCGCGCTGGATCTGGATCGCGAAGGTGTGCTGAAAAAATTCAATGTCGAAATGATCGGTGCTTCCAAAGAAGCCATAGATATGGCAGAAGATCGCGAAAAATTCAAAATCGCGATGGAAGAAATCGGCCTCGATATGCCCCGTGCCGCAGTGGCTCACAGCATGGAAGAAGCCTATCAGGTGCAGGCGATGGTGGGTTATCCTACTATTATTCGCCCATCTTTTACCATGGGCGGTTCCGGTGGCGGCATTGCTTATAACAAAGAAGAATTTGAAGAAATCTGTAAGCGCGGTCTGGAGCTTTCGCCCACCAGTGAATTGCTGGTTGAGGAATCTATTCTGGGCTGGAAAGAATATGAAATGGAAGTGGTGCGCGACCACAAAGATAACTGCATTATTATCTGCTCCATTGAAAATCTCGACCCCATGGGGATTCACACCGGTGATTCTATTACGGTAGCACCGGCACAAACGCTAACCGATAAAGAATATCAGATTATGCGTAATGCCTCGCTGGCGGTATTGCGTAAAATTGGTGTGGACACCGGCGGTTCGAATGTGCAGTTTTCAGTGAACCCTGAAGATGGCCGCATGACCATTATTGAAATGAATCCACGAGTCTCTCGTTCATCGGCACTGGCATCTAAAGCCACCGGTTTTCCCATTGCAAAAGTGGCGGCGAAACTGGCGGTGGGTTACACCCTGGATGAGTTGCGTAATGAAATTACCGGTGGTGCAACCCCCGCATCATTTGAGCCATCGATTGATTATGTGGTAACAAAAATTCCACGTTTTACTTTCGAGAAATTTCCTCAGGCAGAAAATCGTTTAACCACACAGATGAAATCTGTGGGTGAAGTGATGGCCATTGGCCGTACTTTTCAGGAGTCTATGCAAAAAGCACTGCGCGGCCTGGAAATTGGTGTGGATGGTTTCAGTGAAATTATTCCTGATGATATGCCAGCAGAAGAAATCGAATCGACTATTCGTCATGAAATTCAGCAGGCCGGTGCAGACAGAATCTGGTATTTAGCCGAGGCGTTTCGTCACGGCATGGATTATGAAACGATCCAGAATTTAACAAAAATTGATCCCTGGTTTTTAATTCAGATTCAGGACATTCTAAATATTGAGCAGGATTTACGCAGTCGTAAGTTAGCGGATATTGATGCAGATGAAATGTTTCGCTTAAAGCGCAAAGGCTTTGCCGATAGTCGGATGGCAACCTTGATGGGTGAAAAAGAAATTTCGGTACGCCAGCATCGCCATGCATTAAATATTCGTCCCGTTTATAAACGGGTGGATACCTGTGCCGCAGAATTTTCGACCTCCACTGCGTATATGTATTCTACTTATGAACAGGAGTGCGAAGCCGAGCCAACTAATAAAGATAAAATTGTAGTGCTGGGTGGTGGTCCAAATCGAATTGGTCAGGGCATTGAATTTGATTATTGCTGTGTGCATGCGGCGTTAGCGATGCGCGAAGATGGTTATGAAACCATTATGATTAACTGTAATCCAGAAACCGTCTCCACCGATTACGATACATCCGATCGTTTGTATTTTGAGCCGCTGACTTTAGAAGATGTGCTTGAAGTGATGGACAAAGAAAAACCCAAAGGGGTGATTGTTCAATACGGCGGGCAGACCCCATTAAAACTGGCGCGAGATTTAGAAGCGGCAGGCGTGCCAATCATTGGTACTACACCGGATCGAATTGATCTGGCCGAAGACCGTGAACGTTTTCAGCAACTGATTCAAAAACTGGGGCAGCAGCAGCCGCCCAATCGTCTGGCTCGTAACACCGAAGAAGCGGTGAGTGGCGCAAAAGAAATTGGTTACCCATTAGTGGTGCGACCATCTTATGTGCTGGGTGGGCGAGCAATGGAAATTGTGCATAATGAAACCGACTTAAGTCACTATATGAAAACCGCAGTCAGTGTATCCAATGATGCGCCCGTTTTACTGGATCGTTTTCTTGATGATGCAGTGGAAGTGGATGTGGATGCGATCTGCGATGGTAAAGATGTTTTAATCGGCAGCATTATGGAACACATTGAACAGGCGGGTGTGCACTCGGGTGACTCGGCCTGTTCATTGCCGCCTTATAGTTTGTCGAAAGAAATTCAGGATAGACTGCGGGAGCAAACCAGAGAAATCGCTATCGAAATGCAGGTAGTGGGTTTAATGAATATTCAGTTTGCCATTCAGGGCGAAGAAATTTTTATGCTGGAAGTTAATCCTCGTGCATCGCGTACCGTGCCATTTGTATCCAAAGCGATAGGTGTGCCTTTAGCTAAAGTCGCGGCTCGTTGTATGGCGGGCGTGTCATTAAAAGAGCAGGGTGTTACCAAAGAAGTGGTGCCGGATTATTATTCAGTAAAGGAATCTGTTTTTCCATTTGTGAAATTCCCTGGGGTTGATCCACTGCTCGGCCCGGAAATGAAATCCACCGGTGAAGTGATGGGCGTGGGCCGCAGTTTCGGTGAAGCCTTTGCTAAAGCGCAGTTAGGTGCAGGCGTTGATTTGCCTGAATCGGGTAAAGTATTTATCAGTGTGCGTGAACGTGATCACGGACATGTGGCAAAGCTGGGTAAACAATTAGCCGCACAGGGTTTTGATTTAGTGGCCACCCGCGGCACTGCCGCCAGACTGGAAGAAAATAATGTGCCCTGTCAGGTAGTGAATAAAGTGCATGAAGGTCGCCCACATATTGTGGATATGATTAAAAATGATGAAATAGAATTAATCATTAATACCACAGAAGGCAAAAAAGCGATTGCAGATTCTTACACCATTCGAGCGGCTGCGCTGCAACATAAAGTGAGTTACACCACCACATTAGCCGGTGCAAGAGCGACCTGTGAAGCGTTAAAATTTAAATCAGATAATGAAGTCAATCGACTGAAAGATTTGCATAAGGAGATAAGCCAGTGAATAAGGTTCCGATGACTGTACGCGGTGCAGAAAATCTTCAGGTCGAATTAAAAAAACTTAAAACAGAAGATCGCCCACGCATTATTGCCGCGATTGCAGTCGCTCGTGAACATGGCGATTTAAAAGAAAATGCTGAATACCATGCGGCTCGCGAACAACAAAGTTTTTGTGAAGGTCGCATTAAAGAAATTGAAGGCAAGTTAAGTGATGCCACGATTATTGATGTCACTACATTAAATGCAAACGGCAAAGTAGTGTTTGGTGCCACCGTTGATATCGCAGATGAAGAAACCGGTGATGAAATTACCTACCAGATTGTGGGCGAAGATGAAGCGGATATTAAGGCCAATATGATATCGATTGGTTCACCTATTGCACGTGCATTAATTGGTAAACAGGAAGGGGATGTGGCAGCAGTCACTACGCCGGGTGGAGTGCGGAATTTGGAGATTGTTGAAATTCGGTATGTTTAAAAGATCGTCGTTGGTCGTTCGTCTTTAGTCGTTCGTCAAAAGCCAAAAAATGTCATCCTGATTTTTTTCTGTCATCCCGAGCGCAGCCGAGGGATCTTGCTACCCGGGCAGTTAAGATCCCTCGGCTGCGCTCGGGATGACAGCAGGAAAAAAACTGCGATAATTTTTTGACCAACGACCAACGACCAACGACCAACGACCAACGACCAACGACCAACGACCAACGACCAACGACCAACGACCAACGACCAACGACCAACGACCAACGACCAACGACCAACGACCAACGACCTAAATCTGTATCTTAGGCTTTTTAAAATTACGCCGAAACAAAGTCAAAGTCTTACCAATGCTCTGAATCTTCTCGGCTTTAGTCTGGCTGCAAATCACCTGAATCATTTCATCTCTGCTATCCCTGTCTCCTGCGGATAGTTTGATTTTAACCAGTTCATGGAAATCCAGAGCTATTTCTATTTCATTCATCACATTTTCAGTGATTCCATTTTGACCAATGATGACAACAGGGTTTAAATTATGGGTCAGGCTAAGCAGGGTTTTCTTTTGTTGTTTGGATACTGGCATAAGATCTATCAATTTATGAGTGGATAATGTTGGGGTTTAGTCTATATTATAAGTGGTTTTGAATGGTTCAAACAGCATAAATTATATTTAAAGGCATAAAATGAGAAGACAGCAGGACGTTATAAAGCCCACGGGTTTGCACCCACTTGATTCAAATGATCAGACAGAAGCTAAACCCATACAGTTAATTCAGCTCGAATCCCCCCAGGCCGATGAAATTGATCTAATCGATTTATGGCTGGTGCTGGTTCGTCATAAGAAAAATATGGCGATTGTTTTTGCTGCGGTGATATTAGCAGGCTTACTGTATGCATTTAGCCAGCAGCCTGTTTATAAATACAGTGAAACAATTCAGCTGGGTTCGATATTTGAAGGCAATGGGCAAAATTCAACGCCCAGGTTAATAGAATCACCTGAAAGCCTGCTGGTAAAAATTAAGGAAAACTATATCCCATGGGTGTTTTATCAGTACCGGCAGAAAAATGGTGATAATGCACTTAAGATAGAAATAGAAGCAAAATCACCCAAAAATAGTGGCTTAATTATACTGGAATCAAAAGGCGCTAAAAAAAATGCATCCGTTCATCAGGCATTAATACAGCAGGTAGTGCAAAAAGTAGAGTCTACTCACGCACCGATTATCAATTCAATAAAAAGCGGTGTTGACGTTGAGCTGAATATTGCCCAGCTTAAATTAGATGCATTAACCCGTCCCGATGCCCTGGCACAAAAACAGAATGCATTGAAATTACAGTTACAGGCGCGTCAGTTTGAGCTGGATAATTTTAATGATGCCAATGTAATGAAAACTCGCAAATATACTGTAAAACTGGAGCAGAAAGATCTGCAAAATCAGCTTAAATCTCTTGCAGATAAAACTGCAAAATTAGATTCTGAATACAAACGCCTGTCAGAAGTCGATCAGTTGTTAGAAACAAGAATTAAAAAGCTTTCGGCCTTGATTAATGATTTATTAAAACATCGACAACAGGCATTGTCAGGTATTAAAGATAGTGCTAATGCGATGACCATGCTGTTACTTGATACACAGATACAGAATAATCAAACTAAATTATCAAATCTGGAAGAACGTTTATATATTCAGCAACAAAATACAAGGGATGAATTGAGTAATCGTATTAGTGCGAATAAACGTGACCGTGCGCTGACTGAAAGTAAATTGTCTAATGTAGAAAATAAACTGGTTAAATTTAACTGGGATAATGTTCAGAGCAAGCAGACAGCTCTGAGTTTAATAGATAAACTGCAGATAGAGCTGGCCAGGGCTAAGCTGAATCATGAGCAGGCCATTGAACGACAACAGCAGCTGGTGGTATCGCTTAAAATAAAGCAGGCTTCTTTGCAGGAAACGCGACCCGTTTTTGGTCAGGCATTGCAATCATTGAAGCCAGTTGGAAAAAGTAAACGGGTGATACTGGCTGTGTTTATTGTTTTAGGGCTTTTTCTGGCGATTTTTGCGGCGTTCATTATAGAGTTCTCGCATAAAGTTCGAGATAGAAAAAACAGTCAAAATCAGACTCAGGAAACCTCTGATTAATTTTTATGGTATGCAGTAAATGGCACGCAGTAAAAGCAGCGGTAACTGGCTCAAAGAACATTTTGATGATGAGTTCGTTAAGCAGTCGCAGAAAGATGGTTATCGTTCAAGAGCCGTCTATAAGCTCAAAGAAATTGATGAAAAAGATCACCTGCTAAAGCCCGGTACGATTGTTATTGATCTGGGGTCGGCACCAGGTAGCTGGTGCGAATATCTGGTAAGAAAACTCAAAGGCGAGGGGCGAATCATCGCTCTGGATATCTTGCCTATGGAGCCGATGGATGACGTAGAGTTTATTCAGGGTGATTTTCTCGAAGACGATGTATTCCAGAAATTGCTCGATACTCTGGGAAATTCCCAACCAGACCTTGTAATTTCTGATATGGCCCCCAATATGAGTGGACAGCAGGCGGTGGATATTCCACGAGCCATGTATATGTCTGAACTGGCACTGGATTTAACTCAGCAGGTATTGAAACCTGGTGGCGGATTGCTGGTCAAACTGTTTCAGGGAGATGGTTTTGATGCTTACCTGAAGCAGGTTAGAGCACAGTTTGCGAGAGTAGTGATGAGGAAGCCCAGAGCTTCTCGAGATCGAAGTCGTGAAATATATATGCTGGCAACAGGTTTTAAAGGCTGATTTTTTAACCATGCTGTTTAGTTGTAAACAATTGTTTTGAGCTGTAGCCCAGCTGCGCTCGGGATGACAATGTAAGCTTTTTCGGACTGCTGAAACTACGATTTTCTGGTGTTTCAGTAGCCTCTGTAGTACCTTTTAATTTAATACTATTTGTTGGGATGTTGTTTTGAACGATCTTGTTAAAAATCTAATTTTATGGGGTGTGATTGCGGTCATACTCCTGTCTGTATTCAGTAATTTCTCACAAAATGCAGCCAGCACGAGCAGCATTACTTACTCTCAGTTTATCACCCAGGTGAAAGAAGGCTCTATTGCCAAAGTCACTGTAGATGGCCGAGAGATTGTTGGTGAAACCCGCAATAGCGCGGCATTTAAGACTTACAGCCCGGAAACGGATAATCGCTCAATGATCGGTGAATTGCTAGATAGCGGAGTTGAAATCAATGCTCAGCCCCCTGAGCGCCCATCGTTGTTAATGAATATCTTTATTTCATGGTTCCCATTCTTACTATTGATTGGAATCTGGATTTTCTTTATGCGTCAGATGCAGGGCGGTGGCGGTGGCCGTGGCGCCATGTCATTCGGCAAGAGCAAGGCGCGCATGCTGGGTGAAGATCAGATTAAAACCACCTTTGCCGATGTGGCAGGGGTTGAAGAAGCCAAAGATGAAGTGGCGGAGCTAGTCGAATTTTTGCGCGATCCCGGCAAGTTTCAGAAGCTGGGTGGACAGATTCCCCGCGGCGTACTGATGGTGGGTTCACCGGGCACAGGTAAAACTCTGCTGGCGAAAGCCATAGCCGGTGAGGCCAAGGTGCCGTTCTTTACTATATCCGGTTCTGATTTCGTTGAAATGTTTGTTGGTGTCGGTGCATCCCGTGTGCGCGATATGTTTGAGCAGGCCAAAAAACACTCACCCTGCATTATCTTTATTGATGAGATTGATGCTGTGGGTCGCCATCGTGGTGCCGGCGTGGGTGGCGGTCATGATGAAAGAGAGCAGACATTGAACCAGTTGCTGGTTGAAATGGATGGTTTTGAAGGCAATGAAGGCGTTATTGTTATTGCGGCAACTAACCGTCCAGATGTGCTGGATCCCGCTTTATTAAGACCCGGCCGATTTGATCGCCAGGTGGTGGTGCCATTGCCCGATGTTCGCGGACGTGAACAGATTCTTAAAGTGCATATGCGTAAGGTGCCTGCAGCAGAGGATGTTAAGCCATCTTTAATTGCTCGTGGTACACCCGGTTTTTCAGGTGCTGATCTGGCCAATCTGGTGAATGAAGCGGCGTTATTTGCGGCTCGTGAAAACTGCAAAGATGTAGAAATGGATCACTTTGAGCGTGCCAAAGATAAAATCATGATGGGCGCTGAACGTAAGTCTATGGTGATGTCTGAGGATGAAAAGCTGAATACAGCCTATCACGAATCAGGCCATGCCATCGTTGGGCGACTAGTGCCGGATCATGACCCGGTTTATAAAGTCAGCATTATTCCACGTGGCCGAGCATTGGGTATTACCATGTTCCTGCCCGAAGAAGATCGTTACAGTTACAGCAAGCGTCGTCTGGAAAGTCAGATCTCCAGTTTGTTTGGTGGCCGTATTGCCGAAGAAATTATTTTTGGCGAAGACAGCGTCACTACCGGCGCCTCTAATGATATAGAACGCGCCACTGATATTGCTCGTAATATGGTGACCAAATGGGGGCTGTCTGAAAGAATGGGGCCATTGGCTTACAGTGAAGACGAAGGTGAGGTATTTCTTGGTCGTTCTGTAACCCAGCATAAAAACCTGGCGGATGACACGGCACGAGTGATTGATGAAGAGATTCGTGACTTTATTGATCGTAACTATGAGCGTGCAGAAAAGCTGTTAAAAGAAAACGAAGATATTCTGCATTCAATGACTAAAGCGTTGATGAAATACGAAACAATTGATTCGGATCAGATTGATCAGTTGATGGAGCGAAAAGAAGTATCGCCACCTAAAGACTGGGATGATGAAGATTCAAATTCTTCTGATAGCAGTAAAACAGAAGACAGAAAAGAAGATAAAAAAGAAGATAAAAAAGAAGATAAAAAAGAAGGCAAAGGTGATGGGTCAATCGGTGGTCCAGCCAGTTTGCACTAACCGTTTATCTCATTAAACTTAAAGCCCTGCCAGCAATGGTGGGGCTTTTGTTTTTGTTAAAAGAAAAATTTTGGTGAATAAATCTGGGCAAATAATTTTTTCAGATATTTTTTAGATATTTAAAGATGAATAAAATACAGCAATTATTATTATCCAGTCAGCCACTGGTTATGGGTATTTTAAATACCACACCGGATTCCTTTTCCGATGGCGGTCAGTTTGACGTTGCTGATAATGCCCTGAATCATGCACAACAAATGATAGCCGAAGGTGCCGATATAATTGATATTGGCGGTGAGTCAACACGTCCGGGCGCAGCCCCCGTTTCAGTCGAAGATGAATTGCAAAGAGTGATTCCAGTGATTGAATCTATTCGACAACAAAGTGATATTGCTATTTCAATTGATACCAGTAAAGCCGAGGTTATGCTGGCAGCCATTAAAGCAGGAGCGGATATGGTGAACGATGTGAATGCCCTGAGAGCCGAACATGCAATTGCAACCTGTGCACAACTGGGTGTGCCTGTGTGTCTGATGCATATGCAGGGCAAGCCCAGAGTCATGCAGAAAAAACCTCAATATAAAAATGTGGTTGAAGATATAAAACAGTTTTTGCAGCAACGAGTTGATAACTGTGTGCAGGCAGGGATAAAAAAAGAACAAATTATCCTGGATCCGGGTTTTGGTTTTGGCAAAACCCTGGAGCACAATTTATCATTGCTGAAACATCTGGCTGAATTTTCTGTAACAGGTTTGCCACTATTAATCGGCATATCCAGAAAATCCATGTTAGGCACTATTACAAATGCCGAAGTGAATGATCGCCTGGCGGGAAGCATCGCTGCGGCTGTACTGTCTTATGGCAAAGGCGCTAAAATATTCAGAGTACACGATGTTAAGCAGACAGTTGATGCACTGAAAGTGTGTCAGGCCGTGTCGATTGCAGAATGATGTCTTATACTTACTACATAATTAATTTATAAAAAATAAAAACGGAAAGCGAATGGCAAGAAAATATTTTGGCACAGATGGTATTAGAGGAAGAGTCGGCACAGGCCAGATGACCGCTGATAGAGTATTAAAATTGGGCTGGGCAGTGGGTCGTGTATTAGCCAGTCAGGGTAACAGCATGGTGGTAATTGGCAAAGATACCCGCATTTCAGGTTATATGTTTGAAGCAGCACTGGAAGCCGGTTTATCTGCAGCGGGGGTGGATGTGCGTATTCTTGGCCCCATGCCCACACCGGGCATTGCTTACTTAACCCGGACATTGCGCGCCTCTGCCGGCATTGTTATCAGTGCCTCACACAATCCATTTTATGATAATGGCCTCAAGTTCTTTTCTGCAGAAGGTACCAAGCTGCCCGATGAAGTCGAAGATCAAATAGAGAGCATGTTCGACTCACCCATGGAAACCGTGGATTCAGCAAAGCTGGGTAAAGCCGAGCGTGTTGAAGATGCTCAGGGACGTTATATTGAAGCCTGCAAAGCCACCATCCCCATTGGCACAAAATTTACCGGTCTGCGTGTGGTGCTGGATTGCGCCAATGGAGCGACCTATCACATCGCCCCCAATGTATTTGCTGAGCTGGGAGCAGAAATCATTACCATCGGTGATAAGCCTGATGGCCTGAATATCAATGAAAAATGCGGATCAACCCATCCTTCCAGCCTGGCCGATGCGGTACTGAAAAATCGAGCAGATATTGGCATCGCCTTTGATGGTGACGGTGATCGTCTTACTATGGTTGATAGTAAAGGCCAGGTTATTGATGGCGATGAAATTCTCTACATCATTGCCAAAGCTCGTATTGAAGCAGGTATAGAGCAAAAAGGTCTGGCCGGAACCCTGATGAGTAATATGGGGCTGGAACTGGCAGTAAAAGAGCTGGGGCTGGAATTTGTGCGTACCGACGTGGGCGACCGCTATGTGCTGGAATGCCTGAAAGAAAAAGGCTGGTCGTTGGGCGGTGAAAACTCAGGGCATATTATCTGTCTGGATAGAACCACCACCGGTGATGGCATAGTGTCTTCATTACAGGTGATGGCTTATCTGGCGGATACGGGCAAGAGTCTGGCCGAAGCCCTTAGTGGCATGGTGAAAATGCCGCAGATTCTTATTAATGTGCCTTTGCCGGTGAAAATTAATCCTATTGATCAGCCTAAAGTTCAGCAGGCGGTGAGCGATGTGGAAGCCAGACTGGCTGGCCGTGGCCGTGTTCTACTTCGACCATCGGGTACAGAACCGTTGATTCGAGTTATGGTAGAAGGCGAAGATGAGAAGCAGGTTGGCCGTTATGCTCAGCAAATTGCAGATGCAGTGTCGGAGTCGGTTGCTCAGGCGAGTTAAGAGCCGTCGTTAGTCATTAGTCGTTAGTCGTTCGTCAAAAGCAAGAAGCGTCATTCCTGATCAATCACAATGTCATCCCGAGCGCAGCCGAGGGATCTTGCTACCCAGGTAGTTAAGTCTTCGGTAACTGCTCCTGCGTTACCCTACTACCTACGTCCATGTAGGCACCTCGGCTGCGCTCGGGATGACAAAGAAGAAAAATAACCAGCAATACTCTTTTGACGAACGACGAACGACGAACGACGAACGACGAACGACGAACGACGAACGACTAACGACTAACGACTAACGACATACAATCCCCGACTTGCTTCATCCCCCCTATCCCATTAAACTGTGCCCCCTTTGAAAATACAATAAATCGGAGAATGGGCATATGCGTCAGCCAATGGTAGCCGGCAACTGGAAAATGAATGGTTCCAGTGACTCAGTTAAAGAATTGATAGCAGGTATCAAAGAAGGCCTGGGCTCGGTAGCAAAAGCCGAAGTCGTAGTCTGCCCTCCTGCGGTTTATATCCCCAGAGTATCGGGTGCAGCAGATGGCACTGCCATCAAAGTCGGTTCACAGAATATCTGTGATGAAGACAAAGGCGCCTTCACCGGTGAAATCTCCGGCGAGATGTTAAAAGACATCGGTTGTGAATACGCCATTATTGGTCACTCTGAGCGTCGTGCTTTATATGGCGAGAGCGATGAATTAGTCGCTAAACGCTTTGCCGCCGCTCGTCGTAATGGCATTAAACCCCTGTTCTGTATTGGTGAAACTCTTGAAGAGCGTGAATCAGGTATCACTAATGAAGTCTGCTCGCGCCAGATTGATGCGGTTATTGCATTAGAAGGTGTAGAAGCTCTGGCCGATGGCGTTATTGCCTATGAGCCAGTCTGGGCCATTGGCACAGGTAAAACGGCTTCACCTGAACAGGCGCAGGAAGTGCATGCGTTTATTCGTGGCAAAATTGCGGCATTAAATGCTGAAGTAGCAGAAGGTCTGCGTATTTTATACGGTGGCTCAATGAATCCGGGTAATGCGAAAGAGTTAATTGGTCAGCCAGATATTGATGGTGGACTGATTGGCGGCGCTTCTCTGAAGCCAGCAGATTTTCTGGCGATTTGCACGGCAGCAAACTAAGCCAGATTCAATTTAAGTAAGTAGGTTAAAAAGTGAATACAATTTTATTAGTCGTACATGTTTTACTGTCACTGGCCATTATAGGGCTGGTATTGCTACAACGAGGCAAAGGCGCTGAAGCCGGTGCAGCTCTTGGTGGCGGAGGCGGCGGTGGTGCCTCAGGCAGTGTATTTGGTGCCAAAGGCGCATCTAATTTTCTGAGTCGCAGTACGGCGATTTTGGCAACGGCCTTTTTTATCAGCAGTTTGACCCTGGCTTATATGGCATCCAGTAACCATGTAACAGATAGTGTAATAGAAGAGTCAGTTGTTACTGAAAGCGTTCAACCATCTATTATGGGTGATGTGCCTGCGGCAGAAGATGCAGTGCCTGCATCTGACCAGTCTGATATCCCTCCTGCGGAATAATAAAAAGTACAGTTATTCTGAGTAAAAAAATACTGTCATTCCGAGCGAAGCCGAAGAATCTTAATCACTCTGGTAGCAAGATTCCTCGGCTTCGTTCGGAATGACAGAAAAAAAGCAGGACGCCTGAACGCCAGGCTAATTAAAAAGAAAATAAAGCCGATGTGGTGAAATTGGTAGACGCGCCACCTTGAGGGGGTGGTGGGGAGACCCGTGCCGGTTCGACTCCGGCCATCGGCACCATATAGTTACATTATCTGTAGGAGCGAGTCTTTAGCTCGCGATTTTCATAATCTGCAAGCATCGCGAGCTAAAGCTTCCGCGTCCTGCTCACGCCCCCTACATCCATATAGGCAAAGACTCGCTCCTACATGCTCTTACCCTTCATCCTTAATTCACTCTTCCTGTATTATTTTCCTGAATAAATTATCTTACATCAATGCTTGCTAATATTCTTATGTTTAGAATTTACTTGTATTTCGTTTAGTGTTCTTTAGTATTGGCTCGTCAATAAATCGAGCTTATACATTGATTTAGATATTAAGTGCTGACATTGATGACGATATTGACTAAAGTCAACACAGTCTTTTTATAACAGAGCTAGCCAGGTCGTTAATTCGATATTGGAGATATAAGAAAAATGCTCGAAAATTATTTACCTGTTCTAATTTTTTTAGTTATTGGTCTTGCAGTGGGTCTCATGATGGTGATGATGGGCGGATTTATGCTCGCACCTCGAAAGCCCAATGCCGAAAAAAATTCCCCATACGAATGTGGCTTTGAAGCTTTTGAAGATGCACGGCTTAAATTTGATATTCGTTACTATCTGGTTGCCATTCTGTTTATTATTTTTGATTTAGAAATCGCATTTCTGTTTCCCTGGGCTATAGTGCTGGATGAAATTGGTGTATTTGGTGTGGTGGCCATGGGTATATTTTTAGGCATTCTGGTGATTGGTTTTATCTACGAGTGGAAGAAAGGGGCACTGGAATGGGAATAGAAGGCGTATTCGAAAAGAATTTTGCCACCACCACAGTAGATGGTCTGGTGAACTGGGCGCGTACCGGTTCACTCTGGCCAATGACATTTGGTCTGGCCTGCTGTGCAGTAGAGATGATGCAGGCTGGAGCATCCCGTTATGATCTGGATCGATTCGGCATAGTATTTCGTGGCAGCCCACGGCAGTCTGATGTAATGATTGTGGCGGGTACACTAACTAATAAAATGGCTCCGGCTTTGCGTAAAGTTTATGAGCAAATGGCGGAACCGCGCTGGGTTATTTCTATGGGCTCCTGCGCCAATGGCGGCGGTTATTATCACTACTCCTATTCCGTAGTGCGCGGCTGTGATCGAATTGTGCCAGTGGATATTTATGTGCCTGGCTGTCCGCCCACGGCAGAAGCTTTGCTGTATGGCATTATTCAGCTGCAAAATAAAATTAAACGTACCTGCACCATTGCTCGCGTTTCATAAATTTTAAGAATTGTTAATGATAAAAAAATTACAAACATTATCTGAGCAGCTTGATAAAACTTTTTCATCAAAGTTATTATCGAATGTTATTGCTGTTGATGAGCTGACCATTGAAGTCAAAGCAAAAGATCTCTCTGCCGTCTGTTTAAAACTGCGTGATGATGATGCCTTCGCTTTTGAAATTTTAATTGATCTGTGCGGTGTGGATTATTCTGAATATGGTCAGGCAGAATGGACCACTAAAGAAAGTTCATCAACCGGTTTTAGTCGCGGAGTAAAAGCTGCGTCACATGGTTATCTGCAATTTGGTGATGATACGGCAGAAAAAAATACCGACCGTCCTCGTTTTGCATCCGTGATTCATTTGTTATCCATAAAAAATAATCAACGCCTGCGCGTACGTGCTTACGCTGACGATGAAGCCATGCCAGTTATTCCTTCGGTTATCGAAATCTGGAACGGAGCAGACTGGTTTGAACGCGAGTCGTTTGATCTGTATGGCATTTTATATGAAGGCCATCCAGATTTACGTCGAATTCTGACGGATTACGGTTTTATCGGCCACCCATTCAGAAAAGATTTCCCACTGTCCGGCAATGTTGAAATGCGTTTTGATCCCGATCAGAACCGCGTGGTGTACGAGCCGGTAAGTATTGAACCCCGGGTACTGGTGCCAAGAGTGATTCGCGAAGACAATCGTTATTATGTAGAAGAAACCAGTATAAATGAAACCGGAAAAGAGGGTGAGGCCGATGCCTGAAATTCGTAATTACACCCTTAACTTTGGTCCCCAGCATCCCGCCGCCCACGGCGTGCTACGTTTGATTCTGGAAATGGACGGCGAAGTGATTCAACGTGCTGATCCCCATATTGGTTTATTGCATCGCGCCACTGAAAAACTGGCAGAAAGCAAACCTTATAATCAAAGCATTGGTTATATGGATCGTCTCGATTATGTTTCCATGATGTGCAATGAGCACAGCTATGTACTGGCAATGGAAAACTTGCTCGGCATAGATGTCCCCATTCGCGCTCAATACATCCGCGTAATGTTCGATGAAATTACTCGTTTGTTAAATCATTTATTATGGATTGGTGCTCATGGTTTAGATGTGGGTGCGATGACTATTTTTCTTTACGCCTTCCGTGAACGTGAAGATTTAATGGATGTTTACGAAGCAGTATCCGGCGCGCGTTTGCATGCCACTTATTATCGCCCCGGCGGCGTGGCTCGTGATTTACCCGATAGCATGCCGCAATACAGCGCATCAAAATGGAAGAGTCAGAAAGAAGTTAATAAATTAAATGAAAATCGCAGCGGTTCGATGCTGGATTTTATTGAAGACTTTACTCAACGTTTTCCAACCTATGTTGATGAATACGAAACGCTGTTAACCGATAATCGCATCTGGAAACAACGACTGGTGGATATCGGCATAGTATCACCTGAGCGTGCACTGCAACTTGGTTTTACCGGGCCTATGTTACGTGGTTCAGGAATCGAATGGGATTTGCGTAAAAAACAGCCTTACGAAGTTTACGATAAAATGGATTTTGATATTCCAGTGGGCACCAATGGTGACTCATATGATCGCTATTTAGTGCGGATGGAAGAAATGCGTCAAAGCAATCGCATTATTAAACAATGTGTAGACTGGCTGCGAGTCAATGAAGGCCCGGTGATGGCCGAAGATCTTAAAGTTGCGCCACCAAAACGCGAAGGCATGAAAGCGGATATGGAATCCCTGATTCATCACTTTAAATTATTCACCGAAGGTTTCTGTTTGCCAGAAGGTGAAGCTTATGCTGCTATTGAACATCCTAAAGGTGAGTTTGGTGTGTACCTGATTTCAGATGGTGCCAATAAACCTTATCGAATGAAAATTCGTGCGCCGGGTTTTGCTCATCTTTCAGCGATTGATGAAATGACTCGCGGGCATATGTTATCCGATGTTGTTGCTGTTATTGGAACACAGGACATTGTATTTGGTGAGATAGATAGATAATGACTGAAACAAAACAAATATTATCTGCACACACCGTCGAAGAAATTGAAGACTGGTTAAAACGTTATCCCGCAGACAAAAAGAAATCTGCGGTGCTGGCTGCATTGCGTGCTGCACAACATCAGAATAATGGTTTTCTTACCACTGAATTAATGGATGCGGTAGCGGATTATTTAGAACTGTCGAAAATTGAAGTTTATGAAGTTGCCAGTTTTTATTCCATGTATGAGCTGAGTCCAGTGGCGCGACATAATGTGGCGGTGTGCACTAATGTGTGCTGCATGTTAATGGGTTCAGATACCATCGTTAGTCATCTGGAAAAGAAATTAAATATTAAGCTCGGCGAAAGCACAGACGATGGCCGAATTTATTTAAAAGTTGAAGAAGAATGTCTTGCAGCCTGCGCCGGTGGCCCGATGATGCAAGTCGATCATAAATATTACACAGATCTCACTCCCGAAAAAGTGGATGAGATTATAGACGGGCTGGAGTAAGCATGGCGAACGAAGTCTGCTACGCAACATTACAATTCGATGATCAGCAATGGTCCTATGAAAACTATCTGAAAGTAGGTGGTTATGAGGCGTGGAATAAAATTCTTAAAGAAAAAATTCCACCAGAAGATGTGATTGAAACTGTTAAGGCCTCCGGTTTACGTGGTCGTGGTGGCGCAGGTTTTCCAACTGGTTTGAAGTGGAGCTTTATGCCCCGTACCGCTCCTGGTCAAAAATATATCGTCTGTAATTCAGATGAGTCTGAGCCGGGCACCTGTAAAGATCGTGATATTTTAAGATTTAATCCCCATGCATTAGTTGAAGGCATGGTCATTGCCGGTTACTGCATTGGCGCAACTGTGGGTTACAACTATATGCGCGGTGAGTTTATGGATGAGCCTTATCTGCATTTTGAACAGGCGGTAAAAGAAGCCTATGAAAAAGGATTGTTAGGTAAAAATATTTCAGGCTCGGGTGTGGATTTCGATCTGTATCCAACTCTGGGTGCAGGTGCCTATATTTGTGGCGAAGAAACCGCATTGCTTGAATCATTAGAAGGTAAAAAAGGTCAGCCAAGATTTAAACCGCCATTCCCCGCCAATGTGGGTTTGTATGGTATGCCGACCACTATTAACAATACAGAATCTCTTGCCTCTGTGCCCAGCATTATTAATAAAGGTGCAGAATGGTTTAAAGCTTTTGGTGTAGAAAATTCAGGCGGCACCAAATGCTTTTCAGTTTCAGGTCATGTTAATAAGCCCGGAAACTTTGAAGTAAATATGGGCATGCCCTTTAAAGAATTACTGGAACTGGCCGGTGGCGTAAAAGACGGGCGCAAATTAAAAGCAGTGATTCCTGGTGGCTCCTCAGTGCCGGTGGTGCCTGCGGATATTATGATGCAGGCCAATATGGATTATGACTCTATTACTAAAGCGGGTTCCATGCTGGGCTCCGGTGCATTGATCGTTATGGATGAAAGCACCGATATGGTTAAAGTTTTGCATCGACTGTCGCGATTCTATTTTTCAGAATCCTGTGGTCAGTGCACGCCCTGTCGTGAAGGCACGGGCTGGTTATATAGAATGCTGACTCGAATCGTTGAAGGCAAAGGCATGGCAGAAGATTTAGATAAGCTGGATGATGTGGCCAGCAAAATTGAAGGCCGTACCATTTGTGCATTAGGCGATGCGGCAGCGATGCCGGTGAGAAGTTTTGTAAAACATTTTCGCGAAGAGTTTGAATATTATATTGAACACAAAAAAAGCATGGTTGGTTAAGTTTATGAGAAGCGTGCAAATAATTTTTCTGTCATCCCGGTATGCTTTTGAGTCGGGGTCCAGTGACTTTAATGATTCAAAGTCACTGGATTCCCGCCTGCGCGGGAATGACAGAGTGCAGGACTTTTTTTGTGTTGCTCAGCCAGAGGCTTTAGCTAAATGACTGAAGAATTTGTAACCATTACAGTAGACGGTGAAGAACTGCAGGCTCCCAAAGGGGCTATGCTGATTGAAGTCACGGATCAAAATAATATCCGCGTGCCACGCTTCTGTTATCACAAAAAATTATCTGTAGCGGCAAACTGTCGCATGTGTCTGGTGGATGTTGAAAAAGCACCCAAACCCATGCCGGCCTGTGCCACACCGGTGATGGACGGCATGATCGTTCATACCAAATCAGCTAAAGCCATTGCCGCACAAAAATCCGTAATGGAATTTCTGCTTATCAATCACCCATTAGATTGCCCGATCTGCGATCAGGGTGGTGAATGTGAATTGCAGGATGTGTCCATGGGTTTCGGCGGTGATATCTCTCAATACACAGACGCGAAACGAGTTGTATTTGATAAAGATATCGGGCCATTAATTTCTACTGAATTAACTCGTTGCATTCAATGCACTCGCTGCGTGCGCTTCGGTGAAGAAATTGCAGGCATGCGCGAACTGGGCATGACTGATCGCGGTGATCGTGCAGTGATTGGTACATTTATTGAAAAGAGTGTTGATTCAGAAATGTCGGGCAATGCAATTGATGTTTGTCCGGTGGGCGCATTAACGGCGAAGCCTTCAAGATTTACCGCCCGTGCCTGGGAAATTCAACAGCATAAAGCGATTGCACCCCATGATTCTGTAGGTTCAAATATTTTTGTTCACACTCAGCGTGGCAAAGTTACTCGTGTTGTGCCGCGTGAAAATGAAGCAGTAAATGAAGTGTGGCTTTCTGATCGAGATCGTTTTAGTTATAAAGGTCTATATGCAGAAGATCGAGTTGCGTCACCGATGATTAAAGTAAAAGGTGAGTGGCAGAACTGCGACTGGGAAGAAGCTTTAGAAAAAGCAGTAGAAGGCATAAAAGCTCACAGTGCCGATCAATGTGGCGCATGGGTTTCACCTAACGCAACTTTAGAAGAACATTATTTATTACAGAAAATAATGCGCGGCATGGGCAGTGGCAATATTGACCATCGTTTACGCCAGACTGATTTTTCTGATCAGGATACTGCGCCTGTTATACCATGGTTAGGGCAGAGCATTGAAGAGCTGGAAAATATTAATGCAGCATTATTAATTGGTTCACATGTGCGTAAAGAACAGCCGATGATGGCGCATCGTTTACGCAAAGCGGCGATCAACAATAATGCAAAAATCAGTTTTGTAAATCCTCGTGCATTCGACTGGCATATGCCAGTGCATGCTGAGTGTGTCTCTTCTGCATCGGGCATGCTGGAAGATTTGGCCGCCATCGCTAATGCAATCGGTGGTGATGTGCCGGCAAATCTTTCGAGCATTGTAAAAAATACAAAAGCAGGCGACACACATAAAAACATTGCAACAAGTTTACAGCAGGCAGAAAAAGCAACGGTACTGATTGGCAATATTGCAAACCAGCATCCGCAGTTATCTGTTATTCGAAAACTGGCTCAGTTTATTGCCAGTGCAACAGGCAGTGTATTAGGTTATCTGCCCGAAACTGCAAACTCGGCGGGTGCATGGCTGGCCGGTGCTGTGCCACATCGTGGGTCTGCGGGTAGCGATGCCAGTGTTAAAGGCAATCATGCCGCGGCTATGTGCAGCAAAGCTTTAATCACATTTAATATTGAGCCCGAGTTTGATTGTGCCAATGGTGCAGACGCAATTAATCAGCTTAAGTCTACCGAGTTTGTAGTGGCCATTAGCAGTTACGCGGCAGAAAATATAAAAGATTACGCCGATGTGATTTTACCACTGGCAGTGTTTACAGAAACATCGGGCACTTATGTTAATGCCGAAGGTTGCTGGCAAAGTTTTCAGGGTGCAAGTTTGCCCGAAGGTGAAGCGCGGCCTGGCTGGAAAATTTTACGAGTGCTGGGCAATCTGTTTAACCTTGATAGTTTTGATTATATTTCTTCGCAGCAGGTTAAAGACGAAGTTAAGCAGCAGTGTCAGCAAATAAAACTGGATAACACGGTCGCCTGCACACAGCCCGCCAGCATAGAAAAAACAGAGGGTCTGCAACGTGTTGGTGATGTGCCTTTATATGCCATTGATACTCTGGTGCGTCGATCTGCGCCATTGCAAAAAACAAAAGACGCGCAACAGGACTGCGCTCGCATGAGCAGCAAACAGGCCGAGCAATCTGGCGTGAGTGGCGCGGAAAAAATTAAAGTAAATCAGGGCAGTGCGTATGCATATTTGCCACTGGTGATTGACGAAGGCATACCAGATGGTTGTGTGTGGATTTCCGCCGCCATGCAAACCAGCTCAACATTGGGTGCAACCTTTGGCTCAATTGAACTGGAGAAAGTGTAATTACGATGATTGATTCAATAATTACTTTTGCGCTTTCAATCTGGGAATGGTTTCCACTGTGGATACAGATCGGTGCAGAAAATATTTTCTACATTGTTCTAATTATGGTTCCACTAATGTTAAGTGTGGCCTATGTAACTTACGCCGAGCGTAAAGTTATTGGTTATATGCAGGTACGCATTGGCCCGAATCGAGTAGGGCCTCGTGGCTGGTTACAGCCCATTGCCGATGCAGTGAAGTTGATGTTTAAAGAAATCATCATTCCCACTAATTCAAATCGTTTTCTGTTTTTAGTCGCACCGATTTTATCTATTGGTCCGGCACTGGCTGCCTGGGCAGTGATTCCATTTCAGGATGGAATGGTATTGGCAGATCTTAATGCGGGCTTACTTTATATACTGGCGCTGACATCAATGGGTGTGTATGGCGTGATCATCGCGGGCTGGGCATCGAATTCCAAATACGCCATGCTGGGTGCTTTGCGTTCAGCAGCACAGGTGGTGGCTTATGAAATCGCTATGGGCTTCGCACTGGTCGGTGTGTTAATGGCCAGTGGCAGTTTAAATTTAGGCGACATCATCGCCAGGCAACAGGACGGCTGGTTCTTTATTCCTTTATTGCCACTGGCGGTGGTGTATTTTATTTCCGGCGTTGCCGAAACCAATCGTGCGCCCTTTGATGTAGCCGAAGGTGAATCTGAAATTGTCGCCGGTTTCCATGTGGATTATTCCGGCATGGCTTTCGCAGTATTCTTCCTTGCAGAATACGCCAATATAATTATGATCGCCGCCCTAACTTCTATTTTATTTTTTGGTGGCTGGCTCTCGCCTTTTGGTGATGTCGATATTCCATTGCTGGGTGATGGCATTCAATGGTTCCTGGCGAAAACGGCATTCTTTATATTTATGTTTTTATGGATTCGTGCGACTTTTCCTCGTTATCGTTATGATCAGATTATGCGTCTTGGATGGAAAGTATTTATTCCGGTCACCATCGTCTGGATATTTGTTGAAGCGATCATGTTTGTCATGCACCTGGGTCCCTGGGCAGTGGCGGCATAGGAGAAGCGTATGAGATTAATTAAACATTATTTAAAAAGCTTCTTCCTGCTTGAGTTACTCAAAGGGCTGTCTGTGACCGGGCGTTATCTTTTTAAACGCAAAATAACCGTACAGTATCCAGAAGAAAAAACACCCATGTCACCACGCTTTCGTGGGTTACATGCACAACGTCGTTACGCCAATGGCGAAGAACGTTGCATCGCCTGCAAATTATGCGAAGCAGTTTGCCCTGCACTGGCGATTACGATTGACGTAACTGAGCGTGAAGACGGTACGCGCAGAACCTCGCGTTATGACATTGATTTATTTAAATGCATTTACTGTGGATTCTGTGAAGAAGCCTGCCCGGTGGATGCCATTGTAGAAACATCCGTTTTTGAATATCACTTTGAAAATCGAGGTGAAAATATTATGACCAAAGAAAAACTACTGGCGATGGGCGATAAATATGAAGCCGATATTGCAGCCTGTAAAGCCGCCGATGCGAAGTATAGATAATGATAAGTTTTACTGAAATAGTTTTTTATATATTCTCTGCCATTATGATTGCCGGTGCGCTGTTTGTTATTTCTGCGCGTAATCCAGTGCATTCTGCTTTATCACTGGTGCTGACTTTCTTTGCGACTTCAGCTATCTGGTTGCTGCTCGAAGCTGAATTTTTAGCCATTACTCTGGTGCTGGTGTATGTGGGTGCAGTGATGGTGTTGTTCCTGTTTGTGGTGATGATGCTGGATATTAATCTAACTCGAATGCGTGAAGGCTTTATGAAGTTTGTGCCTCTGGGAATTTTATTTGCCGCTTTATTAATTACCCAGATGGTACTGGTGGTAGGGCCAGAGAATTTTGGTCTGGAAAACTTTGCAGCACCAACACCCCATGCGGCGGATTACAGTAACACTAAAGAGCTGGGTCGCGTACTTTATACTGAATATGTTTATCCTTTTGAAATTGCCTCGGTGATTTTACTGGTAGCGATTATTGCTGCTATTGCGCTTACCATGCGCCGTCGACCTGCGACTAAATATCAGACTCCGGGCAAGCAGACGCAGGTTTTAAAATCAGATCGTTTGCGCGTTATTAAAATGGCTTCGGTCAATAAAGAAGGAGAGGAACAATCATGATTCCTCTATCCAGTTTTTTAATATTAGGTGCTATTTTATTTGCCATTAGTGTGGCAGGTATTTTTATTAACCGTAAGAATGTGATTGTTTTATTAATGTGCGTAGAGCTGATGTTGCTGGCCGTTAATATTAACTTTGTTGCATTCTCTCATTTTCTGGGTGACTCAGCCGGTCAGGTATTTGTATTCTTTATTCTTACCGTGGCTGCAGCAGAAGCGGCCATCGGGTTGGCGATACTCATCGTTTTATTCCGTAATCGAGGCACGATCAATGTCTCCGAACTTGATGACCTGAAGGGGTAGTGGTGGAAAATTTATATCTCGCAATTCCCCTGGCTTCATTATTCGGTGCAATCATGGCCGGAATATTTGGCAGACAGATAGGTCGAGCCGGTGCACACACGGTGACCATTGCCGGTGTGGGCACGTCATTTATTCTGTCACTGATGGCGTTGAATCATATTGTATTTGAAGGTGGTGAAATTTATAACGCCACGGTTTACACCTGGATGGTGAGCGACGGTTTAAATTTTGAAATAGGTTTTTTAATTGATAACCTGACCGTGATGATGATGGCAGTAGTAACTGGCGTGTCTTTAATGGTGCATATCTACACTATCGGTTATATGCACGATGACCCCGGTTATCAGCGTTTCTTTAGTTATATTTCTCTGTTTACTTTCTCCATGCTGATGCTGGTTATGTCGAATAATTTTTTACAGTTATTTTTCGGCTGGGAAGCAGTGGGCGTAGTATCGTATTTATTAATTGGTTTCTGGTACAAAAAAGAAACCGCCATTTACGCTAATCTAAAAGCATTTTTAGTTAATCGTGTGGGTGACTTTGGTTTTATTTTAGGTATTGCTGCGGTGGTAATGTACGCAGGTAGTCTGGATTATGCAGAAGTGTTTGCCAAAGCGCCGCAAATAGCCAACCAGAGCATGAGTATTTTTCCTGGTTCCCAATGGTCGGTGATCACCGTGATCTGTATTTTATTATTTATCGGCGCTATGGGTAAATCGGCGCAGGTGCCATTGCATGTGTGGTTGCCCGATTCAATGGAAGGCCCAACGCCTATCTCCGCACTGATTCACGCGGCCACTATGGTAACCGCAGGTATCTTTATGGTGGCGCGTATGTCGCCATTATTTGAATGGTCTGAAACCGCGCTGGGTTTTGTAATGATTATTGGTGCCATCACTGCACTGTTTATGGGGCTGATTGGCATAGTGCAAAATGATATTAAGCGAGTGGTGGCTTATTCGACTTTATCTCAATTAGGTTACATGACCGTTGCATTAGGTGTGTCGGCTTATTCTGCCGGCGTGTTCCATTTAATGACCCACGCATTTTTCAAAGCTTTATTATTCCTCGGCGCAGGCTCGGTAATTATTGCCATGCACCATGAACAGGATATGCGAAAAATGGGTGGCTTAAGAAAATACATGCCCATTACATGGCTGACTTCTCTGGCAGGTTCGCTGGCGTTAATTGGCTTCCCTGGCTTTTCAGGTTTCTTCTCCAAAGATTCAATTATTTTAGCGGTGGATGCATCGCATTTACCTGGAGCTGGAATTGTTTACTGGATGATAGTGGCCGGTGTATTTGTTACCGCATTCTATACTTTCCGCATGTACTTTATGGTGTTCCACGGCAAGCCTCGCATGGACGATCACACGCGGGAACATTTACATGAAACCTCCTGGGTCGTGACCCTGCCATTAATTGCGCTGGCGATTCCTTCAGTGATAATTGGCTGGCTAACAATCGAGCCCATGTTGTTCGGCGATTTCTTTGCCTCCGCCATTACAGTAAAAGAATCCCATAATGTACTGGCTCATGTTGGCGATGATTATCAGGGGCAATGGGCGATGATTCAGCATGGCATATTTTCATTGCCATTTTTGCTGGCTTTATCAGGTGTGGGCAGCGCTTATTATATTTATATGAAAAACCCATCGGTTGCGGATAGATTAAAAGAAAAATTCCTGTTTATTTACAAACTGCTGGATCGTAAATACTGGATCGATGAACTCTATGTGAAAGTTTTCAGTGATGGCAGTCGTGCGCTGGGCAAAGGTTTCTGGCAGGGTGGCGATGTACGTTTAATTGATGGCTGGATTATTAATGGCTCAGCCGCTGCAGTGCGCTGGTTTGCGGCGGTTTCGCGTCATCTGCAAACCGGTAAACTGTATGACTATGCTTTTGCCATGGTGGCGGGTTTGATTGTGTTGTTGTATTTATTTGTTTAAGTTTCTTAGCTTAATAAAAAAGCTGAAATAAACTGAGAATTGGGTACAGAATTATTGTCATTCCCGCTAGAGGCATGCGGGAATGACAAAGAGTTTTTATGATGTGTGTTTTAACTAAATAGATTTAATGTTTTTTTGACATGGTGTCAAAAGATAATTTAAAAACCAAAACAAAGGTTCAGGAATTATATAATGTTTGCCGATTGGCCCTTACTTAGTCTGGTAGTCTGGACACCCATAATTGGTGGTGTGCTTGTGCTTATGTCTGGCGACAAAGGCAGCTCAGAAGGTTCGCGCAATATTGCGCTGATTATTTCTATTGCCACCTTTGTTTTAAGTCTGGGACTGTTCACCGGTTTCGATACCACCACGGCCAATATGCAGTTTGTGGAAAAGTTTTCCTGGATCAGCAGTTACAATATTAATTACCTCTTTGGTGTCGATGGCATTTCCATGCCGCTGATTATTCTCACCACCTTTACCATGATTCTGGTAATTCTGGCAGGCTGGGAAGTGATCAAAGAAAGACAGTCACAATATCTCGCCGCGTTTTTAATTATGGAAGGTTTGATGTGCGGAGTATTTGCAGCGCTGGATTCTATTTTCTTCTATGTATTCTGGGAGGCGATGCTGATACCCATGTTCCTGATTATTGGAATCTGGGGTGGGCCTAATCGCGTTTACGCCACCATCAAGTTCTTTATTTACACCTTCTTCGGCTCGGTGTTTATGCTGGTGGCAATGATTTATATGTATTACAAATCAGGCAGCTTCGCGATCCTTGATTTCCATACGCTGAAACTGACATCCACCGAACAGTTCTGGATTTTCCTCGCCTTCCTCGCCGCCTTTGCAGTTAAAGTACCCATGTGGCCAGTACACACCTGGCTGCCGGATGCACACGTTGAAGCACCCACCGGTGGTTCAGTGATACTGGCAGCGATCATGTTAAAAATTGGTGGCTATGGTTTTTTAAGATTCAGCTTACCCATAACTCCGGATGCCAGCGCATCACTGGACTGGTTAATTATTTTACTGTCATTGATTGCAGTGGTGTACATAGGTTTTGTCGCCCTGGCGCAAAGTGATATGAAAAAACTGGTGGCCTACTCATCCATCGCGCACATGGGTTTTGTCACTCTGGGCATGTTTGTAATTTTCCGCATCTGGAATAATACCGAAAATATTGATATCACCGGTGCTGCTATGGCAGTAGAAGGCGCAATCATTCAAATGATCTCCCACGGTTTTATTTCAGCCGCTATGTTCCTGATGATCGGTGTGCTTTACGATAGAATGCACAGCCGAAATATTATGGATTACGGTGGAGTCGTGAACACCATGCCAACCTTCGCCGCCTTCTCGGTATTCTTTGCTTTATCGAATGCAGGCCTGCCAGGTACCTCGGGTTTTGTTGGCGAATTCATGGTAATCATTGCCAGCTTTAAAGCGAACTTCTGGTTTGCATTCCTTGCGGCCACCACTTTAATTTTAGGCGCAGCCTACACACTGTGGATGGTGAAGCGCGTATTTTATGGCGAGGTTACTAATGACAAAGTCAAAGCCCTCACTGATGTAAATACTCGTGAATTAATTATTATGTCAACACTGGCAGTTGCCGTGCTGGCTCTGGGTTTATACCCTGCGCCGGTGGTTGAAGTATTGCACGCCAGCGTTAATAACCTGTTACACCACGTAGCCATTTCGAAACTCTGAGAATTCACATGACTTTAGACATGCTTAATTTTAATGTTGCCTGGCCAGAAATTTTTCTACTGACTATGGTCTGTGTTGTGCTGGTGGTGGATGTTTTTTTAACCGATGAAAATCGTAATGTCACTTATGTGCTGTCACAACTGACTCTGCTTGTTACGCTGATTATTATTGTCATGAATATGGCAGATTCCAGAAGCGTCGCATTTAACGGTCTTTTTGTGAGTGACGCCATGGGCGACGTGCTGAAGTTTTCGGTAGTCGCCATAGTAGGTATTGTGTTTGTTTATTCCCGTGACTACTTAAAAGACAGAGGCATCTTTAAAGGTGAGTTTTATGTATTAGGTCTATTTGGTTTGCTCGGCATGATGATTATGATTTCAGCTCATCATCTGCTGAGTTTATATCTTGGCCTTGAATTATTATCTTTATGTTTATACGCCATGGTTGCTCTTGATCGTGGCAATGCCAATGCCTCTGAAGCAGCAATGAAATATTTTGTGCTGGGTGCTATTGCATCGGGTATGTTGCTCTACGGCATGTCGATGGTTTATGGCATGACCGGCTCATTAAATATTGCAGAAATTTCCACCAGCATCGCAGCGCAAAAAGAAATGGATATAGTGCTGGTATTCGGCCTGGTATTTATCATTATCGGCCTGGCGTTCAAACTCGGTGCCGTACCTTTTCATATGTGGGTGCCAGATGTGTATCACGGTTCTCCAACCACGGTTACCAGTTACCTTGCAACTGCACCAAAAATTGCCGGCTTTGCAATGATTATGCGTTTGCTGGCAGAAGCACTGGGTGGTCTGCAGGCAGACTGGCAGGGCATGTTTGTAATTATGGCGGTGCTGTCGATGGCATTAGGTAATGTCATTGCCATTGCACAAACTAATCTAAAACGCATGCTGGCCTATTCAACTATTTCTCACGTTGGTTTTATTCTACTGGGTATTTTAGCGGGCACTAAAGACGGCTATTCTGCTGCCATGTTTTATACCCTGACTTATGCTCTTATGTCACTGGGTGGTTTTGGGATGATTATTCTGCTCACTCGTTCTGGTTTTGAAGCAGAAAATATAAATGATTTTAAAGGCCTCAATAAACGCAGCCCCTGGTTTGCTTTTATGATGTTGATACTGATGTTTTCTATGGCGGGTGTTCCGCCTACGGTGGGTTTCTGGGCGAAACTGGCCGTGCTGAAAGCAGTGGTGGATATTGAAATGTTATGGCTGGCGTTAGTAGCGGTGTTCTTCTCGATTATTGGAGTTTATTATTATTTGCGTATGGTTAAGGTTATGTACTTTGATGATGTGGAAGATAATAGTGAGATTTCTAAAGGTCGGGATTTGCAGATTGTTTTGAGTGTTAATGGGTTGGCTATTCTGGTGTTGGGTTTGTATCCGGCTGGGTTGATGGCTTTGTGTGTTTCTGTTTTTTCTTAATTTTTAACCTGACGTAGTATTATTTTTTTGATTCGGTGTTTTCGCCTGTTGGCGACTCACTTTCTTGTCAGCAGCAAAGCTTCCGCATCCTGCTCACGCCCCTTACCTACATCCATGTAGTCAACAAGAAAGTAAGCAAAGAAATGCCGCCCGCACTTGCGTGTGTGGAGACAGGTATGTCAAGAGTGCGATAGCACACAGATTATCTTTTACAGTTTGCCCTGCGGGTTCCCGTTCATTGCTGATGTGTTATCCCGTTCTGATTTGCAAGTGTTGAGATATTGGCTTCGTTGCCGGGTCGTTTTGATTATGAAATACATCCCTGTATTTCACCCTTCGGGCCAGCAGAGCTGTTTAAATTTGTTCCAAACAAATTTATCGTATCCCTCGACTTTGTCTCCTGAGTCGTTCTCGATAACTGCTCCTGCGTTATTCTACCTTCACCCATCCATGGGTTCGTACCTCCTGCATCCATGCAGTCGTGCTCAACAAAACTCAATTTTCCGTCCATGGAAAATTGCCCCTCTGCTGGCAATGCCCGGCAAACTTTATGGGGAGGTGAGTCAAAACCAAAGTCAAAGTCAAAAGAAAAATCTAAAGAATAATCTAACCCGGAAAGACCAAAAAACCCCGTCATTCCCGCGCAGGCGGGAGAAGTAGTGCATGGATGCACTGTTTACGGACCGAAGGATGGAATCCAGTGACTTTGGTCTTGATATTTGCTTTAGAATAAACTCGGTTTTTTCTTGATTTCCCTAAAAATCAAAAATGCATTAGTATTAGTAGGGTTAAGTTCTGTGGGGGTACATAAATACCTCGCTATTATTTAATGACTGCATGCATTGTTCTTTACAAAATACTGCGTGCGGTTGATATCACTGTTAGCGTAATAAACACAAAAAGGAAATACAATGAAAAAGGCAATGGTAATACTTTTTATATTTACTTCTATATATTTAAATTCAGCAAATAGCTCCATCATTTCAGCTAATTTAGACGTTGCCGCTCCCTTTACACTTACTAGCCAGATAAATGTTGTAGCTGACTTTGGCATATCCGGAAGCAATATTAATATGACTAACTTAGATTTCTCATTTGTTTTTGACACAAACATACTTGATGCTAATAATAGTGTCAGCATTCTATATGACACGAGCGCTTCAAACCGTATTGGAAAAGCAACAATATCTTTAGAACCAAGAAGCCAAATCACTTTCAATTTAAATGATTTATATATTAATGAAAACGGCCTATCCTTTTTATCCATATCTGCAACTAGTGATGGTGTAAACATTACAGACATTTCATTATCTGGCAATGCAACAATAGTTCCTTTGCCTTCTACTATATTACTTTTAACTAGCGGAATCTTTGCACTATTTGGTTACTCAAAAAAACGCTAACAAGCTTCAGTTTAATCTTTTGTTGGGGATATTGAACCATACAAGTATATCAACCAGACCACAAACCCTTAGCTTCAGTGGTCTTTTTAATTTACACTACTGAATTCTATATTTTTAATTACCCGTTTGGGCTTGAGTCTGATTATAAAAGCGTTATAACTAAAAATGAATAATATGATTTCACTATCTGAAGTTAAAAATAAGTTCTCAAATGAATTTTCTTCATTAGAATCAAAATTTAATGTTATTGAACTACCTATTAATAATGCACTAAACAATGGAGCCGAAGAAGTAAATAGGCCGGGTATTTATGTATTTTGGCATCCTGAAAATGGTGTAATAAAAGTAGGTAAAAGCCAATCAAATTCAAAAAAAAGAGCTTTGGAGCATATCCGTGATAATACTCATAATTCAGATATAAATATGAATACATTACCCAATAAGAAAGAAACAATATTATTACTATTTAACATCATCAATAATAATGACTTACATTGGCTTCTAAGTTTGGAAGCATTTATGGAGTTAAAGACATCACCAGCTATAAAGGCAGGTAGAGTTGGGTAAAAGTTATAAGTCGTTACACGCAGACTGTCAGGTTATTAAGGCGTTGAGGCTGTAGAAAAACCCTAATTTGACATGTCGTTAAATTGTGAGACGATATAAGCGGTTAAAGTTTTTTAGACTATGCACGAATAAAACTTTCATTGTTTTCCTGGTATTTACAGGCTCATTTGAGTACGCAATACTTTTATATATAAGTAGGTATTTTTACAATTTCAATTTTAAAACTTAAAACCAACTGTTTATGAGTTTTTCTACAGTCTCGTTATAACCCAAAAGCCAATGTAGGTGCCCGAGTCAATATAGATGTAAAGACAAATAGATTTTTATCCGATCTTACTTACGAAAAAATAAACCAACGAGATTTTAATTATGAGTCAAGATTTGAAGTCGATAATAAGAAATTATAAAGAAGACAAAGAGACAGTATATAATAGTTGGTTTGTAAATAATGATGAAAGATTAAAAGCATTCCGTTCTATTCGAAGGGGTGTGCTTGATGTAATACAAGATATAAAGAGCGGAGAGTTCGGGAATGATTTTAAAGGCTCATCTTTAGAATTTGTGCTGAACTGCATTACTGAGCAAAAACAGGTATTTAAAGGTGCATCGCATCCATTTTACTGGAAGCCAAAATTACGAATACCTGATATTTACGAAAATGAAGAAAATAAAATAGCCTTTGGCCAGTTTCTCGAAAAATGTATTAATGCCACAAAAGAAGATCAAATAATAAAAGAAATAATATTATTAAATCACAGGAAGATAAAAGGACTAGGCCCCGCGGTTGCTAGTATTCTTTATTTTTTGCACCCAACAATTATTCCTCCTTGCAATACAGCTATTGTAAATGGCTTTAATTTATTATTTAAAGATAAAGTAAAGCTAGGATCATGGTCGGAGTACCTGAGAATGAGGGAAGTAATAATAGATAAAAATAATGAGTTAAAATCTGAGCTGTCAAATGACTTAGGTGCTTTTTCAGGTTTATTGTTTGACGTTGGCGAAAAAAAATTATTAATAAGTGACGATCACCTTTCTGATGAAGAAAGAGAGAAAATTGAAAAGAAACTTAAAAAAAGACATAAAGAAGTAACAAGTGAAATGGAGGAAGAAGATTTGCATACGGAAATGCAGTATCACATTATGACAATTGGAGGTTCTATAGGCTATGATGTTATTGCGGCATCAAATGACCGGTCGAAATGTCATAATGGAAAAAGCCTGTCATTTATCAGTCTGGATAAATTTCCAGCTCTGGATGTGGATAAGGATACGTATAAAACTATTACGCTTATTGATGCAGTGTGGTTTGAAAAAGAAACTAATAATGTTGCCTGTGCTTTTGAGGTAGAAAAAAGCACATCAATATATTCGGGAATATTAAGGTTAACTGATCTGCATTATTCTTTCAAAGACAATCCGCCTTCGTTATACCTTATTATTCCTGATAATCGAGAAAAAGAAGTGCTGCTTCAGCTACAAAGGCCATCTATTAAGAGCAGTGAAATTGAAATACACTATATTCTTTTTTCAGATCTAAAAAACAACTGTGATGCGATTTGTAAATTTGGTGAAGACAAAGAAATACTTAAGAAAATATCAAAGACGGAGAGTTGAATTATCAGGAGGGGGATAGTCAGTAAGTTGATTAAACAATAAACCTCCTGTTAACTATACTATTAAGTCACTAGGTTCCCGCCTGCGCGGGAACGACGGGTTTGATTTTTCTTTTGAACTTTTTTTGATTTTGACTGTGACTTTGAACTACCTCCCCATAAAGTTTGCCGGTCATTGATTATTAATAGGGGTTGTGCCATGGACGGCAAATTGAGTTTTGTTGAGCAAGGATGCGATAAATTTGCTTGGAACAAATTTAAACAGCTCTGCTGGCTCGAAGAGTAAAATACAGGAATGTATTTCATAATCAAAACGACCCGGCAACGAAGCTAATCCCTCAACACTTGCAAATCAGAAAAATACAAAGCATCAGCAATGAACGGGCACCCGAAGGGCAAACTGTATAAGATAATCTGTGTGCTATCGCACTCTTGACATACGTGTCTCCACACAGGCAAGTGCGGAAGGCATTTTTTCTTACTTTCTTGTTGCTGACAAGAAAGTGAGTCGCCAACAGGCGAAACCGCCAAGCTAAAAATACAGCACCATGTCAGATTACCTAACAAGGAAAAGATCAAAAAGATTGAACTCAGTTAATTCTATATAGACATTTACCACTTGCAAAAGAGCGCATGAGCGGCCACAATATGTAAATACAATTGTACATACAGGGAATAGTATGCAATTTGAATGGGATAAAAAGAAAAATCAGGCAAATATCCGTAAGCACGGCATCGACTTTAATGATGTACCAGAATTGTTCAACCAGCCAATGCTGAGCTTGCTAGATAATCGAGGTAATTACGGAGAAGACCGTTGGGTAGGCATTGGCATATTGCCAGGTCTGGTTAGCGTAGTTGCTTATACTGAGCGAAACGGCGATATTATCCGCATTATCTCAGCCCGAAAAGCAACAAAACGAGAGGTGAAAGCTTATGCAGACTACATCAAAAACTGATCTAAAACGCTTAAAAGCGATGTCTGATAAGGATATTAATCTTGATGATATCCCGGAGCTGGGTGATGGTTTTTTTAAAAATGCGAAGTTGAGTTCGCCGCCAAAACAGGCTGTGACCATGCGACTCGATAGTGATGTACTGGACTGGTTTAAGCAGCAGGGCAAAGGCTACCAGACGCGCATTAATCAGTTGCTAAGAAAATATATGGAAACTCATCAATCATAATCCGGATATGTGTGTTCTGTTTAGATTTTAATTTGAAATAGTATTGTTTTTTAATTGTTTGCTCTTGTCATAAAGTGAAATCAGCCAGTTTAAAAAATACCAACACAGCATTATTCTGAAAAGCAGAAAACCCCAGTTCACAGGCTTTATAAAAAAGAAAAGCAGGCAATGCGAGGATGCAGTATAGAAGGTTTGCACCTGACTGAAATTGAAGATTCTTTACCGCCTTAATTTGAAGCTATAATTCCCACCGCAGGCTTGCATAAATGACACTAAATCTGTACTATGCGCCAAGTTGATGCGGGGTGGAGCAGTCTGGCAGCTCGTCGGGCTCATAACCCGAAGGTCGTAGGTTCGAATCCTGCCCCCGCTACCAGATTTATAAAGGCTTGTGATCGCCTGGTTCTGCGGAACTTCGGATTATGAGTTTAACGAGTAGTCGGTCTCATGGTTTATATCCCGTGGGAAGGTTGCAGGTTTAATCCCTGCTCCTGCTACCAGGATTTTGAAGGCCTCGTTTTTACGGGGCCTTTTATTTATAGGGCCTATGGATACGCTGAACAGCGTGATTATTCCGCTTGCTGAGTAAGCAGGAATAAAGGACAGCAGTTAAAAGGGGCTTTTGCCTCTTTTTTTATTTAAAGAATGCAGTAACTGGTTGAGCTATGTCAGGTAAACGAGCAAACGATTTGTGGTCTTTGATTGAGCCGGTAGTAGAAGGGCTGGGCTATGAGGTGGTTGATATAGAATTTCGCCCGCACCCCAAAGATGGTTTGCTTAGAATATACATCGACCAGGAGCAGGGCATACAGCTGGAAGACTGCACTGCAGTAAGCCGTCAGATTAGTGCCATGCTGGATGTGGAAGATCCGATTCCAGGGCAGTTTAATCTGGAGGTGTCTTCGCCGGGGCTGGATCGCCCTTTGCGTAAAGCAGAAGATTTTGAACGCTTTACCGGTGAAGCGGTGAAGATAAAACTGGGCATGCCAACGATTGAAGGGCAGAGAAATTTTACCGGTAAGTTGCTGGGTCTGAAAGATAATGAAGTGCTGGTTGAAGTAGACGGTGAAACCCATTATTTGCCATTGGGTGGTATTGAGAAAGCACGGCTGGTGCCAAAGTTTTAATGAACATGATTTTAATGATGAAAAAATTTTATATATTTGAAATGTACATGAGTGGAGAGATTCATGAATAAAGAAATACTCTATGTTGTTGACGCTGTCTCGAATGAGAAAAATGTCGATAAGGAAATTATATTTGGAGCGATTGAATCTGCTCTGGCGACAGCTACGCGAAAAAAACAGGGCAGAGATATTGCCGCCCGTGTACAGATTGATCGTGAAACCGGTGAATATGAAACTTTCCGTCAATGGGAAGTGGCAGAAGAGCTGGAAGAGGGTGGTCTGGAATTTCCATTTCGACAGATTACTTTAGAAGCCGCTCAGGTTGATGAGCCAGAAATCGAGTTAGGTGGTTTTGTAGAAGAGCCTATCGACTCTGTTGAATTTGGTCGTATTGCAGCGCAAACGGCGAAGCAGGTTATTGTACAGAAAGTACGTGAAGCAGAACGTGCCCGAGTGGTTGAAGCTTATCAGGATAGAGTCGGTGAGCTGGTAATGGGTACAGTTAAGCGAGTAGAGCGCGGTAATGCCTATATTGATCTTGGCGAAAATGTTGAAGCCATTATTACCCGTGATGACATGATTCCACGTGAGGCTGTGCGCCCCGGTGATCGTCTGCGTGGTTATTTAAAAGAGGTGCGTGCAGAGGCGCGTGGCCCACAGTTATTTGTTAGTCGTACTGCGGCAGAATTTCTGGTTGAACTATTTAAAATCGAAGTGCCTGAAGTGGGCCAGGATTTAATTGAAATTATTTCTGGTGCTCGCGATCCGGGTTCACGGGCAAAAATTGCGGTTAAGTCTAATGACCCTCGGATGGACCCTGTGGGTGCCTGTGTGGGTATGCGTGGTTCTCGCGTGCAGTCAGTTTCAAACGAACTGGCGGGTGAGCGAGTTGATATTATTCTCTGGGATGAAACTCCGGCGCAATTTGTTATTAATGCCATGTCACCGGCTGAAGTGGTTTCTATCGTAGTGGATGAAGAATCAAACTCTATGGATATAGCGGTTGAAGATGACAAACTGTCACAGGCCATTGGTCGTGGTGGTCAGAATATTCGCATGGCCAGTCAGCTTACCGGTTGGGAGCTGAATGTCATGGGCACCACCGACATGGATTCCAAATCTGAAAATGAAAGCAAAGAGCTGGTTACCATGTTTATGGAACAGCTGGATGTGGATGAAGAAGTGGCAGTCATTCTGGCAGCAGAGGGTTTCTCCAGCATCGAAGAAGTCGCTTATGTTCCTGAGCAGGAATTATTCGACGTAGAGGAATTTGATGAAGACATAGTTAATGAGTTGCGTGGTCGAGCCCGTGATTCACTGTTAACCAAAGCCATTTCAACAGAAGAACAGGTGGACGAGCCACAGCAGGATCTGCTCGAAATGGAAGGCATGACTCAGGAGCTTGCATTTAGTTTTGCAAATATGGGTGTGTGCACAATGGAAGATCTGGCTGAACAGGCGGTGGATGACATAATTGAAGTAGAAGGTATGACAGAAGAAATGGCGTCAAAACTGATTATGACAGCGCGAGCGCCCTGGTTTGAAAATGAATCAACCGAGGCGAATCAGTAGTAGTACTGAGGGGGAGATAAATTATGTCCGATGTAACGGTCACACAACTTGCAGATGTAATTGGTGCCCCGGTAGAACGTTTACTGGAGCAGTTAAGTGAAGCGGGTTTAAAAGCAGAAAACGCAGACTCATTAATTAGTGATGATGAGAAAATGCAGTTGCTTGATTTTTTGCGTAATAGTCATGGCAAGAGCGCTGCACCAGCAGATGGTGAAACGAAGAAAAAAATTACTCTTAAACGTAAAACCACAACTGAATTAAAAGTGGCAGGAGCTGGGCGCAAAACAGTTAATGTTGAAGTACGCAAAAAACGCACTTATGTAAAACGCAGTGAAGCAGAAGTAGATGATGAAAAAGCTGAACTGGATCGTTTGATTGCTGAAAAAGATCAGCGTGATGAAGATCGTGAAGCTGCGGCTGAAGAATCACGTCGCAAAACTGAGCAGGCGGTTAAAGAAAAAGCTGAAGCTGAGGCAAAGGCTGAAGCTGATAAAGCTGAAAAAGAAAAAGCTAAAGCTGCGACTGAAGCTGAAGCTCAGGCAAAAGTCGAGCAGGAAAAGGCTCAGGCGACTGCATCAGCAGGAACAGAAAAAGAATCGACGGGTAAAAAAGGCAAGAAAACAGACAAGCATGATAAGTCGGATACACGCTATGGCCGTAAAGAACTTCATGTGGCATCAGGCAAAGGCGGTGGCCGCAAGAAGAAGCAGTCGCGCAAACAGAGAGCAACTGCAGATTCAGTCGCCAAGCATGCGTTTGAAAAACCCGCTGCACCTATTGTGCATGAAGTAGAAATTCCAGAAACTATTCAGGTATCTGAACTGGCGCAGAAAATGTCGATGAAATCGGCAGAGCTGATTAAAGTGATGATGAAGATGGGGGTGATGGCCACCATTAATCAGGTGATCGATCAGGATACAGCTATTCTTGTGGTAGAAGAATGCGGTCATAAAACAAAAGCGATGAGCGATGATGATCGTGAAAATACCTTGCTTGAAACTGCTCAGCAGGCGCAGGGTGAAATGGAATCACGTCCTCCTGTGGTGACCATTATGGGGCACGTAGATCATGGTAAGACATCTTTACTGGATCGCATTCGTGAATCAAAAGTAGCATCAGGTGAAGCTGGCGGTATTACTCAGCACATTGGTGCTTATCATGTTGAAACTAAAAATGGCATTATCAGCTTTTTAGACACACCGGGTCACGCGGCTTTTACTGCAATGCGCGCTCGTGGTGCTCAGGCAACAGACATAGTTATTTTAGTGGTGGCGGCAGATGATGGTGTAATGCCACAAACGATTGAAGCGGTTCAGCATTCTAAAGCAGCCGGTGTACCTTTAATTATTGCGGTTAATAAAATTGATAAAGAAGACGCTGATCCCGATCGAGTTAAAACAGAGCTGGGTAGCCATGACGTTATTCCAGAAGACTGGGGCGGTGAAAATATATTTGTAAATGTTTCGGCGAAAACAGGTGAGGGCATAGATGATTTGCTGGAAGCAATTAACCTGACCGCTGAAGTAATGGAGCTTAAAGCGCCGGCAACTGGCCCTGCAAAAGGCATTGTTGTTGAAGCTTCACTGGATAAAGGCCGCGGTGTAACTGCAACGGTTCTGGTTCAGGAAGGCCTGATGAAAAAAGGCGATATTCTGCTGGCGGGGCAGAAGTATGGCCGCATTCGTGCCATGTTCGATGAAAATGGTCATCAAATATCTGCAGCGGGTCCTTCTATTCCAGTCGTGGTTCTGGGTTTGTCTTCGACTCCATCGGCAGGCGATACAACTCAGGTAATGTCTGATGAACGCTCTGCTCGTGAGCTGGCAGAAATGCGTCACGACAAAGATCGTAACGTTCGTCTTGCTGCACAGCAACAGGCAAAACTGGATTCCATGTTTGCCAATATGGGTAAGGATCAGGCTAAAGTTTTAAATGTATTATTAAAAACGGATGTGCAGGGAAGTTTAGAAGCTATTCGTGAGTCACTGTTAAAACTGGCTGAAGATAATGAAGAAGTTAAAGTGGTATTTGTCGGCAGTGGTGTCGGCGGTATTAATGATACTGATATTAGTTTGGCCGCAGCATCGAATGCAATTGTTTTAGGCTTTAATGTTCGTGCCGATGCAACTGCCAGAAAATCAGTTGCAGAACGTGGCGTAGATTTACGTTACTACAGTATTATTTATGAATTAATAGATGAAGTAAAACAGGCCTTAACCGGTATGTTGTCTATTAAGTTCAAAGAAGAAATTATTGGCCTTGCTGAAGTTAAAGACGTTTTCAAATCGCCCAAGTTTGGTTTGATTGCAGGTTCAATTGTCACTGAAGGTGTTATCAAGAAAGATCGTCCGATTCGAGTATTACGAGAAAACGTTGTTATTTATGAAGGTGAGCTTGAGTCTTTACGACGATTTAAAGATGCGGTTGAAGATGTTCGCAGTGGTACCGAATGTGGTATTGGTGTTAAAAACTACAACGACGTAAAAGTTGGCGATCAGATAGAAGTGTTTGAACGAATCGAACTTGAGAAAGTGCTTTAAAGGCAAAAGCTTTTTACCGCAAATGAACGCGAATATACGCAAATAAAAACAAAAGCTTATTTGTGTAGTGCGCCGTAGGCGCACAAACTAAAAACATTTGCGTGTTTTGCGTTCATTTGCGGTAAAAAGCTTTTGATTTTAAAAAACAGATAAACAGAAAGATATTAATGCCAAAAGAATATTCAAGATCACAACGTATGGCGGAGCAGATTCGTCGCGAACTGTCTGGGCTGGTGCGCGAAGAAATAAAAGATCCTCGTGTTAGCTGGGTGTCATTTACTGCGGTAAAAGTCAGTAAAGATTTAAGCAGTGCAGTTGTGTACTTTACCTTAATGAATGATGAGCAACATCAGGATGCACAGAAAGCACTTAATAATGCAGCTGGCTTTTTGCGTCGTCATTTATCCAGTCGTATTCGTTCGCGTATTGTTCCGTCATTAAAATTCTTTTACGACGCCAGTCTTGAACGGGGTGCATCAATGGATGCATTGATTTCAAAAGCCAGATCAACTGATGCTGACACAGATTTAGATTCAGATTAATCAACAGCACAATCCCGTCACAAAGATATTTTTATAGGTAAGTTGTAAAATGGCTAGAAAAAAGAAAGGTCGCCCAGTTCACGGTGTTTTGCTGCTGGATAAACCCATTGAAATATCTTCCAATCATATTTTGCAAAAAGTTAAGCGTTTATTTAATGCACAGAAAGCAGGGCACACAGGTAGCCTTGATCCATTAGCTACGGGTATGTTGCCGATTTGTCTGGGTGAGGCCACTAAGGTTTCTGCTTTTTTACTGGATGCAGATAAAACTTATCGATTTAAATGCCAGCTGGGTAGCAAAACATCGACCGCGGATGCTGAGGGTGAAGTCATTGAAACTCGTCCTTACGAACATATCACTTTAGCTCAGGTGGAAAAAATCATTCCTCAGTTTGTGGGAGATATTGAACAGATTCCTCCCATGTATTCGGCGCTGAAAAAAGATGGCCAGCGGTTATATGATCTTGCCCGCCAGGGAATTGAAGTTGAGCGCCCACCTCGGCCAGTTACAATTTATAATCTAAAAATTCTGGGCATGGAAGATGGGGAGCTGGAGCTGGAAGTGAAGTGCTCCAAAGGTACTTATGTGCGAACCCTGGCAGAAGATATTGCCGAAGCGCTGGATACGGTGGCTTATATAACCGAGTTACGCCGGCTATCAGTGGGTGTTTATGAAGGCGATATGATTACTTTCACTGAACTCGAAGAGATTGCAGAGCAGGGAATGGATGCACTGGATGAAACCCTGATGCCCATAGATAGCGGTCTTCCTGACTGGGCCGATGTGCAGCTGGATGCGGACAGTGCTTATTATATAAAACTGGGTCAGCCGGTTCAGGTGGCCAGAGCGCCCTCTGAGGGCTGGGTTAAAATTTATAGTGAGGATGATTTTCTGGGTCTGGGGATTATTCAGGATGATGGTCGGGTTGCGCCTAAGCGGATGATGAACCTGGGTTGAGTTTTAAAGGCAAAGGCATGTTGTCCGCAAATGAACGCAAAATACGCAAATAAAACATATAACTGGATATGGGTATTGCTCCACACCCTGTCATCCCGAGCGAAGCCGAGGGATCTTACTACCCGGGTCGTTAAGATCCCTCGACTTCGCTCGGGATGACAGGGTGTAGATAATACCGTTTTCCGTATTTATACTTTATTTGCGTATTTTGCGTTCATTTGCGGACAACATGCCTTTTCTTTTGATCTTTCGCATACAGCGCCAGTGATTTATCTAACTAATTGATTACAATGTGGTTTATTTAAATTATTAACGCATCTAGCAAAATATCACCTTCTCTTATGACCTGTCAGACCTTCTACCGCAGAAAAACCTCCAAATAGTTGATATCTAGGCGTTTAAAGCTTTGGTCAACGCCATAAATCGTGATAAAATCCCCCGCTCTTTTACGAGGCGAATCAAGTCAGGAGTTATTGCTATGTCATTAGCAGCTGCAGAAAAAGCAGAAGTTGTATCAAAATATTCACAATCTGAAGGGGACACAGGTTCTCCAGAAGTTCAGGTTGCATTATTAACTACTCGAATTGTTCAGTTAACTGAGCACTTTAAAGAGCATAATCACGACCATCATTCTCGTCGTGGCTTATTGCGTATGGTTAATCAGCGTCGCAAGTTGCTGGATTACCTGAAATCTAAAAACACACAACGTTACAAAGATCTGATTTCAAGTCTTGGTCTGCGTCGTTAATAACCCATTATATAAATGAAATAGGGAACAACCTGTGAGCGCAATTAAAAAATCTTTTAAGCTTGGTGAACATAACGTCACTATAGAAACGGGCGAAGTCGCACGTCAGGCATCTGGCTGCGTTATCGTTAATATGGATGACACAGTTGTACTGGTCTCCGCTGTAGTAGATAAAACCGGGGAGCCAAGAGATTTTTTCCCGCTTACAGTGAATTATCAGGAACGTTCATACGCCGCAGGTAAAATTCCAGGCAGTTTCTTCAAACGGGAAGGTCGACCATCAGAAAAAGAAACTCTGACTAGCCGCCTTATTGATCGTCCTATCCGTCCACTGTTCCCTAAAGGTTTCTGTAATGAAGTTCAGGTTATTGCAACGGTTGTTTCGCTAAACCCTGATATTGATCCAGATATGCCCGCTATGCTGGGCGCATCAGCAGCGCTGGCTATTTCAGGCGCGCCGTTTGCAGGCCCTGTTGGTTGTGCTCGTGTGGGTTACAAAGATGGTGCTTATATTCTTAACCCAACATTCAGTCAGTTAAAAGAGTCTGATCTTGATCTGGTTGTTGCCGGTACTGAAGATGCGGTCTTAATGGTTGAATCTGAAGCCAGCGAATTATCAGAAGATGTGATGCTGGGCGCGGTAATGTTCGGTCATGAGCAATTTCAGGTAGCGATTAAGACAATCAAAGAATTAGCAGCAGAAGTAAACACGCCTTCTATGGAGTGGGCTGCACCAGAAGTTGATCAGGCATTATTGTCTACAGTTACTAATGAAGTAACCACTGACTTAACTGCGGCGTATCAGATTTCTGAAAAATTAGAGCGTTATGCAGCAGTTGATAAAGTGCGTGATGCAGCGGTTGAAAAACTGGCAACAGATGATGGTTACTCCGCTGGTGATATCAAAGGCATGTTCGGCAAAGTTGAAAAAAGCATTGTTCGTGGCCGCATTATAGCCGGTGAAAAGCGTATTGATGGCCGTAACATTGATGATGTTCGTCCTATTAGTGTTCGCACCGGTGTATTACCAAGAACTCACGGTTCTGCACTATTTACTCGTGGCGAAACTCAGGCGCTGGTTGTTACCACACTGGGTACGGCTCGCGATGCACAGAAAATTGATGCCCTTGAAGGTGAGAAAACTGATAGCTTTATGCTGCATTACAACTTTCCTCCCTACAGTGTGGGTGAGACTGGTCGTACCGGTACACCAGGTCGTCGTGAGATTGGCCACGGTAAACTGGCAAAACGCGGTGTAATGGCAGTAATGCCTAAAGAAGATAACTTCCCTTATTCAATTCGTGTGGTATCTGAAATTACTGAATCCAATGGTTCAAGTTCAATGGCTTCTGTTTGCGGTACTTCATTAGCACTGATGGATGCTGGCGTACCATTAACATCGCCAGTGGCTGGTATTGCCATGGGTCTGATTAAAGAAGGCGATGACTACTCAGTATTAAGTGACATATTAGGTGATGAAGATCATCTGGGTGATATGGACTTTAAAGTAGCCGGTACCGCAAATGGTATCAGTGCATTGCAGATGGACATCAAAATCACCGGTATCACTAAAGACATAATGGAAAAAGCATTAGAGCAGGCGAAAGCTGGTCGACTGTTTATTCTGGGTGAAATGAATAAAGTTATTTCTGAAGCCAGCACTGAAATGTCTCATTACGCACCGCGTTATCTGAAGATGAAAATCAATCCAGACAAGATTCGTGATGTAATCGGTAAGGGCGGCGCAGTGATTCGTTCGATTACTGAAGAAACAGGTGTTTCAATTGATATTGATGATGATGGTAATGTAAAAATTGCATCCAGTGATTTTGATGCCGCAGAAGCAGCGAAGATGCGTATTGAGCAAATCACAGCTGAAGCTGAAGTAGACAAAGTTTATGATGGCACAGTCATCAAAATTATGGACTTTGGTGCATTTGTTCGCATCCTGCCTAATAAAGAAGGCCTGGTACATATCTCACAAATCTGCGAAGAGCGGGTAGAAAATGTAAGCGACAAGCTTTCTGAAGGTGATGTGATTAAGGTTAAGGTACTTGAAATCGATCGTCAGGGTCGCATTCGACTCAGCATGAAAGCAGTTGAAGCTGCTTCAGCTTAGTCTATCTATTTAAGTAATAAAAAAAGGGGCTTTTGCCCCTTTTTTTATGGACAGGATAATTAATCTCTTTTGCCACTTATACTGCATGCTTTGAGTGCTGAAATACGGTGGGGATGAAAGCATTATAGAAATAATTACTTAAATACGCAGGCGATGCTACAAAAAGACTAACCCGTTTGGGTGAGGATAAATATTTTTTATGTTTTTAGTTTAAAAAACATTGGCATACGTCTATAAATAGAGTTTAATGGTTTATCAAATGATAATCTTCAAGTAGTTGCGGCAATAGTCACAGACATATCTGGGCTTAGATATCTAATTTTTCAAAACACACCAGCAACTAAAAATTACAAAAACAGTTAAATCTTCTGGCTATATAGAGTCTGTGTGCAGGCTATATGTGGTATGTGTTTTTATGTAAAAAAGTGTTGTCCGTTGACTAATAAAATAAAAAAAAGTATTAAACTGGATAGTATTCGAACTCGTTACGTTTTCGGTGCCCTTGTATTATCTGTTCTATTTCTGGTTAGTATATGGCTAAGCCATACTTCCATTTCATCTGCTGTTGGTGATGCAGCAAATAATTCTATATATAGAAATAAAGCTCTTGATGCTCATCGAATTATTCGTAATTCTTTAAGAAGAGCCGATTCTCAATTACAGACTTATTTTATCATGCCAGATAAAGAAGGCTACAATGAAGTTGTAGAGAAAATTGATGAAGCGCTTTATGTTATAGGGATTCTGCTGGATGATAGTATTGCCAAAGAAAATTATCATCAGGAACAGATGAATTTACTATCTCAGAAAATTATAGAATATAAAAATATTGCTCAGGAAATTATGAATGAAAGAGTTGATTCAGAAAAATTGTTTCCTGCCTATGAAATTGTTAGTAATGAAATGCTGCCTTATAATCTCCAGTTTTCAACACATATAAAACTTAGCCTGGAAGATTTGTCATCCCGATTATCTGAGCCTGAAATTCAGAAAATATATCACAGTCTTGTGAAGTTGAAAGATATATGGAGTTCAACTACAGGCTCTTTCAGGATCTATATGGCTTCAAGATCAATGATTGTTAATGAGAAGATAAAAGAGCATGGAAAATATAAAAACTTAGTTGAACTGCATTATAAAAGCTTAAAAAAACAGCTTGTAGCTTTATCTTCAATAAGAAATGACTATGATTATGGTCTTCAGGTTGAAGCTTCGCTACAACATATGGTTAATATATCTCAGCTCTGGTACCAATCATATACAGAAGTGAAAGAAATTTATTCAAATGAAAACTGGCGTGCCGATCAGGCTGCAATAGGTAGTAATATAAAACCTTTGACTGAAGAAATATGGGCTTTGTTAAGTAACTTTGATCTAGCTCTTGCTAAATCTTATGAACGAGATACAAATAATCTGGCTGCAATAGCTTCTAACACAAACTCTATTTTATGGGTAAGAATATTAATTGCTCTGATATTTATAGTGGCAGTTTTTCTAGCATTTGAGTTATGGGTATTAAAGCCTGTCGCATTAATAGCTAGAGCTTTAAAGGCTGAGGCAGATGGAGAGGACGTAGACTATTTGCCGAAACCTAATACTCTGGAAACCAGAGAGCTGGTTGAAGCATTTGATGAAATGCGTTCACAGGTGCATATGCGTCAATTAGAGTTAGAGCATAAGACCATGCATGATGTATTAACCGGGTTGCCCAATCGCCTGTTATTAAGGCGGCAGTTAATAAAATATATTGAAAAAGCAAAAAGCAGCAATGGTCAGCTGGCTCTACTAATGATTGATCTGAATAAATTTAAAGAAATAAATGACACACTTGGTCATCATATGGGTGATCGGGTTTTGCGTGAAATTGGCCCTCGATTTATTTCTGAGCTTTCTCGAAATGATGTTTTAGCTCGTTTAGGAGGGGATGAGTTTGCTGTGTTACTACCTGATTCAAATGCAAAACGTGCTAATGAAGTAGCTGAGAAATTAAATCGAAGTCTGGATAATGGCTTTAATGTGGATGGGCAAAAATTATGTGTTGGCAGTAGTATTGGTATTGCGCTATTTCCACGACATGGTTTAAATGAATATTCTTTATTACAGTGTGCGGATGTAGCAATGTACCTGGCAAAACATAAAGGTATTAATCACCTTATTTATGATGAAAGTCAGGACGAACAAAAAGCATGGCAGTTATCATTTAAAGGTGAGTTGGAAAATGCGATAAAAGAAAATTTACTGGAGTTGCATTATCAACCACGGATCAGTTTAAAAAATAATACGATAACAGGTTTCGAGGCTTTATTGCGCTGGCATCACTCTGAGCATGGTTTAATTCCAGCTGATGAAGTTCATCTACTAGCAGAAAAAACAGGTTTAATAAAACCCTTAACAAAGTGGGTGGTCAATACTGCCGTTTGTCAGCTTGCAGAGTGGTTAAAGAGAGGTCTGGATTTAAATGTATCGGTTAATTTATCCGTATGGAATTTGCAGGATCAGAGATTATTTGATTGTGTGAAAGATACTTTAAGAAAATGGAATGTACCGGCAAATAAACTGATATTAGAAATAGCAGAAAGTGCCATTATGTCTGACCCAGATAGCGCCTTACAGTCACTCGATCAGTTATCACAGCTTGGTGTGCAGATCTCTATTGATAACTTTGGAGTCGGCTTTTCTTCCCTGCAATACCTAAAAAACATGCCTATTAATGAATTAAAAATTGATAAATCATTTGTTATGGACTTAATTGTTGATGAAAATGATGCAGTCATAGTGCGCTCAAGTATCAACCTTGCTCATGACCTTGGATTAAAAGTAATTGCCGAAGGTGTTGAAAGCCAGGAGATATATGAGCTTGTTCAAATATTAGGATGTGATAATGCACAGGGTTATTATATGTCCCATGCCATACCTGCAAATCAGGTAATGCAGTGGATTTCAGACTCAAAATGGGGGATGAAGTCTGTTAGTCAGCTAAATTTAATCAAATAAATAAATAATTTCCCTTCGTATTTTGCCAATCTCCTCTGATTTTTAAACAATTTCCTTCAAAATGCTCTATAAATAATTGATTCACATGAATTTTTTAATAGAATAGACTGTTAATTTCAGTTTTAGTTATTAATGCTGTGCTTTTTGCAGATATGGCTATATTGAGAAAAATATCACGCGTATTAACATGACCATCAAAAGTGGGTAGAAAATATGTTTAGATCCCTTCAAATACTGGTATTGGTCTTTTTTGTATCAGTGCATTCAGCAGCAGCCGAGCAGGTATCTCGTAACCAGATCAAGGGTCTTGATGAGCAGGTTCAGGATGTAAAGAAAGATGTGTTAAATCTTACCTCTGAATTATCGAAGCTGGAAGAAAAACTACTGTTCCCCTCAAATACTCAGGTAGCATTATTTGTATCATTAAAAAAAGATGATGACTTCAGGCTCGATTCTGTGCAGATCAAGCTGGATAATAAAATAGTTGCCCATCACTTATATGCTTTCAGAGAACTGGAGGCACTGCATCGAGGTGGAGTGCAAAAAATTTATATGGGCAATATCAAAACAGGCAATCACGATCTTGTTGTTAGCTTTATTGGCCAGGCATCTGCAGGTGGTGAATACAGACGAAGTGCTTCTTATAAAGTAAATAAATCTGTGGGGCCTAAATTTGTAGAAATAAAAATAACAGGCCCGGCTGTGGATGATCAGGGAATTCATTTCCAGGACTGGTAGCTCATGATAAGCAGGATACCATTATTTGTAATTTGCCTACTGTTGATAACAACAGTTCAGGCGGATGAAAACAGTTCAGAAAATAAACTAAAGGATATTTTTTTTGGTGAGGTTCTGTATTATTCTTACCAGGGTCAGTTCTTTGATGCCATATCAAAACTCGATTCAGAGTTGAGTCAATATTATTCACTGGATGAACCAGAGTTAGATCCATTTCATCTCCATGCAAATCAGGCTGAGTTTTCTGTAGGTGACCTTGAGTTGTCTTATAGAATGCACCGGAAAGCAGGGCGTGCAATCAAATCTGTACTTGAAGGCAATGTTAGACAGTCAGTTAAAAATGAAGCTGCTTATCGTCTTGCTAAGATATACTTATATAAAAATCAGAATGCCAGTGCGCTTGATGTCATTGAAAGAATTAAAGGTGAAGTGCCTGAGTCCATAAAAGTTGAAGAACAGTTTTTAAGAGCGCAAATATATATTTCAACTGGTGATTTTGTTAAAGCAGCTGAAATACTAAAACTTATAGAAAATGAAAAAAGTTTAGCTGGATTCGCAACGTATAATCTTGGTATTGCTTTAATTCAAAGTGGCAATGAAAAAGAAGGAATACAGCGGCTAGATAAATTGGGGAAACTAAAATCAGATGAACACGAAGTGCTTGCTATTATTGATAAGGCAAATCTCATGCTGGGTTACAGAATGCTTGAGAATGGATCACCAGAGCAGGCGCAGAAATATTTTGAACGTGTCAGAATGGAAGGTCCATTTTCTAATAGAGCATTACTAGGGTCTGGCTGGGTAGATGTTTCATTAGGAAGATATGAGCATGCACTAGTGCCCTGGACTATTTTACACAAAAGAAAAACGCTGGATATTTCAACTCAGGAATCTATGTTGGCAGTTCCTTATGCCTATAGCAAGCTGAATGTGCATGGTAAAGCAGCATTGATGTATGGTCATGCAATGGATGTATTTGGCAATGAAATAACCAGCCTGGATTCATCTATTAAAAGCATAAGAGAAGGCAAGTTTTTATCTGCGATACTAAAAGAGGAATCGAAGTATGATAAAAACTGGCTGATCAATTTAAGAAATCTTAAAGACGCACCTGAAACACATTATCTTTTAGAACTCATGGCTTCCCATGATTTTCAGCAATCGTTAAAAAATTACTATGATCTGGCTGGATTACGTAAGCGTTTATCTGTATGGATTTTCAGTCTTGGTGTTTACGAAGAAATGATTGAGATTCGGCGAAAATATTTTGTGCCATTATTGCCCGTTATAGAAAAACAGTTTAAGAAACTGGATTCACGTATAAAGCTGAGAATGGAGCAGCGAGATCAGCTTGATAAACGATTAAAATCTATGTTGATTACTCGCAGGCCAGATCACCTGGCTACTACTGATGAAAGGTTGTCGTTAGATTCTCTGCAGCGAATTAACCTTTATTTGTCATCACATCCACAACTTAAAACGAAAGCAATAAAAGAAAAAATAGCCAGATTAAAAGGCGTTGTAAACTGGAATATTAATTACGAATACAGTAAGCGGCTAACAAAACTCTTCGACGAGTTTCATCAGCTGGAAGAAGTAATTGATGAATTAAATACTGTTTATGCCTCTTTTGTTAGAACTCGTCAGGCGGCTACACAAAGTTATGAGGGTTATTTTATTCCTGTCAGGCGTCTGAGAACCAGATTAAAAGAGTCTGAACTAAAAGTAACAGGGATTATGGCTCGGCAAGGACGAATGCTTGAAAATATGGCAGTGAATAATCTTGATCAGCGTCGTCAGAAGCTGGAGTCTTATCAGGTTAAAGCACGGTTTGCACTGGCTGAAAGTTATGATCGTGCAACTAAAGCGCAGCAGGAGGGAGAATGAATTATTTTAAATATATGATTTTTATTTCCCCATTTTTTTTAACGTCATGTATTGCAACAGGCGAAAAAAATACGCTGGCAAGTTTAAGAGATGCATCTATAGAAATTAAAGAAGAAAAAATAGAAGGCAGTCTTGAAAAAGCGATGGAAAGTTACCAGAAATTTTTACAGGAAACACCAGAATCTGAGCTAACACCAGAAGCAATTCGAAGGCTGGCCGACTTAAAAATAGAAAAAGAATATGACAGTTTCACAAAGCCATCTCCGGCAACTGGTTCTTCTTCATCGGCGCCACCATCAAATTCAAAGGCCGTTATTGCTACAGCTGTACTGGCTTCACCTGATAGTGAAGATAAGAGTAAACAAGAACTTGTTGGAGACAAGCAGGATAATATTAAATCCAGTGCCGATGTTATTGCTAATGTAAGTAATGAGTCGGTTAAAGAATTTGAAAAGCGAGCAACTAAAAAAGACGAGATTAAAGCATCAGATGAAAAGCCAAAGCTTGCTGATGCCGCTGCCGCGGAAGAGTTGCAGACTGTAGGTGCCATGGAGGCGATAGAGCTTTATAAAGGTCTGCTAGTTAAATACCCACTCTACGAACGAAATGATCAGGTGTTATATCAATTATCCAGAGCTTATGAAGAAGTGGGGATGATTGAAGAGGCGCAGAAAATTCTGAACAGACTGGTTAAAGAATATCCGGGTTCAAGGCATATAGATGAAGCACAGTTCAGGCGTGCTGAATATTTTTTTACTCGTAAACGTTATCTTGATTCAGAAGAAGCTTATCAGGCAGTTATCAATATAGGCATAGGTTCGGATTTTTATGAGCTCTCTCTCTATAAGCAGGGCTGGACTTTCTTCAAACAGGACATGTATGAGGAGGCTTTAAATGATTTTATTGCGCTGCTTGATTTTAAAATTTCTATTGGTTTTGATTTTGATAACATTGAAAGCAAAATCGAGAAGAAACGTATAGATGATACTTATAGAGTAGTTAGTTTAAGTTTTTCCTATCTGGGTGGTGCTAAATATATAGCACCTTTTTTTGAAAAACTTGGATCAAGGTCTTATGAGGCGAGCATCTATAGTCATCTGGGAGAGTATTATTTAGATAAGCGTCGTTATGCTGATGCAGCTTTATCATATAATACTTTTGTTGAAAGAAATCCTGTCAATAAAGTTTCACCATATTTTAATATCCGGGTAATAGAAATCTATCTCAAAGGTGGGTTCCCGAAGCTGGTGGTGGATGCAAAGAAAAATTATGCTAATACTTATGGTTTGCGAGCTATATACTGGTCGTATTTTGATATTAATGAATACCCTGAAATTCTGTCATATCTAAAGTCGAATCTTATCGATTTAGCAAATCACTACCATGCCCTTTATCAAAATAAGCGACTTAGAAAATTTAAGTCTGATAATTATGCCGAGGCAACAAAATGGTATCGTGGATTTTTAGAATCATTTCCTGAAGATAAACTGGCTTCCGGCATGAACTTTCAGTTGGCAGAGTTAATGCTGGAGAATAAAGATTTTCGTAGTGCAGCATTAGAATATGAACGTACTTCTTATAATTATCTACCCCATGCCAAATCATCAAATGCAGGTTACGCCGCGGTTTTTGCCTATAGAGAATATCTGAAAAAAGCTTCTCAGGCAGAACGTTCTATTGTTAAGCGTGAAATTATCCGCAGCTCGTTAAAGTTTGTTGATGTATACCCCCGGCATAAAAAGGCAGTTATTGTACTGGCTGCAGCGGCAGATGATATTTATGCCATCAAAGATTTTGATCTGGCTGTTAAAACAGGTCGTAAAGTATTAAATGATTACCCAGGGGCAGATAAAAAACTGCATCGTTCTGCATGGCTGATTGTTGCTCATGCGTCATTTGACTTAACCATGTATAACGAGGCAGAAGAAGCATATAGTCAAGTGCTAAGTTTAACTGGAAAAAAACATAAAGACCGAAAAAAACTTATCGAAAATCTTGCGGCATCTATATATAAACAGGGTGAGCAGGCAAGAAAGCTTGCAGACCATAGAAGTGCAGCCAATCACTTTCTTCGTGTGGCCAGTGTTACGCCGACATCAAAAATACGACCCGCAGCTGAATATGATGCAGCGGCATCTTTAATTGTGTTGAAAGACTGGTCTAAATCCGCTGAAGTGCTGGAGGCTTTTAGAAAGAGATACAGGAAGCATAAATTGCAGCCAGAAGTCACTAAAAAGCTGGCGGTGATTTATAAGGAAGATAAAAAATATTTACTGGCGGCTGCAGAATTTGAGCGTATAGAGACAGAATCTAAAGATAATAATATAAGAAGAGAGGCTTTATTGCAGGCCGCGGAGCTATATGAAAAGGCAGAAAGTATAGATAAGGCACTACTGGTTTATAATCGATTTGTCAGGTTATTTCCAAAACCTCTTGAATTTGTTCTGGAAACCAGAAATAAAATAGCAAATATATATAATAATAGAAATGATAGTAAGAATTACAGAAAGCAGTTAAAGATTATTGTAACTGCGGATGCAAAATCAGGTAAAGAAAGAACAGACAGAACGCGATTTCTTGCTGCTAATGCAGCTTTGATATTGACGCAACCTTATTTGAAACGATTTGAAAATATCAAGCTGGTTAAGCCATTTAAGAAAAATCTTAACAAAAAGAAAAAGAGTATGAAAAAGGCTATTGCTGCTTATACTCGTCTCATTGATTATGAGGTGGGTGTGGTTACGGCAGCAGCGACTTATCATATAGCTGAAATTTATTTTCATTTTAGTCGTGCCTTGATGGATTCAGAAAGACCGAAGAAACTAAATGATCTGGAGCTGGAGCAATATAATCTAGTTATTGAAGAGCAGGCTTTTCCCTTTGAAGAAAAAGCAATTAAAGTGCATGAAAAAAATATGGAATTACTTGAACGTGGAATATATAACGAATGGATCGATAACAGTCTGAGAAAATTATCTGCTTTATTGCCTGCTCGATACGCTAAGCCAGAAGAGGCAAGTGAGTTTGTTGAACAGCTGGTTCCAAAAAGAAAAGAGCCTGTAGATAATAAAAAATTATCAACTTATATAAGACACGCTGATCAGATAAATCAGGTTGCATTACATGAAAAGTAATCGCTGCATAAGAGAAATATATTTTTTAATGATAATTTTACTGTCATTAATGCTGATATCATCTTGTGCAATAGATTCTACAAAGCATAGAAGTAAAAATATTTTTGATAGAGGGAATGATGTTAATGTGAGTTCTGATGCACAGGATGATTTTGATAAGGCGCTGGCATTACTTAAAAGCTCAGAATACGACCAGGCTATTGCTTTGCTTGAAAAAATAATAGAGAAGGAAAAGAGGCTGCCTGCACCATATGTAAATCTGGGTATTGCTTATGGCAGAAAGAACAAACCGGATAAAGCAGAAAGTATTTTGATAAAAGCAGTTGAGTTAGAGAAAACACATCCAGTAGCAAATAATGAGCTGGGGCTTATATTCAGAAAGTCAGGTCGATTTGGTGAAGCAAAATCAGCGTATGAAAATGCATTATCAGGCCATCCTGATTATTTGCCTGCTATCAGAAATCTGGGTATTCTCTGTGAAATATATATGCGAGATTTAGAGTGTGCGTTAACACAGTTTGAAAAATATCAGGAATACAGGCCTGATGATAAAGCTATTGGTATCTGGGTGTCTGATTTAAAACGCAGGCTGTCGAAATAAGAGGTGGATGATGAATCTCTCGAAAATTATATTTACTGTTATACTTATATTACTTAATGGGTCTGTTGTAGCTGATGATAAGAAGGCTAAAGATAAAAATAAGGCGGCTGAAGTAAAAGAGTTGTCTGGTATTTCAATTATCGGGAATAAAGAAGCACCTAAGTCTTTATATATAGTTCCATGGAAGAACTCAGAAGTAGCAGTAAGAACCAGTTTAATATCTGGCTTATTAGATGAGAGTATGAGGCCAGTTGACAAAGAAGTTTTTATGCGTGAGCTTGAGTTTTATGAACTCAGTCATGGTAGTAAATAAAGATCTAATTATATGAGGAATTCATAATGGAGTTTATCGAGAATATTGTACGGTTTTTCCAGACTGGTGGTGCATTTATGTATCCTATCCTGATCGTATTTGCAGTTGGTCTGGCTATTTCTGTCGAGCGCTATCTCAAGCTAACTCACGTTCGAAGTGTGAACAGTAAAATGTGGACGCAGTTACATCCAATGATGGAAGAGGGTAATTTCGATGAGGCTCGTGCAGTGATTGCAGATGATGATTCAACCATCAGTCAATTATTAAATATGGGTCTGGCAAGGCAGGGGTCTGTTAGAAGGCGAGATGATATTGAAATTGCCATGGAAGAAAGCATGATGGAAATTATTCCACAGCTTGAAAAACGCACACCTTATGTGGCTTTGTTTTCGAATATATCAACTCTGCTTGGTCTGCTCGGAACTATCATGGGTTTGATAGAGGCATTTACTGCAGTGGCCAACGCTAATCCGGCAGAAAAAGCTGATTTATTATCTGCGAGTATTTCTGTGGCGATGAACACTACCGCATTTGGTTTAATGGCCGGCATACCTTTATTAATCATGCACGCAATACTTACATCTAAAACAGGTGAGATTGTTGATAGTCTGGAAATGGCTTCAGTGAAAACATTGAATATCATTTCTGAATTCTCAAAACGTCAAGCTGCTATGGCCGCTAAAAATGGCTAATAAACGCTGGCGTAAGTCAAAAGAACCGCCCGAACTGGACGTCACTACTTTTCTTAATTTGATGGTGGTGCTGATTCCATTTCTTTTGATCACGGCAGTGTTTTCAAGGATTACTGTTCTTGAATTAAACTTGCCTACGGCAGCGGGAAATAATCAGGCAAATAAAATAAAGTTAACGATAGAAGTTATTGTGCGAGAAAAAGGTCTTGAAATAGGTAATGGGCGGCAAGTTATTGCGCGTTTTCCTAAAGTAGAGGATCAGTATGATACGCAGAAATTATCCGAGCATTTATTAAAGATTAAAAAAACCTATCCAGATAAAACAGATGCAATGGTGCTATTAGAGCCTGATATAGAATACAGTCATTTAGTACATATTATGGATGCAGTGAGGGTAGTGGAATTAGCGCCTGAAGGCGATCAGAAAAGTTCAGTCGATGGTAAAGTCGATTTACTTGCAATGAGAAAATTCGCCTTGTTCCCTGATATTTCTATAGGGGATGCGCCATGAGAAAAAACAGTCGTCGCATTAAACGAATGGGTAGAAGTAAAAAGAAAATGCCAGGTTTTAATCTGACATCTTTAATGGATATCTTCACTATTCTTGTTTTCTTCCTGTTAGTTAATTCATCAAACAGTGAAGTTTTAGAGCCACCAAAAATAATTACATTACCGGATTCTGTGGTCGAAACAAAACCCCGAGAAACTGTTGTAGTTTTAGTAACAAAAGAAAATATTCTGGTTATGGGTGATCCTGTTATTTCAACCGCTGATGCTATTGCACTTAAATCTTCTGTTATTGAGCCGGTTCAGGCTGCATTGATTGTGCAACGTAAAAATGTGATTGGTGTAAGCACTCGTGTTATATCAGAAACTAAAGAGGTAACAATATTAGCGGACAAATCTATCCCATTTAAATTACTGAAAAAAATCATGTCTAGCTGCACCGCAGCAGGATATGGAAAAATATCTTTAGCTGTTATACAGAAAGCTTCTCAAAGTTAATTTACCTGTGAATATAGACGTTAAACAAGAACAATCTGAAATTAATAGTCAGATCGAGGGCGCAAAGAAAAGAGTCCATGAACTTGAGGATCAGTTACGTCTTGTTGATATAGAAATTGATGAGATTTTTACTGATCGTCAGCAGTATGTTTTATTAAGTGAAATTGGCGACCGCCTGGATAAATTAAATAAGCTGGGAGGTGCCTGTTTATTCTGGGGCGAAGACTGTGATGAGAAGCAATCTGTAGAGCATTATAATCGAATTAACAATATTGTTATTAATTACGATGAGGCAGTAAAAAAGGTACAGAAAAAGCGCGAACAGATAAAAGAAGATATTCAAAGTGTTATTGCTCAGGTACATATTTTAAACGAAGAAATTCTTGTTCTTTATGAAAAGGCAGAAGAGCGACAGAATGAATTTGTAATTGAGCGCGAAATGACAGTTCATCCTTATCGACCCATGATTATGCCATGGACGAAACAGGGTGATGATGAGAAGCGCTTTAGAAAATATCTTTTAGTTAGTCTATTTCTTTCTATTATGCTGGGATACCTGATTCCTTTATGGAACTTGCCTATTCCTGAAAGAAATGAAGCGGTTGAAATTCCTGAGCGTCTGGCTAAATTAATTGTTAAAAAAGAGCCTCCGCCACCGCCGCCAAAAGTTGAGAAAGTCAAAAAGGACGAGAAGAAAAAAGCCAAAGATAAACCCAAGCCTAAGCTAGAAAAAGCGAAGCTTGCGCGTAAAAAAGCAGAGCAGTCAGGTTTGTTAGCGTTTAAAGATAACTTTGCAGATTTAATGGATAACGAAGCAGAGCGCAAGCTGGGATCCCAGGCTCGAATTAAAAACAGGGGACAGAAAGCCAGAAAAATTACTCGTTCGCTGGTGACATCTCAGGTTGCCAGCAGCACGGGTGGCATCAATACAGCTTCATTGAGCCGAAATACCGGTGGCGCGGGTAAAGGCCTGGATGGGGTTGAATTTTCCAGAGTTGAAAGTGCGATTGGCAGCGACTTCTTTGGTGATGAAAGACCGCTTAGTGATGGCCCTGGCCCATCGCGAACCGATGAAGAAATTCAGATCGTGTTTGACCGTTACAAATCGGCCTTATATCGAATCTATAATCGTGAGTTGCGTAAAAATCCTGCTCTGCAGGGTAAGGTTGTTCTTAAGCTTACGATTGAACCTGATGGCAAGGTATCCAGTTGCTCTTTAGAGTCCAGTGATATGGATGCCCCGACACTGGAAGCTAAAATTGTTGAGCGGGTGAAGAAATTTAATTTCGGCCCTAAAGAAAATGTGCCTGCTGTTACCATTCTCTATCCAATCGACTTCCTGCCTGCGACCTGATTATTTGCTTATAGATAAAGATCAAAAGCTTTTTACCGCAAATGAAAGCTTCCGCATCCTGCTCACGCACCTTGCCTACGTCCGTGTAGGCAACGCGAATAGATGCAAATAAAACCATGCCTTAAGCGCGTAGTGCGCCGTAGGCGTACAAGAAAATTTTTTGCGTTCATTTGCGGTAAGTCTGTTTTCTTCTGACTTTTTGTTCAGTGCGTCAGCAGGCTGTTCATCTCTTATCTCATGACCTTTATCTGATTATAAATATGATTGGACTCTGTGTTCATCAAATGATATCTTCTTTAATAGTCTAAAATCCTTATAAAACATAAAGTTACATTATGTTCTTAATAATTAATTGAGTATTCAATTGAGGCCTGTATCACAGCAATGAGCTTGATCATTGGCTATACTTAAAAGCTGTAAGTAATTGATAAAAGAGGAAATTTGCTGGTTTGGTTATAGAAGAAGATTAATTAATGCCCCATTCAGGAGTAAAACGTAGTTTGAAAAAGCTGATAGCAAGCGCTGTGTTTGTTGCCAGTAGTTTTTTATTGCCTGTTGAAAATGCTTCGGCGGTTGCCAGTTTAAATCTTTCTACCTCATTTGTTCCTGTAGATTCGGCTCGTGCTAATTACATGGATCAGGCTGGCACCTGGAACGGCAGTGCAGAAGTGACCAACTCCACCATCAATGGTGATCGTTTTACTCTTCGAATTGATAACACAGCTGTAGGCACAACCACTGCATTTGATGTCGATATCACACTGGCGCTGCCAACAGGTTTTCGTTTACCTAACACCGGTTCTACTCCCGTTACAGTTACCTCGCCCAACGGATGTAACACGACCACAGGTCAAACCGATTACACGCCGCTGACTGCTGGCCAAAGTGGATTGACCGTTAATTTTAATATTCCCAATAACCGCAATATTCCTGCTGGTTGTATCTACGATTTTGAATTTGGTTTAACTACGCGGGATAGCTCTCCTTTTCCAAATGGGGGCGCTAATAATTTTACTTACACAGTAGACTACGATGACGGTGGCCCTGGCTTGCAAACGCCTACTGTGCAAACTGTGCAGATTAATCCCGGCGTGCTGGCACTGACAAAAACTGCGATTACTAGCGTTGCCACCAATGGCAGTGCAGTCGATTTTAGAATTGATATTCGAAATACAGGCACTGGCGGTGCTTTTCAGGTTGTGTTGACGGACACCTTTCCCAGCACCAATTTTGTTGGCGTGACCTTTACCAGTTTTAATGCATTCGATGACACCACCAATGCACCACTACCTGTGCCAGCAGGTTCGCTGACTGCGGCTAATCAATATACGTTTAATTACATCCCGCCAAATATGCGAATTGAAGTTGGAATGAGAACCACCGCTTCAGTTAATCCTCTTGCAACTACCTGCCCGGTAATGGTCAACGATGCAGAGTCGGTGCAACGTACCACACAAAGCAGTAGTAATTTCGCATCAGTGGATTTTAATTTGCCCAATTCATTGCAGCTGACGTATGAAGCAAGCAGTTACTGTGAACTGTGCAGTACAGGTGTGGTGCAGTTAACCGTTGCCAATGCCGGTGGTCTTTCGCTGACCAATATCAGCATAGTTTCAGATTTGCTGGCCTCGGGTTTAACTTATGCAGGCAGCACACAGATTGCATTATCGTTTGATGGCACTACTTTTGGCGCACCGATTGCGGCTAATGATCCGGTGTTGAGTGGTGGCAGTAATCAGATACTGACCTGGTCGCCAGCAGAAATTTCTCAACTTGCACAACTTGATAGTCCGTTTGCTACATCACCACCCAACCCCGTTAGCATTCGATTTATTTTTCAGGTACGTCGTAATACGGCTCAGGGTTTTACTGAACAGGGTTTAGTAACCGATCCGCTTATTTCTCGAAATATTGAAGCAAGATCCACTTACGATTTAATCTGCGGTGGCCCAACTCAAAACACCATTAGTAACCTGTTTGAATTACCTCTTCGCCAGCCCATTCCAGTCACCACCAAACTGGGTCGAAATGTGGACGCCGCTCAGAGCGCAGGTAATTATGCACCCATTATTTATGGTCACGTGGATGACGATATTATCTGGCGAGTGGATGTACAGAATATTGGTCTGGCCGATATGCAGGATTTATTAATTGATGACAGCATCACCGGCAGTAATTTTGATATTAACTATGTGTGTAATTCAGAAGCCTCGGCTACTTTAGCGGCAGCCGGTACACCACCGGGAGTAAGTTGTGTGAGTGCCGGTGGTGGCGTGCGAACCAGTGTACTTAATTTTCCGGTGGATGATCCTTTCGGTAATCCCGCCAATGATGAACCCACTACATTTGTAGATGTGCCCACCGCGGGCAATGGTTTTATTTATTACGTTGGCCGCATTCGACAACAATGCAGCAATCAAACCAATACCGCCGATATTGAATGGGGTTGTGAAATTAATGGCCCCGATGGCGGTATAACCATTCCTGGTTCAACGGGTGGTGCAGTACCTGCTAATACCATAATCAGTGCAGCAAATATGAGTGCCAATGTCGTTGCATCGGGGCTGGGTGTTACGGTGAATATGACCGGCAGTAATCAGGCGCAACCGCTGGGCACAAAAGGCGTGGTGACTATTGTTATTGCTAATAACACGGGCGGCACCGTGCGTTTATGGAATGGCCCAAATGCAATGGCGGGTGTCGATGTTGATCCTGTTACCGATGATAACTCTGATACATCTGCAGGCTCTATTTCTTTCACCGATATTTTGCCGGTGGAATATGTAATGGATACAACGTTTACACCGACTGCAGTAATGGCCACCGCTTATGGTGTAAATTACAACGGCATGGTGGACAGTATTGTTCACACTAATCCCATTACCGCACCTCTGGCAAATACTTCACCACGTTTTAGATTATACAGCAGCACTCAGGATACAGACCCGGTGTCGGGCACTGTTTATGAACATATGATTCGAAATGGTGATGTGCTGACCATTCAGTTTGGTGTGGTGCTGGTTAATGCGCCACGTTTTGATCTGGTGGCGGATCTTGATATTGCGCCAGAAGTGAATGCAGATGGCACCGATCCAGATAATACCTTCACTGTTAATAATCAATTTACACTTAATGCATTAAGCTACTGCTCAGCCAATCCAACCATTAATGTTAACGCTTCTTATCCTGCCAATCTTGAAGATCTTGATGTCAATACTTCAGACGCGTTATATATTTTAACCAGTGATTTAACAACACCATTAACCCTGACCACATTAGTTACTAATAACGGTGGTCACGATGCAGATGACTATTCTGTCTACATTACTTTTGGTGAATCAATGACCGTGCAAACTGTGCCAGCAGGATGTGCCATCACTACAAATCCACCACCGAACCCATTATGGAATCAACCCGCCTTTATTCCACCGACTGCCAATGTGTATCTGTGTGACCGAGGTGTGATTGCGCCGGGTGCGACGCAGAATTTTTCATTTACAGTTATTAGAAACACAACGGCTGTAAACGATGATTTAACTTTCCGTGCTGATGTGGTGGGTGAAATCACATTGAGCGATAGCTCGCTATTAACTTTCCCGACTCCGGTAACACTGACCAATACAACTCCAGGTTTACAGCTGGCGAATAATTATTCACTGGATGGTATTCGCTCCCGCGTTTTAGGATTTAACTTAACTAAAATTCAGTCGGGCACCTGTACTGAAGATCCACCGGCAGGAATCCCCGATCTTAATGTGACCATTGGTGAAGACTGTAATTACTTTATTCGCGGCGGTGGCTGGTTTGGTTTTGATACGCCGGGCTTCACTTTGATTGCCGTGCAGGATATGGCGGTTACCGATCAGTTGCCAGATGGACAGGGTTTTATTAGTTCAGATAATGGCAGCACCAGTGATCTGGATAATGGTGCAACAACTGAAATAGATGGTCTGTTAAACATCACGCGTGTACCTGCCGCATTACCGTCGCTAACAGAAGGTAATATTCTCTGGCAGTTTAATCAGGGAGCAGCCAATGCACTGACTGAAAGAGACAAGTTTTTTAATTTAAATATTACGACTCGAATGTTGAATGATGCAGTGGATGCTTCAGCAGCGCCCAATCTTCATGCCGCAGCATCTACCAATATTGCAACTGCATCGTTTGAAGCAATATTCGATACCCAGACCATTACTGTAAATGAAGCCGCAAATATTCCTGGCTATCCGTTGCAATCAGTACGGCGTATTGATTTAACTGTAACTGAACCCAGCCTTACTTTAGTTAAACGAGTCTGTAATGAAACGCGTTATGGTGCTGGCACCGCGTGTAGTAATTTTGTTGCACTGGCGAATGATGGTGATACACAGGATTCATATATTTATCGCGTACAGATAACGAATCAGGCTGCCAGTGCGGGCACCACCCGTGCTCCCGCTTATGATGTTACCGCTATTGATACGCTGGATGCACTGGATCAGATGCTTATTGTTTCTACTGGCAGTAATGCCGTGTCACCTTTTTTAACAGACGGGCTGGATAATGATGGTGATGGCATCGTTGATGAAGCCGATGAAAATACAGGCATAGGTGGTGATGGCGTAGACAATGATAACGATGGTTTGTTTGATGGCGCAGATTCAGATGAACGAGTGATCAGTGACAACACTTTAGAAAATTCAATACCCGCAGTTATTACATCGTCTTACACAACCAGTGCTGCGTTACAGAGAATTGATCCCGGCGACACAGTTACTTTTTACTATCGAGTTAACCCTGCCGATTCCATTGCACCGTTCCAGACCATGACTAATACAGTGCTGGCCACTTACGATACTTTAAACGGTGACTTTGGTAATCAGAATGCGCCGCCACTAGATAATTTTGAAACAACTGCACCCAATAATACCGGTCGTGCGCGTTTATACACTGCGCCATCGGTTACCGCGCAGGTGCGAATTTTACCTTTGGTTACCCAGCCCAAAAGCATCACCGCATCATCGAATACAGGTTTCACAGGTTCACCACAAAACGCAGCGGTGGGTGAAGAAATTCAATACCTGTTAAGTGCAGATATTCCTATTGCAAATTTAAGAAACTTTGTGATTCGTGATGAGCTGCCATTAGGCGTTAGTTGTGTCGAAGCGCAAACCATTAATCTGAATGCGGCGCCTTATAGTGATGCTGGATTTAATCCGGGTGGAACCTTTACTGCCACCTGTACCGACAGTCTGGTGGAATGGAATTTTGGTAATCAGGAATTAACCACCGCACCATCGGGTGGTGGGTTGTTTACATTTAATGCCGTGTTTACCCTTCGCGTTGAAAACTCAACTGTGACTCAGGAAGCCTGTCAAATTCGAAATGGTGGCAGCACAAACACTGCGGGCGTGCCTGATCCTGTGCCACCGCTATCTGCCTGTAGCAGCAACCCCACATTAACCCGACTCACCTACACCGATGAAGCGAGCAATACCGTAACCTTAAATTATGCGGCGGCAGATATTTTTGTGCGCGAGCCGGTAGTGGTGGTGACCAAATCATTTTTACCCGTAACCGCAGCGGATGCTGACAATATTCTTCTGGTGACGGTGACCGCGCAAAATACCAGCACCACAGTGAGTGCATTTAATCTTCAAATTCTGGATGATCTGGTCGGTTTAAATATGACGTATCAGGTGGGCTCAGAAGCGGGAGCCACGCCACCGGATAATGTGGATGTAACAACACTGACAAATAACCAGCCCATATTTAACTGGGATAATCCAGCCAGTGCAGGATATGAATTAAGCCCCGGCGAAACCATCAGTTTTACTTTTCAGGTGCAGGCGGATGCAATAGTGCAGCCCCATGAAATTTTAGACAACACCCTTGAAACACGCTGGACATCTTTGCAGGACATCAATACTGTTTTACCCAGAATCAATACAGGCGCAGCAAGAACACTGGCAGCAGATGGAAATCTACTGGGCATGCGTAATGGCCAGTTGAGCGGTGTGTCTCCGACTTCGGCTAATCCTCCCAATGATTACAATACAACGGCAGCCGCATCGGTGGTGGTGCCTGAAATAACCATTACCAAAACCGATTCGGCACCGGCTGCTTTAACTTCCACCATTGGTGATCATCGACAGTTTCAAATTGTAATTAGTTTGCCAGAAGGTATTAGTAATGCTGTGCAGGTAACAGATGATCTGGATGCACTGGCGGCACTGGGTGAAACCTATGTACTGGAAAACGATGCCACTTATGACATCACTTACACTTTTCAGGATATTGAATTAATAAATGGTGTGGCTCCGAGTGAAGCTGCATTTACTTCTTTCCCCGCAGATGAAACCGCCGCTTCTGCAACATGGAATATTGGTACGGTTGATACTGCAAGTGAAGATGATCCAACCACCAGTGCAGTTAATCCACAAATTATTATTAATTATTTTGCCCGCATTAATAATGATGTGAACACAGATGTGGGTGATAACTTACAGAATAATGCCGCGCTTAATTACACCAATGGTGAAACCCCGGCCACCACCGAAGTACGCACCGACAATACTGATGCGATCACCGTTATTGAACCGCTGTTAACAGTTAATAAAACATGGAGCAATCAGACACCGGGTAAAGCAATGGGTGATGAACCCGATGCCGGTGATATTTTAGAATACGAAATTACTATTGTTAATACCGGCAATGCCACCGCCTACGATATAAATATCAAAGACGCTATCCCCGCGAATATTCAGTGGGATGGAACCTGTGCGCCTAAAGCGATTATTAATCCCGGTGCAGGCATAACCTGTGCAACTGGCGTGACCAATATCACTGGCTTTACTGCCACGCCATTAAATCAACCAGCGGGCCCGTTGATCTGGGGTCGTGGTAATACAGATGAAAATCTGGATTTAAATGCAGGCGACACTCTGGTTTTAATTTATCAGACAGCAGTAGCCAATACGGTTCAAATTGGTGAAACCATTACCAACTCGGCAGTGATTGACTGGACATCTTTAAACGGCACTAATCCATTAGAGCGTAACGGTGGCACACCGGTTGCGGATTGTAGTGCAGTGGTTGCACCCAATGATTATTGTGCAGGGCCAGCAACGGCGACCGCCACTGTGCCCAATCCAAATACATTAATTAAAGCTTACACCAGTGATAGTTTTGCACCGATTAACGATGCCAATTTACGCATTGGTGACACAGTGCAATACACCCTGACTCTAACTTTGCAGGAAGGTACAAACAGAGATATTGATCTGGTGGATAGCTTACCTAACGGTATGGAATTTGTAAGTGTTGATTCGGTAAATGGAGCTATTGCTGCACCTTATTCTGCTGTTGCGCCTTTCACTCATGCCGATATTGCCGCACCGATTATTACTAATGGCGCTGGCATTAATACTGTCACCTGGGTAATAGGTGATGTAGTAAATGTGCCAGACAATAATGCGGCTAACGATAACTTTGTGATTGTTTATACCGCGCAGGTGGTGAATAACGAAATAGAACCCGAGCCTCCCGGGCCTAATGTTGCGCCGGTGAATACCACTGAAATTTTAACTAATACAATAGCCGCTGATTTTAATAATTTTAGTGGTGCGAATACGGCGATACTGGATACGACACTGGTGCCTGCTGCTAATGCAAATGCCAGCATTAATGCACAACAGCCCATTATTACGCTCGCTAATATCAGTAAAGTGCGCCGCAGCGGAACACCTAGTGGCACGTCTTTAAGTGCTGCAGACACCACAATGGATTTTCGTCTTACCGCCTGTAACACAGGTGATGCACCTGCATATAACGTGTTGATTGAAGATATTCTGGATACACCCTGGTTGTTAACGGCATCCATTGCCGGCCCGGTAAATGGTCTGGGTAGACCGGATATTTATGTCAACACAGCGCTGGTGACAAATATTGATGCAGACCCAAGTGCAGTAACAGACGCCGGCGCTGATTATGAATATGAATTAATAGTGGGTGCTCCCACGTCTAGCATGCGAGTTAAATTAACTAATGTTGCCATTAACCCAGGGCAATGTATGGATGTCGATTATAACGTCAATATTGATCCAGCTGTGTTTGTGCCGCCGGGGAATCAATCCTGGGATAACACATTGCAGGTTATTGAATATCATTCGCTACCCATCACCGATATAAATAATGCACTACGTGAAACATGGGGACCCACAGGTGTTGTTATTTTCAATATGAATACCTTTAACGCGGGTGGATTTGTGATGGCAAAAACATTGCAAATTCCTGCTGCACCTTATGAAGCAACCATTGGTGATCAAATAACGTATCAAATTGTTATGCCAGTGACACCTGTTGGTTTTGACCAGTTCGATGTTAAATTTACAGATGATCTGCACGACAGTTTATTACTGGAAAATATTACCGACGTTAGTATTAATGCAGCGTTAAGCACGTGTGAAGATGGTTTGCCTGCAAACGACTGTTCTATAGTGAGCGTTAATGGCACCAACTTGCTGGACTTTGAAATTGATTTGATCGAAGCTGGTGAGCAGATTGTTATTGATGTGATTGTTCGAGTTGATAATAATGCAACGGCACAAAATACTCTGCCATCATTCGGCAACTCAGCCAGTTATACTTTTGCCGCTACCTCAGGTGGCTCACCTATTATTGGTGCCACAGGCACCACCAGCTTTGCAACCAATCTTTCAATCGTTGAACCGCAGTTAACATTGCAAACCAAAACCGTTGCTAATGTAACCCCAGGAAAATTAGCCACAGCAGCACCGGATGCCGGTGACATATTACGTTACACCTTAAGCATTGCCGCATCCGGCGGCGCGACTTTCTCCGATGCATTTGATTTAAGTATTGCGGATACCTTAGGTTTAGGTTTGTTATACAGCGGCAATCCTACAGTAACGGATTCAGGTCTTTATACCAACGTCATCGGTGTGCCGGATAATAATGGTGGCGATGGTGTTTCAACTCAGCAGATACTGAACTGGTCGTTGGGCAGTGCATCGCCTTCGAATATTGATATTACTGCAGGCGATACCATCACTGTTACCTATGAAGTGGTGGTGGTTGATCAGGTGCTGGCTAATCAGGCACTAACTAATTCTGCATCCATTCAGTGGACCAGCCTCAATGGTGTCAGTATTTATGAGCGTGATGGTTCAGGTGTTTTAAATGATTATGCTAATGGCCCATTAACCGCAACCATTACCAGCTCTGATGCAAATGCGGTTGCCAAGTCTAAAGCCGATGATACATTTAATCCTGCCGACGACAATATGCGCGTGGGTGATCTGGTCAGTTATCAGCTTGATTTAAATTTACAGGAAGGCACGCATAATAATTTAATCGTCAATGATGTATTGCCACAGGGCATGGTGTTTGTTGGTATTCAATCCATTGGCGGTGATAGCACGGCCAGTTATTCTGCGGCTGCACCGTTTACTTACACAGATATTCCTGCGGGTAATATTACGGTTGCAGGCGACCCTGTGACCGGGCCGACTACGCTGAGTATTAATATGGGCAATGTGCTTAATGCCGGTGATAATAATATTGCGAATAATATTTTAACTATTACTTACTGGGCGCGAGTATTAAATAACGATGCCCATCCTCAGATAAATAATATCAGTCTGCAAAACTCTGCAACTTATCGTTACGATACGGCAACCACGCCATCGACAACCACAGCCAGCATTTACACATTAAATTTACTGCAACCTAATCTTGCGGTGACCAAATCTGCAACCCAGGAATTTGGTAATCCAATAGTGGTCGCCGGTGAAGATATTACCTACACCGTCACTATTACCAATAATGGCACGGCTCCCGCTTATGACATGACATTGCGCGATACCCTGCCACTGGGTATGCGACTTGCCGGTGTCACTACCACCAGTATTCAACTGCCGGTAGGAAATGTGCTGGCGAACTTTGCACCCACTTACGATCCGGTTACCGGTATTGCCAACTGGGATTTTGATAACGGCACTAACGATGCGTATACCATTCTGCCAGGGCAGTCATTGCAGTTGGTGTACACCGCCGAAGTGGATGGCACAGTGGGCGGCGCGGTGACACTGGATAACAGTGCACAGGTTCAACTTTATTATTCTTTCGATAATGATGGCATTCCAGCCGGTGCAGTAGTGGGTGATCGAGAAGTTTACGGCCCCAGTGTTGCTGCAGTGTATTCAATGACCACGCCTGCGCCAAGCCCACTGGATAAAGTTAATCCGGCTATTACAAATGCATCCATCGGTGTGCCTTTTACCTACAGCATTACGGTGCCAGAAACACCTGTGGCGACTGCACTTTATGATTTGCGAATACTCGATAATATGCTGGCACTGGCGCCCAATGTTCAGCTTATTTTTGTTGATGTGCAAAAATTATCCGGCTCTCAACCCTGGGTGCCGGTGAATACAGGGCTGCCTCCCGATGCGGATACTAATCTTGTTATTGAAGACACCACTACGGGCATAGATATTCCAGCGGGGGAACAGGTTTCAGTTAATCTCACCGTGCAGTTGCAGAACACATCAAATAATTCAGATGGCGATGTATTTCAGAATACAGCCAGTTACACTTTTAATCGGGTGGATAACGATGTTTCAACTCAGGAAACAGGTGGCGGTGATACTACTGCAAATATGACCATTGTTGAGCCGCTGACGATGGTGCTGACTAAAACCGCGCCACCGCTTATGCAATTTGGTGTGCCCGGTACCTTTACTATTGATGTGCAAAATACCGGCAATGGTCCGGCTTATGATTTAACTATTACTGATTATCTTCCCGACCCCACCACTGGTGGCATGTGTGACACTGCGCCAAATAATTTTACGGCAGAAATTCGTGATGCAGGTAATGCCGTGCAACAAACATTGACGAATGCCGGACCCACTCCTGATTTCACCACCACCTTAACTCCATCGACGACTCTGGGTACAGAAACTACCTGTACCTTAAATATTATTATGCAATCCGCCAATGCAGTGATGCAGCCTGGCTGGCATCTGGTAGTAAATTACTATGCCTATTTAGACGACGATAATTTTAATGGTGACCTGTTATTTAATTATGCAGCAGCGTCACAGTGGTTTAGTGGCGACACACCGGCGGGTGCGGCAGTGGGTGAAATTCGTCGTTACCCACGACCTGTTGATCCTCCCAGTTTTGATCTAAATGATCCGGGCACACCGCTGGTTATTGATCATCAGGATCGTGCATTTACAACCGTAGCCGCGCCCGAATTAGTAATTGAAAAAACCGTGTTCAATGTTGCGACAAATTTACTGGCTGTTACCGCAGAGCCAACAGAAAGTTTACGTTATCAAATTACTATTAGAAATATCGGTCCGGTGGCCGCAGTTGATTTTAGTCTGAGTGATGAAATTGATAAATTAAATCCTGCTCCCGGATTTTTTGTTGCAAGTTCACTGGTTAATGTTTCAGTGATTGAAGCCGATGCAACCAATACCATTGTGGTGACCCCAGCCGGTGGCACAAATGCTACGGGGCTGTTGCAAATTAGTGATCTCGATCTGGATGCTGCCGGTGGCAATGATGTATTGACGATTACTTTTGAGACAACATTAGAAGCGGTTATCGACAGCGGCAATATTATTAGAAACCAGGCCGAAATAACGTTGGCCGGTTTCAGTACGCTACTCAGTGATGATCCAGCGCAGCCAGGTATTGATGACCCAACTGAAACACGAGTCGGTTCAAGCCCCTTATTTCAGTTGCAAAAAACTTCGATAGACATTACCGGCGATCCTAATATTTTAAATCGCGGCGATGTATTGACCTATACCATTAGCGCAAAAAACATCGGTGCAGAAGATGCACAAAATACATTGCTACACGATCAGGTTCCAGCCAACACCACTTATGTGCCTTCGACTACAACATTAAATGGCGTGTTTATTAATGACCCTGCAACCGGTATTTCACCATTGCAGGCTGGTTTCTTAATTAATGCGACGGGCAATGCAACCGCTGGTTTTATGAGTGCTAATGCAGATCCGGCGGACACCAGCAACATTGCAACCATAACGTTTAACGTTACCGTCAATAGTAATGTGGTGAACGGCACGGTGATTTCTAATCAGGCTTACGTGAGTGGTGATGGCGTGGGCAGTGGCGCATTTGCAGAACAGTTGTCTGATGATCCGGCCACTGAAATTATCGGTGATCCCACCCGAAATATAGTGGGCAATGTCGCCATTATTGATGCACAGAAAACTGCAGTGCAACGCACAGATAATAATGGTGATGACTTACTCGACCCATTAGAAATAATTCGCTATACCATTGTGATTCAGAACAGTGGGTTGATGGATGCAACCGGTGTTGTGTTAACCGATGCTGTGCCGGCGAACACCACTTATGTGGCTAATAGCTTAACCATGAAATCCGATGTGCCGAATGGTTTCGGTAATCCCACTTTATTACCTGTTGGTCAGCCAGACGGTGGCGTGCTGCCACTCATTACGGGAGTGGATGTCAGTTCATCTGATTTAATTGCGCCACTACCGGCAGCCGGTGCAGGCACTATATCCCCGGGTGCAACGGTGACGGTTGCATTTGATGTAATGGTGAATGCAGGCACGGCGAATGGCACGGTGATCAGTAATCAGGGGCAGGTGATCAGTAATGAATTCCCGGATGAATTAACCGACGTTGACGGTAATGATACCAATGGTGATCAGCCCACACTTATTACTGTGGGTTCAACTCAGCAATTGTCTATTGTTAAAAATGTATTTGTTGTTGGCGGTGGCACTGCACAACCTGGCGGGCAACTGCAATATCTTATTACTGTGACTAACAATGGTAATTCGCCCATTGATCTTAGAAACCAGATTCCGAATCCGGCTGTGCCACCAAATCCATTCTTTATTCCTAACCCTGTTAACGAAGTGCTTAAACTGGTGGATGATATTGAACAGCTGGGTCTGATTAGTTATGTGCCTGGTTCGGCTCGTTTGAATGGTGCGATTGATCCAAATGTAACTTATGACGGCCAGAGACTGACGGTTAATTTTGATACCAGTAAACGAGCGGTGAGTAATTTCTATCAGTTTAATCCGGGTGATAGTTTCACCGTACGTTATCTGGTGGATATAGATATTAATGCTGTTCCGGGTAGCAATGTAGTTAATACTGCGGCGGTCGACTGGGGTACAGCAAGTCTTTCACCTTTAACCGCACCGATTCAATGTTCTGGAGCGACGCCAAATGTGGATGCCTGTTCAGTTTCAACTCTGGCCATTGGCGGTGCGCCGGGCGTAGCGACGCTATCAGGAAATGCATGGCACGACAGTAACTTCGATCTTGATGATCAGCCGGGCGAACGTAATCTGGCCGGCTGGGAAGTGCAGGTTTATTTTGGTCAGGGCACGGTGAACCCCGGCGACTATTTAGATTCAGTCTTTACCAATAGCGTTGGTGACTACAGTATTTCAGGACTGGTGCCCAACATTAATGACAGCAAACTTTATGCAATAAGATTCCTGCCACCGGGCGCTTCAACAGACACTGCATCACTGGGTAATGCCGATTCTATTTTCACCGATGGCCCACAGCAAATCACATTATTTGATCTGAACAACAGTTCGAATACAGTTGATATGAATATGCCCATCCAACCGAATGGTGTGGTGTATAACGCCATCACTCGTCAAAGTGTGCCGGGTGTTACTTTACAGTTATTGAATGGTAATGGTGCGGTGGTGCCAGCCGGTTGTTTTGATGATCCGGTGCAACAGAATCAGCGTACTACGGCGGATGGTTATTATAAATTCGAATTAAATTTCAGTGATGCATTGTGCCCCACGAATAATGACTACAGTGTTGTAGTAACACAGACTCCAACCAGCTACATTGACTACGATTTAAATTTACTGGATACAGTAGTTGATTATCAGTCACGAATTATTCCACCGCTGTTATCGTTAACCGACCCCACTGGTTTTAATGTGCAAACCTGTACCGGTGATGCTCAGGCTGCAACTCCACAGTGTGAAGTGCTGCCTTCAGAATTTGCACCAACAACAACTACCGCTCCGCGTACGGCGGGAACGAATTACTATATGAAATTTAATCTGTTGAACTTCCCAACAGATGATCAGTTATACAATAATCATATCGCTCTTGATCCAGTTTTAACCGATGCGCTTGCCATCAGTAAAACATCAGGTCTGGTAAATGTGACGCGAAGCCAGTTAGTGCCTTACACCATTACACTGACTAACTCTATTGGCGCACCGGTTTATGATATTGATTTAATCGATAATTATCCTGCTGGTTTTAAATATATACAGAACTCCGCGCGTATTTATGTAGACGATGTTCGGGTAACTACACCCGCTCTGGAAGAGCCAACAAGAAATGGCCTGCAATTAACCTGGCCTAATTTAGTTGTCAATAATAATGTGACCACAAAAGTAAAAATGTTACTGGTAGTGGGCTCAGGTGTCAGTGAAGGTGAATATATTAACCGTGTATTTGCTCGAAATAATAGAACCCTGGGTAATGCATCCGGTGAAGCCAATGCCACAGTGCGTGTTGTGCCTGACCCTACATTTGACTGTTCAGATGTCATCGGTAAAGTATTTAATGATAAAAATCTAAACGGTTATCAGGATGAAGGTGAAAAAGGCATAGCCAGTGCTCGGGTTGTTTCGGCTAAGGGTCTGAAAGTTACCGCAGACAGGCACGGGCGTTTCCACATCACCTGTGCCATTGTGCCAAATGAAGATCGTGGTTCTAACTTTATTCTTAAACTGGATGAGCGCAGCTTGCCCAGTGGTTACAGGATGACAACAGAAAATCCACGAGTGCAGAAAGCCACACGAGGCAAGATGCTGAAATTTAATTTTGGTGCGGCTATTCATCGTGTGGTCAGACTGGATATGGCCGATGCTGTGTTTGAAGAAAATAGCACTCGTATCAGAACTCAATGGCTATCCAGACTGGATACATTAATTGAGCAATTACAGAAGCAGGCTTCGATTCTACGTTTATCTTATCTGGGTGATATAGAAGATGAAGCGCTGGTTGAAAGACGCATACGCCATGTTAAAAATAAAATAGTCAGTCGCTGGAAGCATCTTAACTGTTGTTACAAATTAAAAATTGAAACAGAACTTTTCTGGCGTCGTGGAGCACCAGCTGATCGAGAGGCATTTAAAGAATGATAATGCTCTCGAAAAAATATTATTTGGCGCTATTAAAACAGCGCCGCTCAAAAATATTGAGTCGAAGTGTTCTGTCGCTAATATTTTTAACAGCTTCATCTGTTCATGCGGATATATTAAGTGTAGATGAAAAGTCAGAAGGAAAAGTTGAGTATGCAGCTAAAACACTGGATTCTCATCCCATAGGTGAAAACACAGAAAAACATCTGGATCCTAATGCCATCTTTAATTTATGGATACAGGATGAAACTTTTTTTCAACCCAGGCAGGATGACCGAGTTGAAGTAAAAAAAGTTTTAGAAAAAAATGCAAAAACATTCAAACTTGAAAATGCAATTAAGCCCATTCCTTTTAAATCGGGGGATGCGAATATTTCACAGACGTTTGTACAAAAACTACGCAAACTACTTGAGAGTATGAAAAATCGCGCCAATGTTCGCCTGCATTTTATTGGTCATACTGATACAGATAAACTAAATGGCGCGACTAAAGCAAAGTATGGCGATAATTATGGGTTATCAAAATCACGGGCGGGTATTGCAGCCGAGTTCTTTCAGCGGGAACTGGATTTGCCCGCCGATGCAGTGTCCTATGATGGTGCCGGTTCAAGTCAGCCTATTGCAACAAATAATAGCGCCGCTGGTAAAGCGCGAAATCGACGGGTTGAAGTGCAGGTATGGTATGACGAAATAACCGAATCTGCAGTTGATAAAGAAGTGCTGGTAACAGCAGATAAACTAAATCGACTTAAAGTCTGTCGTCGGGAAACAGTCTGTAAGTTGCGTTATAAACAGGGCAATGCGCGACGCGCGCGATTACGAAATTTAATTAAGCCATTACGTCTGGCAGAAGGTGAAACAGAAATACCTGGAGAGTTTGTGCGCCAGTTGCGCGACATCACGCATAATCTTAGCGATAAAGAAAATGTTGTAATTAAATTTATTGGCCATACAGATAACCTGCCGTTAGAAGATAGAGATCAACGCATTTACGGTGGTCATGATGCCTTATCAAAGGCGCGGGCACGAAGAGTAGCTCTGGCAGTAAAAGATGCATTGAAATTATCTAATGCCCAGGTGGGGAGTATGGGCAAGGGTGCGCGTTACCCTGTCGCTTCAAATGATAATGGTAAAGGTCGAGCATTAAATCGACGGGTTGAAGTCGAGTTCTGGCATGATGATCCGTTTGAAGAATTTACTGCCGAGGCTCAGGCCTGCCCTGAATCTGAATCAGCCGAAATTGTTACCCTGGCTTATGATCCACCAACCGGCCCCATAAAAGCAGTACGTTTTGTAAAAGGTAAACCCATTATACAGCCGGGTTATACCGACCGCCTGAAACGTTTAATGATTGAAGTTGCGGATAAATCTAATGTGCGTTTAGGTTTAACAGGGTACACCAGTAATACGCGAATGGATCGACGTACCGCAATGGTTTATGGCGATGATATTGGTTTATCAACAGCGCGGGCACGTCGTTTAATGAAAGATCTGAAGACAGCAATGAACCTGAACGATAACCAGATTGAGTATCAGGGCAAAGGCTTTGTGCATTCTGATGATGTGGTTAGCACAGGGTTTATTCAGTTTGAAGGTTCCCGCGTAGAAGTTGAAATTTTATATGATCAACTGGCGGTGCTGGAAGAAGATGAGGGTTTGAATGTTACTCACATTAATCGAGAAACTCAGTTACAAAATCCCTATGCATTAAATTTAATGCGGATAACGGTGGATGGTGAAACTGTACATGATCCATATAAAAATACTGCGGATATACAACGTTGCACGGATGTGGCATTAGATCAGGCTGATGTCCAGTTTAGATTTGAAAATCTCGAACTTAAGCCCAGATTAAATATTGCCGCCTGGCCAACAACGGTGAGATATCAGGATGATCCTGAAACAGAAGAAATTGAAGGCCGTGTTGATTTTAAAATTTACACTAACTATCCCGGATTTATAAGGAAATCAGAAGTCAGATTATTTAAATATGATCAGTCAACAGGTGATAAGCCATTTGCAGTTATAGAAATAAATAAAGACGGTATGGCGCAATGGCAGGCTGAGTTTGAAGAAAACACTGCACAGCTTAAAAAAATAAAATATGTTTTACGCAGCTACGATGAAAAAGATAATTTCGATGAAACCCTGGAGCAGGTTTTATGGGTTGTTAATAAATTAAAATCAGTGGTTAAAAAAGAATCGAATAGTGAAGCTGAATTATTAATTGTTTATGGTGAAAACAGACTGGGTCTGGAAAACATTCCTAAAACTGGCGGCACTATTTTTGTCAATGGTGAAAATATCCCCAAAAATCACACAGTATGGATTGCTGGTCGTCCGGTGCCTGTTAATGATAAAGGAAAATTCGTCGCCGAAGAAATATTTTCCAAAGGTATGCATACAGTAGAAATAGCTGTTCTGGATAATGAAGGCAATGGCGAACTGTTTCTGCGCGATCTTGAATTTGAAAGAAGTGACTGGTTTTATGTGGCACTGGCAGATATTACATTAACCCGTGATAGCACTAACGGCCCTGCACAATTGGTTACAGGTGATACCACGCGTTACGACAATGATTTAAATATTGATGGCCGACTGGCTTTTTATACCGATGGTGATTTTGAAAATGGCTGGCATTTAACCGCCAGTGCAGATACCAGAGAAGGACCATTGAATCAGATATTCAGTAATTTTACTGATAAATCCCCAGACTCTTTATTTAGACGTATAGATCCAGATTATTTTTACCCCGCCTTTGGTGATGACAGTACCCTCGAAGAAGCCGCCGCAACCAGCGGCAAGTTTTATGTCAAGTTAAGTAAAGAAAACGATTTTGGTTTATGGGGTAACTTTAAAGCAGAGTACACCGATACCGATCTGTCGCATATTGATCGTGGACTTTATGGTGTGCAGGGGCATTACGAAAGTGAAGAAGCCACCAGCTTTGGCGAAAAGAAAATAGTTATTGATGGCTTTGCAGCGGAACCCGGCACGGTTGCAGGTCGTGATGATTTCAGAGGCACGGGCGGTTCTTTATATTTCTTAAAACATCAGGATATATTAACCGGTTCAGATCGAGTCAGAATAGAAATCCGTGATAAAGATTCTGATTTAGTCATTGGCGTTAAGAATCTGGTGCCGGCACTGGATTACGACATTGATTATATTCAGGGTCGGATTTTATTAACCAGACCGCTGGCTGCAATTTCAAATGATGGCCTGCTGGTGGATAACGGCTCGTTCAGTGGCCACCCTGTTTATCTTGTTACTCGTTACGAATACACTCCAGGCTTTGATGATTTAAATGATATCACCACCGGTGGTCGCGCTCATTACTGGTTTGGTGATGATTTAAAGCTGGGCTTTACAGTTAATAAACAGGAAGTGGCGGGCAATGATAATACATTAAGTGGTCTAGATTTAACCGTGCGAAAAAATGCAGGCACCTGGTTAAAACTGGAATTCGCTAACACTACAGGTCTGGGTAATACCCAGTTAAATTCTAATGATGGTGGTTTTAATTTTAATCCCGGTTCATTAAATACAGGGTTAACAACACCCGCTGCAGATGTATCGGCGAATGCATTTAAAATTGAAATGAGCGCCCAGCTTAGAGATTATTTTGATGATTCAAAAGGTGCGGTTACTTTCTATATACAAAATCGTGAAGCAGGATTTTCTGCACCGGGGCAACTCACTGCAAATGCAATAGAACAGTTTGGCGGCACACTTAATATGGCCATTACTGAAGACATTGATCTGAATGTAAAAATAGACAGCAAAAGCCAGAAAAACTCACTTGAAACCGCATCACTGGATACAGATGTAGTTTATAAAATGGATAAAAACTGGCGCTTCTCTGCAGGCAGTCGACTTGATACGAGAACAGATAACTCAATCACAATTCCCGGAACACAAAAGCAGGGTAATCGTTTTGATGTGGCATTCCAGGCTTTTTATGATTCACTGGAAGACTGGACTCTTTATGGTTTTACCCAGTTAACAGCTAATACCACGGGTAATCGGGTGGATAATAACCGTGCTGGTGTGGGAACAAGTTATCAGGTATCAGACAAATTAAAACTTGAAGGTGAATTATCTGCAGGTAATACAGGCACAGGTGCAAAAATTGGAACCGATTATTTAATGTCGGAGCGCACTAATTTATATATGAAATACGCACTGGAAAATGAACGGGGTATTGGTGGCCTGAGTTCAAAACGGGGAAATATGGCAGCAGGGTTTAAAAACCGATATTCAGATACAGTGAGTATTTATGGCGAAGAGCGTTACACTCACGGCAATGTGCCAACAGGATTAACTCATGCAGTAGGCATGGATGTGGCACTGGATGAAAGCTGGAATTATGGTGCAAGCCTTGAAATGGGTATTCTCAGGGATAAAAATACAGGAGCAGAAACAGATAGAAAGGCGCTAGGTTTAACTCTGGGTTATGCATTTGAAGACATCAAATATTCAGGTGCGATGGAATATCGAACCGATACCAGTGAAGCGATTGATAACAGTATTTCAGAACGTATAAGCTGGTTATTTAAAAACACATTTAAATATCAGCTTAACCCAGACTGGCGTTTTATTGGTAAGCTGAATGTTTCAGATAGTCAAAGTTCAAAAGGTGAATTTTATGACGGTAGTTTTACCGAAGCAGTATTAGGTTATGGTTATCGCCCAGTAGAAAATGATGTGTGGAATACTTTATTTAAATACACTTATTTTGCTAATAAACCAACCACTGAGCAGGTCACAATAAAAAATACAGCGGTTGAGTTTATTCAACGAAGCCATATTTTCGCCATCGATACGATTTATGATTTAAGTAAGCGTTGGAGTCTTGGCGGTAAGTACGCCTATCGACTGGGTCAACTGAGTCTTGATAGAGTCAATCCTCAGTTCTTTGACAGTAATGCCAGCCTTTATGTTATACGTGCAGACTGGCATTTTGTTCATCGTTGGGACATGTTGCTCGAAGCCCGCATGCTGGATGTGGCTCAGGCTCAGGATAAACGTAGTGGTATGTTATTCGCACTGTATCGGCATATCGGCAAGAACTTCAAGTTTGGTATGGGCTATAACTTCACTGATTTTTCTGATGACCTGACAGACCTTGATTTCGATAGTCAGGGCGTATTTATTAATCTGATTGCTAAAATGTAAATTCATGCCGCTATTTAAAAATATGCGGCAAGATTTGTAATACAAAAATAGCCGAAAATTTTATTCCATTTATTTTTTCTAAAAACTGTAAAATTTACCAGAATTTTACAGTTCTATTTCACTGGATTTTCAGGAAAGCTTTACACTTTATATGTGTGTTTTGTTCCAGATAACTGTTTTTACCTTATTACTATAGATATTTGAATATAGGCCTGATATTTGCTATAAAACTATGATAATGGATCAATGTTGTTTAGGGGAAGAAGCAGATAACAATTAAAAAAACAGGCTTTCAAAAATGACCGATGAACAAAATAAAGTTAATCAAGAAAAAGCAGCCAAAGAAATGCGTAGCAATAATCGAAGAGCAGAGCCGAATCGAAGAAGCTCAATCAGGTTTGGTGATGCATTAGGCAGGCGTGATGGGAATGAGCGACGTTCCAAAGTGACAATTAAGCAAGAATGAGCAAACACACTATATTCATTAGCTTATCAGTACACTGACTTAATATCATAAGCACAGTAATTACATAACCTAAGAACAACTATGGTTCTCTAGAGGCCTCCCTTAATTTAATTTCAATAGTTTTCTGTATGGCTCGCGCTGCGACGGCAAAGCCAAAGCTGGCTGTGACACAGCTCGAAGAGCCAAATCCAAGATTACAATCCAGTGTTACATTTTTCACACCAGGCTTTGCATAGCCCACGCTGCCATCTTCTTTAGGGTAGCGTTGCTGTTCAGTGGAAAATACACATTGAATACCAAACGTTCTTTTGGGATTTTTAGTGTAGCCATGCTGATAACGTAATTGCGAACGCACTTTTGCCGCCAGTGGATCATTCCAGGTTTTAGTTAAATCGGAAATAGTAATGGCGGTAGGATCAATTAAACCGCCGGCTCCTCCTGTGGTAATAACAGGTATTTTATTACGCTTACAATAATAGATAATGGCGGCTTTAAATTTAATACTATCAATGGCATCAATCACGTAGTTATATTTTTTGTTTAGATATTTCTGGCAGTTACTGTCGGTAATAAAATCATCAATGGCCTGGCAATCACACTGCGGGTTAATCTGTTTTACCCGTTCTGCCATAGTGATGACCTTAGATTGATTCAGTGTATTGCTTAAAGAATGGATCTGGCGATTAATGTTACTGGCAGCAATATCATCATGGTCAATGAGGGTGATTTTCCCAATGCCCGAACGAGCCAGAGCTTCTACTGCCCAGGAGCCAACCCCGCCTATGCCAATGACACAGATATGTGCATGGCGTAAAATTTCAGCTTCTTTTGTGCCGTACAGGCGGCTTATACCGGCAAAGCGTTCGTCATTAGTCATTAGTCATTAGTCATTAGTCATTAGTCGTTAGTCGTTAGTCGTTAGTCGTTAGTCGTTAGTCGTTAGTCGTTAGGTTTAACATAATACTTGTCATCCCGAGCGTAGCCGAGGGATCTTACTACCCGGGTCGTTAAGATCCCTCGGCTACGCTCGGGATGACAGGCATTATAAAGAATATGTCATACTCGTTGAAGACGAAAAGTGGATCAAACAACTAAATCCAGCTGCTGAACTGTGCCCACCGAACCATCTTCACCCAGATAAATACTCGATGATTTCACTGCACCCAGCAGTTCATTATTCGCATCGTTTATTTCAAATGGAGTGCGGGTATAGCCAAGATAAATAGCACCAACATTAGTCTGACCTAAAGCGATTAGCTGCCTGTTGCCTTCATTATCCTGAGTCCAGATGCGTAGCTGATTATAGATGCTGTCATTTTCATCAATAAAATTATTGTCGTCTTCATCGTACTGCGCCAGTTCAGCAAAACCATTTCCAGTGAGTGCGCCAAATAATTCACTGCCGTTATTAATGCTGTTGTCCTGATTTTTGTCTAATGCCAGAAAACCACTGCCCGGGGCAACAAATGAAATTTGTTCTTCTGTGCCATCGACATCAATGTCAAAACTGAATTTATTATTAGTTAACTGTGCAGCTGTGCCACTAAAATTAATCACCAGTGGATCTTTAACCCGAGCCGCACCAGCACGAATATCGATGTTCTGGCGGCTGATGAATTCTCGGGACATATTCAGCTCAATCTCTATTTCTATCTGCTGGCCATCTGCAGTCAGTATGCTGCCCTGAGCTGTAAATTGAGTAGCTTCAGATTCACGATAAGTTTCTGAATAACTGTAGGCAAAGCCATATTCTGCTGTTGCTGGCGTGGTGTTTTCCACAGGATTTTGCGGGGCTTCAGCCGTTGTTTCAGGAGGCTGCTTAAGGTTATCCAGATTGGCAAATTCAAATTTTTTACCGGTCATAAACTCAACCATAGCGATGAGTAATTGCAGCCTGGCATCATCCGTAGGAGACATTTCGACAGAGTCAGCAGGCAATAATATTCCCTGGGTTATTTCGGGAGGCAAAGCAGTGGGTGTCGTTGCCGCAGGGGTGTTTAGCTGGCGAGCCTGTTCCTGTATTGAGTCTGGAATTTCGAAGCTGGGGCCAATTGACTGAGCAATTTGCATGAGCTGTGCTTCAGCACTTACTTCAAAATAGTCACGTCTTTGTTTTCGCTGGAAGACTGTGCCCTGTTCAAGATTTTCAGCTGACCAGGCTTGCCCCGGTCGGGCTGTACCTGCAATCAGGGATTCTTCAGTTTCAAGTGTCTGGGCGTACTGGCGCGAACTGCCCAGAAAAATCTGTGCATTTTCAATAATCATGGCCGTTCTCTCTCTCGTTGCCGCCGCCTCGTGGGCTTTGGTCATTATTTGAGTCTCTCATAACAATATATCGGCCATTTGAGAGCAGGCTTTAGTTCTGGAAATCAAAAAGATAAAAGCATTAACCACAGAGGACACAGAGAAAAACGTTTAATGGTTATTGCACCGTAGGTGCAGCACAGGAAAAATCTCTGTGATCTCCGTGTCCTCTGTGGTTCAAAGCCTTTGTTTTTTTGACTAGTTAGCCTGAATTAATGGAAAATGTGGCGACAAGAGGTGTATGGTCGGATAACTTTTTCCAGTGCGACAGGTGAAGTTTTTCGCAGGATACAGGTTCCAGCCCTCGAAAATAAATGCGATCCATATTCAGCATTGGCAGCCAGGCGGGAAAGCTACGGGCGTATTGCCCGGTAGTGAGCTTGAATATTTCCTGTAGCCCCAGCTCCTGTTGCAGATGTTTTTCAGCATTACCGAACCAGTCATTAAAATCACCTGCAATAATCAGTGGTTCATTATGGGGAACATGGGTGTTAATTCGCTGTGAAAGAGTAGACAGCTGTTTTTCACGTTCTTTACTAAATAACCCAAGATGTACACAAATAAGATGTATTTTTATGCTTTTCGATGGTATTTCAATAACCCCATGTAACAGACTCCGGCTTGCAGAACGAATGGCTGAAACATTAATATTTTCCCATTCAATGAAAGGATACTTACTTAATATGGCATTACCGTGGTGGCCTGATTTGTAGATGGCATTCTTGCCATAAGCATGGTGATCCCAGACTTCATCAGCCAGAAATTCAAACTGGGTGCTGCTGGGCCAGTTGGCGACTTTTTGCTGTTTTATATTGTGTTCGCCCTGAATTTCCTGCAGAAATACCACATCAGTATCAAGTTGCTGCAGGCAGGTTTTAATATCATGCAGCATAAAGCGCCAGTTACCCACACTGAATCCCTTGTGTATATTGTATGTGAGTATATTAATAGTCTGGGGCATAGTTAATTATATTGGGGTGATGGTGAAAAAAGACAAATGACTGTTTAGTAAAGGCAAAGCTTGAACTATAGAGGACACAGAGACACAGAGGTTGCGGCTAGGGCGGAGTAATCATTTAGTGTTTTTCTCTGTGTTCTCTGTGGTAAAAATTCTTTTGATCTTTAAGATCAACGGCCACCCAAATAAAAAGGCTCTGATAACAGAGCCTTCATTTGAGAACTATTAATCGATACAGCCCTGAGGCTCTGGCAGGCCTCCCAGCCGGCAACCCTGTCTGGATGGTCCCTGTGGGAAAAGTTTATATAAATAATCTTCACTGCTTTTTTCCGGGCCGCAGTGTTCTTTCATGTATTTCATTAATAACTTGACCATAGGTGCCATGCCATATTCAAAATAGAATTTACGTAAATAGTTAATGACTTCCCAGTGATCAGCTCCCAGTGTAATCCCTTCCTTATTGGCCATGTGAGCTGCAATTTTCTCATTCCATTGAGAAGAATCTTTCAGATTACCTTTTTCAGTCACTTCGTAAATTTCTCCATCAAAATCAAATTTTTCAACAAAGTGGTTTGCCAGGCTGGGGTCAACTCTGGATTTAGCGCTTCTTTTTGCCGCATGGTTGTGGCGGTCGTTCTCGTCAATTTCTGCATCAAGCATAGGTGCAGGAATGCCGGCAATTTTAGAGCCTTCGATTAAAACACCATTTGGAAACAGGCTGTCCAGATATTCATTGCTGGCTTTTTTGGCTTCGTATTTTTCTCTGATGGCTCTGAGCAGTAGTTTTCGAATCGGTGATATATTGTACTGTTTATAAAAATCACGTAATAAGTTAATGATTTCCCAATGATTGTGCGTAAGCGTAATACCATCTTTTTCAGCCAGACTTGCTGCGACCTCTTCACTCCAGTCGTTGCTGTTAGCCAGGCGTCCATCAGGTAATAATTCGTACGTAGCACCACTAACATTAATATTTCCCATATTTTAAGGCCTCATTTTATAATCCTGAATTATGACAGAGATTTTCATGTATTTCTCCATTCCCCTTGTTCTCTAGCATATCATTTTTAACATTATCTGCCAGAGAAAAAATGGCTGAAGATCAAAAGCTTTTGATCTTCAGTTTCCATCAACAAAAAACATCATTCGTTACAATTTGCTTAATCTTTTAATAAAGGCACATTACATGGAGCCTGTTTGCCAATTTTTTTAAGATCACATTCAAGGTTCACTGATGCAATAGCACCGCCTTTATCATATCTGTTGTTGGAATATATAAGCTGTCTTGTGCCTGCAACAGTAGCGCATAAATTCCATTCATCAAGGTAGTATGTCATTAATGGCGTGTAATCCATTTTTTCTTTAATAGATGAAATTGAGAAATCACCTTTATCATCTGTAACTGTTTTAGCTATAAATTTAGAACAGTATTTATCGTCGCCATCTATGGACAAATATAATTCAATACCGTTAGCAGGAATGTGATTAGAAAGAATTATTCCATGTATATTTGGGCTTTTATGTCGAGTAAAAGGTGCAGGTGTACAGGCAATCAAATTAAAAGTAATGACAAATGGAATTAAAGCAAATAAAGCTGTGTTATTTTTCATGATGTGAGCCTTAATTAAGTTGGCATTGTGAATAGTTTACTCAGTTTGGACGGATATTAAAACTTATAAATCCCCAGATAAAACCCAGTGTAGAAAGTATCAGGCTATAAAGATCATAATGATAAAGCGAAAATCGTTGAGTCTGTGTTAGCTGTTGTTCGGCAATGCCAAAAGCAGGCAGTATTCTACGTGCAATCCATGCGCTTTTTTCATTTGAAATTTTCACTTTATCCCAGCGTACGCCGTTATTTTTTTTAGACTGCTGATAAATAAAGAGTTCACCTTTAGGTAAAGAGTTATAAGCTCTGGATGATTTTATCGGCTGGTCTCTGAGCTGGATTTTATCTACCAGCACTTCCACAAAGAGTTGCTCAGACTGGTAGATTTTTTCATACCATCTTTTATTAAAAGGGAAGTCAACGCTATTGTTAATGCCGTGAAAAATAAAGAATATTAATCCAAAACCAAATGCTCCATTTATTATTTTTAACATAGAGCGGGATATAAAATCTATTTTTAGCAGATAGATAAGTGTTGCCAGTATAAAGAACCCCATCAGGACTATGAGCGGCGGGTAGTCTGATGGCAGATAATTTATATTCATAATGCCCGCTAAAGACAGATTATTATCAGCAAGAATATATCTGAAATATTTATGGTACATATAAAACAGAGCAAGCAGGCTGATGATGACGTAGCTTAGTATTTCCAGTTTCTGTCTTTTGACCAATGGCATTAATGCATCGGGGGTGATGCCTTTAATTAAAGATTTATGGTGCTGCCAGTCGCATTCCAGTAATTTTGTAGGCTTGCGTTTGCCCCTGGGGTGCAGCTCACCTACTTCTGTTAGTGTGAACTGATCGCTTTTTAGTCTGGCTTTAGTGCCTGTGGTTAATAATATCTGATTGCCGTCGGCTTCGGCTTCGGCTTTTGCAGCAATATTAACCACGTCACCAAAAATATCATCTGCTTCAACCAGACCCTTGCCTGTATGAATGCCAATACGCGCACGCAGGCTGAAGTATTTGTCTTTTTTTCTTTCGGTGATTAAAACCTGTTGAATGGCGATGGCAGCTTTTACTGCGTTTTCAGCATCATTAAAGGCGGCCATAATTGAGTCGCCAAGGGTTTTGATGATTCTGCCTTTATACTTTCTTACTACGGGAAACAGCAGCTGGTTGTGGCGACTTATTAAAATACGAGCTTCTACATCACCGCGACGTTCCCAGTGGCGAGTGGATTCCTCTATATCAGAGAAAAGTATGGTGATGAGCTTCCGTGATTTTTTTATAACATCAACGGTGCTTTGGTCTGTTAGCATACAAAGATTAGTCGTTAGTCGTTAGTCGAAGATATGTCATCCCGAGCGCAGCCGAGGGATCTTAACGACCCGGGTAGCAAGATCCCTCGGCTGCGCTCGGGATGACAAGTATAAAGAATACGCCATACTCGTTGAAGACGAAAGACGATCCTTTAAGCCTTCCCCTGCAGTTGCAATAAAATATCTTCATTTTCCAGAGTGGAAGTATCGGAAGTGATTTCTTCACCGCGGGCAATATTTCGTAATAATCGACGCATGATTTTTCCGGAGCGAGTTTTAGGTAAGTTATCCGCGTAACGAATTTCATCGGGTTTGGCGATGGGGCCGATTTGCTCGCCTACCCAGTCGCGCATTTCTTTTGTTAACGCTTCATCTACGCCATCTTCGGGGCGCGGCCCTTTTAAAACTACATAGGCAAAAATCGCTTCGCCTTTTATATCGTGGGGGTAACCCACTACAGCCGCTTCTGCCACATCTTTATGGGCAACCAGTGCAGACTCAACTTCCATGGTGCCGAGACGATGTCCGGATACATTCAGCACGTCATCAATGCGGCCCATAATCCAGAAATAGCCATCCGCATCTTTACGGGCTGAGTCGCCTGCCAGATAGTATTTGCCATCAAATTTAGGCCAGTAAGTATCAATATAGCGTTGATCATCGCCCCAGATGGTACGCAGCTGAGAGGGGAAGGGTTTGGTAATTACAAGGTAACCGCCCTTGTTGGCTTCAGTAATACTATTGCCGTCTTCGTCTACCACATCCGCGGCAATTCCGGGCAGAGCTGTTGTGCATGAGCCAGGTTTGGTGGCGATGACACCGGGCAGAGGGGCAATCATATTGGCGCCGGTTTCGGTTTGCCACCAGGTGTCCACTATTGGGCAGCGTTCTTTGCCAATGACCTTGTGATACCAGATCCAGGCTTCCGGATTGATGGGTTCACCTACTGTGCCCAGCAGGCGCAGTGAAGACAGGTCATAATTATTGGGCAGGTCATCCCCCATTTTTATCAATGCGCGAATTGCTGTAGGGGCGGTATAAAAAATAGAAACTTTATGATCCTGACAAATTTTCCAGAAGCGACCCGCATCGGGAACGGTGGGCGCACCTTCGTAAATCAGCATGGTGCCGCCTGCTGCCAGTGGGCCGTAGGCTACATAAGTGTGGCCGGTAATCCAGCCTACATCGGCGGTACACCAGAATACATCCTTATCCTGTAAATCAAATACCCATAGATTAGTTGTTACCGCGCCCAGTAAATAACCGGCGCTGGAATGTTGAATGCCTTTCGGTTTGCCGGTCGAGCCAGAGGTGTAAAGTAGAAACAGGGGATGTTCAGATTCCACCCACTCAGGTTCGCAATCTGTGCTCTGGCTTTCGATAGCATCATGCCACCAGATATCCTGACCTGCTGTCATTTCAACGCCATGATTGGTGCGTTGATAGACGATAACATTTTCAATGGTCGGGCAGCCTTTGGCCATCGCTTTATCGCAGGCGGCTTTAAGCTCGACTACTTTGCCACCCCGATTACCGCCATCGGCAGTGATCAGCATTTTTGCACCGGCATCATTAATACGATCGCGTAGCGAGTCTGCAGAGAAACCACCAAATACAACAGAATGAATTGCACCAATACGGGCACAGGCCTGCATCGCGACCACCGCCTCCGGAGTCATGGGCATGTAAATCACCACCCGGTCGCCTTTTTTAATACCTCGGACTTTTAGTGCATTGGCAAATTGGGATACTTCATCGGTGAGTTGTTGATAGCTGATTTTGCGAGTGTCGCCTTTTTCACCTTCAAAAATAATTGCGGTTTTATCGGCTTTGTCTGCCAGATGCCGATCCAGACAGTTATGGGAAACATTAAGCCTGCCATCGGCAAACCATTTGAAATGGGGAGCATGGCTGTCATCGAGTACTTCATTGAAGGGAGTGTGCCAGTCGAGCATATCCCGTGCCTGTTCAGCCCAGAAACCGGTGTAGTCTTCTGCGGCTTTTTTATGCAGAGCATCAAACTCGGCCTGCTTGATGCGAGCTTTGGCGACGAAATCGGCTGATGGTTTAAACTGGCGTTCTTCAATTAAAACTGAATCAATGTTGCTGCTCGTCATGCCTCACTCCATTTTGCTGGTATTTTTTAGATCTCTAAGGATAACGGCTAGGCCAGATTGAGGCAATATTAGTTATGGCTGGATTTACGGTGGCAATAGAGCCTTAATCTGAAAGGCTGGTTTCTGCGATTTCTTTTAAAGCAATGTCTGGCTTAATTCGCAGTAAGGCAGATGTCATGCCAAACATCTCCTCGAATCGTGTGCTTATATCATCTTGCGGATTTGTTTTTGCGATTTCTTTTAAAACGTTTATGCCATCTGTTGATAGGGACATAAAAATTGAAGTGGTTTTTAATAAGCTAACATCGGAATATAAACGTATGTAAGCGATTTCATTGGCGACTAAATTCAATTTGGCGGGAACGGTTGTTATGCCCCAGGTAACAAAATCCCATGGAGCAGAAATGGTGTGGCTACCAGGTTTAAGCCGATAAACCTGGTAGCCACCGGTAAGTAGTTTTGGTGTTTCTCGATCATTTATTTTTAAGTTAGGCGCCATGCCACTAAGTTTGAATTGTAAGGGGCGATAAATATAAAGTGTGGCATAACCATTTTCAGTATTATTAAGGCGAATAAATTTAGCCCCTGATGCACAACCAGATAAAATAGTGACAACTAATAGCAATAGAAAATATTTACGCTTCATATTAAATTTTTACAATTCATTTCTCTGCAGTAAAAAATATTTAAAATGTCTTTGCTTATGTGTATTTTTCTTCAGGTAAAATTATAATGCAGGGTGTATTTAAACGCTAATCTTCGTTTGTTTCGGTACCTTATTTAAATCCCAGTTTTCAAATGCCCATTGCCAGAATGTTTTTGGCGATGCCTTTTTTAATCCAACAGGCATGGCCTGGCCTAAAAAATTCATGCAGTTTACCAGCGCTTCAATGTCGGCCTTTTCATTAATGCCTGCTGCACCCGTTTGTTTGCTGAGTTTATCGCCCCGATCATTTACCGCAATCGGCAGATGTGTGTATGAGGGCGTGGTGTATCCCAGACATTGTTGCAGGTATATTTGTCGGGGTGTGGAATCCAGCAGGTCATAACCGCGAATAATATCAGTAATATTTTGCCATGCATCATCCACCACTACCGCCAGTTGATAAGCAAACAGGCCATCACGGCGACGAATAATAAAATCACCGATATCGCTTTTTAACTGCTGACCATAAATGCCCATAATGGCATCGGTAAATTCAATGGGGTCATCGTGAGTTTTAATGCGAAGGGCGTGTTCTGTTGCAGGCGAATGTTGCAGGTGTTTGCAGGTGCCGGGGTAAATAAAACCGTATTCACCCTGCGCTGCCTGCTGATGTAAATCTTTGCGGCTGCAGGTGCAGCGGTAGATTAAATTCTGTGTATCCAGTTGCTGCAGTGCTTCTGTGTAGGCGGGTTTGCGTTGAGTCTGATATAAAACTTCACCATCCCATTCAAAACCATAATTATCCAGAGTATGTAAAATACTGTCAGCAGCACCGGTCTGGTTGCGGTTTTCATCCACATCTTCCATGCGAACCAGCCATTCACCTTTCTGTTTTCGGGCTTCGAGATAACTGGCAACGGCGGCAATGAGTGAGCCAAAATGCAGGGGGCCGGTGGGTGAGGGGGCAAAGCGACCGCGGTATAAAAGTGGTGGGGATGAGAGCGAGTGCATTAGAGTTGTATCGTCACTCCTGCGCGTCCTGCGCCCGTGGCATAGCGTACATCCTGTACATAAAAAGCCGAACTAAAGAGCTCGGCTTTTTTATGATTCAGGCTTACTTGCCCTTAGTCTGTTTTTCCTTGATCTCATCAAGGCTCTTGCAGTCAATGCACTGGGTTGCAGTGGGTCGAGCTTCAAGGCGGCGAATGCCAATTTCTACTCCGCAGGTATCGCAGTAACCGTAATCTCCGCTATCAACCATATTCAGAGATTCATCGATTTTTTTAATCAGTTTACGTTCGCGGTCACGGGTGCGAAGCTCCAGACTGAATTCTTCTTCCTGTGATGCGCGATCTGCAGGGTCTGGGAAGTTGGCCGCATCGTCTTTCATGTGATCCACTGTGCGATCGACTTCTTCCATCAGCTCGCTTTTCCAGCTATTAAGAATATCTCTGAAATGGTCGAGCTGTTTTTCATTCATAAACTCTTCACCCTTCTTTTCTTTATAAGGGGCAAGGCCGTGTATAAGTGCGCCACTGTCAGGCATGGATATCTCCGTTGAGTTTCTGTTGCTGAGCAGCTGTAAACCTGTTCGTTTACAACCACCTAAATATTTAGACCGCGTAATTTACACTTTATTTGATGAATTTGCGAGAATTCTTGGCATTTTAATGCACCGAATGCAGGAATTTACAGGGTATATCGAGATTATTATCTGGGCTAAGTTAGACATAATTACTTAAGTTATTGTTTTTTAAAAATTATTTTATACTGGATTTAGTGACAGTGCTCTGAATAGTGCCTTTGTGTAATTTTATATTTAACTGATCGCCTGCTTTTACCTGTGTGTACTCACTTATCGGGTTGCCACTGCTATCGCTGGCAATCGCATAGCCTCGAGCCAGTGTCTGTAATGGGCTGACTGCGTGCAGGGTTCGGCTTAACGAAGCCAGTTGCTGTTTTTTGTTATTTACCAAATACAGAGTGCTCTGTTTCAGTCTGAGCCCCAGTTCGGCCAGCTTGCGTGAGCCCAGCTCGATTTGATAATCGGGGGATGAGGCAAACAGTCGGTTAGTGAGTTGTTCCAGCTGGTGCTCCTGTTCCCGCAATGTGTATTGCCAGGCGGCAAGCAGTCTTTGCTGCAGCTCATCCAGCCGTTGTGACTGCTGTTCGAGATAACTGACAGGGTGTCTTTGCTTTAATCGCAGCTTTAACCAGTTGAGCTGTTCGTGGTAACGCTGAATTTTTTCTTTAATTAATTGAGTTAAGCGTTGCTGGTAGTAAATATAATTGCCGAGATAAGTTTGCTGATCCGGGCTAATGAGTTCAGCGGCAGCGGAGGGGGTAGGGGCACGGTGATCGGCGACAAAATCTGCAATCGTAGTATCGACTTCATGCCCCACGCCACTGATAACCGGAAGCTCGCACTCGGCTATGGCTCGGGCAACGCTTTCTTCATTAAATGCCCACAGGTCTTCTAATGAGCCGCCACCTCTTACCAGCAATAATACATCGCAGTCTTTACGAGTGGAGGCAAGCTGCAATGTATTTACAATAGCCGGTGCGGCGGCTTCGCCCTGCACAGGAACCGGATACACAAGCACGGGAATCGCCGGGAATCGCCGTTCAAGTACACTCAGAACATCTTGAATGGCAGCACCGGTTGCCGAGGTAATAACGCCGATGCGCCGGGGTAATTCTGGAATGGGGAGCTTTAGATGTTCATCGAACAGTCCTTCTTTTGCCAGTCGGGCTTTAAGCTCTTCAAAGGCTCTGAGTAGAGCGCCATCGCCAGCGGCTTCCATGTGCTCGGCAATCAGCTGATAATTCCCCCTCGGTTCATAGAGGCTGACCCGGGTGCGAATTAATACCTGTATGCCATTCTCCGGATTAAATCTTAAAAATTGATTGCGGCCTTTAAACATGGCGCAGCTAACCTGAGCCTTGCTGTCTTTCAAGGTGAAATAAATATGCCCCGATGCAGGGCAGGCCAGATTAGAAATTTCGCCTTCTACCCAGATTAATGGGAATTCACCTTCGAGTAATTTTTTTACGCTCTGGTTGAGTTCAGAAATTTGAAAGATTTTGCGTTCAGGTTTCATGGTTTGAAGTTTAACCTGAAAAAACAAAAGTAACAGGCAATAAAAAAGCCGGGGCTATGAAACCCGGCTTTGATTTTTTTGAGATAACTCTCGGTTTGACCACCGATTAAATTGCTGACCTGCTAGAGTGGGCCGGCGTTTTTCTGAGCTTCAGCCTGTGCTACAGCCAGCTCGCCTTGCTTGCCTGCTTTGTTAGCAAGTTTTAAAGCTGTAGTAAAATCACCGGCTTTAGCTGCTTTAGCTGCTTTTTTCAGTATTTTTTTACTATCCCGCCATTCATAATTTACTTTTTTAGCATTACTTATGGATGCATTGGCTTTTGAAACGGCAGCATTATAGTCTTCAGCGGTTGCTTCTTTGGTTCCGTTGCCAGAACATCCAGTCGCTATTAACCCCGTAAGAACTAATCCCAGGAAGGTTTTAGTGTGGTTCATATATAGACCTCAATATAGTCAATCTTTTATTATTATTTGTTAATGCTAATTCAGAGTGATTAGCATCCATAATTTATCAATAAATGATCCATATAAACGTATTATGGACGGATGATTCTATCCAAATGGCAAATAGTTTCAAGCTTAATATTTATAAGCCTGACTCTTCGTATTGTAAAAGCGCTTCACCTTGTCATATATGCCCGTATTCTTATATAATCGTTCGATTAACCAGATCAGACAGGAGCCATTATGCGAATTACCCAAGAAGCACTCACTTTCGATGATGTTTTACTGGTTCCCGCCCATTCAACCGTTCTTCCTAACGATGTCAATCTGGGTACTCAGCTGACCCGTGAAATACGGCTGAATATCCCGCTTATTTCTGCTGCGATGGATACGGTAACCGAATCCGGTCTGGCGATTGCGCTGGCTCAGGAAGGTGGCATCGGCATAATTCATAAGAACATGACCATCGGGCAACAGGCAAAGCAGGTTGCCAAAGTTAAAAAATATGAAGCCGGTGTGATTAGCGAGCCGATTACCGTGTCTCCGGATACCACCATTAACGAAGTGGTGGCGCTGACTAAAAATAATAGAATTTCTGGTGTGCCCGTAGTGGATGGTGATGACCTGGTGGGCATAGTCACTGCCCGTGATCGCCGCTTTGAAACTAAGCTCGATAATCCTGTCTCCAGCATTATGACGCCTAAAGACAAACTGGTAACGGTAAAAGAAGGCGCAAGCAGTGAAGAGGTGTTGAGCTTATTACAGCAGCACCGCATTGAAAAAATACTGGTAGTAAATGATGCCTTTCAGTTACGGGGCATGATTACCGTAAGAGATATGCAAAAGTCCGATGATTTTCCCAATGCCTGCAAAGATGATTTAGCACGTCTGCGAGTGGGTGCAGCAGTTGGCACCGGTGCCGACACAGAAGATCGAGTTACCGCATTAGCCGGTGCAGGCGTGGATGTGATTGTTGTAGACACCGCCCACGGTCACTCACAGGGTGTACTTGATCGGGTGAAATGGGTGAAGAAAAACTTCCCGCAGGTGCAGGTGATTGGCGGTAATATCGCCACTGCCGCAGCAGCTCGTGATTTAGTTAAGGCGGGCGCGGATGCAGTGAAAGTGGGCATAGGCCCGGGTTCAATCTGTACCACTCGAATTGTAGCCGGTGTGGGCGTGCCGCAGATTTCAGCGGTTTCAAATATAGCCGACGAATTAAAAGGCAGTGGTGTGCCACTGATTGCCGATGGTGGCATTCGCTACTCCGGTGATGTAGCCAAAGCTCTGGCAGCCGGTGCTTATAGCATTATGGTCGGTGGCCTGCTGGCCGGCACAGAAGAAGCACCCGGTGAAGTGATTTTATTTCAGGGGCGTTCTTATAAATCTTATCGAGGCATGGGCTCAATTGGTGCAATGAAAGAAGGTTCCAGTGATCGATATTTTCAGGATAAAGATGCCGGTGCTGAAAAACTGGTGCCTGAAGGAATAGAAGGTCGTGTGCCTTATAAAGGGCCAATATCGGCGATTGTGCACCAGCTGCTGGGCGGTATTCGCTCCAGTATGGGTTATGTGGGTTGCGCCAATCTGGACGAAATGCGTACCAAACCTGAGTTTGTTCGTATCTCCGGTGCGGGCATGAAGGAATCCCATGTGCATGATGTGACGATTACCAAAGAAGCGCCTAACTACAGAACTTAAAAAACACCTTGACGCAAAGACCGCACAGAAAAGATAAGCTTGTGTAGGAGCGAGTCTTTAGCTCGCGATGCTTGCAGGTTGCTAAAATCGCGAGCTAAAGACTCGCTCCTACAGAAATATTTATGCGTCAAAAGGTATATTAACTAAATATGACCACTCAAAATATTCATACTGATCGTATCCTGATTCTGGATTTTGGTTCTCAGTACACGCAATTAATCGCACGCCGTATTCGTGAAGCCGGAGTGTATTGCGAACTCTATGCCTGGGATGTCAGCGATGAAGACATCAAGGCATTTAATCCCAAAGGCATTATTCTTTCCGGTGGCCCGGAAACCGTGACTGGCGACGATTCACCCGTCGCACCACAATGGGTATTTGAAGCAGGAGTTCCAGTATTTGGAATTTGCTACGGCATGCAAACCATGACCGCACAACTGGGCGGCAAAGTAGAAAATGCCGATCACCATGAATACGGTTATGCTCAGGTGCGAGCTCGGGGTCATAGCAAATTATTAAAAGACATCGAAGACCATACCTCAGAAGAAGGTTTTGGTTTGCTCGATGTGTGGATGTCCCACGGTGATCACGTTGTAGAATTACCCGCTGGTTTTAAACTCATGGCCTCCACCGACTCGGCTCCTATCGCCGGTATCGCCAATGAAGAAAAAGATTTTTACGGTGTACAGTTTCATCCTGAGGTGACCCACACTAATCAGGGGCAGCGCATAGTTGAACGCTTTGTACATGATATCTGCGGCTGCGGAAATTTATGGACTGCAGACAATATTATTGAAGACTCAATAAAAAATATTTGTGAAAAAGTAGGCGATGAAGAAGTGCTGCTAGGGTTATCCGGCGGTGTAGATTCCTCTGTAGTGGCGGCACTATTACACAAAGCCATTGGTGATCAGCTAACCTGCGTGTTTGTCGATAATGGCTTACTACGCTATCAGGAAGGCGATCAGGTGATGGCAGCCTTTGCCGAACACATGGGCGTAAAAGTAATTCGAATCGATGCCGAACAACGCTTTCTTGATGCACTAAAAGGCAAAACTGACCCGGAGCAAAAAAGAAAAATTATTGGTAATCTGTTTGTTGATATTTTTGAAGAAGAATCAAACAAACTTAAAAATGCAAAGTGGCTGGCGCAGGGTACGATTTATCCCGATGTAATTGAATCCGCTGGAGCTAAAACCGGTAAGGCGCACTTAATTAAATCCCATCACAATGTAGGCGGCCTGCCAGATTACATGAAGTTAAAGCTGTGTGAACCTCTGCGCGAATTATTCAAAGATGAAGTGCGTAAACTGGGAGTAGAGCTAGGCCTGCCTTTCGATATGGTTTATCGCCACCCATTCCCCGGCCCTGGTCTGGGTGTGCGTATTCTCGGTGAAGTAAAAAAAGAATACGCCGATATATTGCGTCTGGCTGATCATATTTTTATTGAAGAATTATATAAAAACGATTTATACAATAGTGTGTCACAGGCATTCACTGTTTTTCTGCCGGTTAAATCCGTAGGCGTAACTGGCGATGGTCGTCGATATCAGTATGTGGTGGCATTACGTTGCGTAGAAACCATAGATTTTATGACCGCACGCTGGGCACATCTACCCTATGATTTTCTGGACCATGTGTGCCGTCGAATTGTCAATGAAGTGGATGGTATTTCACGTGTGGTGTACGACATCACCGGAAAACCTCCGGGCACGATTGAGTGGGAATAATCAACTCCCTTTGATATTCATCTAGTGGATTAATGGCTAAGTGACTTTTGGTATGAAAAATGTCATTATTATGCTCATTATCATAAATATAAAAGAGCTAGAATTTTAGGGAGCAGTACCATGATAAGATATTTTGCTTTATTTTTTATTTTCTTTGTATCAGCCCAGTCAATGGCTGCCAGTCTTTTTTATTCAGGTCAATTCGCCTTTAATTCTATTGATTTAAATACAGGTGTAGAATCCGCCCTTAATACATCAACAAGGCCGGATAAATTGCTATACGCCAATGGTGATTTGATTTATAGAACATTTAATGGTGGGGCAGAGGCTGGGCTTCGTAGTTATAATATCGCCAGTGGTGTAGATCGTTTATTAACTAATAAAAGAGCGCCAGATACATATTTATATGCGAACGGGAGTTTATATTATCAAGATCAGTCTGGACTTTTTAGTTTTGATCTTGCCAGTGGCGTAGAAAGTATGCTCACTCGGCCTACTTCTGCTGTTTCAAGTCTTGCCTACGGAGATGGTAGTTTATTTTATAGTGATTTCAATGGGCTTAGTAGTTACAACCTTGCAAGTGGTGCGACCAGTATACTTAATAGCTCAATAAGTGGTATATATGCATCTACTTTTGCTAATGGGCAATTATTTTACGATGATATCACAGGCCTAAATAGTTATGATCTGGCTACTGGAGTGAGTAATTTACTAGCCAGCCCAGATGGTGGTACCGGTGCTTATGGCCTTATTTATGGAAATGGTAGTTTGTTTTACCAGGATTATGACGGGCTTCATCAATATAACCTTTTTAGTGGAATAAATAATTTGTTGATTAACCCTGGCAACCAGGTTAATGATCTTGTCTATGGAGATGGCAACTTATTTTACAGCGATTTTAATGGCATTCATGGTTACAGCCTTAGCAGTGGACAGGATACGATATTGAGCACACAATCTGCATCTGCTTTAGCGTACGCCAATATTTCAGCGGTGCCATTACCTGCCGCCTTCTGGTTATTTGCTACGGGACTTGTAGGTTTGATTGGGATTGCAAAACGAAAGCAAGTAAGTAAATAAATTACAGTAATGATGTAGAGTTAAAGCTAATAAGCATATATGTAAATAATTCCTGATTTTGTGATTTTAAATGTCTTTTTCTGACCAATACTGGATGCAAAAAGCCCTGGAGCTTGCACACAAAGCACAGGCTGAAGACGAAGTGCCGGTCGGTGCCATTATTGTAAAAGATAACCAGCTCATAGCCGAAGCCTGGAATCAACCGATTCAATCCCATGACCCCACTGCCCACGCTGAAATAAATGCTATGCGTAGAGCGGGGCAGGCACTGAATAATTACCGTTTAATCGACACTACCCTTTATGTCACTCTGGAACCCTGCGCCATGTGTGTGGGGGCAATGATTCACGCCCGCGTTAAAAGACTGGTTTTTGGTGCTTATGATCCTAAGACAGGTGCGGCAGGTTCTGCCATTCAATTAATTAATAATGATTCGCATAATCATAAAGTGAAAGTGAAAGCAGGCATTATGGAAGTAGAGTGTCGAGAGTTACTGCAGGCTTTTTTCAGAAAAAAACGTGCGCTATGAAACTAATTTATTGATATCAAAATCTGTGTCCAGATATCATCTATACTCATAACACTGTCCGTTTAGTACCGTCAAATTTATAAAGAAAAATGTATGAGTGTTGTTAGTCAGCTATCTATAAAAAGCAAAACTTACCTGCTGGTACTGCTAAGTGTTGCAGTGGCTCTGGTGTTGTCGTTGGTGTCAAATAATGGCCTTAATACTATTCGCAGTGAACTGGACGATTTGATCTTTGCAACAAAGATTGAACGCTATACCAACAGGTTAATACTTGAAGAGCAAAATTATCGACTAAATGCGAATGGTTCTATATATGATTTTTCAGAGGCCAGTAAGTCCTATGAAAATGCTATGGATTATGTCGATAAAATATATCAGACGATTAAAGAAACAGATGCTCTGGCTGACAGTAGCTTATTTCGAAATGACCTGCAGGTAGTTCGCTCTTCAACAAGCGCATACAGGCATTTATATATAAGAGGTGTTGAGCTGCTGACTGAGTTAAATAAGCAGGCAGATATACTGGAGAGAGAGGGTGAATATATCACCTTACAGATACAGGAGTATGTTGAAGCTAAGCGGGTAGATATTAAACAGAATTTAGAAAAGAATACAATTGAAAAAATTAATAATGGTTCAAATATCTGGCAATACACCTATGTCACCAGATTGCATGAAAAAAAATATCGTTTAAGTCCAGAAAGAAAAGTATATGAATCATTTAAGAAAGATTATGCTTTTATGATGAGCGAATGGTCTCGACTTAAACGCATGTCTAATCAGCCTTTTGAATTTGAAAAGCTGGAAAAATTTCAAGCTTCTTCAAAAAAATATAAATCAGCCATGCTTTTATGGGTTGAGCTTGATAAGGAATTATTAGGTGATGTGCTGCCAAAAATGAAACAGCTTGGTAGTAGTATTATTAATAGTGCTATTCAGTCAGCTCAACGTTCAGTTCAGCACATGTCAGAGAAACACAGTAATGTTGCGCTGACATTATTAATTGTTAGTGTCATAACTATAATTGCCGGAATTTTATTTGGCGCAGCTATAGCGCGATCTATTTCTTCGGTGGTTAAATCTTTTCAAAGTGGCCTATTGGAATTTTTCCAATATTTAAATCAGCAACGAAAAACAGCACAGCCTATTGTTGTTCAGGGTAATGATGAAATTTCTGTGATGGCTGAAGTAGTTAATCAGAATATTGAAAAAATACAGAACCTCATAGATAGAAAAGCTGATTATCAAAATGCTCTTTTAGAATGGTCAAAAGTGGATTATCAGGATGAAAATATAACCATACATAAGGCTACGGAACTATCAGCAAAAGCACTGCATGTGGAGCGGGTAAGTATCTGGTTGTTTAATGAGGATCGAACTCTGCTTACCTGTGCTGATTTATATTTAAGTAAATCACATCAGCATGAAAGTGGCATGGTGTTAAAAGTGAAAGACTACCCTGAATATTTTAGAGCTATAACTAAGGGCGAGGTAGTTATGGTTGATCATGCTAGAGAGGATGATCGTACTCGTGAATTTACTGATAGCTATCTTAAGCCGCTTGATATTTATTCTATGCTGGATTTACCCATTAGTTATGCAGATCAGGTTATGGGTGTGATCTGTCATGAAAAAGTGGGCGAAGAAAAAAACTGGGCTGAGGATGAACAGGATTTCGCCAGCTCGGTGGTAAATGCTATTTCATTATCATTCGAAATTAAGAAACGGCGCCTGGTTCAGGATGAATTAAAAGCCCAGAAAGAAATGCTTCATCATCATGCTCATCATGATTCATTAACTAATTTACCTAATCGTTTTTTATTTAATGACCGTTTAAATCAGTCTATTAAACAGGCACAGCGGAGTGGTTCAAAAATTGCGGTGTTATTTATCGACCTGGATCATTTTAAAGGCATTAATGATTCAATGGGGCATAAAGTTGGTGATGAATTATTAGTAGAAGTGGCAGGACGTTTAAAAAGTAAAATCAGGCAAACAGATACGCTGGCACGTTTAGGTGGTGATGAATTTACTATTGTTCTTGATCAGGTAAATAATAATGATGATATTGTTAGTGTTACACAAAGTCTGCTTAAAGTAATGGAAGAGCCATTTAATTTATCTTCTCGATCCCTGTACGTTTCATTAAGTGTGGGCGCAGCTATTTATCCTGAAGATGGTTCTTCAGCAGAAGAGTTATTAAAAAATGCAGATGCGGCTATGTATCATGCAAAAGATGATGGTCGTAATACCTATCAGTTTTATGCACAGAGCATGACTGAAAAAGCATTTGAACGTATTGCTATGGAAGCCAGTTTTCGAAATGCTTTAACAAAAGAAGAATTCGTAGTTTATTACCAGCCGCAGATGGATGCAGAAACAGAACAGTTAATTGGTATGGAGGCTCTGGTTAGATGGCAGCATCCGGATATGGGGTTAATATCACCCGCCAAGTTTTTAGGTTTTGCTCTTGATACAGGTTTGATTGTGCCCCTGGATTTATGGGTTATGAAAACAGCTATGTCACAGCTTGCACAATGGTATCAGAATAAATTGCAGCCGGGTGTGCTGGCACTTAACCTGTCATTATTGCAGCTTAATAAAGAAGGTTTTGTTGAAGGCATTAAGCAACTGCTTGAAGAAACAGGCTGTCAGCCAGAGTGGCTGGAACTGGAAGTTACCGAAGGGCAGATTATGAAAGATTCCAGTAAAGCTATCCAGATACTTAATCAAGTTAAAGACCTCGGTATTAATCTTGCGATTGATGATTTTGGTACAGGCTATTCTTCATTGTCACAGCTTAAACGGTTGCCGATTAACAGGTTGAAAATCGATCAGTCATTTGTACGTGACCTGCCAGGTGATGAAGAAGATGTGGTGCTTTCAAAATCTGTTATTTCTTTAGCTAAAAACATGGGGCTGGATGTTATTGCAGAAGGTGTTGAAACGCAGCCACAAAAAGATTTTTTACTTAACAATGGATGCCGCTTTATGCAGGGGTATTATTTTGGCAAGCCTGTGCCGGCAACTGAGATAGAAGAAATGCTGGAAAAAGCAGAGTGATTTTATCGTCTTAACTAATCATCTTTTCCTGCCAGCGAATTAGAGTGGTGAAAAAATAAATATTAAGTGAGGTAAAATTATTTAGATTCAGACCATGTCTGTTGTTGTTCTAGTATTAGCTGATCCTGTCTAAGTTTACGCATAGATTCTTCGTATTTTCGTCGCTTAGCTTCTCTATTATCTTTTTGGGCAGTATTTTTTTTGATCTTCTTTTTCTTTACGGGTTTTTTCTTTGCGCTGAATTTCTTTTTATTTTTGTCTTGTTTTTTTCTGTTTATTGAGGCATTAATTTTGTTGATTTCTGAATCAATTTCAGTGTGTCCTAGTGAGCTGGCTTTGCTTAGAAGGTTAATGGCCTTTTTTAAATCTTTTTTTACAGCGATGCCATTTTGATACATTTGCCCTAATAAAAGTAATGCATTGTGTTCCGTTTTTTCAGCGTATTTGAATACGCTTTCACGCCAGGCTCTGTGTTTGGACTCATCATATTTGTTTTGTTTGATGTCGAGATAGGTTAGACGGTGATTTGCAGGTGTGTAGTCACTTTGAGCTGCTTTTTTGTACCAGGCTCTGGCTTGTCTGATGTTGGGTTTAATAGATACTCCAAATTCATAAAAAGTACCTAGTTTATACTGTGCAAGTTTATTCCCTTTTAAGGCCAGGTTTCTCTGAATCTGAAATATACGGTCACCAAAAGTACTCGTGTCGCCGGCAATTACACCTGTGATGGGCAATAAAATACAGATAAAGATAAATGTGCTAATTAGTTTTTTTGTTTTGATAGTATTTAATCCTTTAATATGCGAAAACAAAAAAAGAGGCTAGAGGCCTCTTTTTATCATTTAGTGTTTATTGAGTATAGATTATTATATAGATAATGCAGAATATTTAACCACAATAAATATTTATCTGGAGGCAATATGATTTTGTGGAAAGATGATTAGAATTTAATTACCTGTGTATTCCAGTAATATTTTCTTATAATTATTGAATCGTTCCAGGCTGATCTTATTGGTTGTTAAGGCCTGTTGTATGGCACAACCCGGTTCGCTTTCATGGGCGCAGTTGGAGAATTTGCACTGACCAATAAAAGCTCGTAGTTCTTTGAAGCCATATAAAATATCATCCCCCGATGTATTCCATAAACCAAAATCACGCACCCCGGGTGAATCAATAATATTGCCTCCGCATTGCAGGTGATAAAGTGTGGAGCTTGTAGTGGTGTGTTTACCTTCACCGCTGGCTTCGGATAAGCCGCCGACCCGGATATCCAGATCAGGTAAAAGTTGATTGATCAGGGAGGATTTTCCGACGCCTGACAGCCCTACAAAAATACTGGTTCTGGTTTTTAGTGCATTGTGTAATTCATTAAAACCATGATTGAGTATATTGCTGGCTCTTATGACTTTATAACCTAAGTCGGTGTATTTTTTTTCGATTTCATTAATTAATGGCTGGCTGATTTTATCCAGCAGGTCAGTTTTATTTAAAAGTATAATGGGAGTAGCAGGAAGATTTTCAGCCGCCACCAGATAACGATCAATTAAATAAGAATTAGGCGGTGGCTGCACGGATGAGACGATAACGATCTGATCGATATTGGCGGCCATCGCCTTGAGCTTGCCGCCAAAGCCGGGCTTCTGTAATAAAGAGTTTCGTTCTTCTATCGCAACAATTACGCCTTCATTATTTAGTGACTGTTGCCATATAACCTGATCACCGCAAACTATGGATCCCAGGTTTTGTCTGGCAACACATCGGAACAGATTTTTATTCTGATCTTCTACAATCAGAGACTGGCCAAAATTAGTGATGACCTGACCGGTTTGCTCTGCACCCAGCCCCTGCTCGTTGAGGGAGCTTTGTTTTTGCGCCGATTGTTTGCTGGCTTTTTCACGTCGCTTTTGCTGAATGTTTTCAATTCGGCGTTTCTGCTGTTCGCTGATGCGACGTTTGGCCATTAAGATTATTTAAAATTTATAAAACTTACTGTTTAAGTAATCAACAACATTGCCGGTACGCTTTTCAGTCCATTTTGCTTTGGCTGCGCCTTTCATGCAATTATTAACCTGATTAGACAGAGCATTCAAAGTTTTAACGGTTCTGTTGTCGCGGGTGTAAACATCTGTTTTATGACAGCTCATGCATTTCTGGTCATGGGGGCCTTTACCTGCATGATCCGCTGCTGCTGTTGAGGCTGTAAACAGCGTTATTGATAATAAGGTAAATCTGATAATAAATGCTTTCATAGTATTGTCCCCGAGTTATAAATCATTGGCTGTTTAAGTGTGCGATACGAACAGGCGCGGGTGGATGGCTGTCATAAAATGCAGAATACAATGGATCAGGCGTTAAGGTATTTGCATTTTCTTTATACAGATTAACCAGTGCGCTGATTAAATTACTGGCATCAGTTTGCTGTGCGGCAAATTCATCTGCTTCAAATTCATTTTTGCGTGACAGCATACTTAAAAGTGGGCTGAGTAAAAAAGTGAATATGGGAGTGACGATGGTAAATAATAAAAGTGCCATATAAGTAGACGGGGTGCTTACACCCAATGCGTTATAAAACCAGTCGGTTTGCATAAGCCATGCTAGCACCCATAAGCCGACGAGTGTAGTGGCAATGGTTAGTATCATGCCTTTAATAATGTGTTTGCGTTTGAAATGCCCCAGCTCATGAGCCAGCACCGCTTCCAGTTCATCGTCACTTAATGATTCAAGTAATGTATCAAAAAATACAATGCGTTTGTTTTTGCCAAAGCCGGAGAAATAGGCATTGCCATGACTGGAACGTTTAGAACCATCAATAACAAAAATACCATTGCTGTTAAAACCGCAGCGTTGCAATAAGTTAGTAATGCGACTTAATGTTTCACCTTCTTCTAGCGGAGAGAATTTATTAAAAATAGGTGCGATCCAGATGGGGTAAGCCCAGGCAATAAATAAACTGAAACCGGTCCACACCAGCCATGTATAAAGCCACCAGTTTTCGCCGGCTTTTTCCATCAGCCACAGCACTACCCAGATTAATGGTACGCCAATAATAAGTGCGACCAGACCACCTTTAAATATGTCGATGATAAAAGTTTTTATGGTGGTGCGATTAAACCCAAAGCGTTCTTCAATAACAAAGGTGCTGTAAAGAGAAAAGGGTAAATCCAGCAGAGAGGAAATAATCATCATACTGAGAATGACGATAATGCCGGTGTAGACCGGTTCCAGTTGCAGGGTTCTTGCATACTGGTCCAGCCATTCGAGTCCGCCGCCAAAAGTCCATAGCAAAAGTATGGCTGCATCATAAAAAAGAGGCAGGCGCCCAAAACGTACTTTGGTTGAAGTGTAGTCGGCGGCTTTCTGATGTTCTTCGAGGCTTATTTTTTCATTGAAAGCTTCAGGTACTGCTGCGCGATGAGCCTGAATGTGGGATATATGTCGCTGGCTGAGCCAGAATCTAATCACTAATGAAATGGCAAAAAAAACAATAAACAGCACTGCAAAACTGTGCATACATGATCCTCAATATTCTAATAGACTCAATTATCGCTTTTCTGGGTAAAATGTTCTACTGTGTATTTAATGTGTTTTTAACTGGAGTGAATATGCCACAGGTGGATAAAGAGAATCTGATCTGGATTGATCTGGAAATGACAGGGCTGGAGCCACAGACCGATGTCATTATAGAAATTGCAACGATTGTGACGGACAAAAATTTAAATATTCTGGCAGAAGGGCCGATTATCGCAATTCACCAGAGTGATGAATTACTCGATGGCATGGATGAATGGTGTACCAATCAGCATGGAAAATCAGGTTTAACCCAGCGCGTAAAAGACAGCAAATTTAGTGAAGCCGATGCTGAAAAAGAAACCATTGCATTTTTGCAGCAATATGTTCCAGCGGGCGCTTCACCCATGTGCGGTAATAGCATCTGTCAGGATCGACGTTTTATGGCGAATTATATGGTCGATCTGGAAGAGTTTTTTCATTATCGAAATCTGGATGTGAGCACCATTAAAGAGCTGGCGAATCGCTGGTCACCGGAGGTGGCGAAAGGGTTTGTGAAAGAGTCGTCGCATCTGGCTATGGATGATATTAAGGATTCTATTGCAGAGATGCTTTATTACCGTGAGCATGCTTTGAAGATTTAAGGGCTGGTTTTGTCCTGAAGTGGAAGATGAGTAAATCAGGCATTACATCGTATGATTAAGCATGCTTGGGGAAAGACCTGCTTCTCAAGGCCTGTCCCCGTTGTGAGACCACGGTGGTTGTGCGAGTAATCTAGTTACCACTTCGAACCACTTTGCGTGGTCTCACAACGGGGACAGGACGCCAAAAAACGGCGGACTTTCCCCAGGTAAAATAACGGCCAGCTGCTTTCTGCTGGTTAGAATAAGATTATCTGGAAGTCCGCTTTTGACTAACAGCAGACATTTCTAAGTCTCAACCGGCATGCCCTGCCGATTACCCCAGTCTGACCACGATCCCGGATAGCCCCGTACTTTTTCATAACCTAGATGTTTAAGCATCACATAAGAAAGGGATGAACGATGATGAGTCTGGCAATACACAATAATTTCTTTATCGTTACTCAAACCCAGCTCATTTAACTCAGAGAGAATTTTTTCTGCAGGTAAAAATCGGTAATTTTTTTCACGATCCAGCCCGTCGGTCCATTCAAAATGTTTTGCGCCGGGAATGTGTCCGGCCTGTTCAGCGAAACGTTTGATGCCGTCATATTCCTGAGTGCTGCGTGCATCTAGTAGTGCAATATTGTCTGCGGCTAAATGTCTGAAAATATAATCTGCATCTGCAATGATATGACTGGCAGAATAGCTGGCACTGTACTGGCTTTGTTGTGCGCTAACCGGTTCATTATTGACCGGGTGACCTTCATTGGCCCAGCTGAATAATCCACCATTGAGTAAAGATGTTTTTGTGTGCCCCAGGGCGTGCAGTGTCCAGATTAAACGGCAGGCTTTGCCGCCGCCTTCATCGTCATAGGCCACGATATGTTTATCTGTGCTCAGCCCGATGGATGATAGAACAGTGCTCATATGTTCGTCGTCAGGTAATAAACCGGCCACCGGTTTGTTGATGGCGACGATGGCGTTGTAGTCCAGATATACTGCACCGGGAATGTGAGCCTGCACATATTGACTGTGTTTACACAGATCAATAATGAGTAAATCGTTATTCTGTAAATGCTCTTCAAGTTGTTCTGGTTCAATAACCAGTGCCAGGTCTGTCATATGTATCTGCTTATTCGGGTTTTAAAATAGTGTTTTTAGTTGGGCTGGAATCATCTTTACTGGGGTAATCCAGAGTGTAATGCAGGCCGCGACTTTCTTTGCGCTGCATGGCGCAGCGAATAATTAAATCGGCTACGGTGGCCAGATTACGTAATTCCAGTAAGTCATTGGTGATACGGAAATTGCCGTAGTATTCATCGATTTCAGACAGCAGTAAATCTACTCGGCTCTTGGCTCTTTTTAAGCGTTTATCTGTGCGTACAATGCCGACGTAATCCCACATAAAGCGGCGCAGCTCATCCCAGTTGTGAGACACCACGACTTCTTCATCTGAATCGGTTACCCGGCTTTCATCCCAGTCTTTTATTGCCTCCCAGCTATGGGGTTCTTTTAACTGTTCTATGATGTGTTCACTGGCCGACTGTGCAAATACCAGACATTCCAGCAAAGAATTACTCGCCATGCGATTGGCTCCGTGCAGGCCGGTAGAGGCGGTTTCACCAATGGCGTAGAGACTTTCAATATCGGTCTGACCGTGCAGGTTAGTCATGACGCCGCCGCAGGTATAGTGTGCAGCAGGAACTACAGGCACAGCCTGTCTGGAAATATTAATGCCAAATTCCTGGCATTTGGCATAAATGGTGGGGAAGTGGGAGCGAATAAATGCAGCAGATTTATGACTGATATCCAGATACATGCATTCTGCACCCAGCCGTTTCATTTCATGGTCAATGGCGCGAGCGACGATATCCCGGGGAGCCAGCTCGGCGCGCTGGTCGAATTGATCCATAAATCGCTCGCCACTGGGCAGCTTTAATAAACCGCCTTCGCCTCGCAGGGCTTCGGTTAGCAGAAATGATTTGGCTTCTGGATGAAACAGGCAGGTGGGATGAAATTGCATGAATTCCATATTGCTGACACGACAACCCGCACGCCAGGCCATAGCGATACCATCACCGGTTGAGCCGTCGGGGTTGCTGGTATACAGATAAACCTTACTGGCACCGCCACTGGCGAGAATGACATAACGTGCCTGAAAGGTTTCCACCTGATCTTTCTCTTTATTCAGCACATAAGCGCCGATGCAGCGATTATGCTCCAGTCCCAGTTTGTGGCCGGTAATCAGGTCAATGGCAATATGGTGATCGTATATTTCGATATTGTCGTAGTGTTTGGCGTGATTGTGCAGAGTGGTTTCCAGCGCCTGACCTGTGTGATCGGCGGCATGAATAACACGGCGTTGACTGTGGCCACCTTCACGGGTTAAGTGATAGCTTTTACTGCCATCTTTGTGGCGGTCGGTAGAGAAAGGTACGCCCAGATCAGCCAGCCACTGGATATTTTCCGGCCCTTTTTCAATGGTGAATTTCACCGCGGCCTCATCACACAGCCCACCACCTGCATTCAGGGTATCGGCAACATGGGATTCGAATGAGTCATCGGGGCGCAATACTGCTGAAATACCGCCCTGAGCGTAGTAGGTGCTGCCCGAGTCTTCGGGGCCTTTGGCAATCACTGCAATACGAGCGTGATGAGCCAGACGTAAAGCAAGACTTAAACCTGCGGCACCGCCACCAATAATAAGAACTTCGTGGTGAAACGATTGTCTATTGTTTGAAGATTTCAACATTTAAATTTTTGCGCGATAGATTGTTGTATTTATTAACGATGAACAGGAAATAGTCTTTATGTCAGTATGTGAATCAGGTATGGTTTTGTCCTTCGGGCTTGATACTACACCAAAAACCGGTGTTGAGCCTAAGCGAACCAGTAAAAAGCAGCTTGTGGTCAATAACCATACCCAGGCTATAAGCGGAGGACAGGCCCGAATGGGCGAGCGAAAAATTGATCAGGCTCTGATAGAGCGCGTACAAAAGGGCGAGAAAGCGGCATTTGATATTCTGGTACTAAAATATCAGGTGCGTATTATGAAACTGATTTCACGTTTCTTACGCAATCAGGACGATGTGCAGGACGTGGCTCAGGAAGCGTTTATTAAAGCTTATCGCGCATTGAAAAACTTTCGTGGCGACAGTGCTTTTTATACCTGGATGTACCGCATTGCCATTAATACGGCAAAAAATCATCTGGTGTCATCAGCAAGAAAAGCCACCACTTCAGCGGTGGATGCTCAGGAAGCAGAACAGTACGACGGTGCTGACTGGTTAAAAGAATACGCTACCCCCGAAAAAGAACTCATGGCCAGTGAAATTAAACAGGTGATTCATTCATCTATTGCATCACTGCCCGACGACTTAAAAGAAGCAATTACATTAAGAGAAATGGAAGGCCTCAGTTACGAGGATATTGCAGCGGTTATGGATTGCCCTATAGGAACGGTGCGTTCCAGAATATTTAGAGCGCGTGAATCCATAGACAAAGAACTCAAGCCCATGCTTGATCGTGCTAATTGAGAAGACATTATGAATACACAAGATAATACAAAAAGACAACAGCAGCTTTCTGTTCTTCTGGATGATAATTTAGATCAGCAGGAACTCAATGAATTTATGCAGGATCTTAAACGTGACCCTGATGCCGATGCTGAAAGTGTAAAACGCTATCAGCTAATGGGTGATGCGCTGCGTGATGAATTAAATGCGGCTTCATTTATGGATATATCGGCAGCGGTGCATCGTGCTATTGATCAGGAACCGGAATATCAGACATCTGTTTCACCCGTTGCAAAAAAGAAAACTAATGTGTCACGGTTAGATTTCTCAGCGTGGATTAAACCATTTACAGGTATGGCCATTGCGGCTTCTGTGGCCATGGTAACCGTTGTGTCGTTTAAAAGTATTGAAACAAATTCTGTCAGTAATCCATCACAGGCGGTGGCCGCAGCAAAAGTCGAAATTAAAAATTCAACTGTTGTGCCGGTTAATCCAGTGATTGCCAGTCAGGTGAGATTAGCATCTACTGTAGAAACAAAAACAAAAGCACAGTTACAGGCAAAGCAGTTGAGTGATTATATGATGAGACATTCTAACTCTGCTGGTCAGTCCACCATGCATGGTATGGTTCCTTATGTAAGAGCAGTAGATTTTGATTCGAAGCGCTAGAAATAAACCATTTACTGAAAACACAATGTCACGAATTTTAAATGTTTTAATTTTATTTTTGTTGAGTTCTACTGCCCAGGCTGGTGCAGTGGATGATTTACTTGATAAAATGATGGCTGCTATGAAAACGAATAACTATGAAGGCACTCTGGTTATTCGTCAACAGGACAAGTTGCAGGTAATGCATGTAAAACATGGCATGGATAAAAATGGTATGTGGGAAAGCCTTGAATCATTAAGTGGTGAACCACGGCAGGTGATTCGACAGAATAATAAAGTAACAACAATATTTCCACTGCGAAAACTAATAACAGTGAGCAGTAACCAAAATGCCTTTCCGCTGCACCCCCAGTTACCTGAAAACAGACTCGTTCTAAAAAAACTCTATAATCTGAAATTAGTTGGTGAAGACCGTGTGGCAAAAAAAGACACTCAAATATTAGCTGTAATACCAAAAGACAAATTTCGTTATGGTTATAAGTACTGGTTAGATAAAAAAACAGGTTTATTGTTGAAGTGTGATTTATTAAATGAGCAAGGCCAGGTAATCGAGCAGCTTATGTTTAGTGACTTGAATGTTCTACCCGGGGCATCTCGGACTCATTCTTTAATTGATCAGGCCAGCGAATATAAACGGATTGATCTTGATCAGTCTGAAGGCAATAATAATATTGCAGATCAAAGTAAAGCCGCCCAAACATCGATTCAATGGGATGCGAAGAAACTACCCGCTGGCTTTGTGCTGATCCGTGCGGAGGTAAAAAACAGTTCTCATGGTGACGGCCTGGTTCAGCACTTTACCTATAGTGATGGCATGTCGTCAGTATCTGTTTTTGCTGAAAGACACAGACCTGATGAAATGGCGTTAAAAGGTATATCACAAATGGGCGCAGTGAATGCATTTGGTCTGCCAGTTAAAGACTATCATGTGACTGCCATTGGTGAGGTGCCGGTAGCAACGGTGCGTATGATTGCTGAATCTGCATATTTCACCGGGCAACAAAACTCTGCAAAGAATCATGATTGAAGAAAAAGCAACCGTTGTAGCAGTAGAAGGCGATCATGTTTTATTGCAAACGCAACGCCGTTCTGCCTGTCAGTCCTGTTCAGTAAAGCAGGGCTGCGGTACTTCTGTGCTGGCTAAAGTTGTAGGTAAACGTAGTTCTCAAATTTTAATAAAAAACAGTTTAAATGCCAGTATAGGTGATGAAGTGATAATTGGTATTAATGATAATGCTCTGGTTAAAGGTTCGTTGCTGGTTTATGCACTGCCTTTGGTTTTATTATTAGTGGGTGCATTAATGGGAGAATTCTGGGCTCGTGCCGCTGGTTTTAATATTGAGTTAATATCGATTATTTCAGGTGCTGCAGGTTTTATACTGGCTATGATTTTAATTCGCTTTAGTCTATCTAAAACGAAGTTTAAAAATGAGATACAGCCGCATCTATTGCGTATTTCTCATCGGGCCATAGTTGATCATAATATTCTAATGGCACCATAGTTTTATCTTTAATCGTTTATTAAAGCTGGGGTTTTTAAAATGAAATTAAATTCACTTCGAGATTTTTTGTTTTTAGTATTGCTGACTGTTTTTTCTTTTAGTTTGCATGCGCGTTCATTACCTGACTTTGTTGATCTGGTTGAACAGAACAGCCCCACGATTGTAAATATCAGCACTACTCAGAAAATACAGAGTAATAGTCCGTGGGGAAATATTGAAATTCCTCAGAACTCTCCTTTTAATGAATTCTTTAAGCATTTTATTGGTGAAGGTGCGCCTACGCCACCACCACAGGATGCCAAGTCATTAGGTTCTGGTTTTATTATTTCTAAAGATGGTTACATTATTACCAATCATCATGTGATTGCTAATGCCGATGAAATTATGGTGAGCCTGAGCGATAAACGTGAATTGCGCGCAGAAGTTATTGGCAGTGATAAATATTCTGATGTGGCGTTATTAAAAGTCGATGCAGATGATTTGCCTGTGGTCACTATCGGAAGTTCTGAGAAGGCTAAAGTGGGTTCATGGGTGCTGGCAATAGGTTCACCTTTTGGCTTTGATCATTCAGCTACTGCCGGCATTATCAGCGCAAAAGGCCGCAGTTTGCCCCGAGCTAATTATGTGCCGTTTATTCAAACGGATGTGGCGATTAATCCGGGTAATTCGGGTGGCCCATTGTTTGATCTGAATGGCAAAGTGGTGGGTATCAACGCACAAATTTATAGTCGTACCGGTGGCTTTATGGGGCTGTCGTTTGCCATTCCTATTGAAGTCGCTATGGATGTGGTGAAGCAGATAAAAGATAAAGGCTCGGTCTCACGAGGCTGGCTGGGTGTTTATATTCAGGAAGTTACCCAGGAAATTGCCGAATCTTTTGGGCTGGATAAACCTGTAGGCGCTCTGGTTTCACAGGTCATTGAAGGCAGCCCGGCACAGAAATATGGCATCCAGCCTGGCGATGTCATTGTTAGCTTTAATGGCAAAAAAATTATGGCTTCATCAAGTTTGCCACCTCTGGTCGGACGAGTACCTGTGGGCAATACAGCAAAAGTTAAAGTGTTAAGGCAGGGGCGTTATAAAACTCTCGATGTGGTTATAGAAAAGCTGGAAGAAGAAAATGATCAGCCGGTATTGACCAAAAATAAATCCTCTCGTGCCAACCCACTGGGAATCGAAGTGGCTGATTTAAGTCCGGCGAGTAAAAAAGAACTGGGTCGAGGAGTGCGTATTGTAGCAATACAGCCAGGTGGTGTGGCACGCAGAGCAGGCCTGAGAACCGGTGATATCATTCTTCAGCTTAATCATAAGAATATTAACAGCGTTGGAGATTTCCATACAAAAGCTGCCAAACTGCCCAAAGGGCGGATGGTTTCGGCATTAATTTTCCGTAACGGCGCGAATCAGTTTGTGGTGTTGAAAATACCTGTTAAATAAAAGTCAAAAGTTTCTAACGCAAATGAACGCAAATAAAAACATGGATAATATGAGTTTAATTAAAGAGTTGCGTTCATTTGCGTTAGTCTTTTGATTTTCTAAGGACATGCACCTGCAGTTACAGATTCAGGTAAAATAGCTGGATGATTCAGCTTAGTATCTACATTCGATCAGGTTGTCACCTCTGTGACGACCTGTTATCGCAACTTCAGCAATTACAAAGCGAATATAGCTTTGATTTTCACACAATCAATGTAGACTCCTGTCCCCAGTTGGTGGCGCAATACGGTGCCAGAATCCCGGTGCTAACCCATGGGGACGAGGAACTTTGCCACTATTTTTTAGATCAGGCTGCCATAGTGCAGCTTGTAAGCAGTCATACTGAGTAATGCAGAATATAAGAAACTTTTCGATTATTGCCCATATAGATCATGGTAAATCCACCATTGCAGATCGCTTTATTCAAATCTGTGGAGGCCTGAGTGAGCGTGAAATGGAAGCCCAGGTGCTGGATTCTATGGATCTTGAGCGTGAGCGTGGTATCACCATAAAAGCACAGAGTGTGTCACTGGATTACAAAGCGCGTGACGGTCAGGTCTATCAGCTTAATTTCATCGATACACCGGGGCATGTGGATTTTTCATACGAAGTATCCCGCTCTCTAGAGGCCTGTGAAGGCGCGCTGCTGGTCGTTGACGCCTCTCAGGGAGTAGAGGCTCAGAGTGTTGCCAATTGCTACACAGCCATTGACCTGGATCTGGAAGTGCTGCCAGTACTGAATAAAATCGACTTACCTGCTGCTGATCCGGAGCGAGTTATTCAGGAAATAGAAGATGTGATTGGCATTGAAGCCAGTGATGCCTGTAAGGTGAGCGCAAAATCCGGTGAAGGAATAGAAGACCTGCTGGAGCAGCTGATAGAATTCATTCCCGCACCTAAAGGTGACCCGGATGCCCCATTAAAAGCATTGATAGTTGATTCCTGGTTTGACCCTTATGTGGGGGTTATCACGCTGGTACGCATTAAAGACGGGCGCATCAGCAAAGGACAGAAAATGCAGATTATGTCCACCGGTCGCGCTTATGGTGTGGACAATGTGGGCGTATTTACGCCTAAACGAAAAAACACCGATGAGTTGTCTGCGGGGCAGGTGGGTTACATTATTGCGGGTATTAAAGAGATAGATTCTGCCAAAGTGGGGGATACCATCACTCTGGACAGTCGCCCGGCGGACAAAGCTTTGCCCGGTTTTAAAGAAGTGCAGCCCCGTGTATTTGCGGGCATGTTTCCCATCGAAGCAGACGAGTATGATAATTTTCGTGAAGCACTGGATAAACTAACTTTAAACGATGCAGCGTTAAAATATGAGCCAGAAACATCCACCGCACTGGGTTTTGGTTTTCGCATCGGTTTTCTGGGTATGCTGCATATGGAAATTGTGCAGGAGCGGCTGGAACGAGAATATAATTTATCACTGATCACCACAGCGCCCACTGTAGTTTATGAAGTGTTGACCACTAAAAACGAAGTGATACAGATTCACAATCCGGCTGACCTGCCCGAAGTGAATTTTATCGAAGAAATACGCGAGCCCATTATTACCGCGCATATTCTATTGCCGCAGGAATATGTGGGCAATGTTATTACCCTGTGTGTTGAGAAACGTGGCGTGCAGTCAAATATGCAATATATGGGATCACAGGTGACACTGACTTATGACCTGCCCATGTCAGAAGTGGTGCTGGACTTTTTTGATCGACTTAAATCAGTCAGCCGTGGTTATGCTTCATTTGATTATAATTTTAAATGTTTTCAGGCTGCAGATTTATGTAAAGTGGATATACTGATCAACACTGAAAAAGTGGATGCTTTATCCATGATTACACACAAAGATCAGTCGCAGAGACGCGGTCGTGAAATGGCTGATAAAATGCGTGAATTAATTCCGCGACAGATGTTTGACATTGCTATACAGGCTGCAATTGGTCGAACCATTATCGCCCGCACTACAGTAAAAGCGCTGAGAAAAAATGTTACCGCCAAGTGCTATGGTGGTGATGTATCGCGGAAGAAAAAATTACTGGAAAAACAGAAAGCAGGTAAGAAACGCATGAAGCAATTTGGTAAAGTTGAAATACCGCAGGATGCTTTTTTAGCTGTATTGAAAGCTGATAACAAATAACTAGGGAGCCTCTGATCAAGTCATGATTGTGATCTTACTGCTCAAACCTTTCAGCTACTGCGTTGAAAATCTTGCTAATAGCTCACTATTAGCTGCAATCTTCGCCTTGTATCTAAAATGTTTGAACAGCAATCTCATCAACCAGACTTAATCAGAGGTTTCCTAGAAACCTGCTGCTAATCTAAATGTGAACTAAATAAATTCAGATTAGTAAATAAGAAGATGAAACAGGATTTAATTTTATGACTTATGATTTTGCATTTTATTTATTAACGGGGACGATTATTTCCGGAATAATCTGGGCACTGGATGCATGGATATGGGCGCCGAAAAGAAAGAACAATCCTGATCAGTACAGCTCAGAATCATTGCCGGGTGTGCGCGAATCAAAAGAGCCAATTGTTGTTGAATATGCAAAAGCTTTTTTTCCGGTTTTGCTCATTGTGTTTTTGCTGCGTGGGTTTCTGGTTGAGCCTTTTCGTATTCCATCCGGGTCGATGATTCCATCACTTTATATCGGTGATTTTATTTTAGTGAATAAATTTGCATATGGCGTACGTATGCCAGTGTTTAATAAAAAAATGGTTGAAATAGATGATCCCCAGCGTGGCGATGTGGTGGTATTTAAATACCCAAGAAATCCATCTGTAGACTATATTAAAAGAGTGGTAGGTGTGCCGGGAGACCATATTGCATATTACAATAAAGTACTCTATGTAAATGGTAAGCCGATTAAACGTAAATATACGTCTGTTTATGCAGGGCCAGGTGAAACACTGAAGGCCAATAGTTATATCGAAGACCTTGCTGGTGTTAAACATGAAATACTCATTATACCTGGCCGGCCAGGCCTGGATGCTGAGTACATAGTGCCTGAGGGTCATTACTTTATGATGGGCGATAATCGTGATAATAGTAATGACAGCCGATACTGGGGAGTAGTGCCAGATAAATATATTGTCGGCCAGGCTTTCAGAATCTGGCTATCATGGGATTGTGATTTAAACAGAGTGGTGAAATTACAATGTAAAGCACCTGTTTGGAGTAGAGTAGGCAAAGCAATTTAAAAGGGTTTGAGTATGTTAAAAAAACAATATGGACTAACCTTGATAACCTGGATGCTTGTTTTAGGTTTTATTGGAATCCAGGCTGTTATGGCGCTGAGAATTATACCTGTGTATATTAATTTTAATGCTGTTAAGCATGTAATGGATGGTATGCCCAGTGATCCGGCTGTTAGCAAAATGTCGCCGAAAGGAATGAGAAAATATTTATCCAAGCGATTAAAAATAGAAAATCTGTATGAGCTTAGTGGGAATAAACAGGCCTTTAAATTCGTCAAGAAAAAAACAGGCTTAACTCTGGTTCTGCATTATGAGGATCGAGGGCCGATATGGGGTAATCTTGAGTTTGTTGCAACATTTGACCATGAAGTTTCATTTCCTGGAAAACGTTAACGGTTTATGAAATCAGTATTAGACCTCACCAAATTAACCAATGCTCTTAATTATCAGTTTAATAAAACCGAATTATTACAGGAAGCATTAACCCATCGAAGTGCCAGTTCAAAAAACAATGAACGACTTGAGTTTCTTGGTGACAGTATTCTTAATTTTGTTATTGCAGCCGAACTTTTTAATCTGTACGCTAATTTACCAGAAGGTGATTTAAGTCGAATTCGAGCCAGCCTGGTAAATAAAGACGGCCTGGCATTAGTCGCTGCTGATTTAAATCTAGGAGATTTTTTAACACTGGGAAGTGGCGAGCTTAAAAGTGGTGGTTACAGACGCAATTCGATTCTGGCTGATGCAGTGGAAGCCATTTTTGGTGCAGTGTATATGGACAGAGGGTTTGATGATTGCAGAGATTTAATTCTTCGTCTGTATCAGCAGCAGTTAAATAATATTCCAGACCCCTCCTTATTAAAAGACCCAAAAACACGCTTACAGGAATTATTGCAATCGCGTAAACTGGATCTGCCTGATTATGAAGTTATCAGTGTTTCTGGCAAGGCGCATAATCAGATGTTTAATATTGAATGCCAGATTAAAGCGCTTGGTATAATCGCTCAGGGTAAAGCATCCAGTCGACGTAAAGCTGAACAACAGGCAGCAGCTAGCGCTATAGATGCAGTTGAGAGTTCTTTTAAATCCACTAAAATTTCCAGAAAAAAATAGCGCAAAAGATACTGAAAGCATATGACAGATAAACACTATAAATGTGGCTACATAGCTATTATTGGTCGGCCTAATGTAGGCAAGTCAACCTTGTTGAATAATGTGCTGGGTTTAAAACTAAGTATTACTTCAAGAAAACCACAAACTACTCGCCATCAGATTTTAGGCGTGAAGTCTATTGATAAAGGCCAGTTTATTTATGTTGATACGCCCGGTATTCATAGTGGTGGCGACAAAGCAATAAATCGGTATATGAATAAAGCGGCGACTTCAGTTATTCATGATGTGGATGTTCTACTGTTTCTGGTGCAGGCGTTAAAATGGACTGATGAAGATCAGATGGTTTTAGATAAGCTGGAACACGTTGATGCTCCTGTTATTCTGGTGGTGAATAAAATAGATAAAGTTGAAGATAAAAATCAGTTGCTGCCTTTTCTTGAAGAAATAAATAAGAAATATTCATTTGCTAATATCATCCCAGCATCGGCAAAAAAAGGCACTAACCTGGAACAGCTTGAAAAACTAATTCTGGAATTGTTGCCAGAAAACTCGCCATTTTTCGATGCAGAGCAATACACCGATAGAAGTATTCGTTTTCTGATCGCTGAAATTATTCGCGAAAAACTGACCCGTGAATTAGGTAAAGAGTTGCCATATCAAACCACAGTTGAAATTGAAAAATACACTGAAAAAGAAAAATTAACAGAAATACATGCTTTAATTCTGGTCGAAACTAAAGGCCAGAAGAACATTATTATTGGTAGTAAAGGTGCGCGACTTAAGAGTATTGGCACTAAAGCCCGTAAAGATATAGAAAAACTAATTGATCAAAAAGTATTTTTACAACTATGGGTTAAAGTTAAGGCTGGCTGGTCAGATAGTGAATCGGCACTTAGAAGCCTTGGTTATGATGCAGATAAATGAGAATACAGGATCAGCCTGCTTATATTCTTCATCACCGAGCCTGGCGTGATACCAGTCAGATACTGGAACTATTTACTCGCGCACACGGGCGAATAACCGTTGTTAGCAAAGGCAGTCTCAGCGCCAGATCAAAAAGCAGAGCAAGCCTGCAACCCTTTGTTTCTTTGCTGGTATCCTGGGCTGGAAAAGGGGAAATGCCAACCTTAACGGCTGCCGAAGTCACTATTCAAACCCCGTTAAAATTATCCGGCAATGCACTGCCCAGTGCTTTTTATATAAATGAATTACTAATGAAATTACTGCATAAACATGATGTGCATGAAGATGTATTTAATCTGTATAAAGAAACTCTGGTGTCATTGCAAAATCTGGATGAACTGGAAAAAACCTTGCGCCTTTTTGAAAAAAAACTATTACAGTTACTGGGATTTGAAATGAATTTATCCAGTGATGCCGAGACCGATGAGTTAGTGCAGTCCGATCAGAGTTATCGATATTATATTGAACACGGCCCGGTGTTAGCATTAGATCATGAGCATGATGCAAGATCTTTGCTGGTTAAAGGTTCAAGCCTGATTTCTTTTGAAGAGGAATGCCTTGATTCAGCTGAGGCACTTAAGGATGTTAAATCTATAATGCGTTATGTTCTGGCTTATTATATGGAAGGCAAACCGATTAAAAGTAGAGAGCTATTTCGGTAGTTTTTTAAACTTCTATATTAGTAACAATAGAAGCATTTCCCGATTGTAAACCATCTGCACTATAGGTATGTTCATTACCCAGTTTTCTACCGGTATATATTTCCAGTGTTTCTCTGGTCAGAGAGTTTCGTCGATTCAATAGTCTTCCATTAACTTCATTCTGTCGTTGGCATTTCTCAATGGTTTTGGTCACAGATCGCCAGTAGGATGCCAGTTTTGAATCTAAACTGTTCAGGTAGTTGATAAAGCCAGATTGATTATCAGTAGTCTGATTGCTGGCGGCCTGTCTTTGTTGATCCAGTTGATCCAGGCGTGTAACCAGCTGCTGTTTTTGTTCTGACAGAGGAACAAGTTTTTCAAGCTGGTTGAGACTCAGGGCATCGTGTTCTTTTATTAAGCACTGCAGTAACTCAGTAGAGGAAGCTGCAATTTGATCTAAAACCTGTTTTATATCATTTGATTGAGTATTCATATTTTATTTAGCCAGACTTATTCGGTCAGTGCTTTTTCCAGGTTAATTAAATTTTCTGCAATCCGTTGCTGATCAATGGGGTAGTTGCCTTTGGCAATTTCCTGCTTGATGGCATCCACTTTTTCCTGATCAACTTCTGAAATACTATTCAGCTGAGACTGTAATTCGCGAATATGCACAGTTTCCTGTGAAATACTGACGGTATCTTCCTTATCTGTCGGAGCCTGAGGTGCACTATCAGCTGATGTTTTTTCTTGAGTCTTTCCCGCATTGCTATTTAATGCGTTAGTCGTCGATCTGTTTATATGATTAATTGGGCTAGTCATGAGTTGGTCCCGAGTCGTTTTCTCTCATAGTTGTTATCGGCCTGATATCCAGTAACTTTAGCTAATTTTTATAAAATTTATACTGTTAATAGCATCGGTTATTAATTATATACAGTCACTTCGCCATTTCTGGTGACAGTGCCTTCAATAATGCGTCTGGAAGATATATTTTTGACACGAATACGGTCTCCAAACATACCGTTCATCATCGCTTTGCCGTTCATTCTAATGGCAAAATTACTTGATTTAGCGATTAATGAGACTTTTTCACCTCTTTTTACCATTAATGGCTCAGTGACCTGGTTCGGAGTAATAACCTGCCCCTGTTTTAATCTGCGTTTAACCTTCTTACCAATCAGGTTTTCCTTATTCCTGAAATAGCCATAATTCAGCCGGGATAAGTTGTATTCAACACTGACAATATCCTGCTCCTGAATAATGCGCCCTCGTGCCAGAGGACGAACAGTTTTATATATGTTGGAAATAATATTAACCGTTACTGGAATATATAGTGCCCAGGGTTTATTCGGTGAGCTACAGCGAACACCGACAGATGTTTTGCCGCTTAGCTTGCCGCCAGGGGCAAGATAGGTCTCCAGTGCCAGATCACAGGCGTTCAGCTGTAAACGGCTATCCAGACGGCCTATGTGTATGGTGAATTTACTGTTCTGGTTTGCTTTGTTCTGATCTTCAATAAAACGCTGTACGGCGCTAATAATGGCGGCATGGCTTTCGTTCTGTTGATCTGTTTGACTGGTTGCACTGTTGCTCAGGGTCAACAGAAAAAACAGCATCAGTATAGTAGGTCGAATAATCATGTTTATTCTTCTTTAATTAAATCATTAATATTTAAGCGATTAACTGCTTATTTATTGGCAGTGCCAACTTCAGCAAAATTTTGACGCATTGTCATGAATGACGCCATTGCTATATGAATGTGCAATTTTCTTGCCAGGTTAATGTTTGTGTATGGGGTGTTGTTTTTGCCAGCAGTGCTAATGCTGGCTGTCTATCTGGGGTGCGGCAGGGTTTATTAACCCTGGTTGAGGGAAGAGAGCTGATTTAGCTGATGACGTATAGACTCACTTAAATCATTGGCATGATGTGTAATCTGTTCAACCTGCTGGTTTTCTTCCTGCACGGCCAGAGTGATTTCATTGAGTTTACTGGCCATTTCCATAGCGACAGATTGCTGTTCATTGGCGGAAGTGGATATGGTTCTAACCTGCTGGTCTACATCGCTGACCACACCTACCACTTCTGATAGAGCAATAGCAACGGTTTCCAGGCTATCGATGGTTTTTTGCAGGCGGAGCTGGCTTTCCGATACGGAGCCACCCACGCTACCCATTAACTCATTCATGGTAACAGTGACTTTTTCAATGTCTACCGTTGCTTTTTCAGTATTAGAAGCCAGTTGCTTAACCTCGTCCGCGACGACGGCAAAGCCTCGTCCTGCCTCACCTGCACGAGCGGCTTCAATAGCGGCATTGAGTGCTAACAGATTGGTTTGATTGGCGATGCCCCTGACTATGGCGGTGAGGTTATTAATCTCTTCGGTGAACCCGGTGAATTTATTGACTCCGTTAAACATGCTGTTCATGGCGTTTTCAAGCAGATCCATATCCCCCATCATAGATGATATGGCTTCATTACCTGATGTGGTCTTGGCATGGCTTTCATTGGCACGGGTGACGGTGTTCTGTGCTGATTGAGATATTTCAGAGGCTGATGCTGCCATTTCTTCTGTTGCTGCCGCTACGCTGGATATATTAGCGCCTATTTCTTCGGCCTGATTTCTGAGGTTCTGGTTTTTGGATAAAATTTCAGTCGTTTGTCCCAGTGACTTTTCGTTATTTTTGATGATATCCGATAGATTGCTGTTGTTGCCTGTGATTGCCGTCGTTATTTCAGACAGATTGCCTGCGGTCACCGGGTTCTGTTTTGATAATTCAGATAACAGTTTATGATCTGCCTTAATTGCAGCTTGCAGCAAAGGGATGGCGTATTTTGACAATAAGATTGGGACAGGCATATTTTTAAGTATTCACTTTAGTGTTAAATGTTCCTCATATCCACTGGCGAAACCAGGCATATGAGCTAGTATCTTTATTAAGTTGTATAACGTACTTTATAGTTCTAAATGTTATAGATAGAAAGTATAGATTACTTTTCGAATAGAAAATGAAAAAACCAGAAAAATCTGGTAGGAATTAGAATGGCAGGTATTCTTGATAGCGTTAATATGCGTACCCAGCTGGCAGGGCATAACCGGCTTGAGCTGTTACTGTTTAAGTTGGGGGGGGACCAGTTATATGGAATCAATGTATTTAAGGTACAGGAAGTGATTCAATGCCCTAAATTAACCAAAATGCCCAAATCAAATCACCGAGTTGTTGGGGTGGCTCATTTAAGAAGCAAAAGTATTCCTATTATTGATCTGGGTCTTGCCATTAGCAACCAGCCGGTTAAAAGTGTTGAAGACAGTTTTGTTATTGTCACTGAATATAATCGTTTTACTCAGGGTTTTCTGGTGCATGCGGTTGATCGAATTACCAATATGAACTGGAATGATATTTTGCCACCACCCAAAGGCAGTGGCAAAGATAGCTATTTGACCGCTGTTACCCATTTTGAAGAAAAAATGATTGAAATCATTGATGTTGAACGCGTATTCGCTGACATCATGGGTATGCCTGAAGAGGTGAATGAAGATATGTTGCAGCAGGGTGAAGATATGGAAACAACCTTGCCTAAACATATACTGGTGGTGGATGATTCATCAGTTGCCCGTAACCAGATAAAACGAGTACTGGAAAAAGTGGGCATTGAGTGTACTCTGGCTAACGATGGCCAGGAAGGACTGGATGTTTTAAGAGGCTGGGTAGATGAAGGCATTGACCTGAAAGAAAAAATTGCGCTGGTTATATCCGATATTGAAATGCCCAGGATGGATGGCTATACATTAACAACAAAAATTCGCAAAGATCCTCAACTGAATCAACTGTATATTTTATTACATACTTCTCTAAGCGGCGTATTTAATAACAGCATGGTTGAAAAAGTAGGCGCAAATCAGTTTATACCTAAATTTAAACCCAATGAACTGGTTGGCACAGTACTGGATGTTATTAACAAAAAAACAGCTGGTGATTCCAGTCAAACAACAGATGAATAAAAGCAGTGCATGACAAAACCAATTTCCATGGGGCTATTTTGAGTTATAACGTCGCATGAGTATTAATTTCACGCCCGATGAATATAAAGAGTTCCAGGTATTTTTAGAGAAAGCCTGTGGTATTGTGCTGGGTGATAATAAACATTATTTAGTATCGAGTCGTTTAAATCGTTTAATGGCTGACAATAGTATTGGTTCTTTGCATGATCTGGTGCAGAAATTAAACCAGTCAGTGGCATCACAGCTTCGCACCAGTGTTATTGAAGCGATGACAACAAATGAAACCCTGTGGTTTCGTGATACCTATCCGTTTGAAGTTCTCAGTAAAATCATTTTTGAAGAATACAAAAAAGAAAATAAAAAAAATCTTCGCCTGTGGTCAGCTGCCTGTTCAAGCGGTCAGGAGCCTTATTCAATAAGTATGATTGCAGAAGAATATGCCGCGCATAATCCGGGTTTTAGATTAGATATCACCGCTACAGATATATCTCAGGCAATTTTATCTGAAGCAAAAGAAGCTAAATATGATGCACTGGCATTAGCCAGAGGGCTTTCAGAAGAACGTAAGCGACGTTTTTTTTCTGATATTGGTAATCAGTGGCAGGTTAATGCCAGTGTTCGCTCCAGAGTAAAGTTCAAAGAAATAAATTTATTGCAGAGTTACACCGGTATTGGAAAAGTAGACGTTATATTTTGCAGAAATGTACTGATCTATTTTTCAGCTGAATCTAAAAGCGACATTTTAAATCGCATGGCAAAAGCGCTGAATCCCAGAGGCTTTCTTATTCTGGGTGCTTCTGAATCCATTACCCAGTATTGCGATGCATTTGAAATGGTGCGCGCTAGTACGGGTGTGCTTTATCGGTTGAAGGCGCATTAAAAGACGTCGTTGGTCTTTCGTCGTTGGTTGTTCGTCAAAAGCAAAAGCCAGAGTCTGTCATCTTTCTTATTTCTGTCATTCCGAGCGCAGCCGAGGAATCTTACTACCCGGGTAGCAAGATTCCTCGGCTGCGCTCGGAATGACAACACACAAAAAGTCTGCAAGACTTTTGATGAACGACGAACGATGAACGACGAACGATGAACGACGAACGATGAACGACGAACGATGAACGATGAACGACGAACGATGAACGACGAACAACCGGCAACCCCTCCAGATTTAAACCGGCAATCCTTGCCGCTTTTCTACTTCCTCCCCAAAAAATCTTCCGTAAGTTATTGAAAAATAAAGCCTGAGCATTTTGGCATGCCCCGTGCATTACTCCATCTAAGAACGGAGAAAATCATGGCAATAAGTTTTGATAAAGCATTTGGTGTACACGACAACGCACTGTTGTTGTTTGAACGCAGAACCCAGTTAATTGGCGAAAACATTGCCAATGCGGATACACCTAATTACAAAGCGCGTGATATAGATTTCAATTCGATTTTAAAAAATGCAAAAACGAATCAACTAAATATGAATACAACTAACAACGACCATATTAGCCTGTCATCCGGCGCTCAGAGTTCAGCCACCCAGTATCGCATACCGACACAAAATTCTGCAGATGGTAATACGGTTGACATGCAGCAGGAAAAAGCAGCCTTTGCTGAAAACTCAGTGCGTTATCAAACCACACTGAATATTTTAACTCGTCGTATTGGCGGCATGATTAAAGCCTTTAGAGGAGAGTAATAATGTCTGTGTTTAAAATTTTTGATGTAGCTGGTTCTGGAATGAGTGCACAGATGCTGCGCTTAAACACCATCTCCAGTAATCTGGCCAATGCGGAAACTATGGCAGGTAAAGCAGAAGATGTATACAAAGCACGGCGCCCGGTTTTTGAAACGGTGCTGAATAAATTTGGCGGTGGTAATGATATAGCCGCAGTTAAAGTCAGTGAAATTGTTGAAGCCGATACGCCAGCCATACCCCATTACATGCCGGGTCATCCGCTGGCAAATAAAGAAGGTTATGTATTTAGTCCGGGCATTAATGGCATTGAAGAAATGGCCGACATGATCTCAGCATCACGTAGCTATCAGAATAATGTTGAAGTGTTGAGCACCGCCAAACAATTATTAATCCGTACATTATCACTGGGAAGATCATAGGAGTTGACCCATGAACATTAATGAATTTCAGAATATTCCTGGTTTAAGAACCTCGCTCGAAGAAGACAGCAAGCAGAATCGAACTGAGCTGGGACAGGGTGCATTTTTAAAATTAATGACCACCCAACTGGGTAATCAGGATCCACTTAAGCCTATGGATAACGGTGATTTTCTGGCGCAGATTGCACAGTTTGGCACCGTCAGTGGGGTCAATAAACTGAACGAATCTTTCAATGGTTTTGCCAGCAGTTTGCAGTCCAGTCAGGCATTGCAGGCTTCCAGTTTAATTGGTCGTCAGGTGCTGGTGAATAACGATGAATCCTATCTACCGGCAACCGGCTCTATGGCGGGGGCGGCACAGCTTGATACTAGTGCCAGCAATGTGACAGTCAGTGTGCTGGATGCAGCAGGTCAGACCATTGGCCGAGTTGATCTGGGCGCACAGCAGGCGGGTCTGGTGCAGTTTAACTGGGATGGCATCACCCTGAATGGTCAGCGAGCCTTACCCGGTCGTTATCGGGTCGATGTGGAAGCAACTCGGGCCGGGCAAACCGAATCTTTAACGCCTTTAATTACCGCCAATGTAGTCAGTTTGACTCTGGGTGGAGTGGGGCAGGAAATGAAAGTCGAACTGGAAAATCTGGGAACGGTGAGTTTCAGTCAGATCAATCAGATTCAATAGATAACACAACAGGTCTGCATAGCAGGTCAGATTAATAGTCGATACACGAGGAGTTAACCATGTCATTTAGTACTTCACTTAGCGGATTAAACGCAGCCACTTCTGATCTTGATGTGACCAGTAATAATATTGCCAATGTTGGCACCACTGGTTTTAAAGGTTCACGGGCAGAGTTTGCCGATATTTTTGCCGCCAGTGCACTGGGTACAACCAGTAATGCAGTGGGTAGCGGTGTGTTGCTGTCCAGCGTGGCACAGCAGTTTGATCAGGGAAACCTGGAGTTTACGGAAAGTAATCTGGATATCGCCGTGAGCGGTGAGGGCTTTTTTGTATTAAAACCGAACCAGACCAGTAGTGAATTAACCTACACACGGGCGGGAGCCTTTCAGGTTGACCAGGCCGGTAATATAGTTACCAATCAAGGTCAGATATTGCAGGTGTTCCCGGTGAATGCCAATGGTACGGTGACTTCAACCAGTTTATCCGGCACGGTTCCATTACAGGTGCCCAGCACTGTGGGCCAGCCCCAGGCGACGACACAGATCGACATTAATCTGAATTTTCCAGCGGGCATTAACCCGGCGTTAAGTGCTGCGGCTCTGGATGCAGAGCTTTTGGCGAACCCTGCCAGCCCTAATCCATCCACTTTCAATAATTCTACTTCAGCCACTATTTTTGATTCCCAGGGCACACCGCATATATTAACTATGTACTTTGCGATGACCAATGACATAAATAACACATGGGAAGTACGCTCAACTATAGATGGTGTGGTCGCACCACCGGCTGCGGGGGCGGTGATAGATTTTGATCCATCCGGTGCGCTGAATACAGCAGCTCCAACCACCACGCTGGGTAATATTGCCTATAGCGCATTCCCATTAACCAATGGTGCCGCTGCACTGGCACTGTCAGTAGATTTTCGTAATGGCGCGAATGCCGTGACTCAGGAAGCCCAGGGTGGTTTTTCTGTGCAGTCATTAAGTCAGGATGGTTTTTCCACCGGCCGTTTAACCGGGCTTAATATCTCGGATGACGGTCTGGCAACGGCAAGTTTCACCAATGGTCAGACCACGCCTCTGGGCAAAATTGCTCTGGCTCGTTTTGATAATCCACAGGGTTTGAATCAGGTCGGCAATACATCCTGGGTAGAAACAACAAGCTCGGGTGCAGTGCAGGCGGGTGAAGCCGGCACAGGTAATTTTGGTTTTATGCAGGCCGGTGCGTTAGAAGCATCGAATGTGGATTTGACTGCACAGCTGGTTAATTTAATTACCGCGCAGAGAAATTTCCAGGCGAATTCGAAAGCTATTGAAACGGCTAATACGATTACGCAGACGATTATTAATATCAGGTAAAAAAGAAGGTCATTAGTCGTTCGTCATTCGTCAAAAGCAAAAGCAAAAGCAAAAGCAAAAGAATGTCATCCCGAGCGAAGCCGAGGGATCTTAACGACCCGGGTAGCAAGATCCCTCGGCTTCGCTCGGGATGACAGAGAGAAAAAAATTGCAATACTCTTTCTTGACTAACGACTAACGACTAACGACTAACGACTAACGACTAACGACTAACGACTAACGACTAACGACTAACGACGAAGATTTTAAAACGGTAAAAACTCATGGATAAAATGCTTTTTGTTGCAATGAACGGAGCCAAACAGGCGATGCGGTCACAGGCCAGCATCAGTCATAACCTGGCCAATGCCAGCACGGTTGGATTTAAATCCAGTCTGGATACGTTCACTAACTGGCATGTAAAAGGTCAGGGTTTTAATACCCGTGTTTACAATCAGCTACAGGCGAGTGGCAGTGATTTATCCAGAGGCAGTTTTACCACAACGAATAATGCACTGGATGTAGTGGTCAGCAATAAAGGCTGGATTGCAGTGCAGGGACGAGATGGAAAAGAAGCTTATACCCAGGCAGGTAATTTTAAACTGGATGACAAAGGTCAGTTAACAACAGGTGCAGGATATTCAGTCATTGGTAATTCGGGGCCTATTATTATTCCACCCGCACAAAAACTGGAAATTGGTGACGACGCATCTATCAGCATTATTTCTGTTGGTCAGACAGCAGAAACGGTGGCGATTATTGATCGTATAAAAGTGATTAAACCAGATGAATCTAAATTACAGAAAGGTGCCGATGGTTTAATGCGTTTAACAGATGGCGGCAAAGTCAAAGCGGATGCCACAGTGACACTGACATCCGGCGTGGTAGAACAAAGTAATGTGAACGCGGTTTCAGCGCTGGTGGATTTAATTCAGAACTCCAGACAGTTTGAAGCCAATGTAAAACTAATGAGAACGGCGAAGCAAAATGATGAATCATCTGCGCGCCTGTTAAGAGATTCGTAATGAATAATATAGTAAGCGGAGAAATTAAATGAACCCTGCATTGTGGATATCAAAAACCGGTCTTGATGCACAGCAAACACGTTTGTCTGTTATTTCAAACAATCTTGCCAATGTAAACACCACGGGCTTTAAACGTGACCAGGCAGTGTTTGAAGATTTAATGTATCAGAATGTTCGTCAGTCGGGCGCGGCTTCTACTGAAAATACATTACTACCTTCTGGTCTGGCTACAGGTACCGGTGTGCGTGTGGTGGCCACTGAAAAACTGCACACTCAGGGCAACCTGGTGCAAACAGGTAACCCGCTTGATGTGGCGATACAGGGGCGAGGTTTTTTTCAGATTTTAAGAGCCGACGGCACCACGGCCTATACCCGTGATGGTTCATTTCAGTTAAATGAACAGGGGCAAATGGTGACAGACAGCGGCCTGCAAATGCAGCCCGCCATTACTATTCCCCCCAATGCTCAAAGTATAACGATTGGTGATGATGGCATCGTCAGTGTGCTCGCCGCGGGTGCTACAAATCCTTCACAGGTCGGCACTATACAAACAGCGGATTTTATTAATCCCACAGGTTTGCAGGCTATAGGCGGAAATTTATTTCTTGAAACCACTGCCAGTAGTTCGCCACAAACAGGCACACCTGGCTTAAATGGTTTTGGCGATTTATCCAGTGGTGCTATAGAAAGTTCAAACGTAAATGTGGTTGAAGAGCTGGTGAATATGATTGAAACCCAGAGAGCGTATGAGATGAATTCAAAAGTGATTTCGGCAACCGATCAGATGTTGCAGTATGTGAGTAATAATTTATAAAAACGGATTTAAAAAACGTCGTTAGTCATTAGTCGTTCGTCAAAAGCAAAAGAAAAAAATAGAAGCAAAAGAAATACAAAAAATCTGTAAGACTTTTTGACGAAAGACGAAAGACGAAAGACGAAAGACGAAAGACGAAAGACGAAAGACGAAAAAGGTAAAAAGAATGAATAGCTTAAAGTTAGTAAAATATTTTGTTCTGGCAACAGTCTCTCAGTTAGGCCTGGGTTGTACTACGATGCCACAGGAGTTATCAGACTTTGAGCCCATCGTTCGGCCAGTGGCACCGCCTGTAGCCAGCTATAAAAATGGTTCTTTATATCAGGAGCGCACGCCATCATTATTTGCAGATATAAAACCCTATCGCATCGGTGACATTATTACTATTCGTTTAAATGAAAAAACCAGTGCGAGTAAAGATGCGGCAACTAACAGCATTAAAGAAGATTCCTATACTCCGGGGTCGCCATTATTTATGGGCACAGTGCCAACATTTAAAGGCAACCCTTTGCTTAATATGGTGACCGAAGCTGATCGTGAATTCAAAGGCGAAGCCGATAGCACGCAAAGCAATAGTTTAACCGGTGAGATTACGGTAACCGTAGTCGATGTTTTGCCGAATGGTAATCTGGTGGTGCAGGGTGAAAAATGGTTTACCTTAAACCAGGGTAAAGAATATATTCGCATCGCCGGAGTGATTAGACCTTACGATGTGGAGTCGAATAACAGCATTGTTTCATCCAAACTGGCGGATGCACAGATTGCCTATAGTGGAGAAGGTTTTGTTGCAGACAGCAACAGCCAGGGCTGGTTTAGTCAATTCCTGAATAGCAAGTGGTGGCCGTTTTAATCTCTCTCGCCTCTCCCTGACTACTGCTTGTTTTTAGCCCGCGCTTTGCGGGCTTTTTTTATGTACACGACTGCAGGGATGCAGGAGGTAGAGCAACGCAGGAGCAGTTGCCGAGGATGTACGGTATGCCGCGGGCGCAGGGAAGCGCAGGAGCGGCGTGGTTCAGGTTATAGAGAAGTCGTTAGTCATTCGTCGTTAGTCGTTCGTCAAAAGCAGAAGAAAAAAACAAAAAACAAAAAATGTCATCCTGAGCAAATATCTGTCATCCCGAGCGCAGCCGAGGGATCTTAACCCGGTAGCAAGGCACCTCGGCTGCGCTCGGGATGACAGAGAGATGAAAACTGCAATACTCTGCTGTTGACGACGAACGACGAACGACGAACGACGAACGACGAACGACGAACGACCAACGACCAACGACCAAAACTGGCCTCCATCTTGCAATATCTATTTACAAATAGAGGAGTTGGCAATGTTTCACCGTAGCTTATTAACAATCACCTGCATGTTTTTGCTTCTGGTTAATCCCGTTGAAGCGCAACGCATTAAGGATATAGCGGGCATAGCAGGCGTGCGTAGCAATCAACTGGTTGGCTATGGATTGATTGTGGGTCTGGATGGCACCGGTGATCAAACTACACAGACGCCATTTACCATTCAGAGTTTCAAAAATATGCTGGTGCAATACGGCATAACCTTGCCGGCTAATCAGACTTTGCGACTGAAAAATGTTGCCGCAGTGGCGATACATGCAGATCTGCCTCCCTTTAGTAAGCTGGGACAGCGCATTGATATTACCGTGTCTTCTTTAGGTAATGCCAAAAGTTTACGTGGTGGCAGTTTGTTGATGGCTCCCTTAAAAGGCGCAGACGGAAATATTTATGCTGTGGCTCAGGGCAACCTTGTTGTCAGTGGCTTTGGTATTTCGGGCGGTGATGGATCAAAAGTAACTGTTAATCAGACCAGTGTGGGGCGGATTCCAAATGGTGCCATTGTTGAACGTGAAGTGCCTAACCCATTTGATTCTATGAGCAAGCTGGTTTTAAATTTGAATCAGAGCGATTTCACCACGGCCAAACGAGTGGTGGATGCGATCAATAAAGTGCTGGGTCCTGATAGTGCTCAGGCACTGGATGCAGTTTCCATTCAGGTTTTAACACCACCGACGACTACACAAAAAGTTGAGTTTGTATCGTTTCTGGAAAACATCGAAGTACAACCCGATCAGGCACCGGCGAGAGTGATTGTTAATTCCCGAACCGGCACAGTGGTGATTAGCAGTAATGTGCGAGTGCGCCCGGCTGCGGTCAGTCACGGTAGCTTAATTGTCACCATTACAGAAAATCTCACAGTCAGTCAGCCTAATCCATTGGCAGAAGGAACCACCGCTGTAGTACCTCGTACTCAGATTAATGTAAACCAGGGTGACAAACGAATGTTTTTACTTGCGCCTGGCGCATCTCTGGATGAACTGGTTCGAGCGGTGAATGAAGTGGGTGCGGCGCCCGGTGATCTGGTGGCTATTCTGGAGGCACTTAAACAGGCCGGTTCATTAACCGCTCAGTTGATTGTTATATAAAGTGATTATGAAAAATTTATCTATGAAATATTATCTGTCATCCCGCTATGCTTTTGAGCCGGGATCAAGTGACCTGAAAATAATGAAAGTCACTGGATCCCCGCTAGAAGCACGCGGGGATGACGGAGCTCTGGTTATCTTTTCTGGTATGTTTTTATGATTGCAGACTCAGCTGTTTACACCGATTTTCAGGGCTTCGCCGATATGCGAAGAGAAGCCCGTGAGCAAACACCCGAGGCAATTAAAAAAACTGCCAAACAGTTTGAAGCCTTGTTTGTGCAAATGATGTTGAAAAGTATGCGCGATACTTTGTCGGAAGAAGGCATGTTTAATTCCAAACAGCAACGCATGTATCAGGACATGATGGATAAACAACTGAGCTTAAATTTATCCATGGGCAAAGGTGTGGGTCTTGCCAATGTGATTGAAAGACAGTTAACACGTCAGCCAGATAACTTTATGCCACCCCGTGAGCTGGCGGATTATTTTAATCGCCCGGCACGGCCAGCAGCAAAACCTGTGGCGCAAACATCGGCAATGGAAAATCCATCCGCAGAGATAAAAATGTCAGCCGTCAATGACAGTTACTGGCAGCAACCAGAAGAATTTATTAATGATGTCTGGCCCTATGCGGTAAAAGCGGGCAATGAACTGGGCGTTGATCCTGAAGTACTGGTTGCACAATCTGCACTGGAAACTGGCTGGGGAAAATACAGTCGTCAGTTTGATAACGGTGAAAACAGTTACAGTCTGTTTGGTATTAAAGCCGATGCCAGCTGGCAGGGTAAGCGTATTTCTGTTTCCACCCTGGAATTTAAAGACGGCATGATGCAAAGAGAGCGGGCTAACTTTAGAGCCTATGATTCTATCGATGATGCGTTTAATGATTATGTCAGTTTTATTCAGCAAAACCCTCGTTATCAGCCGGCACTGGAAAGAGGTTATAACCCTAAAGCTTATGCCGAAGAATTACAGAAAGCAGGCTATGCCACCGACCCGAATTATGCCGCAAAAATTGAGAAAATTCGCAACGGTAAACTGATTAAAACAGAAACGTCAGCATTAAAGAATGGCCAGAAAGTGCCGCTAACCTAAAGATAAGGCAAGCACCGTGCAGTATCGGTGTTTTGCATAAGAGAGTTAATTATGGCTGGAATATTAAACACAGCAATCACTGGTTTGAGAGCCTATCAGACCTCATTAGCCACTGTTTCACAGAATATTTCCAATGTGGGAACAGAAGGTTATAGCCGTCAAAAAGTAGGTCTGGAAGCACGGCTGCCGCAGAATCTGGGCGGTCTCAATATTGGCCAGGGTGTGGTCGTTGCTGATGTTAGTCGTGTGCTTGATGTTTTTATTAATGCCAATATTCGTGAGTTTCAGTCGACTACTTCACGGCTCGACATGTTCGGCAGTTTTGCTTCACGAGTAGAAAATCTTATTGCCGATGAACAGGGTAGTTTAATGCCGGCTTTAAATGATTTCTTTAATGCGGTCAGCGATGTAGCCAATGACCCTTCATCCAATGCACCAAGAGTCGCCCTGCTGGGTGCGGCAGATAATCTTCAGCAACGACTGGTTTCATTATCCACCGAGATGCAAAAGCTGGAAAAAGAAATTGATAGTCGTATTAGTTTTCAGGTAGGTGAAATTAATGCCATAACAGCAGAAATTGCACAGGTGAACGACAGCATTACTCGTAACAGCAGTGTGAACAATCAGCCAGCAGATTTACTGGATAAACGCGACCTGTTACTCAAGCAGTTAGCAGAAAAAATTACAGTTAGTGTGGTAGAGCAATCCGATGGTACTTTAAATGTATTAGCGGGCACCGGCCAGTTACTGGTCACCGGTTCGGTTTCGGTTGACCTGACTACCCAGGCAGATTTTTTTCAGCCAGATCGTCTTGCCATCGCGTTACAAAGTACCAGCGGCACTATTGATATTACACGAACTTTATCTGGTGGCGAATTAGGAGGTCTGCTGGATTTTAGAAATAATTTACTGGACTCCACGCAAAATAGATTAGGCCGCACCGCCATTGCACTGGCAGAAACATTTAATAACCAGAGCCTTCAGGGCTATGATTTAAATGGCAATATGGGCACCAACTTTTTCAGTGTCGGTGCACCACAGATTTTAAGTAATTTAAATAATGCTGGAACCGGGTCAGTAGGTGTAACTATAAACAGTGCACAGGCATTGACCATATCTGATTACGAAGTAAGATTTTCAGCGGCTAATGCTTATGACATAGTGCGTTTAAGCGATAATGTGTCCGTGAGTTCGGGAGCTTATGCGAATCCTACCAATGTAACCGTAGATGGTTTAGATTTTAATTTAACCGGGGCTCCTGCCGCAGGTGATTCCTTTTATGTGCGTCCTACTCGCCTGGGTGCAATTGGTTTTCAGGCACTGGTTAATGATCCCAATGCAATTGCGGCTGCTTCACCGGTTCGTTCAGTGACATCAGCTGCAAATATTGGCAACGCAGCGATTTCATCACCCACCGTGCAAAATGCGGCGAATGCTAATTTAACAAACACAGTGACCATTACCTTTAATGCTGCTGGCAATTTTGATGTTTTTGATGTCACCGCCGGTGCGGCTATTTTACCAGCCAATAGAACTTATACCCCGGGTATGACCCTTGCCGAAAATGGCTGGCAAGTTCAATTGAATGGTACGCCACAACCTGGCGATGTTTTAACTGTGCAGGAAAATATAGGAGGTGCAACGGATAATCGTAACGCACTTGCTCTTGCCGGTATTCGTACGCAGGGAATATTAGATGGCGGCACTGCATCACTTGAACAGTCATACAGTGCACTAACTGCCGAGGTGGGCACCATTACCCAGCAAATTAATATAAGCAAAGATGTTGAAGAAAGTTTATTGAGCGGCGCTATGGCCGAACGCGAAACTGTCTCTGGTGTTAATCTTGATGAAGAAGCAGGAGACCTGATTCGTTTTCAACAGGCTTATCAGGCGTTGAGTCGTGTTGTGCAAACAGCACAGAGTCTTTTTCAGTCGCTACTGGATGCAGTGTAGGTAAATTATGCGAGTTTCTACAGCCTTAGTTTTTAGTCGCGGTGTGCAGAATATTCTTGACCAGCAGAGTAAATTACTGCGTGTTCAGGAACAACTGTCCAGAGGTGAAAAGAACCTGCGGCCATCCGATGATCCGGGTGCGGCATCACGAATACTGGATTTAAATGAAGCTGTTTCACAAATAACCCAGCTCAATGAAAATGCAAACTTTTCCACTCAACGTCTGGGTCTGGAAGAATCGACTTTAGATGGCGTAGTTAATGTTTTGCAGAGAACTCGAGAGCTTGCCATTCAGTCAGCAAACACAGGGGTGAATGATTTAGCTGCACAAAGAGCCATCGCCCAGGAATTACGACAGAAGCTGGATGAAATTTTTCAGTCGGCCAATACAAAAGATGCAGCAGGGGATTATCTGTTTTCAGGTTTCCAGTCTAAAACTCAGGCATTTACTACCGATGGCGCGGGTAACTACACATACAATGGAGATCAGGGGCAGATATCATTGCAAATAGGCACTAATCGACAGGTTGTAGTGAACGATCCCGGTGCTGATGTGTTTCAGTTAATTAGAACCGGCAATGGTGTATTTACTACTGATGGCAGTCGCACTAATTCTGGAATGGCACAAATATCTACCGGCACTGTAACCGACCAGTCGGTATATCAGGCTCAGGATTTCAGTATTAATTTCACTAGCGCGACAACTTATGATGTCGTTAACAGCACTACAGGTGTAACACTACTAACGGCACAAACATACGTGGATGGTGGTGCAATATCATTTAATGGTGTGACGGTAGATATAAGTGGCACGCCTGCAAATGGCGATATTTTTACCGTTAATGCCAGCAGAAATCAGGATATATTTACCACCCTGGAAAATTTAATTAATGATTTGGAAAATCCGGCTGCGGGCAATGTAACGGGTAACTTTGGTGGCAATTATCTTGCTAATGGTTTTGATGCAACGGATACCGTCAGTTTTGATCTGGTATTCGATGGCCGTACTGTGCCCATTAGTTACCTCATAGGTGGTGCCGATACTAATGCAAATATTTCTGCAGGTATCATTGCAGATATTGCCGCAGACCCAAATGTGACGACCAATGCTAACGGCACATATACACTGGCAGGTACCACCACTGGAACCAGTATGACATTTCAGTTAAACGGTACCGATATAAATTTTTTAAGCAATGGTGGCTCCGGTGTTAATACAACAAGCCTGGCGATTAATAATTTTATAGATAACGATAACAGTGGAACTGGTAATGTGGCCAGCCTTGATTTAACTAATATTGGTAGTTCTAATGTGTCATCCGCAACGGTAGCAGCAGGGGCTGCGGCAACGTTTACATCCGGTGCTTCAAATAATGCTGTGCTATCTCAGCAGATTGCCAGTTTTCTAAACAATACTGATCGTGCTATCGCTAATGTGATAGATGTAAGAACCCGAATTGGTGGTCGATTGAATTCTATTGATAGCCAGAAATCAGACAATGAAGCCAGAAGTTTTCAATTACAGAAAGTATTGTCTGAAGTAAAAGACCTGGATTTTGCAGAAGCAGTGAGCAATCTTACTTTTCAAACCACCGCATTGCAGGTGGCGCAGCAGTCGTTTGTTCAGGTTCAGAATCTATCTTTATTTAATTTTATTTAAACAGAAAATTAAAGAGCGACTAATAATGTACAGGGGTTCAGAAATCCAGTTTTTACTTTTTATATTCGCTCAGAATTAGAATAGTGAAAATTGCATACTTTGGCTGTGATTTATTTATCGGATGTCTGGATGTTTTTCGGGCACATAATCATGATATTGTTGCTATCTTTGTGGCTGGAAATAAACAGGAAAATAAAAATATCTGTGAATATGCTGCAGCCGAGAAAATTCAGTGCGTAACAGATAAACCGACTGAACAGCATATTAAAATGTTAGAAGATATGGGAGTGGAATGTTTTTTTTCCATAGAATATGAGTATTTAATACCCCTGCCTTCTGCTCAGGTTATGACGCTCAATATGCATCCAACTTTATTACCAGAAGGTCGAGGTGCGACTCCTCTGAATTATCTTATTTTACAATATCCACAACATGCTGGTATTACGTTCCATAAACTGGCTAGTCATTTTGATGAAGGGGATATAGTTTATCAATCTCCCGTTCAGCTTGATGATAATGAAGGGCTGGAGTCTCTTGTAGTTAAGTTGAGTTATAAAATCCCCAAATTACTTAATGATGTGCTGGATAATTTATCTGAGCTTTATCAAAATGCAAAGCCGCAAAGTGGTGGAAGTTACTGGCCTAAAATTACAGATCAGCAACGTTTACTAAACTGGCAGGACGATATTAATAGTATTAATTTAATGGTCAGGACATTTGGTCGGTTTGGTGTGATTGCGTGCATTGAGCAAGAAATCTGGTTGGTCAATCATGTGGAAATTTATAAAACAGTTCATTCTATCCCATCGGGTACACAGGTTGCTCACGATATTAAAATCTGTGTGGTAGCAGTATCAGAAGGTCTGGTTGTTATTTATAAAGATAGTATTGTAGAGAGACGTGATCTAAATAAATAGATTAAAAACAGTAAATACCAATCTAAAAGTCAGAATTATTATTTAAATAAACTATAAGAAGTAAATTGAGGAGAATGTAGTGCTTACTCAGGCAGAATTTGTGGAAGCGAATTTAAAATGAAAAATAAAAAATCGGCTGGCCACAAAAGAAAGCCGATGATGGGTTCTTCAAAACACAATTCTGTGTCTGGAAAATATAATTCAGCTTTGAAATATTATCAGGCCGGTGATTTTCAGAAGGCTGGTTCGATTTGTACTGAGTTGCTTTCTGTAGAGCCAGATAATGTTGATGCTAATCACCTACTGGCCATCGTTGCAGCACAGGCCGGTAATCATAGACTGGCAGTTCAATTATGTAATGCAGCGATAAGAGAAGATGCAAGCCAGGCAATTATTTATAATACCCTTGGTTATTCACTAAGAAGTTTAAAGCAGACGGATGAAGCTGTTATTGCTTATGAAGAGGCTATAACTATTAGTCCTGATTATGCCGATGCACACAACAATCTGGGTAATGTGTTTAAAGATTCAGGTCGAATTGATGAGGCTTTTTCCTGTTATAAAAAAGCTCTGTCAATTAAACCTGATTATGCTGAAGCGCATAGTAATATGGGGAGTTTATATAATGACCTGGGTCAGCTTGATGAGGCTATTGATTGTTATAAAAAGGCATTATCTATCCGGCCTGAATATGGAGAAGCCTATATGCACCTCCTGAGATTGAATACCAGCATCGGCACTGAATTAAAGAAAGGGTTAGAGAAAACATATGAAAATAAAAACAAATCGTATAATGACAGAATGTTTTGTGGTTTTGCTCTTGGTAAATTATATGAAAAAACTAAAGAATATGATAAGTCTTTCGCCTGCTATATAGAGGGAAACAGATTAAAAAGGGAGTCGTATATTTATTCAAGTCGGGACGACTATAATTTATTTGAAAAAATAAAGCAGATATTTTCCACAGAATATTTTTTGAAAACCAGTGGGTTTGGAGAAAAAAATGAATCACCTGTTTTTATTGTTGGTATGCCAAGGTCGGGTACAAGTCTGGTTGAACAGATATTGGCCAGTCATCCCCGCGTGTTTGGTGCAGGTGAATTAACATATATCACTCATATGGGGCTAAACTATTTTTCTGATGTGACGTCAGCTGTGTTTCCAGAGTACATGCCTGAGCTTGATGCTAGTCATCTAAAAAAAGCAGGTGCGTATTATATAGAAAAAACCCATGATCTTTCTCAGTCTGAGCAATATATAACAGATAAAATGCCGCATAATTTTTTATTTATTGGGCTGATAAAGAGTATTTTACCCAATGCGAAGATTATTCATTGTGTAAGAAATCCTATGGATAATTGTCTGTCTATTTTCAAAAATTATTTTGGGGTTACTGGTTCGCATAAATATGCCTATGAATTAGGTGAGCTTGGTCGCTATTATAATCTTTATCTTGATCTAATGAAGCACTGGCAAGATACTTTGCCAGGATTAATTTACAATATTAATTATGAAGAACTTGTTGGTGATCAGGAGGGGCAAACAAAGAAGCTTTTGAATTACTGCGGGCTGTCATGGGATGAAGCATGCCTGGAGTTTTACCAGACAAAAAGAAGAGTGGCAACCTTAAGCAATGCCCAGGTGCGTAACCCTATTTATAAAGATTCAATCCAGCTCTGGAAATGCTACGAAGCTCAACTTGAGCCACTTAGACTTGCAATTTATGGTTAAGGGCAGCTGTTATAAGCGTGAGTAGCATTGGCGCCTTTTGCAATAGCGCTCATTTTCCCGTTAAGATTTGACCGTGCAATATTGGTTAGTGCCATTATTTCTTTGTCTATGTTTAGAAGACCTATCAGGCTGGCTTGTCGATTTTTAGCGTTGCTACTGGATGCAGGATTGTTATTAAAAAAACTTCTGATTAATTCATCACGTTGAATGGTAATTTCTGGCATATCTTCCCAGCGCGAAGACTTTGCCATTTCTAGCAAGTCTTTACTCAGTTTAATAATTTGTTGCCAACTTATATTAATACTGTTTTTCATTTGCCTGCAGTCTGTTTATTTATTTTTTGTTGCGTGGTGAAGTTCTTCAGGGATGGTATCCCAGGCACCTTTTATTTCCAGTATCAGTCCAGATATTTCATCCAGAATAGCCTCATCATTTTTTTGATTGGCTTCAAGTAAACGTCTGGCCATATAGTCGTAAAGTGAATCCAGGTTATTTGAAATCTCCCCTTTCACATCCATATCCAGTGAACTTTGCAGACCACCAACAATGGAAATAGCTTTACCAATCAATATGCTTTTTTCACCCATATTGCCATGAGTCATACAGCCTTTTGCCTGAGCGATTCTGGATAAGGCGCCTTCCATAAGCAATTGAATAAGCTTATGTGGATTGGCATTTTCAATTTTTCCCTGGCTGTGTGTTTTCTGATATTCCTGTACGGCGTTTTGTGGGTTCATGGTTTCACCTTAAGTAAGTGTTTATAAGTTATGGTTTAATTACCAAAATCTTGAACAATATTATTTGATATTTCCAGTTGTTGAGTTAAAAAACTACCGGTTGAATTTAATTGAGCAACCAGAAGGTCCATAGCTGTAAATTGAGAGCGAATACGCCTTTCTATAGAATCTAACCTACGCTCAAGAGATGCACGTTTTATGGCCACTTCATCCAGTTGTCTGTCCAGTCCATCGGTTCGGGTTTTAATTAAACCAGTGGTTTTATCAAGAAAAGTATTGAGCAGGTCACCCAGTTTTTCAGATATGCCATTGTCTACAGTAAATACTTTTCCCACATCCTCGAAATTATCTTTCAGAGCTTTATCGAGTATTTTATCGTCGATAGTGATGGTGCCATCTTTTTCAGTACGCAAGCCTAATTCAGCCAGACTTTTGAATGCGCCATCCGTTGATACCGTTGAATTTAAAATACGGCGGATCTGTGACTCAATGCCCTGAGTGGTGGCGTCACCACTCAGTAATCCTGCGGTATTTGTGTCTGCATCATAATCAGTTAACTGATTAAGGTTAGTGATTAAATTATTATATTTGCCAACAAAACTTCTAACCTTTGACTGGCTGCCAAATTCATCCAGAGTAACGGTTAAAGAGCCAGGGTTACCCACGTCTTCTTTAACGGCGGTAATCGTAATGCCTTCAATGGCTTTATCAAATAAATTAGTGGTGCTTTTGGCACTAAAGCCATCAATAAGAATTTCTGCATCCTGTGCGGGGTCAACTTCAGTTAACTGATTACTGGCATCGCCGGCAATAAAAAATAACTGCGATAAGCCGGTATTGTTTTTGTCTGTACCATCGTCATCATTAACACTGATGCTGATTTCATTGCCTTTACCTGTGGCATCGGATGTCAACACCAGTTTGGATACAGGATTGCCTGATCCATCATTAACGGTAAGGATGCTGGCAGTGACACCAAAATTATTTACATCATTGTTTATACCATCACGAATTTTTTCCAGAGACTGACTGGCGGCATCAATATTGAGTTGAAATGTTTTACTGTTGGCAGAAATAGTTAAAGAACCTGTGCCAACCGGTGTGCTGGCAGCGGTGAAATCCCCTGAAATTAGTTTATGAGCTTTAGCCAGACTTGTGACTTCAATACTGGTAGTGGCCACGGCCGCTTTATTGGTGCCGGAGGCAATAAACAATGCTGTGTCACTAGAGCTTACCGCTCGGCCCTGAAAATCGGCAAGGTTTTGCAGATCCTGAATGGTTTTTTGAAAATCGGACAGTGCGCTGTTAACGGTGCCAAAGGCAGTGAGTGTGGCCTGAGCCACAGCTTCCTGAGAATTCAGTCGATTCTCTACTGGAGCGCGCTCTGCAACAACTAGCTGAGAGACAATAGACTCAATATTGAGTCCTGAGCCTGAGCCTGATGCTGTGATGTGTGCCATGCAGAGTACCTCTTAAATCTGAAAGTTACTGAAACTATATTTAGCATAGTGCAAAAGCCATACCAGATATTGAAATGGCCAGCGGCTAAATACAGTCCAATAAACTTATCCTTAGACTTTCGCCTGGAACAATAGTCCCTCATTACCCGTGAGTGACCCCAGATTCTGAGAAATTTTAATTGTCTCATCCGGTGGAATCATGCGTACAATTTCATTGGTTTCAGAATTGATTACTTTAATTATAGTACGGCCATCATTTTCTGAAATAGTAAACTGTAATGATCGTTGAATATTTTGCGTGTATTCATTGATATTACTTACCGCTTCTTCCAGCATTTTCTGAGCTTCTTCGATTTTTTCTGCTGATTTCTGTGCGATTTCCTGAGGATCAGGCAGTTTAATTTCAGGAGCTTTAGCTGGAGCTGGATCCGGTGGTGTTACATTAACCGTTGTATCACGAGTAATTGTTTCTGGCTGGGCACGACTATTCGCCTGAGTTTGAATCGGGCGAGATTGGGGTACGATGGTATTAATATCTGTAGCCATAATCTTTACCTGCTGAAACGGAGAAATACCCCAGAGGCAAAGCCCCTGGGATATTTGTTTAACTTACTAATGAACTGCGTAGTAATGTTAGTTCTCCATTTACTGCAGCAGAGCCAGTACCTGTTGAGGTAATGAGTTAGCCTGAGACAGTATAGATATACCGGCCTGTTGCAGAATCTGCGCTCGGGTCAGGTTGGCTGTTTCAGTGGCGAAGTCAGCATCCAGGATACGAGAACGTGCAGCGGATAGATTCTCGATGGTGCTGGATTGACTGGCAATGGTTGAATCCAGACGATTTTGAATCGCACCCAGACCCGCACGAATGGTGGAGATCTGAGACAGGGCGCCATCAATAACCGCAATGGCGGAGTTAGAGCCTGCTACATCAGAGATATCCACTGCATTAAGACCACTTAATAGAGGTGCTGCTGCGGCAAAGCCTGCTTTAGCCAGACCATTACCGGCCAGACTGAATATAGTAGCCGAGTTCAGTTCAATAGTGCCTCGGCCTGTTAATGCTGGGCCTGTGCCATCTACACCTGGGGTAGGAGTGGCTCCGACAACAGCGAGACCTGTTCCCGTTGATACTTCTGTTACGGTTAGATTACTCACACCTGATCCCAGTAAGTCAGAGGTGAGGTCAATGATACCGTTAGGTGTGCCGCCGCCATTTTCAGTCGCCTGAATATTTGTGTTGCCAGCTGTGTACTGTGCATTGACAGCGTTAAAAAACTGAGTGCCTGCATCAGCTTCACTGGTGCCCAGATTGACGCCAATATTACCGGCTGTGTTAACCGTACCGCCCAGTAGAGTAAACTCGTAAGTGACACCACCTACATTCAATGTGTCACCAGCAGCTGCACCCACACCTGTTACACCATCAGCAATGGTGATTGAACCAGCTGTAAAAGTGCCCGTTGCATCGATATTGGTTCGAGTGGTAGTTTGCACATCATTGAGAATGGTGACGACTGCACCTGCTACAGTTGAGCTAGCAGAAGCGGTAAAGGTAGTGTTTGCATTCAGCGCAGTATCAAGCAAGCCTGCATCGGTAGCTTCAACACCTGTTGCAGCACCTAATGCCACATTACCTGCAGCAACGGCACCTGATGTACCAAATTCAAAAGTAACACCGTTAACGGTGACCGTGTCCCCATCTACTACATCTGTTGCATTGAATGTAATAACTTCGGTACCAGCAGCACCCACAGCACCACCGGCAAAGTCAACATTTGTGGTGGAAGCAGTAGCCGCTACAGTTGCGCCTCGTACTTCCAGACCGGATGCATTTTCAACTCGGTTAAGACCTGCATCACCATTAGATGAGGTAATGGCAATGTCTTTACCTGTAGCAGAAGATAAAGTTAAAGCTCCTGTGTTCAGATCGGATACGGCCGTTACGCCTGTTTGGCTAGTGACAGCGTTAATAGCCGCGGCTACATTCGCGCCCTGTGTGGCAATAGTATTAGAACCGCCAACCGCACCAATATTTGTGCCGTTAATTAATAAATCACCAGAACTTAAAGCCTGATTACGTAAAAGGGTATTGGCGCTGGCCAGTGAGGTGGTTGCCGTTGCGGTAACACCGGTCTGGTCAGTTACATTATTAATGGCGGCTGCTTTAGATTCTGCTGAGCCATCAACAGATACGCCGACATCGACGCCATTAATAGTGACATCATTCGCTACAAATGCGGGATTTGTTACTGCGACAGCACCGTTAGCCTGGAAGGAGCCCAGGTTGGAAAGAGATGCATTACCAATAGAAACAGAAATGGTTTCGTTAGCGTTCGCACCCACCTGGAACTGCTGAGCGGAGAAATTACCATTCAGGATTTTCTGGCCGTTAAATGATGTGGTAGTAGACACACGGTCTAATTCTTGAAGTAACTGTTGTGCTTCAAGGTTAAGTGCAGAACGGTCAGAAGAAGAGTTAGAAGCATTCGCAGACTGCAAACTCAGCTCACGAATACGTTGCATAATATTACTGAATTCGCCTAAAGCGCCTTCAGCAGTCTGGGTCAGTGAGATGGCGTCGTTAGCGTTACGTACTGCCTGGGTTAAACCACGAATCTGGGTGGTGAAACGCTCAGAAATCGCAAGACCCGCCGCGTCATCTTTCGAGCTATTGATACGCAAACCAGAAGACAAACGCTGTAATGACGTTTGCAGTGAACTCTGAGACTTGTTTAAGTTACGTTGAGCATTCAGCGATGCAACGTTGGTGTTGACTATCTGTGGCATGGTATTTCCTCCGTTCCAGATAACGTGTTGTTATAAGGAACCTTTGGTTTGCGCTTTATAGCGTATTCATTAAGCTTTTATGCTTCGTTCAGAGACTTTAGCGGCCTTGCCAGGAAAAACTTTAGTGCTTATTTTAAATAAAAGTTACTTTGTTTAAGTTATTGAATTTAAATGAGTAATATTAACTATAGGTCTGGAGTCTATAAAAATTAAATAAAAAATAACCTCTCTAATGGGTAATATTTCTGACAGGCAGCAGCCCAGTATCACAATGTCATTATTTTGACATTTAACAGATAACTGCTTTACTAAGGGCAGACACATTATATAAGAGCAGTAAATGACCAGCGATCAGCAGCAAAAATCCGTATTACTCATTGAAGACAACATTCAGATTTTCAATGAAATCAAATCCTTAATGACCTTTTTAGGTTACGACACTGTTTATGCCTCTGATCTGGATGGTTTAAAAGGTGCATTGGGCAATCGGGATTACACTTCAATGTTACTGGGAGCCTGCCATAATGAATCCGTGCAGAAAAAAGCACTGGATATGATTAATGAGCATGATGCTGAATCTCAGATTATATTGATTAACCAGCCCAAAGATAATTTCGATAAATTCCGTGAAACCTACGCCTGTGTTATGGCGCATCTGGCTATGCCTTTAACCTATGAACCGGTGATTGAAGCTCTGGGGCGAGCCAGTGAATTTCATCAACATAATAAAGAGCAGGGTTCAGCATCCTGTCGAGAGCTTATTAGTAATGTGCCTAAGCTGGGGGGGAACAGTTCTGCCATTCAATATGTAAGAACAATGATCGAGCAGGTGGCCAAAACCGATGCCAGTGTGTTGATTCTGGGTGAGTCGGGTACAGGCAAGGAAGTGGTGGCAAGAAATATTCATGCTTTATCCAATCGCTGCAAACATAATTTTGTGCCGGTGAACTGTGGTGCGATTCCCGGTGATTTACTGGAAAGCGAATTATTTGGTCACGAAAAGGGCGCGTTTACCGGCGCTATTAGTTCCCGTCAGGGGCGATTTGAGCTGGCTGAAAAAGGCACCTTATTTCTTGATGAAATTGGTGATATGAGTCTGCCCATGCAGGTAAAGCTATTGCGGGTATTGCAGGAGCGCACCTTTGAGCGCGTGGGCAGTAATAAAAGTATTCAATCTAATGTGCGTATTCTGGCTGCCACCCATCGTAATCTTGAAGAGAATATTAAAGGTGGTAAATTTCGCGAAGACCTGTTTTACCGATTAAATGTCTTCCCCATTGAATTACCTGCACTGCGTGAGCGTTTAGAAGACGTGCCGTTTTTATTACAGGATCAAATTGAGCGACTGGAAAAAGATAAACGCGGCTTGGTGCGTTTAACCGCCTGTGCGATAGAAGCATTATGCCAGTATCAGTGGCCGGGTAATGTACGTGAACTGGCAAATCTGGTGGAGCGCCTGGCCATTTTATATCCGGGTGGCGTAGTGGATGCGGCACAGCTGCCCCCTAAATATTTGCCCGATGCAATTAAACCTTCAGCGCCTCCATTTAATCCGGCAATGATGTTTGCAACACTGGATGAAGACGAAGAGCTGGAGACCCATCTTAGCGATACGATTCTTAGCTCAGACACGCAGGTTGAACCGGATGTCACCACGGATACTGAATTAGGTGTGGCGGCTGCCCCCGCCCAGAAAATGGATGAAGAAGGGCTGGATTTAAAAGAGCACCTGGCGCAGATGGAAGTGATGTTAATTAAGCAGGCTCTGGGCAGCACCAATGGTGTGGTGGCTCATGCGGCTAAATTGCTTAAGATGCGGCGGACGACTCTGGTTGAGAAGTTGAAGAAATACGATATAAAAGATTAAGAGACGTCGTTGGTCTTTCGTCGTTCGTCGTTCGTCAAAAGCCAAAACCAAAACCAAAACCAAAACCAAAAGAATGTCATCCTGAATTTTTTTCTGTCATCCCGAGCGCAGCCGAGGGATCTTACTACCCGGGTAGTTAAGATCCCTCGGCTGCGCTCGGGATGACAACAAGGTGGGAAACAACGATACTCTTTTGACCAACGACCAACGACCAACGACCAACGACCAACGACCAACGACCAACGACCAACGACGCAACTCCCAATAGCCATAAAATTGACTCAAATCCCCCCGCCTATTTTTTAAGTTATTGAAAACATGCGAGATTGTCTTTTGGCATAAATCCTGCTCTATTTCTCTGTAACGCAACAGAGGTGACATAAACACGTCATGAGCACGCCAGCCAGTTTAATACAGCAACAAAATCACGAGATAAAAGACCAGCAAACTCTGATGGCAGCATTTGAGCAGTTCAGCCAGTTGTCTGAACAGTTGCAAACCTCCTATCAGGTGCTGGATCAACGCACCAAAGAATTAACCCGAGAATTAGCCACCGCACGCAGTGAGCGCTTAAAGCAGCTGGCGGAAAAAGAAAAGCTGGCAGACCGGCTGGAAAAATTACTGGCGGCTCTGCCAGCGGGTGTGGTGGTGGTGAATACAGAAGGCATTATTCAAACCGCCAATATGGCAGCAGAAAAATTATTTGAGCAAAGATTAGAAGGTAAAAACTGGCAACACGTAATGTCTATCAGCGTACAGAAAGCTGATGAACAGGGCATCACTTTAAAGAATTCAAATATATTAAGTATGAACTGTCAGCAGCTGGATGCAGATGAAGGTGAAATTATTTTACTCAATGATGTCACTCACAATCGCATGCTACAGGATCTGGCTAATCGACAGTCAAGGCTGGCGGCAATGGGTGAAATGGCCGCAGGTTTAGCTCATCAATTACGCACGCCACTATCATCTGCCATGCTTTATGCTTCGCAAATTGATAGCCCCCGGCTTAATGAAAATCAGCAACACCGGGCAGTAGAAAAAATTCGCACCAGCATGCGCTACCTTGAAAAACTGATTAACGATATGTTGATGTATGCAAAAGGCGGTGAATTTGATGACGCTAAATTTTCACTTAAGCAGTTACTGCTTGCCTTTTATTCGCGCATCGAAGTTCAGCTACAGCAAAGTGGCGCGCAATTAAAAATAAATAACAAACTGTCAGATATAAAACTGACGGGCAGTGTGGATGCTTTAGTAAGTGTGCTGATTAATCTTGCAGAGAATGCCATTGAAGCCTGTGAACAGTTTAGCGGATCAGCTCAGTGCAAACTTGAACTCAATGTTTATCAACAGGCACAGCATATTATTTTAGCTATGCAGGATAATGGCCCCGGTTTAACTGAACAACAACAGGCTCATGTTTTTGAGCCATTTTATACAGAAAGCAGCCACGGAACAGGTTTAGGTCTGGCGGTAGCGCAATCTATTGCACGCGCTCATCAGGGGGAGTTAATGGTGAAATCCGAGCCGCAAAATGGTTGCACATTTTATTTATGTTTACCCTTGAGCCAGGGCGAGCAGTTTTTAGCCAGCGGAAAAATGATCACAACAGAAAAAATAGCTGGCGAGAATAGTGGAGAGTGTCAATGAGCAAAGTGGATGTATTAATAGTAGAAGATGATGCAAATTTGCGTGATGCCCTGAGCGACACATTGCAGTTATCAGGTTATTCAGTTGTCACCGCCGAGCATGGACAGGCGGCGATAAATAAATTAAAAACAGAATCTTTTGGCATGATTATAAGTGACGTGCAAATGCAGCCTGTGGATGGCATGTGCATGTTGCAGACTATAAGAAAACAGGATCAGAAAACCCCCATAGTAATGATGACTGCCTACGGCACGATTGAAAAAGCAGTGGATGCCATGCGTTTTGGCGCGACCGATTATCTGGTTAAACCGTTTGAAGCCGATGCATTGATTGAAGTGGTTGAGCGTTTATTACCCGCAGATAAACAGCAGCAGGAAGTCACTGATTTAGTGGCAACAGAAGAAAAAATGCAGTCACTTAAAACTTTAGCCGCACGGGTTGCTAAAAGTGAAGCCACGGTATTGTTATGCGGAGAAAGTGGTGTGGGTAAAGAAGTGTTTGCCCGTTATATTCACAATGAGTCTAATCGATCCAAAGGACCTTTTGTTGCAATTAACTGTGCAGCCATTCCAGAAAATATGCTGGAGTCAGTTTTATTTGGTTATGAAAAAGGCGCATTTACTGGCGCGCATCAGGCTCATGCCGGTAAGTTTGAACAGGCTCAGGGCGGTACTTTGCTGCTGGATGAAATTTCAGAAATGGACCCTGCTTTACAGGCGAAATTATTGCGCGTGTTACAGGAAAGAGAAGTGGAGCGACTGGGTGGACGAAAAGTTATTTCACTGGATGTTCGTGTGCTGGCCACTACCAATAGAAATTTAAAAGACGAAGTGGTGAATGGTAATTTCCGCGAAGATTTGTTTTATCGATTAAGTGTTTTCCCTATTATGATTCCACCGTTAAGAGATCGCATCGAAGATATTATTCCTATTGCAAATAAATTATTAACAAAATATTCAGCTGATTTAAATGAAGACATTTCTTTGTCTGCACCGGCGCAGCAAAAGCTGGTGAGCCAGCAATGGCCAGGCAATGTACGCGAACTGGATAATGTTATTCAACGAGCCATGGTATTAAAAACAGGTAATGAAATAAGCGATGAACATATTTATTTTGAGACTGCGGAAATTATCGAACTTAATTTTGAAGACAAAAATAAACATAGTCAGGTTCAGGAAGAATCACAGGATTCAGTGCTGGTCAGTGATTTAAAAGATCGTGAGCAGAGATTAATTTTAGAAGCATTAAAGGCGGGCGATGGCAGTCGAAAATACGCGGCAGATCGGTTGGGCATTAGCCCCAGAACGCTGCGTTATAAACTGGCCAGAATGCGTGATGCGGGTATAGCGGTTTAAATAATATAAAAATATGTCATCCCGAGCGTAGTCGAGGGATGACAGATGAAAGGCAGAGATGTTTTATGAATAATATAAACGTAAATCAGTTATTAGCCCAGATGAGAGTGCTTGAAGCTCAGGCGCAGGCTAAACCTGCGCCTGTTGCTGAAAGTGATATGGGTGTGCAGAAAGCAGATTTTTCGAATTTGTTAAAACAGTCTATTGATTCAGTCAATGAAACATCCATGTATGCAGGCAAGATGGCCAGTGCTTTTGAAAAAGGTGATTCTAATATCAGCCTTGCAGAATTAATGATCTCAATGGAAAAAGCCAATGTTTCATTTCAGGCAATGACCCAGGTTAGAAATAAATTATTAAGTGCATATCAGGAAATTATGAATATGCCTGTATAAGTCTTTAGTCATTCGTCGTTCGTCATTCGTCAAAAGAAAAAGCTTTGGACTAACGACGAATGACTAACGACTTCTTTTCAAAAAAGAGGTAAACAAAATGGCAGCAGCAGGCATTACTGCAATCCCTATTCCAAGACTCATCGGCATGCTGGTCGGTGTATCTGTGAGTATTGCGATTGGTGTGGGTGTGTTTTTCTGGGGTAGTGAGCCCAATTACACAGCTTTGTACACTGGTCTTGAAGCCCGTGATGCCAGCGAAGTGGTGGCGTCATTACAGTCGGCAACTATTCCTTATAAATTAGATGGTGCAACCGGCTCGGTTATGGTCGCCGCAGGTCGTGTGCATGAAGCGCGATTAAAACTGGCTGCTCAGGGTTTGCCCAAAGGCACGGGCATCGGCATAGAAATGCTGCAGGATGAGCAGAGTTTTGGTACCAGTCAGTTTGTTGAAAGTGCGCGTTATCATCACGCCATGGAAACAGAACTGGCGCGCACCATTAGCACTATGCAAAATGTTAAATCGGCGCGAGTGCATCTGGCTATTCCCAAACGCTCAGTTTTTGTTCGTGACAGAACATCGCCCACCGCTTCTGTTTCATTAAATTTATACGGTGGCAGAACCATTGAACAGGGTCAGGTGAATGCTGTTATTCATCTGGTGGCTTCCAGCATTGCACACCTGTCTGCATCGGGAGTGACGGTGGTTGATCAGAGCGGCCGCTTACTGTCGTCGGGTGGGATGGATGATAATGTTGCGATGACAGGCAAGCAATATGATTATCAGAGAAAAGTAGAATCAGATTATGCCAAACGCATAGAGCGATTATTAGAGCCGATAGTTGGTTTTGGAAAAGTTCGTGCCACGGTAAATGCAAAAATTGATTTCACTGAAGAAGAAAGCACAGAAGAAACATACAACCCGGCAAACAGTTCGGTGCGTAGCGAACAGTCCAGTTCCAGTCAGCGTTTTGCCGGTCAGTCTGCATCGGGTGTGCCCGGAGCGTTAAGCAATCAGCCACCGGCTGGCGGTGAAATTGCACAGGGTGCAGGTGAAGTTAGTGCAGGGGCTGAAGTAGATAACACGCCTGTGAGCAATAATTCAAATACAGTAAAAAATTATGAAGTGGATCGTACTATTCGCCATAAACGTCTGGGCAGCAGTCTGGTGCAACAGTTAACCGTTGCGGTGCTGGTGGATGATCATATTGTGAAAAAAGGTCGAAAAGAAGAGCGCACACCTTTAACCGATGAAGAAATTCAGCGCATTACCACCCTGGTGCAACAGACCATTGGTTTTGATGAGGAGCGTGGTGACAGAGTGAATGTAATTAATGCATCGTTTACACCTGTTGAAGCAGCAGAGGCTCTGCCTGAGCCTGGCTTAATCGATCAACCGTGGGTCAGAAATATTGCTAAACAGGTACTGGCAGGGCTTATAATATTAGTGCTGGTATTTGTTGTGGTGCGGCCGGCGATTAAAAGTTTATCCAGTTATGAACCTCCCGCACCTGTATTGCCGCCACCGGATCAGACGGCGGAACAGCAGGCGCAACTGGAACATAAAGAAGCATCTATTCCCATGCCAAACGAAGGTGATCAGAAAGTTGAATTTGCAAAATCTATGGTGCAACAGGATCCTCGAAAAGTAGCCAATGTAGTTAAAGACTGGATTGGTAATGAAGCATAAATTAGTGACAAAAGGTTATAAAGCGAAGCAGTAATGGCAGACGATAATCAATCAATGACAGGTGTTGACCGCGCAGCCGTTTTATTAATGGCGATGGGCACGGATAACGCCGCAGAAGTATTAAAGCATCTGAACCCGAAAGAAGTTCAGGTGTTAGCCGGTGCTATGGCGAGCATGGAAAATGTTAACAAAGTAGAAATGAATGTTGTGATGGACAGCTTTGTTGATGAAGTCAGCAACCAGACTGCCATGGGCATAGGCTCAGAAGATTATGTAAGAGATATGATGGTGAATGCACTGGGCGAAGATAAAGCCAAGGGTATGATCGATCGCATTTTACTGGGCAGTGGTAACAAAGGGCTAGAAGCATTGAAGTGGATGGATCCTCGCGCCGTGGGTGAAGTGATTCGTCTTGAGCATCCGCAGATTATCGCTATTGTGTTGTCTTATTTAGAACCTGATCACGCCGCAGAAGTATTAAATATTTTACCCGAACGAGGCCGCGCAGATTTAGTGATGCGTATCGCTTCATTAAACGGTATTCCTCCCGTTGCCATACAGGAACTGGATCAGATTATGGAAAAACAGTTTTCTGGTCAACAAAATGTAAGTCAGTCATCGGTGGGCGGATTTAAAACCGCGGCCAATATTCTTAACTTTATGGATTCTTCAGTTGAAAGCGCGATTATGGAAACCGTGGGCGAACATGATCAGGAAATGTCAGACGGTATTTCAGAACTTATGTTTGTGTTTGAAAATCTTAACGATGTGGATGATCGAGGTATTCAGGCATTGCTGCGAGAAGTGTCATCGGATATTTTAACTCTGGCATTAAAAGGTGCAGACGAAGAAATCAAAGAGAAAATTCTCAGAAATATGTCGAAACGTGCAGCTGAAATGTTGCGTGAAGATATGGAAGCTCGTGGACCGGTTCGTTTAAGTGAAGTGGAAGCGGCGCAAAAAGAAATTTTAACCACAGCTCGTCGCCTGGCGGATGAGGGAGATATTGTTCTTGGCGGTGGCGGAGAGGAATTTGTTTAAAGGATAGTCGTATGACAAAAGACAAAAGACAAAAGACAAAGAGTGTCATCACGAATAATTAGCTGTCATCCCGAGCGCAGCCGAGGGATCTTAACTACCGAATAGCAAGATCCCTCGGCTGCGCTCGGGATGACAATCAGAAAAAAACTGCAATACTTTTTTGACATACGACATACGACATACGACATACGACATACGACATTTTTTATGACAAAACCATTCTCAACAAAAGAAGAAAATATAAAACACTGGGTGCTGCCTCAGGTAAGCGGTCAGTTGGTGGGGGGTGATAAAAATGCCGCAATGCGCCCACAAACAGTCGAGGATATCGAAGCTGTTTTTGAAGAAGGGCGCAAAAAAGGTTATGAGGCGGGTTTTGCCGAGGCACGTGCCGAAACCGATAAAATCACCAGAATACTTCAGTTTATGCAACAGCCTTTGCACGAACTGGATGAAGAAGTTGAGCAACAGCTCACCGAACTGGCGATGACTCTGGCACGTTTGTTACTGAAAAAAGAAAGCAGTGATGATGTTGCCCATATTCAAAAATTGGTGCATGAATCACTGGAGTTTTTGCCGATACAGTCACGCAGTATTCGTGTGCATTTAAATCCTGCGGATATTCAGTTAATAAAAAAAGCAGGGGTTGATCCGCAACAGGAATGGAAGAGCGTAGAAGATCCGGCCATTACCCAGGGTGGTTGCAAGGTTGATTCTGATCAGTCTCATGTTGACGCCACGGTTGAAACAAGAGTACAGCAATTATTTGATCAGCTTAATGATCATATTCCTCAGCATGACGACGACGGGACAGAATAATGCAGCAAAGCTTTAACAGGTGGTCTCGTGTGCTGTCGCAAAAAAAACATCATGTGATTTCTCCAGAGCCTCTAGTTGAAGGTCGCCTGACTCGCATGGTGGGTTTAACTTTAGAAGCGGTAGGTTGTCAGGCTGCGGTGGGCACCAGCTGCGATATTGTGGCACCGGGTGATCATCATATCGAAGCTGAAGTGGTGGGGTTTTCAAAAGACAAAACCTATCTTATGGCCATGGGAGACAGTCGAGGTTTAGTGCCCAATGCCCGAGTTATTCCGGTTGGTCATTCCAGTGAAATAAAAATTTCCGATACATTTCTTGGTCGGGTTATTGATGGCAGAGGCCGACCGCTAGATGACAAAGGTCCGCTGGTTGCCCATGAATCTATGCCACTGGCCGGGCAAAAAATAAATCCGCTATTGAGAAAACCCATTAATCAACCATTAGATGTCGGCGTGCGTGCAATTAATGCGATGTTAACTGTGGGGCGTGGTCAGCGCATGGGATTGTTTGCCGGTACCGGCGTTGGCAAAAGTATATTGCTGGGGATGATGACAAAATTTACCAATGCCGATGTAACGGTGGTGGGCTTAATTGGTGAACGAGGCCGTGAGGTAAAAGAATTTGTGCAGGATATTCTCGGCCCCCAGGGTTTGCAACGAGCTGTAGTGGTGGCAGCCCCTGCAGATGCTGCGCCTTTAGTTAGAATTCATGGTGCAATGCTGGCCACCAGTGTGGCAGAATATTTTCGCGATCAGGGCAAGCATGTTTTATTGCTAATGGATTCACTGACTCGTTTTGCTCAGGCGCAGCGTGAAATTGGTTTATCTATTTCTGAGCCACCGGCCACCAAAGGTTATCCACCTTCTGTGTTTGCGCGTATTCCGCAACTGGTTGAACGGGCAGGCAATGGCAGCGGCACTCAGGGATCGATCACCGCTTTTTATACCGTACTCACAGAGGGCGATGACCCCAATGACCCTGTCGCTGATGCGGCCAGAGGTATTCTTGATGGTCATGTGGTGCTGTCCCGCAAGCTGGCAGATATGGGGCATTATCCTGCCATTGATATGGAAGCTTCAGTAAGCCGGGTTATGCCAGTGGTAGTAAGTGCTCAGCAGCTCAAAGAAACTCAGAGAATTAAGCAGCTATACTCAATATATGAACAGAACCGTGATCTGATTAATGTGGGCGCTTATCAACCGGGCACTAATGCTGAGATTGATGAGGCCATTGCGTTAAGGCATGAAATTGCAAAGTTTATGCAACAGGAGATTAACGAATCTGTAAATTATTCATCAAGCCAGCAGCAGTTATCTCAGCTAGCCGCAAAAAAAGCTGGAGCCGCTGCTGAGGCTTAAGCAGTAATCAGCGAGTAAAACAGTGCGCTCAAAACGAATGCAACCCGTTGCCAGACATGCCGATCAGAAAGAGCAGGATGCGGTGCGTCTGTTTGTTGAAGCCCAGCGTGCACTTGAAGCGGCTGAGCAGCAACTGCAACAGATGTCGGGTTATCGTGATGAGTATTCACAGAAATTACTCACAACCGAGTCGAATAATTTATCCGCACAACGGTTAAGAGAGCACCAGTCATTTGTTGTTCGAATTGGTCAGACTATCGAACAGCTCCACATCGATATAGAAAATAAAAAACAACAATGTGAAATGCAAAAACAGGCGTGGTTAAAATGTCGTGGACGCAGCCATGCGCTGAACTCCGTAGTTGAAAAATACAGGCTGGAAGAATTTAAACAGCAGGAAAGGCTGGAGCAGAAAGAGCAGGACGAGCATGCTTCCAGAGTTGTGAGTCAGAAGAAACCGTGATTCTGGTTATTCGTCATTAGTCGTTCGTCGTTGGTCTTTCGTCAAAAGCAAAAGCAAAAGCAAAAGCAAAAGCAAAAGCAAAAGCAAAAGCAAAAGCAAAAGCAAAAGCAAAAGCAAAAGTTTATTATTCTGTACATCTCTGTCATCCCGAGCGCAGCCGAGGGACCTTAACGACCCAGGTAGTAAGATCCCTCGGCTGCGCTCGGGATGACAACACACAAAAAGCCTGCAAGACTTTTCGACGAACGACGAACGACGAACGACGAACGACGAACGACCTCAAAAACTGGCATCCAAATTGCAAATTCATCATTAGAAACAACAATCAGGTATGAAAATGATGGATATGAAAGCCCCAGTTAGCCTATCAAATGCTCCTGCTCCTAAAGCAGAAGCGCCAGCCAGAACCAGTGCAAATAGTCAGTCAGAGTCATCAGATTTTGATCGCCAGTTATCTCGACAGATGGAACGGGCCGAACCGAAAAAAACTGCAGCAGAGACAGATAAAGCCGAAAAAAATCAGCAGCTTAGTGATAAGGCTGAGGTTCAGGAAAGTGTGGATGGTGAGGCTGAGTCCAGTGCTACTGAAGGCTTTCGGATAGTGGATGAGTACTTCCTCGAAGCAGGTGATGGTGATCAGACAATTGAGCTGGCAGAGGCAGAGGAGGGTTCACTGGTGGCGACGGAACTTGTTGAGGAGGGCGGTAGTCCTTTGCTGATGGAGCAGGAAAAGGAACAAATAATGCCGCTGGCTGGCAATGACTTGCCGCGTAAAATTCAGTCTGAAAATATTATCAATAAAGATCAGCCGGTAAAAATTAATCTCGAAGAAACACCAGAACAGTTACCTCAAAAGACGTCTCGCACACTAAATAAGCAACCGGCGCTGGCAGAGGTGTTAAGCGAAGAGATAATAGAAAAACGCCCCGAAGTTGAGTATAAGCCAGAGCTTAAAATTCAGCGGACAAATGATAATCAGCAGACGCGACCAGGAATTAATATCGCTACGTTAGCGGCTGCAGCCAGCCTGCAACAAAATGTTCCTCAGGTGACGGCCAGTGCGGCGATTAATATGCAGCCTGTTACAGCAGCGGAAGGTTTTACCAGCACTCTTGCATCGAGCAGTGGTATTGCCGCTGCCGTGCAAAGTCCTAACTGGTCTCAGGGGTTAACTGAAAAAGTTTCCTGGATGATGCAGGGCAATATACAAACTGCCGAGTTAAAACTTAATCCTGCACACTTAGGGCCACTGGAAGTTAAATTATCTATTCAGGATGACAGGGCAAGTGTTGCATTTGTAACGGGTCATGCTCAGGTGAAAGAAGCGATAGACGTTGCCATGCCGAGATTGCGTGAAATGCTGGAACAGCAGGGACTGGATCTGGTTGATGTTGATGTGTCTCAATATTCAGATACAAAAGATGAGCAGGCAGATGGAGCTGGGCAAGGTACAGACGGAGATGGAAGCGGCAGTGCTGATGCTGATCAGCAAACGGCTTTATTGCATGAATCCGTTATTAATGTAAATGTTGATCAGGGTCTGAGTATTTTTGTTTGAAGTCAGAAGATTTACTACGAAGGTGCAAAGCACACAGAGAAAAGAGGTGTTTTGTAGGCGCGACCTTCAGGTCGCGATTTTTAGTGGTTGCAAGTATCGTGCTCTGAAGGCCGCACCTACACAAAATCACTTTTATTGCAAAAGCTGATAAACACACTCAAGTAGTTTATGCGTCTCAACGGGTTTTCTAAGAAAGCCTTTAATATTCATTGCCGCTGCTTTTTCTTCATCAATTAAATCACTGTGCCCGGTGCATAATACAACTGGAAGCTCAGCATTGATTTGTAAAATTTCCTGCGCCAGCTCAGCACCGGTAATCATTGGCATGGTTTGATCAGTTAATAACATGTCATAACTTGAAGGGTTTTCTTTAAAGGCTTTTAAGGCCTGTGTTGGGTCAGTAAATAAACTTACCTTGTATCCGCATTGAGTGAATAGTTCTTCAAGATATTTAGCGATGGTATTTTCATCATCAACTATCAGAATATGTTTATTGGTATCGACTGGCTGTTCTAATGCAGCAGTCTGCGTTTCTGTTTCAGGGCTACCCGTTGCCACTTTAAATAATATATTGAATGTGCTTCCTTTGGTGGAAGTTTCGACAGTAATATGCGCTTCAGAGCTATGAATTATTTTATGCACATTAGCCAGACCTTTTCCAAATCCTTTATTTTTTTCTTTACTGGTAAAGTCATCATTAAAAATCAATGGCAGATGGCGTCTGCTTATGCCTGGGCCATTATCAGAAATAGAAAGATTAACATATCGCCCACTGAATTCTTTATTGCAGGATGAACAGGTATTATTTTTTATTTCATGGTTGAATACAGAAACAGTGAGAGCACCTTTGCTTTTAAGTGCGTCCCTGGAGTTAATAAGTAAATTCATAATAACCTGATTGAGATTTGATGGATCGGCGATAACTGCAGGCACATCATCGTCAATCATAATATTAAAAGTCATAGAGGCAGGAATAGTAGCGCGTAACATTTTAATTGTATCTTTAACCAGAGAAGGCAAAGATACATTCTGTAATTCTTCGCTATGGGTGCGGCTAAAATTTAACATTTGATTAATAACTTCTTTGCCACGATAACCAGCCTTCTCTATGTCTTTTAAATATAGAGTTAGTTTGTTTCCTGTCTCGCTTTTGTCATTGGATATTTTTTCAATGGCCAGTTGTGAGAAGCCAAGAATACCAGCAAGAATATTGTTGAAGTCATGTGCAATTCCGGCTGTTAATTGGCCCAGTGCTTCCATTTTCTGTGCCTGTTGTAATTTTGACTGCAAACGATTTTTTTCCTGTCTTATTTTTTCTATTTCAGTGATATCCTCTCCCACGCTAATGGTTGAGAGTATTTCTCCTTTATCATGATTTAATATGGCGTTATTCCATTTAATCAGTCGCTTTTCGCCAGTTCGGGTTATTATTTCAGAAGTACTTGATTTCAGTTTTCCTGATATTCCGGGTAGCATTTCATTTTTAAAAGTCTTTTCTATGCTGTTCTTTTCTGTATAAGAGCCGACTGGAATGAAATTTTCGACCCAGTTTAACCCGATTAGGTTGCTTTGCTCTTGCTTCAGAATATTTGCGGATTTTTTATTTGCCAGAATTATTTTTCCATTATTATCCAGGGCTATAATAATGGCATTGGTGGCATCTATGTATTTCTGGGAAAGTATTTTCTCCTCTTTTAATTTATCTGAAATATTCTTTCGAATAATGGTTTCATTAATGATGTTACTGATAGCCTGTAGGAAATTCATGTCGTCATTTTGAATTGTGGAGTAGAATTCTGAAAATAGCAGAATAATGCTGCGGCATGTTTCGTCGTCACCAATGCGTTTGCATAAGCAGTATCTAAGGTTCTGTTTTTTAAAAAAGTCATCTATGTGAAATTTATTCTCGGTTTTCAGGTCGATTAATACAGGTTCATCTGAATTTATAATCAGGTTTAGCATACCGTTTTTAGTTAAGTCTATTAGGCTCGAAGGATCTTCTGAGGAACTGGTTTCAACGTGTGCGATTAAAAAGGCTTCGGTCTGTTTTTTATTGATGTTGTAAAACATACCACAGGACATATCTAGAGTGCCGGTAATAGCAGCAATGGTTTGCTCGATAAAAATCTGAATATTGTCGTGACACATAAGTGAAAGCTGACCAATTATAGCCAGTAGTCCCTGTTTTCTGGCGCGATCATTAATCGATGTAAGTAGCTCTTTGTTATGGCCGATATCTGAATGTAAATAAAGATACTGTGGTGGTGTGTTGTTGCTGGAAGGTAAAATTAGAATAGTGGATTCTAACCAGTAATATTCATTGTTTTTTTTAATGCAGTATATTTCGCCTTTCCATGTATTATGGTTTTGTAAGTGATTTACAATAGAGATATGTAATGAGCTGTCGTTACCCTTTGCCTGTATGAAGTGACATGGTTTGCCAATAAGTTCTTTTTCTTTGTAACCGCTTAGCTGGCAAAAGGTTTTGCTAGAGCAAATAATTAAACCATCTTTATCAGTTATAAAATAATTAGACTGATCTAAAAGAATCCTGCCAAGAGCATTTTGCTGGGTGGGTATTGTTTTCAAGACCGGTTGGCCTCAATTAGTTAATAGCTTTTTAACTTCAGCTCTTATTTCAGTGACTGTAAAAGGTTTATGTAAGGTTTCTGTTGCGCCCACTAGTTTTGCAATGGGCAAGTAATCAAATCGGCCAGTTATGCCGCCGCCACCAGAAATGGCGAGTATGGTCATATCGGGATATATTTTTTTGAATTCCATAATCATATCGATACCATTTTTTTCAGGCATAACAAGATCAACTATAAGCAGGTCTATGGTGTTGTCTCGAACTATGTTTTCTGCGTCATTTACATTTTCGGCTGTAAATACTTCATAGTCGTTACTGAGCGCATCTGAAACAATGGTTAAGACAGGTTGTTCATCGTCTACAATAAGAATTTTTTCCATAATAATTCTCTCAAAAATAAAAATATATTAAGATTGGCTTTGTTTAAAAAAGTTCTACCTCACCATTCCCCATTGATTCCTGATGAACAGGTTTATTGTGGGAGATTGTATCCAGACTCTGGTGTATTTCTTTCATGCAATTATCTATTTTTAATGCGGCCGTCTGAAGAATCTGCTTCTGTTGCTCTTTATCGTCAACGGTTGCAAATTCGGCCTGAAACTCACCCGGTATTTTAGATAAAATGCACAGAGTCTGTACTCGCTTATTCATATGGCTTATTAGCTGGCCAATAATATCTTCAAACTGCAAAGATTGAATGGCCTGATTAACATGCATATTTAGTGAATCTGAAATAGTAGAAATACTATTAAGTTGAGCTGATGTTTCTTCATTGCTACTTTCAATTTTATGAATCAGGTTATCAAGCCCGTCTTTAGATGACATGGTCATATTCATATCTGTTGAGGCCATAGTGCCCACCTGGTTGGCAGCGGTTTCTATTGTCTGGCCTGTGTGCATAAACTGATTGCGTATCTGGTCGCTAAAACTTTTGCTGCGCTGGGATAAAGAGCGAACTTCATCGGCCACCACTGCAAATCCACGACCCTGTTCACCCGCTCGTGCTGCTTCAATGGCGGCATTGAGTGCCAGCAAATTAGTCTGTGAGCTAATTGAATCCATTTCATCAAGTAGCCCCAGCACTTTTGCGTAATCTTCTTTTATTTCATTAAGAGAATCGACCAGCTGCATGCTTTGTTCGCTCATGGTTTTAACATTGGCGACAAAGATCTGTAATGTTTCTGTCGCTTCATGAGCCATAGACTGGATATCGTTTTGATGCTCGGAATCATTAGCTGTACTGGCAATCAGGCTAAAAACCATATTCTTCTGTTCACTGGATTCTGTTTCCAGCCCTCTGAAGCTTTCCATCAGGCCGCCAATGGCATTTTTCAAAATATCCTGAATCTGGGTGGTTTCACTCTCTAACTCAGTAAGCTGTTCTTTTAGTGTGTCGCCTGTACCGTTGAGTAATGTTTTAAAAGCATCAAGAATATCATTATCGATTTCACGATCACTGTACTTTATAACCGATGGTGTGTTTTTACCCTGCCAGTAAATAGCCGCTATGGCGCTAAAAAATAATAAAGATATTGATGAATAAGTCAGGATTGCTGAAGCTGATAAGGCATACAGACCTATGGTTAAAAGGAAGAGGACAAGAGGCGGAATGCTTAATATGATGAAAGTGTTAATTTTTAATATCCTTATCCTTGGGCTTTAGCAAATCATCATGAAAATTATAGATTCACAGACCGAGTATAGTAATAAATTCAGGATTTTGTGGTCATTATTTAACTAAATAACCGGTTATTTGTTTTTGCTTCAATATCTCTGGTATATATCAAAATCATAGTCTATATGAATAGGGCATGCTGAATAAAGGCGGCTTTTTAAAAAGTCTGATTTTTAGGGGGAATAAAATGGCAAAAATTCTTGCGGTAGATGACTCTTCATCGATGAGGCAAATGGTGTCTTTTACACTAAAAGGTGCAGGTCACGATGTGGTTGAAGCCGAAGATGGGCAAGATGCATTAAATAAGGCAAAGAGTGCTCAGTTTGATTTGATTGTGACCGATGTGAATATGCCGATCATGGATGGCATTACATTTATAAGAAATCTGCGTGGTGACGCTAATTACAAGTTCACTCCCATGTTAATGCTAACAACAGAATCTGCAGGTGATAAAAAAGCCGAAGGTAAAGCAGCAGGTGCAACCGGCTGGATTGTAAAACCGTTTAACCCGGATCAGCTGCTAAGCGTTGTTAGCAAAGTGCTGGGCTAGTGTATTTTTCCAATGGAGACGCTTAAATGACTGTGGATCTCGAACAGTTTCATCAGGTCTTCTTCGAAGAAAGCTTCGAAGGGCTGGATATTATGGAATCCGGCCTGCTCCAGTTAGAGAGCGGGGAAGTTGATCTTGAAAATATCAATACTATATTTCGCTCTGCTCATTCTATAAAAGGGGGCAGCGGTACTTTTGGCTTTAGTGCTGTCGCCGAATTTACCCATGATATGGAAACCCTGCTGGATCAGATGCGTAATGGTGATCGGCAGGTGACTGCAGATGTAGTGAATACCCTGTTAGCCTGCGTTGATATATTAAGGAATATGCTCAGTGCCATTCAGAATAATGGCGATATAAATGTTAATGCCGTGGCCGATATGACAGCCAGACTGAAAGTGATATTAGGCGAAGCATCAGATAACACAACTCCGGCTGCAGCAGCCGAGCAGTCAGCATCACAACCAGCAGGTCAGGGCTGGATTGTTCATTTTGCACCCCATCTCGATATGATGAAAACCGGCAACGATCCGGTTCGCCTGCTAAGAGAGCTGGCTCAATTAGGTGACAGTGCTGAGATTACCGTCAATAACGACAAGCTGCCACCACTCATAGAAATTAATCCTGAAGAATGCTACCAGAGCTGGAAAATCATTATACGAGGCGAGGTTGAAGAATCGGATATTAATGAAGTATTCGCCTGGGTTGATGATGAATGTGATCTGAAAATAGAAAAGCTGGCTGAAGAAGAAGCTTATATAGGGCCAGAGAGACGAGAAGATACTGAAAAAGATGGCGGTCAGGATAGAAGAACCACCAGCACAGGACGCCGCAGCAAAGACGGCAGCGCAGGTAAAGCGGCTGAATCAACATCAATACGAGTCAATATCGATAAAGTGGATGACTTAATTAATATGGTCGGCGAGCTGGTGATTACTCAGTCTATGCTCAGCCAGATTGGTGAAGATGAAAATTTTGATATCACCTCGGTAGAAAGGCTTAAAGAAGGTCTGGGTCAGCTGGAACAATACACCCGAGAGTTACAGGAAAGTGTGATGCGTATTCGCATGATGCCTATCAACTTTGCCTTTCAGCGTTTTCCACGACTGGTGCATGATCTGAGTTCTCACTTTGGTAAGAAAATTGAACTGGTTATGAAAGGGGAGCAAACCGAGCTGGATAAAACCGTGCTGGAAAAAATCGGTGACCCTCTGGTGCATCTGGTGCGTAACTCACTGGATCATGGCATTGAATCTCCCGAAGATAGAATCAAAGCAGGCAAGCCAGAAACCGGCACCATAGAATTAAGCGCCTATCATCAGGGCGGCAATATCGTTATTGAAATCAAAGACGATGGCGCGGGATTAAACTTTAAAAAAATATTAAGCAAAGCAATAGAAAAAGGGCTGGTTGGAAAAGATGAAAGACTGTCCGATGATCAGGTCGCAGATTTAATTTTCAAACCGGGATTTTCTACCGCCGATGTAGTCAGCGATGTATCTGGTCGCGGAGTCGGCATGGATGTAGTGCGGCGAAATATTAGAGAGCTGGGTGGTGCGGTTGAAGTTAAATCTAAAGCTGGCGAGGGTTCGGTTTTTACCATTCGTCTACCATTGACCCTGGCCATTCTAGATGGTCAGTTAATTGGAGTGGGTAATGAAACTTATATCGTTCCCGTCATTTCAATTATTGAATCACTGCAGGTAAAAATAGATCAGGTAAATGCGGTGGCCGGTAATGCAGAAGTTTATAAATTAAGAGATGAATATATTCCCATTGTGCGGCTATATGACATCTTTGGTATCAAGCCCGAGTCAGTCGACCTGAAAGATGGCCTGCTGGTAGTAGTGGAAGCAGAAGGTAAAAAAATTGCTATTTACGTTGATGAATTATTAGGTCAGCAACAGGTAGTGATAAAAAGTCTGGAAACTAATTTTAGAAAAGTATCCGGATTATCTGGCGCAACTATTTTAGGTGATGGCACAGTTGCATTAATTGTCGATATTACAGGGCTGATCGAACTGTATCAAAAAAATATCAAGAATATTATAAATAATAGCGGCGGCGGTATTGCCGCGTGAGGAATTAGAAATGACTGACGCAGTAGAAGGCGTAAGCGAAGATACGGAAGAAGAGGGAAATAAAGAGTTTCTTACTTTTCTTTTAGCGGGTGAAGAATACGGTGTAGATATTCTTCGTGTGCAGGAAATTAAAGGCTGGGATAGCGTAACAAACATCCCTAATACACCAGAATACATTCGCGGTGTGATTAATTTACGCGGCACTATTGTGCCCATTATAGATATGCGGCTCAGATTTAATTTAGAAGCTAAAGAATATGATGCCACTACAGTGGTTATTGTGCTGAATGCAAAAAGTGAAGGCAATGCTGATCGAACTATGGGTGTAGTAGTGGACGCGGTATCTGATGTTTATAACGTGCCAATGGAAGATATAAAACCTTCACCAGATTTTGGTACTGCGGTCGATACAGAATTTGTAACCGGCCTGGCAACCGTGGGTGATGTGATGGTGATCGTGCTGGATATTGATCACATGTTAAATGCCGCAGAGCTGGCTGTGTTAGATAAAATAACAGATTAAATTTTTGCCATGTTTCTGTATTGGAGTATGGCAGCGAGAAAACAGAAACATGACAAGACGGGTCGCAGTAGTCAACCAGAAAGGAGGGGTGGGCAAAACCACTACCGTAGCTAATCTGGGTTTCATGCTGGCGCAAAAAGGCTTTAAGGTTACGGTTATCGATCTTGATCCTCAGGGCAGTCTGACTATTAGCCTGGGTGTGAACTGGCTGGATAAAACTGGAATAGAAGATGTGTTACTGCACGGTGATGAAGTTGAAGATGTCATTATCGATGTTAGAGAAAACATGAAGCTGATTGCCAGTGGCAATAACCTGGGTCAGGTAGAGCAGATAACTGAAAGTTCTTCTGGTATGGCAAAGAGGCTGAAAACGGCGATAGCAAAACTAAAAAATGAAGACTATGTGTTAATTGACTGTCCGCCTTCATCGGGTTTTTTAGTAGTGTGCGCTTTATTCGCTTCAGAAGAAGTTTTAATACCCATAGCCAGTGATTATCTGGCATTGCACGGCATGTCTCATTTATTAGGGACACTGGATATGTTTGAGAAAAAAATTAAACATAAGTTAAAACGCTGGATTGCAGTTACGCGCTTTCATCCAAGAAGACGACTGGCAGCTGAAGTGCAGCAAAAATTAATTGATAATTTTTCTGGCAGTGTGCTGAAAACAGCCATAAGAGAAACATCGGCGCTGGCAGAAAGCCCGAGTTTTGGTTTAACGATTAAAGAATACAAACAAAGCAGTTATGGCGCAGAAGATTATGAATCGCTGGCCGATGACTTTTGTCTGGAAAGGACATATTAATGGCACGTAAAAAGAAATCTATGATTGGCTTCGATCCCCTGGCATGGTTAGGTGATGACAGTGAAGATGTCACTAGTGAAAATGCAGAGTCTGAAATTAAGGCGAAATCTGCAAAGAAAAAAAGTGTGAAGAAAAAAACAGCAAAGAAAAAGGCAGTAAAGAAAACAAAAGAAAAGCCAGAAGTAAAAGAAGTTGAAGAAGTTGAAACAGCAGAATCTATAGAAGGCGATGTGTTAACACTGTCAGGCATACAGGATATTAGTAAATCTGAAAGTCTGAAAGAGGAAATGCTGGATCTAGTTAAAGATAGCAAACAGATAAAAATAGATGCATCTGATGTTGGTCGTATAGATGGTTCTGCACTGCAGTTGCTATGTGGTTTATTTTCTTACGCAAAAAGTAATGATATTGAACTAAGCTGGATTGACCCATCGGATGCAATGATGGCATCTGCAGAGCATTTAGGTGTTAAAGATGAAATAGGTCTGGATTATTTTGGCCTGTTTTAAAAAAAACAATTAAGTTAGAAAATATTTTTTAAGAGTAAATTTTTTATGAACGATATGAATGATAATTATGTTTCACCATTGGGACTGGATGTCAAAACGCTGGAGTCCAGTTTTGCTCTGCTGGCACCTCAGGGTGAAAAACTGGTTGCCCGGTTTTATGAGGAATTATTTAAACGTTACCCCGAGGTTGTTCCTTTATTTGCTAATACCACACCAGATTCGCAACAGACAAAATTACTGGCTGCACTCAAGCTGGTTGTTGAAAATGTAAGAAACCCCGAAGCGTTAGGTTCTGCTTTAACGGCAATGGGGGAGCGCCATCAAAACTATGGTGTGACACCCGATCAATATGATGCAGTCGCTTCCACATTAATAGATGTAATGAAAGAACTTGCTGGCTCGGCCTGGACATTTCAAATTGAACAGGCCTGGACGCAGGCATTAAATACAATTGCAAAAGTTATGATTGATGCATACAAACCCCAAACTAATAATACAAATATGCAGGGAACTCCCCCCAATGAAAATACAACTGAGGTGGCAGAAATGACCAATACAACAGGTGGTGAAATGAATAGCAATGATCAGGCAGAGCTGGATCGATTAAGATCGGCGGTAGGCGGTGCCATGCAGGCAATGATGATGGTTGATCGTGATTTTAATATTACCTACGTCAATCAGGCGACGATTGATCTGTTAACAAAACACCAGTACACCCTGCGTGAAGCTTTTCCTGGTTTTGATGTCACTAAAATACTGGGTGCAAATATAGATCAGTTTCATAAGAACCCTGCCCATCAAAGACAGATGTTAAGCAATTCTAGTAACCTGCCATACAGTACCGATATTCAGATAGGGGCACTGACCTTTAAATTAAATGTTACTGCAATGATATCCAAATCCGGTGAATATATTGGCAATAGTCTTGAGTGGGACGACGTGACTGAGGTTAGAAGAAAAGAAATAGAAGTAGCCAGACTGCAATCTGCTATAGATGGTGCAGAGGCGAATATCATGATGTGTGATACCGATCTGGTTATTACTTATGCTAATCCGGCAGTAGTGAAAATGCTGGCTAATCGTGCTGAAGTATTGCGTTCAGCTTTTCCTGGATTTGATGCTCACAATCTGGTTGGTCAGTGCATTGATCAGTTTCATAAAAATCCGGGGCATCAGCGTCAGTTACTGGGCAGTACAGCCAGTTTGCCGATGAAAGCAGAGTTAAGTTTGGCAGGACTTGATTTTTCAGTTAATGCGACGGCCATCGTTGATAATGACGGTAAGCTGATGGGAAATATGGTGGAGTGGGGAGACATTACTGAACAAAAAGATGCTGAGCGTCAGATACAGGGGTTAATAGAAAGTGCAGTAAGTGGCGAGCTGGATAATCGTATTGATGCATCAACCTATCAGGGTTTTATGAAAGGTCTGGGTGAAAGCATTAATGAATTAATGAATGCAGTAGTTGATCCATTAACAGCTGCTCAGGGTGTGATTGGTGCTCTGGCGGATGGTGACTTAACTCAGGAAATGGATGGAGAATACAGCGGAGTATTTTTACAGCTTAAAGATTCAATAAATGAAACCGTCGATAATCTAGCCGATATGGTCGATAAAATATTCCTCGGCTCTAATAGCATACTGACCTCATCAGATGAAATTTCCAAAGGCAATACAGATTTAAGTCAGCGTACAGAAGAGCAGGCGTCAAGTCTGGAAGAAACCGCATCCAGCATGGAAGAGATGACATCCACAGTGAAACAGAATGCAGATAATGCTCGTGAGGCAAATCAGCTGGCAGCCGCGGCAAGAGATCAGGCAGAAAAAGGCGGGGATGTCGTAAAAAATGCTGTAAATGCCATGGGTGAAATTAATAGCAGTAGTAAAAAAATCGCAGACATTATTGGTGTTATCGATGAAATTGCCTTTCAGACTAATTTGCTTGCACTGAATGCTGCAGTGGAGGCAGCAAGAGCGGGTGAGCAGGGTAGAGGTTTTGCAGTGGTGGCCGGTGAAGTACGAAATCTGGCGCAACGTTCAGCCGGCGCGGCAAAAGAAATTAAAGGATTGATCAGCGACAGTGTAGAAAAGGTTGATGAAGGATCTCGACTGGTGGATGAGTCAGGTAAGACGCTGGATGAAATTGTTAATGCGGTTAAGAAAGTAAGCGATATTATTTCTGAAATTGCTGCAGCATCACTAGAGCAGTCGGCGGGTATTGAAGAAGTGAATAAAGCCATTACTCAGATGGATGAAATGACTCAGCAAAATGCTGCTCTGGTAGAAGAAGCGACAGCAGCAAGTGAAGCGATGAATGAGGAAGCTAAAGCACTGGATGATCTGATGCAGTTCTTTACCATTGATGAAATAGAAGAGGAGCCGGTAAAAGCACCACCAAAACGCAGAAGACGTTCTGCTGCCAGAAAAGAGCCTGAAGTAAAAGAAAGAAAGCCTGCTCGACGATCACCGCGTAAAGCACCACCAGAAGATGATGGTGATGAATGGGAAGAATTTTAATGGTTGCTAATTATAATGGTTAGGCCGCTGAGAACTGAAACAGATTTTAAAAATAAGGAATTCCCTTTTACCGATAAGGACTTCGGTTACATACGAGATTTAGTTGCGGAGCGCACAGGGATTGTACTCTCAGATATAAAAAGAGACATGGTATACAGCCGTGTTGTCAGGCGGATACGCAAACTGGATGTTAATAATTTTACCGAGTACTGTGCATTACTTAAATCGGGTGATGAGCAGGAAATGGTTGAATTTACTAATGCGATAACGACTAACCTGACCTCCTTTTTTCGTGAACCACATCATTTTGAATATTTAACAAAAACACTGCTTCCCGAATTAAAAGCTAAAAAGAAAGATCGTAAAATTCGAGTATGGTCTGCAGGTTGTTCTTCTGGTGAAGAGCCATACTCAATTGCTATGACTCTGCGTGATTTTTTTCCTCATAGTAGTGACTGGGATATAAAGATACTGGCAACCGACCTGGATACTCAGATGGTAGATCGAGCCTCTAAAGGTGTTTACAAAGAAGAACGCGTGACAGGTATAGATAAAAAACACTTAAAAAAATGGGTGCGTAGAGGCAAGGGAGCTATGGAAGGCAATGTAAAAATATGCAATGAATTACGAGATATGATTTCGTTCAAGCAACTTAACCTGATGCATGACTGGCCTGTTAAAGGGCCATTTGATTTTATGTTTTGTCGCAATGTGGTTATTTATTTTAATAAAGAAACCCAAAAAGAATTATTTGATAGATATGCCAATTTGTTAGTGCCTGACGCAGGCTTGTTTATCGGTCATTCTGAATCCCTGCATAATGTGACTGATCGGTTTAAATCGTTAGGTAAAACGATTTATAGAAAAACAAAATAGATAAAGTAGGTTATATGTCATTTTCAGGAGCAAGAGACAGGATCGCTAAACAGCACAATAAATCTGTGCCTGAATGCCTGAAAGGCTTTGAACACATTAATCGTTTCTGGGATAAAACTCACGATTGTTATGCCGCCAAGATTTTGCCTGGTGAATTTTATGTTTCGAGTCAGGGTGAGCTTATTGGAACGGTATTAGGTTCATGTGTGTCAGCCTGTATTCGCGACCCTAAAATGGGTATAGGCGGGATGAATCATTTCATGTTACCAATGAATAAAGACGAAAATAAATCCAGGTTTTTAAAAAATAGTGAAGAAGCGCGCTATGGGAATTTCGCTATGGAAATTTTAATTAATGAACTAATAAAAGCCGGCTGTAAAAGAAGAAATCTGGAGGTAAAGCTTTTTGGCGGCGGTAGAGTTTTATCAAGTATGACTACTATTGATATAGGCAATAAAAATATTGAGTTTGTTAAAGAATATGTATATGACGAAGACTTGAGAGTTATTGCAGAGGATCTCGGTGATGTTTATCCGAGAAAAGTATTGTATTTTCCTGATACTGGAAAAGTGAGAATGAAAAAACTGACTACAACCCGTAATAATACTATTCTTTCTCGTGAAGTAGAGTATGGAAGAAAACTTCAGGTTGAGGAAAAGTCAGGCGATATAGAATTATTTTAGAAAAATACTATAGAGTATAGATATAAAAATAATGGCAAAAGTTAAAGTATTAATAGTTGATGATTCTGCGCTGGTCAGGCAGGTTCTTACTAGTGTTCTTGAATCGGATAAAAATATTGAAATAGTGGGAACAGCAAAAGACCCACTTGACGCCCGTGAAAAAATTAAGCAGTTAAACCCAGATGTACTCACTCTTGATGTGGAAATGCCTAAAATGGATGGCGTAACATTCCTCAAAAATTTAATGCGCCTCAGGCCAATGCCGGTAGTTATGATTTCTTCATTAACCGAACACGGGGCAGAAATTACTCTAGAGGCTCTGGAGTGTGGAGCAGTTGATTTTGTATCTAAACCAAAAATTGATGTGCAGGCAGGTTTAAATGATTATGCTGATGAAATTATAGAAAAAGTCCTGGGTGCAGCTAAATCAAAAGTAAGAGAAAGGGTTGCGCCACGTAAAAAAATTGATGCCAAGTTATGCGCTAATGCTGTGCTAACTAAAAGCGCAGACAAAAAACGATTTAAAACAACAGATAAAATTATTGCTATTGGTGCTTCAACAGGTGGCACTGAAGCAATTCGAGAAGTGCTGGAAGACATGCCTCCGGATGCGCCGGGCATTGTTATTTCACAGCACATACCAGAGGCATTTAGTGCGCCTTTTGCAGTACGTATGAATAAAGTATCACAAATGACAGTATGTGAAGCATCTGATGGGCAGCAGATATTGCCGGGGCATGTTTATATTGCACCGGGTGACAAACATCTTATTGTAGAGCGCAGCGGAGCTTTATATATCTGTCGCTTAAATGATGGTCCAAGAGTGAACAGACATAAACCCAGCGTCGATGTTATGTTTCGTTCTGTTGCAGAAAATGTTGGGCCAAATGCTATGGGCGTTGTGTTAACAGGTATGGGTGATGATGGTGCCGCTGGTTTAAAAGAAATGCTGGATCAGGGTGCAATAACATTAGTGCAGGATGAGCACACATCGGTGGTGTGGGGCATGCCCGGTAGTGCTGTAAAATTAGATGCCGCGCAAAAAGAAGTGGCGCTGGAAAAAGTTGCAGATGAATTAATAAAATTTGGTAAACATTAATGAATAATAAATTATTTATATTAAGACTATTGCCAGCAGTTATTATTTCTATTGTTATGGTTTTATATGGAGAGTTTTATCTTGAAGGAAGTTACTCGATATATCATGTCCTTACACTGCCTTTTTTCTGGCTTGTAAATGCTTATTTTTTAAATCAGACGACGCTAAATACCGTTAAAAAAATGGATATGGAAAATAATGAAAAAGAAAAACAGGAATATCATTCTTTAGTATCTGAGTCGACCATATCAAATGAATTAATGGAATCAGAATTGATTGAGGTGATTAGCAATATTAACAGGTTGAAAGGTATTATTTCAGATGCTGTTGTTGTTCTATCTTCTAGTTTTACAAGCTTGTCAACACAGACAAAAAATCAGGAGGCTTTAGTAAACGAGCTAATTGATGAATTGGATGATTCGAATAAAGAGGATGCAGATAAAAGCATTACTTTTGTCGAAGAGACTAAAGAGATACTCGATTATTTTGTGGAAAGCGTAACAGAAGTAAGCAAAAGCAGCATGACTATGGTTTATACCGTTGATGATATAGAAACTCAGATGGATGCAGTTAATGGCTTGTTGTCAGATATTAGTGCTATAGCAGATCAAACTAATCTGCTTGCATTGAATGCGGCTATCGAGGCGGCAAGAGCGGGTGAGGCTGGTAGAGGTTTTGCTGTGGTGGCTGATGAAGTCAGGGCTTTATCAACGAGTTCAAATGGTCTGAATGATAAAATTAAAATTGTTGTCGAAAAATCTAAAGGTAATATAACTAAAGCAAAAGAAATGGTAGGCGAGATTGCATCCCGTGACATGAGTCTTGCTATGAAGCATAAAACGAGAGTTGATAATATGCTTGAAAAACTTTCAGAACAGAATGAGATTGTGAATGCCAAGTTGCAGGATGTGCAGGCAGTAACTTATCATGTTGAAGAGGGAGTGGCTGGAGTGGTGCGTTCCTTACAGTTTGAAGATATTGCAGGCCAATTATGTCAATACACAAGTGGTCATATCGATCTTGTTGCAAATGTATTGTCAGGTGCGAATACAAAACTTTCAAAAATTAATACAGGTAATATCAATATTCCTGAATACATTGAGTTTTTAAAAGAATTTAATCGGGATATGAAAGTGTTAGCTGATGAAGCAAAGGATTTGAATTCAAAAGCTCAGTCACAATCAAATATGAATGAAGGCGAAGTGGATTTATTTTAATGATTAAATATATATGATTGTTTTATATAATTACAGTTCAGGAGAATGATAATGAGTATTTCAACCAGTAAATCAGATGATGGAAAAAATTTAATAATTAAGGTCGGAGGAAAATTTGATTTTAGTTTGCATAATGAATTTAGAAAATCCTATAAAGATGAAAGCGTTTCTGGTGAATTTCATGTTGATCTTGGAAACACCGATTATCTTGATAGTTCTGCCTTAGGTATGCTTCTTTTGTTGAAAGAACATGCTGAATCCGTGTCTTCTTCTGTGAAAGTAATAAATGCAGGGCCAGACATAAAAGATATATTAATAATAGCGAGTTTTGACAAGTTATTTCAAATTTCATAATACTATCAAAATATATTAAATGGCTGAAAAAATACTTGTATTAATTGTTGATGACGATTTAACTAATCGGTTGATTTTGCGCGCTTTGATTAAAGACTCCGGGTATTCTTCAGTAGAGGCAGAGAATGGCCAGCAAGCTGTAGAATCTGTTACGCATAATAAAATAGATGTCATTTTAATGGATGTCATGATGCCTGTTATGGATGGCTATGAAGCAGCGGCCATTATAAAAACAAATACAAGTCAGTTTATACCCATAATATTTTTAACAGCAATGAAAGACGAGTCTTCTCTTGCAAAGTGTATTGAAGCAGGAGGTGATGATTTTTTAACCAAACCTTATAATCATGTGCTTTTGGCTGCAAAAATTGAATCGATGCTTAGAATTAGAAGTTTGTATAAAAAAGTATCTGAGCAAAACATGGAGTTAAGTGAACATAAGGTTAGAACTCAGCAGGAAATGACAGTAGCAAAAAATGTTTTTTCAGGGCTTATTCATCATGATATGAAAAGTAAAAATACTGGCTTGCATTTTTCTATGTCGCCCATGTCTATTTTTAATGGCGATGTTATTCTTGCTGAGAGAAATCAGAGTAATGGTTTAAATATACTTATCAGTGATTTTACCGGTCATGGGTTATCCGCAGCACTAGGTTCGATTCCCGCATCTGATATTTTTTATGCCATGACCGAAAAAGGTTTTTCGTATACAGAGATTCTATCCGAGATAAATAATAAACTTATTAAGTTATTGCCCACTTCTATGTTTATGGCATCGGCATTTATAAGTATGGATAGGAGTAATAATGTAGCCACTATTGTTAATGCAGGCATTCCTGAGCTTTATCATGTTCGTGGAAATGAAATTATAAATACATTTAATTCGAGAAATTTTCCATTGGGTATTACAAAGCTTAACTCGGGAACTATTTCTGCTGAAATGGTGACGCTGGAGTTTGGTGATCGAATTATTGCTGCAACAGATGGAATAATGGAAGCAGAAAATAACAAAGGCGAAATGTATGGCAAACAAAATATTTTAGATAGTATTGCCTCGAATAAAAATCCTGAAAAACTGTTCGATAATATTTTAAAAAAATGTCTGGATTTTTGTAGCCAGGCTGAACAGAGTGATGATATTACCCTGCTTGAAATTTGTCATTTAGAAACAGTTGAATATGATGAAGAAGTATCCAGACCTGTATTAAATAGTAAGCCATCCAACTGGTCTATGAATTTTAATCTGGATGTAGAAAGTATTCGTCGTTTTGATTTTTTGCCGTATTTAATGCAGGGTATAAACGGTTTGCAATCTATTCCTAATGGACATTCGGCTTTACTAACGGTATTAACTGAATTTTATGCTAACGCATTAGATCATGGTTTGTTGAACCTGGATTCGTCCATGAAAAATACATCTGAGGGATACATGCAGTATTATCAGGAAAAAACAGATAGATTATTGAAAGCTGAGGAAGGTGAAATTCGCATTGAGTTAAACCATGAAATAAAAGAAGAAGGAGGCGGGCGTTTAACCATTCATATTATGGATAGTGGTGCTGGTTTTGATTTTAAAGCATTAAAGAACAAACCAATGCAGGAGAATGAAGGATTTTCTGGCCGTGGTCTGTCATTAATTAATCATATCTGTAAAGAAGTTAAGTACCTGGGTAAAGGCAATGCAGTAATGGCGGTTTATGAGTGGGATTGAAAAGACAGTCGTAAGTCATAAGTCGTATGCCAAAAGTCAAAAACGATTTTTCGATAACTAATTCTGTCACCTCGATTGCGCTCGGGATAACAATAATAAAAAATCAGCAATACTCTTTTGACATACGACATACGACATACGACATACGACATACGACATCCCAGGCCTTTAAAGCACAGAAGGCAATATAGAAAAGGCATCATGACTGGGTTCTTCTTTTTCCTGTTCGTTTTTGGCCAGCTGGTAATTCAATAAATCATAATAGCGCCGAATAGCTTCGACATAACGCACTGGTTCCAGGCCCCGCGCATAACCAAATCGAGTTTTTTTATACCATTTTTTTTGCGATAGCAGGGGCAGGATTTTTTTCAGATCTACCCAGTTTTTAGAATTTAACTCCTGTTTCTCAGCCAGTATTCTGGCATCATCAACGTGGTAGTAGCCTACATTGTATGAGGCCAGTGCAAACCATGTTCTGTCGGGTTCTTTTATTTCTTTCGGCAGGCGGCGACGAATTTGTGCCAGATATTTTGCACCACCAAAAATACTGCTCTTTGGATCCAGTCTGTTTTTTATGCCCAGTTGTGCGGCGGTTTCAAGTGTCAACATCATAATGCCGCGAACCCCTGTGGGTGATACGGCTCGAGGATTCCAGTGTGATTCCTGATAACCCATGGCCGCCAGCAGACGCCAGTCAATATCATATTTTTCAGCGGCTTCTTCGTAAAGCTGCTGATATTTGCTGAGCCTGGTGGCGATGTGCCTGATGTAAATGCGATTACCCACATAATCAAATTTAGAAATATGGCCGTAATTTTTTTCAATTAGCTGAGTGATCTCACCATTGTTCATGCTGCGCCAGAAAAAAGTCATGGCCTTATCATAAAGGCTGGTATCTTTTGTTTTAGGAAATGCCCAGGCCAGCTTCTGCGGTTTTGACACATCAAAAGCGATGCGTAAATCCAGCATAAATCTCTGGTTTAGCGCGACTTCATTAGAGTCGGCTATGGTGTAATCAATAACCTGATCGGCGACCAGTTGCAAAAGCTGTTCGCTTTCCATATTACTATGCTCAATCCATTCGAGATCGGGGTGTTTCTGTCTGAGTTTTTGCAGGCTTTCAACATGGCTGGAACCTGCGACCACTTCCAGAGTGCCGGTGTTCAGTTCTTCGATGCTGGCGGGGGCGATATTCTGATTATTGTAAATTAGCTGTTCGGTGATTTCCTGATAACTGGCACTAAAGCGCACCCGTTGCTTGCGTGCTTCTGTAATCGTTAGCCCCGCGGCTGCAAAATGTGCCTGGTTATTATCCAGCATATCGAAAATTTCATTCAGGTTGTCAGGGGTAATAATTTTAAGTTTGACGCCGAGGGAATCGGCAAAGCGTCTGGCCAGCTCATATTCAAAACCGGTGGGGCCGGCGGTGCCTTCATAATAGGTGGTGGGACTGTTGCGGGTAACAACCACCAGTTCACCCGATTTAATAACCTGCCCGAGAATATTAGGTTTGAAAAGGTGGGGAACGCCCTGAAAAATCAGCAGGATAAGTATTGCTGAACCCAACAGCAGAGAGCCCATGATGCGACAACGGGGATTAGTGAGGGGGTTAGGCATAACTCGATACTTCCTTATCCTGTACTACTTGTCCTTAATTATACCCTGCTTTTATAATTTAAAATTCGCCCAAATGGGGCAGTGGTCGGAAGGTTTTTGCAGACTGCGTACATCGTAATCAATACCCGTATCGGTGCACTTTTCCATCAGACCCCGGGTGGCGAGGATGAGGTCAATGCGTAAACCCCGTCGGGGCTCTCTCTCAAAGCCCTTGCTGCGGTAATCAAACCAGCTGAAGCGATCATTTACATCGGGGTTTTGCTCTCTGTATGAATCATATAAACCCCAGTCGTAGAGCTTCTGTAGCCACTCTCGTTCTTCGGGTAAAAAGCTGCACTTACCTGTTTTCAGCCAGCGTCTGGCATTATCCGAGCCTATGCCAATATCATTATCTACGGAGGCTACATTCATATCTCCGATAACAATCAGGTCATCCTCAGGGCTGTAGTGTTGAGTAATCAGCTGGGTTAAATCAGCGTAAAATTTCTTTTTGGCAGGAAATTTCACCGGGTGATCAATGCTTTCGCCCTGGGGGAAGTAGCCATTCATTACGGTGATTTTTTTACCATTTTCTTCAAAAGTGGCGCGAATGAAGCGGCGCTGTGCATCTTCCGCATCACCGGCAAAGCCCTTGTGTATATCCGTGGCGGGCAGCCGGTATAGCAATGCCACACCGTAATGGGTTTTCTGACCGTGGAAAGCGGCGTCATAGCCCAGCTCTTTAATCATCTCTATGGGAAACTCGTGATCCTGCACTTTGGTTTCCTGAATGCCGATGACATCGGGCTGATGGGTTTTTATCAGCAGCTCTAGCTGGTGCTGGCGAATACGAATACTGTTGGTATTGAAAGAAACGATTTTCATAATAATAGATTACTTTGATTCCTGAGTTTGCGCGGCATACACTAGCATTAATTATAAAATTTGTCCCTGCTTCATAGAGCCTGTTATTACGAGTACAGAAATCAACCATGCTAAAGTACAGTTGTTACTTAACTTTTAAAACATCGTCATCTCCGAATGACTGTGTCGGAGATCCAGTGACCCTGAATGTTGCAAAGTCACTGGATTCCCGATACAGGCATTCGGGAATGACGGCAACTTAAGTTAACGGACAGTAATGATGTTAAATATAAAACCCATCCCTGCTTTTGCGGATAATTACATCTGGATGCTGCAAAACGATGACAGCAAACAGGTGGTGCTGGTTGACCCCGGCGATGAGCGAAAAATAACCCATTTTTTTGAAAATAATCCATTACAACTAGTGGCTATTTTAATCACTCATCAACACTATGACCACACAGGCGGTGTGGCAAAGTTAGTAGAAAAATTTCCCCATGTTAAAGTTTTCTGTCCCGATAAAATTGTTTCTAATCCACCTTTGTCTATTGACCTGCCCATTGCCGAACTGATTACTCACCCGGTTACGGGTGGCGATAAAATTGAAATAATGGAACTGGGAATTAGTTTTGATGTAATCGATATTCCCGGGCATACATTAGATCATGTGGCTTACTTTGGAGAAGGCGCACTATTTTGTGGAGACACTATTTTTGGTTGTGGCTGTGGTTTTCTGTTTAGTGGCACAGCAGAACAAATGGCAGAATCGATGCAGCGCATGTCAGCGTTGCCAGCAGCAACAAAAATGTATTGCGCCCATGAATATACGCTAGACAGTATTGGTTTTGCTAAATGGGTAGAACCAGATAATAAAGATATTTTACTGCGTGATAAAGAAGACCTGGCGAAACAGGAAAAAGGTTTGCCGACCATACCATCTACTCTGGAAATAGAATTAAAAACCAATCCGTTTATGCGCTTTGGGGTGACAGAGGTGATTGCGGCGGCGGAAAAATATGCAGGTAAAAAACTGCATACGGATGGGGAAGTATTTGCGGCGATTAGAGAATGGAAAAATACTGAGTATGATTGAAAAAAGTTGTTAGTCGTTGGTCTTTCGTCTTTCGTCAAAAGCAAAAGAAAAAGCAAAAGAAAAAGCAAAAGCAAAAGAAAAAGCAAAAGAAAAAGCAAAAGCAAAAGCAAAAGAATGATATCCCGAATACTTTTTGTCATCCCGAGCGTAGCCGAGGGATCTTGCTTCCCGGGTAGTAAGATCCCTCGGCTGCGCTCGGGATGACAATAATAAAAAATCAGCAATACTCTTTTGACATACGACATACGACATACGACATACGACATACGACATACGACATACGACATACGACATACGACAAAAATCAATCCAGAAAAAACGGCGCTAAAAAGCGCCGTTTTTTCTAATAACCAAAATATTAAATTTTAGCCATTCAGACTTTTATAATAATCCATTAAAATCTGTGCCACTTCAGGACGTGAGAATTCTTTAGGTGGTGCAATACCCTTGCCTAACATTTCACGAACCTTGGTGCCTGAAAGCAGAACAAAATCTTCTTTAGTATGATCAGGTGCTTCACACATCATCACAACTTTGTCTAACTTCTTGGAGTAGGCAGTATGGTCAGCTTCAAAGATTTCGATATCCAGTGCATCCGCAGGAACCTGCTCTTTGAAAATAGTCTGTGCATCAAATGCACCGTAATGATCGCCCACACCTGCATGGTCACGACCGATAATGAAATGAGTCGCACCCATATTCTGACGGAATACCGCGTGCAACACACCTTCACGTGGGCCGGCATACAGCATATCGAAACCGTAACCGGTAACCATTGCGCTGTTTTTAGGGAAGTAGAGTTCAACCATTTTACGAATCGCTGCATCACGAACTGGAGCAGGAATATCGCCAGGCTTCAACTTACCTAACAGCATATGAATAACCAGACCGTCGCATTTCAGACGATCCATTGCCATATGGCAAAGTTCTTCGTGAGCAAGGTGCATTGGGTTACGAGTCTGGAATGCAACAATTTTCTTCCAGCCGCGCTCTGCAATTTCATTACGAATTTCAACTGCAGTACGGAAAGTATCCGGGAATTCAGTCTGGAAGTAAGAGAAATTCAGTACTTTAATAGAACCAGAAATACAAACTTTGCCCTGGCTATTAAATGCTTCAACACCAGGATGAGCTTCATCCGGGCTTGGTGCATAAACTTTTTCAGACATCATCGCCATGTCAGCATCGCTGAATTCTTCAACCGCATCTACATCCATAACAGCCAGTATGGGATTGCCTTCAACATTAGGATCTTTAAGCGCAATGCGGTCACCAGCCTTGATAGAACCTGCATCTTCAACCAGATTTAAAACGGGTGTTGGCCAGAACAGACCTGAAGTGGTCTTCAGTTCTTTAGCAACAGAAATAGCATCGGCTTTATTCATGTAGCCTGTGAGTGGGTTGAAGTAACCAGCACCCATCATCACAGCATTAGCTGCAGTCGCTGAACTTACAACAATAGAAGCCAGACCTTCTGCTTCTTTCTGTAATGCATCGTTTTCGGCTGAATCATAAACAAATAGCGGATTCAGTTGGTCAGAACCATGAGGTTTAATCATGTAGTGTCTCCTCGTTGATAAACTACTGACTCGTTGGTCAGTATCTATATTAAAAATTTAGTGCGCAGAATTCTACAGTATTGAGCGTGAATTGCGTAGTGTGTCGATAATATAGAGGATGGGCGGATAAGCTAATTCATATAGTTATGGTAGGGATGAATTAAATTTATGTACAGGATGTACGGTATGCCGCGGTGCCAGGCGACCCACATGGATGTGGGAAGGTAGAACAACGCAGGAGCAGTTGTCGAGATGGCAAGGAGCGGCGTGGTTCAGTCTATGATGCATTAACTACAGAACAATGAAGATTAAGTTCGCTTATGTACAGATATGCCGCGGTAGAGGTTTTAGGCCAGACCTTAAAAAGTACCCGTCATCCTCGAATGCCTGTGTCGGGGATCCAGTGCCTTAAGTGAATCAAAGTCACTGGATTCCCGGTATGAGTATTCGTGCCAAAAACGGGTTTTCTGCCGTTTTTTCGAACCTTGGGTTCTCGTCATGGCTTTCTCTCTGCCATAAAAAAAGCGCAATTGTTGTGTGTTTATGGCGGTATTTGTTTTTAAGTTAATCTGAACCAGGGATAGATGTCGCACATCCCTGTGCTCCACCCTCCGGGCGCGTAGAGGCATCGCGTCAAAAACGGCTATCCTGCCGTTTTTTCAAACCTTGGGTTCTCGTCATGGCCATCCTCTCTGCCATAAAAAAAGCGCAATTGTTGTGTGTTTATGGCGGTATTTGTTTTTAAGTTAATCTGAACCAGGGATAGATGTCGCACATCCGTGTGCTCCACCCTTCGGGCGCGTAGAGGCATCGCGTCAAAAGCGGCTGTCCTGCCGTTGTTATTAGACACCAGTATTGCGACAAAAGAAGACGGGATAAATTGGGTTTCGTTGGGATAAATCGCAGTTGACAATTAATAAACATTATTTGAGACTACACGGGAAATAATGGGAAATTAAAAAGAGGTTTAATTGTTATGGGCACTGTATCTAAATTCGACAAATTACCAAGTGATCTTAAAAATGAGCTGGACAATAAAATTAGAAATACCGGATATAGCGAATGTATTGAGACAGCGGAGTGGCTTGGCTCAAAAGGTATAGACACCTCTAAATCGTCCGTACACCGCTATATAAAGCGTTTAAAAGGCAAGGATGATGTGATTGCCAATCTATCAGGCGCATTAGGAACAAGTGATGATGTATCTTTAGATAAAAAGGATGTGCTTGAGTTGCTACTGGAACTGGGAGCATTAAAAGTGAAGGAATCTGCAATAATCAATAAATTGAATGCGCTTGGTATAGCGGGATGAAAACAACGGGATTTAAGTATCTATTTGGTAGCGATAGAGCTTTTAAATAGATATTTCCAGAATTGCGACAAAATGCCGATATTCAGGAATTTTGAGGATATCGGAAAAATACGACACATGAATTGCGACAAGGTTAAATGCTGATTACCTGGTGTTTAATCGGCTTTTAAACATAACTTACTTCATATTTTTCAATGTTTTCATTGTTTCCATAATTCGTTTGTTCGCATTGTCCCCAAGATCATAATCAGCCATAAGCTCTGTTAGAAGTGCAGCCCATACCTGGTCTGGATTGTTTGTCGTCTCAGCCAGCATATCGATCATGTTCTTACGGTTTTCCATATCCTCAGTGGTTAGCGTATCCCCTCTGCGCTGGGCTATGTCGCTATCTTCAATGTCTTTGATTAGCATTTGGCCTTTACCGGTTAACAGCCAGTGAGCATTAATACCGGCTTTCGCAATAGACTGGATGGCTTCGCCTCCAGGCATACTGATATTACTTTCGTATTTTTTCAAAGAACTAACAGGGATATCGGTAATTTTGCCAAATTCTGATATGGATAATCGCTCTTCTCGTCTATAAGTTCCAATTCTGGAACCAATAGTTTCTGTCTTTGTTTTGGTTGTCATCTTTAGTTCCAATAATGCAATCTGCGGTTGCACATCTTTTTCTCGGTTGCATTATTAGAAATAAACAAATAAATCAATATGTTACAAAATTTTATAATAAATATTATTGTTTTCTAATAATGCAACCAAGGACAGATCAATAAAATTAAGTTCCATATAAGGGTTTACAGGGTTCCTTATATGGTCTAATGTTTAAAACCATGAGAAAACTAGACAGCACAACCAAGCAACTTCTTAAAGACCCCACTAAACGACGCGCATGGATTAAGTACCAGACGCATTTACTAGGCATGTCAATGGCACAGGTTGCCGATAAGGCCGGGGTTAACCGACAAACACTTTATTCAGCATTTTTCAAAACCTATCCCCGCATGGAAATGGTGATTGCAAATGCGCTTGATATAGCACCGGCTGACCTGTGGCCCGAGCGTTACGACAAAGACGGTTTACCTATTTATCGTATGGGTCGGCCTGTTGTTAAGTCTACTGTCAAGGGTGCAAATAATAACAGCAAAAAAACTGGACGCAATGTTCAATCTCGTAGATCAGATAAACATGAGGATGCTGCATGAGCCAGTGCAAGTCTGATATCCGCACACTGGATTTATTTGAAGTACCTCAACCTGCCAGCTCTTTACCTTCCAGTATGGATTATCGAGCTGAGATTTCTGGTCTGGTTGGGATTGCACTTAAAGAGTGTGATCTTGATCGATATGAAGTAGCTGCAGAGATGAGCAAGCTATCTGGTCAGGAAGTTTCCAAGTACATGATTGATGCCTGGGCCAGTGAAAGTCGTGATGCTTATAACATGCCTTTTTACCAGACTGCAGTTCTTGAAACAGCCTGTAAAACTCATTTATTTACTAACTGGTTAGCTGATAAACGTGGTGGCCGCTTGTTGATTGGTAAAGAAACCTTGTGTGCTGAACTGGGCAAGCTAGAACGATTGAAAGAAGAAGCCGCTCGCAAGATTCGTGAACTTAAAAAAGTAATGGGTGAAATGGAATGAGTAAAACCACTTTGCCATTGAATGACAGTAGAGCAATCGGTATTTCTAAATTATTAAATGTGGATTTAGAAGTAGCTAATAATATTATTAATGGGCGATTTAAAGAATGTTTCTTTCGCTACGCAGAAGCTGAAAATTTTGAAGAACAAGACTGGTATTGCCTTTTTCATGCTGCAAATGTGTTACGTAATAAAAAGGTAAATTTTAATGGGTGAAATAAGTAATAACTGCACCTATACGATTAAACAAATTGCTGAGGCGCTTGGCGTATCTCGACAGGCCGTACAAAAAAGAGCTAAAAATGAAAGCTGGATTTACACAGAAGAAAAATCAGCCGGTGGTAAATGTCGCCGCCTCTATATGCTGGCCATACTACCTACTGAAATCCAGTCAGCGTTACTTAAAAAATTCTCAGAACACTTTGAAGTAGCTACTAATGACAAGCCAGTTAGTACAGCATCATTTACTTATGACAGAGAATCACTATGGGCTTCTTATGATTCAAAAACCACCAAACAAAAAGACACTGCAAAGAATAAACTAACAGCTATTAATGCAGCTTTAGTAATGGTTAAAAATGGCGTTAAACGATCTCAGGCATTTAACCAGGCTGCATTAACAGCAGGCTTTAATCGTTCGTCTTTATATCGCTGGTATAAAGATTGTAAGCAATATGAAAAATCAGACTGGCTTGCTGCATTGGTGCCTCATCACGCAGGTAATAAAAAAACATCTGCATGTACTCCTGAAGCCTGGCAATTTTTTAAAGTGGATTTCCTTCGCCAGGAACAACCCAGCGGCGGTGCCTGTTACGACAGATTAAAACGTGCAGCTAAAGAACACGGGTGGGAAATACCCTGTCAGCGCACATTGGAACGTCGAATAGAAAGTGAAGTCCCTTTCACCGTCCGCATATTAATGCGTGAAGGTGAGCATGCTCTTATGAGTTTGTATCCTGCACAGCAGCGTACTGTTAAAGACCTGCATGCACTGGAATGGATTAATGGCGATGGCTATCAGCACAATGTTTTTGTTCTCTGGCCAAATGGTGAAATTGCACGACCCAAGACATGGTTCTGGCAGGATATTCAAAGCCGTAAACATCTTGCATGGCGAACTGACCAAACCGAGCATACCGATGTTATTCGCTTATCGTTCGGTGATCTAGTTGAAAAATATGGCATACCCGATCACGCCACTATTGATAATACACGAGCAGCTGCAAATAAATGGATGACAGGTGGCGTACCTAATCGTTATCGCTTTAAAGTAAAAGATGATGATCCGCTCGGTTTATTTCCAATGCTTAACGTCGATGTGCATTGGACAAGTGTTTATAAAGGAAAAGGCCACGGCCAGGCTAAACCAATAGAACGCTCATTTGGTGTAGGCGGCATTGGTGAAGTGGTTGATAAGCATCCTGCATTTGCTGGAGCCTTTACCGGCAACAGCCCAATGGCCAAGCCAGAAAATTATGGATCCAAAGCAATACCGCTTGCACAATTTTTAGAAATTCTAGATCAGGAAGTGAATGCCTGGAATGCACGAGAAGGCCGCAAAACTGAAATGGCCTATGGCAAGTTAAGTTTTGACCAGGTGTTTAATGAATCATATAAAAACGCAACCATCCGTAAAGCCACAACAGAGCAACGTCGCTTATGGTTATTATCCGCTGAAGGCGTAAAAGTTAAAAAAGACGGTACCTTCCTGCTTGAAGCGGGCAGCGGTGTAGGCATAGGTAAAAATCGCTATTACTCAGAATCACTTTATGATCATGTAGGCACGAAAATTGTTGCTCGCTTTGATCCAGATAGCCTGCATGATGAAGTGCATGTTTATACACTAGATGGCCGCTACATAACAGAAGCTGAGTGCATTGAAGTCACTGGGTTTGGTGACACGCAAGCTGCGCGAGAGTTTAATCGGGCACGTAAACACTTTGTTCGTTCAAGTAAAGAAGCTGCCAAAGCCGAAGATAAAATGGATCTTATTGAGGCTACCGAGTTATTGCCTACCACAACATCACCCCAAACACCTAATGCAGGTGCTGTACAGATCATGCGGCATGAAAATTATCGGCCTCACCTTCTGCAGCCTCGTGAATTGACTGATAAAGAAAAACAACATCAGCAACAAATTGCTAAAGAAATCCAAGAGGCATCAATAGTCAATATTCACAAAAAAGAAACAGATAAAGAACGCTACTCACGTTGGGCACGTATAGAACGACAGATTGAGAACGGTGAACCGGTAAATATAGAAATAAAACAAAAGCTTGAGCAATACATGTTAGGCAATGAATACAAAACAATGAAGGATATGTTTGAAGATTTTGGTCTTTCTATTGATGACTATGCGCGTGAAAACTAATTAAAAATCAGGCCTCTTGAATATCAAGAGACCAATTTTAAACCCGCTACGCCAATAGCGGAACTTATGGGGAAATAACAATATGACAAATGAAACAGCAACTGTCAACACGATAGCACCACTCACGAATGTGTCGTTATGCGTGTCGGCTCTTGAACTTGCAATAAGCCGTCCAGCACATTTGCCTGGCATGGTCTCTTATTATGGCCCATCGGGTTATGGCAAATCTAATGGTGCAGCATTTGCTGCCAACAAGTTCAATGCTTATTACGTTGAGTGTAAATCAACATGGACTAAAAAAGCATTTCTCTCAAATGTTTTAAAAGAAATGGGCATGGCACAAGCCAAAACCATACCTGAAATGACAGATCAAATAGCGGAACAACTCGCTTTATCGGGGCGGCCTTTGATCATAGATGAGTTTGATCACATGGTAGATAAAAAAGCGGTTGAGGTTGTGCGTGATATTTATGAAGGCTCAAACGCACCCATCTTGCTTATTGGCGAAGAACGCCTGGAAGATAACCTGACTCACTGGGAGCGATTTCATAACCGCATATTAAAGTGGGTGCCGGCACAGCCAGCCAGTGCCGATGATGCCGGTCTACTTCGCAAACTTTATTGCCAGAAGGTTATTGTCGAAGACGACATTCTGAATAAATTAATGGAAGTCACAAAAGGCTGTGTGCGCCGGATCTGTGTAAACCTTTATAACGTCCAGGAATTTGCACTTGAAAATGGCATGAGTCAGATCTCATTAGCTGAATGGGGTAACCAGCCTTTTTACACCGGCAAAGCTCCAAAGCGGAGAGTGTAGAAATGGCGGCAACAAAAACCAAAAGAAAACCAATAACAATGCAGCACCGTCACGGTTTTTTAACTCACCGTGATGCGATCTGGGCAGCGATTCGTGCATTAAAGAAGTTCACTTATTTAGATATCGAGCAGAAAGTAAATGTTCGAACAGATGTAAAACAGGATCTTGTCTCGACTGACACTATCCGCACTTATGTCAAACGCTTAACACTCGGTAAATATCTGGAGTTAATAAAGGGTGAAAAAAGCGACACAGATATACACAGTCGCTACATTCGAAAACGCTGGCATTTGATTAATGATATCGGCATTGATGCGCCACGGCTTGATAAAGAAGGCAACGAGAGCAAACAGGGTGAAGTGCGTAAACAGTTATGGAATGCCATGAAAATTCTAAAAGAGTTTAACTGGCACGATCTGGTTGCGACGGCTGCAACCGGCAGCACAATAATTAAAGAGCTGGATGTAAAGGACTATATCAAACATCTTAAAAAAGCGGGTTACATTCGATTAGTTAAACCAGGCAATAAAGTCGAGCCATCACGCTTTCGTTTTATTCCTGCACGTAACACTGGGCCGCTGCCGCCAATGGTGCAGCGTGTGAAGCAAGTATTCGATCCTAATCTTGGTGAAGTGGTCTGGCCTAAAGGGAACGAATCATGAGCGCCATAAGCAAAGCTAAAAAAGCATGGGGAGATCAGCTTCCTGATTGGGTAATGGTCATGGCGGAAGCCTGTGATAACAGCAATCAGAAAAAAATAGCCGCTGAAATGTGTTACTCACCAGCGGTGGTTAATACGGTTTTAAACAACAGTTACAAAGGCGATTTAATCGCTGTTAAACAAGCCGTAGAAGGCGCATTGCTTTCAGCCATAGTTCAATGCCCGGTTATGGGTGAACTTAAGGCTAACAAGTGCATGGAAAACCAACGTCGAAAATACGCAGCCACCAATTCTATGCGGGTACAGCTTTTTAAGGCCTGTCATGGCGGTTGTTCTCATAGTCGAATTGCGAGGTAAGTCATGAGTAATGTTACACAGTTAATTAGAAATAAACGTGACCAGCAAAATTTCAACATCATTACCCAGTCGGTTGCATCGAATAAGTGTGTGCGGATATTGGTGGGCCAGGGATTCATAGTGCTATCAGTCAAAATTGAAGCATCAACGCCAGAGATATGGATTCAACATTGTAAAAAATGTGAAACCCTGGAAGGCGTGTCAATGGCATTACGTAATGGGCGCAATGGCCGAGAGCGTGAGTACATCGCTACTGTACAGAACTGCAAAGTTAAGTGGATAGAGAGGGTTTAGCCCAATGGATATTATCTCAGTAATGGTGGGCGTTGTGATTGGTGTTTTTATTAAGCGATATGTTGTCGGTTTTTTAAAAGCTGTTTTTACATTCGGTTTAATGGTTACGGGGAGAATTTGAAATGTTTAGTAAAAGCGATGTTCTTAAAGCATTACAAAATCATATCGGCAAAACCAATGGCGTGAAATGTGATGCCCTGGTATCAGAAATAAATCACAAGCCCTGGCGAGAGCCGAGCTATGCCGCGCAGAGGCAGGTTCGAAAACTGGTTACTGAATTACGGCTTGAAGGTCATCATATTTGTGCCCACCCAGCATCAGGTTATTTCATTGCTGAGACCGAAGACGAATTAAACGACACCTGTCTTTTTTTACATCAACGGGCAATGGCGTCGCTAACACAAATATCCAGAATGAAAAAAGTCTCGCTGCCCGATTTGCGTGGCCAGCTTCGTTTACCAGGTTAGGAGGGAATTAACAATGTCTATTCCAGAAGGTTTTAAACAAGATGCAAAAGGTAATCTTGTGCCACTTAAAAGAATTAAGCCACTTGATTTATTGCGCGATGAGCTGGTTGTTAAATTAACCGCGATGGCAAGTACCCAGCAACAGATCATAAAGCAGTTTAAGCGTAGCATGATGGAACAGGTAAAAGCTTTTGTTGATTTATCAGCCCAGGACTATGACGTAAAGATGGGCGGTAAAAAAGGCAACATCAGCCTGGTCAGTTTTGACGGCACACAGAAAATACAGATCGCCATTGCCGACAATATTCAATTTGATGAACGCCTGCAAGTTGCTAAACAACTTATCGACGAGTGCATACACGACTGGTCAGATGGCAGCAATGATCGCATTCGTGCTCTGGTTGAGCATGCCTTTCGAGTAGACAAACAAGGTCAGGTATCTACGGCTGATATTTTGGGTTTAAGGAAACTAGATATGGATGATGAGCGATGGGACAGAGCAATGCAGGCCATTGCCGATTCAATTCAGATTATAGGCAGTAAAGAATACATACGGTTTTATACACGCACTGATTCTGATGGTCAATGGGAACCCATCGCATTAGATATAGCTGTACTGTGATGGATATGAAACTGGCTATTTTAAGACTTATCAAATTTGAGGTTGAGAATGGAACGGATCATAGCTTATCAACTGCATACGCTATGGCAATTGGAATATTTCATGCCAGTAATAAAGCTGAATGGAAACATATAAATTCTTTAATTCCAAATCACAGGGTTAATCGAGTTAAAGAAAAGGCATGGGAAAAGTACGATGCGATGGTAAAAAAACAATGAGTCAACCAACAAAAGAACAATGCGATGGTAAAAAAACAATGAGTCAACCAACAAAAGAACAATGGAAAGAAATTGAATTACAACTTGATGCACTGTTTAGTCCTGTGTATTTAAAGTGTGATGAATACTATGTTGGTTTTGCCCTGGTACGTAATAAAAGTAAACTGGTTATTAATGTATATGTCAATGGGTGGATAAAAGGCGAATGGTTTGGTGTTGGCGACAAGATGTCTGAAGAAGCCAGGCGCTTCTGGCGACTACGCACTAGTGCATGTTTCACGGCCAAACAGTTGAAACTGTACGAAAAAATATATGGCAAAAGAGAATGTAAAAAAAAAGGTATGTATAAAAAGAGAATGTGGCCTGACCCAATGTGGAACCGTCCACGACCATTAATTAATCACCTGAAAAAACATAATCAGAATATAGAAATTATTGATTATAAAACTTATAAAGCAGCCATCGAGGCAATGAAAGATGAGTAGTGATCGCAACACAGAACTGGCAAAAATTCATATCGCTAAGAAACAGCTGGGGCTTGATGATGATACTTACAAAGACATGTTGTGGACGGTTGCGCGTGTACGCTCATCTAAAGATCTTGATGAATATGGACGTAAAAAAATACTGAATCATTTAAGAAGCTGTGGTGCGAAGTTCAAGCGAAAGAAAAGAACAACACCTGCACAGGACAAACAGGCATTAATAAATAAAATTCAAGCTATGTTGGCCGAAGCAAAACGCCCTGATGAATACGCCGATGGCATGGCAAAAAGAATGTTTCATGTGGAACGATATGAATGGCTTCAGTGGGGACAGTTAAGAAAGATTATTGCAGCGTTGACTTACGATGCTAAACGACACGGCAGGAGAACTCAATAGTGCAATTAAGCCGCTGCCCAATTTGCCACAGCCGAATAAATCTGGATGCGCTCATACAGGATGAATCAGGCCGTTCACTATTGGTTCTACTATCAAGTCTTGATTCTGTTGTCAGTACAGCATTAGTTTCATACCTTGGATTATTCAGGCCAGCCACCAGGGATCTTGCAAATGATCGAGCACTACGCCTGGCAAAAGAAGTTATAGAATTAGAAGAAAATAAATTTGCACTGACTGTTGCATTGAACGAAACAGTGCAAGCCATGCGCGTTAAACAAGATCAGGGTGTTTTTAAACCCCTTAGTAATCATCGTTACTTAGGCAGTGTATTAGAAACAGTATTACTTAGGCCGATGGAAAACAAAGCTATTTCAACAGCCATTACACCCGCTTTAAAACCTGTTTCAAAAACCGCACAGGCCATTGAATTATTAAAAACCTATCCAACACCAGATGGTATCCCTGAATGGTTTACACGCACAGTCTGCTGTTCTCTGGCTGAACTATTCACAATGGGCCTGGAGGGTGTGCCGGCATTTGATACCTTGTCTCTGGTCATTGAGCGGTTTTTAAATGGCCTATGGTCAAAGCGGCAATGGCAACAGGATTGTCGGTTCCGTGGTGCCAGGCGTTTGCATGATGCTTTTGTTACAGAGGCTGAATCAAAAGGCCGCTGGCCGCAAATCAAAGCTGTGTTAGGGCAGATCCCCACGGTATGACAATCGATATCACACAAGCCACAGCCTACGAGCAATACTTGCCTGAATCACTGCGTGAAAAAGTAGAGTTGATTGGCCTGCATAAGGCCTTAATTTTAGTTAAATTCTGGGGCGGCATTCAGCAACTGTATATTCCAGAGAAAATGAAGCCCGAACACCAGCTGGCCCAAAGGCTTGGGTTTAAAGAAGCGAGGATGTTATCTGAACATTATGGCGGGGAATATATTTGTGTACCCCGAGCCGTAGATGCATTACGTGCTATTCGTGATGATGAAATTAGGGGGCGGCATATGCGCGGTAAGTCAGCCAGGCTACTGGCTCCTGACTATGGTTTAACTGAAAGGCAGGTATGGACAATTATTGGTCGTAGTGATGATATTGATGATCGGCAGGCTGAGTTGTTTTGATTTAGAGTTCATTTTTTCTTAACTATATAAGCAACTGGAGTACCAAATAAATACTTAAAAGAAATATTGCAATTTTCAATTTGTGGATTGCTAGTGCCACCCGCTTTAAATGGTGATGTTTGACCTGGCATTATTGGGTTATATTCAAGAAGAGCATCTTCAGTCTTTACAAGCTCACCAGCTTTATTCCTAAACTCACCAACTGCAACTACATTTTTTAACTTTTTGCTAGATATGTTTTTTACTTCTCCTCGAACAAAAATATAACTATGCTCGGTATCGCATTTCCATGACAAAACCTCAAGCTGAGGTTCAGATGCTTTTGTTGATGCAACACTATTACTATTTGTAGATTCTGATATGTAATCGGTTGATAAAAGCGAATACATAAACCAACCAAATATAATTAAGATTATTAATGAACCCAAGCTATATTGTTTAGCACCTACAGGTGCGCCACAATTAGGGCATTCTTTTGCTTTTTTACTAACTTCGTGGTCACATTCTTTGCATTTTTCTAACGCCATAGCTTGTTACTCCATAAATAACAAAATTTGCCTAGCCAATAATAAACGGATAAGCTAATAATATCTACAAGATACCAACCCACTGAAGCACTTCAGTCTAATTCTGTTGCGCCCTACCGCCTAATATGGCGGCATGAGCCGAATTCAATTATCCAAAAACTTCTATCTCGATGAGTTTACGCTGTCGCAAACAGCAGCGCGTCATGGCATTGAAATTGAGGTTGTTCCAGACTCAGAAGTTTTTTATAACCTGAAACGATTATGCGTCGATGTCCTGCAACACCTGCGGGATGCCCTTGGCTCTGTCACTATCTCAAGCGGCTATAGGCCAGTCAATGTAAACAAGCTTATTGGTGGTAGCGACACGTCTGCTCATGTATTGGGTTTGGCCGCAGATATTACCGTTGCCGGTTACACGCCACTGGAGGTTTGTAAATGGATTCAAATGTTCATTAAAAATTATGACCAGGTTATCCACGAGTTTGGTCGTTGGACTCATATTGGTTTGTCTCAGATCAATAAAACACCAAGAAAGCAAAGCCTGACTGCATTCAAGTCACCTAAACGAAGGATGCGTAAACAAAAAACAATATATATACAAGGGTTATTGCATATAAATGAAGCGCAAAGGATGGCGGCCTGATGGAATTACCAAAACTAACTATCTGTGACAGTCGAGGCAAGGAAAGCAAAACATTGTTTTTTGTTTGTGCGGCTTTTTTCCCTATCGTCTTTAAATTCTTTTTTGCAGAAATTGAGTTACCCGTTCTCGGCAAGATGCCTGCAATGAATGTAATGGATTTTGGTATCGCAATAACTGGTGTGCTGGGTATCTGGGTTGCGCGCGAACATAAAGCGAAATCATTAGATGAATAAATTACTCGGTTATCTACTTACTGCTGCCAGTTTTATTGCACTCATATTCAGAGGCAAGTCATTAAAAGCCAAAGTCGAAAAATATAAACAACGCGCCGACCAGGCACAAGCGGTTAACGATACCCGGCATCGTATTGATGACGCGCAGGCTGAATTACAACAGAAACATTATCAGGAAACAAAAGATGCAAAACAAAGTATTGATGACGGCAATCGCGATCATCTTGATAACAACTGGTAGTAGTTGTTCTGACATAGTCTATGTTTCTGAGCCGCTACCTTTACCAGAACGGCCTTTTCTTCCCGCTGTAAATAATGAGGAACTATCTTGCCTGGATAAAGATGTCTTTGCTCGTGTTGAAGAGCGGGATCGTGAACGACGCCAGTACTGTGAAAAATTAGAAACAACAATATTGAATACACATAAGAGTAAATAAATGGATGATGCAGATCGCGCTAAGCAATTAGAAATGCAGCAACGACAACGTGCGATAGATAACGCGCTTTCTGAACCTGATCATGGCTGGGGTGAGTCACAGCTAACAGTCAGTAATGAGATTGTTTGTATTGATTGTTACGACCCAATTCCAAAAGAACGCCTGGCAATAAAGCCGGATGCATGCAGGTGTGTTGATTGTAAGGAAGTGTGGGAGAAAAAACGGTGAGTGCAGAAGATGTTCTAAAACTAATCGGCCTTGTGGTTGTAATCGTTGTTGCCGTTGCTGGGGTTATTAAGTATTTGTTAGACAAGCATCAGTCAATAGTTAATGGCAGATTTAAAGATCATGCTGAAAAAATAAAAATCAATGCCAATGATATAAAAACAAATGGAACATTACTTTCAAAAACACGCGAAGAAATACAGAGAGATTTTGTAAGACATGATCATCTCGAGAAGAAAATGGACGAACATGGAACGATATTGACTTCTATGTATAAGAGCATCAACCAAATGGCAAAAGACCTGAATCAATTAATCGGTGCCCACAATGGAAGAGTGACAAATCAAGAGGATGATAATGAAAGATAAAAATAATTTACGCCGTTTACGAGTGCTTCAAACACTTCAGCGTGTCACACCCAGCCCTATGGGTGAAGTAGCGATACTCAATTCTGTTCGAATGGATACGGAGCTATCGCCCACCATAGAACGTGTACGTCAATCTTTAATGTATTTAGGAGAGCATGGGCTTGTTGAAATCATCACGGTTGATGGCAGTGACTGGATGGCGGGAAATATTACTGATATTGGCCTTACATTTTTACAGGAAGAATCACAGTCCGCAGACAGCGCCAATCTGGAAATTTACCACCCAGCCGATAAGCCATTGCCAGCCAATCAATTTAAAGCAGGTGGACGGGTTTCATCTGTCATCAGGTTGCCCACAGAAGTTAAAGCCTGGCTGGATCAGGAGCTGGTACGCCGACAGTTCACAGGCTACCTTGAACTTGAAAGCTTACTTGAGCAACAAGGTTATGAAGTTTCAAAATCAGCGCTCGGTCGCTATGGCAAAAAGTTTAAAGAAGAACAGAAAGAACTAAGGCAGTCCATTGAAATGGCAAAAGCTTTTGCTGAAGTGGTGGGTGATGATGGTGCTGCCATGAACACCACACTGACTGCATTGGCTCAGCAAGAGTTAATGACCGTTATGCGTGAGGCGAAATACAACGAGGATATAAAACTGCCTGAGTTAGTTCGCTCAATTGCCTCACTCAATCGTTCAGACATCAACACCCGTAAGTTTAAGCTTGTGCAGGAAGCACGGATGGCTGCATTAAGTGAAGCTGCCGATGTTGTAGAGAAAGCAGCGATAGAGCAAAAAGGTTTAACAAAAGAACAGGCGCAGTTCTGGCGTGAGCAGGTGCTAGGCATTAAGTGATGAATGACGTTGAACGTTTCAATATCTCTATGGTTGGGTCACTTGTTGTTATTGCAACAGGTGGCCCACTTTGGTCATGGGTTTATTGCATCGGTGCTGTGCTGTTTTTTAATTACTGCATGGGCAAGTCATGAGTACGCTAGGCGATGTAATTCGCGTCCTCTCCTGGGCAGAGCTACCCGCCTCTGTTCGGGAAATTCCCGACACACAAAATCCATTAGCCGATGGCGTGTTAATGAAACACCAAAAAGAATGGCTGGCTTTATGTGCAAAGGAAGATTTAACCATTGCCGAAAAAGGCAGGCGTACCGGTGTCACTTATGCCACTGCCCTGGATTCATCCATAACCGCTGCCAGTAAGAAAGAAGCCGGTGGTGACAATGTTTATTATGTAGGTGACACCAAAGACAAAGGTTTAGAGTTTATTGGTTACTGTGCCCACATGGCCAAAGTGATGGCAATGGCAATGGCCGATGGCTGGAGTGGCATCGAAGTCTTTTTATTTGAAGATCAACAGGAAGATGGCAGCAGTAAACACATTACCGGATATCGCATTCGTTATGCGTCCGGTTTTCAAATTGTGGTGCTGTCCAGTAACCCTGCAAACATTCGTGGCCTGCAGGGTATTGTGGTTATTGATGAGGCCGCTTTCCATCAAAACGTGGGCACAGTCATCGAAGCTTGCCTGGCACTGATAATCTGGGGCGGCAAGATCCGCATTATCTCTACCCACAACGGTGCCAATAATGCATTCAATGAATTAGTAAAAGATTCATTAAAAGGATTGTATGACTTTAAGGTTTACCAGGTGTTCTTTGATGATGCCGTGGCCAATGGTTTATATGAGCGTGTGTGTTTTGTAAAAGGCTGGGACGCCACAGCTGAAGGTAAAGAAGCCTGGTATAAAAAAGTGCGTGGTGCTTATGGTGCGCGTAAGGCCGCCATGAAACAGGAACTGGATGGCGTACCAATGGAAGGCAACGGCGTAGCCATACCTGGCATGCTGATTGAAAACTGTATGCATGAAGAGCGCCCTGTCATTCGTTTATCGCTAGATGATGAGTTTGCATTGCGATCCGTTGAGGATCGTGAGTCGTGGTGTGATGCCTGGATTAAAGTCAATTTAGATCCTGTTTTAAAGACTCTTAATCCAGATTTACAGCACGTATATGGCGAAGACTTTGCCAGGCATGGCGACTTCTCTGTGATCGCACCCATGTCGATTGAAAGGAATCTAATGCGCAAAGTGCCTTTTATAGTTGAATTAAAAAACGTGCCCACCAAACAACAGGAACAAATCCTTTACCACATTATTGAGAACCTGCCAAAGTTTTATGCCGGTGCAATGGATGCGACGGGTAATGGTGAAACCCTGGCCGAATACACGGCTGATAAATTTGGTCATAACTTAATTGACCAGATCAAATTAAACGATGCCTGGTATCGAACCAATATGGTTAAGTTTCAGGGCGCGTTTGAAGATCAGCAGCTTGATCTGCCAAAAGATGCCGATATTAAAAATGATATTCGTGCCCTGCAATTAATCGACGGCATTATTAAACTGCCAAAACTCAGAACCAAAGACACGAAAAATTCAGAATTCAAACGTCATGGTGATAGTGCAATCGCAATTGCACTAGCATACATTGCCAGCATTTCAGATGTTGTGCCGATTGAATTCACAGCGGCACCCAATAAATCCAGTCGTTGGGATGCTGATCCTGATGATGACAATGATTATGCCCCAGGAGGTAAAGTCGCATGGTAGCCATACTCGATCAACATGGTGCTCTTATAAACCGTGAGCAGCTCGACGAACCGCAAACAGCCAAGGTTGCCAGCCTTCACCAGGAATTTGCAAATCACCCATCGCGTGGCTTAACACCCGCACGCCTGGCCAGTATTTTAGAACGGGCTGAACAAGGTGATCTCATTGCTCAAAATGAACTGTTCGAAGACATGGAAGAAAAAGACGGCCACATTCATGCCGAGCTGGGAAAACGTAAGCGTGCTTTATTAGGGTTAGATTGGGATATTGTTCCACCACGTAATGCCAGCAAGGAAGAAGAAAACGCTGCAGCTCTGGCAAAAGAACTTATCCAGGACATCCCTAACTTTGAAGATGTCATTCTGGATATGGGCGATGCCATTGGTAAAGGCTATTCCAATTTAGAATTTGATGGCTGGCATCGTGTTGAAGGTTACTGGTCGCCTAAAGATATTATTCATCGGCCTGCCTCCTGGTTTACTGTAGACAAAGAAACCAGAAATAAACTGCAACTACGTAACCAGGGCAAAGATGAAGACTTACAACCCTTTACATGGATCTCGCATGTACACAAATCAAAATCAGGTTATATAAGCCGTGCCGGTCTGCATCGCGTATTGTGTTGGCCGTTCCTGTTTAAGAATTACAGCGTGCGTGATCTGGCCGAGTTCCTTGAAATCTATGGGCTGCCTATGCGCCTGGGTGAATATCCAACCGGAGCATCCGAACAGGAAAAGGCAACACTACTTCGTGCGGTCGTTAACATTGGTCATGCTGCTGCAGGTATTATTCCCCAGGGAATGGCCATCGACTTTAAGGAAGCTGCAAAAGGCAGCAAGGATCCATACGAGGCCATGATCGACTGGTGTGAGCGCACACAAAGCAAAGCCATTCTTGGCGGCACGCTAACAAGTACTGCAGAATCAACTGGCCTTGGATCTAACCTTGGTGATGTGCACAATGAAGTGCGACACGACCTGATGAAATCCGATGCCGTACAAATTGGATCTTCATTAACTCGCGATCTGGTTTATCCATTACTTGCGCTTAATGCCAAGGGCATTGAATCAATTCGTCGCTGTCCACGTTTTGTATTTGACGCCTATGAAGCAGAAGATCTTAAATTATATTCTGAATCCATCCCCGAGCTGGTTAATGCTGGCATGAAAATACCAACACGTTATGTGCATAAAAAACTGCGCATACCAGAAGCCGTAGACGGTGAAGAAGTACTCGAACGAACATCCGCTACGCCTGCTGCATTATCCACACAACATCATTGTCAACACTGTGCAACAGCTGCATTAAAAACTGAACAGCAAAAAGATGTGGCCGATCATTACGCAAGCCAATTAGATGAAGCAACAATTGAAAGTATGAATGCTTTAATTGAACCCGTGCGTGAATTAGTGATGCAAGCTGAAAGTCTTACGGCAATTCGTGATGGTCTACTCGATATATTTGAGGATATGGATGAAACCACCCAGGCTGATATTTTACAAAAAGCATTAACAGCCGCTGAACTGTCTGGGCGTTATGAAGTTAACGAAGGTAATTAAATGACAGTGACTATACCCGAATGGGTTTTATGGATAGGTGGCAGTGTGGTGGCGCTTGTGATTATAATTTTAGCTGTAATTGGGTTTATAGGACTGAGAGCTTTTAGTAGATAACATGGAATCACAAAATGTCAGTTAATTATCAATCACTTCCCTTCAATGAAGGAATTAAATTCTTCCGTCAAAAAATAAACCTGCCCACACAATCATGGACAGACATCTGGGAAGGCATGCATGCCCGCGCATTTACAATTGCCGGTGCCACAAAACAAGATTTATTAAAAGACTTTCGTGAATCAATTGATAAAGCTATTAGTGAAGGCACAACGCTAGAAGACTTCCGCAATGACTTCGATGGCATTGTAAAAAAACATGGCTGGCCATACAAAGGTGGACGTGGTTGGCGCACACGAGTTATTTACGATACTAACATTCGCCAGGCATATAATGCGGGTCGTGAAAAACAAATGAAGGATCCAAAGTTACGTAAATTTAGACCCTATGGTATATATAAACATGGTGACTCAGCAGTACCCCGCCCGGAACACCTGGCAAATAATAACGTAGTACTTCCTTTAGATGATCCCTGGTGGGACACATGGACGCCTTCAAATGGCTGGGGTTGTCAGTGCAAAAAATTCATGGCCTCAGATCGTGATGTAAAACGCATGGGCCTGAAGGTATCAAAACAAGCACCACCTATTGAGTATGAGGAAAAAACAGTCGGTAAACGTGGGCCAAATCCTCGCACTGTTAAAGTGCCAAAAGGAATTGATCCAGGCTTTGCATATAATCCAGGCAATGCCGCCTGGGGCAAACAACTCAGTGATGATGCAATGAGTTCATGGAGGGCCCAGGGGCGTGATGCATGGGAGCCACTCACACAAGGTAGCCCTGAAACTTACAATCGACCAGGTAGGATTCCACTCGATAAACCAAAAAACAAACTAGGCCCCAAGTTAAAAGACCAGGCAGCTGTAACAAAAGCGTTACAAAAATTATTAGGCGCAGAAGAAAAAGTCATTCAATCAAAAAAACAAAACGTGTTAGTGAATGCAGAAGCACTGGCAAAGCATGTCGATGTAAAACGCTCACAATATCTGCCACTGTTACAGGAGACATTAGAAGATCCCTTCGAAGTCTGGATGACATTCGAAAAACATAAAGGCACAGGCAAAGTGGTTTTGCGTAGTCGTTACATGAAAAGAGTAAAACTGGATGACAAAGACCGGGGCACACTGGTTGTTGCGAACGTGGCTAAAGGCATGTTAGCAGCCTGGACATTTATACCCGTAAGACAAACAGGTTATTTAGAGAAGCAACGCAGAGGTTTTTTACTGTGGGGAAGATAAGGGATCTAACTTCACCGGCTGAAGTCGACAGATAAATATTTATAGGGGCGCGGCCCAAACATCAACCTACAACGAGATAATAACTTATAACCATGCCTGTACTCAAGGTCAGCTGGAAATTTAAAGATAAGGTCATTACCAGGGCCATGCACAATCTGGCGCGTGCCGGTGGCGATAGTGAAACCATGCTCAGTGATATTGGCGAATACATGCTAATAGCCACAGAGGAACGCTTCGATAATGAGGTTGCCCCCAGCGGGTTTGCCTGGCCAGAAATTCTGGATAGCACCCGTGCCAAAAAGCGAAATCGTAAAATCCTCACTGAATCAAACCGGCTACGTGGATCAATAATCTACAGGGCCTCATCCAGGAAGCTTGAAGTGGGCACCAATGTTAAGTATGCCGCCATCCACCAGTTTGGCGGTAAAACCCGTGCCCATGAGATTCGCGCCAAGAATAAAAAGGCCCTGTTCTGGGCTGGATCCAGTAACCCGATTAAGGTGGTGCAACACCCTGGTTCACAAATTCCTGCACGGCCCTATTTGGGGGTGTCCTCACGAGACCGGACTGAGATTCTGGCTATTGTCCATAAGCATTACAGAAGAGCACTCGCCGCCTAACCAGGTTGAAAAACCGTAAACCGCACACAAGCCTCCGTGTGCCGTTGGCACCATGATCTAGCCACCGTCATACCTGGTCATCCCACTAAATTCGAAATACGGCGATTTAAATCACTTTTAAATCGGGTCTTGCTCTATTGTCTACCCTTTGGTAGCTTGTATTGAGCATTTCCTGTAATTACCGCCCCACTGAAGTACTTCATACTAATTTAACTATCCCACTTCATACATAATCGTCCCATGTACTTACACCCTGGCATGAGGCGACCACATTTGAGCAAAAAATCAGCAGTCGGCATCGCAGTCTGTACTTTTGAATTAAGTGCATCTGCTCCTGGAGAAATCCAGTTGACCCCTGCCGGTCTATTTAAGGCTCGTGATGGACGACCTAATGGTTTATCTGGTTGGTTTATCGATAACGATATTGCCCAGCGTGTCATTACACGCGCTGCAGCCAATGCCGATAAGTTTGTTGTCGACTACGAACATCAAACACTTTATACAAAAGACAATGGAAAGCCTGCACCTGCAGGTGGTTGGTACACCCAGCTTGAATGGCGCGATGGCCAGGGATTATTTGCAACGGACGTCGAATGGACAGCAGCTGCAAAACAGGCCATTGAAAACAAAGAATACCTGTATATCTCACCAGTCATTATCTACGACAAAGTCACCGGTGAAGTACTCGGCATATTAATGGCGGCCCTTACTAATTATGCCGCCATTGATGGTATGGCCGATCTGGAACAAATGGCAGCAGCAAAATTTTCAATAGAACAATCCAACCAAGAGGATGATTCAATGAGCGAAGCACTACTTAAATTATTGTGCCTTAAAGAAGGTGCCAGTGAAGATGACATTAATAAAGCAGTCACTGCATTAAAAACAAAACTTGATGCGGCTGAAAAGTCAGAAGAGACCATTACGACTCTTAAAGCAAATGTCGAAACGCTTACAGCTGCAGCAGGCAAGCCAGACCCCGCCAAGTTTGTGCCGGTTGAAATGATGACTGACTTAAAAACTCAGGTGGCTGAACTTTCAACACGTTTGAATGCAAACGAAGTTGGCGACCTGGTTGATGTTGCTCTATCCGATGGCAAGTTATTACCTGCCCAGGAAGGGTGGGCACGCAAGCTGGGCGAAAAAGATGCGGCAGAACTGAAAGCCTATCTTGAAAGCGCTCAACCCATCGCAGCCCTTAAAGGCAGCCAAACAAAAGGTGAAGGCCCAAATGGCGAAGGTGGCGATGGTGAATTATCCGCAGAAGAGATAGCTGTCTGCAAATCCACAGGCATTGATCCTGAAGAATACAAAAAAACAAAAGTAGCTTAACTAAAGCTGTCTTGAATTTAACTTAACCGCTGCACTAACAGCAATCTATTAAAACGTAAGGAGCAACCGACATGGTCGCATTATCCAAAGACAAAAAAACGAATGAACGCGCAGGCGTGGATTATTCAGATCCGGTTGCTGCAGGCGCTCAGATTTTCGCGGGTGCATTAGTGGTGTTAGATGCCATTGGTTATGCGCAACCAGGTACAACTGCAGTAGGACTCACGGCACGTGGAGTTGCCCAGGAAAACGTAGACAACAGTGCCGGGGCCGATGGCGATCTCAATGCACCTAGCAAATCAGGTCGGTTCCATTTTGCTAACGACGGCACCATTGCTCGTGTTGATATTGGCAGTAACGCATACATCGTAGATGACCAGACCGTTGCTGACAATGATGGCGGCACCACACGTTCGATTGCAGGCGTTATCAAAGATGTCGACAGTGATGGTGTCTTTGTGCAAGTCGGTTAATTAAATACAAAAACACAAATCAATTAACTGAAAAAAATAATTTTCAATCAAGAGGAAAAAGCTATGAAGCGCACCTTGTTAAATCACACACCACTCTTTGCACTTGCACTTATAATCAGTGCTTTTGCATTTACCCTTGGCACCACACCTGAGTCGGTCGCGGCCAATCCATTCACCGATATGGAAATAATGCCACTGGCCTTCGCTGGATTGGTTGTTAATAAAGCGAATTTAAATATCATTTTCCAGGCATTTAAAACGGCATTTAATAATGCTTTTGCCGGTGCAGATCGCCAATGGGACAAAATAGCCACACTAGTTCCTTCATCCTCAAAAGAAGAAAAATATGCATGGCTAGGTCAGTTCCCACGCTTACGTGAATGGCTGGGTGATCGACAGGTTAAAAGCCTCTCGCTTCATGATTATTCAATTAAGAATAAAAAATTCGAATCGACTGTTGGTGTACCGAAAGATGATATCGACGACGATAGCTATGGCGTGCTAACACCGCTAATGAGTGAGATGGGTTATGCCGCACAAACGCATCCTGATGAGTTGATGTTTGATCTCTTAGCAAAAGGTTTTACAGAAACCTGTTATGACGGTCAGTTCTTTTTCGATACCGATCATCCTGTAAATGGTGCCTCTGTATCCAACATGCAGGCTGGTGCTGGAACTCCCTGGTTCCTACTGGACGCCAGTCGCCCATTAAAACCTTTGATTTTCCAGCGCCGTCGTGATTATGACTTTAAAGCCATGACCGATGATGATGATGAAAAAGTCTTTATGCGTGAAGAGTTTCGCTACGGTGTTGATGCTCGTGTTAATGGTGGCTTTGGCTTGTGGCAACTAGCTCTTGGATCCAAGGCAGCATTGAGCGCCGCCAACTTCGACAGTGCAGTTGAAGCCATGATGGGTTTCAAGTCAGACGAAGGTCGTCCCCTCGGTGTAAAACCATCAATACTGGTTGTTGGCCCAGGTAATCGAGCTGCTGCTAAGGCAGTAATCGATAAAGAAAAATTGGCCGGTGGCGAAGACAACACCAACTACAAAGCAGTTGAAGTTATGGTCGTGCCCTGGTTGGCATAAGTAACTAACACCTGAGTTGTAATGCACAAGGATGTGTAAGTTTTAAAAATATTTAAAAGTCGTGTTTAAAATTTCTGGAGAAATATTATGGCTGATAAAGCCCCTAAAAAAGTAAAAGGTTTTCGCATCACTACAAAACGCGATGGCTTTCGTCGTGCTGGTCGTGAGTGGACTGGCACAATCGATGTTGCTGCAAGTGAGCTTGATAAAGAGCAGCTTAAGCAACTTATGGATGAAGCGGGTCGCATGTTAGTGGTACAGGAAATTCAAATGGATGCGCCAAAAGTGGCCGACAAGGAAGACTAAGTCATGAGTCAGGTATTAGACACCAAAGGTAAACCTATCGATCCAGAATCATGGCCACAAACCCTGGATTGGAACGCAGACGGTACGCTCAATTATGTTGAGGCAACCAGTGGTGTCGACACCTGGCGTCAGACTATGACGTATACAAATGGCAAACTAACTAATGTAAGTGGTTGGGTTAAACAATAATGAGTCTTCCTAATCACGTTTTAGAACACGAAGAATTGGGTATCGATTCATACCGTGGCAAATGGAATTATTTGACCTTAGCCTCTGTTATTTATTGGGGGCCAACTCAGGGCAAAGCCGACTTAACAAAAGAAGTTTTGCTCAACGGTTTTGTTTGGCAGTTTATCCCGCTTGTTTTTGCAAGAAATGCTGGAGAGATTACAGATCTATTTGTGTTTGGTCAAAATAATGTAGGTGCAGGCGCTGCTGTAAATTTAGGTTGGGGATTATGGTTGCCAGATACACCTGCCGCAACTAATTCAGGAAAATTGGGTGCTGAGCTTGCATCAGGAGTAGCGGCGACAACAGATAATTCTAATGGTGCGATACAAGTTGCATCAGGTCTCTCGGTTAAACCCGGCAATAATATGGTTTGGTTTGGTGTGGGCAGCGATGCCAATTTTAATTTACAAGTACGCGATAGTGCTGGGCCGATACCAGGCATGGCAGGTTTAGGAGGTGCAAATAACTTATCTGTCGTCGCAGCCTCTGCTATAAGTATTGGAGTAACCCCGCCTGTAACAGGTTCAAATATTGTTACTGCATTGAATGTGTCTGCGCTCTATAGCAAATGGAGGCCCATCTAATGGAAATAAAAATTTCAACAGACCCAACTATGCCGCAGCCAATTATTGATATGTTATCTGCAAAGGGTTGGAGTATTTATCAAAATAATTTGGAAATGTATGCCGAGGTTCCAGATGATGTTATTGAGCAAGATGTGCTTGATATCATTGCGGCATTCGATCCGCTCCCTGGTTGTATTGCTGATGCCCATGCAAGAATTGATAATGCAGCCGGTGAAGCCCGTGCCCGTTATATAACTGTTGCACCTGGTCAAGATGCAGTTTATGCGCTGAAAAAAGAACAAGCAGAATCCTATAAAGCAGAAGGTTATCCTGTTGACACCACAAAATATTTATTAATTCAAGCTGAAGCTAATGCAATGGCATCATCTACAACTGTTGCCTGTGATTATATTTTGGCTACAGCAAATCAGTGGATGCAACTGGCAGCAGCGATTGAACAAATACGGCAATCTGCAAAACAGAGCGCTTCTGGAATTACTGATAAAAGCCAGTGGAAAAACATTAGTCAAATTGGTTACGACGCAGTCGAACAGCTAAATGCGGTGTAAATAATAGATGCCTTACTGTACTCAACAAGACATGATTGATCGCTTTGGTAATGAAGAGCTTACCGAAGTAACCAACCAGGATGATTTAGGTGCAAGTGCAATTAATGTCACAGTGTTAACCCAGGCAATTGATGATGCGTCTGGCCTAATCGATGGTTATCTTTCAGGTCGTTATACCATTCCACTTGTAACTATTCCGCCAGCATTAATTCGAATTGCTTGTGATATTTCTCGTTACTATCTTTATGACGATGCAGTTTCTGATCACGTTGAAAAAAACTACGACGAAGCTGTTAAGTTTCTAGGCCGCGCAGCAAAAGGAACCGTTAACCTTGGCGTTGATAATGCAGGCGCAGCACCACAAACAAGTAATTCTGCGAATATGGAATCCAATGGCCGAGTATTTGGGCGCAAAGATAATGGGTTTATGTAATGAGCATTATAAGTACAGTCGAAGATGAAATAATTTCCCAGGTTAAATCTGTTCTAATGAAGCCCGGAGATGAAAAACTGAGAGAAGTAGAAACATTACCAGGCGCATGGAGTTATGACCTGTTAAAACGTTTGTTACAAAAGGCTCCTGGTGTTTATGTTTCATTTCTTGGTGGAACTGGAAAAACAAAATCCAGTGACGCAATGATCGATGGAAAGTTCGATGTCTACGCAGTGACCAAACTACCCAATGAAGAAATACGACGTCGTGGCAATGCACGGGTTATTGGTTGTTATGACATTCTTGGCTTTATTCTACCTCAAATAAATGGTCATGATATTCAAGACATTGGTATATTAAATCTTGTTGGTGTAGATAATTTATTCGGTGAGGCGATGTTTGACTTAGGCGGTACCGTATATTCAGCATCATTCACGATTGAAAATATGGCTTTTCCATTTGAAGCTGACCTTGCTACATTAAATGATTTTGCCACTTATAACGCAGACCATTCAATGGCACCTGGAAATGATGAGCCGGTAGCACAAGACCAGGTAACACTTCCACAGTAACGGGATTTAATTATGAATATATTAAAAGTAAAACCAAAAGACAAAGACACGATTGTTCGTATGCCAGAAAAAGATAATAAGCGTTTGGCAAAAAATGGTGAAGTGGTTCCGGACAACAGTTACTGGCGTCGTCGTTTAAAAGATGGCGATATTGAGCTGGTTAACAAAACCAGAAAGCCAACCACTACAGCTATCCAATCTAATACTAACCAGGAGAAATAGACCATGCCCGGCATTTCATTTAATAACATTCCATCAAACTTGCGCATACCTGGTGTATATATCGAGTTTGATAATTCACTGGCTGGTAACTCAGTTGTCAATTTTAAAGTGCTGGTGATTGGTCAACGACTGGCAAATGGCACCGTTGCTGAAGGCATACCTACATTAGTGACCAATGTTGAAGACGCAGAAAAGTATTTCGGTCGCGGTTCTATGTTAGCCGAACAAATAAAGGCATTGAAAAACGCCAATCAGTTTATGGAAACCTGGGCTATTGCTCTGGATGAAGCCGCAGGCGGTGCAGCTGCAGCAGGCACTATTACCGCTACCGGTGCAGCCACATCAAATGGCAGTGTGCAGTTATATATTGCGGGTAAAAAAGTTTCGGTTGCTGTAAGTAATAATGATTCGCAAGATGCTATTGCAACGGCTATTGCTGCGGCCATAACCGCAGATACAACTCTGCCAGTTAATGCTGTTGTAAACGGTGTAACCACTAACCAGGTTGACTTAACCTGTAAATGGAAAGGTGAAACTGGCAACGACATTGATGTGCGCGAAAACTATTATGGCGAACAAACCCCAGCAGGTACGGTAATTACTTTTGCTGCAATGGCCGGTGGTACAACTAATCCTGGTATGGCTACAGCCATCGTTGCTATGGCCAGTGAATGGTATAACTGGATAGTTATGCCTTTCACTGACGCGGCTAATTTAACAGCGATTGAAACAGAGTTAGATACTCGATGGGGGCCACTGCAACAAATCGGTGGCCGTGCGTTTTGTGCATTCAGCGATACCCTGGCTAATAGCTCGACATTTGGTAATGGTCGCAACAATCCACATGTTACATGCATGGCAACAAACACGTCTCCCACACCGCCTTATATTTGGGCAGCGGTAAATGCTGTTGTGGCTGGCGCTTCGTTGGCTATTGATCCTGCACGGCCTGTGCAAACTCTAACATTGCGTGGCGTTCTGGCACCGGCCATTCAAGATCGCTGGTCAAACACAGAACGCAATACTCTTTTATACGATGGCATGGCGACACATAAAGCCGCCACTGATGGCTCAGTTTCCATTGAGCGTCAAATTACTATGTACCAAACCAACGGTGCGGGTGTGGGCGATGATTCTTATCTCGACATTAATACGCCTGAAGCTCTGGAGCGTATTCGATTTGAGCAGCGCTCATTATTTTCATTGAAATACCCACGCCACAAACTCGCCAATGATGCAGCACGAACCGGCGCAGGCCAACCCATTATGAAACCTAAGATTGCAGTGGCCGAGCTGCTCGGTTTGTATTCGCAAATGGAGAGTGATGGCTGGGTGCAGGACTACGATGGGTACAAGGCAAGCCTGGTTGTTCAGATAGATGCTGGCGATCCAACTCGTTTAAATGTACAGGATTCACCACAACTGGTTAGCCAGTATCGTGTGCATGCACAGAAGGTTCAATTTCGTCGTTAAATAGATGGCGCTAATTAATTAAATAACTGGAGATAATAACCATGGCAAAAATATCAGGTAAGGCCACCATCAGAGTTGACGGTGTTGAGCTTAAAACCGAAAACGGTGCAAAGCTTAGTCCTGGTGGCATTAATCGCAACCCAGAGGCACACGGCGGAAATACTTATTTTACAGAAGAAGACGTTGTGCCCGTGCTCGAATGCAATGTATTGCACGATAAAGATATGGACGCCATTTTTTTAAGCGGCATAACTGGTGCTACTGTTATGTTTGAAGCTGATACTGGTCAGACCTATGTAATGCGTGATGCATTTACTACTGAGCCTGTGCCTGTAGATACTAATTCAGGCAAGTCGGCCTTGAAGATGTCAGGCGAAACAGTGGATAAGGTTTAGTTATGAATAAAGTCTCAGTGTTATTAGTTAAAGGTTATAAAATTTCTGATGAAGTGTTTAAAAATGCTGTTATTCGTAGTATTACCGCTGGTGACATTATTGATTCACAGGTTGAAGCTGAACGTCTCATGCAAACAGAAGATGGCCCTGAATTAGTAACAAGTCCAACATTAGCAGGTGTACATATGTTACGCCGACAAATACTTTCTATAGGGTCTGTTAAAGGCCCATTAAGTATTGAAGAAATAAAGCGCCTCGACCCTGTTGATTTTAATTTACTTCAGGTTAAGGCAGAGGAATTAGAATCGGCTAGTACAAAAAAACTTATTGCGGAGGAAAGTGTTCAACGGGGGCGAAATCATCAGGGCGAGTCAGCCGATTAATAGCGCTGTTCTTTCCCTGGCTATTAACACTGGATGGTCAGAGTACGATTTACACAAGTTATCTTTACAACGTTTATTTACATATTTGAATTTATTGGATAAAGATGGGTGAATTAAAAACATCAGTAGTTATTGATTTAACGGGAAACTTAGTTCGCCGTGCTAAACGCTATACGAGTAGCATGGTTAACTTTAGTCGGAGAAGTACTCGTGCTAATAGGCTTCTTCGTCGTTCATTAAAAAAAACTGGCAAAGCAATTAAGCGCATGGGTAATAGATATACTGCTCTTGCAACAGGAGTAGCAACAGGCTTTGCTGTTAATAAAGTTTTAAATTTAGAAGAGCGTTTTGTCCGTTTAGGAATTCAGGCTAAAGCATCTGAAAGCAGAATGAATGACTTAAAAAAGCAGATTTTTGAAATTTCACAACAACCTGACATTCGTATTAACCCGGATAAAATCACATCTGCTATTGCAGAAATTGTTGAAAAAACAGGTGACCTTGATTTTGCTGAAAGAAATATTCGTAATATAGGATTGGCATTACAGGCAATAGGGGCTGATGGTAATAGTATAGGTGGAATACTAGCTGAATTCCAAAAAATAGGAATTAAAGATCCAACAGAAGTTATAAAGGCTCTTGATATATTAAATGCACAAGGCAAAGAAGGTGCATTTACATTACAAAATCTCGCCGCACTTGGCCCAAGAGTAGTAACAGCATACACATCACTTGGAAGAACGGGCGTTCCTGCACTACGTGAAATGGGGGCTGCACTTCAAATAATAAGACAAGGTACAGGCTCATCTGAACAGGCAGCAACAGCATTTGAGGCAATGTTACGAACTTTTTCTGATGCATCAAAATTAAAAATATTAAACAACAGTGGTATTAAAGTTTTTGACCCAGAAGAATTAAAAAAAGGCAATGAGATACTTAAACCTATTAATGAAATTATAACTGAAATTGTTACTAAAACTAAGGGTAGAAAAACTCTGTTAGGAAGGGTGTTCGATGCTGAAGCAATTCGCGGGTTTAACGCTGTTTCAGGTGAATTTCAACGTACAGGTAAAATTGATTCTATTCAAAAATTTATAAATGTAAAAGCAGATGGAGATACAGGGCGTGATTCTGCTCGTGCCGCTAAAATATCAAAAGCTGCTATAGCTAACACATCATCGATATTATCTCGTGCGGTAGATGAAATATTATCTGGCCCTGTAAAAAGGCTAACTGTAAAAACAAATAAGTTTCTGGAAGGAAGAAGCATCGATACATTATTGTCTAATTTAGGCAGTAAAGATGCCAAACAACGACTGCAGATAAGAAACATAAATGAATTTGGTGGCCCATGGAAAGGACAGTTAGATATTCAAATCAAATCTGATACGCGAACAGAAATAACTAAGATTAAATCAAACAAACCCAGCCTCGATATTGAAGTCGATAACGGCGTTCAAATGGTGATGCCATGAAGTGGCGCACAGAGTTTAATGAAGGCATTGGTAAGTTTCGTAATGCAGAATTTATTATAAGCACTGATGATTCGACTTTTGGCCGCCGCAAACAAACTCATGAGTTTCCACTGCGTGATAAACCCTATATAGAAGACCTGGGCGCGGGTACTCGCGAATTCAGCATAGATGTATTTGTAATCGGCTCTGACTATTTTGCAGACCGAGACAAATTAATTGCGGCACTAGACGAGAAAGGCCCAGGCGTACTCGAACATCCATATTTCGGTACAGTGACCGTTCAAGTACTCGGTAAGCCTCGGGTGCGCCAAACTACTCGTGAAGGTGGCAAGGCCAGTTTTACTATTAACTTTATTCGTGTACCCGATGAGCCAGAAGAACTGGTTGAGGTTGATAATCTATCTGGATTAGTCGGTGCCGTTCTTGAGTTTCAGGAAGCGGCCACCAATGCCTTTGCTGATGTTTTCGATACTTTAAATCAGGCCCAGCAATTTGTTGATGAAGTGCAGAGTGAAATTGAAAGCGCATTGCAGACTATCGAAGATGTGGTTGATGGTATTACAGGCCCGATTACAGCACTGATCCGCGCCCCCTTTAATTTAGGTTCGGCCATTATGGGTACGTTTAATAATGTTAAGAATTCACTTAAAGATCCATTTCGTGCGCTGAACTTATACAGTGGATTATTTGATTCTGGATCTAGCAGCCCACAAATTCCGCAGACTACCTCAAACCGCATTCAACAGATTGACAATACAGCGGCTATGCACCAGTTAGTGCAACAGGCCGCCATTTCTGAAGCCTGCTTATTAACTACCACAATTGACTTTGCCTCTATAAGTGATGCCATTGTTGTGCGTGACAAATTACTTGCTGCTATTGATGCGCAGATAGAAGAACCCGCGGTGCAATCATCCACTATTGTGATTTCAAATACTGTTTATGATGCACTTCAACAATTAAGATCTACATTGGTTGAGTATATTCGTGTTGAGGCAGCTAAATTACCTCGCGTAACTTATTTTGAAAACAAAGCGTCGTTGCCTGCCCTGGTATTAGCGCATCGTATTCATCAAGATGCCAATCGTGATGCCGAGATAATCAGTCGCAATCATGTACATCATCCGGGTTTTGTTACTGGTGGCCAGGAATTAGAGGTGTTAATCCATGTCTGATCTTATATTAAAAGTTAATGGTGATATTCATCGTGGCTGGACATCAGTAAGAATTCGCCGCTCATTAGAATCAATTGCAGATAGCTTCTCGCTAAGCCTTACTGATAGCTGGGGCAATGATGAGCCGCCACGTGAAATAAAAACCGGCGATAAATGTGAGATATCGATTGACGGTGAAAAAATCATCACAGGTTATATAGATAATATAACCCCTGAATATAATGCAACCGAACATAGCCTTAGCGTTTCTGGACGCAGCAAAGCCGGTGACTTAGTTGATTGTTCTTTACCAGGTAAAGAATTTAATAATCGAACTCTACTACAAATTGCAACTGAGCTTTGTTCGCCATTTGATATTAATGTTACTGCAAAAGCAGATATCGGTGGGCCGTTTGTTAATAAGCAGACGCTCGAAGAAGGGCAGCCAATATTTGAATTTATTGAAACTTTGGCACGGGTTAGAGCGGTTCGCATTGTAAGCGATATGGATGGCAATATTGAGTTTGTTCGCGCAGGGACAGAGCGTATCAATACCTCTCTGACGTTAGGTGAGAATATTAAAAGTGCGAGCGGTGAGTTTAGTTCTAGCGAGTTGTTTAGCCAATATGTGATAAGTGGACAGCAAAAAGGCAACGACAATCTGTTTGGTGATGCAACTGCGCTCACAACCAGCACTGTTGAAAGTAAGTATGTAGAACGATTTCGTCCAACATTATTATTGATTGATGGTGCAGCTGATATTGCCGATTGTAAAAGCCGCGGTGAATGGCAACGCAATACATCTTTTGGACGTAGCCGCTCGATTATTTATACCGTTCTTGGCTGGCATCATGATGGTGGCTTATGGGCACCTAATAAAGTAGTACCTGTGAACGATGTTTTTTCAAAAATTAAAGGTGATCGGCTAATAGTTTCCGTCGATTTTTTATTAGATGATGATGGTGAGCGTGTTGAGATTCAGGTGATGCCAAAGGAAGCGTTTGATCTAATCGAGTTGCCCGAACCCAAAGATGACGATGCAGGCTTTGTGTTATGACCTTAAGAGCTATCGCAAAACTAATGTCACCTATGAAGCGCCGCATTCAATTGCTAATTACCCGTGGCGTAGTGAAGTTGATTGATCCCAGCTTAATGATGCAGGAATTACAGGTACAGGTGTTAGGCACTGTACTCGATAATGTTGAACACTTTGAACAATATGGCTATACCTCTCACCCACACCCTGAAGCTGAAGTATTGTTGGCAAGTTTGGGTGGACGTCGTGGCCACACGGTAGCTGTATGCGTAGGTGATCGTCGTTTTCGGTTAAAAAATTTACAGGAAGGTGAAGTTGCAATGTACACCGATGAAGGTGATGTCATTCACTTCAAACGCAATAATGTTATTGAGATTAATTCAGCAAAAACCATTAATGCGATAGCACCGGATGTAAATATTAATGCCAGTACAAAAGTCACCATAGTAACACCCGATTGTGAGATTACAGGAAACTTAAAAGTTGGTGGTGATGTTAATGATTCAACAGGCACAATGCAGGCAATGCGTGATACCTATAATACCCATGATCATGCCTATACAGATGATGGTGCAGCCATGACAACAGCAACGCCCAGCAGTTCGATGTAATGGATATAGCACTTAAACAAGATGAAACCCTAGGCTTTGATGTATTAATTAACGGCCCTGATCTGCAAAGTGATAGTGGTTTACGCATAGCAATTATTATTTCTTTATTTACAGACCGTTTTTTTGATAGCGATAATAATCTGCCAGACGGCACAGATAACCGCTGTGGGTGGTGGGCGGATGAATTTTCATCGATTCAGGGTGACATGATTGGCTCACTATTGTGGTTGTTGAATCGCGAAAAGCAAACTGACCAGGTATTAAGGAGAGGGCGCGAGTATGCATTGTCTGCACTTCAATGGTTATTAAATGACAAGGTCGCCAGTCAACTCGAAGTGGAAGCTGAGTGGGTTAAAAAAAATACGCTAGGAATATTGGTGCGAGTTTACAAAGCCACCGGCCAACCATTTGAGCAGATGTTTGAATATTCATTGGAGCCAGTTTAAATGCCATTTATAAGACCAACTTTAAAAGACCTGATTAGCCGAATTGAAAACGACATTCAAAGTCGGTTACCGGGTACAGATCCGAAGTTACGCAGAACGATTCTGAATATCATTGCGCGCACATTATCAGGTGCCATCCACGGCTTATATGGATATCTCGACTGGATGTCTAAACAGGCAATTATAGATACAGCTGAGGCTGAGTATTTGGAACGTTGGGCTAATATCTGGGGCATTATTCGCAAAATCTCTGTAAAAGCACAAGGCAATATAACGCTTACAGGTAATGATGGCAGTCTCATTCAGGCTGGTACTCTATTACAACGATCTGATTTAACCGAATTTGTGACCGATATGGATGCGACAATTGCTTCTGGAACGGCAACAGTCGCTGCCACTGCAAAACAGGGTAGTAAAGATGGAAATACTGTCGCCAGCAGTGCTTTAAGTTTCGTTGTACCAGTATCAGGTGTTAACAATATAGCCACAGTTGATGTTAATGGAATCATCGGCGGCGTAGATCAGGAAAATGATACTGATTTGCGTACACGATTATTAAATCGAATACAAAAACCACCTCAGGGCGGTAATGCCAATGATTATATAAGTTGGGCGCTAGAGGTTGCAGGTGTTACACGTGCGTGGTCTTTTCCGCTCGAGAACGGTGATAACTCAATCGCTGTTAGATTTATGATGGACGATATATACGGTGATGGTATTCCGCAGCCTACTGACGTTACTACTGTTCAGAATTATATTGATCTACTCCGCCCTGTTACTACGCAGTTATTTGTTGTTGCACCAATACCAGTTACTCAAAATTTTGACATTATATTAACACCAGGCAATGCAACTGTTCAGTCTGCTGTTCAAGCCGAGCTGAAAGACCTGCTCTTACGGGATGTGTCACCAGGTGGTGTATTGCGCGTGAGTCGCATCAATGAAGCAATTAGTCTCGCGGCTGGTGAAACTGATCACGTTTTGAATACCCCCGCCGCAGACATTAATTATGTATCCGGTAATATACCTGTTATGGGTAATATTACGTGGAGTTGATGTGAACAGCGAAGATTACAAACAACAACTCATTGCACTTCTTCCCCAGGGTTCACTATGGCCAGAAAGGCAAACGAGTAACAATCTCACTCGTCTATTACTTGCTTTAGCTGAAGAACTTGCAAGAGTAGATGCACGTGCAAATGAATTACTAAATGAGATATTCCCAGACACTACAGTCAAATTACTACCTGATTGGGAGAGAATCGCTGGATTGCCGGACATATGTGTTGGCCAACTTACGTTATTACAGGAACGCCGGAATTCACTGCTTGGTGTGTTAAGTATACAGCGCGGTCTATCACGGCAGTTTTATATAGATGTAGCAGTTCGCCTGGGTTATATCATCACAATTACTGAATTTTTACCATTCCGAGCAGGAAGCTCACTTACGGGAGATGCCCTGTATTACACAAATGCGATAATGACATGGCAGGTTAATGCACCAGGCACTACGATTATTTATTTTCGTGCTGGCCAATCATCTGCGGGTGACCCATTGCAAATTTCTAACAACCAATTACTTGAGTGCGCCATGAATGCACTAAAACCGGCGCACACAAAAGTAACATTTAATTACACGTAGGGGACTTAACATGTATCGCGTAGACAACTCATCATCTCAACAGGTATTACCTACACCACAAGCTGTTGGGCCGAATCCTAACAGTTATTATGCAAACTCAACTGTTGTTGAACCGGATCATTTAAATGCTATGCAGGAAGAACTGGCAACTTTAATTGAAGCTATGGGCATAGCACTTAGTAAAACTGACAGAACACAACTGCTGGCCGCCATTTTCAATACGGCCCATAACTGGATTGATAACCAGCACATTTCTGAAAAGACATTAAGCTATACAGCAAATCTGACATGGAATTTGAATCTGGCTCAAAATGCGGTTATAACATTAACGGGTGATATGACTATTGATGCAATCAGTAATCCAAAACCTGGTGCTGTATATGTATTACGACCCGTGCAAGATAGCACAGGTGGCTGGACGATCACCTGGCCAGCCAATGTACACTGGCAAAGTGGTAGTGCGCCTATACTGACTACAACGCCTGGTTATATAGATCTGGTTACGATGTATTACACAGGTACAATATTTCTTGCATCAGCCAGTTTTAACTTCGCACCATAGAGGTATTGAAATGTTTAATACAGCATTAATTCATACATCAGAACCTTCGTATGACATAGATGCAAGGCCGCATTTTGCCCGATTGTCTAATGTTGATTTAAAGCTTAAAAAAGATATTAATAATTTAATTGTTAAGCTTAAAACCGATGGTGTGTGGACAAAATTAGATGATCTTTATGTTATTCACAAAAATAAAGCAGATAGCCTTTTAGGTTTGAAAGGCTTTAAGGATTCTGTTGCTGTTGATGCAGGCACCTCAACAGTGACATACAATGCTGCATTAGGATTAAATACTAATAATAACGGTAGCGGAAATATAGCATACATTAACACTCAAATTAAAGACACTGGTATTGAAAACATGTCACTGGATAACATGTCGCAATTCTTCTATAGAACAGCGAGAGTGAATTTGGCTGTTGGTGTGCTTGGCGCAATGGGAGCATGGACAACGGTAAGCGGAAATATACTGTCCATTCAGATAGCGAGCGACATTCAATCAGCAATGCTCGCTGGTCAAGATACTACGGTGAGCCCAGTTCTGGCAACGAGTGCTGGTGTTGGTTTTTATGGAGGAACACGAACAGCCAACAATGCCGTTGAGTTACGACATGATGCAGAGACAGTAACGGACGCTTTATTATCAGACGCGGGCCCAGCAGATGCTGATATATTTGTTGGCGGACTGAATCTGAATGGATTACCGTTACAGTCTGTGGGAAGTCAGGATTTTGCAGCCTGGGGCGTTGGTGGCGGATTAACTTCAATTGAGTTATCTAATTTACGAGATGCAATTCAAACTTATATGACAGCAAGGGGTTTATAGCTGTAATTTGAAAATCATCTTCTGAAATTGTACTGCAAATAAATTTTGGATAGGAATTAAAAAAAGAGAAGCGACTGGTTGTATGTTCAGATACAAACAGTCGCCAACACACGGTGAGCTAGCTAAGGCCTCCCGCCATGTCGACGTGACAATAAGGAGCCTAGTACAGATTAACAATAAAAGAGGCTCACGATGTCTAAACCTTTTATACCCTGGATGGGTGGCAAAAGCCGCTTAGCAGACAAAATCTTACCATTATTTCCTGACCACAGAAGAGTTTATACGCCAGTTTAAATGGGCCATTACCAGCCGGAAGGTGTTTGAGTGGGAAAAGATGAAACGCCTTGAAACCCTAACTGATATCCAAAGAGCTGCCAGATTCTACTACCTTCAAAAACATGCATTTGGTGGCAAAGTAGATGGCCAAAGCTTTGGCACTGGTACTGATCGAACGCATGGCATCAACCTATTACGAATTGAACATGATCTCAGTACAGCCCTTTATAGAGAATCTCGATTGGTTAGCTTGTATAAAGCGCTACGACCGTCCACACACCCTATTCTATCTTGATCCACCCTACTGGGATACAGCAGGCTATGGCAACGAATTTGGCCTGGGTGAATATCGTAAAATGGCTGACCTTGCCAGGTCAATCAAAGGAAATATGATCATCAGCGTCAATGATTGCAGCAAGATGAGAGAGGTATTTAAAGGACTGAAAATGAAGGCTGTGCCCATCACCTACACCGTAGGTAGGGTACAAGGCAGAAGCCCAAAAAAAGAGCTGATAACGCCGAGTTGTGCTGCCGCCGGTAACGAGACCAAGGATATTAAATTATGAATAATTTAAACGAAGCAACTGAACAAAAAAGCCGCGACAATTTAGGCGGTTAGAACGAACGTATTGTTATACAGCAGATTGAGTACTGCTTATGCGGCTGGATCGGTGATGAAAATACTATGAAAAAAATACCTTCTTTATCGCTAAAAAAATTAGGGGTTAAAGGAAAGGATAACGTTTGTCCAAATTGTGAGCACGACGAATTTTACAGAGTTTAGCTGTATAATTAGAAACTGGTGAACGTTAGCAGGGTTATATTAAGAGCTTTGGGGGCTGGATAATGGTGATTCATCAGCATCAATCTCGGCTTTATTTTGGGCTAAAGCAGCCTCCAAAGAATCACGTAATTCATCTATTTCAGCTCTCAGATTATCCAAATGTTTATTGGTTGATTTGGCTTCTGTAACAAAGTTATCAAGCCTATCTTTGATGCCAAAAACAGCAAATGGGAGAAGAAACCACAATATGGCGAGTACAATTAAAAATAAGAATATTACAATTCCGAGGCCGCTACCGAACATGTTAGGCTCCATCTTTTTGCTCCTTGTTTATATAGGTGAAATACGCACTGTCCCCGAGTATGTGGGATAGTCTATATTCTAACAAGGTTAAATGATGATTTAAGAGGGTGTAAATGTCCTGTAATTGGCTCAAATATAGCCGAATTTCAGTCGCAATCTATGTGTCGCGCTGTCGCAATTCAAATGTCGCGTTACAGCCGTTTTTTCGAACCTTGGGTTCTCGTCATGGCCATCCTCTCTGCCATAAAAAAAGCCACCCGGGTGGGTGGCTTTATTTATGGCAGAGAGGATGGGATTCGAACCCACGATACGTTGCCGTATACACGCTTTCCAGGCGAGCGCCTTCAACCACTCGGCCACCTCTCTATTTCTGAATACTGAGACCTGTCTTAAATAGCCAGTTCCAGAAGGGCGGAAGCCTATATCAGCTCAGTCCGGGCGTCAATAGAGGTTGAATTAAAGCTTTAAACACATGAGTTTAAAGGGTTAAAAAGACTGCGTTTTGTACTATAAATACAGTGAAGTCAAAATTAGTGAGTCAAATGAAAATACTTCTGGTTGATGATACGAAAACCGATCAATTAATTATGAAAGCCTGTCTTCAGGATTTAGGTCACATAGTTGTGTCAGGCAGCAATGGTGCTGAGGCGGTTGAGATATATAATACTGATAAACCTGACCTGATTTTAATGGATATCATTATGCCTGAAATGGATGGTTTGCAGGCAGCTATGGAAATTCGTAAAGACGCTTCCGACTGGATCCCTATTATTTTTCTCAGCGCCCGGGTTAGCTCTGCCGATATTACCGAAGGTATTAATGCCGGTGGCGATGATTATCTGACCAAGCCTGTGGATCAAAGAATATTAGTGGCCAAGCTGAAAGCCATGGAACGCATTGCTAAAATGCGGCAGAAATTACTCAGGGTATCCAGTGAGCTGGAGCTGGCTAATAAAGAGCTTAAATTACAGGTTAATCAGGATGGTCTCACTGGATTGGCAAATCGACGTAATCTTGATCGGGTATTAAAAATAGAGATGGCTCGATCTGTTCGGCATGGGCATCCACTAACTGTGATGCTGGTAGATATCGATTATTTCAAAGCATTTAATGATAGTTATGGTCACCTTGAGGGTGATGAATGTTTAAAGAAAGTGGCGCAGGCATTATTCGGTGTTTGTAAACGAGGCACAGATCTTGTTGCTCGTTATGGGGGTGAAGAGTTTGCTGTTTTATTGCCTGATACCACCACTGAAGAAGCGATGCTTATAGCTGAAGCATTGCGAGCTAAAGTAGAAAGCTTAAATATTCCCCATGAGCACTCAAGCGTATCCAGCTATTGCACGGTGAGCATTGGTGTTTATACAAAAGTGGCAGAAAAATCTGATAGGCCTGAAAGCTTATTGCAAAAAGCGGATGAAGGTTTGTATCAGTCGAAAAAAACCGGCCGTAATAAAATTAGTTACGCGGAATAAAAGCTTGTATGGGTAATGAATTCTTTTGATCTTTAACTCCCGTTCCTGACTAATTACCAGCATCCCACTTGAAAGCCTGGGCTAAAGTCGGGATAATCCCGCCCTGGTAACTTGCACTGGTCCCTTCGCGACGATTAACCGCGAACTCCGCCAGGCCCGGAAGGGAGCAACGGTAGTGGTGACATTGGGCGCCGGGGTGTGGCTGGTGTGAGTTACCTCTATCTAATTCTTTAGTAGACGTATTTTCTGGTTTCCCCTGCTACTGATCTTCATGCCGCCATGATAAACTTCATTTTTTTCATCACAGCAAAATAATTCATGAGCTATCAGGTATTAGCACGCAAATGGCGGCCGGCCAGTTTCACCGAAATGGTGGGGCAGGATCATGTATTGCGCGCCCTCATTAATGCGCTGGATGAAGATCGCCTGCATCATGCCTATTTATTTACCGGCACTCGCGGCGTGGGTAAAACCACCGTTGCACGTATTTTTGCGAAATCACTGAATTGTGAAACTGGTGTCACCTCAACACCCTGCGGTGAATGCGGTGCCTGCAAGAGCATTGCCGAAGGTCGGTTTATTGACCTGATTGAAGTGGATGCGGCCTCTCGCACCAAAGTCGAAGACACCCGTGAGCTGCTGGATAATGTGCAATACGCACCGACTCAGGGTCGCTTTAAAGTGTATCTGATCGATGAAGTACACATGCTTTCGGGTCACAGTTTTAACGCCCTGTTAAAAACTCTGGAAGAGCCGCCGCCCCATGTGAAATTTCTGCTGGCGACCACTGATCCACAAAAATTACCGGTTACGGTACTATCCCGATGTCTGCAATTTAATCTTAAGCGCATGCCCATTCCGCTGATTGAATCTCACCTGCAATATATTTTGCAGCAGGAGAAAATTGAGTTTGAAGATAAGGCCATTCGACTGTTATCCCACGGTGCTGATGGTTCTATGCGCGATGCCTTAAGTCTGCTGGATCAGGCCATTGCCTATGGCGGTGGCAAGTTAAGCGGTGATGAAGTGCAGGCTATGCTGGGCACAGTTTCAAGAGACCGGGTGATGGCGATTTTACGCGCGCTGATTGCTAATGACGCGCAGCAGCTAATGGCTGAAGTGGCGGCACTGGCCGATATGGCACCAGACTATCAAAATGCACTGGCAGACTTACTGGCGCTGTTGCATCAAATTGCACTGGCTCAACATGTGCCGGAAGCAGTGGATGAAAATCTGGTGGATCGTGAAGAGTTGCAGGTCATAGCCAAACAGATCAGCGCAGAAGATGTGCAATTATTTTATCAGGTGGGTTTAATGGGGCGACAGGATTTACCCATTGCGCCCGATCCTAAAACCGGTTTTGAAATGGCGTTGTTAAGAATGCTGTCATTCCGACCGAATCCGGCGCAGCAAAATATACCTGCACCAGCGGCTCAGGTTGTTGCTCCAGTGGCAGCACAAAAGCCAGTGGCAACTGAATCACCTGCTGCCCCTGCCACTAAAAATCAGCCAGCTTCTGCGGAGCAGGCATTTAATAGTGACTGGCACGGGCTGGTGCAAACCATGAATATAAAAGGCATGGTGAAACAGCTGGCAGTGAACTGTGTGATGGGCAAGCGAGAACCCGGCAAGGTGCAGCTGATATTAAATGAAGATCACAGCCAGTTATTAAACCCGGCTTTGCAGGAAAAACTGCAGGATGCTCTGAGTGACTGTTTTACAGAAACGATTAAACTGGATATTGTGACCGGTAAATCGCAAACTGAGTCACCCGCACAAACCACTCAGCGCAATAAACAGGAAAAACAGCAGGCAGCAGAACAGGATATAGAACAGGATCCAATGGTGCAGGCATTAAAAGAGAACTTTGGCGCACAGGTGGTGCCGAACTCGGTAAGGTCAGTAGACTAAATTATATTATGTAGGAGCGAGTCTTTAGCTCGCGATGCTGGCAGATTATAAAAATCGCGAGCTAAAGACTCGCTCCTGCAGTTAACTAAACAAATATCAAATAAAGAGGAAAAGCCCCATGAAAGGTGGTATCGGTAATATGATGAAACAGGCGCAGAAGATGCAGGAAGACATGCAGAAAGCGCAGGAAGAAATCGCCAGTATGGAAGTAGAAGGCCAGGCCGGGGGTGGCATGGTTAAGGTGGTGATGAATGGTCGCCATGAAGTGCGTCGAGTGTCTATTGATGACAGTCTGATGGAAGACGATAAAGAAATGATTGAAGATTTACTCGCCGCTGCAGTGAATGATGCGGTGCGTCGTATTGAAACAGAAACCCAGGAAAAAATGTCGGGCGTGACGGCGGGTATGAATCTGCCCGCTGGTATGAAACTGCCGTTCTAAATTAATGAGTCAGTCGCCTTTACTGTTGCAGTTAATTGAAGCCCTGCGATGCCTGCCGGGTGTGGGCCCCAAGTCTGCTCAGCGCATGGCGTTTCATCTGCTGGAACGAGATCGGGATGGTGCCAGCAAATTATCCACCGTGATGCAGCAGGCGGTGGAACAAATAGGTCACTGCACATCCTGCCGCACATTATCCGAAACCGAGCTGTGTGTTCTGTGTGCGAATACCAGCAGAGATGAGTCGGTGCTGTGTGTGGTAGAAACCCCGGTGGATGTGCTAGCGCTGGAACAGGCCACGGATTTTAAGGGTAAGTATTTTGTACTGATGGGGCACTTATCTCCGCTGGATGGTATAGGTCCGGCAGAATTGGGGCTGGATAAGCTGGAGCAGAAGATGAAGCAGGGTGATATTAAAGAAATTATCCTCGCCACCAACCCCACCGTAGAGGGAGAAACCACCGCGCACTACATCTCCCAAATGGCGGAAGAATATGGCATACAGCCAACAAGACTGGCTCATGGCATCCCGCTGGGGGGAGAGCTGGAATATATCGACGGCGGCACTCTGGCCCATGCTTTTTCCGGTCGCCAGAAGGTTTTATTATAAGGTCGTAGAAACAGGCCGGGCAAAATGGATTTGCTATACTTAAGGACGCTCTAATCAGACTTGATCAGAGCACCTTTAAAAAATTCGTTGTTTAAATGAAATTCCATTAAATTAAATGATTATTCAACAGGTTATTGAATAAATGGATATAGCTGTTACAGGTTTGGCACCACTTCAGCTACCCGGCATAGATCGGGGACGTCAGCAGCGCCCGCAGGCCGAACAGCAAAGTAGATCAGGCGGGCGATCGAGAAACCAGTCTAATCAACAAACCTCCAGAGACGATACTTCCAGTGTTATTCGTGGCGAAGTCGCCAGTCGTTCCAGCGTTAATCCCAGTCGAACAGTTAGCAGTACCCAGCGCGCGCTGTCTGAGCGTGATGCTTCATTTGGTCAGTCAAATACCCGCCAGTTTAGTGTGCCTGCAGCGATTCAGACTTTTCGTGATAATGAAGCATTGATTGCACCTGAGGGGGTGCAGCGGCAGGTGTCGGGGATAATTGATGAGTTTGTTTAACACAACGTCGTTAGTCTTTCGTCATTAGTCGTTCGTCAAAAGCCAGAGATGACAGCAACAAAAAACTGCCATACTCTTTTTTGACATACGACATAACAACCCATAAAGTGATTAAAAAATGACAGACTGTATATTTTGCAAAATTATCGCAGGCGATATCCCAGCCGACATCATTTACCAGAACGATGACGTACTGGCATTTCGAGACCTGAATCCACAGGCTCCCACTCACGTACTGGTGATACCAAAAAAACACATATCCACAATCAACGATCTTCAAACTGAAGATGCAGAGCTAGTTGGCAAAATGTATCTGGCAGCTAAACAGATAGCCAGAGACGAAGGCATTGATGAGTCAGGTTACAGAACAGTAATGAACTGCAATGAAGGTGCAGGGCAAACTGTATTCCACATCCACCTGCATATATTAGGCGGTAGAAGAATGACCTGGCCGCCTGGCTAAGCACAGGTTTATTTTATCTCTTGAACCTTAGAGTTTAAATCAGTAGTATTCCCGCCTCTTCGAAAGAAGTTTTCTGGCGGTTCTGCTGTTCACATGCCGGAATTTAAAAGCACCCTTAACTCAGTTGGTAGAGTGTCGCCATGACATGGCGAAAGTCGTTGGTTCAAGTCCAACAGGGTGCACCAGTTTCTCTTACTGTCCTGCATAATGATCCGTGAGCAGGGGACAGAATTTCTAACACTCCCGACTAATCTACTCTCGGGCATCAATCCTCTAGCCATTTTTCTGGTGACTTATCTTTAAAGACAGTCATGAGTCGTGTGTCAAAAGCAAAAACTTATCATTTCCTGCCTTTCTGTTATCCCGGGCAGTGGTGCGGCTTCGCTCGGGATAATAAATAAAAATAAACTGCGATACTTTTTTGACCAACGACCAACGACCAACGACCAACGACCAACGACCAACGACCAACGACCAATCTCTTCATTGAGCAAACAACCCCCAAAGTGTTATAGTCCACCCCCTTATTGATCCCTGGTATGGATCAAAAGAATAAACAAGTGACCCATTGTACCGGTCACCACTGAAACCTGGAGCACAACATGCCTGTTATTACTTTGCCTGACGGTAGTCAGCGCACTTTTTCATCCCCTGTTTCTGTTTATGATGTGGCCGCCGAAATTGGTCCCGGTTTAGCGAAAGCGACGCTGGCCGGTAAGGTTGATGATGAGCTGGTCGATACTTCTTATGTAATGGAAGGTGATGCGTCACTGGTTATTATTACCGATAAAAATGAAGAGGGGCTGGAAATTATCCGCCACTCCACTGCCCATTTACTGGCGCAGGCGGTAAAGCAGCTTTATCCTGAAGCGCAGATCACCATTGGTCCGGTGATTGATGATGGTTTTTTTTACGACATCGATTACGAGCCTCACTTTACCCCTGAAGACATTACCGCCATAGAAAAGAAAATGGCCGAGCTTGCAAAAGCAGACTCTAAAATATCGCGTTCGGTTAAAACTCGGGATGAAGCGGTAAAATATTTTCGTGATCTGGGCGAAGAATACAAGGCGCAGATTATTGAAGATATTCCCGCCGATCAGGATTTATCTTTATATACCCAGGGTGAGTTCACCGATTTATGCCGCGGCCCCCATGTGCCCAGCACCGGCAAAATTAAGGCATTCAAACTCACCAAACTGGCCGGTGCTTACTGGCGTGGTGATTCTAATAATAAAATGCTGCAACGCATTTACGGCACTGCCTGGCCGGATAAAAAACAGTTAAAACAATATCTGCACCGTATTGAAGAAGCAGAGAAGCGTGACCATCGTAAAATCGGCAAGCAGCTGAATTTATTTCATCAGCAGGAAGAAGCGCCGGGCATGGTGTTCTGGCATGAGCATGGCTGGGATCTTTATCTGGCGGTTGAGCAATATATTCGGGATCGTTTACGGGATCACGACTATAAAGAAATTCGCACACCTCAGGTGGTGGATCGCACCTTATGGGAGAAATCCGGTCACTGGGAAAAATTCAGTGAGATGATGTTTACCACCCATTCGGAAAATCGTGATTATGCAGTGAAGCCGATGAACTGCCCCTGCCATGTGCAGATATTTAATCAGGGGCTGAAGTCTTACCGTGATTTACCTTTACGTCTGGCAGAATTCGGTTCCTGTCATCGTAATGAGCCATCGGGTACCTTGCATGGTTTGATGCGGGTGCGTAATTTCGTGCAGGACGATGCTCATATCTTCTGTACTGAAGATCAGATCCAGCAGGAAGTCTCCGACTTTATCGACCTTACATACGATATATATAAAGACTTCGGCTTTGAGAATATCGAAATTGCCTTCTCTACTCGCCCTGAACAGCGGGTGGGTTCGGATGAGGTCTGGGATCAGGCAGAAAAAGCACTGGAAGATTCACTGAAGGCCAAGGGCATAGAATATAAACTGCAGCCCGGCGAAGGCGCTTTTTATGGGCCGAAGATTGAATTCACTTTAAAAGATTGTCTGGATCGAGGCTGGCAGTGTGGCACCATGCAGGTGGATTTCTCCATGCCCGGTCGTCTGGATGCACAATATATTGCCGAAGATGGCAGCCGTCAGGTGCCGGTGATGTTGCACCGTGCAATACTGGGTTCTCTGGAACGATTTATCGGCATATTGATTGAACATTATGAGGGCAAATTTCCGCTCTGGCTGGCCCCTGTTCACGCCGTAATTATGAACATTACGGACAAACAGGCCGAATTCGCCAAAAAAGTTGAAGAAAAACTCCATTCTCAGGGATTTAAGGTCATATCAGACTTGAGAAATGAGAAGGTAGGCTTTAAAATTCGCGAGCATACATTACAGCGTATCCCCTACATGTTAGTCATAGGTGATCGCGAAGTTGAAAATCAAAGTGTGACCGTGCGTTCACGTGATGGAAAAGACCTGGGTTCGATGTCAGTTGATGACTTCGCAACCCGCTTATCCAATGCGATTGAGTCTCACGGTCTCGCTATTTTGGAGGAATAAAATATCGCTGCTGATAAAAAGTCCCGTTTGAACGAGGCTATCCCTTATCCCGAAATCAGGGTAATCGATCAAAATGGTGAACAGGCTGGAATTTTAAAAACTGAAGAAGCTCTGGAGATGGCCAAAAAGGCAAGTCTGGATCTGGTAGAAGTATCTCCAAATGCGACACCTCCGGTATGCCGCATTATGGACTTCGGAAAATTCCGCTTTGAAGCGAAGAAGCAGCAGAATGCCAACAAGAAAAAGCAGAAGCAGGTTCAGATAAAGGAAATTAAATTCCGCCCCCGTACTGAAGAAGGGGATTATCAGACCAAAGTAAGAAAACTGCGCGAGTTTCTTGAGAATGGCGATAAGACAAAAGTAACATTACGTTACCGTGGCCGTGAGTTTGCTCATCAGGAACTGGGTCTGGCATTGCTGAAGCGAGTAGGTGCTGATTTGGAAGAATATGGCACTATTGAGCAAATGCCAAAAATGGAAGGCCGGCAGATGGTGATGATGATTTCACCTAAGAAGACAAAGAACTAGATAGATAACAAAGACCTGTCATCCCAGCATGCTTGTAGCTGGGATCCAGTGGCTTTGAAACGATGGAAAGTCACTGGATTCCCGACAGAAGTATTACTACGGGCTCCTGCCCTTCGCCCTAACGGGCCAGGCATAGCCTGTTTAAAATCTCTCCATGAGATTTTATCGGGAATGACGGTGTAAAGAGAATTTGGCCGAACGGCTAAACGCGATCCAGAATTCGCGTCACTGTGTTGACTTAATTTATTAAGTAATCATAGAGAGAAATTCTGGAAATAATCACCCTTTATCCGCCCATGAAAATTTTGTGGTGCTGGAACTGGGTCAGCTAAAGTATTATTTTTGGAGCATACAATGCCTAAGATGAAAACTAACCGGGGCGCGGCTAAGCGTTTCCGTAAGAATGGTACTGGTAAATTTAAACGTGGCCAGTCATTCCGTCGTCATATTCTGACTAAAAAATCCACCAAGCGTAAGCGTCATTTGCGTGAGCCCTCTCAAGTTGCAGCCTGCGATTCCCGCATGGTTAAACGCATGTTACCTTACATATAGGAGTCTGAATCATGGCAAGAGTTAAACGCGGTGTTCAGGCACGCGCAAAACATAAAAAAGTTTTAAAGAAAGCGAAAGGTTATTACGGAGCACGTAGTCGTGTTTATCGGGTAGCGAACCAGGCGGTTATTAAAGCCGGTCAATATGCATACCGTGACCGTCGTGTTAAGAAACGTGAATTCCGTAAATTATGGATTGCACGTATTAATGCAGCCGCTCGTATGTTTGATATGTCTTACAGTCGATTTATTAACGGTTTAAGCAAAGCTGAAATCGAAATTGATCGTAAAGTGCTGTCTGATATTGCAATACATGATATCGATGCTTTTGGTCAACTGGTTGAAGCTGCTAAAGCAGGCCTGGCCCAGACCCAGACCTCATAGAGTTGGCTGCATAATTTTTTAGTTTTTAAGACTAAAAAATTGAAGTAATGTTAAGAAAGGGGAGGCCAGTGCTTCCCCTTTTTTTTAATAATTTTCTGTCATCCCTTGGCTGCGCTCGGGATGGCAGTAACTTTTTCGTCATTCCTGCGAAGGCAGGAATCCAGTGACTTTGAACTGGATTTTGATTTAAATAAAACCAGAATGACATAATAAATATAAATGGTAACAATCAGTGTCTGATTTAAAAAAATTATTATCCCAGGCTCAACAGGCCATAGCTGATGCAACTGATCTGCAATCTTTAGATCTGGTGCGGGTGCAATATCTGGGTAAAAAAGGCGAGTTTACTGCACAGTTAAAAACACTGGGCAAGTTACCCGGCGATCAACGCAAAGCCGCAGGTCAGGAAATCAATGATGCCAAGCGAGCTTTTCAAACTTCACTTGAAGAACGTAAAACCGGTTTAGAAGCAGAAAAACTTAACGCGCAATTAAAAGAAGAAACTGTTGATGTCAGTTTGCCCGGCCGTGGTCAGGATACCGGTGGATTGCATCCTGTTACCCGCACCATGCAGCGTATAGAAAAACTGTTTGCAGGTTTAGGCTTTGATGTGGCGCAGGGGCCTGAAATTGAAGATGATTATCACAACTTTGAAGCGCTGAATATTCCCGATCATCATCCTGCACGGGCCATGCACGATACTTTTTATTTTGATGCCAATACATTATTACGCACTCACACATCACCAGTGCAAGTGCGCGAAATGGAAACCACCAAACCGCCGCTGCGTTTAATTGCGCCGGGTCGAGTGTATCGTTGTGATTCTGATTTAACCCATACGCCCATGTTTCATCAGGTAGAAGGTTTAATGGTAGATCGGGATGTGAGCTTTGCAGATTTAATGGGTACGCTGGATAAATTTTTACGTCTGTTTTTTGAAAACGAAAATTTACAGACCCGTTTTCGCCCATCTTATTTTCCATTTACCGAACCTTCATCCGAAGTCGATATTCAATGCGTAATGTGTGAAGGCGAAGGCTGTCGTGTTTGTGGTCATACAGGCTGGCTGGAAGTGTTAGGTTGCGGCATGGTGCATCCAGAAGTATTTAAACATGCGGGCATAGATAACGAAAAATTCACCGGTTATGCATTTGGCATGGGCGTTGAGCGTTTAGCGATGTTGCGTTATGGCGTGAATGATTTACGTTTATTTTTCGATAACGATATTAAATTTTTAAAACAGTTTTCATAAAATAAAACAATAAACAAACAAGGTCGTCATTCCCGAATGTTTCTGTCGGGAATCCAGCGGCTTTAATATACATAGAGTCACTGGATCTCCGATAGAAGCATTCGGAGATGACAATAGAAAAAATTACAGGTTTAACTGATGAAAATTTCAGAACAATGGTTACGTGAATGGGTTAACCCCGAAGTGGCAACCCAGGCATTAGCAGATGAGATCACCATGGCGGGTCTCGAAGTCGATTCAATTGAACCGGCAGCAGGTGAATTTAATAATGTGTTTGTCGCACAGGTTAAAGAAGTTGAAAAACATCCAGACGCCGATAAATTAAATATCTGCAAAGTCGATGCGGGCGGCGAGCTATTACAGATTGTCTGTGGTGCATCCAATGTGCGAGTGGGTTTAAAAATACCCTGCGCCACCATCGGTGCAGTATTGCCGGGCAATTTCAAAATTAAAAAATCCAAACTGCGCGGCGTAGAATCTTTCGGCATGTTGTGTTCAGAAAAAGAACTGGGCATGGCAGATCAGGCAGAAGGTTTAATGGAGCTGGCAGACGATGCACCAGTGGGCACCGATGTGCGCGATTATTTAAATTTAAATGATCAGATTATTGAAGTGGATTTAACCCCCAATCGCAGTGACTGTTTAAGTGTGGCCGGTGTGGCTCGTGAAGTGGGTACGCTCTATCAATGTGAAGTAAACGAGCTGGCTGTTAATGATGTGGCCGCCACTATTGATGACACCTTTCCCATATCGGTGAGTGCAGCAGAAGCCTGCCCAAGATATTTAGGCCGGGTTATTCGCAATGTAAAAGTGAATGCCCCAACACCCTTATGGATGATCGAAAAATTACGCCGCTCCGGTATTCGTAGTTTAGGCCCCGCAGTGGATGTAACCAATTACGTTATGTTAGAACTGGGTCAGCCGATGCATGCTTTTGATCTGGATGCGCTAACAGGCAGCATTCAGGTGCGTATGGCCAAAGCCGGTGAAAAAATAACCTTGCTCGATGGCAAAGAAATTAAAGCCACGGACAGCACTCTGCTGATTGCCGATGATAAAAAACCATTAGCATTAGCGGGTATTATGGGCGGTGAAGGCTCAGGCGTGAGTGATGATACTCAACACCTGTTTCTTGAATGTGCGTTCTTTAATCCACTGGCGATTGCCGGCAAGGCTCGAGAAAATGGACTGCACACCGATTCATCCCATCGCTTCGAGCGCGGTGTTGATCCGGAGTTGCAATTTAAAGCCATGCAACGTGCGACTCAGTTACTTATTGAAATCTGTGGTGGCGAAGCAGGGCCGGTGCAGGAGCAGGCTTCAGTGGCTAATATTCCCGCGCCGAAAGCCATTATGTTACGAGCTGGGCGCATTACCCGCATGCTGGGTATAGAGTTTGAAGCCAGTGAAGTCGAAGGTATCCTGACCCGTTTGGGCATGACACTGGAGGCTCAGGCCGATGGCTGGCTGGTGACCGCTCCGGCATTTCGCTTCGATATCGCCATTGAAGCGGACCTGATCGAAGAGCTGATTCGAATTCACGGCTATAACAATATCCCCAGAACACTGCCGCGTTACCAGCCGCAAATGAAGCCGCTGGATGAATCCAGACTGGAGTTGCAGCGTATAAAAGAAACCCTGGTATCCAGAGGCTACTTTGAGGCTATCAGTTACAGTTTTGTAGATCCAAAGTGGCAGGCCGCCATCGACCCGAATATCAAACCTGTGGCACTGGCAAACCCGCTGTCTGCGGATCTATCCGTCATGCGAACCAGCATCTGGCCCGGCCTGTTAAAGGCAGTGCAGCATAATCTGAATCGTCAGCAAAGCAGGGTGAGACTGTTCGAAACTGGCCTGACTTTTATCAAGCAGGAGGGCGAACTGGTGCAGCAGCCCAAACTCGCAGGTGCAGTTTGTGGTGATTTACAGGCTGAGCAATGGGGAGAAAAAGGGCGCAAAATCGACTTCTTTGACGCCAAAGCCGATGTCGAAGCTGTTCTTAAGCTCGGTGGTATGGAATCGGTGAAATTTATTAAAGCCGAGCATTCTGCCCTGCATCCGGGGCAGACGGCGCAAATTTTCGATAAAAATCAACCAATTGGATGGATTGGCGCACTGCATCCCGAAACCCGGAAAACACTCGATATTGATGCCACGGTTTATGTCTTTGAAATTGACCAAAATGCCCTCTTAGAGGCCGCTATACCGGTGTTTACGGCTTTATCTAAATTCCCTGAAGTGCGTAGGGATATAGCCGTGCTGGTGGATGAAAACACCCCCGTTGAAAAGTTGTTTGAGAGTATAAAATCCACTTCCTCTGAAGATTTACAGGCAATTCTGTTATTTGACGTCTATACTGGTAAGGGTGTAGATATTGGTCTAAAAAGTGTCGCTTTAGGCTTGATTTTACAGGGATTTTCCCGCACTCTTACGGATGAAGATGTGGACTCAGAACTACAAAAAATTGTCACCGCACTAAACAAAAAATTCGGTGCTACACTTCGGGAGTAGAAATGGCATTAACCAAAGCTGACATGGCAGAGCGTCTTTTTGACGAGCTGGGCTTGAACAAGCGAGAAGCTAAAGAATTGGTTGAATTGTTTTTCGAAGAAGTACGAGAAGCTTTAGAAGACGCTTATAATGTTAAGTTGTCTGGTTTTGGTAACTTTACTTTAAGAGATAAAACGCAACGTCCGGGACGAAACCCCAAAACAGGGGAAGAAATCCCTATTTGTGCACGCCGTGTCGTGACTTTTCGCCCTGGTCAAAAACTAAAACAACGAGTCGAAGCATATGCTGGAAGCCAGCAACAATAACGAATTACCCGTCATACCAAGCAAACGCTACTTTACCATCGGTGAAGTGAGTGAGCTGTGTGGCGTAAAACCCCATGTACTACGTTACTGGGAGCAGGAATTCACTCAGCTGAAGCCTGTAAAGCGGCGTGGCAACCGTCGCTACTACCAGCGCCACGATGTGATTCTGATTCGTCAGATTCGCAGCCTGCTATACGATCAGGGCTTCACTATTGGCGGTGCCCGTCAGCAGCTGACAGGTGAAGTAGCCAAAGATGACACCAATCAGAGCCAGCAGGTGGTGCGTCAGATACGCAATGAGCTGGAAGAGATACTAAATACTCTCAAAAAGTGATAAATGCCGTGTGGTGATTGCACAGCTTTTGTCACCCTGAGCAACGTCGAAGGGTCTTTTTAAAGCGCCACAGTAAAACTTAATTAAATTCCCTTTTATCAGTAACCCACTCAGTGTATTATTCTTCGCCTCTTCGGGATGTAGCGCAGCCTGGTAGCGCACTTGACTGGGGGTCAAGTGGTCGGAGGTTCGAATCCTCTCATCCCGACCAATTAAATCAATGACTTACCCCATTTAGTATCACCAGCGATTTTCTCGCTGGTCGCATACTGGTCGCAATTTTCTCTTTTTTTCTTTCCGATGAGTGGCATTAGTCAGAATTCATTTATTAGCCAAATAAAAAAGGACATGTAAATTACATGAGCTTCTAATATATGAAAGAATTTTCTATTTGTGTAGGCGACCATAATTTGGCCGTCGATTTATACCATAGTTTATCTGTGCTGTTGATACTAAAAGTGATTGTAAAGAGCCATTTGAAAGTACATTAGGTATTGGCTACTCCCACCACAAAACGGTCATTAAGAGATTGATAATATAGCTCCGAAAAAAGCCAGAAGCCGACACTTAAAAATAAGCTCATCAGGAAGAAAATGACCCAAAACACCTATTATTTACCATTATTTCCTGGTGCAATAGGTCCATTTGTATGGCTGTTGGTTCTGACTTTTTCCACAATAGCTATCTTAAAAGTAAACAACACATAACAAGCTCAAGCGGACAGTCAAAGGAGAAGATCAACTTCAGTTACGCAAAATGCTATCACTTTCAGTCTTGATAAAATTCAAAAAGGCTTCGGCAATGACGGAAAGATGTTTACCTTTATTATGACCGATATGCCACTGCCAGGATAACGGAAAACCCTTCACATCGAGGACGCTAAGAGGTCCTTGTGTTCCTTCCAGGGAAAGCGTATGACGGGATAGTACGGAAAGGCCCAGGCCGGCATCAATAGCATGCTTGATCGCTTCGTTACTTCCTAGTTCCATGCGAATATTCAATTTAACCTTTCGTTCTGCAAAAAATTCTTCGGTTGCCATGCGCGTTCCCGATCCCGACTCGCGCATAATAAAAGGATATTGAGCCAACTGTTTGGGTTGGATGTTGCTCTTACCCGTGAGAGGGTGGTTTCGCGGTGCCAGTACCACCAGTGGGTTGTCAAGATAGGGTTCAAATATCACGTCTTCAGACTCTGGCGGGTGGCCAATAATGTACAGATCATCGGCATTATCCTCTAGACGCTTCATCAGGCTCTCACGATTGGTGACCTTAAGGCTGACATCGACACCGGGGTAAAGCTCACAAAATTTGCCCAATGCCCGGGGGGCAAAGTATTTTGCTGTGGTGACCACGGCCAGCCGCAGATGACCGGTTTTCAAACCCTGTACGTCGGCAATTTCCATCTCCATATTAGCCAACGCATTCAGTACGTGCTGTGTATGCTTACGAATAATTTTGCCTGCCTCAGTGAGATATGTCTGCTTACCAACTTGCTCAAATAGCGGTAGGCCCACGCTGTGTTCCAGTTTTTTGATCTGCATGGAAGCGGTTGGCTGAGTGATATAAAGCTCTTTTGACGCACCGGTAAAGCTGCCAAGCCGTGCAATGGAGTCAAAAATTTGTAGTTGTCGCAAACTGATATGGCGCAGTAGCTGTTTTTCCTGGGCTTTGTTCATAGATAGCAGTCTATATGATCCATCAAAATAATCGACTATTATTTATATTGGTGTGCTTGCATGATATGCGCTGTTCCATCAATTGACCTTCGGGCCATCTTAATAACAAAGAAATAAGTGGAGAACAGCTTATGGCTAAGACAGAAAGCAGCACAATGAAAGAAGGTAAGGAGCGCTACAAATCTGGCGTTATACCTTATAAAAAAATGGGTTACTGGGAGCCGGACTACGAAATCAAAGAGACCGACGTTCTCGCGATGTTTCGTATTACACCACAAAAAGGTGTAGAGGCAGACGAGTGTGCAGCGGCTGTCGCTGGTGAGTCTTCTACAGCAACCTGGACCGTGGTATGGACAGACCGTCTAACCGCCTGCGAAATGTATCGCGCCAAGGCTTATCGTGTTGATCCTGTTCCTAACACAGGTCCGGGCACTCAGACTGAGCAGCAGTATTTTGCTTACATTGCATACGATATCGACCTTTTTGAAAGTAACTCAATTGCCAACCTTACCGCGTCTATCATTGGTAACGTGTTTGGTATGAAGGCAGTTAAAGCCTTGCGTTTAGAAGATATGCGTATTCCTGTTGCTTATCTGAAGACATTCCAGGGTCCTGCAACGGGCGTTGTTGTTGAACGTGAGCGTATGGATAAGTTTGGTCGACCATTATTAGGTGCGACTACAAAACCAAAATTGGGTCTGTCTGGACGCAATTATGGTCGTGTTGTATACGAAGCACTGAAGGGTGGTCTGGATTTCATGAAAGATGACGAGAACATTAACTCTCAGTCTTTCATGCATTGGCGTGACCGTTTCTTATATTGTATGGATGCGGTAAATAAAGCGTCTGCTGCTACTGGCGAAGTTAAAGGTCACTACATGAACGTGACTGCTGGCACCGTAGAAGAAATGATTGAGCGTGCTGAATTCGCTAAATCACTCGGTTCTATCATCGTCATGATTGACCTTGTAATCGGTTACAGCGCAATTCAAACCATGGCAATCTGGGCGCGTAAGAACGACATGATCCTGCATTTACATCGTGCCGGTAACTCAACTTATTCTCGTCAGAAAAATCACGGTATGGCTTTCCGCGTAATTTGTAAGTGGATGCGTATGGCAGGTGTGGATCACATTCACGCCGGAACGGTTGTAGGTAAGCTGGAAGGTGATCCAATGATGATTCGTGGTTACTACGACACACTGCTTGACCAGCAAACTCCGATTCAACTCGAAAAGGGAATCTTCTTCGAACAAGATTGGGCTTCACTGAATAAGTGTATGCCAGTTGCTTCTGGCGGTATTCATGCGGGTCAGATGCATCAGTTGCTGACTTACCTGGGCGACGACGTGGTTCTGCAATTCGGCGGCGGCACTATCGGCCACCCGGATGGCATTCAGGCTGGCGCAGTTGCCAATCGTACCGCACTGGAAGTTATGGTGCAGGCACGTAACGAAGGTCGTGACATCTGGAATGAAGGTCCGCAGATTCTGAAAAATGCCGCCAAATGGTGTGCACCGCTCAAGGCTGGTCTGGATACGTGGGGTGACATTAGCTTTAACTACGAGTCTACGGACAGCCCAGACTATGTAGCCACACCCACAACCAGCAATTAATTTACGTTAGGAGAAATAATTATGATGACAAATCCTTCGCAATCTCTTACTCAAGGGCAGTTTTCTTTTTTGCCTCCATTGACCGATGAGCAGCTCACTTTACAAATAAAATATGCTCTAGAAAAAGGCTGGTCACTGGGTATTGAGTACACTGACGATCCACACCCACGTAACACCTACTGGGAAATGTTCGGCAACCCGATGTTTGATATGAAAGACCCAGCCGGGATTTTGATGGAAGTTAAAAACGCCCGCAAAACTTTCCCTAATCACTACATTCGCGTTACCGCATTCAGTGCGATACGTGGCGTAGAGAGCGTGACCATGTCTTATATTGTTAACCGACCTAAAGTCGAACCAGGCTTTGGTTTGACGCGTCAGGAAACCGATGGCCGTACCATGCGCTACACCATCCATTCTTACGCATCAGATAAGCCAGAAGGTGAACGCTACTAATTAGTTAGCTCATTTTAATGAGTTACTATGTAGTATTCTCAATGGTGGGTGGTAGTTTTCACCCGCCATTGTTTTTTTAACTTTGCTTAAGGGCGCCTCTATTAATTGATTATGCCCTCTGCGTGACCTGAAGCGTGCAGCTGCAAGGCCAGAGGGCACAAGCAATTAATAGAGGCGCCCTTAATTATAAAATTGAGCAAACTGGAACTATAGCTATGAACGACACTAGTGATGAAAGTGATCTGCCGACAGATATTGTTTTAGCAGACGATGCGCAGGTCAATCTTGAGGCAGAATTTAAAGAATCGAATGTTAAAGAAGTCCTCGATAAGCTTGATAATGAACTCATCGGTTTAACACCCGTTAAAACCCGCATCCGCGAAATCGCGGCACTGCTATTGGTGGATCGGTTGCGTAAACAATTTGCGTTAAGCTCCGAGACCCCAACCCTACACATGAATTTTACTGGCAACCCAGGAACCGGGAAGACAACCGTTGCCCTGCGTATGGCTGAAATTTTACACCGCCTGGGTTATGTGCGAACAGGACATCTGGTCTCTGTTACTCGCGATGATTTAGTGGGCCAGTACATCGGCCACACCGCGCCGAAAACCAAAGAAGTGATTAAAAAAGCCATGGGTGGCGTGCTATTTATTGACGAGGCCTACTACCTGTATAAGCCGGAAAATGAACGCGACTATGGCGCAGAATCGATTGAAATTCTACTTCAGACTATGGAAAACAATCGTGATGATCTGGTGGTGATTTTAGCTGGCTATAAAGATCGCATGGATAAGTTTTTCCACAGCAACCCAGGCATGCGCTCGCGGGTTGCACACCATGTTGATTTCCCCGACTACAGTGCCGAGGAGATGCTAGAAATTGCCAAGCTGATGTTGGCGGAACAAAATTATCATTTTAGCCCCGATGCCGAAAAAGCTTTTTTTGAGTACATCACCATACGCATGACACTGGAGCATTTCGCCAACGCGCGTTCAGTACGTAACGCATTGGATCGTGCTCGCTTACGCCAGGCCAATCGTCTGTTTGCAAACGCCAGCAAATCATTGAGCAAAACAGATCTGATGACCATCGAAGCCGAAGATATTTTATCCAGCCGTGTGTTCCTCGAAGGAAAACTCGACATGGACGGCGATGAAGGCAGTGATGCGGTAGAAGATTGACTATGGATATTAACGAACTTTACAGCGGTATGCGTGCCGCACTGGATGCGCCTGTTGATGCTGCGACCATTGATCTGTTAACAACCGAGGCAGCCCGATATACCAGCACAGTTGGCTGGTCGGAGGGGGTTATAGATAAAGACGGGCGTATCGTTGAAGCTTTCGACAAACTCCGTGAAGACGCAGAAGTTAGTTATCAACAATCTCGCAGTGCTGACGTTGCCACTTTGCACGATGCGCTGGCTGCATTGATTCTGGCCATAAGCACCCATGATGAAGATATTGATCCTTCGCCAGAGAATGAAGACATTGACCACGACATCTGATTACCCGCTTTCACAAACGCTGTCGTCAACGCCATGCTAATTACATCTTAGCTAATGCGAGCAACTCACTTAATAAAAAGTGACTGAATGACAATCGAGGGCAAAGGGTTTTTAGCGAGCGTATTCTTTCAGGAGAGGAAACTCGATAATGAATTCGCTAGTGCTAAGTAACGGGACTAAATTACGAAACATTGGTTGAGGTGAAATAGTGATGACTCAGAAAGCTGAACAGCTCCCTTTGCGAGTAATGCCAAAGGTGATTGAAGCGACGACTTTCAATCTAGCTCGACTTGCATTGCTCCGTGTAGGTAATCCGTTACGCGTCAGCCTTAAAGATCATCGCTGTCTGGATGTCATCCTGAGCCAGGAACAATGGTTGTGTGTCGATGGCTGCAATGATGATCAGCCAATCATGGCATGGCGCGAAATTGATACGCAGCATCGTGATGCTTTACACCAACCGATTAATTGCAAGCTGCATTTGTATCACACCCATGCAAGTTTGATTATGGGTAGCGCTCTGGAGAGTCTGACGCAGGAGTTGGACGACTTGTTACATGCCGAAGTGTAAAACCGTGGTCATTCCCCGGTTTTACACTTCGGTTTTACAGTTTTATTAGCCTGACGTCATGATGCGTCAGTTATAGGGAGTGACTTATGCCTTTGGTTAATATGCGCGATATGCTTTATCACGCCTATGATAATAATTATGCCGTAGGTGCTTTTGATCTGGTGAGTCTGGATTTTTTAGAAGCAGTTATCGATGCAGCAGAGGATTGTCGCTCTGCGGTTATTCTGAGTATTGCAGAACCTCATTTCGCACATTATGATTTCGAGCTTTTTTTGCCAGCGCTTGAAGCCGCAGCAAAACGTGCATCTGTTCCTGTCGCCATTCAACTTGATCACGGCGGCACCCTGGAGACTGCGGTTAAAGCGATAAACCTGGGATGCAACGGCGTTATGCTGGACGTATCAAATCAGGATTTTTTTGATAATATCGACAAGACCCGTGCTATTGCCGAGATGGCACATGGCTGTGGTGTTTCCGTAGTCGGTGAGCTTGGTTATGTTGCTGGTAAAGAGGGTGAAGGCGCCATACAACATCCGGGTGAAACGGTTTTTACCCTTGCATCTGAGGCTAAGACCTATGTCGAAAGGACAGGTGTAGATTTTCTAGCCGTCTCTATTGGCACGGTACAGGGACGGATGAACGGGCGCGCAAAACTTGACTATGTCCGTCTTAAACAACTCAACCAGGCGGTCAATATTCCATTAGTCATCCACGGTGGCAGTGGCCTGAATGAAGACCAGTTTCATAAATTGACATCGAATGGTGTTGCAAAGATTGATTACTACACAGCTCTTTCAGATGTTGCAGCAAAGGCGATGCGAATACGTTGCAAAGAAAATTCAGGTGGCAGTTTTACAGACCTTAAAAAAAATGTGAAGGATGCCATCGGAAAAGAAGTTCAGCGCTTACTCCGTCAATGTGGAAGCGCAGGGCGTGCTGCTGAGGTGTTAGAACGGTGCAAACCCTGGTTATCCGTCGAGCACCTTATTGTTCATAATATGAACCCACATTCTAACCAATCTCTCGACAACCTGATATCTGAAGGCAAGCAGATACTCTCCCAGATTCCAGGTATTCGTGAAGTATTCACTGGTGAAGCCATGAAAGAAAACAGCAAGTATTATTTTTGCTGGTCAGTGCGGTTTACACATCAAGTAGCACTTGATAGTTTTCGCAAGCATCAGGGTTTCGAAGCCTTTTTAAAGAAACAGCTGATCCCTAATGCCAGCGACCTGAATAGCATCGACTATTGGGAAAAAACCTGACATATCAGCTTAAAAAAATATGAGGGATTTTGGGGGCTGCATACTTAATTCTCTAGCCTTAGACTGTAATAGGTGTACTGCCCGCAGATATTCTTGATCCATTACTCATATAAATAGTCAGCTTTAATGGCCTTACAACAGGCATATGCTGACTTACCCACTCACTGCCGGGGGAAACATGACTATGCTTGATGGTTCTACCCTTGCGCTGATGGTGTGATTTGTCGTTAAAGATTTGATGACATCAGCCTATCAGAAGGAATTTTTCTGAAGAGTCAATACGATATGCGTGTCTGTGGCACGAATAACTTACGTGTGTCCACATACGCAGGTGTGGTTCGAATCCTCTCATCCCTGCAATAAATCAATGATTTACCCCATCTAGTATCACCAGTAAATTCTTCGCTAGTCGCGCCATTAGATTAAATCATACAGAGCCAGTAATATTTGCAATAATTAGCTATCCCGAGCCTGGATTTCGACACAGTACAATAATCGAGGAGATTTAATACTCAATATGAAAACAATTAACCTGGTTATTCTATTTTTAATATTTCCCGCCCTTACACATGCTGCTGCCAGAGAATATGTAAGAGATTACACATATCAGACAGATGAATTTGATACCAAATATACCAGCCGCGTACGTGCAATTGATGGCGTGAAACAGACATTGGTGCAGGAGTTGGGAACTTATATCCAGTCTGTAGTTAATTTAAAAAAGGACGATAAAGGCAATAAAAGCATGAGCCATGACGTGGTTACATTAACCGCAGGTGTAATCAGTACAAAAATTCTTAAAGAGAACTGGAATCGAGTAGTCTATTACGTTAAAGCCAGCATGAGGGCAGACAAAGAAGAAGTGTTAAAAGCTATAGATGCCCTGCGTAAAGATTATCGATTAGAAGAAGCACTAAGAGACTCACTTCACGAGCTAACGCAGTCACGCAAAACTATTAAAGAACTGCAATACAAAATGAAACAGCAAAAGGATGAAAAAGTTCTGGCGAAACTGAATAAAGATTACGTTAAAGCTGCACGAGATCTGGAAGTAGAGCATATGTTTCAACGAGCGATGCATGCCAATATTAATGGTGAATTTGAAGAGGGCTTTAATTTATTAAAACAGCTGGCTAATAAAAATTACGTCAAAGCCCAGTCACGACTGGGGCACATGTATGAACGAGGCATGGGTCTGAAAGTCGATTATAAAAAAGCAGCAGACTGGTATCTTAAAAGCATAAATAATGGCAGCAGCAACGCCTATGCACGACTGGGATTTCTGTATGAGCGAGGTCTGGGCGTGAGGCAGAATTTTAAACGGGCAGCCGAGTTATATAAAACATCTGCCGATATGGGTAGCCGCCATGGTCAGTCAAGATTGGGGCGCCTGTATCAAAGAGGAAATGGAGTAAAAAAAGATACAGCTAAAGCACTGCAACTATATCGTAAATCGATAGAGAAACGCGAACATGGCCGAGGTTATGCATTTCTTGGTTATATGTATGAAAAAGGGATTGAAGTTAATCAGGATTATAATCAGGCTGCCATTTTTTACCAGAAAGCTATTGAAAGGGGTAATGCCTTTGGTATGTCGCGCATGGCCTGGCTGCATGTTAAAGGCCGTGGTGTAAAACGAGATTATGAAAAAGCGTGGGTACTAGTTGAACGCGCTGCAAAATATAATAATCCGTTTGGCCTGGCGGTGCAGGGTTTTTTATATGAAAAAGGCTATGGTGCTTTTAAAGATGAAGATAAAGCCATAGAGATGTATATGAAAGCAGCTGATCAGGGCAGCCGGTTTGCCATGTTTCGAATTGGAAATTCATATCATAAAGGCAAGGTCACTGATCAGGATAAAGACGAGGCCATTAAATGGTATCGACGAGCAGCTGAATTAGGCCATGAAAAATCACGTAAACGTCTTAAACAAATAGCAGGAAAATTATCAGATTAAAAGTAGATACATTGTTTATAACGGTGTTTGAGCATGGGGCACTGTATTTAAATATCATCTGAGACCACGTATTGTCTATTAATTATTTACAATCATTAATAAACCATAAATACCGTGATAGTATCAGTGAAGCATTTGTGCAGGATGCACACCATATAATGGTTAAAGGCAGGGAGGGTTGAGAGCATAAAATAATAAAGGAACAGCAGGGCTAAACTATTAAATGACCAGCATCGACCTTAATGCTCTAAAGCAACGCTTGCGTGAATTTGCACAGGTTCGTGACTGGGAGCAGTTCCATTCCCCCAAAAACCTGTCTATGGCACTCAGTGCCGAAGTCGCTGAAATCATCGAGCACTTTCAGTGGCTCACCGAAGAACAAAGCCAGAACCTGCCGCAGAAAAAACTCGACGAAGTTGAAACAGAACTGGCCGACACACTGATCTATTTAGTCCGCCTTGCGGATAAACTTGATATTGATTTGCTCGCTGCCGCGCAGAGAAAAATTGAGATTAATGAGCAGAAATATCCGGTGGAGAAAGTGAAGGGTAAGGCTAAGAAATATACGGAGTATGTTTGAGTGTTGTTTGGAACCAATCAAAGGGTCAGATTGGTTGATTTACATAATCACAGGCATTGATGCTATTTATTCTGCTCTTTGTTCCTGCTTTTGTGTGTTAACGAAGCGAACGCCCTGGTTCTGTATCGCCCTGGGGTGAAATGATATAAGTGTCTATTCAGCTCAAAATACATAATAATTATTATTCATAAAATATACCGAAAATAAGCAAAATTCATGGACAATAATCGTTTTTCATGAAATTATACTTATGTTTGTTAATAACTTGAATTCATGAATATGCCGGAATATAATCAAAATTCACGCTCTAACACTGTTTTTCATGCCTTTCCGGTTCTGGAAGAAGGGTCAACGCTTGCGGGATACGCGGCGTTGATTTCGGGGTATGAGCTATCTGTACCTGCACCTGATTACCTATGTGTTATTGGAACTAAACATAAGCGGTATGAAAAGGGGCGATGGCGTATTTTTACGCCAAGGCATAAACCTGATGATAGTCTGCGTGGTCACCTGGTATTTGCACTTAAGTATGAAGGTATTGATCTGGCTGTTCTCAAGGCTTTGTTTGTCTCGATTGAGCCGGAAGCTATTATCGACATTATTTGCCTGGAACCAACGGGTGCTTATAGCCGTAGAATCTGGTTTTTATATGAGTGGTTATGCAACAAGGAACTTGATATCGAGGATGCAGCGCAGGGCAATTTTGTTGCGCTTATCAACGACACGCTTCAATATTCGGGGGCTGCTCGTGATTCAAAACGCCATCGTGTCCGCAATAATTTACCCGGTAGCCGTGAATTCTGTCCATTGATCAGGCGAACAGAAACACTTGATCGTTTTATTGGTATGAATTTGTCACAGGTTGCTATCGACCACATTGGTAAAACACACGCGGATCTATTGAGCAGAGCGGCTGCTTTTCTTTTGCTAAAAGATTCAAAAGCATCCTACATCATAGAAGGGGAAACGCCGCCACATAATCGCATTGAACGATGGGGTAAAATTATTGGCGAGGCAGGGCAACGCAAACTGACCATTGAAGAGTTGGAGTCTCTGCAACGAGTAGTCATTGTGGATAATCGTTTTGTTATGCCTGGCTTGCGTATTGAAGACGGTTTTGTTGGTGATCATGATCGTGCTAGTGGAATGCCAATGCCTGTTCATATCTCGGCGCGGCCAGAAGATTTGGAAAGTCTTTTGTCCGGTTTGATCGAAACATACACGCTACTTAGCAAGAGTGATTATGATGCCGTGCTTATGGCTGCATTGATTGCCTTTGGTTTTGTATTTCTTCATCCGTTTGAAGACGGTAATGGTCGTGTTCATCGCTATCTGTTTCATCATGTCCTGGCAGAAAAGGGGTTTGTTCCCAAAGGTTTGGTCTTTCCTGTGTCCTCCGTTATTCTGGATCACATTGATGATTACAGGCAAACGCTTGAACATTATTCAAAGCCCAGGCTCGATCTGATTGAGTGGCGGCCTACTGAAAAAAATAATGTTGAAGTTTTGAATGAGACGATTGATTTGTATCGTTATTTTGATGCAACCAAACAGGCTGAGTTTTTTTTCGAGTGTGTTGAAGAAACAGTTAATAAAACGCTGCCGGAGGAAGTGGGTTATCTTAAAAAATATGATCTTCTCAATGATTTTATTAAAAACTATATAGATATGCCGGATAAGCTGGTTGATCTTCTTATTCGCTTTCTCAATCAAAATGGCGGCAAGTTATCAAAACGTGCGCGGGATAAAGAGTTTAATCAGTTTACCGAGGCAGAAGTAGAGGTTATTGAGCGTAAATACGATGATGTTTTTCATGGTAGTGAGTGAAAGATATTCAGGATACTATGAGGGTCAGCCATTAGCAGTTCCCAGTCAAGGATGCTAGTCAAGTGTTATAAGGGCCTGGTCTTTCTTTTTGCTTTTTCCATAAGTTTAAAAAGCGCTAATAAAAAATAATGATTAAAATTCATGCTACAAAAAATTACTAGCTAAACTCCCGGTAAGCAAGGAATGAGAATTCTGTAATTCTGTAATTCTGTAATTCTGTAATTCTGGGGTCGGACCAACCTAACCTGTTGATTATTATGAAATAGAATGCCTGTTGTATCCATTTATTATGGCTTAAAGGTATCTTTTTTGGCAGAAAAGAAGCCCAGTAAGTATGTTTGATGGGGTAAGTGAACGCCTTTCTTAAAACACACTATTCTTCTATGAAAAACAGCAGTTTAAGGTTTTAATAGGCTCTGTTTTAGACAGTATTGTTTTATTAATCAAGATGTTGTGTCGGTCCGACCCAAATGCACCGCCTCTAGTGCGCCATGGTATCTCACGACTATGGTGGGTTTCTCACCTCACATATGATCCAATGGCAAGTGAGGGTATTGCGAAGAATGATGCCTACGCGTATACACGAGAGGTATTCAAAAGCGAGGATCGCCTTAATGCGATTTTTGATCGTGAAGTCGGGGCTTATCCTCCGGTGATGCGAGCAGTTCTGGATCACGCCGCAGAATTAGGGGACGCTGCAACTGACAAGTACCTGCATAAAATTATGCAGTATTTGACATTGGTACATGGGTATCGTGATGTTGGCATACTTGACCTCTCGGTGGTTCGTGGATTGGTTGGAATGGCTGCCCTACGTACGCCTTAACCAAGCTGGGAAACGTAATCGGGACAGATCACAATTGATCCAACCTAACCAACAACTGACATGTAATTTATTTGTTATGTTTTACTGTTTTTAAAGTATATATAATTTAGAAGATATTAAAATGAAGAAAGGATTTTTGTCTGAATATTTCGAAGGTGTAGTCGCAAAACGATTAAGCGGAGTAGAATCAAATCCAGACCAGTCACATCAACATGAATTCAATGGGGTTATACCATTAAAAAAATTACTAGGTGAAGAAAGATTAACTGATTGCCCAACAAGGTTTGTATGGCTGGGTGAGGAAAATGAAGGTATTTCTGAGGACTCTTCTGTTACCTGGTATGACTCCCGTGAAAATCACCCAACCCGGTCGGAGTTTCGTCTTTACTTTAAAAGTAACCCTGTAATGAAGCTGGCAAGAACGGGTGATCTTTTAATCGTGGCCAGGAGGCCGTCTGGCGAAATCATGATTATAATAGTTTCTGCTGATAGCACGGTAGAAAATCAGTTATTGTGGCTGTTTGGTGTGCCTTTCCAGATTGATACAGATTTTGAATATCGAGAGTTTGAACACGATGAAGATGTAGGGATAGATTTTGCTTCAAGATATATACTGGATGAGCTGGGTATAGAAATTGAAGAGCCAGAAGCTGAAAGAATGGATGCTTTACTTGAAAGGTTTAATGGTGCTTTTCCAAAGACAGCTATATTTTCAGATTTTGTACGCGAAACATTACCTGATGTTAATCCACTTGATGGTCCTGATGAAGCTTTATTGTGCTGGATGGAACAGGAAGAAAAGTTATTTAGGCGTCTGGAAAGGCATATTGTTTCTGAAAGGCTAATGTCTGGATTTACTAGTGATGATGGTGCAGATGTTGATGGATTTATTAAATTCTCTCTTAGTGTCCAGAATCGACGGAAGGTAAGAGCAGGCTATGCTTTTGAAAATCATCTGGAGGAAATTTTCAAAATTTGTGGAGTTATTTACGATTGCCAGGCTGTTACGGAGAATAAATCAAAACCCGATTTTCTGTTTCCAGGTGCAGTTCAATATCATAATCCACATTTTCCAGTACCAAAGCTCACAATGCTGGGAGTAAAGTCTACCTGTAAAGACAGGTGGCGGCAGGTTCTATCTGAAGCAGCTCGTATTCCTGAAAAGCACCTGATAACACTAGAGCCTGGTATAAGTGAAAATCAGACGAATGAAATGGTAGCAAAGAACCTTCAGCTAATATTGCCTCGTGGCTTACATCGTACCTACCGGGAAAATCAGCAAAAATGGCTTATAGATCTGGATGGCTTCATTGCTCTTGTCAAAGATCGAGAAATTTTATCGCTATAGATCAGCTTTAATCAAACCTTTTTAAATTTCTTTACTGAGATGCTATATTTTCTTGCAAAAGGGACAAAAAAGGGAAATAATTATCCGAAATATTCCCAGATAAAAGAAGAAAAGCATGGATTCCAGGGTAACACCTCGTGATTTATTAGAACAGGCACTATACCGATACTCTCCATCTGATATTGCTAAGAAACTTAATGTTACGCCTAAAACAGTTAGAAATTGGGAGGTTAGGGAAGATGGTCCGCCCGAATATCGAACGCCCCAGCTTCAGAGGATGTTATTTGGAGATGAGGTATCTCGTACGGGCGACTTTACCTTTATAGACCTATTTGCTGGTATTGGCGGAATTCGCATGGGATTTGAGAAAAATGGAGGCAACTGTGTATTTACCAGTGAATGGGATAAATATGCAGTAAAGACCTATTGTGAAAATTTTGGAACGGACCATCCTGTTGTTGGTGATATTACTCAGGTACCCGTTGATGATATTCCTGATCATGATGTGCTACTAGCCGGTTTTCCATGCCAGCCTTTTTCTATTGCGGGTGTTTCCAAGAAAAATTCATTAGGTCGTGCTCATGGTTTTGAGGACAAGACTCAGGGCACATTGTTTTTTGATGTGGCTCGTATTATTAAGGAAAAACAGCCCAAAGCATTTTTGCTTGAGAATGTTAAAAATTTAATGAGTCATGATAAGGGAAGAACATTTCAGGTAATCAAGGAAACATTACAGGATGAGCTTGGTTATAGAATATTCCCCAAGGTAGTTGACGCAAAAGGTTTTGTACCACAGCACCGTGAACGTATCTATATTGTTGGCTTTCGCGATGACACAGATTTTACCTGGGATGCTTTTCGAAAAAGAGATAAGGCAGCCAAAGCCATGGGTGATATTCTACATAAACAAGATGGTACTGAAAAAGCTGAAAAAGAATATACGTTAGGTGTAAAGGCAAAGGTAAACAAAAAATATATTCTTAGTGATAAGTTATGGGATTTTTTATATGGCTATGCTGCAAAACATAAAGCAAAAGGAAATGGTTTTGGTTATGGCATGGTGACTAAGAAAAGTGTATCTCGTACTTTATCTGCTCGATATTACAAAGATGGTTCTGAAATTCTTATCAACCGAGGAAGGGGCAATCCACGCAGAATGACACCACGAGAATGTGCAAGAATTATGGGCTATCCTGATAGCTTCAAAATACCTGTATCTGACACACAATCATATAAACAGTTTGGTAACTCTGTTGTTATGCCAGTAATAAAGGAAATTGCGTATATTATGAAACCGCATATTATGACCTTACTTGAAGAGGAAGAATCAAAAGTGCATCAGACCAGTCTGCTGCTTTCTACCAGTGGTTGATGTAGTAAACAAAACAACACGCAGTCGGATGATGTCAGGCATTTGCAGTAGTAATACAAAACCAGAAGTTCTCACACGCAAAGCACTTCACAGATTCGGCTATCGTTTCAGACTCGGAAGCAAGGTCGGAAAAATCAAACCTGATATCGTTCTTCGTGGTCGTAAGGTCGCAGTGTTCACCCATGGCTGTTACTGGCATCAGCATAAAGGCTGCAAACTGGCCTATTCAGATCGTAACTATTCAGATAAATGGCAGAAGAAATTTAGTGATAACAGAGCAAGAGACCAGCGAGTCACAGAGCAGCTAATAGAGCAGGGCTGGCGTGTAGCGGTGATCTGGGAATGTGTGACTCGGGATGGCGTGGAATTTGAGAAAGAAATCAGTAAGTTAGTTAAATGGATAAAGTCAGGAAAGGGTTCCTGTTATGAGTCGACCTATAAAAAGGTATGAGTGGTCATAAACCAGTCAAAATATGGCTGTAATACTGATTCATCTTCCTATAAAATCTGCGCCTTGCAACAGTGGGTGGTTAGCTCAGCTGGTAGAGCGTCGCCCTTACAAGGCGAATGTCGGGGGTTCGACTCCCTCACCACCCACCATTCTACGGACCGGTAGTTCAGCTGGTTAGAATGCCGGCCTGTCACGCCGGAGGTCGCGGGTTCGAGTCCCGTCCGGTCCGCCATTAATTCGTAAGATCTTTCAGATTCACTCAGGGTTATAATCATGTATGAGTTTTATCTATGCTCATTACTTAATGATTATTTGCAGGATTGTAATCTAAAGCTTCATAGCTATGTTGTTTCAACCATGGAACTTCAGTGATAATGTAATCAATGCGATTAACAATGTGCCAGCCGTTAATATTATACAGGCAGCCATCGTCACCATCTATTCTTGTCCAGATATGAGCTGGATATTTCTTCAACATAAATTGAAGAAAATTGTTATCTTTTTCATTACAGGCATCAAACTGGAAAATACCCTGGCTCTGCTCAAAATTCTCCACAGGCTTAAATTGTTTATCAAATTCGTCTTCGGTCAGTTTAATAAAGCTCATTGTAAGGTTCTCTTTGTTGATTCATCGATTAAAGACACTGAGGTGATAAAATTAATCACTCCAGTATCTTTAATTCTCAGTTACTGATCTGTTTTCGTTTAAATTTATGAGTATGCTCCGGTTTAAGAAATATTCGACCGTTATAGGCAATCTTGGCTATATTTATATTGTTTTCATAAACATTGCCGCCGACCCAGTTACCGCCACCAAGGAATTACGATTAATAAACTTTTTGCATTCTACCGATGCTTCTTCAAGGGAATTAACAATAACTCTGTGATCACTTTCACATCCATACATAGGCTGATCGGGATTTTGAAAATGATCAGGGTTTCCACAACTGGCTAATATGACTTCCATAATATCCTCCTGTTTTAAGTGTGTGTATACTGTAATAGTATTTATTACAGATGTAAAGGCATCTTTTACAAAATGAGACATAAAATTCTTGGCAATAAAGAAATAATTGAGAAGCTAAAAGCGATTACAGGCTCAAAAACAGCGTCAGAACTTGCCAGACAACTCAATACAGAGCGGCAAAACTTAAAATCATTTGAAAATAAAAAGTCTGCTGATCTGAATAATCGGATAATTAGTCTGTTGATGAATTTAATCGAAAATAAAGATTTAGATTAAAACTTAGAATGCTTTTGAAAGCCCAAACTACGCCGATCATACTTTTCATGAGCTTTCAAAATTTCGCCCTGCAACAGATGTTGAAATTAAATCTATGGATTTCTGGGGCACTACGGCTAATTTATTAGAGAGCTTTCGTAATGTTCAGAAAAAATGGGATTGTTCAAAATCAGTGCATGGAGAAGTCTTTTAATTATTTTGAATAAACCGTGCTAGAGAATAATGGCACTTACTTAAGCCAATTTTGATATAACCAGCCGTGAAGGCAGCACCAATAAAACCTCGGTGTACCTCTGTGCCCCCTGTGGTTAATGCTTTTGCCTGTTATTTTTTAATTTTAATGCATTTTTGTTTAAATTGCGTTAATAATGCGAAGTTGAATAACATCTCCACGATATGGCTTTACACAAATGAATTCACTAAGTCATTGATATTAAGGTAAATATTTAGCGCCCATGTCAGTATTTATCATAGTATGTTGATAATTCATAAATTATGTACTATAGTACACTATTTATGAACTATCAGATAATAAGAATATGAGTCAATTAGGTAATGCGCTATTTACTACAACCCAGCAGAAGGTGCTGGGGCTGTTATACACGCAATTTGATAGAAGCTTTTACACCAATGAAATTTTACGACTAACGGGTATGGGCGTTGCCACTATTAAGCGTGAATTAGATCGTATGGTGGCAGCTGGTATTTTAAGTATGACCAAAATCGGTAACCAGCATCACTATCAGGCTAACCCTGAGTGTCCTGTTTATCATGAGTTGCTGGGCATTGTTAAGAAAACATTCGGCGTGGCAGATGAAATTGAAGAAAGCCTTAAAATATTTGATAACAACATTGAACTGGCATTTATTTATGGCTCAATCGCTAAAGGCGAGGAAACAATATCAAGTGATATAGACCTGATGCTTGTCGGAAGTGATTTGCATTATGGTGATATTATGGAAGTACTTATTCCCCTGGAAGAATCGTTACAACGAACGATTAATCCGACAATTTATAATGCAAAGGAATTTAGAACCAAACTAAAAGAAGGAAATAGTTTTATAACGCGTGTGATGGAGCAACCCAAAATCATTATTAAAGGAGTAATAAATGACCCTGGAAAATCTGCTAAAGATTAAACAGCTCAATAGTGAACCGCTAGATAAAAATGAATTTGAAGGTTTGGTAAAAGGGGCAGTTGATCGATTAAAAGATTCACAATTAGAGGCGTTATCATTTGCGAGTCGATTTGATTTGGCATATAGCGCAGCGCATGGTTTAGCGTTGGCAGCATTACGGGCAGCTGGCTATCGGTCGGATAAACGTTATCTGGTATTCCAATGTTTGGCGCACACAACAGAGATGAATAAAGTGCAAATAAGAATATTTTCAGCCTGTCATGATAAAAGAAACCTTGCTGAGTATGAAGGTCATTATGAAACAGATGAACAACTCTTAACTGAGTTGATTTCTAATGTAAAAATATTACTGAAATATGTAAATGGGATTAAACTTTGAGCGCATCAGGAATAGTAAATAAAGCCTGGAACTGTACCCACGTTTTACGTGACGATACTGTGATTTTCTAACAGGTGTTATTTTTTATGGGAATTCTCTTTCTGTTTAACAGATGATGAAGTCAGAGGCAGCGCACCGGAAAACAGATCATCTCCCTTCACTCAGCCCTGAGTGGTTTTACCCGAGTTAATATTTAAATATTCAATATACAACCAGTCGGTATTATTTTTAATCACTTTAAGCACATCACCGTTAATAACATAGGCTCGTCTTCTAGTTTGTGCGTCGGGTTGTCTGTAAAAATAAGTTTTCTTTGAACGGGCTACTCTAATACCGATCCAGTTTTTCTTTTTGGCAAGGCTAAAGGAGACAGGGGAGTCAGTGAAATGTTGAACATTCCAGCAGCCACCGTGTTCTTTATTGAGTTTAATAATCAGATTTTTATTATCGGCAGATATTTTTAGTGTTCCGGAAATAACGGCTTCAGGGTCAGGGTTGCCCGGATACCAGGTTTTGATGTTTATGGGTCTGTCTGCTTCTGGTTTACCTTGCAGGTAAAACGTACACATAAATCTCGGCATACCTGATCTCTCATTCCAGCCGCTGAAGTTTTCGTAATAGCCGGAAATCTTATCTGTTTTATTATCGTATGCTATGACAAGAGCTTCATCATAAGTGCCTGGAATTGGGGCAGCCTGAATCTGGAGCGAAATTGTAAAAATTAAAATAATCGCAGTAATGGGTTTCATTTTATTCCTCAGTATAGTGGCTGTGTTTTTCTCGGTTGTATTTGATCTGAATAGTGTTTAAGCCAGTTTATAGCATAGTCTGCCACAGAGGCGCAGAGTATTGAGAAATATATATTTCGCAAAAAATATAACTGCGGCTACGAAAGTGGCATAAAATATGTTTAGATACAGTCTGATCCAGTTTTTAAATCTACAGGAGTCAACATTGATTAAACTGAAACACATTCTCAATGGCGTAGTAGTTTCAGAGACCGATATGGTCGAGGGAAACTACACTATAGGTCGTTCCCAGGGTAATAATCTTCAGCTTGATGATGCTGCGGTTAGTGGCCAGCATGCGGTCATAGATGTAAAGCGTAGCCCGTATATGGACGCTATTTTTGATATTCATGTCAGGGATGTGGGTAGCACTAACGGAACTTATGTCAATAAGTTGAAGATAAAAGAGCAGCGTTTAAAACATGGCGATCAGATTCAGATTGGCACCCATGAATTTAAAATTTACGATGATCTGGCTGGTGAAAATACACAGACAGAATTTTATGTGCCTGAAGAATAATAAATATATTTAAAAAATATCACTGGTGTCCCGTTAACTTTTTAAATAAGTTAATCTGATTCTTTATATTAAGTTGATAATGATAATTAATCTTAATAGACATGAAAAATAAAATACGATGTCGTCATACCTGTTCAGACACACTACTGTCCGGAATAAATATTTGCATGTTAGTTGCACACTATGCATATAGATTTGAGTGTTCAGCCAGGGAAATAGAAACTTAAAAACCATACTCTGTCATCCCGAGCGTAGTCGAGGGATCTTGTGTCGTAAAAAAGCCATACACATCGGGGTATCAGATCCTTCGGCTATGCTCAGGATGACAGTTTTTTTATTCTGGACAGTAGTGTGTGCAGGCAGGTATCCAGCGCCTGTAGGTTTCTTTAGCGCCACTGGATTCCTGCCTGCACAGGAATGACGAGTTAACGGTACTGCAATAAAAAAACATATTAAGAGATTTTTAACATGTCTAATGACGAAAATGAGAGTGTGTACCCGGTAGCAAACTGGGATATCGGGCCTATACCACAACATCAACTGGTGGTGTTTCGCCCGCATTTTATTTCTTTACCTGAACAGACGGCAGAAGATGCTGAGGTCAGTCGATATTATGCTTTAACATTGCCACAGGTTAAGGAGTTGCAGGCTGCTTTGCAAAAAGCGGTTGATGAGCTTGAAGCCGGGTAAAGGGTGACCGTCTCTTACAAAAACATTGTGCTCTGCATTGTTGTATCAGGTATTAATTAATACATAAATCTGTCAGATGACGTCTGATTCAGGCATATTATTCTATACTCAATAAATGCAATTAGAAGGTTACACAGAACTAACAGAACTTGCCGAAGGTGGCATGGCCAAGGTGTATAAGGCCCGGCAAACTTCCCTTAACCGCACGGTTGCCATTAAGTTTCTATCTTCAGAATATCTCTGGGACAAAGATACCAAGACTATGTTTGATCAGGAGTCACTGGTTATTGCCCAACTTAATCACCCAAACATTATTCATATCATTGATCGTGGCCTGACTGAAAAAGGTCGGCCTTATTTTGTGATGGAATTTATTCAGGGAGATGATCTGTCTGTGCTCATGAAGCATGATCGCCTGAGCATAAAAGAAAAGGCCGACATATTAATGCAGATATGTAAGGGCATGGCTTGCGCGCATAAAAATGGAGTCATTCATCGGGATATTAAACCCGCAAATATTCTTATTGATGCTGATCTACATGCACGTGTGCTGGACTTTGGTATTGCCTGGTTGGATGCCAGTGGCCGACCGGAAGATATTGTGGGTACACCAGATTATATGTCACCAGAACAGTTTAATGCGCCAGCATCAGTTACTCACCTGAGCGATATATATTCACTGGGTATTGTGATGTATGAGCTGTTTACTGGTGAGTTGCCCACAGCCTATTTTGATGACCTGCCTGCCAGTATGAAGTCTTTACCCGCGGCATTATCTGAGCTGATAAATGAATGTTTGCAGAAAGAAATAGAATTGCGGCCACAGTCTGCGGATGAAATAAGGTTAAGGTTACTTAAAATTTTGCAGGGAGCGCATATTAAGAAAGATCTTAAAACTGAGGCAGAAACAGTCGTTGGCACGAAACAGAATAACTTTGTGCTGCTGGATGTAATTAAGAAAGATATTTTTGGCAAAGTATATTTATTTGAAAATAAGACAAAGAATAATTTACTGGTCATAAAAAAACGCGTTAAAACAATGGCCGGTTTTAAAGAGGCCAGTATGCTTGGTCATATCAAGCACGACAATATTATAAAAATACTGGGTACGTCAAAAAATGATAATGCATTTATAGTGGTGATGGAACATTTAACCGGCGGCAGTTTGCAGGAACGATTATCAAGACCCTATACCATTGATAAATTTAAAGCTATAGCTCTGCCAATATGTGATGCCATGCATAAAGCGCATAAGCATAAAATAACCCATAGAAATTTACGCCCGGGCAATATTCTTTTTGATGAAAAAGGTAAAGTGAAAGTCACAGACTTTGGATTTGATGAACACTACACAGGAAATCGAAAAGAAATGGACTGGTATCAGTGCAATGATAAATCAATCGAGCTTAAAGATCGTGATTTATACAGTGCCGGCGCTATATTTTATCATATGCTAACGGGTGAGCCAGTTAGATTTGATCATGGGCGCATACAGTCGGATTCTTTATTTGATGAGCTTGATGAATCACTGCGTAACTTTTTGCGTAATATAATGGAAAGAGGAGAGAGTGCAAGATTCAAGTCATTTAAACAGATTAAGTCGGCATTAAAAAATATAAAATCATCGAGTAAAGATGCAAGGGTTTCTGCACCAAAAAGAACAGGAGTTTTAAATAAGTCAATAACAGGCTTTAAGTATGCTTTTATTGTTCTTATTCTAATTAATATTATTTCAGTGCCCGTTTATTTTTATCTAAATCCTGATAAACTTGGCATAGCTAAAGTTAAGCTAAATAGCTGGTATATATCTATTAAGAAGAATGAGTTTTTTAAGAGTTTAAAATGAAGAAAATTGATAATGAAAAGCTGGATCGTGTAGTTGCTCAGGCGCATAAAGATGCAATAAGCAGAGGGCACGGCTATCGTGAACAGGCTTTAAAGCTATACCCCTGGATTTGTGGGCGTTGCAGTCGTGAGTTTAATCGATCTAATTTAAGTGAGCTTACGGTGCATCATATTAATCATGATCACGATGATAATCCTGAAGATGGCAGCAACTGGGAGTTGTTGTGCCTGTATTGCCATGATAATGAGCATCAGCGTTTTACCGAGCAGCTGGCAAATCATGGGGTAGAGTTAGGCGGCAGTGATAAAAAAGAAGCAACCAGTCAGCCCTTTGCGGACTTAAAAAGTCTGCTTAATAAAAAATAATATAGTGTAGGAGCGAGTCTTTAGCTCGCGATTTTATCAAACTACTAAAATCGCGAGCTAAAGACTCGCTTCTACAATAGATTTAGCATAGGGTAAAATTTTCCTTGAACTGGGATTTCCAGTGGGACAGATCAGAAGTCGTATCAGTCCGCTCTCTAAATTTCAGTCCAATCTGGTAATGGCCGGGCCTGGCTGGCAGTCTCCATTTCACATTGCCTGTAATAAAATATTTACGATTAAAAGTTTCAGTTTCTATTACTATATCTAAAACTGAGTCAATAGATATTTCGTGAGTGACGTCCAGCCTCAGGCTGCCTTTTGAAATATCTATGGCTTTGGCTTTAAGTATTTTACCAAGTAATGAGGGGTCTTTAGAAGAAAATACAATTTTCACATTGATTTCTTCGGCATTGTTGTAGCGTGGGTTTGATCTCTTATCAAAAAGTTTTCTGGCAAGGTTCTTCATAAACTCTCTTCTTTAATTATGGTTAACTAAAAGAGTTTTATCATTTAAAATAAAGGCAACAGCCAAAGTAGCTGTTGCCAATTACCGCTTTAGTTTTATAGTTATCAATTTAAGTCAACAACTTTTCCATGCTTATCATAGTTAGCATCCAGTGCTATATTAATAAAGCTGTCGGCGTTATTATTTATTTTAGATCGCCTGCTATAACTCTTTGATGAGAGCAGTTTTCTCAGGCGGGAATGATATTGATTAGAAAAAATAGAGTGTTTGATTATTTTTGTAACTGATAACATATTTCAACCTGTAGTATTTATATCCGTGCTAAAAAAATACTGGTTTAAAAAGGTTCGTTATCATTTTGACTTGGCACTGGATGTACATATACTAGTTATGAAATGAATTCATGACTGGTACTGGTTCACACTTTTTTTAGAAATAATGCATAATTTACTGATATTGGCTTCTTATTGCTGCACTACTGGTGTTTTCTGGCCAGTTATTAAGAGTTGTTTTTAACACAGGTATGTAGCTTTATATGCGATTTTACTTTTTTTACAGGCCATTCCTTTTTCTTGCCCTGTTACTTATCAGTAGCTGCACTACAGCTCCGCCAGGAAATATTGATAGTAGTTGTGAGATCTTCTATGAAAAATATGACTGGTATGACGATGTTAAAGATAGTTTTGAAAAGTGGGGTGTGCCAATACACGTGCAGTTAGCTATTATTTATCAGGAGTCTCGCTTCGTTTACGATGCTGAAACGCCTCGGGATTATGTGCTCTGGGTTATTCCCTGGGGTCGAATTTCTGATGCTTACGGTTATGCTCAGGTGAAAGATTCAACCTGGGAATGGTACATCAACAAAACAGGTAACAGTGGGGCTGATCGTGATGATTTTAGCGATGCCGTCGACTTTATTGGCTGGTATGTGAATATGACCCATAAAAAATTAGGAATTTCAAAATGGGATACATATAACCAGTATCTGGCATATCATGAAGGTCACGGTGGTTTTAAAAAGAAAACCTATAATAAAAAAGCCTGGTTAAAAAAGGTAGCCCGCAAAGTGGAAAAGCGAGCACAAAGATACAGGGCTCAACTGGGTAAGTGCAGAGAAGAGTTGGAGTCCAGATGGAGTTTCTGGCCATTTTGATTAATCATCAGGTAACCTTTGGCTATGTCGAGGTAGCTCATACAGGTATTGATTAATACGTCAGTATGAGATTATTTTTTTAGAGTGAAGCTAAAGCTATGTGCTTTAAGTGTGTGGTTTTTTAATATTTATTGTCATCCCGAGCGCAGCCGAGGGATCTTGAATATCCGGGCAGTAAGATCCCTCGGCTGCGCTCGGGATGACAGTATGTATTTCGCTCGGGATGACAGTATGTATTTCGCTCGGGATGATAGTGTGTGTTTTTTAAGTCTCACTCAGCTTAACTTTACATAAGCAAGTGTGGCGAAGATAGTTTTCTGCAATTGGGTGTTCTATTATGAAGTGCTTTATCTTTTAATTCTCAATCGGCTATGTGAATTATATGTCTATAAAAATTGGTTTAATCAGTGATACTCACTCTACTGTATCACCATTAAAAGAAGCGCTATCTATTTTTCAGCGTGAGCAGGTGGATATGATTATCTGTGCGGGTGATATTGCGGGTTATGGTGAAGATGAGTTGACCCAGACCATCGACTTATTGGTACAGCATAATTGCAAAATGATAGCAGGAAATCATGACCAGCTAACAGATGATATGGCCAGCAGCGATCAGCTTAAAAAAATAAAGGATTTTTTTAACAGCTTGCCCGAAACACTGGAAATGAATATAGAAGGTAAGCGAATCTATGTGGTGCATGCTCATCCCCCAGATTCTCAGCATGGTGGTATTAAACTGCTTGACCCACAGGGTCAGGTTTATGCAGATAGAAAAACTTACTGGGAACAGCAGCTAAAGAATTTTAATTATGATGTGTTGATTGTTGGTCATACGCATCAGGTTTTTGCAGAGCAGATAGGTAATACGCTGGTTATTAATCCGGGCAGCACACAGTTTAATCACACCTGTATGGTACTTAGTTTGCCTGATATGTCTGTCGAGACTTTTGCTCTATCTAATAAGCAGCCGGTTAAAACCTGGAACTGGGGTATTTTTTATAAAGAACAGAATCTGTAGTTGATTTATAATTAGTTTAATAAATTTGAATTATTATTCTAGAGGGAAACATGGCAGAAACGATTTTAATAACAGGAAGTAATCGAGGCATTGGCCTTGAATTATGTAAGCAATATGCACAGGCAGGCTGGCAGGTTCATGCCTGCTGCCGACAGCCTGAAACTGCCACAGAGTTGGCACAACTGGCTGATGAAAATAGCAGAATTACAGTTCACACACTGGATGTATCTGATGCACAACAAATTACCCGGCTGGCAAAAAATCTAAACTCTACCCCCATTGATATTTTATTTAATAATGCAGGAGTGTACGGGCAGGGTGATGCTTATTTTGGCAATACAGATGAAAGTAAATGGCTGGAGTGTTTCCGCATTAATACTATTGCGCCATTAAAAATAATGGAAAGTTTTGTTAATAATGTAGCGGCCAGTGAGCATAAAATCATCGCCACTATGAGCAGCAAAATGGGAAGCATGGCAGATAACGGTTCGGGTGGCAGTTATGTGTATCGTTCATCCAAAGCAGCCATTAATGCTGTTATGACCAGCGCGGCTATTGATTTAAAACCGCAAAATATCAAGGTGGCGATTTTGCATCCTGGCTGGGTGAAAACAGATATGGGTGGCCCCAGTGCTGAGATTAGCGTTGTCGAATGTGTTAATCAGCTCAGGCAGATTCTGAAAAAATTAACGCCTGATTCCAGTGGCAGTTTTTTTGATATAGATGAAACAGTTATTCCATGGTGAAGTATTAAAAAATAATAATAAATAGCAGCCTCTCAAATATTAGAGAGGCTACTGAGTTAATATTTTATTATCTTATATGTGATCTCTGGTGCCTTATTTTTGCGCCGGCTATCTGTTGACGACGTTGTTGTTTTTGCGCTATACGGCGTTCAATACGGTTACCTTTTCGATCCAGACGATTTTCAATTCTATTGCCTTTTCTGTCGAGGCGGTTTTCAATGCGGTCACCTCTTCTATCGAGTCGATTGCTGGCTATTTCTCCACGTTTTTCAACTCTCTTTGCTGCACGATCACGGTCATTAGCGCGTAATTTATCCGCTCGTGCCTGAGTGCGTTGTTCGATATTATCAGCTCGTCGATCTAATCTGGCATCAATGTTTTCACCACGATGAGTCAGCCGATCATTGATGTTTTCGCCGCGCTGATCCAGGCGATGATTAATATTATCACCCCTGTTCTGATGCTGGCTGCCGGTGTTTTTTTCTGCTGTTTCTTCGGCCATTAAATTGCCACTAAGAAGGGTGATAATTAATGATAATAATAATTGTCTGGTATTCATAATGATTCCTCTGGTTTTAAAATAGATTTAGAAAAATGCCTGTTTCAAAAGGTTTAACGCAGAGCCGCGAATATGGTTGACAGAGATAATGAAACTATTGATATTAAACATAATCAATAGTTTTACTGGAATAATGGAGTTTCAGCTTTCGCTTCCTGATTGACTTGCTTTGTTTTTGAGGTAAAGTTGAAATTATATTAATCGCATAAGGATTTGAGTTAAGGATAATTAAAATACTTCTTTCATCCCCGGTATTTGTTTCTATTTATTCTGGCTAATCTTTGATCTCTCTCATTCAATATTTCATCGCAAAAAAGGATGTCGATATGTCAGCTAAAACACCAAAAAATATTATTCTGTGCGCCGATGGCACGGGTAATAAAGGCGGCTATACACCGGATAGCAATGTCTATAAAACCTATAATGGGGTAGACATACATAATGAAAATACAAAGCAGATAACCTATTACGATAATGGGGTCGGCACATCCACCAATAAAATTGTTAAGGCAATATCTGGCGCTATCGGTTTAGGTTTTAAACGCAATGTGCGCGATCTGTATGAATATTTATCCATGCATTATGATGAAGGTGATCGCGTATATCTGTTTGGATTTAGTCGAGGCGCAGCAACAATACGAGCATTGCTTGGATTTATTTCAAGCTGCGGCCTGGTAAAAGGTAAAGGACTGACAACTGAAAAACTTAAAGAATATACGGAGCATGCCTTTAAAGCGTATGAAAAAATAGACTCAGATCCAGACAGAGCAAAACAGTTTCGAGAACATAAAAATTCTCATAATATAATAGAGATACAGTTTGTAGGTGTCTGGGATACTGTTTCTGCTCTGGGTCTGCCAGATAAAATAGATGATATGGGGTTGCTATCAAGAATTCTGGGTTCTGTTTTTTCAATTCTGGATTCTGCTATTAACCTGGTCTGGACACACCATTTTTATAAATATGAATTAACAGATAATATTCAACATGCCTGTCAGGCACTGGCACTGGATGATGCGCGCACAACATTCTGGCCCAAGGTGTGGGATGAAAATGGACGAGAGATTTCGACTGTGGAGCAGGTCTGGTTTGCAGGTATGCACTCTAATGTAGGAGGAGGGTATGAGCGTGCGGGTCTTTCAAATGTAGCTTTAGAATGGATGCTGGAGAGAGCTAAAGAGCATGGTCTGGTATTTAATTCCGGTTTTCCTGAAGAGCAACATCAGAGTGCTAATGTGAATGGTCGCTTATATGATTCGCGCGATGGAGTGGGAATATTTTACAGATATCACCCGAGAGAAATTGAAAAACTGTGTGCTAATAAACTAAAAGAAAAAATAAAAATTCATCATACGGTTTTTGAACGCCTGCGTTATCGAACGGCTGATTATGTGATGACTCATTTGCCTGCGGAACTGCAAATTGTGCATACAGATAAAAACTATAAATCTAGAGATGTTTCTTTTGCCGATGAAAAAGACTGGGATATTTCAAATGAAGGTGTAATGAGATATGTTGCTATAAGAAAAATCAATTATATAATTATGCTATGTTTTGTTGTGGTATTGGCTGTTTTTTTCTATCTTAGTGATATCACAGGTCAGGAGTATATAAAGGCAGACGGTGTTCTGGATAAATTTGCCAGTCTTGTATTTAATAATTCACCGCCGATAATAGAATATCTTGTTGAAAGAACCCTGCTTCATTATCCTGTTTCTACCATAATATTTCTTTTCTCGGCGCTGGCTTTCTGGTTGTTTAATATGAAAGTGAAAAGAAAAATTCATTGTTATGGTGTTAAATTGCGCGATATTATTTTATTTAAATTAAAACAGTCGGGTGGTTAAATCGGCTGTTCATCGTTAATACATTAATTTAATCAGAGCTGCTCCGGGTTTCTGGTTCTGATATTGTTAAGGGATCAAGCTTGTGCCGCGCCCGATACCAGTTCATTGGTTTGAGTAAATTAAATCGCACTATTAGCCAGCGTTCCAGTGTGTATTTTCCCGGGTAATTCATTATCATCGTACCCGCCAGCAGTGTAATTAAGCCCTGTCCCGGAGTAAATAACATAACTAAGCCGGCTAATAGCAATAATCCTCCCAGTAGATTTTTTATAATTGTACCAAGCAGATTAATGGCGGGGTGGCTATGCTGGCTTTTATGCCGTTTCGTGGCAGAAAAATAATCGGCAGGTATGCGGATTATAATTGCAGGCACTAGAATCAGTGTGGCAATAAAACTGATAATGGAAAAAATAATAAGCCATTGTGCATGGTCTTTTAATAAATCAGTCATACGAACCTGCTGTTAGGAAGCCTCTGATCTGTTAAACTAGAGAACCTCTGATTAAGTCTGGGTCGAACATATTGCCGATTAAAATGCGCGGATTCAAGGCGTTCGCTGTATATAATATAGAGCAAGTGAGCGAGCTATTACGAAGTTTCGCAACGAAGAAGCCGTGTGTTTTAATCGCAAGATGTCGATTTATGACTTGATCAGAGGTGCCCCAGGTCAGGTTAGTTGTATTCCTGTCTATAATATATTTATTGCTGCTGAATTTATATCAATAAAGGTATTATATTATTTTTTATCGTGTTTTTAGAGTCAGTATAGAATGAAGCCTGTTTATTTTGCCGTTGGCTGGTTTTTCTTCCTTTTAGGTGCGCTGGGTGTTGTGTTGCCGGTATTGCCGACCACTCCATTTATGTTGCTGGCACTTTGGGCGTTTTCAAAAAGCTCACAGCGGTTTCATCACTGGCTCTTTCGTCATAAATTTTTTGGCCCGCCACTGCAGCAATGGGATCAGCACCGTGTGATTCCTCTTTATGCTAAAATTCTGTCGGTTTCAATGATGTGTATAAGTTTTGTGTTTTTACTGTTTTATAGACAGATGCACATTGCTGTGCTGATTGTTATTGCTTTGCTGATGTTATATGGCATGTGGTTTGTATTAACTAAGCCATCTTCGGTTAATTGTGACTAGAATCCGCGTGATATTAAATGATAAAAAAATCGAACTGAAAAAAGAAAACCAGGGTGGGTCAAGCGCAGCGGATCCACCCTACAGAAATTTTAATATAATTAAGAGATAAATCATGTCAAAAAACGCTACCCCCAAAACCATTCATTTAAAAGAATACACTCCGCCATTATTTTTTATTGATAATGTTAATCTGAGATTTGAGCTGGGTGAAGAGCAAACTCGGGTAGTGTCTGAGCTGGATGTCAGGCGTAATAAATCAGCAGAGGGAGCGAATATACTGGAGCTTCACGGCGAAGGCATGACTCCCGGCGCGATATTTTTGAATGATCGTGCTCTATCCGATGCTGAGTTTAGTGTGAGTCAGGAGTTGCTATGGATTCCAGATGTGCCAGATCAGTTTACTCTGCAAATAGAAACATTTATCAAGCCGCAGGAAAATACCTCTCTCGAAGGTCTGTATAAATCCAGTGGTAATTTCTGTACCCAGTGCGAAGCTGAGGGTTTTCGTAAAATCACTTATTATCTGGATCGTCCGGATGTAATGGCTCGATTTACTACCACAATAGTGGCTGATAAACAGAAGTATCCAGTGCTGCTTTCTAATGGTAATCCGATTGATTCCGGTGATCTTGAAGCAGGCATGCATTATGTGACCTGGGAAGATCCCTTTAAAAAACCCTGTTATTTATTTGCTCTGGTGGCCGGCAATCTTAAGTCGGTGGATGACAGCTACAAAACCATGCATGGTCGTGAAGTGGCTTTGCGTATTTATGTTGAAGAACATAATCTGGATAAGTGTGACCACGCCATGCGGTCATTGAAAAAGGCAATGGCATGGGATGAACAGAAATATGGCCGTGAGTATGATCTGGATATTTATATGATCGTCGCGGTGGATGATTTTAATATGGGCGCAATGGAAAACAAGGGGCTGAATGTTTTTAATTCCAAGTACGTGCTGGCCAAACAGGACACCGCAACCGATGTGGATTATGTGGGCATTGAAGCGGTTATAGGCCATGAATATTTTCATAACTGGAGTGGCAATCGAGTCACCTGTCGCGACTGGTTTCAGTTGACGCTTAAAGAAGGCTTAACTGTTTTTCGTGATCAGCAGTTCACTGCCGATATGACCTCGGCAACGGTAAAACGTATTGATGATGTGAATATATTACGCACCCGCCAGTTTGCTGAAGATGCAGGCCCCATGTCCCATCCGATTCAGCCGGATTCCTATGTGGAAATTAATAATTTTTACACCGTCACGGTTTACAATAAAGGCGCTGAAATTATCCGTATGATTCATACCCTGCTGGGAGAATCGCGGTTTCGTAAAGCGATGGATTTGTATTTTAAACGCCATGATGGCGAAGCGGCCACCACTGAAGATTTTGTTAAAGCAATGGAAGATGCCAGCGGCGTGGATTTAACTCAGTTCCGTCGCTGGTATCACCAGTCTGGTACCCCGGTGCTGGATGTAAGCGGTGAATATAATGCAGATAAACAAAGTTACAGCCTGCATGTGAATCAGTCGTATGATTTAGATACGCACCTGCCGTTTCATATTCCTATGGCTGTGGCACTGATTAGTGAATCTGGTGAGCTGGTTGAAGGCACTGAACAGGTAGCTAATCTGTTAGAAAAAAACAATACCATAGTATTTGAAAATATAAGTTCACCACAGGTAGTGCCCTCTGTATTACGCAATTTCTCAGCACCGGTTAAATTAAATCTGCAATTAAATAATGACGAGCTGGCATTTTTAATGGCTCATGATAACGATGAATTTAATCGTTGGAACTCTGCACAGCAACTGGCATTAAATATTATGCAAAATTTAATTGCTGACTGTGCCGAAGACAAAACTTTACAACTGAATGCGTCACTGGTCAGCGCTTTTAAACAGGTGATGTTAAGTACATCTTTAGATAAAGCACTGGTGGCGAGAATACTGAGTTTGCCGAGCGAGGATTATTTGGCGGAATTTATGGAAGTCGTAGATGTCGATGTTATTTTTAAAGTACGTGAATTTTGCCGCAGCGAACTGGCGGCACAACTGAAATCAGAATGGCTGCAACTATATAATGCAAATCAGAATGATGAGTTCAAACTGGATGCAGATGCCATGGGGCAGCGCAGTTTAAAGAATCTGTGTCTCGGATATTTAATGACATTAAATTCAGCAGAGGCTCGCCAGTTAGCCATGATGCAATATCATCATGCAAATAATATGACAGATAAAATGTCCGCCCTTAGAGTGCTGGTTCATACAAAAGGTGATGAGCGAGAGCGAATAATAGAAGATTTTTACCAGCAGTGGAAAGATGACCCACTGGTGATTGATAAATGGTTTACGGTTCAGGCCAGTGCCAGTTTGCCCGATACCCTTGCACAATTACATGAGCTGCAAAATCATCCGGCATTTGATATTCGCGTACCCAATCGAGTGCGTTCTCTGGTGGGGGCTTTCAGTCAGGGGAACCCGCTGTGCTTTCACGATAAGTCAGGGGATGGCTATAAATTTCTGGCAGACTGCGTAATACAGCTCAATAGCATAAATCCACAAATTGCAGCTCGCCTGTTATTGCCGCTGATTCAGTGGAAACGCTATGATCGCGAACGACAGATTCTAATGCAGGATCAGCTTAAGCGTATTGAAGTCATAGATGATATCGCCAATGATGTGTATGAAATTGTGCGTCGGGGGCTGGAATAGTGCTTTTCTCGCTCAGTCTGATAACAGATGCCAGTTAAGCGAATGAAGCTTAAACAAATCATAGAAAAAATATATAAATCAATAGTTTATATTGTGCCTTTTTAGGAAAAACCTTAAATAAATCAATTTTTTTTCATTTTGAAGTTTATAGGGTAAAATATGCCACTTTTATACGCCCTAATATATAGGGGCGTGTAAAATAGCAATATTAAATAATATGGAATAGCTGCAACTGGCATATGGGCTAGCAGTAAGTGGTTGGTCTGATGACATGAGCATCTGCACAGGAAGTTTTGAGTAAAATTTCATACCGGCTCCTTCTGTCAAATTACCGCTCAGCCTGCCATATACGGGCAAATTCCTAAATAAACAGGACACTTTATTTGATGCCCTGGAAAACATATAAAAAGCAGGATGGAGAAGGAAATGGATCAGACGGTCATTAGTGAGCAGGAACGACAGAAGATTCTAGTTGAATGGAATAATACACAGGCAGATTTTCCACTAAATCACTGTCTGCACCAGCTATTTGAAGACCATGTAGCCAGCACACCTGATGCTGCAGCACTTTTCTATAAAGACTCTACTCTCACTTATGCAGAGCTTGATAAGAAATCTAATCAGTTAGCCAACTTTCTTATTGCTCAGGGTACCGGCCCTGAATCATTAGTCGGCATCTGTACAGAACGATCCACTGAAATGGTGGTGGGCATTCTGGGCATTCTTAAAGCGGGAGCGGCGTATGTGCCTGTAGATCCGGCTTACCCCAAAGATCGTATTCGCTTTATGCTCACCGATACCAATGTATCAACCTTACTGACACAATCTCACCTGCTGGATGATTTACCTGATCTGGATGCAAACATTATCTGCCTGGATAAAAGCTGGGATGACATTGCCCGGTTTTCAGCAGAGCAGCCGGACTCTGGCGTGACCGCTGAAAACCTGTGCTATGTCATTTATACCTCAGGCTCAACCGGCTTGCCCAAGGGCATATCGCTGCGCCATCGGGGTGTGGTGAACAATATCCACGATTTAAATACCAGTTTTGATATTAAAAATGACTGCCGCACCATCGCTATTTCTGCTCTGGGTTTTGATATGTGTGTGTATGAAGTGCTGGGCACTTTAGCTGCCGGTGGTGCCATTGTGATGCCAGAGCAGTGGGGCTTAAAAGACCCGGCACACTGGTCTGAGCTGGTGACAAAACACGGCATTACAGTGTGGAACTCAGCGCCACCTATTCTGGAAATGCTGGTGGATTACATTGAGCCCCGAGCCGATCTTCAGCCTGCGCCGATTCGAGTAGTGATTCAGGGCGGGGACTGGGAGCCGGTGACTCTGCCTGATCGATTGCGATCCATTGCACCGGGTGCTCAGGTCGTGGTTTTAGGTGGCGCAACCGAAGCCTCTATTCATTCTATTGTTTACCCGGTGGGTGAAGTGGATTCGAGCTGGAAAAGCATTCCTTATGGCAAGCCAATGAAAAATCAGACGGCTTATATTCTTGATGAAGCACAGAATCCTGTGCCTGTGGGTGAGCCCGGTGAATTGCATCTGGGTGGCGTGGGTCTGGCTCGCGGTTATTTTGAGCGCCCGGAGCTAACCGCAGAAAAATTTATCCCCCATCCTTTTATTGACGGTGAGCGCATTTATCGCACCGGTGATCTGGCTCGCTGGATGTCTGATGGCAATATTGAACTGGTGGGGCGCATCGATTTTCAGGTTAAGATTCGCGGCCATCGTATTGAGCTGGGTGAAATCACTGCAAAATTACAGGAACATGAAGATGTGCAGCAGGCCGTGGTTATTATGCGGGAAGATGATCCGGGAGATAAACGTCTGGTTGCCTATATTATTCCTGAAGATAAAGCGACAACAGAAGATGACAGCGAGAGTGGCAGCGAGCAGGTAAGTCAGTGGGCGGATGTCTATAACCAGACTTATACGGGTGAGTCTCATGCCGGCAATGAGTTAAATTTTATTGGCTGGAACAGCAGTTATACCGGCAAACCTTTTGCCGATGAAGAACTCACCGATATGCTGGGGCATTCGGTTGATCGCATACTGGCAGCGAAGCCCCGGTGTGCAATGGAAATAGGCTGCGGTACTGGTCTGATACTTTTAAGCGTAGCGCCTCACACCAAAGAATATCATGCCGCTGATTTATCTGATGTAGCGGTTAAAGATTTGCAGATGAAAGTGGATACAGATAAACAGCGTTTTGGTGAAGTGAAATTAAAGCAGGGAACCGCGGATGATTTTACCTCGGCTGAGCATCAGTATTATGACACTATGATTCTTAACTCTGTATTACAGCATTTCCCCCGAGTAAATTATTTAACCCATGTTATTGATGCCTCTATCGATGCGATAAAAGAGGGTGGGTCATTTTTTATTGGCGATGTACGCAGTCGTCCGCTGCTGGAAACTTTTCATACCTCCATTGAATGTTTTGTGGCCGATGATAATTTACCCATGAGTAAACTGCAGCAGAAAATTCAGCGTCGCATGCGTAATGAAAAAGAGCTGGTAGTTGATCCGGAATATTTTTTAACCCTGGCCGAACATAATCCTCGCATCAGTAATGTGGCGGTCGTATTAAAGCAGGGCATGCATCACAATGAATTTAATAAATATCATTACGAAGTTTATATTCGTATCGGTGTGGCAGAAAATAAAAAAGTAGAAGCCAGTTCTTTCTCGTGGAAGCGTGATGTTAACAGTCTGGATGATATCAAACAGAAACTGGCACAGGCCACCACACCTGTAATTCGTATTCAACGTATTGCTAATGCGAGACTGGCGGCAGATATTAAATTACGTCGCTCATTAACCGACAGCGATGGCATTGCAACAGTGGGTGATTTCCTGGAATTTAATTCTTCACAGCCAGATATAGAAAGTATCGATCCACAGGATATCTGGAAGCTGGCAGATGAGCTTCCCTATGATGTGGATATATGCCTTGCTGAATCAGATGAAGAGGGCAGTTATGATGCAGTATTCCTGCATAAAGATTACTCAGATTCAATTTCCATGATTGAGTTATTATCTGCAACAAATAATCGGAAGCTGGAACGTAAAGCCGATTACTTTTATGCCAATCAGCCCTATCAGGAAAAAACCAGTGCAGGTCTGGTGCCCGCATTGCGTAAACTATTAGCCGATAGTCTGCCAGAATATATGGTGCCCCAGGATTTTATGCTGCTAGCACAGTTGCCACTGACACCTAATGGTAAAGTCGATAGACGTGCATTACCTATACCTGACCAGGCGCGGCCTGATTTGGAAGAAAATTATGTTGCGCCGATAAATGCCATGCAGAAAGCCTTAACCCTTATCTGGTCTGAAATATTAGATATGGACAAGATTGGTATTCAGGATAGCTTTTTCGCTATCGGTGGGCACTCTCTTAAAGCCACTCAGATTGTCACACGAATTCAGGAAATGTTTGAATTGCGTATTTCACTGAATGATATTTTTGAAGAAAAGACCATTGAGAATCTGGCAGCTAAAATATCAGCTCAGGCTGAAAAAGAAGGTGTTGATGTAAATACCATTGCAGAAACAATTGTAGAAATGAGTAAGTTAACGGAAGAAGAATTGCAGGCTTTAATGGGTTAAGCAGTTTATTAAAAAAACTCATTTTTCCCGTTATCTCCGAATGCTTTTATCGGAGATCCAGTGGCTTTAAAATCTGTAAAGTCGCAGGATTCCCGATAAAAGCATTCGGTAATGACGGCACTGTTTAAGTTAACGGACACTAACGAAAATATATTTATATTAAATTTTGAAAAATAATGAATAAAAAAACAGAAAATAAATCAATGGCAATGCTGGCACAGTATGGCTTCGAACGTTTGCAAACAGAAGATCCGGTATTATTTAATTTACTGGAATCTGAAAACAGTCGGCAGAATGAAGTTTTAGCAATGGTTGCCGCTTCCAGTGTTGCTGATCCATCTGTGTTAGTTTGCGAAGGCACGGCTACTGTTAATGTTACTACCGAAGGTTATCCAGGGGCACGCTTTCACGCGGGTTGTAATATTGTCGATGAAATTGAAAACCTGGCCATTGACCGGGCTAAAAAAGCATTCAATGCACAGTATGCAAATGTGCAGCCTCACTCCGGGTCATCTGCAAATGGTGTAATACTTTTCTCATTTATGAATCCCGGCGATACTTTGTTAGGCCTTGATCTTGATTGTGGTGGTCATTTAACTCATGGCTCAAAAGCTTCTGTAACCGGTCGCTATTTTAATCCTGTGTCTTATGGTTTAACGGATCAAGGTTTTATTGATTACGATCAGGTAAGAGACCAGGCGATTAAACATAAACCAAAAATTATTATTTCAGGTGCCAGCGCCTATCCTCGCACAATAGATTTTAAACGCTTCCGTGAAATTGCCGATGAAGTGGGCGCGTATTTAATCGCCGATGTTTCTCATATCGCAGGTTTAATTGTGGCCGGCGCTCATCCCAGTCCAATTGATCATGCCCACTTCACCACCACCAGCACCTATAAGCAGTTATATGGCCCACGGGGTGGTTTGATTTTAATGGGGCATGATCACGATGCCATGACTGCGGATGGCAAAACAACATTGTCCACTAAAGTTCAGCGTGGTGTGTTTCCCTATTTTCAGGGCACGCCAAATCTTGCCGGCATAACGGCCAAAGCACGGGCGCTTGATCATGTCTGTCGAGACGAGTTTAAAGTGCTGGGGCATCGTATCGTTGATGATGCTAAAGCACTGGCACAATATTTTTCAGCTAAAGGTTATCAGGTGTTAACGGGCGGCACCGACAATCACATTGTATTGATGAATATTCTAACCTCAAAAAGTATGACGGGAGTGGTAGCAGAAAAAGCACTCGAATCCTGTAATCTTATTGTGAATAAAAATCGAATTTTTGGTGACCAGAAATCAGCCATGATAACCAGTGGCATTCGTCTGGGAAGTAACAGCCTGGCCTTGCGAGGCATGGGGCCAGAACAGATGCCAATATGTGCAGGCTATATGGATCAGGTTTTATCTGCTGTTAATGTGAAAGGTGATAAAGAATATAGCCTGAATGCTGATGTGCAGGAGTCGGTTATAACGGGCATTAAAAAATTATGCAATCAGTTTCCGTTGCCGGGTTATGGCACTGAATAAATTATAGTTTTGATAATTGAAAGTAAAATGAGTTTTAGAGATTTAAATAATGTCGAATGATGACGTAGGTCAGTCTACAAAAGCCGCGCAGGATAAAAAACGTATTCTTGAGTTAATGCTTAAGAAAAAAGGCATTATATCAAGTGGAAGTCAGGCCGCACTGATTCCTCGGCGTAGTGATGAAAATGATCTGCTGTTATCTAATGCACAACAGCGCTTATGGTTTCTGGAAGAGTTAACAGTTGATACTGTTGCTTATATATTTTGTAACAGGATTGATCTGCAAGGTGAAATTGATCTGTCCGTTTTGTGTAAAGCCTATCAGGCAATAGTCGATCGACATGAAATATTCAGAACCAGTTATCAGCAAAAAGATGGGGTTCCTGTTCAGGTAATTCATCAAAATATTGTTATCCAGATTCCACTTATTGATTTGACTGATCTATCTGGAAGCGAACAGAAAATAAAATTTCAGAAAGTTATAGATAAAGAATCTAAAACACCATTTAATATGAGTGTGGCGCCATTAATGCGTATGTGTGTTGTGAAATTGTCCGATCAACACCATGTGGTGCTACAGACAATACATCATATTGCTTATGATGGGTGGTCATTGGCAATCATATATAATGAATTAAAATCATTATATGATGCTTTCGCCGAAGTCAGGGAAAATCCACTAGCGGATCTTGATATACAATATGCCGATTATGCTTCCTGGATGAGAGGCAGGCTTGATTCTCCCGATATGCAGGAGAAACTTAATTTCTGGAAGCAAAATTTAGCAGGTGATTTACCAGTATTGGAATTACCTGTGGATAAACCCAGGCCGGCTACTCAAAGTTACAATGGTGCACTGCATCGAATTAAATTTTCCTCAGAGCTAACAAGTACGCTTAATGAATTTGCCTCGAAAAATGAATGCACCGTATTTATGGTGTTAATGACGGCGTTTAAAATATTATTGCACCGATACACAGGTGAAACAGATATTATTGTTGGTACACCGGTTGCAAATCGTAACTATTATCAAATTGAAAAACTAATTGGCCTTTTTGTAAACAGTCTTGTTTTACGCGCTAACCTTGAAGACGACCCCGATGTAATAAAATTATTAGCGCGTGTTCGCGAAACAGCATCGCAGGCTTTTGATAATCAGGAAGTGCCATTTGAAAAAATTGTTGATGAATTAAATATTGAGCGCGATGTAAGTCATAATCCGGTTTTTCAGGTGATGTTTGCTTATCAAAATACACCAGACCTGCCCGCTAAAATTGGTGGCGCAGATATGGAGCTGGAAATTCTGGATAACGATACCAGTGTGTTTGATATAACGTTAAATTTGCACGATTCAGCAAGTGGTATATATGGGTATATAGAGTACTGTACTGACGTGTTTGAAGCGCAAACAATTGAACGAATGGCAGAGCATTATAAAAATTTACTAGAATCTATGATCGCTAACCCTGCTAGTAAAATTAGCCAGCTACAATTAATGGGCAGTAAAGAGAAAAATAAAATTCTAAATAGCTGGAATGAAACTTCTTTCGACTACGCAACAGATCAATGTATTCACTGGCTTATAGAAGAGCAAGCTCGAATAAATCCGAATGCGAAAGCGATATGCCATAAAGACAAGCAGTTGGCCTATGTGCAGTTAAATGAAAAAGCAAATCAGCTGGCCAGGCATTTAATAACTCTAGGTATGAAGCCAGATAAAATCGTTGGCATATGCATGGAACGATCAATTGAAATGTTTGTGAGCATATTGGGCATTCTCAAAACGGGTGGCGCTTATTTGCCGCTTGATCCCAGTTATCCAAATGATCGTTTAAATTTTATGTTGCAGGATACTGAGGCAGAGATATTAATTTGTAAACAGTCGATTGTAGATGATTTTCCTGGATACAATGGAAAGTTTGTGTGCATAGATTCTGATCTGGATGAGATAAATCAATATGATAAATCGAATCTTAATCTAAATATATCAACAGATAATCTTGCTTACATTATTTACACGTCAGGATCGACGGGCAAACCTAAAGGGGTGATGGTTACTCACCACAATCTGGTTCATTCGACCATGGCTCGTATTGAGTATTATCCAGAAAAAATACAACGATTTTTACTGTTATCCTCTTTTGCATTTGATAGTTCAGTCGCAGGGATTTTCTGGACTCTATGTCAGGGGGGGGAGTTGCATCTGCCTGAGCAGGGCATTGAAAAAGATATTCAGCAAGTCGCTGCTTTACTGCAACAAGTTCAGGCTACTCATATGTTGAGTTTGCCATCAATCTATGGATTACTACTTGGCGTTGCCGAAGAAAACCAGCTTAACTCACTTAATACTATTATTGTTGCGGGAGAGGCATGCTCGGTTGAACTATTAATACAACATGAGAAAACGTTACCTAAAGCTGATTTGTATAATGAATACGGCCCTACAGAAGGTACGGTATGGAGCACGGTTTATAAACTTGAAAAAAATACTGATCATCATTTGATACCTGTTGGCAAACCTGTTCCAAATGTAAAAATTTATATCCTTGACGAAAACCTGCAACCAGTGCCAGTTGGTGTTACTGGTGAAATATACATTGGCGGTTCTGGTGTTACACGAGGTTATTTGAATCGTGAAGAAATGACGACAGAGAAATTTATCAAAACCCCTTTTGAAGCGACGAATAAAAAACTATATAAAACAGGCGATCTGGCTAAATATCTGGTTGATGGCAATATTATTTTCTGTGGGCGCACAGATAATCAGGTTAAGGTTCGTGGTTATCGTATTGAATTAGGAGAAATAGAAGATGCTATTTTGCAAAATCAGGCTATTTCCCAGTGTGTAGTTCTTGTTCATAAAACAGATATGGGTGATAGCAGGCTGATTGCTTATATTGAATCTAGAGATGAAGATACAACAACATTGAATGAGGCATTAGTCCGACAACTTCCCGCTTACATGATTCCTTCTGTCATTATAGCTCTGGAGTCTTTGCCGCTTATGCCAAATGGCAAAATAAATCGTAAAGCATTGCCAGGTCTTGCTGATTCGTCTGTAAGTTCAAAGCAGGAGTTTGTTGATCCAGATAATTCAGTAGAATTTGTTATAGCCAAAATATGGATCGAATTACTGGAAATAGATCGAGTTAGTGCAAATAAAAATTTCTTTGAGCTGGGTGGCCACTCTATTTTGGTCATGCGAGTGGTTGCGCGAATTTATGAAAGTTTTGATGTACAGATAGCTATTCGTTATTTATTTGATAGCCCAACAGTGCAGGGGCTGGCCGCTATCCTTCTTGCAGATGAAGAAAATGCTGAGAGAATAAATGAAACGGCTGATCTAATTATGCAGATAGATAGTATGTCAGAAGAAGAAATTGACGCATTAATGAGTGAAAATGATTCTTAAATTATTTTAAAATAGGGTGTGATTAAAATGAAAGTTCTAGCGGTTTTTGCAGATAAAAGGGTTTTGTTTACTTCATTGTTATTATTGGCGCTGGCTGTTAGCTTCTGGACAGGATCCAGGATACCTGCGTTGAATGAAAAAGCAACAATGGGAACAGAAATAGATTTTAACAATCTTGGTTTTAATACCGTATTTGAAGTGCAGCCAGAAGATCACCTGGCAAAGCGCGTGGCATTTACAACAGTAAACTGGATAAGTACTAATAAGAAAGGGATGACATTCGGTGTCTTATTTGCCGCCAGTATAATGACGCTGTTTTCTTTGATGAAACGCCGAAGCTTTAATAATGGTTTTGCCAATAGTGCACTAGGTCTGGTTATTGGTACGCCGCTTGGGGTCTGTGTTAACTGCGCTGCACCGATTGCCGCAGGCATGGCTGCGGCAGGCAGTAAAATAGAAACCACTCTGGCAACAATGATCAGTTCGCCGACAATGAATGTAATTGTTTTAACGATATTACTTTCTCTTTTTCCATTTTATATTGTTGCGATCAAGCTGGGGCTAACATTGATATTTATACTGTTAATCATTCCATTGATAACAAAATATTTTCTGAATAAAGAAGCGAGTGATATTGATCAGGAATTCTGTGGTATTTCAGCGAATAGTGCATGCCCTATTCCTGTTGTAGATACATCGCCAGAAGAAACAAAAACAAACAGTTTTTTAGCGATAAAATGGATAGTAGTTAATTATTTTAAGAACCTGTGGTTTGTGGTCAGAACAACAGTGCCTCTTATGTTTATGGCTGGTTTTCTTGGTTCATTAATGATTACCATACTACCCTGGGAATCTATTTCCAATATTATTCCTGAAACTAACGCATTTATGACATTGCTGAGCATGAGCGTGGTGGCTTTGATAGGAGTGTTTCTGCCTGTGCCTATTGCCTTTGATGTCATCATATGTGCGGTATTGCTCGCAACAGGCATGCCTGTCAAGTACGTGATGGTGTTGCTATTTACGTTGGGTATTTTTAGTGTCTATTCCTTTTTTGTTGTTTCTCAGTCTGTATCCAGACGTGCAGCCAGTATTATGTTTGTTATTCTGGCATCTATGGGTGTGTTGAGCGGTGTTATTGCAAATCAATATGAAAAAATTGATATACAAAATAAGGCAGATTTTTTTGTCAGATTTTTTCTCACTGCGGATGATGTAAATGAACCAGTTTACAGAATGAAGGGAATCTATAAAGATCAGGCAAATAATAATATTGTATTGGAACTCAAAGATAATCTGCTTCCGGCTACACAGATTGTCAATAAGCCTGGTTTGGCAATTAAAAAGATTGCATTTGCTACAAATAATAAAACATCAAATAATTTGTTTTCTGAATTTACAGGTGAAGAGTTTGGCATGTCTATCCCTCACCGGTTTTCTTTGTTTAAAATGGAATTACCTTTTTTGCAGGGGCATGGAAGAGGTGTAAGCACAGGTGATGTGCATAATGACGGCAGACCGGATGTTTTATTCAGAGCGGAGGCGAGCCTGATTTTATATGCAAACAAAGAAGGAAAAAGTTTTGTAAGACAGCAGATCAATGTGGCGGAACTTGCGGACTACTCTATAACTAATGGGGCATTAGTAGATCTGAATAATGATGGATGGAATGATATTTTCTTTTCAACATACGTTAATGGTAACTATATTATATTTAATGAGAATGGAAGTTTCGAGCAGAAAAATATAATAAAACTACCCAATATAAGCGAAGAAGGGATGTCGCTTTCTACAGCATTTGGTGATGTTGATCGCGATGGTGACCTGGATATAGTGCTTGGAAACTGGGAACTAGGCTGGGGTGAAGGAACATGGATTGCCACAGATAAAACCAGAAATGTCATATTGAAAAATAATGGAGACATGACATTTGAAGTGGAAGCATTGCCTGGGCATCCCGGGATTCCAACAAGTATTATGTTATCTGATTTCACTAATGATGGCGTGCTGGATATAGGCGTTGGTAATGATTTTGGTGCGCCCGATTATTTTTATACTGGTGTGGGTGATGGTAGTTTTAAAATGATAACCAGTCAAGATGGTGTATTTCCATACAGCACATACGATACGATGAGTATAACGAGCGCCGATATTAATAATGATCTGGTGCCTGAGATTTATGTGGCAGAAATAGCCTATTATGATCATCACAAAAAGTTTACAAACATGTTGCCAGAAGATGCATGTTCAGAGCTAAAGCCTGATTTACAGTCAGCCTGTCTTGAGAATGTTAAAATTCAAAGAGCTTTTTCTGATATTAAGCAGAAAAAAAGACCACAGGATTGCTCAAAATTTAAAAATGAAATTTTAAGAAATGAATGTGTGATGTTATTTGTAGCCAGGCGACCTGCTGCTAATGGCGGTTTTGCTACAGAAGAAACCTGTGCCTTTTTACCGAAAACATGGAAAGCAGCTAGAAGCCTCTGTGAATCTAATCTGAATAAGGCTGTTGTTGTTCCTGAAAATGAGAAGCAGAAATTAATATCTCAAAACAAAGGCAAGAATGTACTTTTCGTATCAAACGGTGATGGCAAGTATCAGGATAAGGCTCAACAATACGGAATTGATCATGGCGGCTGGGCCTGGAATTCAAAGTTTGCGGATTTGAACAATGATGGCTGGCAAGATTTATATATCGTGAATGGAACCCTGGAGTCACAGCGTCGTCGAGAATCAAATTATTATTTTCAGAATCTGAAAGGTGAAAAATTCACCAACTTAACTGAAGAAAGTGGTTTGAAATCCAGACGTGTAACAAGCTCTTTTAGTTATGTGGACCTGGATAATGATGGTGACATAGATGTTATTGCTGTGCCTCAGGTAGGAGCAGCGCAGGTATTTGTAAATAATACCAATAGTGCTGCGAATTCTATTGCTTTTGCGCTGGAAGATAATATTGGTAACAGATTTGGTATTGGCTCTAAATTAATTATTTATTATGGTGATGAAAATACCAAACAACATCAAATGAGAGAAGTTCAGGCTAGTAGCGGATTTATTTCATTTGATGATCCCACTGTTCATTTTGGATTGGGCTCATATAAATCGATAAGTCGCCTTGAAATAGTATGGTCTGATGGAGGTAAGTCTGAGATTGATATGAATTTAGATTCGGGAAATAAATATATTATTAGCAGAATGATTGGTGCTAATAACAGGATTACTGAAAAACATAAAAAAGATAATTATATTCTTTCTATGTCGAAAACAGGGGAGCATTGATGACTGCATTAGGTGTGGATGAGGAAAATGTTTCTACAGCAGCGATAAAAGAAAACACTCCTGAAAAACAGGTTTTTATTATAGGTTCCAGACGTAGCGGAACTACCTGGACTCTATGGTTACTGTCAAATCATCCTTCAATGGTAGGTGTGCAGCATACTAATTTAATTGATGCTTTTAAAAAGATTGATAAATGGTGGAAGGACGAAGAGCGGATTCATAATACCATTATTAGTGGCGGTAGCGAGAAAAGCAAAAAAAATCTAAAAGATTTTATTTCAAGTGATGGCTTTTACTCGCAATGCAGTCAAATAATTAATATGGTGTTTTCGCGAGCTTTTAATGAAAAAAAGCAGGCGAAGATAGTAGTGGAATCCCAGCCTGAAAATATTGATAATCTTGATCTGTTAATGAATTTGTTTCCTGATGCGTATTATCTTCACATTATAAGAGACCCCCGATCTGTATTTAGTTCCTGGAAAACCATTGCTACCACCTGGTCTAATGCTGATGTCTTTAAAACACACCCCGTAGAATTTTCTAAACGATGGAGAGAAGATGTTACTACTGGCAGGTCTTTTGCAGATAAAGCAGAAAATTATCTGGAAATAAAATATGAAGAATTACAAAGCGATGGAATTTCTGTTTTGCAGAACGTTTATGAGTGGTTGAAAATTGATTCGTCAAGTGAAATAGCCACAGAGGCTATCGATGCGTGTGAAATACAGAAATTACGCAAGAAGGCTAATATGCCAAAAGGTTTTTTTAGAAAAGGATTAAGTGACGGCTGGAAATCTGAGCTGTCAGCTTCTGATATAAAAAGTGTGGAATATCTGCTCGCTGATGTTATGGATGATCTTGGTTATGAAAGAGTAAATAAAGGAAAAATTTTAACGCCACTGAAAATAAATATTTTTAATGCCAGGAAGAGATTTATAAAATGGCTGAAAAATACTTTTTTATTTAATCTGTTGCGTAAAATAAAAGAGAGAATTCTTGGATAATTTTTAATGACCGGATTTTATAGCTAGGGATGTTACTAATGGACGGTAAATTTTAGTGCAAGGTTTGTTTTAATGAATGTGTCTGATAAAAAAGCTCAATTACTAAAAGCTATGCTTAAGAAGAAAGGCATTAGCTCCAGTGATGGTCGTGTCGATTTTGATAAAATAACCAGGCTTGAGCGCTTAGATGGAGTATCATTGCCACTATCATATGCTCAGGAGCAATTATGGTTTCAAGATCAGTTATTCCCTGGTAGTCCAGTTTATAATATACCTGAGGCTGTATATATACAGGGAAAAATTGACATTGCTATATTGGAACAAGGTTTCCAGGATATTATAAATCGACATGAATCTTTGCGGACTAATTTTAAAAATATGGATTCTGGTCCGGCATCTGTAGTCAAGAGTCAGGCTAAATTTAAACTGAATGTCATTAAATATGAAGATAGTAAGAAAAATAATAAAAGCCACGTTCTATCAGAAATTCAACAGCAAGTTAAAATCCCTTTTGATCTGGAAAACGACCTTCTTATACGAGCTAGTATCTGGGATATAGGTAGCGATGAGTATTATTTGCTTATTACTATACATCACATAGTATGTGAAGGCTGGTCTGTTTCAATTCTTCTGAATGAACTTGGTGAGTTTTATTCTGCCAGAGAAAAAAATGAGGAACCGACAGGTATAAAAGAGTTGCCCGTAACATATATTGATTTTTCTCAATGGCAACGAAATGCACAGAAAAATGATAAAAATATAAAGCAGTTAGATTACTGGAAGAAAAAATTATCGGGTGATTTGCCTGTAACAGAACTACCGATGGATTTTTCACGGCCATCTGTTGCTACGTTTAATGGTGCGATACAAAAAGCAGTAATATCTAATGATGTAAGCAGCGCATTACTGGAATTCTGTAATAGAAATAATGTCACATCGTACATGGCATTAATAGCTGTTTTTAATATTCTTATTAGTCGCTATTCTGGACTAGAAGATGTATTAATCGGCACGCCCATTAGTAGTAGAAGCCATAAAGAACTGGAAAATGTAATCGGTTTTTTTGTGAATACAATTGTATTAAGAACCGATCTCTCCGGCAATCCAGTATTCGAGGATTTTGTTCAGCAAATAAGAAGTAATGTGCTGGAGGCATTTGATCACCAGGATACCCCTTTGGGAAAACTTGTTGATGAGCTTCATATTGATCGTGATCTTAGTTACAACCCTGTTTTTCAGGTTATGTTTGCTTTGCAAAATGTACCAGAACCAGACCTGAAAATACCAGGCGCTGAAATACAATATTTGCCGCATAATGATCTGCATACAAAAACAACGAAAGTTGATATTAATATGGTGATTGAGCCTGATGACTCAAGTTGGGATATCTGGGTTGAATATAATACAGATATTTTTAATGAAGAAACGATCTCAAGATTTATTAATCACTACATTAATTTACTTAAGGGTGTAGTTAAAGAACCAGGAAAAAAACTGCATGACCTGTCTATGTTGACAGATGCTGATTTTAAGCTGTTAGAAGATTCTAAAAATACCTACCGGCCATATGCTAAGGATAAGTGTATACACCAGATTGTTTCTGAGCAGGCACAGAAATATTCTGATGCCATTGCCATTAGCTTTAATGGCGCTGATGTGAGTTATCAGGAGCTGGAAGATAAATCCACTCAACTTGCTGCACATTTATCAACATTAAATATTAAACCAGATCAGTTCATTGGCCTGTGCGTTAATCGTTCTGCTGACATGTTAATTGCGATGCTGGCTATTCTTAAGTCAGGTGCTGCGTATTTACCGCTGGATCCTGAATATCCGGCTGAACGGATTGAATTTATTCTGAATGATGCAGATGTAAGTGTGCTGATAACCGAGACTGATGTTTTAGAAAGATTACCTGAAAATCAGATTAAAACGATTTTACTGGATAGTGAATGGAGTCAACAGTTCCCGGCAATTGAATCAGTACCAGAGGTTAATGTTGCGCCTGATAATCTGGCATATACAATTTATACCTCCGGCTCCACAGGTAAACCCAAAGGCGTACTTGTTCCCCATAAAACCGTCGTTAACTTTCTCAACAGCATGTCTCATCAACCTGGTCTGACGCAAACTGATGTGTTGCTTGCAGTGACCACTCTTTCATTTGATATTGCGGTGCTGGAATTATTTTTACCTTTATTTACGGGTGCGCGCATCATACTGGCAGATCGAGACACAGCAAGTGATGGAATGCAATTAGCTCATGCTATTAATGAGTATGGTGTGAATGTTATGCAGGCAACACCTGCAACATGGCGACTGTTATTTTCTGCTGGATGGAAAGGCGCAGATGATTTTAAAGTTCTCTGTGGCGGTGAAGCTATGCCAGCAGATCTGGCAGAAGAACTGGTTGCACACACAGGCAGCGTCTGGAATATGTACGGGCCGACAGAAACCACAGTATGGTCTAGCTGTTATAAAATTACAGATGGCAAAGCGCCGATATTAATTGGTAAACCAATAGACAATACATCTATTTTTGTACTTGATAAATATATGCAGCAACAAGCTCCTGGCATTCCCGGAGAGTTATTTATTGGTGGTGCAGGCGTAACTCGTGGCTACCATAACAGAGATGATCTAACGCAGGAAAGATTTGTCAGTAATCCATTCTCGGATGGTAATGACAGACTGTATCGCACGGGTGATCTGGTATGTCTGCACGAAGATGGAAATCTGGAATACATAAACAGATTAGATAATCAGGTTAAGGTTCGAGGCTTCCGTATTGAGCTGGGTGAAATAGAAACCACTCTGTCTTCCAGCCCTGTCGTTAGCCAGTCAGTTGTTGTTGTGCGTGAAGATCAGCCCGGTGATGTGCGACTGGTTGCCTATTATGTTATTTCACAAAATCAGAAAGTCACGGTTACAGAACTTCGAGATTTTCTTCAGTCTGCATTGCCTGCGTATATGATTCCGCAGTTGTTTATAGAGCTTGATGAGTTACCTGTAACTCCCAATGGAAAAATTGATCGCAAAGCCTTACCGCAGCCAGCTGATGTTAATTCAGGCAGTGATACTGAATATGTTGCGGCAGAAGATGAAATAGAAAAAAGCATTGTTGCAATCTGGGAATCAATAATAGGCATAAATGGAATTGGCGTTAATGATGATTTCTTTGCAATAGGCGGGCATTCATTACTTGCGACCCAGGTTATATCCAGAATAAAAAATGATTTTGATATAGAGCTGCCATTACGAACTTTATTTGATGCGCCCTCGGTGGCGAAATTAGCAGTTCATGTGAAAAAATTATCTGGACATACTGAAAGCAGTAGCGTGCAACGGATAGAAAAAAATAAAGGTACAACTCCTGTCGCCCTGTCTTTTGCACAACAGAGATTATGGTATCTGGATCAGCTCGATCCTGATAATCCTGTATACAATGTGCCTATGGCGTATTTTCTGGATGGCGCATTAAATGTCGAGTTATTAACTGAAGCTCTAAAAGGTGTGTTCAATCGCCATGACATACTTAAAACATCGTTCCAGTTAATTGATGATGAGCCTGTTCAGCATATTGAAAAATCATTAGAGCTTGAAATTGAAAATGTAAATCTGTCTGATGCTGATGATAAAGAGGTAGAAAATTATCTGGCTAAAAAAGCAGGAGAAACTTTCTCACTGAATCAGTCGCCACTTATTAAAATTAGTATTCTCCAGTTAGCTGATAATAAACACATGCTCTTTATTATGGCGCATCACACCATTTTTGATGGCTGGTCAATTCGAGTCTTTATGAATGAGTTGCGTATTTTATATAAAGCGCTGACTACATTAACTGATCTGAAACTACCAGATCTACCCGTGCAATACTCGGATTTTTCAGTATGGCAGCGCAACTGGTTGCAGGACGATGTGCTTGATCAGCAACTGGAATACTGGAAGTCACATCTACACGGTGAACTGCCTGTACTGGAACTGCCTGCAGATTATCCCAGACCTGGTAGCTTTACTTATGCAGGAAAAACTTTATCGGCAAACGTGTCTGAAAGTTTGATGTCGTCTCTTGTTGATCTGTCGAGAGCAGAAGGCGCAACCGTATTTATGGTGGCCTTTACGGCTTATATCAGCTTATTGTATCGATACACCGGACAGACAGATATTATTTCTGGCACGGTTATCGCAAATCGAAACCATGCTGAAATAGAAAATTTACTCGGTTACTTTACCAATACGCTTGCTATTCGAACCACATTTGATGAGCCGCCAGAATTTGTGAAGTTATTATCTATGGTTCGAGAAGCCTGCCTGGGTGCTTACACTCATCAGGATTTACCTTTTGAAAAACTGGTTGAAGAATTAAATCCGGAGCGAGATCTGAGTCATACTCCAATATTTCAGACGCTTTTTTCTTATGAAGAATTCTCTGATCTTGAATCGCCATTAGAGGGCGATATCAAACTGAATCAAATTGAAATCGACAGTGGTGTTGCACGCACAGATTTATCCATTGCGGTTCAGCAGCTGGATAAAGGCAGTGGCAGAATAGTCGTTGAATACTGCAGTGATATCTATAAAGAAGAAACGGTTTCACGACTAATTGAACACTACATTAATTTATTACAAAGTGCCGTGGAAACACCGAAAGCCAGACTGTATGAACTGCCCATGTTGACGGACGCAGAGCGGCAGTCATTTGATAAATGGAACAATACAGCTTCGGAATATGATTCCAGTTTATTGCTGCATCAGAAATTTGAACAACTGGCGAAAACACATCCAGAAAATATTGCAATTGAGTTTGAAGGTGCTCAGCTTAGTTATAAGGAGCTGGATAAACGTGCCAGTGACTGTGCAAAATATTTAAATGCGACAGGTGTTAAACAGGGTGATTTTGTCGGCGTATTTATGCTTCGCTCCATTGAAATGATGGTGGCCATATATGGAACATTAAAAGCGGGTGCAGCCTATATACCGATTGATCCTGATTATCCCGAAGAAAGAATCAACTACATTGTTGCAGATGCAAATATCAATTTTGTACTGACTCATAAAGAAGTGGATTCTACGCGACTGAATGCAGACCATATTATTGATATAAATAATATGGTCTGCAAAGAAAGTTCTTTGCAGAATAAAGATTTACCTCAATGCTCATCTGATAGTGTTGCTTATGTTATTTACACATCAGGCACAACAGGTAATCCAAAAGGTGTAATGATTAGTCATAAGTCGATAATAAATCGACTTGAGTGGATGCAAAAAGAATACACGCTTGATTCAGATGATATCGTGCTGCAAAAAACGCCTTACTCATTTGATGTGTCTGTATGGGAATTGTTCTGGCCATTAATGACAGGCGCAAAATTACAGATAGCAAAACCAGGCGGGCATAAAGATCCTGCATATCTAAAACAGATAATTAAATCAAAAAATATTACAACACTTCACTTTGTACCATCCATGTTAAAAGTCTTTCTTGATGTTGAATCCTTTAAAGACTGCGACAGTTTGAAAAGAGTCTATTGCAGTGGTGAAGCTCTGCCATATGAAACCACGCAACAGTTTTTTAATGATAGTCATGCTCAGTTGCATAATTTATATGGCCCGACTGAAGCTGCGGTGGATGTTACTTACTGGCAATGTAAGCAGAGTGATAGTAGAAAGCTGGTGCCTATTGGTGTGCCGGTAAGCAATACACAGCTTTATATTCTGGACGCACATCAGCAGCAGGTGCCAGTTGGAGTGGTTGGGGAATTATATATAGGTGGTGATCAGGTCGCGAAGGGCTATCTTAATAAACCTGATCTAACAGAAGAACGTTTCTTAGTAGATGCATTTGCTGAAAATAAAAATGTAAAAATGTATCGAACAGGTGATTTGGTCAGGTATCTTGATGCAGGTGAAATAGAATATATTGGTCGTACAGATTTCCAGGTAAAAATTCGTGGCTTTCGAATAGAGCCTGGTGAAATAGAAGCCAGGTTGAATGCTTCACCTGAAATTAATCAGAGTGTTGTTGCGGTGCAACAGGATGCTGCAGGCAATCCTGCTATTACTGCTTATTACATTGTTAAAAATGCATCTGATATAAGTGCTGACTCATTACGATCATATTTAGCTAAAACATTACCTGATTATATGGTTCCTCAATATTTTATTGCGGTTGATGATTTTGCTCTTACCAGCAACGGTAAGATTGATCGTAAGGCATTACCTCTGCCTGACGGAGCTATCTTAAGCAGTGCCGCTAAATATATTGCACCGTCAAATGATATAGAAAAAATTATTGCAGAGATATGGGAAAATCTTACAGGCATTAGTGATATAGGCATTAATGATAATTTCTTTGCAATTGGTGGTCATTCATTACTGGCAACTCAGGTGGTTTCGCGGATAAAAAATCATTTTGATATAGATCTGCCATTACGCAGTTTGTTTGATGCGAGCACTGTTGCTGAATTATCCGTTTATGTAAAAGAGCTGCTTAAAAATACTGCAGGCAGTGGGTTGCAGAAAATTGATAAAAATAAAGATGCAGCACCGGTAGCTTTATCATTCGCACAGCAGAGATTATGGTATCTGGATCAGTTAGACCCGGATAACCCTGTTTATAATGTGCCCGTTGTCTATCAGCTAAAGGGAACGCTCGACACAAATGTGTTAGCAAAATCCATTGGCATAATATTTAAGCGACATGATGCACTTAAAACCTCTTTTCAGATAATGACTGATGAGCCTGTTCAGAATATTGAAAAATCATTAGAGCTTGAAATTGAGAGTGTAAATTTGGTTGATACTAATGATAAAGAGGTAGAAAATTATCTGGCTAAAAAAGCAGGAGAAACTTTCTCACTGAATCAGTCGCCACTTATTCGAGTCAGTATTCTTCAGTTGGCTGATAACAAACACATGCTCTTTATTATGGCGCACCATACCATTTTTGATGGTTGGTCAATTCGAGTCTTTATAAATGAGCTGCGTATTTTATATGAAGCGTTTCTCTCATCAGTAGATCCGAAATTACCAGAGCTGCCCGTGCAGTACTCTGATTTTTCAGTATGGCAACGCAACTGGTTGCAGGGTGATGTACTTGATCAACAACTGGAATACTGGAAGCAGCACTTACACGGTGAATTGCCAGTGCTGGAACTGCCAACAGATTACCCCAGACCCAGCAATTTTACTTATGCAGGTAAAACGATCTCAGCTGAATTGCCCGCTAATTTAATGGCATCCCTTTCTGGGTTATCACGCTCAGGAGATGCTACTATCTTTATGCTGACATTCGCGGCTTATATCACCTTACTTTATCGATATACCGGGCAAACCGATATTATTGCGGGCACTGTTATTGCAAACCGTAACCATTCAGAAACAGAAAATCTAATTGGTTATTTTGCTAACACACTGGCTATTCGCACTAGCTTTGATGAGCCTCCTGAATTTACTGAATTATTATCTATGGTGCGTGAGTCCTGTTTGGGCGCATACACACATCAGGATCTGCCTTTTGAAAAACTGGTTGAAGAATTAAATCCGGAAAGAGAATTAAGTCATACCCCTGTGTTTCAGACTTTATTTGCTTATGAAGATTCTTCAGAACAGAAATTATCTCTTGCTGATATCGAGCTCAATCGAATTGAAATCGATAACAGTGTTGCACATACTGATTTATCACTGGCAGTTCAGGAAACAGAATCAGGCAAGGGTATAGTGTATGTTGAATATTGCAGTGATTTATTTAAAGAAGAAAGTGTTGAGCGGTTAATTGAACACTATATTAATTTGCTGCAGAGCATAGTGCAGATGCCAGAAGCCAGACTGCATGAATTATCTATGCTGACGGATAATGATGTTAGATTGATAGAAGCCTGTAATAAAACATCTTCACTGTACCCTGAAAATAAATGTATCCACCAGATTGTTTCAGAGCAGGCGAAACAATCTCCAGAAAAAACAGCTATTAGTTTCAATGGAACGGATGTGAGCTATCAGGAACTGGAAGAAAAATCCGACAGGCTTGCGGCACATCTTTCGTCATTAAATATAAAATCAGATCAATTGATCGCTCTTTGCGTTAATCGTTCGACTGATATGCTGGTTGCAATGCTTGCTATTCTTAAAGCAGGTGCGGCATATTTACCGCTGGATCCTGAATACCCTGCAGAACGCATTGAATTTATTCTTGAAGATGCCGATGTGTCGGTTATTGTTACTGAGTCTACTATTGTCGATATATTGCCCGATAACAAAGCTAAAACTATTTTTCTGGATAAAGAATGGGATGATCAATTTCCATCAATAGATTCGGTATCGAAGCTTAGCGTTACTCCCGATAATCTGGCCTATACAATTTATACTTCTGGTTCAACCGGAAAGCCAAAGGGTGTACTGGTGCCACACAGTACGGTTGTTAATTTTCTTACCAGTATGGCGGACAAGCCGGGGTTAATGCCTAACGATATTTTACTGGCGGTCACTACACTATCATTTGATATTGCTGTACTTGAATTATTCCTGCCACTATTTAGCGGCGCTAAAATAGAACTCGCAGATAGAGAAACTGCAGCCGATGGAGATTTATTGCTGGAAAAAATTGCCAGTGCCGGGATCACAGTGATGCAGGCAACCCCTGCAACATGGAGGCTGATGTTAGCTTCAGGATGGAAACAGCAGTCATCATTAAAAGTTTTATGTGGTGGGGAAGCTATGCCAGCCGATCTGGCAATAGAACTTGTATCTCATGCCAGCAGTGTATGGAATATGTATGGGCCAACCGAAACCACAGTCTGGTCTACAGTTTATCAGGTTGAAGATCCGCAGCAGCCGATACTCATTGGTAAACCCATTGCCAATACACAGATTCATATTCTTGATGAAAATATGCAGCAGCTACCTGCGGGTGTAGCAGGAGAAATGTATATCGGTGGTGCAGGTGTAACTCGGGGATATTTAAATCGAGATAAATTGACGCAGGAACGGTTTATTGAAGCTACAATAAATGGTGCTGAGCCTGTAATGCTTTATCGTACTGGAGATCTTGTTCGTTATAAAGCTGATGGTAATATTGAATATATTAATCGTCTGGATAATCAGGTTAAAGTTCGTGGCTTCCGAATTGAACTGGGAGAAATCGAAAACGTACTAGCTGATCATCCAGAAGTGAATCAGGTTGTTGTAATTATCAGGGAAGATCGTCCGGGTGATACTCGTCTGGTTGCTTATTATGTGGGTGATGAAGATACAGATATTTCAGTCACCTCATTACGTAAACATTTACGCATGCAATTGCCTGACTATATGATCCCACAACATTTTGTTGAGCTGGAAGTATTACCAGTTACACCAAATGGAAAGATTAATCGTAAAGCATTGCCTGCGCCATTTAATAGTGGAGCTATGGGTGATGATTTTGTGGCGCCTTCGACAGAGAATGAAAAAATGCTGGCAGAAATATGGAAGGATATTCTGGATGTAGAAAGAGTCAGCATTAATGATAATTTCTTTGAACTGGGTGGGCATTCATTATTATCGGTACAGGTAGTCGCCAGAGTAAGAGAAAAAACAGGAATGAAACTGGAATTAAGGCCAGTGGTTATGGACACATTAGGACAAATTGCGGCACAATGCCCAGAAGCTGTGAATTCTGAATCTGCCAATGATGGCGAACAGCAGAGTGTGGAAAAATCACAGTCGTTTATCGGTCGAATTAAGAAAAAAGTCAGGTCTACGCTTTTCCCATCAAAGTAGCAAAAGAGAAAGTATATGGATCCAACATTTTTTGGTGATAAAGAGAATCCGTTATTTGGGATTTATCATGCCCCTTTATCGCCGGCTTCACGTGATACTGCAGTTCTTATCTGTTATCCCATATTACAGGAGTACATTCGCTCCCATCGCGCGCTGCGCTATCTGGCTGATCAATTATCAAAAGCAGGCTGTCACGTATTTCGTTTTGATTATTTTGCCACTGGTGATTCTGCGGGATCTTTTAAACAAGCGAGCCTGGCTCAATGGCAGGAAAGTATTCGCCTGGCCGAACAGGAGCTTAGAGATTTATCAGGCGTGCGAAAAATATCCATTGTAGGTTTACGTTTTGGTGCCATGCTGGCGGCTCAACACGACTCAGAAAATATTCAAGATATGATCCTGTGGGATCCTGTTAGCAATGGGCGGCAATATATTGAAGATCTGAAAATCATGCATAAAAATATGCTGGTTGACCCTGATCGTTTTATTAAACCAAGGCATGACGAGGTTAATGAATCTGCAACTGAGTTACTGGGCTTTAGTGTGAATAATGAACTGTGTGAGCAGATTCAGCAAAGCCAGATAATAAAAAACTTTAATTCCAGTGCCAGGAAAACCTGCATTATTGTCTCTGAAGATAAACCTACTTACCAGAAATTAAATACTGATATGGCAGCACTGGAAATTAAATCAGAGTATCTGGTCATCCCGGGAGTAGGTGACTGGGATAAACTTGAAAGACTCGAAGATATGTTAATGCCATATAGTATTATGAATAAACTCACAGAGTTGCTTGCTTAAATGAATGAAAAAATAATTCAGTTTGGGCTCGAAAATAATATGCTGGGTATTGTGAGTGAGCCTGAAAATGTTGAACATGATCGGCCAGCAATAATGATATTGAACTCAGGTCTAATTCACAAAGTCGGTCCTTATCGGATGGGAGTTACTCTGGCAAGAAGTCTTGCTGAAAAGGGGTTTCTTGTTTTTCGGTTTGACCTTGCAAATATAGGTGATAGCACAAATTATAAAACTCAGTCGTCATATAAAGAGCGAACCATTAATGAAATAAGTTCAGCCATGGATGTCATTACAAAACGCTATAAAGTTGAGAGTTTTGTGTCGATTGGTTTATGCACAGGTGCTATGAACTCACACATAATTGCAACATCTGATTCAAGAGTTGTCGGTGCTGTTTTACTGGATGCTTATGCCTATCCTACGTTAAAGTTTCTGATTAACCGCTATTCATCAAAGTTGCATAAAATTTTTCATCCTGAAATTATATTTCGTCTGTTTAAAAAGTTTCTGAAAAATAAACACAACAGTGTAGAAGCAGTAGTACAGGAAGAGATAGGCTATTGGGAGCAGCCACCTAAAGATGAAATCAGCAATGATTTAGAGAAGATGATGTCCAGAGATATTGATTTACTCTATATATATTCGGGCGGCGTACACTATGTTTATAACTATGAAGATCAGTTTAGAGATAGTTTTAAGTCTGTTGACTTCAACGGTCATCTGGACGTATACCTGTTAAGTGAAATGGATCACACTTATACTTTACAGAAGGATAGAAATCAGATGCTGTCATTACTGATGCAGTGGATACAGACTAAATTCTCTAATTTAAATTAAACTCAGGTATTGCTGATCAAGTTATAGCTGTGTTTTTTTGTATCAAAAGTCACAATAATGCATCCTGTTTTCTGATCCTGTTTAAGCTTATGCACTGTCCTGGGTCATCTCTTTATTCTTCGAGAATTTTTATACTAAAAACATGAAAAATAATATGTTCAATAGCACATATGATATAAATGTCGTCTACACTAATCAGGATATATAAATAAACTTATAATAATAATTAATGTTTGAAAAAAACGAGCATGATAAGAGGCAGGGAACTGTGCAACAACACACACCTGTTATCCTGGTTGTAGATGATGATTCGGCTTTACGTCTGGTTTTACGTCACTCCATGGAGCAGGAAGGCTACTATGTCATTGAGGCAAATAATGGTCTGGAGGCTATACAAGCCACAGTAAGGCAGCAGCCGGATCTGATATTAATGGATGCGGTAATGCCAGAAATGGACGGCTTCAGGGCAACTGCAGAGCTCAAAGCTATGCAGGAATATGAGCATATACCTGTTCTAATTATTACCTCATTAGATGATGATTATTCTATCTCCCAGGCATTTTCTTCTGGGGCATGTGATTATATTACCAAACCTGTTAACTGGTCAGTAATGAAGCACCGCGTGCGCCGCCTGCTTTATACCGCTGAAACAGAACGCAAAATAAAACATCTTTCATATCACGATACGCTAACCGGCTTACCCAATCGTCTACTGTTTATGGACAGAATGGATCAGTCTATTAACCGAGCCATGAGAACAGGCGAAAAATTTACCCTGTTGTTTCTCGATATTGATCACTTCAAAGTAATCAATGATTCCATGGGGCACGAAGCCGGAGATAAACTGCTAACCACCGTGACTTCACGGCTGCAGCAGACACTTAGACGCTCCGATACTATTGCAAGATTAGGCGGTGATGAATTTACTATTATTCTGGAAAATATTTCTGATCCGGAAGATACCATTTATGTGACTAATAATTTATTAGAAGCACTGGCTGAACCCATATCTATTCATAAGCGTAAAGTGCGTATAGGTGCCAGTATTGGTGTGGCTGTTTTCCCGGATGATGGTGAAACTTTTGGTGCCTTATTGAAAAATGCAGATATCGCTATGTATCGCGCAAAGGAAAAGGGACGCAATACATTCGAATTTTATACCTCAGAAATGAGTGCGCTGGCAATGAAACGTCTGGAGCTTGAAGACAGTTTACGTACTGCAATCGATAATGAAGAATTTGTTGTTTATTATCAGCCAAAGTTTGATCTAAAAGAACGCAAGCTGGTAGGGATGGAAGCTCTGGTAAGATGGGATCATCCTGAGTCAGGAATTATTCCGCCAGATGAATTTATTCCACTGGCAGAAGAAACCGGTTTAATTACATCTCTTGGTAAATGGGTTATTGAAACCTCCTGCGAGCAATTATATGAATGGCAGCAGAAAGGTTATGATATAGATAATTTATCAATTAATGTTTCAGCTCGTCAGTTTCATGAGCAAAATTTAGGTAATATATTTCGCCGAGTAATGGAAAAATTCGATCTAGCTCCTGAGCATCTGGAAATAGAATTAACAGAAAATATTCTGGTGCAGGATCATAAAAAGGCCAGTCGTATTTTAGATGAATTACATGGCATGGGCATACATATAGCGTTGGATGATTTCGGAACAGGCTATGCTTCAATGGCCTACTTAAAAGATTTTCCTATTAATACAGTTAAAATTGACCGCAGCTTTGTTTCTAACCTTCCTGGCGATCAGGAAAATATGGCAATAGTTCGAGCGATTGCAGGCTTAACTCAGGCACTTGATCTTTGCCTGATTGCCGAAGGTGTAGAAACAGAGCAGCAAATAGAGTTTTTGAAAGATATTAATTGCCAGCAGGGGCAGGGGTATTACTGGAGCAGACCACTGGCTGCAGAAATATTTGAAGTTGAATTTTTAGGTAAAAAATAAAACAGACTAACTAATTATAATCTGCATTTAATCAGATACGATTGAGTTTTCATCTTTCCCTGCTGGAATGTTATGTTTCAACCATCTAACCAGATCAACCCATATTCTATTGATTTCATTCTTACTCGGCATAATACCCGCATAGGGTAGCTCCACCGTAACCACAGGAATATTTAACTGAATACCTGCAAAGTTGCCCAGTGAACCGGGATAAGTACCCAGCAAATGTAAATGTAATGAACCAAGACGTGATGGCGGTTTATGAGGGCCATCAAAATCAACTATACCGAAAGGCGCATGCACCGCGACAATGGCATCCGGTTTAAACTGTTTAATAAGTTTATCAATCCACTGAGTTTCTCGTTCACTCATGGGGGATTTTCCTGGATAACGCCGAGGGTCTTTATAAGTTCGTTTTTCCCAGTATTTAAGACTACTATTCTGCTCAGAATCATTTCTAAAATTACGATTTAGATCAACACCATTGGCATTCATACGTTGAGATTTTTTCTGCAGCAAACCATCTGGGTTTACCAGAGGGGATATCTGCCAGTGGAATAATCCACTGTGATATTTGTCCAGTATAGTCATCCATTTAAACATAATAGTAACAGATGAATATTCATCACCATGAATGCCGCCCAGCATTAAAATTCGAGCCTGGGGCTTACGATTATTTAATGGAGGGTACTCTTTAATGAGCAGAGGTGACTGTTTTTCAGAAAAATCGCCAGAATGAGTAAGCTTTCGCTCAAGGCATTCATTCAGTTTTACGCTGGATAGCTTTTTAGCAATGCGAATACAGGACTCATGCACCGCATTTGTTTCAGGTGCTGCAGCAAATACCTGTTGGTTGGTTAAAAATACGAGAACCAGAAACATTGTAATTGGCATAGAAAACACAGTCATTTGAGTATTAAGGAGCTTTTGAACAGCAAGATCGCAATCATGACTTGATCAGAAGTTCCTTAACAGCATATCATATTCATTATAGCTAAACGGAACCTTCTTATGCCAAATAGCGTTAGTTTATTAATTAGAATATCTGAGCAGCAACTGTATCTGTTAGATGAGCTGGAAGAAGTTGTGCAGAAATATTCTATATCGACATCAAAGTATGGTGCAGGTAATAAAGAAGGCAGCTTTCAGACTCCCACCGGCAGACATTATATAAAAGAAAAAATCGGTGATCAGGCTGCAATGAACGAAGTATTTGCCGGTCGTAAACCATTAGGCGTGCTTGAAGATTTGCAGGCACAGCAGGCAGATTTGCCAGAGGATATTATTACCAGTCGAATTATGTGGCTACAGGGTATGGAATCTGGAGTGAACGAAGGCGGTGATGTAGACAGTTATCAGCGTTATATTTATATACACGGCACTTCAGAAGAAGATAAAATTGGTACAGCTGCATCACATGGCTGTATTCGCATGTGCAATGACGATGTGATTGATTTATTCGATCAAATTGAAACAGGCTGTGAAGTATTAATTGAAGAATAAACTGGAATAAAAATGACAGATTTTGATGATACATTTGGTTTTGCAACTCGAGCCGTTCGCGCCGGTCAGGTCCGTACTCATGAAGGTGAACACAGTGAAGCTATTTTCCCAACTTCCAGTTATGTGTTTGCAACGGCAGCAGAGGCAGCGGCACGATTTTCTGGTGAGCAGCCTGGTAATATATATTCACGTTTTACTAATCCAACGGTTAGAACATTTGAAGATCGGCTGGCAGCATTAGAAGGTGCTGAATCCTGTGTGGCTACTGCGTCAGGCATGTCTGCCATATTGTCTACCTGCATTGGCCTGTTAAAATCGGGTGATCACATTGTTTCGTCGCGGAGTATTTTTGGCACGACAACGGTTTTATTTACCAACTTTATGGCCAAACTTGGAATCGAAACCAGTTTTGTAAACCTGTCTGATCTTGATGACTGGAAAGCAGCAATCAAGCCGACAACAAAATTATTTTTTCTGGAAACACCATCCAATCCACTCACTGAACTGGTGGACATCAAAGCGCTGGCGGATATTGCCCATGAACATGACTGCCTGCTTGCCGTGGATAACTGTTTTTGCACACCGGCATTGCAGCAACCAATAAAACTGGGAGCCGATATTGTTATTCATTCAGCCACCAAGTTTCTTGATGGCCAGGGAAGATGCATGGGTGGTGCAGTGCTGGGCAAACAGGATGTGGTCGGTACAGATGTTTATAGTTTTTTAAGAACCGCAGGACCAACCATGAGCACCTTTAATGCCTGGGTATTTTTAAAAGGTCTTGAAACGTTAAAAATTCGCATGCAGGCACACAGTGCGGGTGCGCTGGAATTAGCCCAGTGGCTAGAACAGCAGGATGCAGTAGCAAGAGTGTTTTTCCCCGGGCTCGAAAGTCATCCACAACATGAACTGGCAAAACAGCAGCAGTCTGATTTTGGCGGCTTGCTTTCGTTTGAATTAAAAGGCGGTAAGGAAGCTGGCTGGAAATTAATTGATGCAACTCAAATAGCATCCATTACAGCCAACCTGGGTGATACCAAAACAACCATCACTCATCCGGCGACGACAACACATGGGCGCTTAACTGACGAACAGAGACAGCAGTCGGGCATTAGTGATGGTCTTATTCGTGTAGCAGTAGGTCTTGAAGATATAGATGATCTTAAGCAGGATCTCGCCAGAGGTATGTAATTTAGACAGTATCATTTATATGCGCCTTTTAAAAAATAAAATAACTAATAAGAGACAGTCATGACAGGAGATATCAATAAAGAAATTTCTCTTGTTGAGCGGGAAGTGCCTCTGCTTCTTGTGGTGGATGATGACCCCGTGATTCGATCCATGCTTAAAAAAGCACTGGAAAAACAATCTTATGATGTTGTCGAAGCACCCAATGGTTCAGAAGCCGTTGAACTGTTTCAGGAGATTCGACCCGATCTGGTTTTACTTGATGTGCTTATGCCAATGATGAATGGCTATGAAGCATGTGAAGCCATGCGAAGATATGATCCGGAAAATAAGGTCCCTGTTATTATGCTCACGGGGCTTGATGACCTGGCTTCTGTTGATCGAGCTTTCGATGCAGGTTCAACAGATTTTATAACTAAACCCATTAACTGGAGTTTATTTACTCAGCGAGTGCGTTATGCATTGCGTTCAAGAAATATGGATTTTGCATTGCGTAAAAGTCAGTTGCGAATTCATCATGCACTGGATGTTGCGATGTTGGGTTACTGGGACTGGGAACTAACGTCAGATGATTTTATAGTGCCTGATAATGTTTTAAAAATGCTGGGCATTGAATCGGTTAGGCTTAAAGGCATAGAGAGTTTTATTAATTTTGTGCCAGAAGATGATAAAGATCGAGTTCGTTATGCTTTTTTAGAAGCCAGAGAAAAAGGCACATCATTTATTATTGAACATAAAATGAGAACCGCTGATCACACGGAACGATATATTTATCAGAACTGCGAAGTGATTATGAATGATGATGGTACGCCAAGATATGCATTGGGCACCATTCAGGATATTACCGCATTAAAACGCGCGGAAGACATGATTTTACATCAGGCATATCATGACATGCTCACGGATCTTCCTAATCAGGTTCTATTTAAAGAACGTTTACATCACGCCATTAAAGTAGCTGAACACGCAGGTAATAAAATTGCCGTTATCATGATGGATATAGATCGCTTTCAAATTATTAATGAAAGTCTTGGTCATGATTCTGGTAATGAAATACTGGTTGCATTTGCAGGTTTTTTAAGAAATTTTGTTCAGGAAAGCGATACGGTTTCAAGAATAAGCGGCAATGAGTTTGCTATTTTGCTTGAAAGTTTTGCATCTATGGATGACATTAGTAATCTTATCCGTGATATAAGAATGTCTCTTAATAGTAACTCGTTTGAAATTTCGGATGAACAGGTTTATCTGTTGCTCAGTGTTGGCGTGGCTATTTATCCTGATGACGATATTAATTCTGAAAATTTAATGCAGCATGCTAACTCGGCTATGCGTAAAGCAAAAGCACAGGGTGGTGATCAGGAGTGTTTTTATACCACCGATATGAATCGCAGAGTGCATGATCGTCTACGCATGGAAGGAGATCTCAGGCAGGCTCTGGAACAGCAACAGTTAGAATTATATTATCAACCTCAGGTCGATTCTCAGAGCAGAAAAATTATTGCAATGGAAGCACTAATCCGCTGGAATCACCCCGAGCACGGTATTATTTCTCCCGCCCGTTTTATTCCACTTGCTGAAGAATCTGGTTTAATACAGGTGCTGGGGCATTTTGTGCTTGAGCGTGCCATTAGTCAGACTAAAGCCTGGCATGACAAAGGTTGCTTACTGCGTGTGGGAATAAATCTTTCGGCGCGTCAGTTTATGCAGCAGGATCTTATCGAGCAGGTAAGAAATATTCTTGATGAGTATCAGCTTGAAGCAAAATATGTAGATCTGGAAATAACAGAAAGTATTGCTATGCAGGATGCAGAAAACAGTATTCAGAAAATGCATGAGTTTAAGCAGCTAGGTGTAAATTTATCTATGGATGATTTTGGTACCGGCTATTCTTCGCTTAGTTATTTGCATCGGTTTCCACTTGATGTGCTTAAAATTGATCGTTCCTTTGTTATGGATATAGAAAGCAAAGAAGATGGAGCTATTGCGCTTGCGATTATTGCGATGGCGAAAAGTATGTCGCTAGAAATTATTGCAGAAGGTGTAGAGACTGAAAAACAGTATGAGTTTTTAAAAGAAAACAAATGTGATCTCATACAGGGGTATCTTATTTCAAAACCACTTACAGAAAAACAGTTTGAAGAACTGCTATTCTGACATATTGAAGTTGTCCGGAAATTTTCCACTAAGAATATAGGCAAAGGCAATAACTTCAGCAACGGCTCGATATAGGTTTTCAGGAATTTCTTCGCCCGTATTGATTTGAGCAAGAATATCAATTAGTCCCTTATCCTCATGCAAAGGAATGCCGTTTTCACTGGCAAGGGCGATTATCCTGTCAGCCAGATCGCCCACACCTTTAGCAGTGACGGTGGGTGTGTTTTTGCCATCGTATTCCAGCGCAACGGCAAGGCGCTTTGATGTTTTAATTTTCATGCTCTTTCATCTAAAATCTGAATGTTTACTGGTCTATCTAATGAGTCATCTATTTTTTTCTGCGTCACATCAAGTAAGATTTTTCCAAAGCCAAGTTTTGTAAAGGCGCTATTCAATAAGTAAAAATTATTTTTAATTAATTGTTCTGTTTTAGTGTTTTCAGTTATGAATACCGTAGATATTTGTGTGTTTAATAAATGAATTTTTGCCTGAAGTTTTCCCAGAGTTTTAAACTCAAAACTTAATGTTACAGTCCAGCCTGTATCTTCTTTGTTATGGTTATTGGTGTCCTGCTCTACTTTAAAATTGATTAGATTAAACTGATCTTTGTCTTTAATAAGAAGACCAAATAATAGCAGTAAAAAATTATCCGCTTCTTTGGTTAAGGGTATTAGCTGCTGGCTGGTGATAGTAGAAATCGTACTGTCGATCATTACCTTAAGTTCGCTCAGGGCAGTGTAATTTTTAACTGCATTAAGCAGTGATTCCACTATTTGCCTGGACTGGCTGTTTTTATAAATATAAGTAAACAACTGGTTTAAATTGTAAAGACTATCAGTTTTGGTAATAGTTGGTGGCTGTTGGCTGAATGTTTTAAGCAGGGTTACTAATGAAGATAGTTGCTCTTTGCTTAATAAAGCGGGTAGTTGCTGACTTAGCTGCTGAATATTTAGTTTGCCCTGAATAAATTGTGAAACCAGAGTTTTTATATTTTTTTCTGAGGCAGATGGGTTCTGAGGAGACAGGTAAGTTTGAATGGCGCTGCTTATTTTTATTAACTGGGCTTTTACATCCTGTTTTATATTTGAAGTATTTTGCATTGCCAGCTTAGGTTCCAGAAATACACCGCTGTTTTGAATAATCTGTTTTAATCTGGCTGGCTGCAACAATTGCTCCTTAGCAGGTATATTGTTTATCAATTGATTCAGCAGGTTTTTTACTTCTACAGGGATTTTATTTTCAGCCACTAATTTCTGAGCAATATTTATAAAGGATGATAAATTCTGTTGCTGAGCAATAAACAGTTTTAGTTTGTCAGTGGCTAATTCAGCTTTTGTAGTAGTGGTCTGTATATTTAATAAAGGCGTTTCACCCAGGGATTTAATCAGCAGCTTGAGTGAGTCACCGGTTTTAAGTGGCACAGGCGTCTGAGCTTCGAATAGTTGCTGGCCTATCCTTAGTAGAACCTTGCTTAAAGCGTCCCCCCCTTTTTCGGTGGTGGCATTAATCACCTGATTCACCTGCCAGGTTTTGGTGATGTCAGGTAATATTTCAGTTTTGACCGATATGCTGGGTTTTATGGGCGGTATATTAATCATATTTATAGATTATCGACCAAAAGCCAAATTTCTGTCGGATAGATATCCCATCTTTTGCATCAAAGGCCAAATCTTCGGCATAGGCATGGAATAAGTCCTTCAGTCACTCTCAAATTTAAATATATAGTCTAATATTTGTATGAGGATATGCCAGAAATTCAGGTGTGGATATATTCTTCATAAACAAGTGGCTTGTTTTTATTAAGTTGTTGAATTTTATGATTTAAAGTATTCAGTCTATATTTCTTGTATTGCATAATTATGACCTGCATAAGTGCAGGTACATATAAATCAACACATATGAGCAAGGTTTTGCCAGATAACGGCATAGTCTTTGCATTAATCCATACAAGCATGGGGAATGAAGCGAATGGCTGACGAAGAAGAGTTAGAAAAACAGGAAGAAGGAGAAGGCGAGGAAGGCAAAAAGAGCGGCAGCACAATGAAGCTGGTTATCATTATCAATGCAGCTGTTCTGGTGCTTGCACTGATTGGCGGTGGTCTCTGGTTCTTTATGTCAGGTGATGACTCTGAAGCTGGTGGTGAAGCTGATACTGAGGTGCTGGCAGAGGAAGGCGGAGAAGGGGGTGATGAAGCAGCACCCAGGCGGGGTACGCCTATTTATGTACCGCTGCATCCTGCCTTTGTAGTGAATTTTGAAAATCAGGAGAAAGTAAGTTTTCTTCAGGTAGATATTCAGATCATGACCTTTGATTCAAAAGTTGAAGAGGCACTGAAGATTCATATGCCTATTGTGCGTAATGAGCTGTTATTGCTATTAGGTGGTAAGCAATATCATGAAATTAATACCCGAGAAGGTAAGCGTAATTTGAGCCAGGAAGCGATACGAGAAATACAGCGAGTACTGGAAGAAGCAGGAGCACCTTCGGAAATAGAAGCCCTGTATTTTACGAGTTTTGTTATGCAGTAAGTTAAGTAATGGCTCAGGCAGTAAATTCTGGTAGTTAAGTAAAAGTCAGAAAATAAAATTGAAAAACAGAGATTATAAATGGCAACACAAGATGTTTTAAGTCAGGACGAAATCGATGCTCTGCTACATGGTGTAGACGGTGGCGATGTTGAAACTGAGGCTGAAGAACTGATAAATGATGGTGTGGCCCGGTCATTCGATTTTAATTCTCAGGACCGTATTGTTCGTGGTCGTCTGCCAACACTTGAAATGATCAATGAACGCTTTGCTCGAAATATTCGGGTTAGTCTGTTTAATATGTTACGACGCCAGGCAGAAATTGCAGTAGGCGGTGTGCAGATGCTTAAGTTTGCAGAATACATACATAGTCTGTATGTGCCTACCAGTTTGAATATGGTGAAAATCAGTCCTCTTCGAGGCACTGCATTATTTGTCATTGACCCTAAACTGGTTTTTATTCTGGTAGATAATTTCTTTGGTGGTGAAGGTCGCTTTTATAACAAAATCGAAGGCCGTGAGTTTACGCCAACTGAACAAAGAATTATCAGCATGTTATTGACGCAGATTTTTGCTGATTTACAGGATGCCTGGAATCCTGTTAAGCATCTTGAGTTTCATTATCAGTCATCAGAAGTTAATCCACACCTGGCAAATATTGTAAGCCCGACTGAAGTAGTGGTGGTCAGCACATTCAGAATTGATCTTGAAGGCGGCGGTGGAGATTTTCATGTCACCATTCCTTATTCCATGATTGAACCCATTCGTGATTTACTGGACGCCGGTGTTCAAAGTGATGTAACCGATGTGGATAAACGCTGGATATTATCATTAAGAGATGAAATTTTTGAAGCAGAAGTGGATGTAAAAAGTGACCTGTTTCATACCGAAATGAGTTTAGCTGAAATTAACAAACTCAAAATAGGAGATATCATTCCCTTTGATATGCCTGAGAATGTGGTGCTCGAAACAGAAGAGATTCCATTATTTAGAGGCAATATCGGTGTTTCCAGAGGGAATGCAGCGGTTAAAGTAACGGAACGAGTAGCACGTACGGAACTTAATATTAAACATTCTGAAGAAATAGAGTAGAGCCATGAGTGACGAAGAAGATGTATGGGCAGAAGCCCTGGAAGAACAGGCTGATGCAGAAGCTGCACCTGCCGCTGCTTTTAATGAAGTAGTGGATGATGGTATTGCAGGTTCAGATGTTAATCTGGATGTGGTGCTTGATATACCGGTTAATATTTCAATGGAAATTGGCCGCACTAAAATCAGCATACGTAACCTTTTGCAATTAAATCAGGGTTCAGTAGTAGAGCTTGATCGACTTGCCGGTGAGCCGATGGATGTGCTGGTAAACGGTACTCTAATCGCCCGCGGCGAAGTGGTTGTGGTGAATGAAAAATTTGGTATTCGTTTAACCGATATTATCAGTCCTGCAGAACGAGTTAAAAAGCTTAAATAAAATAATGAAGATTTTTAGCAATATTATTCTATTTTGTTTTTGTAACTATCCCGTATTACTGATTGCGGAAACCGCATCAAAAATTGAAAAAATCAATAAGGTTGAGCCTTTTTCATTAATGAATATGCTCAATACAGTTATTGGTCTTGTCGTTGTTATTGCACTTATTCTTGCCCTGGCCTGGGCAGTCAAAAAATATGGACAGTTACCTAATAATAGTCAGGCCAATATGAAAATATTAGGTGGGCTGTCATTAGGCACAAGAGAAAAAGCAGTATTAATCGAAGTAGAAGGAAAAAAATTATTGCTGGGTGTTGCGCCAGGAAGAGTAGAAACATTGCATGTGCTGGATGGAGACAGTCATGGAGGAAATGAATTTAGCCAGAACCTGAATGATGCTATGGAAGTAAATTAATGAAGTTCTCTATAGAGTATTCGTCAGTGATTAAAAAAATAAGTGCGATCATCACTTTATCTGTTTTATCTTTTGGAGTCGCATTCGCCGACCCAACATTACCTGCAGTTATTATCGAAGAAACATCGTCCGGTGGTAAAAGTTATTCTATATCGTTACAGATATTAGTTTTAATGACGGTGCTGTCTTTGCTGCCAGCACTGTTATTAATGATGACATCATTCACCCGTATTATTATTGTGCTATCTATTTTACGTCAGGCACTGGGCACGGCACAGACTCCTTCCAATCAGATTTTAATTGGCCTGTCTTTATTTTTAAGTCTGTTTATTATGGCGCCGGTTTTTAGCCAGGCTTATGAGCAGGCTTATAAACCCTATCTCGATGAAAAAATCAGTGCAGATCAGGCGCTGGAAAAATTAAAAGCACCGTTTCATAAATTTATGATTGCTCAAACTCGTGAAGATGATATTGGTCTGTTTTCCCGCATTGCCGATGATGAGCCCTATGCCACACCAGAAGATGTGCCCTTTTCTATTTTAATGCCTGCCTTTCTGACGTCTGAATTAAAAACCGCATTTCAGATTGGATTTATATTATTCATTCCCTTTCTGATTATTGATCTTGTGGTGGCCAGTGTATTGATGGCAATGGGTATGATGATGTTGTCGCCATTGATTATTTCTTTGCCGTTTAAACTGATGTTGTTTGTTTTGATTGATGGCTGGGCGCTGGTTATTGGGACATTGGCGAGTAGCTTTGTAGTTTAAAAGAGTAGTCGTTAGTCATTAGTCATTAGTCGTTCGTCGTTCGTCAAAAGAAAAAATGTCATTCCGAGCGCAGCCGAGGAATCTTAACGACCCGGGTAGCAAGATTCCTCGGCTGCGCTCGGAATGACAAAGCATAAAAAACTGCAAGACTTTTTTGGCATACGACACACGACACACGACCCTATAGCCACATATATTAGATTCAGGTAATATTTTTCACAGTTCTACTGCATGAATGGTGCTTGAACGTATGGATAAAAAGAAAATAAGGCAGTATCGACTGCATCATAAACTCAAATACAACCGCTATCCCATCTCTGTTTCTGAGTTATGCGAGTATCTGGAAACCTCAGACAAAACCCTGTATCGCGATATTCAGGAACTTCGAGATCAATACCTCGCCCCTGTTCATTTGCAGGACGGTTACCTGAGTTATGAAAAGAAAGAACAGAAAAATTTTGAGCTGCCCGGTGTCTGGTTTTCAGATGATGAGCTACAGGCACTACTGGCTGCCCAGCAATGGTTAAGCCAGATACAGCCCGGCCTGCTGGATGAACATATATCACCACTCAAACAACTGATTATTAATATGCTCAGCAAGCATGGGCACCCACCGCAACAAGCCTTACAACGTATTCGTATTCTGGGAATTGGGCAACGTAGCAGTCACGCACATCACTTTACTAAAATTGCTGGAGCAGTTCTGGACAGGAAACAATGCCAGCTGGGTTATATAAACCGTCAAACCGCTCAGGTCACATATCGCAGTGTATCACCGCAACGATTAACCCATTACAGGGGCAACTGGTATCTGGATGCATGGTGTTATCTAAAACAGGATTTACGAACATTTTCACTGGATAATATTCAGAAAATAGATGTGCTTGAAACATCAGCAACAGACGTTGATGAAAAATTACTGACCGAACATCTTGAAAGCGCCTACGGTATTTTTTCTGGTCAGGCGGATAAAACTGTCATATTGCAATTCACCGGCATACACGCCAATTACATTGAAAAAGAACAATGGCATCCTGAACAACAGGGAGAATGGCAACAGGGCAAATATATTCTGAAAATTCCCTACCACAACCCTACAGAACTCATTATGGATATTCTTAAATATGGTGCTGATATAGAAGTGCTGGCACCGAAGGCCTTACGACGAGAGGTGCAGCAAAAAATCAGGGCAATGTGGACAATTTATAAAGAATAATATTCTGTCATACCTGCGTAGGCAGGAATCCAGCGACTTTTAATAAAAACAAACCCAGTCTCATGTTTTGAGAAAGCAGTAGCGTATAAAGAAAGCAATAAAATGACAAAAACGAGAACCACTAATGAAAGAAAAAGCCTGGCAAATTCTCGGTAAAACCATAATTGGTGTCTATATCAAATATTCAAAACAACAGAGCGTGCGCCCGAAAAGTCAGTTGTTTCTGGTGTTTGACGACTACACCTGCTTCGAATTTTACTGCTACCGCGATGACATACGCCCCACCAACGGTATCTGGCCCAATGCCAGTTTTGACCATGTATCCAGTTATATGAAAGAGGCGTATTTTCTGGCTTATCAGGCGGTGATTGATCCCGATAGTGGCAAGGTGGTATTTGAGGCGCATGATCGTAATTATTAAGAATGATTTCTGCACAAAAAAATACACCTAAAGGAATTTACACTATATATGCCGATTTCGGCGTGGGTGAATTTTTATGGTACAAAGATGAAACCGAAACACCCTTAATTGGTGGGAACATGTATAGCCTGATGGATCAATATTATGAAGACACCATTATGTCACCCGTTTTGTATCAGGCGTTTCGAGACTGGGCTGAACTCTATATGGGTATTTATAAAAACATTAGAGATACAAACAACGAATATGACTGGGACGCATTTAATAAAAAAGGCATGCAACTGGCAAAAAAACTTAAATTAGAACTGGGTGATGCAGTTATTGTGAGATATGTAAAACCAGACCTTGATCCACAGCGGGTTCGGGGTGAGTATATTGAAATAAAAATGATGGAAGAAAAACTAAGTGGAAGATAAAAGTTATTTCAAATATTGGGGGAAGGCTTCTAAAGAAGATGGTAGTTATCATCTGTTGCCTTATCATTGTCTGGATGTGGCGGCTGTGGCGGCTGTGCTACTGTCACGGAATCCATCTTTGGTGCATACATTTATCAAATTAACTGGTATTGATGAAGGGCAATTCAAAGACTGGTATATATTTTTGCTGGCATTGCATGATATTGGTAAGTTCGCCGATAGTTTTCAAAACCTGAAATCTGAAGTGTTGCAACAATTACAGCACCGTACCAGTCACCGTCAGTATGGACTACGGCATGATTCTTCAGGGTTTATTTTGTGGAAAAAACATCTCAGGCCAGAATTTCAGCGACATGGTTTAATTCCACAAATAGAAGGTTCACACCGGCGGCGAGCCTCGGAACAGTCTATTGATTTCTGGATGGCTGCAATGGTGGGCCATCATGGGCAGCCGCCACAAGTTGTAACAAACCGTTTATTAAGTGATGACTTCAATGAAACCGATGATTTTGTTGCTGTAACACAATTTCTGGATGACCTGATTGCTGTTTTATTGCCAGATAAGCCAATATTTCCAGAATGTAAAAAAGAAAAGGTTCAACTTGCCTCCTGGTGGCTCTCAGGCCTGGCAGTTCTTTGTGACTGGATTGGCTCCAATACGGACTATTTCCCCTATCAGGAAAAAGATGTACCCCTTGTTGATTATTGGGGAATAGCTAAACAAAATGCCGAAAGAGCAATTGTTAAAACTGGCATTCTACAAAGCCAGTCCTCTGTTTTATTGACTTTAAATGATCTTGTGGAGGTTGATGTTGGTTCGACACTACAGCCAACACCTTTGCAGGTATTCGTATCACAGTTGGAAATTCCTTCATCGCCACATCTTTTCATTCTTGAAGATGTGACAGGTGCAGGTAAAACTGAAGCAGCGGTATTGTTAGCGCATAAACTCATGAAAGCTGGGCAGGCTAATAGCCTTTATTTTGCACTACCCACCATGGCAACCGCCAACACAATGTACAGCCGAATGCGCAAGGTTTACCGCAAACTGTTTGCTGATAATGCCTTGCCTTCTCTGGTGCTGGCACATGGTGCAAGCAATTTGTCAGCAGAGTTTCGGCAAAGCATTATTTCTGAAGCACCTGTCAGTATTGATGCTTACGGAGATGGTACCGATACAGCACAGGCTCACTGTAATGCCTGGTTGGCAGATAACCGGAAGAAAGCGTTATTAGCCAATGTGGGCATAGGTACCATTGATCAGGCATTGTTGGCGATCCTGCCTGCACGTCACCAGTCGCTACGGCTGTTAGGGTTAGCAAATAAAATTTTGTTGGTGGATGAAGTTCATGCCTGTGATGCCTACATGCACGAGCTATTATGTGCGCTTTTACGGGCACATGCGGCAGCGGGTGGCAGCGTTATTCTATTATCAGCAACCTTGCCACAAAAGCAGAGGCAGGCCTTGTTAAATGCTTATGCAGAGGGTCAGAAATGGAATAAACCCAAGTTACATAAAATAGATAAAAAATCTTATCCACTGGCAACGTGCTTTAATGACAATGGGTTACGGGAAAAGATAGTTGATACCCGCGAATCTGTCAGGCGTGAAGTTGTCACTGAATTTCTTTCTAATACTCAAGACATCGACGACGTTTTGAAAACGGTTATCGCACAAGGCCAATGCGCCTGCTGGATTCGCAACACAGTAAAAGATGCTATTGATGCATGGCAGCAAACCAGGCAACTACATCCCGACTGGTCGGTTGATCTATTTCATGCACGATTTGCTCTGGGTGATCGGTTGGATGCTGAACAGAGGGTGGTAAAACGTTTTGGTAAAACCAGCACAGCCCCACAGCGTCGGGGTAAAATTCTCATTGCTACACAGGTGGTTGAACAATCGCTGGATCTGGATTTTGATACACTGATCACCGATCTGGCTCCCATAGATTTATTAATACAACGGGCAGGCCGCCTGCGACGGCACACACGAGATAAAGCTGGAGGCCGTATAGATGGTAAAGACCAGCGCGGTGAAGTGTGTTTACATATTTTTTCACCAGAAATTACCAAAGCACCGAATAAAGACTGGTATGCAGGATTTTTTTCCAACGCACAAAAAGTTTATGAGAACCACGGCCAGCTATGGTTGGCAGCAAATTTATTGCATGGACAGGGTAAATTTAGAATGCCGGAAGATGCACGCAGCCTGATTGAAGATGTTTATGGGGATGAGGCACAGAACAGTATTCCTGAAGCACTTCTTAACCAGAGCCTTGAAGCCGAAGGCAATGATCGTGCAGATGCCAGTGTGGGACGTTTAAATGTACTGTCAATGGAGGTTGGCTATAGCGACGCTTCAACAAACCGCTGGTGGGATGAATCCATAACACCTACGCGGCTGGGCGAACAAACCTCAAGTGTTTATCTCGCCAGGTGGGAAGATGGAAAATTGTTGCCCTGGTTCAGTGACAAGCATCACCCATGGCCATTGAGTAGTGTTTCCATGCGTAGATACTGGATAGCCGCAGAAGCGACCATGCAGGGTATTAGTCTGGAACAAATTGAACAGTATAAAGCAACTTTACCTGCCAAAGGAAAGTGGGGCATATTATTACCACTAATACAAATATCAGAAGATAACTGGCAAGGTGTCGCCTTAAATGAAAAGCAGGAAACCGTTTATTTTATCTACAACAAAAATGTTGGCCTGATGGTTGATAATGAACCGCAAAAAAGGAAATAAAGTATGAATCTGATTTATGATCCCTGGATACCCATACAACGAAAAAGTGGAACTAAAGAACGTATTGCGCCGTGGCAATTAACAGAATCCAATGATCCCGTTATTTCCTTGAATGCACCAAGACCGGATTTTAATGGTGCATTAATGCAGTTTTTAATTGGCCTGCTGCAAACGGCTGCCACGCCAGAAAATCACGACCGATGGCTGGACTGGTTGGAGCAACCACCTGCTCCAGAAGAACTGAAAGCCTGTTTTGAAAAATATGCAAATGCCTTTGAGTTAGAAAGCAAAAAAGGTTCTTTCATGCAAGATTTTAATAATCTTGATGTGGAACCATTAGTGATTGAGAGGCTATTGATTGACTCAGCACAAGAAAACGCAATCAAACTCAATATTGACCATTTCGTTAAACGTAATCGAATTGAAAATTTATGCCCAGCATGTGTCGCGACAGGCTTATTCACTCTGCAAACAAATGCCCCTGAAGGTGGGCCTGGTCACCGAACTTCAATACGCGGCGGCGGGCCATTAACAACACTAGTTATACTTGATGAGGAAAGTGATTTACCAAATGATTTATGGAGAAACCTGTGGCTAAATGTATTGGAAAAACAAATCTTTGAAACAGCAACAGGCAACAAAAACAAGACCGATCTATCAGATATTTTTCCTTGGTTGGCAAAAGCCAGAACAAGCGAAAAAGAAACAGGTATACAAACAACACCAATGGATGCGAATCCATTGCAAATGTATTGGGGAATGCCTCGTCGGATCAGGATCCAATGGAAGACAGAAATATCAGGTCATTGCGATCTTTGTGAATCATACTCAGAGAACCTTATTTCTCATTATCAATCAAAAAATCTCGGCACTAACTATGCGGGCGCATGGCAGCACCCTCTAAGTCCTTATTCACTTAGTAAAGCATCAGAATTGCTTGCAAAACACCCACAGCCAGGTGGGTTCACATATCAACATTGGCTGGGATTCATTGAAGATGGTAATAATCAGTTTAGCTCAACAGTTGTAAAGCGATATCGCAAGTTGGCAAATAAATGGAATGATCAATTTCGTCTTTATGTATTTGGTTACGACACAAAAAGCGCAAAGATTCGCTGTTGGTATGAAACTAGTTTTCCATTATTTACCATTGCTGAAGAAATACGGATTGATTTCATAAATCGGGTTCAGACTTTAACTGAAACCGCTTCAGAGTTTTCCGGGTTTGTTCGTTCCTGTGTAAAAGAAGCATGGTTTAAGCGACCCGGTGACGCGAAAGGTGATACGTCTTTTTTGTCTCAAGGTTTTTTTCAGCATACAGAACATGAATTTTATCAGGCTCTTAAATTATTACAGGAAAGCATTCCTGAAGGACAAAGTCAGAGTGTTTTGCAGGATTGGCATAGAGTGCTAAATAAAGCTGCCTTTAATCTATTTGATTACTGGGCAATGCGAGGTGATTTTACTCAGGCTAATCCTCGGCGAATAGCCGCCGCACGAAGTAAACTTAAAGGGTTAATTTACAGTAAAAAAATTAAACAGGCATTACAGCTTGACAATAAACAGGAGGTCGCATGAACGGTAAATTTGATGCAGATAAATCCCCAGGGGAAGCGCTGCAAAGATGGTGGAATGATTTGCAAGGTAATAATGCTGCACGAGCAGAATTACGCCGTGCAAAAACGCTAACAGATATTATGTTATTACCCGTATTTCATCGAGCTTGTCAGCGTTTTAAACCTTTTTTTCAGAATGAAGAAAACTGGGAGCCGCGCCTGGCAGCCATACTGGGGTTGCTGGCGCATGTGCGTACAATCACAAATGAAAAACTTGCATCACAGATGGCTGGTAAACCTAAACCAGTGGTTAGCGAGTTGCGTTTTCGTCGCTTGATTCAGCGAGATAGAAAAGAACTCTATCTTGCTATGATTCGTATTCTTCGCATGCTGAATCATAAGGCCAATATTTATGACCTGGCCAATTCTATTTACTATTGGGGTGATCAGGTTAAGCGGGATTGGGCATTCAGCTATTTCCCAAACACACCTGATATTGCATCTGCATAAATAATCACAAGGAGCATACTATGAGTCGTTTTATACAATTACATTTATTGACTTCCTATCCACCTGCTAATTTAAACCGGGATGATTTGGGGCGACCCAAAACCGCTGTTATGGGCGGTGCGCCTCGATTACGCGTTTCCTCTCAAAGCTTGAAGCGAGCATGGCGCACATCTGACGTATTTGAAAATGCATTAAAAGATCATATCGGAACGCGTACTAAGGAAATGGGTGTCAGGGTATATCAGCAATTAATTGAAAAAGATATAAAAAAGAAAGATGCAATTGAATGGGCAAAATTGATTGCAGGTCAGTTTGGGATGCTAGAAATATTATCTGCAAAAGAAAAAAAGAAACTAAAGGAAATGGACGATGATGAACGCATGAAAAAGGAATTGTCAGAACTGGAAATTAAACAACTGGCTCATTTTAGTCCAGAAGAAGAGCGGCTAATTGATGAGTTGGTTGCAACAATTGCTGGACGTGAGAGTAAACCTGAAGATAAAGAACTGGCTTTATTACGTAAGTCGCACACCGCAGCAGATATTGCCTTGTTTGGTCGCATGTTGACTAAATCTAATTATGGCAATTCTTTAGTAGACTTTTGTAGTGAGGCCGCCGTTCAGGTTGCCCACGCCATTAGCGTTCACTCTGTCGTGGTTGAAGATGATTTTTTTACCGCAGTCGATGATCTTAATAATGGTGAAGATGATGTGGGTGCAGCTCATCTGGGAGAAGCGGAATTTGCTGCCGGATTATTTTATCTTTACCTCTGTATCGACAAAGAGTTGCTGGTTAAAAATCTATCGGGTGATGAAGAGTTGGCTAATAAAACACTGGCGGCATTAGTCGAGAGTGCCGCCACTGTTGCACCGACAGGTAAGCAAAATAGTTTTGCATCCCGCGCTCGTGCCTCCTATCTCCTTTGTGAAACAGGTAATCAACAACCACGTTCATTATCAGTTGCCTATCTCAAGCCAGTAAACAAAAGTGATGTTCTGGATGCATCTATCAAGCAACTTAATGAATCGATGGATAATATGGATAAAGTATATGGTGCTTGTGCAGATAAACGATGCAGCATGAATGCACTAGCTGGTGAGGGTAATTTGCTGGAAATTACTCAATGTGTAACGGAGGCGTGATTCATGGCAGACTTTCTAGTATTTCAACTTCAGGGAGTGATGGCATCCTGGGGTGATATCGCTGTAGGTGAACATCGACCCAGCCAGGGGCATCCATCCAAATCTGCTGTGTTGGGATTGTTGGCGGCAGCACTGGGGATAGAACGGCAGGATGATGAGTTGCATATTCGTCTGGATAAACAACTGGGCTTTGCTGTGTGTGTGCGTGCTGCTGGTGAATTGTTGCGCGACTATCATACCATACAGGTTCCAGCTGGTAAGCGGGACTATGCCAGTCGCCGAGATGAATTACTGACGGACAAATTAAATCTAAAAACTATATTATCTCAGCGAGATTATCGCATGGATGCTTTCTATCAAGTGGCAATATGGTGTAAACAAAACAATGCAAACTTTACGTTGGATGAATTACAAGTTGCCTTGAAGCAGCCAAAATACACTTTGTATCTTGGACGTAAATCCTGCCCTGTGAATTTGCCGCTTAATCCAGTTGTTTTATCTGACATGAATCTCAAACAGGTGTTTGATTCTTATTCTCTTAATAACAGCCAAAGCCTGGTAGATGATTTTAACAACAACGCTCTTAATAGTTATTACTGGGAGCAGGGTATGTTAAATGATAATGAGATTGGCATGACCCACAGCATGAGTTATCCACGACGAGATCAAATCAGTAGTCGCAAGCGTTGGCAGTTTGCTAACCGGGATGAGTTCTATTATGCCGAAGCAACAAGGGAGGGTTAATCATGTATTTTAGTCGAATGACTTTTAATCCACAGGTAAATCTTCAGCAATTATCTCAAACACTATGTAGTGACAGTTACAGAGAACATCAGGCGTTGTGGCAATTGTTCGATACTGATCCTGAAGCAAAACGAGATTTTTTATATCGACAGGCAATTGAACAGGGTCAGATTAAATACTATGTATTATCTGAAAGGCAGCCTGTTGATGATACTGGATTGTGGAATATTACACCGCCCAAGAAATACATGCCTGATCTTGTTGAAGGCCAGAAGTTGTTTTTTATGTTGCGAGCGAATCCTGTAAAAACAATTGTAAACAAGGCAGGGAAAAAGCAAAGGCATGATGTTGTGATGCATAAAAAACAGTGTACGGGTTATCAACAGTTACCTAAAAATAAAAGACCACCACTGCAACAAATTGTGCAGGAAAGCTGTACTCAATGGTTAGCTTCTTGTGCCGAGACAAAAGGGTTTATTTTTGATCAGGATGCTGTTGTTGTCGATGGATACCAACAACACCAAAGTCAGGCAAAACGACAATCACATTCTATTCGTTACAGCAGTGTTGATTTTCAGGGTGTTCTTACTGTGACTGATGTTGAGAAATTTAAATTGGCTCTGCTAAATGGTATTGGTAAATCCAAAGCATTTGGTTGTGGGTTGATGCTGGTGCGCAGAGCCTAAGCCCAGCCAAAGCCTTCGGCTGTAGTCTTTTAAGTTTAGGCAGAGCTTAATAACCCCAAAACAAAATGTACAAAATTTTATACAAAGGGCTATATTATGCAGAAGGAACAGCAAATACTGTAGCTTGGCACCAGTCAGAATGGTTTGAATAAATTTGCAGTTAAACCAAGGCAGGAGGCGGGTTATCAGCTGCATAGTATACAAATTGGTCTGGAGCCGGATGACTGGAAGCCATTCAAAGAAATTGGTTTGGGCAATGATTGCTGACAGGCTAAAAAGGTGGACATTATGAGCAAAGTTGATGTAAAAATAAGGCATATTACCCCTGTCAGCGGCAATGTGTTTGCTGATCTGGGTTTTGAGCCTGAAGAAGCTGTGAAGTTGAAAATCAGGTCTCAGTTGATGATGGAGGTTAGTGAATGGATTAAAGAGCGGCAACTGAAACAGGAGGATGCGGCTGAGTTATTGGGGATTTCAAGACCGCGAGTATCGGATGTAATGACAGGAAAAATTGATAAGTTCACAATTGATGCTCTGGTTGATTTGCTTGAGCGTACTGGCAAGCATATTACGGTTAATGTGGCGTAGATGGGTGTATGTCACTATTTTTTAAATATAGGGATATTAAATGAAACCAAAATTACAGGTACTTGAACAGACAATATCAACTGATACGAAAAATGGTATTGAATATATTTGTATTACTGATATTGCCAGATATAAAAATGCAGATAGAACGGATGATTTAATTCGTAACTGGTTACGCAATCGTAATACCATTGAGTTTTTGGGTATTTGGGAGCAGCTTAATAACCCAGATTTTAAACCCGTCGAATTCGACGGGTTTAAAAAACAGGCCGGTCTCAATAGCTTCACTCTCACCCCAAAACAATGGATAGAAAAAACAGCCGCTATTGGGATTAGCTCAAAAGCGGGTCGCTATGGTGGCACTTATGCTCAAAAAGATATTGCTTTCGAATTTGCCAGCTGGATTTCGGTAGAGTTCAAGCTTTATCTGATTAAAGAATTTCAGCGACTGAAAGAGCAGGAATACCAGCAACTAGGCTGGGATATCAAACGTAATCTGGCAAAGGTGAATTATTTTATTCACACCGATGCCATTAAAGAAAATTTAATTCCTGATAGTTTAACTCCGCAGCAAATTAACTTTGTTTATTCGAATGAAGCTGATCTATTAAATATTGCATTGTTTGGCATAACGGCCAGGCAGTGGCGTGAGGCAAATCCGGAGTTGGGCGGCAATATGCGTGATCATGCCAATGTGCATCAATTGGTGTGTCTGGCAAATATGGAGTCTTTGAATGCACATTTCATTGAGCAGAGCCTGTCTCAATCTGAGCGACTGCTAAAGCTTAATGAAATGGCTATTCGACAAATGTCCATACTGGTTAAAAGCCACGCTTCAGCTTATCTTGATATTGGTGAATAACTGTGAGTTTCCTGCCTTTAAAACCCATCCCCATGAAAGATCGCAGCTCAATGATCTTTATTCAGTACGGCCAGATTGATGTAAAAGATGGGGCTTTTGTAGTTATTGATCAGACAGGGGAACGTATGCAAATTCCGGTCGGCTCCATAGCCTGCATTATGCTGGAACCGGGAACGAGGGTATCCCATGCGGCAATAAAACTGGCTGCGCAGGTGGGTACATTACTGGTATGGGTGGGCGAAGCGGGTGTTCGCCTGTATGCATCCGGTCAGCCGGGTGGTGCCAGGTCAGACCGATTGCTTTATCAGGCCAGGTTGGCTCTGGATGATGACTTGCGATTAAAAGTCGTGCGCAAAATGTATGAACTGCGTTTTGGTGAAAAATCACCGGAACGACGTAGTGTTGAGCAGCTTCGTGGTATAGAAGGCGCAAGGGTTCGTAAGTTGTATGAACTTATGGCAAAACAGTTTGGTGTCACCTGGAAAGGCCGGAGGTATGATCCCAAAGACTGGAAAAAAGGCGATAAGGTCAATCAGTGTATCAGTGCAGCTAATGCCTGTTTATATGGCATAACTGAAGCGGCTGTGCTGGCTGCGGGCTATGCACCTGCGGTTGGATTTATTCATACGGGAAAACCATTGTCTTTTGTTTATGATATTGCCGATATTTTTAAATTCGACACCGTTGTCCCCATTGCATTCAAGGTGGCAAAAACTAGCCCATCGCATCCTGATCGAGCCGTTCGGCAAGCATGCCGAGATAGTTTTAGAGAAAGCAAAATCCTCAAAAAAATAATTCCAACTATTGAAGAGGTTCTTGCCGCAGGAGAAATATTGCCACCCGAACCAGCAAAAGAATCAGTGCCCCCCGCAATACCTGAACCCGAATCGATCGGTGATGCAGGGCACAGGAGTTAAAGGTGAGTATGCTAACCGTGGTGACCGAAAATATTCCCCATCGCCTAAGGGGGCGATTAGCTATTTGGCTGGTAGAAGTCCGGGCCGGTGTTTATATGGGTAATACATCCCGGCGAGTTCGTGAAGCAATCTGGCAATATTGTGAGGCTGATTGTGAAGAAGGAAATATTGTAATGGCCTGGCAAACCAACACAGAATCCGGTTTTGATTTTCAGACCATGGGTGAAAATCGAAGGATACCAGTGGAATTTGATGGTTTAAGACTGGTGTCATTTTTGCCTGAGAAAAAGGCCAGTGAAGCAAAATAAATTAAGCAAGAAAAAGTCAGATTTATCTGGTAGAAATTTAAAGCTTGAAAAGCATGTTATTTAACAATATGTTATAAATGGTATGTTCCCCGCGGTCGCGGGGATGAACCGAATATTGTTTGTTTTTAGCTGATACTGCTGAAATGTTCCCCGCGGTCGCGGGGATGAACCGGCTAGAACCCTAAATAAAGTCGAATTTGTCATATGTTCCCCGCGGTCGCGGGGATGAACCGCATTATCTTTTCCAAATTAATTAAAATTCGGCATGTTCCCCGCGGTCGCGGGGATGAACCGCTTCCTGGCCCCTAATTATCACGCGGCTTATGATGTTCCCCGCGGTCGCGGGGATGAACCGCTCATCTGATATTTGGCTATATCCTTATATTCATGTTCCCCGCGGTCGCGGGGATGAACCAGTATCTGATAAACGGTAGTGTTTTTCTTTTGTATGTTCCCCGCGGTCGCGGGGATGAACCGTATACGGATAAACAAAAGAAAAACACTACCGTATGTTCCCCGCGGTCGCGGGGATGAACCGAGATAACCTCGGCCACCAGGTAAACTCAAAGAATGTTCCCCGCGGTCGCGGGGATGAACCGGATAAACAAAAGAAAAACACTACCGTTTATCAATGTTCCCCGCGGTCGCGGGGATGAACCGCATATATAGTCTGGCGCATGAAATTATCTTTAATGTTCCCCGCGGTCGCGGGGATGAACCGGATATGTATTAAAAGAAGTAGAAAGATAGTAAATGTTCCCCGCGGTCGCGGGGATGAACCGTGCTGTCAAATTTACCGTAGTTCCTTATTCTTATGTTCCCCGCGGTCGCGGGGATGAACCGGTGAATGGGGTCCTGTTCTGTTAGCTCAGGGTATGTTCCCCGCGGTCGCGGGGATGAACCGTATAAGCATCCACAAAAGAAAAGGTATAGCCGATGTTCCCCGCGGTCGCGGGGATGAACCGTATATCCCCACCCCAAAAAACCAGCAACCAATATGTTCCCCGCGGTCGCGGGGATGAACCGGCATGGATCAGAACTCAATCAGTGATTTAGTCATGTTCCCCGCGGTCGCGGGGATGAACCGCCTTCACTACACAACACCACCATAATAACTACATGTTCCCCGCGGTCGCGGGGATGAACCGCTTTCTTAACTCTTTAGTTGCACGTATAACGCATGTTCCCCGCGGTCGCGGGGATGAACCGGCATGGATCAGAACTCAATCAGTGATTTAGTCATGTTCCCCGCGGTCGCGGGGATGAACCGCCTTCACTACACAACACCACCATAATAACTACATGTTCCCCGCGGTCGCGGGGATGAACCGGGGTGGAAATAATGGCGGATGATAAAAGATCGATGTTCCCCGCGGTCGCGGGGATGAACCGATCAGGTATCGACTTCCTGTTTTTACGGTTTTATGTTCCCCGCGGTCGCGGGGATGAACCGAATGAATAAACACATCCAAAATCTAATTAACAATGTTCCCCGCGGTCGCGGGGATGAACCGAGGTAGAAACTCAATCACAGTCATTGCGTCAAATGTTCCCCGCGGTCGCGGGGATGAACCGGCGTGATGAAAAACGCGAACAGTTTGAAGCCGATGTTCCCCGCGGTCGCGGGGATGAACCGAGAATTAAGATATCGGGATAGATTCGTAAAATTTGAAGTTATTGGGCAAGAGAAAAACTGCAATACTTTTTTGACATACGACATACGACATACGACATACGACATACGACATACGACATACGACATACGACATACGACACACGACATACGACCCTATAGCCACATATATTAGATTAAGGTAATATTCTCTCCAGCATTATTTATGAGAGAGTTGTATGCCAAAAGTTGTAATGTACTGCACCCGATCCTGCCCATATTGCATCAGAGCAGAACGTCTGCTAAAAAAACGCGGCGCCAGCATTGAGAAGATCGACGTGGGCAGCAAATCCCATTTATGGAAAGAAATGGAAAAACGCAGCAGACGAAACACCGTGCCACAGATTTATATTGATGATCTGCACATTGGTGGTTTTGATGATCTCAGTGATTTCGATATGGAAGGTAAACTAGAGCCTTTACTGGCAGGCTAAATATTTATAATCACACTGGCTCCCCGGTAACAAACGGGGTATAGACGCCAGCCAAATACCTGACTAAAATACACGGTTATTTTTGAACGAGAGGAATCCAGCGTGGATTTTCTGCCCATATTTGTCAATATCAAACAACAGCCCTGCCTCGTTATTGGCGGTGGTGAAGTCGCTGCTCGCAAGGTTCAGCTGCTATTAAAAGCTCAGGCGAAGGTCACGGTGGTAGCTCCCGAGTTAGGCCGTGAGCTGAAAGAAATGGCAGAAAAGGGCGAGCTGACTCATGTCTCACGAAATTTTGAAGATGATGATATTAAACAGCCGGTACTGGTGATTGCCGCTACCGATCAGCGTGATGTAAATGAGCGTGTTTCTGAATTAGGCCAGGCACGGGGCATACCGGTGAATGTGGTTGATAATCCCGAATTATGCAGTTTTATTATGCCCTCTATTGTGGATCGCTCTCCGGTGCAGATTGCGATTTCTACCGGCGGTGCGTCACCCGTATTAGCACGTATGATCCGTACCAAACTGGAAGGCTGTATTCCCGCAGCCTATGGGCGTTTAGCTTCACTGGTCGATGGTTTTAGAGAAAAAGTAAAAGCCAGATTTACCAGTGTCGAGCAACGTCGTATGTTCTGGGAAAGCGTGCTGGAAGGTTCAGTGGCAGATCGTGTTTTTTCCGGCCACGAAGATCAGGCCGCGGCAGAGTTAGAGCAGGCTATTAATGCCGGTGATGCTGACGCTAAATTCCACGGCGAAGTTTATCTGGTGGGGGCTGGCCCCGGTGATCCAGACTTATTAACTTTTAGAGCGCTGCGTTTAATGCAGGCGGCAGACGTGGTGGTATTTGATCGACTGGTGTCTCCCGCTATTCGTGAGCTGGTGCGCCGCGATGCAGAAATGATTTACGTGGGCAAAAAGCGCGATCAGCACACCATGCAGCAGGAAAATATTAATGAGCTGTTAGTCAGACTGGCCAAAGAAGGCAAGCGAGTATTACGTTTAAAAGGCGGCGACCCATTTATCTTTGGTCGTGGCGGTGAAGAAATAGAGCTGCTGGCTCAGGAAGGCGTGCCTTTTCAGGTGGTGCCGGGTATTACCGCTGCTGCCGGTTGCGCTTCTTATGCAGGTATTCCACTCACCCATCGAGATTATTCCCAGGCCTGCGTGTTTGTTACCGGCCATTTAAAAGATGGCAGCATTGATCTGAACTGGAAAGCTTTAGCTCAGCCCAATCAGACCGTGGTGTTTTATATGGGCTTGCACGGTGCGCCGACTCTGTGCCGAGAAATGATCGCCCACGGCATGCCGCCCACTACACCGGTTGCACTGGTGCAAAAAGGCACAACACCCGATCAGAAAACCATAGTTGGCACATTAGAAACTCTGGATGAAATTGTTAAAACCCATGAGTTTAAACCCCCCACATTAATTATTGTGGGCGAAGTGGTGTCAATGAAAGAAAAACTGGAATGGTTTAATCCCGATGAGCCTCAGGGTGCAGCTGTAAAATCCAGCAAGTGGTAGTGCAGTGATATGAGTATGTTATCAAAGCCTGTCTGGTAACAGAAACATAAGCTGGCCACAACAGATGGCCTGAAATTTTAGTCTATTTAATATTTGCTTTTACCTGTGAAAGCAGCGCTATAAACAGACATTTATTTTCGTATACAAACGCCGCAAAACAGATCAAAAAGTTTATTTCGACCTGACATTTATCAATTTGTTCCTCCCCTTTTTTGACTAGTGAAAGCTACTCAGTGATCCCTTGATTCAAATCAACAAAAGAAGCTTATTAATATACTCTAATGATCCTTAAGAATTCTTTAACAGAGGTCTAATTTTTTTAGTGTTACCAAAGGGGTTTTAAAATGAAAAATAGAAATCTAAAACTTGTTCATGCCATTTTCAGTTGCTCAGCTCTAAGCCTTTCACTTTTAATTGCGAACAGTGTAAATGCGGGAACCATAGTGGGCACGGCTCATGATCTGTCGGGTAATGGTTACAGCGGTGGTGAAATTTGCGTTGTATGTCATACACCTCATAACTCGGATACATCTGTTACCGATGCGCCATTATGGAATCATGCCATCACTACCACCACATTCAATATGTATGCGTCAGGCTCTCTGGATGCAACCATTGATAACCAGCCTACCGGCACATCCAAATTATGTCTGTCCTGTCATGACGGGGTAACCGCTATTGATAGTTTCGGTGGTAATGTTGGCAGCAATGTAATTAGTAATGCAATGAAAGCAGTAGGAATAAATGGTGATTTAACCAACGACCATCCTATATCTATCACCTATGATACTACTCTGTCTCAGACCGACCCCGGTTTGCATGACCCTGCTACTCAGTCTGTGACTATTGGTGCAGGTGGTGATAAAACTCGTACCGGCACAGTGGCTTCGCTAATGTTGTCCAGCAACAAGGTGCAGTGTAATTCATGTCATGATGTGCATAATAACTTTGTTGGTACTGGCACCAATGATCAGCCTTTCCTTAAAGTGACTAAAGCCGGTAGTCAACTTTGTCTGACCTGCCACAATAAGTAAAATGTTCCCGCGAGCCTTCCTCTCGGAAGGTTCGGCTAACGGGGGCAGGGGTTTCTTTATATTTCAACGAGTCAGTACTTTAAAGAGGAATATTGTGCATTCTAGAATTCAAACATTGATAAAATCATCTGTTTTTTTATTTCTGCTGATTAATCTTTCAGCCTGCACAGGACTGGCAGAAAAAGAAACTGAACAAAATGTTTTTTATCCATCATTGCCCAATCCACCCAGAATACAATATCTCACTACTTTTTCAGGGCCTGGTGATCTGGTTACAAATGACAGTAGCTTCAGTCGTTTTGTGTTAGGTGATGAATCAAAAGACTCAGCAACAATCACCAAACCTTATGGCGTCGCTATTCACGATGGTGTGCTGTATGTGGTGGATATAAGAGGGCCGGGTTACGCTCTGTTTGATCTTAAAAATAAAACATTTGATATGGTGTACGGTTCGTTTGCCGGCAAAATGAGAAAGCCCATTAACATAGCCATAGATAAGGATGGCACTCATTATATTACCGATACCATTCGTGGCCTGGTGCTGGTTTATGATAAAGATAACAAGTTTGTAAGAATCATTGGCGACGGTGAATCTTTTAAACCTTCTGATGCCCTGATCGTGGGTGAAAAATTATTTGTCACAGATATTAAAAATCATCGCATAGTTGTGCTCAATAAAATCAGTGGTGAGCAGTTGTATACCATTGGTAGTGTGGGTTCAAAAGAGGGTGAACTGTTTTATCCCACCAATCTCGCTCTGGGTCCCGAGCAACATCTTTATATCAGTGAAACCGGTAATTTCAGAGTGCAGAAATTTACTCTGGAGGGTCAGTTCGTAAAAAGTTTTGGCAAGGTTGGTACTGGTATTGGTCAGTTTGCTCGACCTAAAGGTGTTGCCATTGATCGCAAGGGTCGCATGCACGTTGTCGATGCGGCGTTTGAAAATGTTCAGGTATTTAATAGCGAAGGCAAGCTGCTTATGTTTTACGGTGAGCCAGGTTCTAAGCGAGCCAATATTAATTTGCCTACAGACATTAGTATCGATTATGAAAATCTTGACTACTTCCGTAAATATGCCAGCCCGGGATTCGAGCTGGAATATATTATTCTGGTTGCCAGTCAGTTTGGCAACAGCAAAGTTAATGTATTTGGTTTTGGTCGTATGGCCGATATGGATTATTCAGATGATGCAGTGGTTAAATAAAACACCATGACATTTAGTAATACACAAGCGACGAGGTGGCAGTATTTTTTGCGCGACACTCAGAAACTGGGGATTAGTAATTTTGCTGTGTTCAATCATAACAGAAACCTATGCCAGTAATATCAGCAGGTTCACACTGATAGATTACAGCGGAGAGCTGGCTTTTCGATATTTGTTTGATGAACAAACTTTCAGTAATGCAGGTGTTAAAACGCAACAGGATACTCGTCCCACTTTTCAGGAAGAATATCGTATCAGCACTCGTAGCTATATTTATCATCCCAACTTTCTGACCCTGGATTTAGGCGGTAGTGCACTGCTTGATCAGAGTCGTTTTGAAACTTTGAGCACTGAAAATAGTAACAACGAAGAATTGCTGTCGTTTAATACCCGACTGGATTTTCTGAAAGAAAAACCCTATCCATTTTCGCTGTATTACGACAAACAGAATCCTTCGGTATCAACGGGACTGGGGGGACGTTTTATTCAGGAAAATATTAAATACGGTGTTGACTTTGCATTACTGAAACCAGTAACACCGGTACAGGTTTCATTTAATGCTTATCGTCAGACAACCCAGGGCGAAGGTTTTGATCAACTCACTAATGATGAAATTGAGCATATGAATACACGTCTATATTATGCTTATGGTGCAGGCAATCATGCCCAGTTGTCCTATCAGATTAATAATCGTGACTCACGCAGTGGCAGTCCTAATCTTCCCATTCAAACTCGACAAACCAGCACTGCATCCACTTACTTTGATTCAAAAAATTTATTTGGCAGTCAACGCCAGATTCAGTTGATCAGCAATATGGCCTACAACACTCAGCAGGAATTTCCCAAACGTCAGGAACTACGCATTAACCCCACGCTTAACTGGCAACACAGCCAGGCGGTGACTTCTTTTTATCGCTTTAACTATGCGGACTCTACAGAAGAAGCGATTGCCATTAAGCAGAAAAGTTTTATCGGTGGCATGGGTTATAGCAGTGAACATTATAGTGGCAATATGGATCTGCATGCAGAAGACAGCGTAGCCACAGGAATTAATTTTCAGAATGTCGGGACTAATTTTCAGGTTAGTCATAATCGAGACACTGAACTGGGTAAGTTAAAGCTGAGTTACAGTGGCAGTCTGGATTCCAGAGATCAGAATTCCAGCAATGCACTGTTTCAGATTTTTGGTGAACAGCATGAAATGACGGGCATCACACAGATTTCACTTAACCGCCTGTTTATTGATGCAAGCAGTATCGTGGTGTCGAATACTGGTCGCACTCAGGTTTATGTTCTGGGGCTGGATTATAGAGTATTACAGGTGGGGGCGCAGGTGCAGATTCAGCGACTGGCTGCGGGTAATATTGTTGACTCTCAGATCGTACTGGTGGATTACAGTTACCAGACCGGGGGCAGTTTTAAATATGATCTGATTAATAATAATCTACAGCTTAACTGGAACCCATCTCGTTTTTATGAACTGTATATTCGTTACCGTGATTCGCAGCAGAATTTACGCGCAGGCAGCCCCAGTATTCAGCTGAACTCAGTTAACAGTATGACCTATGGTGCCAGTGTGGATCAGCCTCTGCCCAGTGGCATTAATCTTGGCGGTGAAGCCTATTTTGAGGAACACGAGGAAGACATTAATCCATTCACGCAGAAAAATTACGATGCCTATATGGAGTTACCCCTGCCTCGATTAACCAGTCTACGTCTGTCGGCGCGGCGCCAATATATTGATTATGAAAATTCCATTGAAGATGTAGATCTGACCGGTTATATCCTGCGGCTTCGTTCTCGTCCCTGGTTAAGAACCCAGCTGAGTTATGAATTCAGTTATGAAAACGATACCGGTGGCAGTCTGAACCGTCTGCTGAGAATTCAGCGTTTGCAGCTCAGCTGGGTTTATCGCCAGCTCAGTTTATCCCTTGATGCCCATTATTCTGCGGAACAGCAGGGCGTAATTGAACGGGATCGCTGGGCGATTAAATCTAATCTACGCAGGATGTTTTAGATGATGCATCGAATTATTTACAGCCTGTTTTTTATTGTTATCAGTGTTTTGATAACGGCCTGCGCGACGCTGGATAAAAAACAGCTTGCTCGTAGTTCACTGGTGTGGCCTTCACCCCCGGCCAGTGCCCGTATTGTTTTTGACCAGGCTTTTTCCACCCCTGAAGAGCTGGGCATAGGCAAGGGTTTCTGGCAGTGGCTGGGGGATATTGTATTTGGTGCCGATGAAGATCATATGGTGCGACCCATGGCGGTGCTGGCCGTTGGCGATCAAATTTTTGTAGCCGACCCGGGCGCGCGGGGAGTGCATCGCTTTGATACCGGCTCCCAGTCTTATCAGCTGATTCAGGCAAAAGATGAAATGATATTGCCATCCCCCGTTGCTCTGGCCGCAGATAAAGACGGCAATGTGTATGTTTCCGATTCAAAACTGGCTCAGCTATTACAAATTCGCAAGGGTGCAGATTATGCTCAGCTAGTGACTCTGGACACCGCTTTACAACAACCAACTGGCATCGCGATTGAGCCGGATAGCGGCCAGCTTTATGTAGTGGATACGCAGCAGCATCAGGTGCTGGTATTTAGTTCGCAGGGTCAGTTGATGCGCCGCTTTGGTCAGCGGGGAGAGCAGCCTGGAGAGTTCAATTACCCCACATTAATCTGGCAGCAGAACGGCACATTGCTGGTGACCGATGCGCTTAATTTCCGTATCCAGCTATTTGATCTGCAGGGAAAATATTTAGCTGATTTTGGCAAAATAGGCCAGTCCAGTGGTTATCAGTCCCGACCCAAGGGCGTGGCTATGGATCGTGAAGGCCATATTTATGTAGTGGATGCTCTGTTTCATACGGTGCAGCTGTTTGATCGCGATGGTCAGTTTCTGATGAATATTGGTGATCAGGGGCAGCAGCCCGGGCAGTTCTGGTTGCCAGCAGGCATTTATATCACGCCCCAGCAGGATATTTATGTAGCGGATTCCCAGAATCAGCGGGTGCAGGTATTTCGTTACGTTGGGGGGCAGCCATGAAAACAGGGCATAAGTTCAGCCTGTTTATGCTGATATCACTGCTGCTGATGTTTTGTAGCAGTGGTCTGTATGCCGATATAGTCAATACCAAACACAATTTATCCGTGACCGGTATCGGCAATATTAAGGCCAGCAGTGAACAGCAGATCTGTATTTTCTGCCACACTCCCCATAATGCCGCGCCCATGCAACCCTTATGGAATCGTGCATCTTCCGGCAATGTGTATACCCCCTATGCCAGCTCTACGGTGATTGCATCTCCCGGTCAGCCCACCGGGGCTTCGATGCTGTGCCTGAGCTGCCATGATGGCACCATCGCCCTGGGCAATGTGCTCAGTCAGTCCAGCCCTATAAATATGGCCAACGGTATTACCACCCTGCCTCAGGGGGCGACTCGCCTGGGTACGGATTTATCCGACGATCATCCGGTGTCGTTTGCGTTTACGTCTGGTCTGGCATCACAGCGAGGGGAGCTGGTGAATCCCACCACCCTGGCAGGTCCGGTGAAGCTGGATAACAGTGGTCAGATGCAGTGCACCAGTTGTCATGATCCTCACGATGACAGCAATGGTAAGTTTCTGGTAATGCAGAATACAGCCTCGGCTCTGTGTCAGGTATGTCACATCAAAAACTTCTGGAGCCAGACTTCCCATGGCAGTTCAAACGCCAGCTGGAATGGCAGTGGCACAGATCCCTGGCCGCATACCGATGCCACCACGGTGGCTGGCAATGCCTGTGAAAATTGTCACGCTCCCCATAATGCCGGCAGCCAGCAGCGCATTCTTAATTATCAGCAGGAAGAGACTAACTGCTTGAGTTGCCACAATGGAAATGTGGCCGGTCTGGATATTGGCGCTGAATTTAATAAATTCTCCCGTCACCCCATTACCACAACCACAGGCATTCATGACCCGGCAGAATCGGTGGCCGCTAACAGTCGTCATGCAGAATGCGTGGACTGCCACAATCCACACGGTGCATATACGGGCAGCCCGTTGAACGGTGTGCGTGGCATAAATCAGCAGGGCAGTGAAATCAGTCAGGTGACTCAGACCCAGGAGCTTTGTTATCGCTGCCACGGTGACAGCCTCAATAAACCACCTGCCCGCACCGCAAGGCAGATTAATCAGACCAATGTAAGACTGGAATTCGACACCACTAATCCGTCTTATCATCCGGTGGCGGGGCCGGGTAAAAATCCCAATGTGCCCAGCCTGATTGCACCGCTAAGCACCAGCAGCACCATTAGCTGTCTGGATTGCCATAATAATGACAGCGTCACGGGCCCCAATGGCCCCCATGGTTCAACTTATGAACCCATTCTTGAACGTCAGTATCTGACTCAGGATCCCACAACGGAAAGCGCCTCGGCCTATGCCCTGTGTTACAAATGCCATGATCGTAGCAATATATTAGGCAACAATAGCTTTAGCCGACACAGCCTGCATATCCAGGGTAGAGGTGGGGGCGGCATGGGGGGCGGTAGAAATCTGAGCACGCCATGCAATGTTTGCCATGACCCTCATGGTATCAGTACCACTCAGGGCAACAGTAGCAATAACAGTAAACTGATTAATTTTGATACTTCGGTAGTGTCTCCTAATTCATCCGGTTTGCTGCGCTTTGAATCCACCGGTACTTTTTCCGGTCGTTGTTATCTCAGTTGTCACGGTGAAAATCACAATCCCAAATCCTATCCGGGTGGAATGGGGGGGATGTGAATGGATATATCAGTGAACAGTATTCAGCCTGTGCAGTATGCGATTTTTCTGCAGCTGCTTGCATTGCTGTTTATCTGGCATATTAATAGTGTGCAGGCAGCGACTCCTGTTAATTCAGCCCAGCTATTAAAAAAAATACCAGATTCATTTTCTCAGGTGGAAACATTTCCCCGGCGATTAAGTTCAGGCGAACTTAAGCAACAGGATATTCCCAACCCCCACTGGAAAAAAAATAGTTGTGTGGCCTGTCATAAAAGTAATCGCGGCAGCGCCAGAAATCTTCGTCATACTGCGGTCGAAAAAATATGCAATAACTGCCATGGTGCAGAATTCGATCATAGCTATATTCATCCTTCCGATGTGAAAGTGGATAAAAAAATGCGTTCACGCATGAGCAAAGGCATGCAGGCCTCGTTGCTAAAAAATCGGAATAAAATTAATTGCAATACCTGCCATGATCTGACATTGCAGTGCAACCCGGATACAAAAAAACAACGTTTAATTAATCCAGAGTTTTTTCGCTCCGGTCCTTTTAAAAGTCGTAGCCAGTTATGTTTTATGTGTCACGATGATGATCAGTACTCGCGGCTTAATCCACACGATCAGATAGATGATCGCGGCAAATTAAAAAAACAGACCTGTGTTATCTGTCATGCAGATTCAATCGGTAAATTACGCAAGATAAAAAATATTGAGCAGCTTGAATTCAACACTAAAGATTCACTGTCAACAATGTGCTGGGGCTGTCATCCGTGGACGCCACACCCTGGCGGACAGTTCAGTTTTTTTCGGCAGGAATCCGGCCCCAATCATCTGGTTAAACCTTCAGCCAGGGTAAAAAATCGGCTACGTGAAATGACAGAAAAAAATCATCTGAGTTTTCCCCTGGAGCCAGGTAGCGGAAAAATATTTTGCGGTACCTGCCATAACCCACACGAAAAAGACGTGATCAAAAATCTGCCGGCGGCCAGTGGTGCTGATTCGCCACGTCGTTTACGCACACAAAAAATATGCGAGTACTGTCATGATAAATAGGCAACTGATCTGCTTTCTTAAAATTTGTTTGATACTTGCAGGCAGCGTAAGTAGTCAGTCCAGCTTTGCCTTTGAAGATGATGAAGCCTGCCTGTTGTGTCACAAGTATCCCAAAATGGGGCGCATTACCAAAGATGGCGCTCGCCGATCATATTACGTTATGCCGCATATGTTTGAAAAAACAGTGCATCGCAATGTGCCCTGTAAAGACTGCCATAGTTATATTAAGCAGTTGCCTCATCGGCCAGTTAAAACCGGAGTCAGCTGTAACGCAGAATGTCATTCTGTAAAGAACCCGGCTACGGGTAAGAACTTTAGTCATCAACCTATTTATGAAAAATATATTAACAGTAGTCATGGTCGAGAAAAAAATGCCAACGGCAATGAGCAGGATAAGCCTTACTGTGTTACCTGTCATACCAATCCAGTTTACGACCCGGATGAACAGGAAGGTCCACCTAAGCGCATTACCCAACGTTGCGTAGTGTGTCATGAAGACGAAGTGTTTGTGAATAACTGGTATAAACACACCAGTCGCCGAATTAAGGAAGTAAAACGCTCACCCAAAGAAGTGGCAGAGTTGTGCTCCAGTTGCCACGGTGACAAACGTCTGATTAAGCGTCATCTTGATGCAGCGGAAAAAGAAGGTCGGGAACTGGGCGAAAAATACCCTTATGCGGCTGAGTCTTATCAGGAAAGTTTTCATGGCAAGGTTACCCGTTATGGTTTTGAAGGGGCGGCCAGTTGTCTGGACTGTCATGTAGAAAACGATAACTACTATTTAAATGTGCATGACATTCAACCTTCTCGTAATCCGCACTCACCAGTGAATGAAAAAAATGTGGTGAAAACCTGTCAGCGTTGTCATACCTATGCCGATGAAAATTATGCCCAGCTTGATCCTCATCCTGCACCTGTGTCGCGCTCGAAGGGAAATTCATTCCGTTATTATGCCAATAAAATTTATGGTTGGGTGGGCGACACAGTGCTGGTTTTTCTGATTGGTCTGGCGACTCTTGAAACTATTGGCCGACGTCGTGATGGTGTGGGCTGGCGTTTGCGTAAAGGTTCATCATGGTGGCGTAAATCGAAACGTAATCGAGACCGGGTGGAATAAACGAGTGAAGTAAACGAGTGAAGTAAACGAGCAAGATAAAACAGAATTGAATATGAATTACCAAGAATGGAAACAATGTTATGAAATTATCTGAAGAAGCAAGAATCGTTGTCGAGTCATCCATGATTCGCAGTCAGGTGTCTGATGAAGAACGGGATAAAATCGAAAAAGTTATTAATGCTATGCCCGATGATCGAGTGCTGCTGTACAAGAATGTGGTTTCCAATCCCATTGGTGACCTGCCCCGTTACAGTATTCATATTCGAATTCAGCATATGCTGATTTTCGTTACTTTTCTCACTCTGGCATTTACCGGTTTGCCCATTGCATTTTTTGATCACTTCTGGGCGGAGCCGTTGAATACATTAGTGGGAGGGGTGGATGTCTCCAGAGTGATTCATCGAACTCTGGCCAGCATTATGATTTTTGCTATGGTGTATCACATTTTTTATCTGATGTGGATAGTGATGCGTGATATTGCGCTACGGCGTTTTGAATTGCAGCGTTCTATTCTTCCCACCATGAAAGATATTCGTGACTTCAGAAACGATGTACTTTATTTCGCAGGTAATCGTGATCAGCGCCCGGAAATGGACAAGTTTATGTATAAACAGAAAATACATTATTTTGCCGCAGCCTTCGGTAATCTGGTGATGGTGATATCCGGTTCATCATTTATATTTCCAGAATTCTGGGCGGCGATATTACCTGCGGGCAGTGCTTCATATTTTCAGGAAATGATGCGCCTGTCCCATCCCCATGAAGCTTTGCTGGCATTGCTGGTGATTGCATTCTGGCACTGGTTTAATGTGCATCTGGCTCCCGGTCGCTTCCCTATGCAGTGGACTTTTCTCACCGGCAAAATCACCCGTGAACATCAGATAGAAGAACATTTTCTCGAGTATCTACGCAATCTGGTGGAGCTACCGGAGGAGCGTGCTTATCTGCATGATTTACTGGACGCACGTGAACTGGTTGTTGACGGTGATATCGAAGCGGCACAGGTAGATGAGGGGTCAGCCTGATGATTAAGCAAATGACACGCTGGCAAAAAGTTTTTGCCTACACCACGCTGGTGATTATTATCCTGTGGTTTTTTTTCGGGGTGTTTACCATCTGGCTGTACCTGACAGAATATTATTAAGGCATCTCTGATTGAGGAAATCTGATGACACATGCACTCAGTAACCAGCTAACCGCTTATATAATTCTTACCGTATTGTTGTTCATGCTATTGGGCATTGCCATACTGATAGTGATTGATCATAAAGCAAAAATCCCCGGTAGCTTTCGCTATGACCCGTTTAGTATTTCAGGTATGCGCCGAGAGCATCCCATGATTTCTTTTCTCACCGTGCTGATATTGGGCAGTATTATTATAGTGCTGCTGTTTGAAATGATTGTGACTCTGGGAGAACACGCGGGATTATTTAAAAGTGAAGAAGAACGCAAGCCGGAAATTTTGCAGGCTTTGAGTATGGAGCGTTTTACTGAAAAGAAACGTCATTTTCATAATGAACCACTGGAACAAAAAGTTAACCTTGGTAATAAGCCGGTGTGCTTCCAGTGTCATGGCGATTACCCCCATTCCAAGGAGCCAATGATTCGCACACTTATGAATATGCACACTCAGTTTGTTGGTTGTATTACCTGTCATATAAATGAAAAACAGATTGCAGAAGATCGCTATCGTTTTCGCTGGTTAAATTATTCTGGTATCGAAGTAACAGGCCAGCCATTTGGTACTTCAATAAATTCAAAAACCGGTCAGCCACTGGATACCGATGATTTTTATTCAAAAATTGTGATATACACTGTTGAACAGGGCAAGGAAAAATTAACAGAAATTACCGAAGATCAGCCTGAAGTTAAAGAATTTATAAAAGTAAAAGATTCGCTTAATGATCAGGATCGAGAAGCATTGAAAAAACGTTTTCACAAACTGGTTCGCCCCAAAGGCCGAGCCTGTTCGCGTTGTCATGCCGATGAAAACAAAAGCTATTTGCCGTTCCGCAAACTGGGGTTTTCAGATCAGCGCATTTTTGATCTAACCAATCTGAATATTATTGGCATTGTAGAAAAATATAATCAGTTTTTTATGCCTCGATTATTGCAGCCAGAGACTGAGCATAATGAAAAATAAATCATGCGACATGAAATATACAAATTCAGTACCTTGTCATCTCGACCGAAGCATAGCGTAGTGGAGAGATCTAAGATGACAGGGTCGAGTTAGCAGGACAGCAGTGAAACTGGATATGCAGAAAATAACTCATCTTATTCGAATATTTTTAATACCATTTAATCTGTGGCTGTTGATTGTATTTGATCTTCAGGCGCAGAATATAAAAACCCATGCACCGAAAGAAGTGATGCAAATAACCGCAGCCGCCGCGGGTGATTTTGCTTTACCCAGTGATGTGGCCGTTAGCCAGAATTATATTTATGTAGTGGATGGTGGTAAACATCGAGTGCTGGCATTTGATCTGCGTGGTCGTTATCAATTTCAGTTTGGTAATCAGGGGGCATTGAAAAATCGTCTGCATTACCCAGTGGGTATAGATGTGGCCGCAGGCAAAGTGTATGTCGCCGATTCAGGCAATAAACGGATTAAAATTTTTGCCAGTAAAGGTAAATTTATTTCATCCTTTGCGGTGAAATATCGAAACAAAAATGTGCGCCCGGTGGATGTGCTTGTGGATCGTCGCAATGATGAGCTGTATGTCAGCAGCAGTGAAAATCATCGGCTGATGGTATTTTCCAGTAATGGCAAACTTAAACGCCACTGGGGTGGTAATGGTTTATCCACCGGTCAGTTTCGTTACCCGGCCACCCTGGCTCATATGACCGAGCAGCGTATTGCGGTTGTGGATGTGCTGAATTCACGGCTGCAATTATTTGATCGACAGGGTAGATTTTCATTGCAGATAGCCAAATGGGGCGTGTTACCCGGGCAGGTATTTCGCCCAAAAGGTGTGGCAGTGGATCAACAGGGGCGAGTTTATATATCGGATAGTTATCTTAACCTGGTGCAGGTGTTTTCTGAAACCGGTCGTTTTTTATATGTGCTGGGTGACAAAGGCATTCCCTGGTCACTGACTACCGCCGTGGGTATGACCGTGGATCACAATAACCGCTTGTATGTAACCGAGATGCGTAAAAATCGGCTGCGGGTGTTCCAGCTGGAATAGCGTCCAGGATGAAAATATTACTCATTAGTCTGATATTGTTTCTGCTACCGCAGGTATCGTCAGCGGTGCTTCAGCCTTCGGCTAATCGAGAATGCGCCACCTGCCATATTATGTGGCTTAGAGAATTCAAACGGGACGATGTTAAAACCCTGGTGGCCTATGATCCTCGTCCGGTTATGAATACTGGCAAACAGGATGTGGCCAGCAATGAGAATCTGTGTTTTTCCTGTCACGATGGTTTTATGCTGGATTCCCGGTTTTTATGGGAATCGGGAAAATACGCTCATCCGGTCGGTCAAAAGCCCAGTGATAAAATTAATATTCCGCAGAAAAATGGTAAAAACATTCTTCCTCTTAACGATGACGGTCGGGTCTATTGCGGCACTTGCCACAGCGCCCACGGCGTAGACTGGGAAGATAAAGAATCGCCGATATTTATGCGGGTCAAAGATGTGGAGGGGCAGTTGTGTATGGCCTGCCATCAGAATAAAACCGAAGGCCCGGGTCATGGCATGCATCCGGTTAAAAAAGTGCAGGCTAAAACGCCCACAAAACTGTTGCAGGCAGGGGCTAAATTAGGCCGTAAGGGAGAGGTGTTATGCCAGAGTTGCCATAAATCTCATGGGGCAGCAGAGAAAAAAATGCTGCTGGTAAAAAACGATAAATCCCAGTTGTGCGGTGAGTGCCATGCTGACCGCTATGCCCACAGTCGAGAACAGGCTGGCAAAAAAGGCACTCATCCCGTAAATATCAAACCTCGGCGGGCGAAAGTCCCCCGGAGTATGCTGGATCAGGGAGCAAAGCTGGGCGGCGGCGATGAAATCATTTGTCAGACCTGCCACCGTCCACACGATGCAACCCCCGAAACCTCTCTGCTGCTGGCAGAAAATAAAAAAGGCAGCCTGTGTCAGGGCTGTCATAAAGATCAGCGCAGCGTTCTCAATAGTAAACATGATATGGGGAAAGTGGCCGGAGACAGCCAGAATATCCGCCAGCAGAAAGCCAGCGAAGAGGGAGCATGCAGTGCCTGCCATGTGCCGCATAAAGGTACAGGGCCTAAAATGTGGGCGCGACTTCGGGATGGGCGACAGGATCCTATGGCTTCATTATGTCTGAGCTGCCATAACAAAGAAGGGCTGGCAAAAAAGCACACAGTAGGTCGATACTCTCACCCGGTTGGGGTGGATATCAAAAAACTGGGGCGCAGTGTAGCTCTGCCCACATTCAGTGACAGTGGTTTTAAGTGGCAGGATGTGGAGCAGGGCAAGGTCAGTTGTTCCAGTTGCCATGACCCTCATCAATGGGATCCGAATAATCGCCACAGCAAGGGAGAAGCGGGTAAAAAAGGCAGTAGTAAAAATCGCTTTCTGCGTATAGCTAATGGTTCTCAGGCGAAGCTGTGCAAAACCTGTCATCAGGGTAAATGGAATGTTGCCAACAGCAAACATGATATGCGCCACATGGCGGCCGAGGCAAAAAATGCTCTGGGGCAGACCGCAGAAGAATCCGGTATCTGCGGCAGTTGTCATCTGGTGCATAATGCCAGAGGCAGTCGTCTGTGGGCGCGAGAGAATCTGACCGGCCAGGGTACTGGTTATGTGGCCTGTCTGGGCTGTCATAATGAACAGGGTCTGGCGAAAAGTAAGACCCTGGGCAAACACTCTCATCCGGTTAATGTTCCGCTGAAAAAGCTGGGCATTATTGCCACCCCTGATCGCTGGGTCAGTGAGCACAAAAATCCACTTAATGGTGACAGCCCCGCCTGGGGAGAACCTGTACCTTTGCCCCTGTACGATGCCAATGGCCAGCCCAGCACAGCCAATGGTCGGGTAGGCTGTGGCACCTGCCATGATCCCCATAACTGGAGTCCACTGAATAAAACCAGCAGCGCAGACCCGACTAAACTGGAGGGCGATACGGGCAGCAGTTTTCTGCGTATTCCGGATCAGGGTCTGAGTCGGCTGTGTGTTAACTGCCATATAGACAAGCAGAGTGTGTTCTTTAGCAAACACGATCTGACTGAGCTGGAAGGTAAAATATCCACTCAGCTGACAGCCAATCACAAAACAGACCCACTGGCACAGCATCTGGCTGGCCCCTGTATGCATTGCCATCGACCCCATAATGCCAAAGGTCCGGCGCTGTGGAATCGAGATAAAGGCCCGGGTAAAACGCCGATTGCCGCTCTGTGTACCGACTGCCATCAGCCCGGGAGTGTGGCTGAAGACAAGCTCCCCGGCACACACAGTCACCCGCTGGGTGTGGACGCCAGCAAGCTGCATTACGATGCGCGCATTCCTACGTTTAATGCTGAGGGTGAGCGGGTGAAACAGGGTAAGGGTCAGGTGGATTGCGCCAGTTGCCATGACCCCCATCGCTGGGATCCTGAAAATATCAATAATCGTAGCCTGCCGTTAATGGCTGAAGATGGTGATACCACAAACAGTTTTCTGCGCCTGACCGCCGATAAAGACAGCGACCTGTGCATGAGTTGTCATGCAGATAAAAAAACCATTGTCGGCACCGACCATGACCTAAAGCACACTGCACCCAGTGCCATTAATATACTGCAACAGCAACAGGATGTGTCCGGGTTGTGCGGCCAGTGTCATGTGCCTCATAATAGTCAGAAGGGTCCCTATGTCTGGGCTCGTGAGGTTGGTGCAGGCAAAGATCCTGTCGAACAACGCTGTCGCAGTTGCCATAATCCACAGGGCTTTGCTGCCCATAAAAATCCGGCACTGGCTCAGCATCCGCAACAGGTAAAAATATGGTCAACGAAGATACGCAAAGCCATATACCCGGGCAAACCGCTGCCCGATACTCCGGTGTTTGATAAAGACGGCAAACGCAGTAATTTTGGTTCTATTACCTGCGCCAGTTGTCATAACCCGCATCAGTGGCAGGGCGATAAAAATACAGCGGGATCAGGAAAAAATCCGGAAGGCGATGCGCGCACCAGTTTTCTGCGCGCCGCTAACAGTGACAATATTGTCTGTGCTGAATGTCATGGCAAAGATGCTATTTATCGCTACAAATACTTTCACAGTGAAAGCGCACATGAAAAACACCCCATGTTTAAATAATTCAGATTTTAAGGGCTGAAATACAGCAAGGAGTCATTTATTTTTAGCCCGGTCATCGCAGAGGCCGCTGTTTTCTACTCTGCAGGCAAAATAATATTTAAAATGACGTATTATGTTCACAGTTTTGAGCTGTTTTCCTGTATGATACGCACCTTTTAAAATTTACTGTATTTTTGACGCTAACCTACACAGAGTAAAATCATGTCAGCAGATCTCTCAACCTACCGAAATATCGGAATCTTCGCCCACGTAGACGCGGGTAAAACCACCACTACTGAGCGTATCTTAAAACTCACTGGCAAGATCCATAAGATCGGTGAAGTGCATGACGGTGAATCCACTACCGATTTCATGGAACAGGAAGCGGAGCGCGGCATCACTATCCAGTCTGCGGCGACCACCTGTCACTGGGACGGTCATCAGATGAATATCATCGACACACCGGGCCACGTTGACTTCACTATCGAAGTATATCGTTCGCTGAAAGTGTTAGATGGTGGTGTAGGCGTATTCTGTGCATCAGGCGGTGTTGAGCCTCAGTCAGAAACTAACTGGCGTTATGCGAATGAATCTGAAGTTGCGCGCATTATCTTTGTTAACAAATTAGACCGTATTGGTGCCGACTTCCTGCGCGTAGTTAAGCAGGTTGAAGATGTGCTGGGTGCGAACCCTCTGGTTATGGTTTTACCGATTGGTGTGGAAGACAGCCTGAAAGGTTGCGTTGACCTGCTAACCCGTAAAGCATGGGTGTGGGATGATTCAGGTGATCCAACTGCCTATACATTAGAAGACGTACCAGCGGATATGGTTGATCAGGTTGAAGAATGGCGTGAAAAATTAATCGAAACTGCGGTTGAGCAGGACGATGATCTGATGGAAAAATATCTGGAAGGTGAAGAGCCATCTATCGAAGACCTGAAGCGTTGTATTCGCAAAGGTACTATCGCACTGGATTTCTTCCCAACTTACACAGGCTCGGCATTTAAGAACAAAGGTGTTCAACTGGTGCTGAATGCGGTTGTTGATTACCTGCCATGCCCAACCGATGTTAAGCCTCAGCCCGAAGTAGATATGGAAGGTGAAGAAACCGGTGAGTTTGCAATTGTTGATCCTGACCTGCCAGTTCGTGCATTAGCATTCAAAATCATGGACGACCGTTTTGGTGCGCTGACTTTCGTACGTATTTATTCGGGCACGGTGAAAAAAGGTGACACACTGGTGAATACCTTTACCGGCAAAACAGAACGCATCGGTCGTATGGTAATGATGCACGCTGATGAGCGCGAAGAAATTGATTCATGCCAGGCGGGTGACATAGTTGCATTCGTTGGTTTGAAAAATGTTCAAACCGGTCACACACTGGCTGATCAGAAAAATCCGGCAACATTAGAACCTATGGTATTTCCTGATCCCGTTATCTCTATTGCTATTTCACCGAATGATAAAGGTGGCTCAGAAAAAATGGGTCTGGCACTGGGTAAAATGGTGGCAGAAGATCCATCTTTCTACGTTGAAACAGATGAAGATTCTGGTGAGACTATTCTTAAGGGAATGGGCGAGCTGCATTTAGATATCAAAATCGATATTTTAAAACGTACTCATGGCGTAGACGTAACCGTTGGTAAACCACAGGTTGCATACCGTGAAACCATCACCCAGAAAATTGAAGATTCTTACACCCATAAGAAACAGTCGGGTGGTTCAGGACAGTTTGGTAAGATCGATTACATTATCGAGCCAGGTGAAGCCAACAGTGGTTATGAATTTGAATCAAAAGTAACCGGCGGTAATGTACCTCGTGAATTCTGGCCTGCGATTCAAAAAGGTTTTGGCTCAATGATGAATACAGGTGTACTGGCCGGTTTCCCATTACTCGATGTTAAAATTACTTTGATGGATGGTGCATTCCACGCCGTTGACTCCTCAGCAGTAGCATTTGAAACAGCAGCCAGAGGCGCGTATCGTCAATCTATTCCTAAAGCCGGCCCGCAATTAATTGAGCCGATTATGAAGGTGGATGTATTTACACCAGACGATCACGTTGGTGATGTTATCGGTGATTTAAATCGTCGCCGTGGCATGATTCAGGGACAGGAATCAGGACCAACCGGTGTGCGTATTAAAGCGACTGCACCACTAAGTGAAATGTTTGGTTACATTGGTGATCTGCGTACTATGACTTCAGGTCGTGGTCAGTTCTCTATGGAGTTTGATCATTACTCACCTTGCCCTAAAAACATTTCTGAAGAAGTGATTAAAGAAGTGAAAGAACGGGAAGCTAATAAATAGTTTTTGTTCTTAGCTGACTAATAAAAAACCGGACTAAGTTCCGGTTTTTTTGTGCGCGAAATAAACTGTAGGAATGACCTTCAGGTAGCGATTGGTGTTGTATTAAAAGTCAAAAGCAAAAGAAAACGTGAACAACACAAATGAACGTAAATAAAAGACAGTCAGGAATAAAAGATAGTCAGGAGGGGTATTTATCCCCCAAAATGTGATAGATAACAGTGATGTGTTAATGGATAAAACCGCAGTTTAGAGACAGATTAGGCAAAATCGATCTATAGATTTGGGAAGAGTTGAACATAATTGAATCAACAGGTAGACTCGCCATCAAATGGTTCGAGTAAATTTACTACCTTAATTGGTTATGAATGGACATCGGTTCGCAAAGGTTTCAATCTGCGGTGTAACGTAATTTTACGTGATGGTGGAGAAAAAGCGCATCAGGTCATTTCAATGACCACGTAGCCACCTACTGGTACAGCGACCTTATAATGAATCACTTATGCCGAAGCTAAAGCTGGAGAAAAACCTGCTGAAAAAGACTGGGCATAAGCATTTTCCTGAATCGCTTCATGCAATACTTTTTTTGCACATGTTTTACATTTTCCACAACAGGTGCCCACATTAAGCTCGCTGGATAAAGCCGACATGTCGCTAATACCCTCTGCCACAGCGCGGCGAATCTGCTTATCGGTTACCTGGTTACAAATACAAACAAACATAAACATACCACTTATCAATAATATGACATAACTTTAATGCAAATGAGAATGGTTTTCAATAGTATTTCTATCAATATTGCAGAAAATTTAGAGGAAAATAATAACCCACGAGTTTTTTCAATAACTTAGAGTATTAATCACGTGATTTTAATTTAGAGTTATTACCTAAGTTCAGGTGGCCAAATTAAATATGCTACTACAACCAAGACAACCTACAGTCGAGACTGGATGAAAAAACACCCTGACTTACTTCAAGAAATGGAAGTAAAACGACCAGAACAACTTTTTGTAAGTGATATTACTTACATCGAAAGCGATGAAAGTGTGCATTATTTATCGTTGGTTACCGATGCGGCATTACGTAAGATTATGGGGCATGAGTTAAGTCATGAGATTAAAGCCAGTGATACGGTTAAAGCGCTTGAGTAGGCAGCTTGCAACCGACTGACAGCGTTACTGCTTATCCACCACTCTGGTCGTGGCTCACAATACTGCTCTGCACTTTATCAACGTGCCCTAGTTAAAGAATCGATTGAGTTTATAATCAATTAAGGTCGCACTTGAGTTTAGGTATGAAAACACTATACGAAGTGCATAAAAAAGCCAGCTGCAAGAGGCGGCTGACTTAGTTTAAACCGTCAACGTATTTTAGGACGGGACATTAATATAGTATTATTGGTACAGCAAGCCACTCTCCCAATCACCGGTGATAGCCAGCCAAGCAACCGAACCACAATAACCAGCAACGGGGAATAATAATGAAAGGCGATAAAAAAGTCCTGCAATCACTCAACACCTGTCTAAAAGATCAGCTAACTGCGATCAATCAACTTTTTTTGCATGCGCGTATGAGCAAAGACTGGGGCCTTGGCGAGTTTAACGAGCATGAGTACAAATGCTCGATTCATGCCATGAAAATGGCTGATGTATTAATAGAACGTATTCTGTTTCTTGAGTCACTACCAAACTTACAGGACCTGGGAAAGCTTCTGATTGGTGAAGACATCCCAGACATTCTATCCTGTGATCTGACCATGCTGCTGGACATCCGTAGCAATATCCAGAATACGATGAAACAATGTGAATCTGCAAAAGATTATATTTCACGTGATATTCTGGAAGACATGCTCGAAAACGTGGAGGAACAAATAGACTGGCTGGAAACGCAGCAATGGCTGGTTAAAAACACCGGCCTTGAAAATTACCTGCAGTCACAAACGGGAGAGTAATAATGAAAGGCAAAAAAAAGGTATGCGCTCAATTACAAACCCTGCTCAATGGTGAACTGGCTGCGCGAGACCAGTACTTTGCGCATTCCCGCATGTATCAGGACTGGGGTCTGAACAAACTATACGAACGTTTAAACCATGAGATGGAAGAAGAAACAGAGCACGCCGACCTGTTAGTTGAACGTCTGCTATTTCTTGAAGCAAAGCCTGATTTTTCAGAACAGGATAAAGTTAAAATCGGTAAAACAGTTCCTGAGATGCTGAAAAACGATCTGAAGGTTGAATACAGTGTGGTCAAAGCGCTGAAGACAGCGATCAAGGTCTGCGAAGATGAACAGGATTACGATTCTCGTGCCATCCTGGTAAAGCTTCTGGATGACACGGAGATGGACCATGCTTACTGGCTTGAAAAACAATTAGCATTGATCGAAAATATTGGGCTGCAAAATTATTTACAGTCTCAGATGTAATATCTGACCACAACGCTACATACAGCACCTGATCAATGTGATCAACGCAGTAAAAAAGCTACAGGTACAACAAATTCCAGCTGTGCCCGCAAATCGTTTTCCGGCATTGGCGGAAACGGGTTTGCCCGCTGCGCCATCGCCATCGCTGCCTTGTCCAGCAGGCGGTTGCCACTGCGCTGCGCCAGACTGACCTGCTGCGTCTGGCCTGTTCTGTCGATGACGATACGTAACACCGCCTCGCCTTCGATGCGCATGCGTTTTGCACGACTCGGATATTTCTTGTGCTGCTCCAGCCATGCGACCAGCAACTGCTCATAACGGGCGGTGGCAGCCGCATCCAGTGGTGCAGGACTGGCCTGTACCGGCATGGTCTGTGGAATGGCTTCAGCGGTTGTTTCAGGTTCCGGTTTATTTTCAGCAGGTTTTGTTTTTGCTGGTGGCGGCTCAACAGGTTTTGCCTTCGGTTTCAGTTTCGGTTTCACCGGCAGCGGTACGGGGGCTTTTTGAACGACCGGCTCAGGTTTTTTCACTGGCGGCGGTGGCGGCTCGACAATTTCACTGCTCGCATTCACACTGGTTTCAGCTATCGTTGCCAGCAGGTTAATGCGTAGCGGCGGTTTGGTCGGTGCGGGCGGCACAGATTCCGGCAACGAAAACCACCACAGAAAACCACCGTGCAGCAGCATCGCAAGCGCCAGCGTTAGTATCATATGTCGCGGTGACAGAACCATGATTTATTTCTGCAAGCTTGCCAGACCCACATTCGTGCCACCCGCAGCACGGATTTCATCCATCACCTTAAGCAAAGTCTGTACTTCGGTACGAGCATCACTTTTCAGAGTGATGGCGGTGTCGGCATCACCTGCCAGCAACGGTTTGATCGCCTGCCGTAGTTGTTCGAGCGCGATATTTTCACCATTGAGTGCCAGCTGGCCATTTTTATCCAGCAATACGATGACCGGTGTGATGTCTGTGGCAACAGCGGTTTTTGATTCGGGCAGTTCCAGCTCGATGGCTTCCGGCACCAGAAAGGTGCTGGTGAGCATAAAAAACACCAGCAATAAAAAGACGATGTCGATCAACGGCGCGATGTCCAGATGCGAGTGGATGCGCGCGCGGCCTTCAAAGTCCATGGGTTTCGTCCTCGACACGTTCAGCATCACGGTCATCGACATGCGGGCTTTTACCGAAGTGGCGCAGCACCTGAATGCTGGCATCTTTCATCGCCGCGCGTACGTGGTCGACTTCGCCTTCCAGATAATAAAATGCGGCCATGGCAGGAATTGCCACCGTCAGACCAAAAGCGGTGGTGAGCAGTGCTTCCCAGATGCCGCCGGAAAGGATCGACGGATCGACCTGACTGCCGGCTTGCTGAAGACTCATGAAAGCGACGATCATACCGGTCACCGTGCCCAGCAAACCGAGCAATGGACTCAGATGCGCGATAGACGACAGGCCACGTAGCCACGACTCCAGATTACGGATCTGTGCACTGCCGACGCGGCTCACTTCGGCTTCGACATCGCTGCTGGACATCATCGGATTAGCACCGAAGCTTACCGCGCTTTCCAGCACCCGTGCCACCGGGCTGCGTTGTTGCTGTAAATTTTCCAGAGCCAGCGCGTGCTCGCCGCGCGACACGCTCCGCAAGACATCTTCAACAAAAGCTGTCTGCCGCAAGCCGCTGCGATAAAACTGATACAGTTTGAGCAGAATAATGGCCGTCGCCAGAATGGACATAAACAGCAAAACGTACATCACCGTGCCACCCTGCTGAAATAAATCAAACATAATTAAATCCCCGTAAATAGAAAAAGCAGCGCACCTTCCGGTACGCCACTCGATTCATAAAAAAAACCGTCGCCGTTAGAAATTCATTTCAAGACCGGCATAAGCAAACATCGGCATTCCTGAGCGTGGCCCTTCCGGCTGACGCGAACTGATGTAGCGTTCATTCAGCAAATTCTGTACACCGGCAAATAACTTTACGCCGTCCTGAATTCGGTAAAACGCCGACACGTCCATAACAAAATATGCATCGGTTTTACCAAAACGGGCATCGGGGTTGCCGTTGCCATTCAGCTGACCATCAACATTATTGGCACTGGTAAAAGTCTCGCCCACATAACTGCCGGTAATGCTGCTGCCCCATTGTTTTGACTCGATGCCGGTTCCCAGACTGAATACCAGCTCAGGAATGTAAGGCACCTTGTTGCCCGCCTGACCATAACTGAAAATGGATTCAGCATCGGTCGACGTCGCGCTGTTCTGCTGCACGGCATTGGTATAAGTCGCGGTCAAAAACCAGGGATTGCGGTACTTCCAGCCATTGGCGATGCCGGCATCGTACTGCGCCGAAAACTCCAGACCCGTGCTTTTCACCTTGCCGAAGTTTTCGGTATCGCCGGTGCCGGTGCCGCCGATGTTATCGATCACGATCAGGTCGTTGAACTGGGTGTAGAAGGCCACGGCTTCAACCGCCAGCGCGCGCTGTGGGTTGGCATAACGTGCGCCAAGTTCGAAGGCATTGCTGGTTTCCTGCTTGATGCCGCCGACCGCACTTTTCGGACTGGGTGGTGAGAAGCCGCGATTGACGCTACCAAAGCCGGTCCATAACTCGTTAAATTTGTAGGTAACACCCAGGCTGCCCGCCGTCATGTTCATTTGATTGGTACCGGATTTGTTCGGGCTGCTGTAATCCTCAAAAGTCTGATCCAGTTTTTCGTAGCGGATACCCGGGGTGAACGACCAGTCACCGGCGATGATGTTATCCTGCACGAACAACGCCAGCGCATCGGTACTTTGCAGACGATTGCCTGCGCCGCCGGGCGTACCGCTGCTCATGCTGTCGATGGCACCGTTGGCCAGCTGGCTGTAATCGTCATCCCACTGAAAGCGGCGTATCTGATCCTTGTTGAAACGGATGCCAGCGGCGATTTCATGCTGTACTTCGTCGGAACCGAAACGGAAATAAGTCACGGTGTCGATGCCTTTCGAATTGTAGGCACGATTATTGGCGCGCACCCGCAGGGTACAGGCCAGATCACCTTTCAGACAAGCCAGACCTTCACCATTCTGTGCCCCGGCCAGTGCCGGTGAAAGTTTGATGGTGTTGCCGTTCACATTGCGCAGGTCTTTTAGCTTGTACCAGTTACGCGAAAAATCGTTGTTGTATAGAGTGGCGATGAAATCCAGGTCATCCGTCGGCGCTACGACGTAACGCAGATAGCTACGTTTTTGCAGGCTGTCGATATTGTCGAAGCGGGTCGCTGAATAACGACGATTAGGGTCAGCAGCAAAATCCGCTTCACTCAAACCCAGATAGGTTTCATTGGCATCAAGGCTGGACGTGCCATATTTGAATTCGAGACGCTGATAGATGTCGGTGTTCGGCTCCCAGGATAACTTGATCATCGGATCAGACTTGGTAAAACCGGTGTTTTCGCCGTCACGAAAATCAGGCGTTTCATCAATTTTTTTGTAACCCTGATTCTGCCGGAAATAACCTTCCACCAGAAAACCGATCTGACCCACGCTGGTATCGAAGGTATTGCCGCCATAGGCATGGGTACGCAGATCACCAAAACTGCCGTAGGACGATTTCAGATAAGCGGTTTCTTTCAGCGGAATGGGAGTCGACAGATAGTTGATGACACCACCGGTAGTCTGCGGACCGTACTTCACCTGACTGGAACCTTTCAGAATTTCCATGCCGCTCATGCGACCCACCGTCGGCGAGTAATATGCTGCCGGTGCAGAATATGGTGCGGGCGCGGTCAGCACGCCGTCTTCCATCAAGGTGATTTTAGAACTACGGGTGGTGTCTACGCCACGCAGGCTGATACTGGGGAACAGACCGAAGTTGCCTTCCTGACGTATGTACACGCCCGGCACTTTACGCAGCACTTGATCGACATCATCATAGTTTTGCTCACGGATGTCGGCTTTAGTCACCACGTGTGCGGAGCCGGGCAAGGTTTCGATGTTGGCCGGATTGCCGATGACCATGATTTTATCCAGCACACTGCTTGCCGGGTCTGCTTTGGCAATGTCTTCTGCGGCGAACGCCGAAAAAGCCATGCCCAATGATGCGCTGGCGATAACGCCCGGCAATAATTTAATCTGTGATTTCACTCTTGTAACCTCGTTAATTAGTTTCCAGATATACGATAAAACCGCGTTGCGACAGGCTTACTCTGATCTGTACTGCGGCGGATTGCATGGCTGGCTACTACCCAACAAAGTGAAACGATGTGGTTTGATTGGCTGGCTGAGACGGATTATGCACGATTTAATCATTCATGTAAATAAAAACCATTCTCATTCGTATTGACATAAAGATGAGAACTGTTATCATCTAATTCTTAACCGTGCGACAGGATCATCGCGCCAAACTCAAAAGCCCCGGATTCAGATCCAGAAAAATTGAAGGCATCTACTATGAACAAAAACAGGGAAAACATACCGCCAAGCGCTGCACCAGCAAGCGGAACAGGCAGCCGCCGCTACCAGAGCCAGACACTTTTCAACGGTCAGCAGGAAATCCTGATCGAACACGCCGGCCACGACTACCGCCTGCGCATCACCCGCCAGGACAAACTGATTCTGACCAAATAAGACGCCGACAAAATCCGTTTGATACAACGTTCCTCACCCACTACAACTCAATCACAGTAAACATGGCACACATGAGTGAGCACAAAAAGCATCATGCTAAACTCCCTTCAGATAAGCACTGTCGCGCGTAATAATAAAAAAAGAATTCCCTCATGCAACAAAATCGTTCACAAAAAACCGAAGATCAGATCCTCGCATTAGCCGATGTCATGGAGACCGGCACCATGCAACACGCGCGTAGCATGTTGAACGAGCTGAGCCCGGACGAAATTGCACAGGTTGGTCTAGTCTTCAACGGCAATGGCTTCGATGGGTTTGCCGGCGGCAATTTTTCCCAGTAGCGGCGGCGCGGTGTGGGTTGGATTTGTGCAGTTGGATGCTGCGGTGTTTGCCGTTATTCGTGCTGATAAAACCTTTTATGAATGTGATCATGCTGCTTTAAATAAGTACCAGCCCAAAGGCGAAAGATTATTCAATCAGGCCTGTAAATCAAATGGCAGCACTAAACGCTGTAAGAGCTTCAGAAAACAGCACCCAGGTTTTAAATCAGCTGCCGACTACAAGGTGGCGTTTATTTATCTAAATCAAATATGCCGCATCAAAGAAAGTGGCTGGATTTATCAGAGCAGCGCCTGTCAGGCGGGCATGGCTCATGGCAAGGGGCGAGCGATCAATAATGAAAAGCAACTCAGCTTTGCCGGTCATTTTGTAAAAGGCCATCAGAGTAAAAGGTAAAATATTTTACAATGGCCATGCCATGTATGACGGCGGTTTAAAAAATGGCAAGCCCAATGGCACAGGTGTCTGCTTTTATAAAAAAGAACCCGAAGAATGCAAGTACTACGAAGGCAAACGTGTAGATGGTATTTATAAACAACGCATTGCTCTGGCTGAATCACAGAAAGTAATGGATGCAAAACTAGCCAGAATGGAGGCCTCACAAAATGCGGCGCTCAATAAAATGAAACAGATCAATAAAATGAAACAGATCAATGCAACTAGTCATGCGGCTGGCAGGCGAGTGCAGGGAAGCAGTAACGGTATTGGTGATGTGTTAATGGATAAGGCGATGGATAAGGGAATGGATATGCTGTTTGATAAATTATAGTAGCTCAGACTTGATCTGACAGTTACCCGTTTTTTAGGGTGACTGTTAGTTTAAATTTGAGCTAAATTCTTTTCCGCCCAAATTGAGGGAGTGTTAGAAATTCTGTGTCATTTCTATAAAATAGTAAAAAAGAGGAATGACACATGTCTGAAGAATTTGATTTTAACAAAGCGTTGGCAGCTTTACAAAATGGCCAGGATCTCACAGGAAAG